>Ga0209646_1000025_pt1 | contig 406493 bp, 328 predicted proteins | sample AraplaL_Col_mTSA_FD_184259 | JGI IMG/M metagenome (GOLD analysis project Ga0209646, IMG submission 184259) | Arabidopsis root microbial communities from the University of North Carolina, USA - plate scrape CL_Col_mTSA (SPAdes) (version 2) | ecosystem: Host-associated > Plants > Roots >...
AAAGACAGGCCCGCCATAATTTTTTACTAAAAATTTGTAATTATCAGAAAAAGTATATCTTTGCAATCCCATCGAACAAAAAGTGATCGAAAAATAACAAAAAGGGAGTTTAGCTCAGCTGGTTCAGAGCATCTGCCTTACAAGCAGAGGGTCGGCGGTTCGAACCCGTCAACTCCCACACAGATACAAAGCCTTGCTACATTAGCGAGGCTTTTTTATTTTTTGCACCCTTTAGCGCACTCCGGCCTCCCCCTTCCCCCGGCATCAAGTTTGATTCAATAAATATCCTTGCTGTTGCCTTAATACTTTATAACAATTAAGGCTCTTATCTATCCACCAAATAATAAACCATGAAAAACAAAGTTTATTTGACGCTGGGGCTGGCAGTAGGTGCGGCCGTGGCACTCACTTTAACCCTTTCATCCCGTGTGTCAATACCGCGTGGTGCAAAAGCAGTCTCTCCTTTTAACAGGGAAAAATACCTTGGCACCTGGTACGAGATTGCCAGAATGGATTTTAAATTTGAAAAGGGGCTTGATCACGTTACAGCTACCTATTCTTTAATGGATGATGAAACCATTCGCGTTGATAACCGGGGGTATAATGTAAAAGATCAAAAATGGAAACAAAGCATCGGTAAGGCTAAACCGGCCGGAGCACCTTCGGAAGGAAGGCTTAAAGTTTCTTTCTTTGGCCCGTTCTACGCAGGTTATAACGTGATCGCAATCGATCCGGAATACCGTTATGCACTGGTGGCCGGGAATAATTTGAAATATCTCTGGCTCCTCTCAAGGGACAAAACGATGCCGGAAGAGATAAGAGAAAGCTACCTGAAGCAAGCCAGGGCATTAGGTTATGATACCAACCAGCTGGTATGGACGAATCAAAAAAGCTGATCGCGTTAACGGCCGCACCTGAGCTCAAAGCATTAAATGCTCTGGAAACTTTCATTAGGTACAATGATCAGGAACAAGTAATTCAATAAATAATGAGTACAGATAATAAAGCAATACTACTTCAGGCAAACGCTTTTGTCACTGCAGGTGATAATGAAGGCTTTTTATCTTTCTGCACAGACGATGTGGAATGGGAATTTGTAGGAGACAAAACCCTTAATGGAAAGGAAGCCGTGCGCCAGTATTTGAAAGCCGCATACATAGAACCGCCAAAATTCAATGTTGAGCACTTGACTGCAGAAGGTGATTATGTTACAGCAATCGGCAAGATCAGTATGAAGGATGAAAATGGGAAAATGGTTGATTACGATTACTGCGATTTCTGGCGTTTTCGCGATGGCAAAATGGCCGGACTAAAAGCCTTTGTGATCCAATTGCCATCTTCATGACTTACCAATTATGATAAAAGCCAGAGAAGAAAAATTGCAGCGGATCATACAATGGGCTACTGCCAATGAAGAGATCATACCTCCACAAGGTCAGGAACAACGCAGCTTAGCGAGGGAAAAGAAAGAGACAATCATACGGTAAAAAGTCCCGCTCACGCAGGACTCTTCACTTATAGGGATCTCGCGGATGAAAAGGCCGGTTTATAACAAAAACATTTCACTCCATCTCAAAGATTTGGGTGATATAAATGACAGCAGGGTTAAGCTTACACCGCTCAAACCTTCCAGCAGGTCGGCTTCTTTACCGCGGTAATAATCGGTCTTCAATTCATTTTCCAGCATCAATACTGTTTGTTCTATCCAGTATTCATAACCTTTTAAGTAGGCTGTAAGCCCGCTTTCTTCATACAGCGTACGGTAGATCTGCGCTACCCCCGAAGAGCCATGACAGAAGTGGGTATCCTTCACCAGCGTGGCCTGCGGGTCTTTCCGCATCAGGGTTTGCATCCCTACCAGGTCAGCCAGCTTCCTAAGCTCATCCCATTGCAGCAGCTTGGCGGCTTTGTAAAAAAGCAGCACTTCATTCAGATCGCCGTAACACCAGCCCAGCCGGTTAGGGATAGGCGCATTGGGTGTTTGTTTATTTACATGAAAAGGGAAAATATTATAGGCATTTTCCCGGCCGTTCATATCCCTTTTTTGCACCAGTATAAACTCAATTCCTTTGCGGATAATCCTGCGCACTTCTTTCTTATTCTCCAGCGCATCATATGCATTCATGAGTATAATAAGCATGCTGCATTGGCCGTGCGCCAGGCCCAGGTTCACGTCTTCCTTTTCCCCGCTTTTAAGCAGGTGGCTGCGGAACCAGGTTCCGTTCTCTTCTTCTACAACTTTGGTAAGCAGCTTATCTACCAGCCCATTCAGGTAATAACGGCCACGGGCAGAGTGTTTGCGGGTAGTAAAATAATGGATGCAGCCCATAGCGCCGTGCAGGTAATCCACATAATCCAGCTCTATTTCGCTCATGGCGCTGTTATACAGGTATTCTTCCAGGGTTTCAAAATCAGCTTCAATATCAATTTCCAGCAGGCCTTTTACTGCCAGGAAATTGGTGAGGTAGGCCAGCCCCGCCACGCCGCTGCTGAAGGAGGAGCCTACCAGCCCGGTAGCGCCCAGGTCCAGGCGGGCAAAAACATCGTCTACAATACGGATGCTCTTATCTAAATATTCTTCGTTCTCGTAGTGTTCGTATAACTGTGAGTAATATAATCCCAATCCCAACGCCCCTGCCAGCAGCTGGTCGGTTTTAGGCGGGTGCAGCGCAATGAACTGGTCTGTTTCCCTGAATATCTTTTCTACGATCTGGTTCATACAAATAAAATCTTTCTTCCCTTCAAAGCTACTACCCCCGTACACCTGTATGAAATATAATCCACCAACCCGGCTATGCCTTACGCCAACGCCCCGATGGATGATACCAAAAAAAGAGTCTAATCCATGATCTTTTTCTTCATAAGCTCAAAGAAAACAGATTTATAGGTTTCTCCGATAGGCACTTCCGCCTTTACCTGGTTCAGCCGGATGGTGTTGCCCTCTATCATGGCAATACGTTTTACCGCCACAATAAAGGATTTGTGCACCCGCATAAAATGCTTTTTGGGCAGGCGCTCCTCAATATCCTTCATACTCAGCAGGGCCATGGTTTTGGTACCGTTATGGTAGATGGCAATGTAATTCTTCATGCCCTCTATGTAATCAATATCTGCCAGGTTGATCTTCAGCATCTTACCTTTCACCTCTATTTTTACAAAAATGTAATCGCCTTCAATATCATCATCTTCCTGGGGAGCGCTGTAAGCCACCTTGGAGGATACGGCGTCAAAGGCGCGGTGGGCGGCTTTAAGGAAACGGGGAAAGGGCACGGGTTTCATGAGGTAGTCCAGCACTTCCAGGTCAAAACCGGCAGCGGCAAACTCGCTGTAGGCGGTGCACAAAATAAACTGTACCGGCCGGGTAATGGCTTTAATGAGGTCCAGGCCGGAGAGCTTGGGCATCTGCACATCCAGGAATACAAGGTCCATTTTGCCTTCATTGATCTGCTGTATAGCCGATACGGGGTTGGTGGAAGTACCTACCAGCTCCAGGAAATGCACTTCTTTAATGTGGTTGGCAATAACGTCTATGGCATGTTGCTCATCGTCTACAATAAAACATTGTATCATGACTGTTAGTATTTTATTTCGAGGTGGGTTTTATAAATATCTCCTTCTTCCTTTATCGTAAAGCTAAAGTTGTGGCCGTACATCCATTCCAGTCTTTTGCGGATGTTCACCAGGCCTATGCCGCTGGATAGCTCTTTGGGGCCGGTGGTCTTTTTATTACAGGTATCAAAAAGTAAACGTTGCTGTTCCGCATCTATTTTCAGCGTAATGGTAACCGGGTTATCTTCTTCCAGCAGCTCGCCGTGCTTAAAGGTATTTTCGGCCAGGCTAATGAGCACAAAGGGAATAATGCGGATGCCTTCCATGGGCCCATCTATGCTGAAGTTGATGTTTAGGCCGCCGCTGAACCGCAGCTGGCTGATCTTAATAATGTTCTTTAAATGTTCTATTTCCTTGGAAAGCAGCACCTTGCCATCCCCAGCTTCATCGGTGGCCAGCGCATACCGCATAATCTCTGCCAGCAACAGAATGCCATCTGAAAGCTGCCTGGAAACATTCATGGATTTGGAGTAAAAGAAGTTCAGGGTGTTCTGCAGAAAATGGGGGTTGATCTGGCTGCGCAGAAAGGCATATTCGCTTTGGATATGCATCTTTTCTAGGCGTAGTTTTTCCTCCTGCAGATGGAACTTCTCTTCTTCAGCCACCCTTAGCTGGCGCTCTTTTAATATGGCTTTGCGTGCATAGTAAAAACCGATGGAATACAGGAAAAAGCGCATGTACAGCAAAATGGAATCACGGATAATAAGGCGCACTGTATCGGTAGTATAGGGCTTTAATCCAATGAGGTCCAGCAATAAAAAGGCATAAATATACCGCAGCCCAAACAATACTACCAGCCCGCACACCCATAATAGAAAGGCCTTTAGCGGCTTTTTATCCAGGAAAGCAATGTTCAGGCAAAAATAACCGGCGTAGAATGTCCAGATGGAAAGCAGGTTGGCAAATACAATGTCCAGGAAATGCTCATCCGGGTTGGTGATGAGGTTTAGCAGAAAGCTGTATACAATATATATAACCCATGCAATAGCATGCTGTAATATAACGGACCTTATCTTAATCCTGGTTAACGGGGTAGGATTAAAGGCATTGGTATTTGTTTTCCGGGAATTCACAGCGGTTATTTCCATAGTAGCGTTCAAGGCAGCACTTGTATTTACAGCTATTAAAATACATTTTATACCTGAAAAAGCATCAACCGGTTTACCAGGGCAGTAAAACGGGTTGATGCTGACCGGCCGGTTTTACCGGCAGAAATTAAAAACCTTGGTCGCCCTGGGTATTACAGGTGGGCTGACCGGTGGATGCGCATTCTACATAACTGATAGCTCCCAGAATAGGCATATTGAAACCTTCTGCCGCTGTACCAGCGCCTCCACGTATAGATGCCATAGCATCCTCATTCAATTTGGCAATAGTTTGTTTAGTGAAAGACAGTTTAGCAGTAAGCTTCTTTTGCAGTTTCATGGTGTTTAAGATTTTATTGATGATAAATGGATTTCTTTAGCAAGATTGCCGGCGTTTATACCGTTGCATCAATCTTCCACTAAATTGCAATTTTCCATTTATCCTTCAATATTTAATCCACCAATACGTGCATAGTTTATACCAACAGGTAATTGCTTCCTACATTGTATCCGGGAAACCAATGGGGGTGGTAGGCCGGGTATTACAATTGGGATACGGGAATATATTGGACTGGCAGGAGTCTGATGCCCGGCAGCATTCTTCTTCTGATCCGGCTACAAATGCCGCTCCCGCAAAGATCCGGTTAAGGTCCGTAGTATCCAGCTTGGCTACGGTGCGGCGTTTTAATACAATATCTTTTTTGTTTTTTTGGGAAAGTGGTTTCATGATAGTACTGTTTAGCGGTTATAAAATAGTTGAAAAGTGTTTAACGTTTTTTAAGGGGTAACAGCTTAGCCAGCAGCGGGGCTTTGCCTATTACAATGGTGCAACGTCCGGAGGCTCTTGTGCCGGGATCCAGCGTATGTCCATTGGTACTTTTCAGAGGGCCGTTCAGCGTTATCTGCACCGTAGCATCCTGGCCGGTTCCCTGCACCGGGTTGCTTATAACAGTGCCCGGCAGCTCTCCAAATTCCTCCCGGGGGTATTTATCCATGCTCACATACACGGCCTGCCCGGCCTTAATTCTGCCGCTGCCGTACACCGGCAGGGTGGCCATTACGGAGTAATGATCTCCTGCCGGCCGTATCTCCACCCGCCCTTCCATCACATCCGGGTATTGGATCATAATGGAAAGCGTGCCCAGTAAGCCCACGGTTAATACCAGCAGCAAAATGCCGCAGCGAAGCATCCAGGGCGGCGTGCTGCCCATTACTTCATTGATCTCATTCTTTTCAATTGACGCGGTATGTTCCGGCATGGCAATAGTTTTATATGGGGTGAATGTTTATACTTCCAGTTCCAGCTGGTTACGTACCAGGTTATAATAGTACCCTCTTTCATCAATAAGCTCCTGGTGGGTGCCTACTTCCGTTACTTCGCCCTTTTCCAGCACTACGATCTTGTCGGCATTACGCACAGTGCTTAAACGGTGGGCAATCACTATCACGGTCTTGTTATCGAAAATGGTATTCAGGTTGCTGACAATGATCCTTTCATTTTTTGCATCCAGGGCGCTGGTGGCTTCATCAAAAAGTATCACATCCGGGTTCTTATATACGGCCCTTGCAATCAATATGCGCTGCTTTTGCCCGGTGCTGAGGCCTAAGCCATTGGCGCCTATTTCCGTATGATATTTCAGCGGCAGCTCTTCTATAAAATCGCGGATGTTGGCAATACGGGCGGCATGTTTTACCTGCTGCAGATCCGGCCGTTCCTCCCCTACTGCAATGTTGCTGATAAAGGTATCATTGAACATATAACCTTCCTGCATTACCACCCCGCAGCGGGTGCGCCAGCTGCTGTTGCGGATATGGTCCAGGCGTGTATCCCCTACCAGTATCTCTCCGCTGGTGGGTTCGTAGAACTTCAGCAATACTTTTAGTAAGGTAGTTTTGCCGCTGCCGCTGGAACCTACTATGGCGGTTATTTTTTTTGCCGGTATTACCAGGTTCACATTTTTCAGGATGTAAGGCGCGCGGGGGTCTGCATCATACTTAAAGGAAAGCTGCCGCAGGGTTATATCACCGGGTGGCACTTCTGCCAGCTTTTCATCGGCATTAGGCTCTTCTTCCGGTTTAATATGGATCTCATTAATACGCTCCAGGCTTAAACGGGCATCCTGCAAGGCCTGCATAAACTCTACCAGCTGCAGGATGGGGGCATTCAGCTGCCCGGAGATGTAAGAAACGGAAAGCATAATACCCAGGGTAATATCCCCCTGCAATACCAGCTTGGCAGCCAGGAAAGCGATCATAATATTCTTCAGCTCATTTACAATGGCGGCGCCGCCGGTTTGCATTTGCCGCAGGGCTAAGGTCTTTAGGTTGATCTTAAATAATTTCACCTGCAGCAGCTCCCACTGCCAGCGTTTTAACCTTTCAGCATTATGCAGCTTTATTTCCTGCATGCCAAAGATCAGCTCAAAGTTCTTTTCCTGGTTGGCGGCTAACTGGCTAAAACGCTTGTGATCCAGCTTGGCGCGCTTTCTCATAAACACCTTGATCCAGAAAAAGTAGGTGATGCTTCCCAGCAGGAATACAGCAAAGATCTGCATATTATACACCGCCAGGATAATGCTGAAGATGAGCAGGTTGATCATAGAGAATACTACGTTGATCACACCCGATGTCATAAAGTTCTCCACCCGCTGGTGATCGCCAATGCGCTGCAAAATGTCGCCTATCCGTTTGGTATCAAAGAACCCCGGCGGCAGCTTCATAAGCTTTGCAAAAAAATCGGACAGTAAGCTAATGTTGATACGGCTGCCCAGGTGCAGGATAATATAACCCCGCACTATTTCCACTGTAGTCTTGCCCAGGAACACCATGAGCTGCGCAAATAATATCAGGTAAATGAATGACAGGTCATGATGCCGGATGCCAATATCCACCAGGCTTTGCGTAAGAAAAGGTATCACCAGCTGCAGCAGGCTGCCGGTAAGCAATCCAAGGAACAGCTGCAGCAATTGTTTTTTATAATGGGTAAGGTGGGAAAAGATAAATCCTAATCCGCGGTGCACGGTCTGATCTTCCTCCAGCTTATCAAACTCTGTAGAAGGCTCTGTGGATAATATGATGCCCGTATCTTCCTGCACGGCCCATCCCTGCAGAAACTCCTTCTTCGTGTATTCCTGCAATCCATAGGCAGGATCCGCCACATATACCTTATTACCTTTTATTTTATAGATCACAATAAAGTGCCGCTGCTGCCAGTAGCCAATACAGGGAAAGGGCGCCGCCTCCACCAGGTCGTCATAACCCAGCCGCAGGCCTACAGAGCGCAAGCCCACCTTTTCCGCTGCCTCGCTCAGCGCCAGCAGGCTGGTACCTGTTTTGCCGGTATACATCAGCTTACGGAGGTACTCTGTAGAAAAGCTTTTGCCATAATACTTCGCGATCATCCGCAGACACGTGGGGCCGCAGTCCATCTCGTTATGTTGCTTGTAAAATGGGAATCTCTTTAACATATCATTTCAATTGTAGCCTAAGCTGCTTTAGCAATTTGTTTTTTTTCGCCCTTATTCTTCTGGCGCGCCAACAGGGAGCGGTAATACTGGTGCAGCAGATCATACACCACCATTTCATGCAGCCGGGGTTTGGAGGTGATGGTCCTGTTCACCAGCATATGTATATAGCTAAACAACAGGTCGTTCAGGGAACGTTCCAGTGTGCCTGCCTGCTGCTTTTCCAGCAGCTGGGCTATTACCGGCTGCAGCTGACGGTTCTTTTCCTGCAGCAGCACCAGTATGGGCTGTAATACGCTGCCGGCATCATACTGCCGGTCCATGATCTCTTCTATCTCCTTACGGTTCTCCCGGTACTTATTATTCAGCTGCGTCTTTAACAGCTTATCGGCATTAAACTCTGCTGCAAAGGAATCCTTTAATATTTCGGCCAGCCGCTGTTTGCCTTCCAGTGTATATCCAAACCCATCCAGCAATTCATCTATGGCACGCAGCACCCATAACCAGCGGATCTCATCCCGCTCATCGCCCCAGGTATTTTCCAGCATTTCCAGCACCGCCATGCTGTCGTGGAAGAACAGCGTTTCCGCCTGCTCAATACTATGGCTGCCATACCGTTCCAGCTCCCGGCTGTAAATGTCCGTCTGCGTTTTCCAGATATAGCCCTGCTCTTCAAAAGGCCGTATGTGCTGGTGCAGCAGGCCAATCACCTTTCCCAGCTGGCTAAGGTCTGTTAAGTGAAAGCGCACGCGTATATGAAACTCCGGATCGTTATAACGGATAAAAAAGAACTTATCAATGGCCTGTTCTCCCAGCAGCTGTTTTACTACCGGGTGAATAGCATCGGTGAGCACACGGTCGGCCGTTTTTATACCGCAGTAAAATTTATAGTACAGCCATTCCGATCCAATGGAAAAACTGCGGGTGGGCTCTGTGGCGGCCGGCGTGCGGTCTGCAGCCGTTATGCCATAGGAGGGGATTTGTTTGGTTAACACGGCTACCAGCTGGTTGGTGTAAACATTCCCCTGCGGGTCCGTGATGCCGGACTGCGGCACCAAAAATTCTTTCAGTTCCTGGTTGCCACGGTTCTTTATAGTATCCAGCCATAGCTTTACCAGGATCTCATTTTCCAGGTCTACCAGCATTTCATTATCACCATCTGCCAGCACAATATACCGGGGCATATGCCATTGCTGCCGGAAGGCCTGCACCTTTTCCATCAGCTGCTGCTCCGGCGCCTGCAGCAAATGTTCATAATCACTTTTCAGAAAGCGCCAGTTGGCCAGTGAAAGAATGGTGTTCTTATAAGCTACCCTTGGCAGGAATTTATATTGATGAACAAGGCTGCCCCAGCTGAATGAAAGGCCGCTGCGTAATTGCTGCCGTTGCAGATCGCACAGGAAATGGTACACCGGCAGGGAATTAAAGCTATAATTATGCGCAGTGCTTAAACGCGGTATTACTGGTTTGTTCAGCCTTTTGGAACGCAGCAGTATCTTACCATTCTTCACGCTTACCATCAGGTCATCAACCGCTATCTGGTGCTCCAGATCCAGCGATGATTTGGCCAGGTAGGGTATTTCATATTCCCGGAACACGGGGCGCAGTAATATGTTCCCTACCCTGCTTTCCGGCAGGTGAATAATCTCCGCATATACCACGTTGGGATCTTTCTCCTGCTCGCTGCGCGTAATATCGCATACCATGTTATTAATGCCTTCATCTGCATGCGCAAAACGGCCTAAGATATTGGCGGCGCTGGGCCCATAGGCGTGATCCAGGTACAGCGCCTGCTTTTCCGCATCTATCAGGCGGAACATAATGGACATAGATGGCGGCAGGTCGTTCCAGTCCTTGTTATCCAGGTGTTCCAGCTCTTTTTCCTGTATATCAATGGCGTAAGCATTGCCCTGGTAGGCCTGGTTTACCTTGTTAGCCAGGTAACGTTCCACCCGGCCCCATTTAATATTATTCTCTGCTTTTTTGGGAGAGGGCGCTGCAATATTATCCAGCAGGGGCGTATTATCATTCCCGTCTTTGGCCAGGTAACCAATGCCGGTTTCCGTATCCAGCACTTCCAGCAAGGGCATTTCTTTTTCCTCATACCGTTCTGAGAACCGGCGGCTAAAGGATGCCAGGTTGCCGTGTTCCTTAGGGGCTGCCAGCCGGTTCAGTATGGAAAGCCCGTCCAGCAGCTGCTGCTGTAATGCTTCCTGCACACCGGTTTGCGGCGCTATCTTTATAATATCTGTCTGGAATAGTTTGTTTTCCTCATACGGCACTCCCAGCTGATCCAGCAGGGCGCTGATGCTGCGGTAACTTTCAGCGGTATTGGCTGCACTGCTGTCAACAGCCTGCAGCTGTATATTTACCTGCTGCAGCACACTGGTAATAACGGCCACCGTATCCTGCGGGTGCGCGGCCTGTATGCGCTGCAGCACGCGGATGATCTGGTAAATAAATTCATCGCCGGTAATGGCCGGTTCCAACTCATTCACCAGCATTTGCGCCTGTATCACATCATCTATAAAAGCACCGGCTTCCTCTGCGCTTATTTCTTCGCTTACCAGCTGCGCCAGCATGGCAGAAATGGTTACACCGGCTTTTGCCTGCTGTAATAACGCATCCAGGTATATTGATACATTTACGGCGGAGATCTGGTGTTTTCTTCTGCCGGCTACATAGCGGTATTCTACATACCGGGTTTCATCGCCAATAGTATAAATGCTGCTGTTGGGGTAGTACAGTAAATTTTCCTTTATGCCCGGCAGGGTAGCCAGCTGCTGTGCCAGCGCACACAGGTAATGCATATCCAGGCGGGTATGGCGGTGGGTAACGGCTGCATCTACCGTAACGGCGGTGGGTGTGGCCTGCCACTGTACCAGGTTACAGCCGGAAAACAAACCAAAGGGGGTACAGCGGCTGCTCATGCGCGTAAAATATTTCATGAGGGAGCGCAGTAATTTCTGCTGCTCTTTCTCTCCTTTTACATGCCCGTTCTTCCACTTCATGCATTCATCGTATAACACCGGGGAGGCCAGGTACACCGCTTCCAGGAACACGGCATTATCCAGCTGGGCCAGTAATACCTTTTCATCCAGGTGGCGGAACAGGGGCAGGCGGGGGGTGCGCAGCACCAGGTTTTTATGAAATGAGTAGGGGATGTTCATACAGCGGGTTTAAAAGGTAATGCATTATGTTTTTGTACTGCGTACAGGATTTGAACCTATATTTTCTTCGTGAAAGGAAGACGTCTTAACCCTTTGACCAACGCAGCGGAGTTTTTTTGATAATTCTGTTTTTTTGTACGATATTAGTAGTGGTTTCATGATTGTACATTTTAGTACAATCCAGACGGCCTCCTTCAGGGGGCCTTCTTTTTTTTAAGCCCGTACGTTCCTTCAACCTATCAGCTCCATGGCCCTCATGCTGCTTCTTCCGGCACCGCGCCGGGGCTTTGCTCCAAATGGCAGCAGGTAATGGTAAAACAAACAACCGCGCTTCTGAAAGTAGGTAATGAATCTTCCGTAGGCATAATACCGCCAATGATCTTTAGCTGCGTATCAGCATCCAGCCGGGCAATTGTTTTTTTATCAAAGTTTAATTTTCTGCTTGTTGAACGAGGTTTCATTATGATAAGTTTTAGGAGTTTTAAAGTGATTTAAAATAGAGGACTGTGGCTTAATTACTGCCCATACGGGTTCTCATATCATCAATGCCTGTTTTCCTATTCTTGCCGGCCTTTACGTACTGGTTACCAAACTTGTAGCTGAATATAATATTAAAGAACCGTGTTTCTATTTTATTGTTATACGTTGCATTTACGTTCTGGTAATTTTCTACCGTGTATTTAGCACGCTGGGTGTTGAAAACATCGCTCACACTCAGCTTCAGGCTGCCCCGCTGCTGCAGGATGCTTTTGCTGATACCTACATCCAGCTTGAACATAGACGACATTTTAAAAATACCGGAGGCAACGGGCGACCTGTAAAAACCGCTGGCTTCTGCGCTCAGCTGTTTTGAGAGCTTTAAGGTGTAGTTGGATGATATATAAGCAGCATAGGCTTTATTATCCAGCGCAGTGCTGCCGGATGTACCTTTGTAGCTGGTGTACATAGCGCCCACCGTGTTTATAAAAGAGCTGCTACCAATCACAGTGCTGCTGGTTACGGTTAAGGAAAGCAGGTCTGCGCCCGACAGGTTATCATAAGAGCTGATGATAAGCTTTGAGGCCGTATCCTGCCGGTATACCTGCTGCAGTGAGTTACCGGAATGTGCATAGGTAAGGTTAGCGGATATTTTATTGTCGTAGATATAAGACAGCTCCACGCTGTTATCTATCTGCGGCTTAATATAGGGATTACCCTGGCTGTAGCTGTACTGGCTGTGGTACAGGATAAACGGATTTACATAATCAAAGCCATAGCGCATAATGTTCCGCTTGTATCCTGCACCCCATACGTGTTTGGCAGAAGCTGCATATTGTACGGACAGGTTGGGGAACAGGTACAGGTAGCTGTTCTTATCTTTTTGCTGCAGGGTAACGGAGTATCCTTCCGTGCTGGTTTGCTCTGCCCGCAGCCCTGCCTGCACATTGTATTTGCCAAAGGTTTGGTTATAGTTCACATAAGCGGCGCTGATGTTCTCTTTAAAAATGAAATGGTTGGTTTTACTAAGGTCTGTTTCCCATTGGCCATTCACCGCATTTTCCCATAACACATCGTTGTCGGTAGTGGTGCGGGTAGCTTTTACCCCTGCTTCCAGGCGGCCCCATTTTGCAGGATACACATAGTCTGCCGCCAGTGCATACACCTTGTTATGCGCGGGGGAACGGTTGTTCAGGGTATCTGCATACGAATAGGGCTTCTCCGGCGCATCATAAAAGCGGGTAATAAAACGGTCCTCCCAGGATTTGCGGTAATAGAAATAATCCGCGTTCACAGAAATTTCACTGCCCTGCTTGTTCAGCACCTTTTTAAAGTACAGGTTTACAGAAGGGCTGAAGATACTGGCAGTACCCGCCGTAGTTACGTTGGATAAAGAATCCGGCTGCAGGGGCTTTCCGATGGCCGTGTTGTTCGCTACTGCCCGGTCGCGGGAGTTCAGGTAGCCTTTTGCAAGCACGCCCAGGGAAGTGGTTTTGTTAATGTCATAGTCCAGGCCCAGCTTAAAGTTGTTGTTATTGCGCTTACGCTTATCGTACTCATTTTCCGTAATGATAGTGTTGCCTATATAGCGGGTGGAGCGGTTATCCAGGTATACCTGGTTATTGCCATAATCATAGCTGCCGTACACATTTACTTTAGCGGTGCGGTAGTTTAAACTAAGGCCGCTGTTATAGCGTGCAAAACGCCCGGCCCCTGCGCCCAGGGTAAGGATACCGTTCATACCCAGGCTCCTGCCTTTAATGGTTTTTATGTTGATAACGGCGCCGCCCTGTGCATCGTACCTGGCAGAGGGGTGGGTAATGATCTCTACCTTATCCAGGCTGCTGCCGTTCATGGTTTGCAGCAGGGTATTCAGCTCCTCGCCGGAGAGGTTGGAGGGGCGGCCGTCTATCCATACGCTTACAGATTTGCCCCTTACGCTCAGCGTACCATTCTGGTCGGCCAGCACGCCGGGCGCCCGTTTAATTACATCATAGGCATTGCTGCCGGCGGCCACCGGGCTTTCAGATACATTCAGGGTCATACGGTCCACGGACTGTACCAGGAAAGGTTTGCTGCCCTTCACCTCAAAGATCTTAAGGCTGATGGTGTCTGTTGCCAGGGTGGCGGAATCTTTGGCAGGGGCCTGTACCTGCCCGGCTGCCGGCTCCCCTGCTGCCAGTACCAGCAGCCCCCCTATTAACCAGCTATGTTTGATGATCTGTTTCATACATATCGATTTACATAGCAAACATATTAAGGGGGCTGCCTGCTATAAAAAAAGATACACCAACTACGCTGATCAATACTACCAACCGCCGGATGGCTGTGTTAAAGAAAAAGGGGTTATTTCTCCTTTCCGCCCTCCAGGTGAAAAATGTGCAGGAAACGGTGAGCAAGGGGGGTGAACATTAAAGCTACTACGGATAAGAATATGACGCCGCTGTAAATGGCGTAAATACCGGAAAAGATCTTGGCCCCGGCCGATTCCATGGGGTTTACAGGGCCCATACCGGTAAGGATCATGGCGGCGTTCAGGTACGCATCCAGCCAACCCAGGTGCCCCAGGAAATGGTAACCTGCCATGCCTATCAACATGGAGAAAATGATCACCAAAAGGGAAACCAGGCCATAGCGCAGCAGGCGCCGTACAAACAAACGACGGGGAAGCAGGGGTTGTGAGCGGTGTTCAAAATGCATAACCGGCTATTTTTTGCCTTTAAAGATACGTTTGAATGCCTTGCCCAGCTTATTCAGGTTAGCCAGCTGCTCCTGTATCGGCGCCAGGGTAAGGTCTTCCGGCTGCACGCCGGCTTCCAGGTAATCCATTTCAATCTGCTCCGGGAAAACCAGGATAATATTTGTATCGCGGAAGTAGCGGCCTAACCGGGCAGGAATATGTTCCTGGAAAGCGGTGTACGACAGCGTGCCTTTGCGGGCAGAGACCACCACCAGCAGATCGCCGCTGCTTACTTCTTTGGAAAGCGTCTGAAAATCTTCCAGCTCTGTAGCGCCAATGGGCTTAAAGCTTATTTCCATATTGATCTTGGCGTACTGCAAAAAGGTTTCCACCGCCACCTTGGTTTTCTCCGGACAATGGATCACCAGGCGTGCGCCGATCTGCTTAGCCAGTATCAGCATTTTTTGCAGGTAGTGCACAAAACCTTTTTCATACTCTGTATTGCGAGGCAGCACCAGCACCATTTTTTTTGCTGCGTTCATGGGGTGATGGAAATCGCATACATACACGGTTTCCCACACACTTTGCAGCACGTTATCCAGCGTGGTGCCGAATATGGAGCCAAACAACCGGTCGGTGGTGCTGGTTTTATCCGTCCAGCCCAGGATCACATCCGTTATCAGCAATTCCTTGGCCGCACGGGCAATACCATCCGCCACATTCAGATCCACGCGCGTAATAGACTGCACATGGCTTTCTGTGGCAGCTGCATGCATCACCGCGGCCTCCATCATTCTATTGGTAACATGGATCTTTTCTTTGGCTTCCTCATCATCCTGCACCACGGCCAGCGGATACACCGGCGTTTGGGAGCCCGGGTCTTTGATCATCACCGCAAGGTCCAGCAGGGCTTCTATACGCGCGGGGTTGGATACGGGCACCAATATACGTTCCGGCCCATCGTCCGTTTCAGGCTTACGCTCTGCTTCTACTATGGCCAGCCGGCGGCCGGCATTTTCCGTTACAAAAGAACCTACCAAACAGGTAACAAGAATAAGCAGCACCGTACCGTTCAGCACATTCTCATTAATAATGCCCATGTTAAAACCTATCAGTATCACCGCAATGGTGGCAGCAGCATGCGCGCTGCTTAAACCAAAGATCACATTCCGTTGCGGCACGCTGTAACCAAAGGAAAGCTGTGTAAAAAAGGCTGCCAGCCATTTGCTGAATAAGGCCATAGCGGTCAGTGAACCGGCAATGATCAATGCTTCCTGCCCTCTTAGCAGCACCCGCAGGTCCACTATCATACCTACACTGATCAAAAAGAAGGGAATGAACAGCGCATTACCTACAAAAGCAATACGGTTCATTAAGGTAGAGGTATGAGGTATCAGCTGGTTTAATGCCAGCCCGGCCAGGAAAGCGCCGATAATACCCTCTACCCCCGCCAGTTCTGCCAGGAAGCCGGCCAGGAACACCAGGGCTAATACAAATATGAAGTGCGAGGTCTTATCGTCCTTGATCTTTTTAAAGAACCAGCGCCCTATCATAGGAAAGATCCACAATATGATGGTAGCAAATACGGTTACCGATACACCCAGCCGTATCCAGAAATAAGTATTCAGGTTGCCGGCAGCAGCGCCGGTAATAATAGCCAGTATTAATAATACGGCCGTATCCGTTATAATGGTGCCGCCTACAGCTACGGTTACCGCCTCATTTTTAGTAATGCCCAATCGGCTGGCTAATGGATAGGCTACCAGCGTATGCGTAGCAAACATGCTGGACACCAGCAGTGTGGCCATAAAATTAAAATGCAGCCAGTAGGTACAAACCAGGTATCCTAAAGTAAGCGGAATAAAGAAAGTGAATGCGCCAAATACCAGGCTGCGGTGCCGGTTCTTGCGGAACTCGGTCATGTCAAGCTCCAGCCCCGCCAGGAACATAATGTATAACAAACCGGCCTTGCCAAACAGGTCTATGCTGCCTTTTTCTATGATCTTAAAGCCGTGATCGCCAATGGCCATGCCGGCAATGATAAGGCCTATAATACTGGGTATACGGAACTTCCGGAGAATAATAGGGGCCAGCAGGATAATGAACAGTACCAGTGAAAAAATAGGTACCGGATCTTTCAATGGTAAGCTAATATCCAGCAACAAAACTCCGCCTTTCAAAACAGTCATCATGGCCTTATGTTTATTCCGGGCATAAATTACTCCATTTTATGTACACTATTACATTAAAAATGTCTGAGAACCCCACACCTGCCACCTCACTTTTTATGTTCTTGTAACACGCATCTGTGATTTGATATAAGTGATAAACACGTTGGTGGATTATAGTTTTACACGGCTTATGCTGAACATACCTTTACATCGTTAACAGCACACAACAACTTAGCTAAGAAAGGAGGTATCCGAAAATCCTTGATCAGAGTAGGAAAAAAATAAACACGTTTAAATTTTACAATCATGAAACCCGTAAAAAACCAAGATGCTAAAAAATTAGATCTGCAAAAGAAAACTGTTTCTGTTCTGTCTGACAACCAGCTGAATGCTGTTGATGGTGGTAAGAATGAAGAAGCGATCACTACTTCCTGGGGTCCTTGTACCGGCTTTACCTGCTGCCCTCCGGCTACTACCGGTACCGGTAACGATCAGCCTACACAGGAAGCCTAATCAGATCCGGTTCCAAGATCAGAGTAGAAAAAAATAAACACTTTAAAATTTTACAATCATGAAACCCGTAAAAAACCAAGACGCTAAAAAATTAGATCTGCAAAAGAAAACCGTTTCTGTTCTGTCTGACAACCAGCTGAATGCTGTTGACGGCGGTAAAAATGAAGAAGCGATCACTACTTCCTGGGGTCCCTGCACCGGCTTTACCTGCTGCCCTCCGGCTACTACCGGCACTGGTGGTGGATTCGAGCCTACACAGGAAGCTTAATCAGATCCGATTCCAAAATATAAATAAGCTAACCGTGTTACATGGTTAGCTTATTTTTTCTGCAAAAGTTACTCCGTTTATACTTCACCTTTTATTGATTGCATATGTATACGATTGAAAAAAATTTACAGCAAACAATATCAGATAAGCTGCAGCTAATAGGCGAACATTATTTAGGCGCTTATGCCGGCGAAGCGCACCTGGACAATTTTTCCCTGTTACCCGGCCATGCCGGCTGCCTGCTGGTACAGGGCATTTTTTTGCAACGCACCGGCGATGTACGATACCAGGAAGCATTATTAGAAACAGAAAAATTCCTGCTGCATAAGATCAATACCTCCGATCCTTTATCCGCTGTTTTTTGCGATGGCCTGGCAGGATGGGGCTGGCTGATGGTGCATTTAAAAACACAGGGCATTTTACCGGATTTCGATGAAAGCATCCTGGAACAGGTAGACGCCATACTGGAAAAAAGCCTGGATACCATGCTGCAAAAAGGCAACTATGATCTTTTTTACGGCGCATTAGGACTGGGCGTGTATTTCCTGAAAAGAAAACAGCATCACCTGGTAGCACGTATACTCACCCACTTTTCGGCCAGCGCTGTACAGGCGGATAATGAGGTGCGCTGGCTGCAGTTCCGTCCCGTACCTTCTGCCAAACCCCGCTACGACTTTGGACTGCCGCACGGCATTACCGGCATCCTGTACTTTGTGCACAAATGTTACCAGGCCAATGTGCTGCCGGCCTTGTGCGGGGAGCTGATGAAAAAAGGGGTCGGTTTTTTCCTGAATAACCTGCAGGATGAAACAAGCGTACATTCCTTTTTCCCTTACTGGATAGATGCTGAAGAATATGGTAAAAGCACGCTGCAGCCCGTAAGGTCACGGCTGGCCTGGTGCTATGGCGATCTGGGCATTCTGTACACCTTGCTGCAGGTATCTAAAACCCAGCAAAATACTGCGCTGGAAAGCTCAGTGCTGCAAATGCTGCTGAAAACCTGCGCCCGCAGAACACCGAAGGAAACGGATGTGGAAGAACCCGGTTTTTGCCATGGCGCCAGTGGCGTAGGCTACCTGTACATGAAGCTGTTTAAACAAACCGGGCATCCCCTGTTTAAAGAAACCGCCGAACACTGGTACCGGCAAACCTGTGCGCTGGGTACTAAGAGCGGACCGGCCGGCTACCTGTTCCAGGTGGGGGAAAATACCTGGGCGCCGGCCTCCGGCATCCTGGAAGGCCTGGGCGGTATTGCCCTCTCTTTACTGGCCTATGCCTACCCGGATGCGCCTGATCATTGGGATGAATGTATGTTCCTCTCGTAATAGTGCAGGCCCCTAGTATTTCCCGATAATTACTGTAATTTTGCGCAAAGCCATGAAGTAAACCATGAGTCAGCGTACCGAAACCGGCACATATAAAAAAGAATTAGAGGATGTGCTCATCGCAGAAGATGAGCAGTTCCCTTTTAGCCTTATTGTGTGGAATGATGATGTGAACACCTTTGACTGGGTGATACAATCATTAATTGAAGTATGTGAACACTCCGCAGAACAGGCGGAACAATGCGCGCTTTTTATCCACTACAATGGTAAGTATGCGGTGAAACATGGCGAATTTACCCAACTGCGCCCCATGTGCGAAGCACTCCTGGACCGGGGCATCAGCGCTACTGTTGAAGAAGCCGTGGAAGGCTGAGCCGATATCTAAGATCGCATGGTTTTTTCCCTTACAAAAGAGCTGGTATTTCCACCCGTGCACCTGTCAGATGATGACGGGCTGCTGGCCGTGGGCGGCGATCTTTCAACAGAGCGGCTGCTGCTGGCCTACCGTTCCGGTATTTTCCCCTGGTATAATGAGCCGCCCATTTTATGGTGGAGCCCTGATCCTCGTTTTGTATTATTCCCCTCAGAGCTAAAAGTATCTGCCAGCATGCGGCAAATACTTAAAAAGCAGGTCTTCCGCATTACCTTCAACCAAAACTTTGCAGCAGTGATCCGCGGCTGCCGCCGTGCTCCCCGTAAAGGCCAGGATGGCACCTGGATCACCAATGCCATAGAACGCGCTTACATACAGCTGCATGAGCAGGGATATGCACACTCCGTTGAGTGCTGGCTGGAAGACAAGCTGGTAGGCGGTTTATACGGCATACGGCTGGGCAGTTGTTTCTTTGGCGAATCCATGTTTGCGCAGGTGAGCAATGCCTCCAAAGCAGCTTTTATCACATTCGTACAATCCCATAATGATCTAACCCTGGTCGATTGCCAGGTACATACCGAACACCTGGCCACTTTAGGCGCACGTTTTATAAACCGGGATGAGTTTCTGGAGTTGATTGAGTAAAAATCCATGGCCGATGATCGGTAGTCCATTGCCCTGAGCGCATAGTGGATAGTTCATGGATCATGGATAACAGTTCAGCTGCCACGGACGACTGTCAATAGCCTTTTACATATAACCGGCACTACGCAGTAGGCAAAGGACCATGGGCCATCGGGTATGGACAGTTTGCTGTCTATAGACCGCAGACCGTTGTCTGTGGACTGCAAACTAACATGAATGCGGAAAAAGGTGTAAATTAAAATGCTCATAGAACAATTCCATCACTCATCCTAAATTTACCACCAATGAAAAAGTTAGCACTGTATGTATCCATCCTGGTCTTATCGGCCTTCACAGTTCAGCGGCCGGCATTAACACGGGACGATAAATCCTTTTTGCTGGATCAGCTGCAAAGCACTAAAACCACCCTGCTGAACGATGTTTCAGGCCTCAGCGATGCACAGATGCAGTTTAAACCAGCCCCCGATCGCTGGTCCGTAAGCGAATGCATGGAACATATTATTATGGTTGAAAAAGCCATTTTTGCGCAGGAGCAGGCCAGTATGAAACAAGCACCCAACCCTGAAAAACGCAGCGAGATAAAGGTTACAGATTCCGTACTCATTAAAATGATGGGAGACCGCAGCCATAAGGCCCAGGCAGCAGAAGAGATGAAGCCCAAAGGCATTTACACCAGCTCCGCTGCAGCCGTGGAAGCATTTACCACCCAGCGTGATCAGATCATTGACTATGTTAAAGGTACGAATGACGATATGCGCAGCCACGTAATACCCTCTCCGCGGGGTTACATGGATGCCTACCAGTATATGTTGATCGTTGCCGGGCATTGCGGCCGCCATACGCAGCAGATTGAAGAAGTAAAGAACGATCCGGCATTTCCCCGTAGTAATTAATTTTAAGTGTGGCACACTTAAACAAAATGCAGTACTGCACTTCCGTGCAATACTGCATCCATATTATTGATGATTCATTCTTAATTCGCCGGAGAAGCAGCTTTCTTCTTCACATACCCTCCCTCAAAAAAACACTTAATCCCCCGGTACGCCCCGCAGCCGCCAATTTCACGGATGCTTACCCGGCCGGCACCGAACTGGAAGCTGATACCACAGGAGGTTTCCTTATCCTTATACTCCCCTTTGCTGCTGCCGGTAAAATGGCCGGTGCCGCTCAGCTCTCCCTTGCAGCTACCATTGTCTTTGGAAAAGGTAATAAAGAACAGGAAGGTTTTGGCATCTTGCCCATCGCGGATAGAAATAATGTTCATATCACCGGAAGTATAATCACCGGAGAACTTATGCTTATGTGCTAAAGTATCTATCGGGTTAAAGATCTGCCCGGGCGTCGTAGGCCCGTTGGAGTTAGTCATGATCAGCGTGATGCTGCCGTTGGCATTCGCCATGTAAAAATCTTCCTTTAATGCAGTATTGGAGCCCACCGGTTTTTCCGTACTGGTTTTTATCACGTATTTATTATCCAGCGTAAAGCTCATCTGCTCCGGGCTGTTGGCATCCTTCCTGGCTGCCGCCATGCGGTTCAGGTACTTGCCTTTTTTATCGGTAAAACAAATGTATGCCACCGAAGAAGACCGGTCCACCGCCCTGATCACAAAATACTGCAAGGCGCTGCCTGCTATATAAGCCAGCGGATAATATTTAAGATGCCTGGTTTTGGTAGAGTCTGCACCGGCCAGGGTATCTGTAAGGAACTGTTTCAGCACATCCCGTTGCAGGGCCAGTGAATCCGGCTGCTTTTGCAGCAGGGAATCGGCCGTTAGCCGGTAAGGCGCCTGTTGTTCAGGAAATAAGGCTTTAAAATCGTCAAAGGTCACCGGGCGCCCGCCGGAGGTATGCTTGTTCCCCGAGCCGCAACCCGCTAAAATACCCACGGTTAAAAGTAGTGCCAACAACCTGTTCATGCGTAGTGTAGAATTGTTTCTTGCCGAAAAGTTAAAGATATTTTTGATATATACCGCATAGCTAATCAAAAAAAATGCCGGTTAAATGGATAAACGGAGCCTCCCCTCTCCTACAGGGTTGGGAATACCACGGAAAATGTTTAGATTTGTCTAACTTTTATTTTAGGGTTTATGAATTTAACAGTTGCAGAGGAAAACTACATTAAGTCTATTTATAAGCTGGAAGAAGGGACAGAAGCGGTAACCACTACAGGATTAGCCTATGAGCTGGATACCAAACCCGCATCTGTAACCGATATGGCTAAGAAGCTAAAGGAGAAAAAGCTTATTGATTATGAAAAGTACCAGGGCATTAACCTTACTGCAGAAGGTAAAAAGGCCGCTCTGCATATTATACGCCGCCACCGCCTGTGGGAATGTTTCCTGGTAGACAAGCTGGCCTTTAGCTGGGATGAGGTGCATGAGCTGGCCGAAGAGCTGGAACATGTGCGCAGTGAAAAGTTGATCAGCCGCCTCAGCGACTTCCTGGGTAACCCTACCATTGACCCGCATGGGGACCCTATTCCCGATGCACAGGGCAAAATGGGGAAACAACGCGCACAAATATCCCTGGACCAGGCCCGCATCAAACGCCTGGAGGTAACGGCCGTATCCGACAAATCAGCCGCTTTGCTGGAATTCCTGAACGCCAAAGGCATTCGCCTGGGCACCCAGCTGGAAGTAATTGAGCGCTACGAATTTGATAATTCTATTGAAATAAAGATCCGGAACCAGCCCGCCTTTACCATTAGTGAGCAGGTGAGTAAAAATATTATGGTACGGCCCCTGTAAGTGAAACAAATAATTTTCTGTTAAAGCTATGGATCATATTGCTACATCGCTGAGTGAAGTACATCAGAGTATAGATACCACTGCACGGTCGCGGTGGAAAAAGCTGCTATCTTTTTTTGGCCCGGCCTACCTGGTAAGCGTAGGTTATATGGATCCCGGTAACTGGGCCACAGACCTGGCCGGGGGCAGCCAGTACGGCTACCAGCTGTTATGGGTGCTGCTGATGAGTAACCTGATGGCCCTGCTGCTGCAAAGCCTGAGCGCCCGCCTGGGTATTGTGCGCGGCCGCGACCTGGCGCAGGCTAACCGGGAAACCTACCCGCCCGTTATCAACTTCATTTTATATGTGCTGGCAGAGATAGCTATTGCCGCCTGCGACCTGGCAGAAGTGCTGGGCATGGCCATAGGCATACAGCTGCTTACCGGCCTGCCACTGGTATATGGCGTTAGCTTTACCGTGGTGGATACTTTTCTGCTGCTGATCTTACAACGCTATGGCATCCGCAAAATGGAAGCCTTCATTATAAGCCTGGTAGCCATTGTAGGCATCTCTTTTTTAACGGAGCTGGTAATTGCCCGGCCCCTAATGTCAGAAGTAGTAACAGGTTTTGTACCCACCATACCGGACAATGCAGCCCTGTACATTGCTATTGGTATAATAGGCGCAACCGTAATGCCGCATAACCTATACCTGCATTCTGCACTGGTGCAAACACGCAAAATTCAGCAGGATAAAAAAGGCATTAAACAGGCCCTGAAGCTAAACCTTATTGACAGCACCGTGGCCCTGAACCTGGCCTTTTTTGTAAATGCCGCCATCCTCATATTAGCTGCCACCGTATTCTTTAAAAGCGGGCGTACAGATATTGCAGAGATCCAGGATGCGCATGAGCTGCTGGAAAAGCTGCTGGGCAGCAAAGTAGCCCCCATCCTGTTTGCAGTAGCGCTGATAGCCGCAGGCCAAAGCTCAACCGTAACAGGCACCCTGGCCGGGCAGATCATTATGGAAGGCTACCTGCGTTTACGCATTAACCCCTGGCTGCGCCGTTTAATTACCCGCCTGCTGGCCATAGTGCCTGCCTTACTCACCATCTTATTAGCGGGCGATGATAAAGTAGGCGAGCTGTTGGTGTTTAGCCAGGTATTATTGAGCCTGCAATTAGGTTTTGCCATTATACCGCTCATTCATTTTGTGAGTGATAAAAGCACCATGGGCGAGTATGCCATCAAGCCATTAACCAAGGTTGCCAGCTGGCTGATCACCGCTGTGCTGGTGTACCTGAACCTGCGCATGGTATTTACAGAAGCCTATAAATATATTACCCATTCAGGCAATGGCTGGGTAGATGCTATTATTATAATGTCCGGGATAGGTTTTGTGGTGTTGCTGGTGATCACCATCATATTCCCAATGATCAGCCGGTACCGGCAAATAGCTTCCGTACGCATACACCCTTCCCAATTGCTTTCTTTGGGCAGCATGGAAAAACCGCAGTACTACCGTATAGCGCTGGCGCTGGATTTCAGCAAGCAGGATGAAAAAGTGATCACCAATGCCGTGGCTAACGGTAACGAGCATACGGAATATATACTGATCCATGTAGTGGAAAGCGCTTCTGCCAAATACTTCGGCAGACTGTCTGACGATTTTGAAACCCGTAAAGACCAGGAGCAGCTGGATGGTTACCTGGCCTTGCTGCACGCACGCAACATCCGCGCACGGGGCATCCTGGGCTACCGGCATCCGGCCAAGGAAATTGTGCGTATTGTAAAAGAAGAGAAAGCAGATTTTATTGTGATGGGAGGCCATGGCCATACCGGTATTAAAGACTGGATCTATGGCGAAACAGCCCACCAGGTACGGCACAACGTAAAAGTACCCGTACTGCTGGTGCAGTAAATAATAGTATATGCTACACTGTTTTAAGCCAGGCGATCAAAAATATTTTACCCGTGTAGTGCGCGAAGAAGATTGCGCTGCATTTGACAGCGGCGCTGTACACCCCGTGTACAGCACGTTTGCGCTGGCGCGTGATGCGGAATGGTGCTGCCGTTTATTTGTGCTGGATATGAAGGAAGCAGATGAAGAAGGTATTGGCACCATGCTTACCGTACAACATCATGCACCGGCCAAAGCGGGCAGCAGTGTGGATTTTACGGCCACTATTGTACAATTGCATACGCATACTATTGTATGCAGGTATGAGGCAAAAGTGGGCAACCTGGTTATTGCCACAGGTGAGCAGGGACAAAAAGTGCTTAAAAAAGAGAAACTTCAAAAACTATTTGAGTTATAAACGTCACTTTTAGCCCTGAAAAATGATCCTAAACTCCCCTTTTTTGAGCTGACATATTACACTGAATGTCAATTAGATACAGCGGATTAAAATATCCTTTTAACAAAATTTTATTATAACGGTTTCTTAATCTGGCACAAAACGGAACAGCTTTTGGATTACACTATCCGAACCAAACGTTTTATACCATGTCTAAGAATAGTTTAGAGTTTGTAAAGCAAAACATTCAGGAATTAGCGATTGGTAACTATTCCAGTTATCCGCAAGATTATAATCCTGTAAAACAGGAAACCAGCAATAATATCCAGTCATTAGCCAAAGGTTACTGGGATGTGCGTGATATGAAAGAAATAGAACGTGATGAAAAATTAAACATTCACCTGGATGATTATATCGAATGGTCACGTGAGGCTTATCAGGATTTTATAGCGCAGGATGTAAACGCATTAAACTAAGGATCTTTTTTCTCTTGAAGGATAGGGCCGTCCGGGGTATTGCACCCGGGACGGCTTTATTTTTGATGCTATACCATCATGCAGGCATTCAACATCCATATTGCACAACCTGTATTGGATAGCTTAATGCAAAAGCTGCAGCTGCTGCGCTGGCCGGATGAGGTACAGCATGCCGGCTGGGAATATGGCACAAACCTCCGCTATATGCAGGAGCTGGCAGCCTACTGGCGGCAGCAATATAACTGGCGCCGGCAGGAAGCAGCGCTTAACCGCTTCCCTCATTTTAAAACCAGCATTGACGGAAAAGATATTCATTTCATTTATGCACGCGGCAAAGGCCCTCATCCTGTTCCCATTATTATTACCCATGGCTGGCCGGGCTCTTTTTATGAGCTGCTGAAAATTGTGCCCCTGCTCACAGAGGATACAGATCTTTGTTTTGATGTAATTATTCCCTCCATACCCGGTTTCGGTTTCTCCGCCAGCCCGCAGGAACCTGGCTGGACGCTGGAAAAAACCGCGCACCTGTGGCATAAATTAATGACCACTGTATTGGGTTATTCCCGCTATGCCGCCAGTGGCACAGATTTCGGCAGTGGTATTACGCGGTACCTTGCGCTGCATTATCCGCAACAGCTTATTGGCATTTATCTTTCTTACGTTGGCTTTCCGGACTTTAACGCAGATCAGGATGACCTTACTACGGCAGAACAGGCTTATCTGAAAGAACGGCAGCAATGGATGATGCGCGAAGGCGGATATGCCATGATGCAAAGCACCAAACCGCAAACACTCTCCTACTCGTTAAATGATTCACCGCTGGGATTAGCCGCCTGGCTCGTTGAAAAATTTCAATCGCTGAGTGATTGCAATGGGAATATTGAAACACGCTTTACGAAAGATGAGCTGCTTACCAATATTATGATCTATTGGGTTACGCAAACCATTCCTTCATCGATACGCACCTATTATGAAAATGCGCGGATACCGCCGCCGCTTAAAAAAGGTGAGCGGATTGAAGTGCCCGCAGGCATTGGCCTTTTTAAAGGTAATAAGCCGCCTATTGAATGGGTGCAGCGCAGCCTAAATGTACAACACTGGACAGAGATGCCCCGTGGCGGCCACTTTGCTGCCATGGAAGAACCGGAATTACTTGCAGCGGATATGCAGCTGTTCTTCCAGGCTATAAAAAATGAGGGATAATACTACAACCCCAGCGCAGCTTTTAACTTGGGATAACCGGTTTTACTTACCGGCACCTTAGCGCCGGTTCTTAAGATGGCCAGGTGATTTTCTTTTTCATACGGCTCAATACGGGTAACCTGGTTCACATTCAGCATGTAAGAGCGGTGCACGCGGGCAAACTGCTGCGGGTCCAGCGTTTGCTCAAAAAAGCTCATGGTCTTATTTTTCAGGAAAGCGCCTTCCGGGGTGATGATCTTCACATAATCATCTGCAGCTTCCAGGTAATGCACATCCTGCACAGGAATAATTTTGATCTTACCATTGATCTTTACCACAATACGGTTGCTTTGCAAAGGCGATGCAGCAGCGGTTTCCAGCAGCTGTGTGGTTTGCTGCGGGGCAGCTGCCGGCGCAGCGGTGGTTTTATTACCCAACCATTTTTGCAATGCTTTTTCAAAACGGTCTTTTGAAAAAGGTTTTAACAGGTAGTCAACTGCATTCACCTCAAAAGCGCGGATAGCATGTTCTTCAAAAGCCGTGGTAAAGATCACGGCAGGCATCTCTTCTACCAGCTCCAGCATTTCAAAGCCGTTGATCTTGGGCATCTGCACATCCAGGAAAATAATATCCGGCTGATGCTGCTGAATGGCTTTCAACCCTTCAAAACCATCATTACATTCCTGTAATACCTGTACTTCCGGGAAGCCCATTAAATATTCCAATACTACAGCGCGGGCCAAAGGCTCATCATCAATTATGATTGCTTTTATCATGTGGTTGTGGTACTTTAATTAAGGTGGTAAAGATCAGGTCATCGGAGCTAACCTCCAGCAGGTCCTGCCGGGCAAACAGCAGGTACAGCCTGCGCCGTATGGAGCTTAATCCAAAGCCGGTGCCCTGGTGCGGCTGCTGTAAAGCGCTGTCATATGGGTTTTGCACCTGCACATGCAGCATATCCTGCTGCACCCAGGCTTTTATAGTAATGGTAATAGCCTCCGTGGTATCATACAACCCGTATTTAATGGCGTTTTCCACCACCGGTTGTAATAACATGGGCGGCATTACCAGCTGTTGTGTATTTTCATCGGCCACCACTTCGGTTGATAAGCGATGCCCGAAGCGTACCTTTTCAATATCAAGATACCATTGCAGGTACTGCAGCTCTTCCGGCAGCGCTATCCATTGCTGGTCTTCCCTTTTTAGAGTGCCCCGTAAAAAGTCAGAGAGCTTTAGCACCATTTCCCTGGCCTGCTGCGGGCGTAATACGATCAGGGCATTAATGGAGTTCAGGCTGTTAAACAAAAAGTGCGGCTGTAATTGCTGCCGCAGCTTGTACAGCTCTGCCTCCCGCGATAAACGTTCTGTAGCTTCCCGCCGTTCCAGCGCTTCCTGCTGCTCTGCCATATCATACATCAGCAGGGCGCGCAGGCCCATGCTGGTGATCACTAACCAGGCTACCAGGAAGTGTATGGGCAGCGCTGCGTTTAGCCATTGCAGGTAGGCATGATCTGCCTGGAAAAAATATTTTAACCAGCAGGTGGTAACCGCTATCCAGATAGCTGTTAACACCGTACTGTAACAAAGTACAAACAGGTATTTACCTTTTGCCGGCCGGTAATAACCCAGGTTATGCGCTATAATGGCTACCGCTATGCCCAGCAGCAGGGTATGCACCGCGCTGTCGGCCCAGGCATTAATGGTCTCCAGCTTAAACCACTGTATCAGCAGCACACCATACAGTAACAGGAACACGTAGGTGGTTACTGCTATGGTCCAGCGGAAGTACTTATCTGATAAAGGTCGCTTTATCACAGTGTTTGTTTGTAATTAATAATTAACCTCAAAGGCACGGCTCTCCTGCAGCTGCGCAGATTTCATCTGCAACCAGGCCACATACGCCGTAGCATCTGACGGCTCTTCAATACGTGAATACAGCTCCATACCATCAGAAAGCTGATCCAGCGTAAACAGCTCCGGTACGTTTATGAATTTCCATTCTACCAGCTCTTGCTTCTGGTTACGGAATGCATATTGTTCCTGCTGTCCTATTGCGCGGGCCTTTTGTGCGGCCTCCTGTTTTGTTTCTGCACTAATTAAGCGCAATTGCTCATCGAACTGCGGCATGTGGTTGCCACTGCCACAAATGATCTGGTACACTATTTTTGCTACAAACCAACGCATACAAATTCAATTTAAAAGGGTTTAGAATGGTACAATACAGAATATAGGTTACTGGCTTAATAACTCTTGATATCTATGCCGCCAAATACACAAATGCCTTTGATGAGCAGTCTTTTATCGGGGTTGGGAACCAGCAGCTCTATAGCGCGCTTATCCTCTACCCCGCCAAAGATGGTGTTCACCTCTATTTTCACATCCCAATTGGAAGGTATTATCATCTCAACACCTCCGAAAATGGCCGTGGCGTCTATTACAATAGTACCGGTAAAATCGGCCTGGGTAAGGTTCACCTCAGAACCGCCAAAGATGGAAGTAATATCCCCGCCCTGGAAGTTCTTGGATAATACGATCCGGTTATCGCCCCCGAAAACAGCCAGGGCATTCAGGAAATCTTCTGAGTTACCGGCTACGGTCTCCTGGTAAGAGCCGGCATTCCAGCGCCTCCTCTCCTCCCGCAGCTCTCTGCGGCCTTCGGCCAGAAAACGCTGCGGACGTTGGGAAGGACGTTTAGTAAGCATATATACACCTATTACCACCAGCACTAAAGGCCAGCCATAACGGGGAAAGTCAAAATCCCAGTGAATGATCTCTTCCGAAAGAAAAATACCGCCGATCAGCATCATAATAAACCAGGGGCCGCCCCGGAACTTATGCTTGATGGCTACAACAAAGCCCAGGAGTATCAGGAGCATTTGCCAGGAAAATATCCAGGAAGGCACATTCAGGTGCAGGTTCTGTAAAAAAAAGAAGATACCTAACAAAATAAGCACTAAGCCACCCCATATGCCCTTGCTTCTTCTATGTATGATATTTTGATTTTGATTTTCCATTACTGTAAGATTGTGATGTAAAATTATTACGGGAGCGCGGGTACATCAAATGGATTTAGGCTAAAAATACCGGAGTTCCGGTAAACGGTGGCAAAAGACCGGTGAAAATAATTTGCACGCACTTTTGTTTTACATTTAGCCTGTAAACGTTATAACCATGCATAAGTTTTTTTCCGTACGCGCCCGGGAGATCCAGGACCTGGAAAGCCAGGTAAATGCCTTCTTAACCAGTAACCCTGATATTGTGATCGTTACCTCCAACCAATCCCTGGTGCCGGTAGGCGACACACAGGATATCCTGTACTCCATTATTTATAAGGAAGCGCCTAAACCCACCCGTATTGGCCGCCTGGGTCAGGACTGACAGGCGAACACCCTTGCAGCCAGTGTTTTGTACGCTATTAGTACCGCATGCCCGGTTCCGTCCGCTAAAATCGTCTGCCTGAAATGTAAAATCGGTGTACCTTTGCGCTCGATTATTTCACTAAAGTCACTGTTTTATGCCGGCAGAAAAGATCATAATGACCAATGGGCAGTTAAAGGTTCCCGACCATTGTATTATTCCATTTATTGAAGGTGACGGGATTGGCCCCGACATTTGGCGGGCCAGCGTGCGCGTGTTTGACGCCGCCGTAGCCAAAGTGTATGATAATAAACGGAAAATTGAATGGAAGGAAGTACTGGCAGGCGAAAAGGCCTTCCAGGCTACCGGTGAATGGTTACCTAAAGCCACCCTGGATGCTTTTAAGGAATACCTGATCTCAATAAAAGGACCTTTGACCACGCCGGTAGGCGGCGGCATCCGCTCCCTGAATGTGGCCATGCGCCAGGAGCTGGACCTGTACGCCTGTGTACGCCCCGTACGCTGGTTCAATAAAGTGCCTTCCCCGCTGAAACATCCTGAGAACGTGAACATGGTGATCTTCCGCGAGAACACCGAAGATATTTATGCAGGCATTGAATATATGTACGGCACTCCCGAAGCCGATAAGCTGCTGCACTTTTTGCAGAACGACCTGGGCGTGAAAAAGATCCGCTTCCCGGAAACCTCTTCCCTGGGCATTAAACCTGTATCCAAGGAAGGTTCTGAAAGGCTCATCCGCTCCGCCATTAAATATGCCATTGAAAATAAACAGTCTTCCGTAAGCCTGGTGCACAAAGGCAATATCATGAAGTTTACTGAAGGCGGCTTTAAGAACTGGGGTTATGAGCTGGCCAAACGCGAGTTTGGTGATTTCGTATATACCTGGGAGGAGTGGGAAACCACCAAAAAAGAACAGGGCGAAGAAGAAGCCAACAAGCAAATGAACATTGCCCTGGCGCATAAAAAAATACTGATCAAAGACGTAATTGCCGATAACTTCCTGCAGCAGATCTTACTGGCCCCGCAGGATTATACTGTGGTAGCCACCCTGAACCTGAACGGCGATTATATTTCCGATGCAGCAGCAGCAGCCGTAGGCGGCATAGGCATTGCGCCCGGCGCCAACATTAACTATGTAACCGGCCACGCTGTATTTGAAGCCACCCATGGCACCGCCCCGCGCTTTGCCAATACCAACAGCATGAACCCCAGCTCCGTGATACTGAGCGGCGTAATGATGCTGGAATACATGGGCTGGAAAGAGGCTGCAGATATTATTGTACATGGCCTGAGCACCGCTATTATGCGCAAACGGGTAACCATAGACTTCTATAAGCTGATGGATGATGCCACCCTGGTATCAACGAGCGAGTTTGCAGATGAGATTATAAAGCAAATGAAATAGAGTTGAAGGCTTAACGCTGAATGCTAAACGCTTAACGCAAAATGCAGGGAGCGTTCAGCGTTTAGCGTTAAGCCTTTAGCATAAATTTGGATTTTGCGCCACGTTATAGTAATTTCCGGGTTTATCTTATTGAGCAACCATAGATAACCTTAATTAAAAACAATACCTGAAATGGCAGAAAAGATCAAAGTCGCAAATCCGGTGGTAGAACTGGATGGAGATGAGATGACACGGATCATCTGGAAATTCATTAAAGACAAACTGATACTTCCCTACCTGGATGTTGATATCAAATACTACGACCTGGGCGTAGAATACCGCGATCAGACCAATGACCAGGTAACCGTAGATGCCGCTAACGCGATCAGAGAGTACGGCGTTGGTATCAAATGCGCTACCATTACCCCCGACGAAGCCCGTGTAAAGGAGTTTAACCTGAAACAAATGTGGAAATCGCCCAACGGCACTATCCGTAACATCCTGGATGGTACTGTATTCCGCGAGCCCATTGTTATGAAGAACGTTCCCCGCCTGGTGCCCAACTGGACTGCCCCGATTTGCATAGGCCGTCACGCATTCGGCGACCAGTACCGCGCTACCGACTTTGTAACCAAAGGTAAAGGCAAGCTGACCATCACTTTTGAAGGCGAGAACGGCGAAAAGATCCAGCATGAGGTATACAATTTCAAAGGCGACGGTGTGGCCCTGGCTATGTACAACACCGATGAATCCATTAAAGGTTTTGCACGCGCCTGCTTTAACCAGGCCCTGTTAAAACAATGGCCGCTGTACCTGAGCACCAAGAACACCATCCTGAAAAAATACGATGGCCGTTTCAAGGATATCTTTGAAGAGATCTACGAAAACGAATTCAAAGCTGAATTTGAAAAACATAAGCTGGTATATGAGCACCGCCTCATAGATGATATGGTGGCCAGCGCCCTGAAATGGAACGGTAACTTTGTATGGGCCTGTAAGAACTACGATGGCGACGTACAATCCGATACCGTTGCACAAGGTTTTGGCTCCCTGGGCCTCATGACCTCTACCCTGGTTACGCCGGATGGTAAAACCATGGAAGCAGAAGCTGCCCACGGTACTGTAACCCGCCACTACCGCGATCACCAGGCTGGTAAGCCTACCTCTACCAACCCCATTGCCTCTATCTTCGCATGGACCCGTGGTTTGGAATTCCGTGGCCGCCTGGATAACAACCAGCCGCTGATAGATTTCTGCCAGGCATTGGAGCAGGTTTGTATTGAAGTAGTGGAAAGCGGTAAAATGACCAAGGACCTTGCTGTATGTATCCACGGTAATAAAGTGGAGCATGGTAAACACTACCTGTATACAGAAGAGTTCCTGGAAGAGCTGAACACCGCTCTGAAAGCTAAACTGAAGAAATAATTGAACACATTGGTTCAACACCATAAAATGTCCTGTACCGCAAGGTGCAGGACATTTGTTTTTAATACCCATCCCTATGAAACGTACTTTACTTTTCCTGCTGCCCTTTACGATGCTCGCCTATGCCTGCCGGTCCTCCGGCGCTAACGGCCACGCAACTACGGCAGAAGATACCGTTGCCATTGGAAGCACTGCAGCGGATAGCAGCGCTCCGCAACTTACAGCAGCGCGGGATACCAGCCTTGCTGATACTGTTGCTGCAGAAGACCTGCCCTATGCAGATTATTACATTGTAGTAGCAGATACCGGCTTTAGCTACCAGCCCTTACAGGCTAAGCTGCTGCAGCTGAAAGCCGCTACCCACCTGGAGGCAGACAGTATGGGCCGTTATTATAATCCGCAGAAGAACCGTATTGTACTACCGGATGATGATGAAGATGAGATCTATGCCGGTGAATATTATCCCCGTAGGGAACCAGGGGAATACCTTAGCCTGGAATACCTGTATGTATACTCCCGCCGCACGGAAGATAGCACCCTGGCCCTCGTTACAGGTATTTACAATGATGAAGCAGCCGCCAAAGCAGCCCTGCCGGCCATTAAAGCGCAGGTACCTGGTGCATTTGTAATGAAGGGAAGCGTGTATATCGGGTGCATGCATTAGTATGCAGAATGCTTAACGCCGGACGCTAAACGCTGATTATGTTACGCTCGAAGCCTTGCCGCATTAGCGTTAAGCGTTCCGCATTCAGTGTTCAGCATTAATAACCGATCTTCTTCCTCAGCACCTTATCCTCCCCGTAAATATCATCGTAAAAAAGCAGGTGATCATCCTGCACGCCGGCCGTAAAATAGCGGATGTAAATAGGTATGCGGCTAACGGGGATCTGTTTCTTTTCCTGCATGGCCAGCCAGGTACGTACACTATCCCGCAGGGTATTCTTATAAGAAGTATCGTCTTTTATCAGGTACATAGCCAGGCTATCCCACTTTTGCACACGTACGCAGCCATGGCTCAGCGCACGGAAGGCATTACGGAACAGGCCGCGGTTATTGGTATCATGCAGGTACACGCTGTACTTGTTCATGAAATTAAATTTCATGATGCCCAGTGAATTATCTTCTCCATCCATCTGCCGCAATACATACGGGAAATGCCCCCGGTGCAGCTGCATCCAGTCAATGGTAGTAGGGTCTACGGCATTGCCATCCTTATCTATTACTTCCAGGTTCTTGCTGGCCAGGTAATTCACATCTTTTCGTATAGCCGGCAGCATTTCCTTAAACACAATGCTGTAAGGCACGCGCCAGTAAGGATACATTACAAAGTTGGCCATGCGCGAATTAAGTAAAGGCGTACGGGTTTTAGGCGTACCTACTATTACCCGCGATTCCAGGGCTACAGCCCCGCTATCCATTACCTCCAGCTCAAAGGCCGGCACATTCACCATTATATAGCGTTTGGGCAGGGTATCCGGCAGCTTGCGCCAGCGGTCCAGGTTTAGGGCCACCTGTACTTCCCAGTCGTGCAGGGAGCGGTTCAGCATTTCCCGCGTTTTTTTACCTGCTACTCCATCGGGGTATAAATTAAATGCCTTTTGAAATGCTACAATGCCGTCTTTCAGTAAGGCAGTATCGCCTGCATGGCCGGTAGTGTCAACAAAACCGCCCTGCACCAGCCGGTTTAGCAGCAGCTGCTTAAAGGCAAGAGTATCTGTATAGTTCTCCGGTATGGTGTTCCAGTGTTTGCTGCCATAGGTTTTGCGGAAGTTAAGCAGGCCCTTTTTCAGCGCTACATACCCTTCATGCGAAGGTTCCAGGCTGCCTAATACGGCTGCAATATTTTTCTGCTGTAATGCATTTTGTAAAAGTGTGGTCAGCACCGTATCTGAAAAGGTAGAATCTTTGCGCAGGGTAATGCTGTCGCGCGGCGCCACACCAAAGTGCAGGTGGGTGGCCATTTTCATAAAAGCGTCCGATAACATAACATCCATCTTTGCCCACTGCGCCGCATCTTTCTTCGATTCTTCACTGGTCTTAAATGTTTGCATAATGCCGGTAAGCTGCGCTGCATGGTATTGCGATGGCAGCAAGCCCTCGTCCATGGCGTGTTGTACCAGGTACAGCATAGCTTCTGCATTAGCGCTAGCCACCCCGCTGTCTGACCATTGCGGGGCATTTTGATGTTGCTGGTAAAAGTATTGAAGAGCTGTGGTCATACCCGGCACACTGTCCTCCATTAAGCCTTTATTCTCCGCCATATAATTCAGGCGGTCTGCAATGCTGCCGGTTACGGCTTCGTGCAGCTCTTTCAGGTTTTGGACGATCACACGTTCTTTCGGGGCTTTGTGGCGGCACGCTGCCAGCAAACAAACGGTTACAGCTAACAAGTAAAATAAACGATTATTACCTCTCATTGGGAAAACAGGCTCTCTTGTGATATTTTAAAATTAAAGATTTGCAAATACTGTGCTGGGATTTTCCAGGGAGCGTGCAAAATTGGGGTGTGAAATACGTAAATTATCCGGTGAAAGATAATGAAAAAAAAGTCCCTCTGATAAAAGTGGCAGTTAGGAAGTACCCGGTAAGGCTAAGCCCCTGTTTTACTTACAGCAATTCTTCTTCACAAAAAGCGACTGCACAAAACGTAATATGCTGAGAAGGGTGTGTTTCATAATTATTCCTGTCTAAATAGCATCCAGCGGGCGGCGCTTCTGCTCTTTTAATTGTTTGAACTGGCTGGGGGTAAGCCCGGTTACTTTTTTAAACTGCCCCGAAAGGTGCGCTACGCTGCTATAGCCCATTTGCCCGGCTATTTCGCTCAGGTTCAGCTCATCATATACCAGCAGCTCTTTTACCCTTTCTATTTTCTGCTGAATAATATATTGCTCAATAGTGATCTGCTCTATTTCCGAGAACAGGCTGCTGAGGTAATGATAATCTTTATGTAAACGGGCAGAGAGTAAGGTGGAGAAATTTTCTCTTAATTCAAACAGCGGGGAATGATGGATAGTTGTAATAAGAATGTTCTTAATGGCTTCTACCAGCTGCTGCTTTTTATCATCTACCAGGGGTAAGCCTTCCTGGGCCAAAGCAGCAGTAATCGATTGCAGCTGGGTAGCATCCGGCGTGGCGGCTAATACCGCTTTGCCCAGCTGTACCTCCTGCACCGGCAACCCCTCTTTTTCCAAAATGGTATGCACCACCTTCACACAGCGGGGGCATACCATATTCTTAATGTGTAATTCAAAAGTTTGCATGGCAGGTACAAAGGTAGCACATATTTGCTGTGCTACCTGAGCTCTGTTTCCTGGATGCGGTCGGCAAGGTCCAGTAAAAGTGACATATTGGCGTTATAGCCGCCGCCTGTTTCAGGGCGGAGATAACCATCCATATCCGGTTCATAAATAACATCGAAGCCATTTACATTTACTTTGTAGCGATGAGCATGGCCATTCAGGGGAAGTACGTCGTACCGGTTTGCATTGTGTTTAATCGTAAATGCCTTCATATGATAAAATTTTGTTTATAACCACTATCAACAAAATCTTAACAAAAGTTAAGCCAACGGTTGGTAATGGGGTTGGTTTTAGTTTGGGATCCTTAGAGATCATGAATATACGAAGAAAAGGATATACCAGGTCATTACCCCGCACATTAATTTACAAACCACCACCGCAGCCCTACGCGGATCCCGAAATTATTATACGGGTACATAGGCGCTGAAAAATTATTCATCTTCAGGAAAGTATTCAGGTTCTCTGCACGGATGTAGGCAGAAAGTGATTTAATACGGAAGTGAAGGAAAGCGGTCAGATCCGGAAGATAGTACCGCACCTTTTGTGTATTCTGATACACAAACTGGCCGGGCACCGGCGAGTAATCATCCGCATAATATTCGGTGTTGTAACGGGCTTCAATACCGGTCATCAGGTTCAGGTTACTGAAAATACGGTTTTCGTATGCAATGCGGTGGCGGGTCCATATGGAGGGCACATTCAGCGGGCCATTGCCATGCACCTGCTGAAAAGCAAAATCCATATACCAGTTCCAGTGCTTATACCGGAAATGTTTGCTCAGCACCACCTGCAGCAGGTTAAACAATCCGCTGGACTGGGCGCTTTGCATATAGCTGTCAAAATAAGTGTAGTTGGTGAAAATAAAATAGTTCACCGCCAGGTTATACTTCAGCTGTTTATTATCGGCTGCAAACTGCAGCTGGGTAATGTTCTCTTTACCCAGGCCGCCATTGTACCAGCTATCCCGGCTGTAGCTGAAGAATTTGTATACATAGGAAGGCTCCCTGTTCACATTGCGGAACAGCAGGCTTACATTGCCCAGCGTTTTGTTCAGGTAACGGCTCAGCATACCGCTTACGCTATAATCGCCCACATTACGGCCCAGCGCATACAGCTCGCCTTTGGCAGAAAAATCCCACAGGTCGTTCTTGGTTTTATTACGGTACTCCCCATGCAGGGCCAGGTTATTGAAGTTCTGTTTTACATTATCCAGGAAATTGCCGGTAGTATGGTCAAAGCGGGCGCCCAGGTTTATAAAGTGCGCCATATTGCCCCGCACCGGGAACTGTATCAGCGACAGGTCATTGGAAAGCGTACGCCATTGCTGCCTTGCGCTAATGGTGTCCCCCTCGCGGAAGGCTATCCCGTAATGCTGCGTGTAATAAGTTTCACTCGGGGCATTATCAGTATACATAAAGGTATTGCCCTGTGTTTTAAAGGTGTACTGCACCCGGAACACAGGGTCAAATTTGTAATACTGCGTAGTATCGTTCACATGTATAGTATCCCCTTTGCCCCAGTCGTACTGCTGCTGTATCAGCAGGCCCGACTGGCGGTAAGATGATTTTACCGCAATGGTGGTACCAAAGAAAGAATAGGCGGGAATATCCTGGTTACCCAGGTTTACGTTAATGGTTTTTCTTGAGCTGTACTTGCTGAGGTCCAGCGTATCGGCAGCAGTACCGGCCTGGCCAAAAATGCCTCCGTTCTCTCCGCCGTTGATCTTGTTATAATAGTAGCTCACATTTACATGGTACCGCTTGTTCTGGCTGTTGTAATTGGCCGTTACACGGTAGCTATCGTGGTTAGTGTTCTGCGTACGGAAATAACCGGGCGAGTTGATCTTGCGGTAGTCGAATGCAAAATTAAAGTTCTCGTTCCGGTTCTGTGTATGGGATACGCCTATGATCTGCTCCTGCTGGGCCCCTACCAGGTATTGCAGCTCAGAGTAAGGGCGGGTGGTATTATAAAAGCGGGCATTTTCATGCGTGTACTGATACACGTCGTAGGCATGAAAGCCTTCATCAAAACCAGCCTGCATGCGGGGTGTGTAAATAAGGTTGCGGGCGGCATTCCCGTTATTGCCCAGGGTCATGTAGCTGGCGGGTATCTGCAGGTAGTTGGCATTAAAGTCTATTACAGATGAATCCAGGCGCCTGTCTATGGGATCGTTCAGGAAATGATATTTAATGGTAATGGTATCCGGCCCCAGGTTACGCTGGGAGGTATCCCGCTGCATGGTGCCGCCGCCGGAGCCATAGTTACCAAAACTACCGGTGTTAAATTGGGCCATTACTCCACTTACGCTTACTATCAGCAATGCCAGTATGATGAAAAAATGCCTCATTCCAATAATAATATTGTGGAGCTATATGTGTCTAAAGTGATTGTATTAATTCCCTGAAGATACGCGTTAATTTGGGCGCCGCTTCGGCAGCGGCCTGCAGCACCTCTTCATGGGTGATCACATTGTCCTCTTCCCGTATACCCAGGTCCGTGATCACGCTCATGGCAAACACCTTCAATCCTGCATGAACGGCTACTATCACTTCCGGTACGGTGCTCATACCCACGGCATCGCCACCAATAATGTGCATGAACTTATACTCAGCCCTGGTTTCAAAAGTAGGGCCCTGCACGCCTACATATACGCCGGTGTGCACCGGTATATTGTTGGCAGCGGCAATTTCCTTTGCTTTGTTGATAAGGGTTTTGGCATAGGGCTCGCTCATATCCGGGAACCGGGGCCCCAGGGTATCCTGGTTACGTCCGCGTAGCGGATGTTCCGGCTGCAGATTAATATGGTCACGGATGATCATGAGGTCCCCTACCTTAAAAGCAGTATTCATACCACCGGCTGCATTGGAAACCAGCAGGGTTTGTACGCCCAGCGCCTGCATTACCCTTACCGGGAAAGTAACCTGCTGCATGGAAAACCCTTCGTAATAATGGAAACGGCCGGCCATAGCTACCACCGGGCGGCCCTGCATATTGCCCAGTATTAACCGGCCCTGGTGCCCCTCCACCGTTGATTCGGGAAAATGGGGAATATCGGCATAGGGGATCTCTATACGGTCGGTAATATCTTCAACCAGCCCGCCCAGGCCACTGCCCAGGATAATACCCGCCAGCGGACGGGTGGTGGAAAAGCCCTGTATATACTGTTTAGCAGCCGCTATTTGTTGTAATAGGTCACTCATTTACGGTAAGTTGTTAGTAACGAACGTTTAAGGCTTAGCCGGCAGCTGAAAAACACTTTCAGCTGCTAACCGGTCAGAACGGGTTACTTTTCTTGCGCGCAAAGTTATTTTTAAATTCACAAACGCGGTGGTTTTATATTTAAATCATAATGCCCTATTTTAGCGCTCAAATTTTTGACTGATGAATTTACATGAATACCAGGCTAAAGAACTGTTGAAGAAATATAATGTACCGGTCCAGGAGGGTATTCCGGTAGATACACCAGAGGCAGCGGCTGAAGCATACAAGCAGCTGAAAGTGCAATTTGGTAATGAGTTTGCGGTTGTAAAAGCGCAGATCCATGCCGGCGGACGCGGTAAAGGAAAGATCCGCGGTACAGAGCAGAACGGTGTTAAAGTGGGTAAAAATTCAGAAGACATAAAGACCATTGCCGGTAATATACTGGGCGGCGTGCTGGTAACCATACAAACAGGTGCCGCCGGTAAGCTGGTAAATAAGGTGCTGGTGGCGCAGGATGTTTATTATCCCGGCCCCAACCCCGTTAAGGAGCTGTATCTGTCCATATTGCTGGACCGCGCTACAGGCCAGAACGTGATCATCTACTCCACAGAAGGGGGTATGGATATAGAAGAAGTGGCGCACAAAACGCCTGATAAGATATTTAAGGAGTGGGTATTCCCCGGCGGCCCGCTGCAACCTTTCCAGGCCCGCAAAATTGCTTTTAACTTTGGTTTAAGCGGCGAGGCTTTCAAGAACATGGTGAAATTTGTGACCAGCCTGTATAATGCATACGTTGGTTTGGATGCCAGCCAGGTGGAAATTAACCCCCTGTTTAAAACCAGCGATGAAAAGATCATTGCGGTGGATTGTAAAATGATCTTGGACGATAACGCCCTGATGCGCCACCCTGAGCTGGAAGGGCTGCGCGATATCACAGAAGAAGACCCGACCGAAGTAGAAGCCAGCAAATTCAACCTGAACTTTGTAAAGCTGGACGGTAACGTGGGCTGTATGGTGAACGGCGCCGGCCTGGCCATGGCTACCATGGATATGATCAAATTAAGCGGTGGCGAGCCCGCCAACTTCCTGGACGTAGGCGGTACTGCCAATGCCCAGACAGTGGAAGCCGGTTTCCGCATTATCCTGAAAGATCCCAAGGTAAAGGCTATCCTGATCAATATCTTTGGCGGTATTGTTCGCTGCGACCGTGTGGCGCAGGGGGTCATTGATGCTTACCAGTCAATTGGTAACATTACCGTACCCATTATTGTACGCCTGCAGGGTACCAACGCAGAAGAAGCTAAAAAGCTGATAGAAGAAAGCGGTTTGAAAGTACAATCTGCTATCCTGTTAAGCGAAGCTGCTGCGCTGGTGAATAAAGCGGTGAGCGCGTAAGATATAATTGTAATTATAAAAATAAAAAGGAACGCTGGTAGTGATACCGGCGTTCCTTTTTTTAGTTTATGCCTTTTATTGAGCTGCCCAATTCGTAATTAATTTCCCTACCTTCGCAGTCCATCCTTTTATATACCCTGCCTATCCGCAGGGAGCGGGCTTTTGCACCTTTTTAAAGTCTGAGTAATGCAACGTTTAAGAGCTTTCTTTTTATTCTGCGCAGGAGCGCATGTGCCTATGTTAAAACGGGCGCCGGTTGAAACCAATAAATACGCCGGTATCGGGGGCACCATCTTTTTTACCGGCGTGCTGGCCGCTATTTCTGCAGGCTATGCTTTATGGACCGTGTTCAATGAGCTGTGGGCCACACTGTTATTTGGCCTGCTGTGGGGCCTCATGATCTTTAACCTGGACCGCTACATTGTGGCCAGTATGAAAAAGCGCGATAACTTCTGGCTGGAGTTCCGCATGGCCCTGCCCCGGCTGGTGCTGGCCATATTAATAGCCGTGGTGATCTCCAAACCACTGGAGCTGAAAATATTTGATAAAGAGATCCAGGCAGAGCTGATCACTATGGAGCAGCAGGTGTTTAAAACCCAGGAAGACCAGGTACAGGTACGCTACCAGGCCCGCATTAATGAGCTAAAGGCCAACATTGCGCTGCTGAATACAGAGATCAGCCGGCAGGCCGCCCGCAGGGATACCCTGGCATTACTGGCGCAGCAGGAGGCCGATGGTACGGGCGGCTCCCGCATCCGCAACCTGGGCCCTATTTACAAGGCCAAGAAAGCAGATGCAGATACTGCCGCCGCACAGCTGCAGGCCATTACCATCCGCAACCAGCAACGCATTAACGAGTACCGGCAGCAGCTGCAATCTGTAGACAGCGCCATGAAAGCCAGCATTCCGCTCCGCAGCCAGCTGGACGGGCTGGCCTCCCGGCTGGATGCCCTGGGCCGCATTACCGCCCGCAGCACACCTATACGCTGGGCCAACTGGTTTATTATGCTGCTGTTCATTGCCATAGAATGTGCGCCGGTGTTTGTAAAGCTCATCTCGCCCCGCGGCCCGTATGATGATCTGCTGCAGGAGCATGAGCATGCATTTGAGATTCACCGCAAACAAAAAATGGAACTACGGCAATTAGCCTATGAAAAGCGTATGGAGCAGGAAAAGGGATTACCGGAGGAAGGTTCACTGGCCCATCAATAAAGTGGCCAGCACTTCATTCTTCAGCGCATCTGCTTTTTCAGGCAGTTTGCCGGCTACCAATACGCCCAGGTTACAGCCCAGGAACAGGTAAGTTTTTTTGGAAGGCACATACAGCAGTATACAACCAGCGCCAATACCGCCACCGCCATGGCCATACCCTGTTAACCCTTCCAGGGAGTAATAGGCCAGGCCTAAACCATAACGGTGCTGGCCTTTGCTGTCATTCACCCAATGCTGCATAAGGGCCAGGGTAGTATCGTGTAAAAGTTTTCCCTCCATTAAAGCTTTCAAAAAATGTACGGCATCGGTGGGGGTGCATACAATACCATCATCCCCCTTGGTAGCAGCTACGCTTGTGCGCTGTAATTCCATAATGTTGGCAGGGCGCCCGCAATCCAGCGCATCCCAATAGCAATCCGGCAGGTTGGCATAATGCAGGTAACCCGGTTCATGATGGTAGTAGGTTTGCTGCAGCTGCAAGGGGCGGAAGATCTTTTCACTCATATATTTTGCATGGTCGCCGGTAATGGCATCCGCTATCATGGCCAGCAGCAAAAAATTGGTGTTGGTGTACAGGTACCTGCTGCCTGCTGCAAACTGCATAGGCTCCCCTTCCAGGAAAGTAATGGCTTTTTCCATCGGGAAAATGCTGGTGGGGTGCAGCAATTCCCAGGATATGTATCTGGGGTGGGTCTGGTATTCCGGCACCCCGGAAGTATGGCTAAGCAGCATACGTACGGTTACCTTTTCTGCTTCGGGAATATAACGGCTGTATTGCCGTGGCAAATACCGGGTAATGGGCGCATCGAGCTGAATACGTTTTTCTTCATACAGCTTTAGAATAACCACGGCCATATAGGTTTTGGAAACACTTTGAATGTATTGCAGGTGGCGGATGCTCATGGGCGTTTTAGTTTCCGTTTTGGCATAACCGGCAGCCCCGGCCCACCAGCCTTCCGCTTCAGTATACACGGCTAGTGAAACACCGGGTATGCCGGCCGCAGTATAACGGTTCATAATAGCCTGTAAGGAATCTGCTTTGGAGAAATGCTTCGTTTGCGCGGGTGCATTATTCAGGGTGGCAAACAGGTAAATGAGGATACAAAAAGTTTGTTTCATGCGGTTGTTTTTGTTTGCAAAGTACCAATGGGATGTAATTGCAAACAAGCCCTGGCAGCCACTTTCCCGCCGAAGTGTAGGTATTTTCCCCTTGAAATGATGGCCTTTAATCCCCCGGTTGCAGCCAGGCTTTAAAAACAGGCGCCTTGATGCGGCTTACCGGTATGCTGCCGGGCAAATGACCGGAAGGCAGTACCAATACATTGATCTTACTATTCTCCGCCCGCTCAAAACCGGTGATCATTTGCCGGTGTAAAATGTACTGCCGGTTCAGGCGGAAGAACAGCTCCGGCGGCAATAGTTTTTCTACTTTATCCAGGGATTGATCCAGTAGATATTTTTTATGCTGTGTAGTAACCAGCACGGCATACTCCCCTTCTACATACACACCCGCTATATCTGCAAAAGCTACCTGCAGGTGCTGTTTGCCCTGTTTCACAGGGATCCCCTCCTGCCGTATTTTCTTTTCCGCTGCCCGCAGCTGTTCGGATTGATGCAACCGGTAATAATAATACCAGCCCACATAAATAGCATTCAGCACAAAGAACCAGATGAGAAAAATAAAAACATCAAACGTATAAAAGCTGATCACCACCGGCGTATCCTTGGCTATCCAGTTGCTGAGCTCTGTGCTGAGGATAATAACTACCTGCCCTGCCAGGGTGGTAAGTATGAACTGTATTACTATCCTGCGCAGCGGGCCGCCTTCATAGGGCAGCTTACGGTCAAGCCATATAATAATAGAGCGCAGGGCCCACCAGGCAGCATAACCTTCTACCGTATCCAGGGTATAGGTGAGGGCGGTATGCCAGCTAAGCCGGATATGTGTGTAAGTGAGGTAATAATTCAGTGCGCTGATGCAGGGAATGAATAGCAGGAAGAAAATAACATCCGGGTAAGGTATGGGGCGTGTATTTCCGGGGGCAGGCATGTTGCAAAATAAAACAATTTGCGTCTATCCTGCCAGCTCCACTTCGTACACAGGGCTAAACAGATAAATGCGCCGGGTATCCACCTCCTCGCAGCGGTAGCGCTTGCGGATCTTTTCTCCTTTGCGGAAAATGCGGCCGTCCTTGGTTTTAAACAGCTGGTGCAGGGGCAGCTGCTCTACAAAAAAATAATGTTCTTTGCGCCGGTCATAGTTCTTCAGCACCCGCATCAGGTTCTCATCCGCACAGGAGCTGGCGCCGGGGTTGTGCATACTTTGGCGCACCGCTGCTTCCACATCGGCCGGTAAAAAACCCTTACCTACAAATTGTTGCAATATTTTGGAAAACTCCTGCTTCCATTCTTTCCCGTGGGAGGCTACGCGGTTGGCATACAGCTCATACGTAACCAGGTGGGCCAGCTCATGCAGCAGGGTAATAAGAAAAGCATATTTATTCAGGTTGCCGTTTACGCTGATGCGGTGCCCGCCCCGGCTATCGGGGTGGCGGTAATCGCCCAGCAGGCTTTTGCGCTCGCGGGTAACGGTTAAATGCACCTTATGCGCGGTAATGTAGGCCATTACCGGCTCAAAGGTACCTTCCGGCAGGTATGCAGCTAATGCATGTAAGGGCGCCTCCTGCTTCACAATGGGGTCAGGTTTTTCTTTTAAGCAATTGGTACAGGCTCAGTGTTTCAAGCACCGTATATACCAGGTACAGGAACATTAAGGTAAAAATAGTGGCCCGGCTTACATCCGGCCTTTTTACCAGCACATATACGGTAATGCCTATCATGCACAGGAACAGCTTACTGATGGTAGAAGCATATACCATGCGCACAAAAACCTGGTTGTTGGCTGCCCCCAGCCCCTTACGGGCCATCACATAGGAAACCCAGGTGATAGCGGCCAGCACCACATTCCCCGCCAGCAGCACAGTATAGTGCATACCGGCACTCAATAGCTGAGACTTTAATAAAAAGAAAACGCCATTCAGGATGGAAAAAACTACGATCAGTCGAATAAAAAAACGGTCACTCATTCCGCCGGGTGTCTTTAATAATTTGCCACAAAAGTAGGGTTAAAGCCAGTAAAGAAAAAATGATCATTAATACAGGAAATGACCACCCGATCCATCGGTCAAGTTTATAACCAACGAATACTGCCAACCCCAATGTGGCCATCATCTGAAAAGCCAGTCCGGCATACCGTAAGAGTGTATTACGATTACGCTTCTTCTCCGGTTGCGGCTTCTTCTTTAACGAAGGATCTTCCATTGTTTACTTCTCTGCTGCTTGCAGCGGGCGCCTCATCCGGCTCCATATAACAGCGGCCGTTAAATTTAGCGGTAGGCTCCATTTCAAAATGAGCGGTGTACACATCACCTTTTACCAGTGCATTTGCTTTCAGGAACAGCAGCTCCTCTACTTTAATAATACCCGTTACACGGCCCAGGATATCTGCACTCTGGCATACCAGGTCGCCCGTAATTTCACCTTCCGGCCCTACTACGATCTTTGCTTTGGTAGATACCAGCCCGTTCACCTGGCCGTCAATACGAATGTCGCCTTCACAGACAATGTCCCCCTGGATAGATGTTCCACTGCCAATAATGTTCACGTTCGAAGAGGGCAGAATGGATTTGCTTTCGCCTTTAGTGTTGCGGTTGTTGTTGTTAAACATAGGATCTTAGATTTTTTTTAGGAGGTTTTTCAATATATAGGACTGAAGATAAATAAATATTATTAATTAACCTAATAAGTACTGTTATCTACTTTAGGCACTTTAATCATTGTGGTATCCAGCTTACCGGTAAAATCACCGTTTATCACCTGCTTAATATTGTTCAGGTACTGGTCGCGCGCAATGATCGCATTCTCTAACGAATCGGTACGCATTTTTAGTTTAATGAACTCCCTTCTTTGTTTCAGATCTCCATAACCGGGAATGTAATAACGCAGGGGTGTAAATACTACCGTAGCCACAGTAATGGCCACCAGCAATACAAACAGGGTGCTGAGCGCTACATATACACTCATACGGGATAATTTAAAAGAGGTCACCTCATCATAGGTAGCATCATTCATGATCACCAGGCGGTATTTATGATGAATGCGGCCGTCCCTCCCTTTTTTATTGCGCTGTTTACCCATTTTGTTTACTCTCTCTTTACTCCGGATAAAATTAAACAATTAAATCATAAGAAGTGAAAGGTAATATGTAAATCTGAAAGAATACGTGCCAAGAAAAATATTATCCTATCTTTAAAATAAATTTTCACGTAAACAGTTATAGTAGTAGCCTATACACCCGGCATCCATGAATCGCTATCGACCTTTTTTAGTATCCTTCTTTTTCCCCTGCGCTGTTGGTTTGGTGTTATTGATTACGGGTTCCATAGCGGTGAATGCCCAGAGCAGATCGCCCCGCAGCACACAGGATTCTACCAGAATGCCCAATAACAGGCGCTCAGCACCTCCTGTAAGAAAACCGCCTGTGCCGCATGTACAGGACCGAAGGACGCCTTCCGAAAAGATGGCGGAAAAGAAGTTTACCTGGAACCGCCGGTTCATGCAGAACATGGTAACGCGGTACAACTATTACTTTCACGCAAAAGTTAAGCTGGATGCGGTGGTGAAAAACATTGCCCGCCAAGGATTGGATAATTACAACGATCTGCTTCCCTTTTACCCCTACAGCCTGCAGGACCTGGGCCTCAGCAAAACAGAGCTGGATTCCGTGATCCTGAAATCTTCCGTAGGCATACAGCTGCACGATCCCCGCGGTAAGTGGATAGATGATTGTTACCTGCTCATAGGCCGCGCCTACTTTTATAAAAGCGACTGGGAAAATGCCCGCAAAACCTTCCAGTACATGAACCTGGCCTTCGCGCCCAAGAATAAATCCGAATACAATACCGTCATAGGATCTTCCCGCAACGATGTTATTTCCATTGCCACCAGGGAAAAACGCAACGGCCTTTTGGGCCGCTTTAAACACAAAAAGGTGCGGAACGACGCCTTTTTGTGGAACGCCAAAACCCTGCTGGAGGAAAAGGAGTATGATGAGGTGCAAAGCCTGCTGAGCGTACTGGAAGCCGATCCTAACTTCCCCCACCGCCTTTACGGTGAGCTGGCAGAGGTACGTGCCTACAGCCGTTACAAGCAGGGCATGTATGCAGAGGCCATGGCCCCCCTGCGCCTGGCCGTTACCGCCTCGCACAACAAGGAAAGCCGCGCCCGTATGTCGTTTATACTGGGCCAGCTCTACGCCCGGCAGCAGCAGCCCGATTCCGCCATGGACATGTTCCGTAAAGTGATCAAACAAAAGCCGGACCCCATGATGGACCTGCAGGCCCGCCTGCAGATAGCCCGCCTGAACACCGTGAACGGGGATGCCGGCATAGAACAAAGCCTGGCCGCCCTGCGCACCATGTTAAAGAAAGAACGTTTTATCCCCTACCGGGATGCTATTTACTATACCATGGCTACCCTGGTAGCCCCCAAGAGCCCGGAAACCGCCCTGGGCTATCTACAAAAATCCCTGAGCCAGCCTGTTGTAAACCCTGTACAAAGATCGTTGTCGTTTATGTTCGTAGCAGATATTTACTACGTACAACGCAAATACCAGCTGGCCAAGAACTATTACGACAGCACCGCCAGCGTAATGCCGCCCGACTTTGCCGATGCTGCTGTGGTGAATACCCGTAAAGCTGTATTGGGCGATGTGGCAGAGAAAGTGAACGTAATACACCGGGAAGACAGCCTGCAGCGCATTGCCGCCCTGCCGGAAGCAGAACGAAAAAACCTGCTGGACAAAATGGTGGCCGATATTAAAAAGGCCGCAGAAGCAAAAGCCAAGGCAGAAGCAGCCCAGCAGGAAGCGGATAATAACAGTAATAACCAGAACAGTATGCTGGCCAATAATGCCTTTGGCAATAATACCGGCCGCAACAACCCAGGCGCTGCCAATAACCAGGGCAATGACCAGGGCGACTGGTATTTTTACAACCAGGCCAGCAAAGCATCCGGCTACTCAGAGTTCAGAAGGCGCTGGGGCAACCGCAAGCTGGATGATAACTGGCGCCGCAGCTCCAACACCGCAGCCAACTTTACCAATAATAATAACATAGACGTAGCCGGGGTTAGCACCGATTCGGCCCACATGACCACTGCCGAAAAGCTGAAAGCCTTACCAGCAGATAGTGTGAACAGCAGCCTGCTGCTGGCCGACCTGCCGCTAACGCCGGAGAAGATGGATTCCTCCAGGTCACTGCAAATGAATGCCTGGTTTGACCTTGGCAAACTTTACCACGATAAACTGGATGCCACAGAGCTGGCCATAGAAACGTACGACAGCCTGCTGTATAAATACCCTGACCATCCCAAGAAACCGGAGGTTATTTACTCCCTGTACGTATGGCATAACAGCCTGAAAGGCCATGAAGCGCTGGCAGCTAAGTACAAGGATATGATGCTGACCCAGTACGGCAACACCAACTTTGCGAATATTATTAAATACGGCGCCCTGAAAGATGTGGATGCCGATAAAAAGAAAGGCATAGCTACGGCCTATGATTCGGCCTACACCGCTTTCAAAAACGGCCGCTACGACCTGGCCCTGGAAAGAAAGCGCCAGGCCGATACTGCCTATGGCTTCAACTACCTGCAGCCCAAGTTTGACCTGCTGGAAGCCATGATCATTATAAAAACAGATACTGCCGATGCCGCCACCGACAGCCTGTTCCTGGGTAAAAAAGCCGTACAGGCAGTACTGGCCAAATACCCCGGCGATAGCGCTGTGCAGCAGCAGGCACAGGCCCTGCTGGATGCGCTGAACCACAAGAAGGACCTGGTAGCTTACCTGGCCCAGCTGCAGATCCAGAAACGGGAGGCCGGCGCCCTGGTAGATGAAGATGTTTCTATCCGCTACCCCTGGCAAACACCCAAACCCAACTTTACGGATTCTGTAGGCTTAAAGACCAACCAGCCGGTAAACCCTGCTGTAGCTAATAAGGTAACGGCTGCACCACCGCCGCCCATGAAGCCGGTAACGCCTTATAAGCTGGTGAACACGCCAATACCGCACTTCGTAGTACTCTCTTTCCAGCGGATAAATAAAGCGCTGATAGATGAAGCGCTGGAGAAATTTACCCGTTATAATGCTGACAAACACGCGGCAGACCATATTGAAGTAGGTAGCTTTGTGCTAACGCCCAATGAGATCATGCTGGTGTTCCGCCTGTTCCCGGATGAGAACAAAGCGCTGGATTATTTTGACGAGGTACGCACCAAGGCGCCTGTAGATATTATTCCCCGCATACGCCCCACTGATTATAATATGTTCATTATTTCAAGGGACAATTTCATATTGCTGAACAGTACCAAAGACCTGCCGGGGTACCAGGAGTTTTTTAATAAGAACTATGTTACACAACAATAAAGCTTAATGCTGAACGCTAAATGCTTAACGCCAATATGCGATATACATTGGCTTCAGCATTAAGCGTTTAGCCTTCAGCGTTCGGCCTTAATCCCTAAGGCACTGTTAAATAGCCCATAAATCCTGGCAAATTTTCATAGTTTTGCCTGATTGTTGCACTTAATTTATTTATAATATTATCAGATGAAACGATCCGTAAAAATACTCTGGACCGTGTTACTGGGTCTGTTGGGGTTTTTTGTCTTACTGTTGTTACTGATCAATTTCCGGGTAATAGGCAATATGCCCTCCATGGAGGAGCTGGAAAACCCGCGCGCAGCCTTAGCCTCCGGGGTGATAGCAGAAGACGGGACCATTTTGGGAAAATATTACCAGGTAGACCGTTCCAGCTCTGATTACAACGAGATCTCCAAGAATGTGATCAATGCCCTGATCGCTACAGAAGATGAGCGCTTCTACGAGCACTCCGGCATAGATGCACGCAGCACCATTGCTATTCCCTTTTACCTGATGGTAGGGAAAAAACGTGGTTCCAGCACCATTACCCAGCAGCTGGCCCTGAACCTGCAGTCCGATAATGCCGGTAAAAAACGCGCCAGCAACCCGGTAGTACGTGGTTTCCAGAAGCTGCAGGAGTGGCTCATAGCCATTAAGCTGGAGCGCAATTTCACCAAACAGGAGATCATTACCCTGTACCTGAACACCGTAGCCTTTGGCGATAACGTATATGGTATTGAGAATGGCGCCCGCACCTTTTTCAGTAAAGATGCCGGCCACCTTTCCATAGAAGAAGCAGCCACCCTGGTGGGTATGTTAAAAGGTAACACCATCTTTAACCCCCGCCGTAACCCCGCCGCCTCCCTGCTGCGCCGTAATACGGTAATAGACCAGATGGAGAAGAACGGGTACATTACCAAAGCAGAGGCAGAAGCTGCCCAAAGCCGCCCCATTGTACTGCGCTATAATAAAATAGACCATAACAAAGGCCTTGCTCCCTACTTCAGGGAAGTGCTGCGCGATGAGCTGAAGGATTGGTGCCAGGCACATAAAAAAGCCGACGGCTCTGAATACAACCTGTACCGCGACGGACTTAAAATATACACCACCATCAACCCCCGCATGCAGCTGTATGCAGAGGAAGCAGTGGCCAAGCACCTTGCGGACCTGCAGAAAGTATTTGCTGCCCAAAGCAACATTAAATCCGGCAGCGTGTGGAAGAACTGGCAGAAGTACCTGGACCGCTACGTAAAAGAATCAGACCGCTACCTGGATATGAAAGAGGCTAACGCCACTGACGACGAGATCAAAAAGGCATTTAACACCCCCACCAAAATGAAGGTGTTTGCCTGGAGAAGCTCCTCTGAACCAGACCTGAATGAAATTGATACGGTGATGACGCCTATGGACTCCATCCGTTATATGCGCGCCATACTACAGGCGGGCTTTATGGCCATGGACCCTGAAAGCGGTGAGGTAAAGGCCTGGGTAGGCGGACCGGATTTCCGTTATTTCAAGAACGATCACGTATCCAAAACCCGCCGCCAGGTAGGTTCTACCTTTAAACCCTTCCTGTATTGCTTTGCCATTATGAATGGCATGTCGCCCAATACCATGCTGCCCAATGAGCCTATTACCATTGGCAACTGGACGCTGACCCGCAACTCGGAAGGCAGCGTAGGCGGGCAAATAACTATGGCCGGCGCGCTGGCCCGCTCCCTGAACCTGGTATCGGCCTACCTGATCAAACAGCTGGGCGCACGGGCATTTGCAGATTTTGCCAAGAACAAAATAGGCTTCACCAGCGATATACCGCCCTACCCTTCCATTGCGCTGGGTACGCCGGAAATATCCCTGTATGAAATGCTGCAGGCCTACACCATGTTCCCGGCCCGCGGTATTATTACCAAACCTATTTACATTACCCGCATAGAAGACCGTAATGGTAACATACTGGAAACCTTTGCCCCGGTAAAACGTGAAGTGATCAGCGAGAACGAAGCTTATACCATGGTAAAGATGATGGAAGGCGTAGTAGGCCCCGGCGGTACCGGTGCGCGTATGCGTTTCCGTTATAAGATGGAGGGAGAGATTGCCGGTAAAACCGGTACCACCAACGATAATACCGATGGCTGGTTTATGGGCTATACCCCGCAGCTGCTGGCCGGCGCCTGGGTAGGCTGTGAGAACAACTTTCTGCGTTTTAATACCACTGCTGCCGGCCAGGGCGCCAATACCGGCCTGCCTATATGGGCGTATTTTTTCCAGAAGGTGTATGCGGATAAAACGCTGAAAATAGATCCCAAGGCGCAGTTCTCCATGCCGCCCACTTTGAATAATGATATTTACCTGAACTACGATTCCAATGTAAAACCAGGCGCAGAAGCAGAGGATGTAGGTTCCGGCAGCGCCAGCGATTATATTGATGTAAGCCAGTATGGCGAAGAACCTGCCCCGGCTGAAAAAGATAAGAAGGAAACAGAAAAAGAAAAGGAACAGAAAGAGAAGGAAAAAGAAGGGCAGCCGAAAGCAACTTACCCACCCCCGCCGCCTAAGAAAGATAACTGATCATTCACCAAACATACTCGCAAAGGGAAGTCGGAAGGCTTCCCTTTTTTGTGCGCCCTTTTATATGTGCCACACCTTTGAAGTGTGCCACACTTGTCCTCCATATGCCCGCCATTTGTCAGATAAGCCCCCTATAAGCCCTATATAAGCCCTATGTAAGCTCTCCATAAGCCATCCCTTATAAGAGACGGCTTATCTATGGCTTATCTATAAATATAGGATGGCTTATTTAGGAGATAGTTTACTTCTGGGCTAAATAATCCGGTTTAACATTTACAATAGCCTGCCATAATCCTGCTGCAGGTTTACAGTACATTCCCAGGCAAAAAGAAGCCCCGGGAGGTTGTGAGCCTCCCGGGGCTATTATAGCTATATATTACCGGCAACAAAAAGGGAAGCCTTCCGGCCTCCCTTTAGTATCTTAATTATTCATTTTTCATTATTAATTATTTCTTGCGCTGCGGTCCCTGCATGCCCTGCTGGCGTTTCTGCATTTCCTCCAAACGCTCCTGCCATTTGGATTTGGACACGGGCTTCTTCTTATTCTCCTGGATGCGGGCATGGATCTTATCGTGGTTGATCACGAAGGTTTGTAACACCCACTGCAGGGCTATACTGATCACGTTTGACAGGAAGTAGTAGAACGTTAAACCGGCAGCCAGGCGGTTAAATACGCCTAACAGCATAACCGGGAAAATGTACGGCATGTACTTCATTACCGGGTTGCTCTGATCGGCCATACCACGGTTGTAGAAAGCCAGCACCAGGCTGGTAGCCGTCATCAGCAGGGTGAACAAGCTCACGTGGTTACCGTAAAAAGGTATCTCAAACGGCAGGTTCAGGATAGAATCGTAGGTGGACAGGTCTTTTGCCCACAGGAAACTTTCCTGCCGCAGCTCAATAGAGGATGGGAAAAAGCTATACATGGCTACCAGGATGGGCAGCTGCAGCAAGGCTGGTAAACAGCCGCCCAGCGGGTTCACACCGGCGCTTTTGAACAGCTTCATCTGGTCCATACCAAAAGCCTGCTGGTCATCGCCGTGCTTTTTGCGCAGCTCATCCAGCTCTGGCTTCAGCACCTTCATTTTAGCCTGGGATACATAGCTCTGGTAGGTGAAGGGCGCTATGAGCAGGCGGATGAAGATGGTGAGCAGTATAATGATAATACCGTAGTTGCTGATAAAACCACTGAGGAAGTTGAACGTAGGGATGATGATCCATTTGTTCACATACTTCACCCAGAAAAAGATACCGGAACCCAGGGGAATAATGTTCTCCAGCCCAATATCAAAAGACTTCAGCGTTTTGTAGTGGTTAGGACCGTAGTAGATCTGTACCGGGAAGCTGAAATCGTGTGCGCGGTTATACGGGATATCCAGTGTGGTAAAGGTTTGCCCCACAATGTTACCGCTTACGGGCACCTTGGTATTTACATCGGCGCTGCTAAACGGCGCATCTTTGGATGGCGCTATCAGGGTAGTATTAAAGAACTGCTGCTTTACGCTCAGCCAGTGCAGCTTGGTATCAAACTTCTCATGGCTGGTACGCTGCAGGGTAAAATAATCGTGCTTGTCATCCACATTGCTGTAGTGCACCTGGTTGTTCAGGCGCTCATTCTGCATGTCGTGCTCCTGGATGTGGTTTTCATTATTCCATTGCAGCTGCAGCGTATTCTGGTTAGCCGGCAGCGCTTTTTCCATACCTACGGCGTGAATGGTGTAATTCACCAGGTAGCCATTGGGTTTCAGGGAGTAAATATATTCCAGGTATTCTGAGGCGTTGGTTACAGAAAGGCGGTAGCGCAGGGTTTGCGTACCATCTGCCTCTCTTTGCACCTGGCCGCCGGTAAAATACAGGTCGGCTGTATTTAAGGTATGATTGTTTACCGGCAGCTGCAGGGATAAGCGGTTAAAAGAGCCCTGTACCAGCATAAGCGGGCCACCGGCAGCATTTTTAAAGTCTTTTAACTGTACCGATTCCGGCTGGCCGCCTTTATTGGTAAAGGAGATCTTTACTACCTTGTTCTCCAGCACTGTATTTTGCTCAGTACCAGTAGCGGCGTTGGCAAAAACGCCGTATTCGCCGGCCAGTTGCGCAGAATCGGGTTTGCCGCTTGCCTGGCTGCTGGTATCTGTAAAGGTTTTGGGCTTGTTCAGGTTCGCAATGGAATCCTGCCGGGCTTTTTCCCTGAGGGCGGTGGTTTGTTGTTTTTGGTTAAAAACGATGTAGCCTACCAGTAAAACTCCTAGCAGTATAAATCCAATGACCGAGTTTCTGTCCATCGAAGTGCAATTAAAATTTAGGCAGCAAAGGTACGTGAAAAATGTGCTAATGTGCTAATATGCTAATGTGCTGGCGATGAAATTAATATGGTGGTGGTAAGATGAATGTGCAAAGGAGGGACGGAACCAGTTAAAAAGCAGATGAGCGAATGATAATCAATTGATTACCGTTCGCTCATCTGCATATTAATTTCACATTTATTTACGGGTGATGTACGATCTTCTTCTCGTCGGCAGCTTTAAGCTTGCTGTTCTTACCTTCTGCATACTGCTTGGCAGCGGCTATAAAGTGTACGAACAGGGGCGCAGGGCTTTCTACGGTGCTTTTCAGCTCGGGGTGGAACTGGCAGCCTACAAAGAACGGGTGGTCCGGCAGCTCTATCATCTCTACCAGGGTACTTTCCGGGTTGTGGCCGGAGGTTACCAGGCCAGCTTTCACAAAATCTTCCTGGAACTCACTGTTAAACTCATAGCGGTGGCGGTGCCTTTCGCTGATAAGCGTGCTGCCGTAGATCTGGGCTGCACGGGAGCCGGGTTTCAGCTGGCAGGCATAAGCGCCCAGGCGCATGGTACCGCCTTTGGCGGTTATCTTCTTCTGCTCCTCCATTAAACCAATTACCGGGTGGGCGGTTTCAGGGTTCATTTCGGTGGAGTGGGCATCTGTCCAGTGCAGCACGTTGCGGGCATATTCTACTACGGCCATCTGCATACCTAAACAAATACCAAAGAAAGGCAGGTTGTTCTCACGGGCATACTGGATGGCTGTGATCTTACCTTCTATACCACGGTGGCCAAAACCGGGTGCTACCAGCAGGCCGTCCAGGTTGCGGAGCTTATCGCCCACATTATCAGGTGTAATATGTTCAGAGTGCAGGTTCTGCACCACTACTTTACATTCATTTACCGAGCCGGCATGTATAAACGATTCCAGGATGGATTTATAGGCATCCTGCAGCTCTACGTACTTACCGATCAAACCAATGGTTACTTTGGTTTTAGGGTATTTCAGCTTATCCAGGAACTCGCGCCATTTCACCAGCTCAGGCTCTTTTTCAACCGGCAGGTTCAGCTTTTTAAGGCAGATCACGTCCAGCTTTTCCCGCATCATTTCCAGCGGTACTTCGTAAATGGTGCCTACGTCGTTGGCTTCTATTACCGCATCCACCTGCACGTTACAGAACAGGGCAATCTTCTTCTTCAGATCGCGGTACATAGGCTCTTCCGTGCGGCATACAATAATATCTGGGTGCACGCCATTCTCGCTCAGCAGCCTTACGGAGTGCTGGGTGGGTTTGGTTTTCAATTCTTTAGCTGCGCGCAGGTAAGGGATCAGGGTAAGGTGAATGACCAGGCAATCTTCTTCGCCCAGCTCCCACTGCAGCTGACGTACTGCCTCTACATAAGGCAGGGATTCAATATCGCCCACAGTACCGCCCAGCTCTGTGATCACAATATCATATTTACCGTCCTTGCCCAGGAGCAGGATGCGGCGTTTGATCTCATCTGTGATGTGGGGGATCACCTGCACGGTTTTACCCAGGTAGGCGCCTTCCCTTTCTTTATTAATAACAGTTTGATAAATACGGCCGGTGGTAACATTGTTGGCCTGGGAAGTAGGTGTGTTCAGGAAACGCTCGTAGTGCCCCAGGTCCAGGTCGGTTTCGGCGCCATCTTCGGTTACGTAGCATTCCCCGTGCTCATAAGGGTTTAAGGTCCCGGGATCCACGTTGATGTACGGATCAAATTTCTGAATAGTCACTCTAAAGCCGCGTGCCTGCAATAGTTTAGCCAGCGAGGCGGCTATAATTCCTTTTCCCAATGAGGAAGTAACACCTCCCGTGACGAAGATATATTTTGCCATAAAAACTAAATTCTGAAAAGATTCCCTGACCTAGGAGGAAGCGCCGGACTTTGTTTGGTGTAATCTGTACCTGTCAAGTAGAATTACTTCCGAAGGTCAGGCAAAGTTAACACAAAATTTTTATGAACCCTCAACCTCCATCCGATTACCTGTATTAATTATCCAGAATGTGTGGATTAGCCCCTGGAATTTTGCTAAGTTTGCGGTTTGAAAGTCCATAGTCCATGGTTCGTAATCAATTGCCTGTAACGCTTTGCAGATCAAACGAGTAAAGGCCATGGGCCATCGATCGTGGACTATGGACCAACTAATAAACATATGACTATTACGCCCAAACATGCCCAGGATTCAGTGATAAGGATGACAGAGCTGGTATTACCGAACGATACCAATACTTTTGGCAATTTAATGGGCGGCCGCCTCATGTACTGGATGGATATTGCCGCGGCACTTGCCTGTATGAAACACTGCAGCGCGCCGGTGGTAACTGCCTCTGTGGATAATATTTCTTTTGAAACGCCTATCAAGCTAGGCAATGTGGTGCATATTGAAGCCCGGGTAAGCCGCGCCTTTACCACCTCTATGGAAGTGCATATGCGGGTATGGGGCGAGGATCCTGTGCAGCAGTACCGCTATAAATCCAATGAGGCGTTTATGACCTTTGTAGCCCTGGACCCCAATGGCAAGTCGCGCCCGGTACCGGCTATTATCCCTGATACCGAAGAAGAGAAAAAATTATACGATGGCGCGCTCCGGAGAAGGCAGCTGCGCCTGATACTAAGCGGCAAAATGAAACCGGAGGATGCCGGTGAGCTGAAAGCGCTGTTTCTTTAGTTGGCAGTTGCTAGTTGCCAGTGGGCAGTTGGCAGTGGGCAGTCAGGAAATAGTTTATAGGAGAGAATAGTTCAAAGTAAATTAGTTACTTAAGCTATAAAGTAATATTAATCAGTAGTATTAATCAGTAATAGTGTAGCAAATAAGTTAGTGATGTAACAAAAAAGAATTACCTCATTATTTGTTACTCAAATAAATTGCTCAGCAGCCGCTCACGACTGCCAACTGCCCACTGGCAACTGCCAACTACTTACCGGCAACTGCCAACTCTTTTACGCTACATCAACATCCCATTCCCGGTAAAACTGTTCCAGGAACTGCTCCATAAAACGGTGCCGCTCTTCTGCCATTTCTTTGGCCGTATTAGTGTTCATACGGTCTTTCAGCAGCAGCAGCTTTTCGTAAAAATGGTTGATGGTTGGCGCAAGGCTTTGTTTGTACTGTTCCTTGGTCATGGTCATGTTGGGCGTAACAGAGGGATCGTACATAGGACGGTTCTTAAAGCCTCCATAATTAAACGTACGTGCTATACCAATAGCGCCCAAAGCATCCAGCCGGTCCGCATCCTGTACCACCGCCAGCTCCGGAGAACGGAAGTCCGGACGATGGTTCCCACCTTTGAAGGAGATGTTCTGAATAATGCTTACAACGTGATTGGTCACAGATTCCGGCGCGTCAATAGACTGCAGGAACGTGCGCGCCTTTTCAGGCCCGACCGTTTCATCGCCGTTATGGAATTTGGAATCTGCAATGTCATGCAGCAGGGCTCCCAGCTCTACTACCAGCATATCTACGTTTTCTTTGGAACCAATATGCCTGGCCAGCTGCCAAACCCTTTGAATGTGCCACCAGTCGTGTCCGCCTTCTGCATGGGTCAACTCCTTCTTTACATAGGTTACGGTGGGGTTGATTAGTTGTGTCGATAAAGTTGTTTCAATCATACGCACTTAAAACTCTTGTTCACTATAAATATACTGAATATTAAGATGTGTTGAGCACACATAACACGATAATAACACCTTTACCGGGGCCCCTTTCGGGCCCGGTAGAAGGTAAACTATAGGGAAGCGGGAATCCTGGTTGATAAATGGATCTGCGCGTAGCAAATAATAATAGTTTAATGGGGCAGATCTGGGGTTTGGCGCGGCATAAGGCGGAGCCTTTTTCGCAACTAATAGGTTTCAAGGTCAAGATCTTAGATGGCCTTAGCTTACCCCGGGACCCGTTAAGTCGAACCCCGCCTATGACCGCTACTATCTTTTTGCTGTAACAGCAATAAAAAGAATCTTGTAAAGAACAAAGGGAACAGCGCCGGTAGCGCTGCTCCCGTCGGTTGGTTTTATGATTTTGTCTTTTGTGTAACCCTGATGAACGCATATTTCAGCATTACTTTGTGATAATATCCGTTCATCATTGTAGCATAAAAATAGAGAGATAAATTGAATTATTAACCACTTCGGCACTAAAACAATAACATATTTTTAATTATAATATAATATTAAGATTTATCAGTAAGCGATGTTTAACGCCTCAATAAATTGATTTTCAACTTTATAATAGGATTTAAGGAATCGCTAGCAAATAGCCACTCCAATCACTTGACGGTTTAATTATTATATTATAATTATTTCAATGTGATAATTGATGGAAAAATATCAACAATAGCGGTCACTCCAGGGGCAACCTGGTAAACGCGAGATCCGGCAATAAATGGGAGATTAAGGAAAGATTACTGTTCTTTTTCTTTTTCCTGCACCAGCACATCGGTGATCTTATTCAGCTGTTTTACCTTTTCGGCAAAATCGCCTTTCAGCCGGTCACGGATCACCTGCAGCTTGTTCAGCACTTCATCGAGGGTGTCGGGAATGGCCTCCTGTAATACCTGTTTCAGGCGTTTGGCCACTGTGGGGGATTTGCCATTGGTGGAAATGGCAATTTTGAGGTTTCCTTTCTGTACAATAGAGCCCAGGTAAAAATCGCAGAGCTCCGGGGTATCGGCTACATTAATGAGCACCTTGCTGCATTTGGCCTTTTCCCAGATGGTATAGTTCAGCTCTTTATCGTTCGTTGCGGCTATTACCAGGCTCTTACCGATCATATCGCCACAGGAAAATTCTTTTTGAATAAGGGTAATGGTGTGATGTTTTTGCGCCAGCGCTTCTACTTCCGGCAAGAACCAGGTTGCCACCACGGTAATGTTGGCATCCGGGCAGTTCTGCAGCATGGCGTTCAGTTTTTCATGGCCTATGTTGCCGCCGCCTACCACCAGGGTGTGCAGGCGGTTCAGCTTAAAGAATACGGGAAACAAATGGTTCTCTTCCATGACCTGAAGTTAATTCACTTTCGCCTCACAATCGTTCACATTATACTGCCATTTTTAATTCAGCAGCCAGCTTTTCCTGCATGGCCTGGAACGCTTCGTGAAAGCGTACCACCTCTCCTACTATAATAATGGCAGGGTTGCGCAGCTCATGGCTGGCAGCTATATGCGCAAGGTCGTTCACCGTGCCTGCGCCTATTTTCTGATTAGGCAGGGTACCGTTCTGGATAATGGCGGCCGGTGTGCTGCCTTTGCCCTGTGCGGCATAAGCAGCGGCTATTTCAGCTACCTTGCTCATACCCATTAATATTACTACGGTTGTATTGGCCTGGATGGCAAATTCAAGATCGCGGGCAAGATTGCCGTTCTGTGTATTGCCGGTGATCACCCAAAAACCTTCGCTTACATTCCGTGCGGTAACGGGTATTTTGTTAATGCCCGGTACTGCTACTGCGCTGGAGATGCCCGGCACTATTTCCGTTTCAATACCAAACTGCTGCGCAAAGGCCATCTCTTCCTGGCCACGGCCAAATACAAATGAATCGCCGCCTTTCAGCCGTACCACGCTGCCAAAGGTAAGCGCGTACTTTACGATCATGCGGTTAATCTCATCCTGAGAATATACATGCATACCGGCGCGCTTGCCTACAAAACGTTTCAGGCAGTTGGCAGGCGCGTGTTCCAGCAGTTCATTATTTGACAGCGCATCGTAAAGGATCACTTTTGCCTGCTGTATCACTTTCAGGCCTTTTACGGTGATCAATTCCGGATCACCAGGCCCTGCACCTACGAGCGTTAATTTTGGAACTATTGGTTGCATACAATTCTCTTTAGATCAGTGGTAGTAGTGGAGCTAATAAAAAGAATGTAAAATGTAAAATGTAAAATGTAAAATGTAAAATGTAAAATGTAAAATGTAAAATGTAAAATGTAAAATTTTAAATCATAAACCGACGAAGGAGGTTCATAGAGACCATTGAAAAGACTTTATGAACGAGATAAATGTAAAAGTGGGATGCCGGGAACATAAGTCTGTACCTAGTATCGTGGCATTCTACTTTTACATTTGAAATTTTGCATTTATGATTTTACATTCTTTTGTTCAGCCCCTTTTAATTATTATGCAGTTACCGGAACAGCGGCAGCAGCTGCTGCTTCACGGTAGGCCTGTGTTTGTTTGTAAAAATCAGCTGCCTGCTGATAGTATTGTTTGGCAAAGCTTTCAGACGGTTCGTGCTCATTGATCTGCATTACCAGTGCTTTAAAACCGCCTTCAACATTGATCTTACCGGTAGCCACGAAATGCTTATCAAAATCATTGATGATACCGTGCTGTGTATTGCAGCTTACGCCTTCGCCCAGCAGCAGCGCTTTAGCGCCCTGTACAAAGGAGGAGTAAGTATGGTAAATACCATCTGCATACTGACCTACGGCCAGCGCATCAGCGCCCCAGCCCAGCTTTTCCTCTGCCTCAAACAGCAGGGTAGCTACCAGGTCAATTACCACACCGGCGCACTCACCTACCCCAATGGCAGTTGCGTATTTTTCTTCATGGCCCCAATCCACAAAATCTTCATCCCGCAGGGTAGTCAGGTCAGTTAAGGGTTTCAGCAGCTCGTAAAAATAACGATCGCCCTGGCGGTCGAAATAATCATTGAACAGCTCATCTTCCTGGCCATTTGCATCAAAATCATTCAGCAGGGAACGCAGTACATCGGGACCACGTTTGCTGGGCACCTTAATAACCTTATCGGCTACACGGCCTACGCCGTTACCCACAATACCACCGCCTAACAATACCTGCAAAGCGGGTAATGTTTTACCGCCGCTCTTTAAGGAGCTGCCGTGAAAACCAATGGCTGCAATACCGTGCTGGCCGCAGGAGTTCATACAACCGCTGATCTTTATTTTAATATCCTTGTTGTACACCAGGTCAGGAAATTCATCGTGTATCACCTGTTCCAGCTTAGCGGCAATACCGGTGCTGCTGCTGATACCCAGGTTACAGGTATCGGTACCAGGGCATGCAGTAATATCTGCAATACTGTCAAAACCCGGTGCAGCATAACCTACTGTTTCCAGCACGCTGAACACATAAGGCAAATGTGCAGGACGAATATATTTTAACAGCAAACCCTGGTTGGCAGTTACCCGTACATCATTTGCTATAACGGGTTTCAGCGCCTTGATCAATTCGCGTGAAGTACCGGTGCTGATGTTGCCCAGCGGCACGCGTATATAAGCGGCAAAAAAGCCTTTTTGTCTTTGCTCAAATACGTTGGTTGTTTTCCAGGCTTCGTATTGCTTGGGATCTTTGATGCTGTAAGCAGGCAGCGCGGCATTCTCTTCCGGCAGCGCTACTTTTTCTTCGGTACCATCGATCACAAACACCTGTGATTTCAGGGCTTTGCGCTCTTCCTTCACCAGGCGGTCAAACTCGTCCCAACCTATTTTCTGGATCAGGAATTTCAGCCTGGCTTTGTGGCGGCTGGCCCTTTCACCATAACGGTCAAATACGCGCAGTACGTTCTCTATGTAAGGGATCAGCTGATCGGCTTCTAAAAATTCAAAAGCGGTGTGGGCCAGGTAAGGCTGTGCACCCAGGCCGCCGCCTACCATTACTTTAAAGCCCCGTACCTCTTTACCATCTACCTGGCGCACTTTAGGGATCACACCCACATCATGCATGAAAGCCCAGGCAGTATCCTTATCGCTGGAAGAAAAGGCTATTTTGAACTTACGGCCCATATCCTGGCAAATGGGATTGCGCAGGAAATAGCGGAAAGTAGCATCTGCATAAGGCGTTACATCAAACGGCTCATCCGGGTCAATGCCTGCTTTATCAGAAGCAGTAACGTTGCGTACGGTGTTACCGCAGGCTTCGCGTATGGTCACATCATCTTTTTCAAGCTGTGCCCACAGCTCCGGCGTTCTTTCCAGGCTCACGTAGTGGATCTGGATGTCCTGGCGGGTAGTAAGGTGCAGGTTGCTGATGGAGTACTCGTCAGATACGTCACAGATCCGGGCCCACTGCTGCAGCGTCATTTTACCGTAGGGTAATTTGATGCGTATCATTTGTACACCAGGCTGGCGCTGGCCATAGATGCCGCGTGCCAGGCGCAGGCTGCGGAATTTTTCATCCGGTATCTGCCCTTCCCTGAACAATTTGATCTTTTTGTCCAGCTCTATGATATCCTTCTCAACAACGGGATTTTCCAGTTCTGTTCTGAAGCTTTGCATACTGATCTGATTTACGATTTACGGTTTTGGATTTACGATTTGCTGGCGGAGGATCGTAAACCTGGTATCTAAAATTAAAGCCTCCCTTATGCAAGGAGGCTTATATAGTAATTGTAATACAATACTTTTTTCTATCGTTATATAGCTATGCCTCCTTATATAGCCTATATTCCCATAATTTTAGTAGACTAATACAAAGATATACAGCCCGGTCAGATAAACAAAACTTTTAGGGGTGAAAAGCGGGCCATAAAGGATAACTATTAATTATGCGTAATAACTGCTGGTTATGGGTTGGAAGGCTCCATTTGCGCCATTTCCCAGCCAATGAGGGCTTTTTTGCGGGTGGCGCCCCAATGGTATTGGCCGGGGATACCCTCACGCCTGATAACGCGGTGGCAGGGAATGAGCCAGGCCACCGGGTTTTGACCAATGGCAGTACCTACTGCACGGGAGGCATCGGGGCTGCCGATGCTTTTAGCGATCTGCTGGTAGGTGGATACTGCTCCCGGTGGTATTTGCAGCAAGGCCTGCCACACCTTTACCTGGAAGTTAGTGCCCTGCACCAGCAGGTGCACCTTACCGCCCGGCATACCGCCTTCCGGGAAGATCTGCTGCATATAACCGGCGGTAAAGGCCTGGTGCGGCTCTATATTGGCAAAGGCCCAGCGTTGCTTCAGGTCCTGCAGGGCGGCTTCCTCCTGCCCTTCCTCTACAAAGCTTAACCCGCAGATCCCGCGCGGTGTAACAGCTATGAAACATTTGCCGAAAGGCGTATCATGATACCCGTACTGGATGGTAAGCCCTGCGCCGCTGTTGCGGAACTCGTTGGGCGTAACGGCCTCCATATTCACAAACAGGTCATATACCCGCGACTGGCTGGACAAGCCGGCCCATTCTGCCGCTTCTATGAGGTTGGAAGATGCCTGCAGCTTATCTTTCAGGTAAGCGGTGGTTAAGTATTGCAGGAATTTTTTTGGGCTTACCCCGGCCCAGGCGGTGAACAGGCGTTGAAAATGGAAGGGACTCAGGTGCACCTGCGCGGCCACTTCGTCCAGGTCCGGCTGCTCCTTAAAGTTTACGGACAGGTAATCGATAGCGGTGGCAATCCGATCGTAATTCAGTTTGTCTTGTATTTCCATTGTATTTGCATTTGTAATATCGCAAAAGTAGCTGAGATGGGGAGGGTGGGCAACCTGATAATTGCGGAATCAATGTGCTGATGTGCTAATAGGCTAATGTGCTGGCCGGTAGTGATAGATGGTGGGGCCTGTTATGTGCTAATATATGGATTGATAGCTGCATAGCTGATTGATTGGGAAAGATTTGTGGTGATATCATCTATATTTTTTAACGGTCAAACCATTTTTTAACAATACCAGCACATTAGCATATTAGCACATCAGCACATTAGTTTTATCTTTGCGGCGCAAAAAGGCATAAAATATGGTTAATACGGTGATTTTTGATATGGACGGCCTGCTGATAGATTCTGAGCCATTATGGGGCAAGGCAATGCGGGAAGTATTTGCAACGGTAGGTGTGGAGCTAACCTCTGAGCTCACTTCTCAAACCACTGGTTTACGCACCGTAGAAGTAGTGGATTACTGGCACGACTATTTTCAATGGAACGGCAAAAGCCGGGAGCAGGTAACTACCGAGATCATTGATACCGTTATTGCTAAAATACTGGCCCAGGGCACTGCCATGGAGGGCCTGCATTATATCCTGGATTATTTCCGTACCAAGGGTTTTAAGCTGGGGCTGGCTTCTTCCTCTCCCCTGCGCCTGATAGATTCTGCGCTGGACCACCTGGAGATCAAACCTTATTTCAACGCCATCCGCTCAGCGGAATTTGAATCGCATGGCAAACCTCACCCTGCAGTATACCTGGCCTGCGCAGAAGCGCTGGGCAGCCATCCCCTGCACTGCCTGGCGTTTGAAGATTCCGTTACCGGCATGATAGCTGCCAAAGCAGCCCGCATGAAAGTAGTGGTAGTACCTGAAGCGCACAACCGTAACGATCAACGTTATGCACTGGCAGATCTGAAGCTGGATTCGCTGCTGTCGTTCGGAGACAAGGAATTAGCGCCGTTTGTATAAATGCTGAACGCGGAACGCTTAATGCTGAACGCTGATTGTGTTTTGTTTTAAACGTTCAGCGTTCGCTGATCACATAGTCTGATAACAATGCCGCTGAAACTTCAGCCGGCGCTTGTTGTCACAGTTACAGCTGCGTGGTAAAATTGTAAGTACCGGAGCCTATCAGCTCCGGTTTTTTACTGCCCGGCATTATGATCCGGGCCCGGGTATTGGCGGGTATGGTTACTTCCAGCGCAAACTTTTTACCTTCTTTATGCCAGGCCACCTGCACCGGGCCATGCAAGGTTTCAAAACCAGCTTTTACCCAATCCATACCTGTTACCGGTATGGGCGCTATTTCCAGCACAGCAAAACCTTTGCTGTCAGGCGCCTGACGTATGCCTGCCAGGCCGTTGTAAAACCATTCCATCAAATGCCCCAGCATCATGTGATTATTGGATACATAGCGCAGCGCAGGCCAGCTTTCTGTAAGCGCCGTGGCGCCATGCTTCAGCTGAAAAGCATACCCTGGTACATCATCCCGCTTATTCATATCATACAGCAGCTGCGATGCGCCGCCATTGCTTAATACACTCACCAGGTAATGGTAGCCGATATCGCCTGCGGTTAATGCATAGTTCCCTTTGCGAATGCTATCCTGCAGGTTGCTGAACACTTTTTGCCGGTAACGCCCTTCTACCAAACCGGTGTATAACGGCATGGCATAAGCGGTTTGGCTCCCCGTGGAATAAGTGCCGGTAGCCGGGTTAAAGAACTTTTTATTAAACGCCTTCCGGATACTATCTGCCAGCAAACGGTAACGGCTCACATCTGCATGCTTGCCTAATACAGCTGCTATTTTAGCCATGACATCTGCATCCTGGTAATAGATAGCCGTAGCCGTTAGTGCCAGCGGTGTTAGCTGTGCAATGCCGGGGTGTTTAGGCCCCATATCATACCAATCGCCCAGGCCATAGTTCAGGATGTTGTTCTGTGCACGGCTGCCCAGGTAATCTATATAACGCTGCATCATGTTATATGCCCTTTCCAGCACCTGCTTATCACCATACCAGGTATACAGGAACCAGGGTATTTGTATGCCGGCGCTGCCCCATTCCGGCGAGTCGCGGAAGCCGCCGTCAAACTCCACGTATTCCGGCGCAATGTCCGGCACCAGGCCATCGGGCAGCTGCGCTTCCATCATGTCACTCACTGTTTTGTTATAGAGGTTCAGCACATCGTAATTATAACCTACACAGTTGCGGAGCAAATAGGTTTGTTCCAGCCAGCCCAGTTTTTCGCGGTGCGGGCAATCTGTAGCTACGCTGGCCAGATTGCTTTTTATGCCCCAGTTAATGAGGGTAAATATGCGGTTGAACAAAGTATCGGAACAGCTGAAGCTCCCTACTGTTGGCGCGCTGTTGCGGGTATGTAAAAAGGTAATGTCCTGCAGCTGTGCGGAATCACTTTCTTTATAAGTGGCGGCAGGCTCTGCACCTTCTACCATGGCGTAGCGCAGGCCGTAGTAGGAAAAGCGGGGCATCCATTCTTCTGTGCCCTCACCTTTAAGGGTATACGAAAAATAGTAGGGCGATCCGCTGGCTTTCTGGTAAGGCAGGTGCTCATCATCCAGCAGCTCAGCGGGCGTAATACGTACTACAGCGCCCTTTTTCCCTTTTACTTTTATGCGGATGATGCCGGAAGCATTTTGACCGAAATCCACCACGTACTTACCCGGCTGCGGGTTATATGTTCTTTGTACGGTAAAGCTATCCATTACCTGCAGGGGATACTCGCGCTGGGCGCGCATTTCGCCACCCGGGCCTTGTACGGGCAGGGCGGCCTTCCAGGCGGCATCTTTAAAACCGGCACGGCACCAGCCCTGCTGTTCCTTCGTGGCATCATAACTTTCACCGCCGTAAATGCTGGTAAAGGTAACCGGCGAGGGCGCTGTTTTCCAGCTGTTATCGGTCACTATTTCTGTGCTGGTGCCATCGGTATAACGGATCACCAGCTTAGCCCGCAGCATGGGATAACCCTGTGCTATTACCAGCTTGCGGTAGCGCTCGCGGTTAACGTTAAAGAAACCATTGCCTGCTATGGCGCCAATTACATTTTCCTCCGGTTTTAATTGCGCTGTTACATCAAAGCTGTTATACAGGCATACTTTGTTGTAATTGGTCCAGCCGGGAGTAAGAAAATCATTACCTGCCTTATTGCCATTCAGGTACAGCTCATACTGCCCTAAGCCGCTTACAAATACCAGCGCCTGCTGCACCTGTTTCTGCACCAGGAAGGATTTGCGCAGGTATGGCACAACGGGGCGCTGCAGGCCTTTGCTGCCCAGGTTATTCCCGCTGCCATGCACACCAGGGTATATTTTACTGCTATCCGGCAGGCTTTCATAACCTATCCATTGCGCGTTATCCCACTCCTTTGCCTGCATAATGCCGGTAGTAAAAACACCGGCGGCAGTGGCCGGGCCTCCCTTATTGGTCCACACCTCCACCTTCCAGTAACAGCTGGCGGCGCTTTGTAAAGGCTTGCCGGCATAAGGTATAAAGCTGCTTTGTGAAGAGGGGATCTTACCCGAATCCCACAGGTCGGGCGTGCCGGCCAGCAGGGCTTCGGATGTTGCTGCCAGCAGGCGGTAATGCGTTTGCTGCACATTCCTGCCTATGGATTCCAGCTGCCAGCTGAATACCGGATGCGGCACATCAATACCTACCGGCGATTGCCGCGCTTCACAACGCAGATCTTTTACATTTACTACGGCCAGGGATTGTGCATGTGTTTGCAGCTGTACCAGTAAGCACAGCGCAAGGCATATACGGGAAAAATGTTGTTGTATCATAGTTGCTGCGATAGTTTCCGGGCAATTGCGGGTGAATGGTTAATTACCCTTAACGTAGAAATTTAAATAATAATGCGTGGAATTGCCGCTTATGAAAATAGGGCGGGGTTTCAGCAGGGGCATCCTGTAGTGTCCTAGTGAGATAGTTGGCAGTCTGCAGTGGGTAGTTGGCAGTAATTGATGAGGATTGGGAAGCGTATAAATAAAAAATCCCCCGACGTAAAGCCGGGGGATTGTATTTGAGCTTAAAAGCTTGTCGTAATTATTCGCCTTTCTTCTCTTCGCCGCCTTCGTTCTGCTTCAGCTTTTCTCTCAGTTCGGCCAGTGCACCCAGATCGCCCAGGGTAGCTTTTTCTACCTTGCTCTGCAGGTTCTTCACTGCCTTACGGGTTTTGTCAGCATCTGCTCTCTTCTCTTTGTTAACGGCTTCTTTCTCTTCTGCTTTCTGAGCTTCCCAAACGCGGGTGTGAGATACCAGGATACGTTTTTCGCTGCGATCGAATTCGATGATCTGGAATTCTTTCACATCTTCTACGTTGATGGGTTTCTCATCTTCCGTACGCAGGTGACGGGCAGGAGCGTAAGCTTCCAGGCCGTATTGCAGCTGTACCGTTGCACCTTTCTCATCTTTCTTCACTACAGTACCTTCATGGTGAGAACCAATCGGGAAGATAGTTTCAAAAGTGTTCCAGGGATCTTCCTCGATCTGTTTGTGACCCAGGCTCAGCTTACGGTTATCTTTATCAATACCCAGAATTACTACTTCGATTTCGTTACCTACTTTCGTGTACTCGCTCGGGTGATTGAAACGTTTGATCCAGCTCAGGTCAGAGATGTGGATCATACCGCCGATACCGGTTTCCAGCTCTACGAACACGCCATAAGGAGTGATGTTCTTCACGATACCTTTGTGACGGCTTTCCAGCGGGAATTTAGTTTCGATAGTAGCCCAGGGATCTTCAGTGAGCTGTTTAATAGACAGGCTCATTTTGCGCTCGTCCTTGCTCAGCGTTACCACCACTGCTTCGTATTCTTCGCCTAATTTGAAGAATTCTTTAGCATTGATAGGCGTAGAAGCCCAGGAGATCTCAGATACGTGCACCAGGCCTTCTACACCAGGCAGAATTTCCAGGAATGCGCCGTAATCTTCGATGTTCACTACTTTACCTTTCACTTTAGCACCTTCGGTGATGTGTGCGGGTAAAGTATCCCACGGATGCGGGGTCAGCTGTTTGTAACCTAAGCTGATACGTTTCTTCTCGTCGTCGAAGTCCAATACCACCACATTGATCTTTTGATCCATCTGCAGTATTTCGCTCGGGTGAGAGATACGTCCCCAGCTGATGTCGGTGATGTACAACAAGCCGTCCAGACCACCCAGGTCGATGAACGCACCGAAGTCGGTGATATTTTTGATAGTACCTTCCAATACCTGGCCTTTTTCCAGTTTGGAGATAATATCCACTCTTTGCTGCTCGATATCGCTTTCGATAAGCGCTTTGTGGGAAACTACGGCGTTGCGGATGGCTTCGTTCACCTTCACCACTTTGAACTCCATTGTTTTGCCTACAAACTGGTCGTAATCGGTAACCGGTTTCACATCGATCTGAGAACCGGGCAGGAATGTTTCCATACCATACACGTCTACGATCAGGCCGCCTTTGGTTTTGCTGGTAACGGTACCAGTAACCACTTCGCCTGTTTTGTACACTTCCACAATACGTTCCCATGCACGTTGCTGGCGAGCCTGTTTACGGCTCAGGTGCAGGTTACCGCTGCGGTCTTCTTTTTCTACTACCAGTACTTCGATCTCATCTCCTACTTTCAGGTTCTGCATGTCGCGGAACTCATTCAGGGAGATCAGACCATCGGATTTGAACCCGATGTTGATCACTACGTCGGTTTTGGTTAAACCCACAACCAGGCCGTTGATCAATCCATTTTCTTCAATTACCTTGAAGGTGCTGTCGTACGTTTGATCGTACCTGGCTTTTTCTTCTTTGTTGTAAGAAGAAACGTTGCGTTTGTCCACGCTCCAATCGAAATCATCGTGAGCGGTGGCAACAGGTGCATTTGTTGTCGCTGTTTCTACTGCGGCAGTAGCTGCCTGCGGAGCCTGTTGTTCAGCGTTTTGTTCGTTAATAATGTTGTTTTCTTCCAAAACTTGTCCTTTTATTGTGTTTAAAATTTCCCGGGATTTCCCCCGGAACCCTTTATTGGGACGGCAAAGATACTAAAAAAAAAGCAGGAAATCCAGAAAAAGGGGTATTTTTCATTTCTCCGTTAAGTAGTAATTTTCAGATATGAATGGCACTTCTTTTCAATCGGATATTCGCTACTGGCTCAGGCAAGAAAATGCGGTAAACCATCTGCTGGTCTGGAATATAGCGATCTTTGTGGTACTGGGCCTTTTGCGCCTGGTAAGCTATTTCGGCGTTTCGGACCTGGTGTTCATGTTTTCCTATAACCAGATAGTGCTGCATTCGGAACTCGGCGTTTTTCTCCGGAAACCCTGGGGGCTGATCACTTATATGTTTGCGCACCTGAACGTTTTTCATATTTTCTTCAATATGCTGAACCTGTTCTGGTTTGGCAACCTGTTCCGCTCTTTCCTGGGCAATAAACGCATACTTCCCCTGTACCTGCTGGGCGGTATTACCGGCGGCCTGGTTTATATGCTTTGCTTTCACCTCCTGCTGCCGGCCGGCACCGATACTACCATGCTGGGCGCTTCTGCCTCTGTAATGGCCCTGCTGGTGGCCTGCGCTACCCTGATGCCCAACTATGAAATAGGCCTGCTGCTGATAGGCAGCGTAAGGCTGAAATGGCTGGCCCTGGCGGTGATAGTGCTGGATCTGATCTCCATTCCGCAGGGTAACCTGGGCGGTATACTGGCCCATGTGGGCGGCGCCGCTACCGGCTTTATTTACATTAAGCTGCTACAGAACGGTACAGACCTGGGCCAACCCTTTATATGGTGCTTTGAGGCCATTGCCAACCTGCGGAGCGGTAACCGGTCCACCACCAAACGCTCCTTTAAGCCCAAAAAATCCCCCCTGAAAGTGGTAAAAAAGAACCTTGTGGAGAACAAACAGCTGCGGTTAGACCAGCTGCTGGACAAGATCAACGAAAGAGGAATCGAGAGCCTGAGCGCTGAGGAAAAGGCCTGGCTGGACAAACACAGTCAGGAACAGTAAGCAGCTCATGGACCACGACCTTCTCCGGGGCGGGGGAATTAATAATGAATAATTAAGAATTAATTGCCTTTGCCTGCCGGATGGATAACCTGCTATTGATACCTATGTTATTTGGTTCCCGGCTACAATTATTACCTTTGCCCCATTATTAAGAGTGAATGGAAGCATCTCCTTTACCCGGAGTAATTGTGCACGCGATTATGAATCATTCATTCTTAATTGTTAATTAAGCCGAAGTATGAAAACGTTTAATGTTCCCATCATTTACCGCAGCCCGCTGATCACAGCTATAAAGCAAAAGCGCAAGCAACAGGACCGGATGAAGAAGGATTTTACTCCTACCCTGCTGGATTTTGGGGCCCTGAAGATATTGCTGGCACGGCATTTCGGGTTTTGCTATGGGGTGGAGAACGCCATTGAAATAGCTTTTAAAACCATCGAGGAAAATCCCGGCAGGCGCATTTTTTTGCTGAGTGAAATGATACACAACCCCCACGTAAATAGCGACCTGCTGGAAAAAGGGGTACAGTTCATCATGGACACCAGCGGTAAGCAGCTGGTGCCCTGGGAAGCTTTGCAACCGGATGATATTGTGATCATCCCTGCCTTTGGCACTACCCTGGAAATAGAGGCCAAGCTTACAAGCCTGGGCATTTCTCCCGTACAATACAATACGACCTGCCCCTTTGTGGAAAGGGTTTGGAATAAGGCAGAGCAGATCGGTGAAAAGAACTATACCGTGATTGTACATGGTAAGCCGGGGCACGAAGAAACCCGGGCCACCTTTTCCCACAGCCTGCATAACACGCCTACTGTTGTGGTGAACGATATGGCTGAAGCCAAAATACTGGGTGAGTTCATGACCGGGCAACGGCCGGCCTCCGAATTTGCAGGTTTATTCAAAGGCCAGTATTCCCCTGGCTTTAATGTGGAAACAGACCTGCAACGGGTGGGTGTAGTGAACCAAACCACCATGCTGGCTACCGAAACCCAGGCCATTGCCGATTATATAAAAGGGGTGATCATGGAGCAATACCAGCTTACCGAAGCTACTGCCGGCGAACGGTTTGCCGATACCCGCGATACCCTTTGCTATGCTACCAACGATAACCAGAGCGCGGTGAACGGCATGTTAGCTACCTCCGCGGACCTGGCCATTGTGGTGGGTGGCTATAACAGCTCCAACACCTCTCACCTGGTAGAGCTGTGCGAGGAAAAGATGCCTACTTACTTTATCTCCTCTGAAGAAAAGATCTTATCTGAAAAAGAGATCCTGCACTGGGATTTTCACCATAAGCAGGAGCTACACAGCCTGCACTTTTTACCGGAACAAACACCGGCCACCATTATGCTTACCAGCGGGGCCTCCTGCCCGGATGCGCTGGTAGAAGGCGTGATCCGGAAGCTGCTGACGTTTTATGGTTTGGAACATAAGGCAGATGAGCTGGCGGAAACAATGCAATAACGTGCTAATATGCTGATGTGCCAATGTGCTGGTATATGTTGAGAATTGGCACATTAGCACATTAAAAAAGACACCCGGAGGTGCCTTTTTTCTTTGGGGCTACTCAATGCTAGTAATGCAGAGAAAAAAAGAGTTTATATTATGCGATATATTATCGAAGTATGATCGTATTCTTTAAACAAATGTACCAGTTCCCTATAGCCTCTGCAACGTGTAATTATTATCCGGCGGATAATAGTAAATAAGTGGCGTGAATTAGGGAAAATCTGGAAGCCCTAAAACTGCATGGCCCTCTTCAGGAACTCTGCTTTCCGGCGCCGCGATACCTCTACCTGCGTTCCATCCGTCATAAGAGCGAAGCCGCCTTCCCCCTGTATATAGGACTGCATTTGCTGCAGGTTAATCAGGTGCGAGTTATGTACTCTGAAAAAGTCCACGTCCGATAACAGCTCCTCAAACTCCTTTAAGGGGCGGGATACCAGCAGGTTTTTCTTATCTGTAAAAAAGATCTTGGTATAGTTACCGGTGGATTCACAACGTACAATGTTCTGCACCGGCATAAACACCAGGCCATTGATGGTAGGCAGGGCTATTTTACGGTGGGTCTGGTGCAGGGTTTTCATGTTCTGCAGGAACACTTCTAACGGGGAAGAGGTGGGAGTGGCGCTGCGGTTGTTTTTTCTGTCCCTGCATTTCTGCACCGCATCCTGCAGCTCCTGTACGCTGAAGGGTTTTAACAGGTAATCCAGGGCATTGAACTTAATAGCTTTTAAGGCATATTGCTCAAATGCGGTGGTGAAGATCACATCGAACCACAGCTTTTCAAACAGCTTTAACAGCTCAAATCCGTTTTGGTGGGGCATTTCCACATCCAGGAACACTAAGTCCGGCTGCAGCTCATCTATCAGGCCCTTGGCTTCCCGCACGCTGTTTACGCCTCCCAGCACGGTTACTTCCGGGCATTTTTTCTGTAACATGGTTTGTAATGCATCTATACAGTGCTGCTCATCGTCCACAATGATAGCCTTGATTTCGCTCATGCTTATAGGTTTGTAGTTTCAACTAAAAAATATGCTCCACCGGCAGCGTTATTGCTACTTGTGTACCGGCGGGTGTACCATCTTCTGATTCCAGGTCGGTGATAGTGACGTTTGTATCCCTGCTGTTATTGATCTTGCGGATCAGGTCTATACGGCCTTCTGTTACCTGCATGCCCATTGAGCGATGCGTTTCTCCTTTTTTGGCTTTTATTTCCAGCGCTCTTTTACGGCCAATCCCATTATCTGTAACCGTGCAAATGAGCGTACGGCCGCTGCGCATGGTAATGCTGATGTCCAGCATACCCTTTCCTGATTTATGCACTAACCCGTGCCAGATGGCATTTTCCACATAGGGTTGTATGATCATGGGGGGCAACATTACTTCATCATCATTGATATCATCTGCTACGTTAATGCGGTATTCAAATACGCCATTGCAGCGCAGGCGTTCCAGATCCATGTACAGGCGCAGGGATTCTACTTCCTTGTTCAGGGAAATAAAGGTATGCTGGGTATTGTCCAGGATCATGCGCATCAGCTTGGAGAACTTGGTGAGGTAGTCCGATGCTTCCTCCTGGCTGTTACTCCATATAAACCGGTGAATGGAGCTTAAGGAGTTAAAGATAAAGTGCGGGTTCATTTGCGCGCGCAGGGAGCGCAGCTCCAGCTGCAAGGTATGCTTATTAGCCTCCAGGTTACGGTGGCGGATGTAGAAAAAGGCGCCTACGGCCAGCATCAGTAAAAAACCGGCGGTAGAGAACATGTATACTATGTTACGTTTGGTTCGCAGCTCGCTGAGCTGTTTATCGTGCTCCAGGGCTTTGATCTGGATATCTTTACGGTCCACTTCATAAATGGCGCGGGTTTGGGCCAACGCCATAGCGGCGTTTTCATCCAGTATGCTATCCTTATATAACAGCGACCGGTCCGTAAATTCCAGGGAGCGTTCAAAATCACCGCTGGCCTTATAATCTGCGGCCAGGGCCTTATACACCTCCAGCAGCATGGATTTAAAGCGCCAGTGCAGGCTAACGTCCAGGGACTGCTGCATGTATTTACGGGCTTCTTCATGCTTGCCCTGCTGGCTTAACAGCTTGCCTATGTTCAGGTAGCTTTCTGCTATGTGGATCTTATCCTCTACCTTATCATTCACGGCCAGGGCCTTTTGCAGGGCGTCCATGGCATGAACGTAATCCTTTTTTTCCTGGTAGGCATTGCCCAGGGAGTTATAGCATATAGCCATGCCCGTATTGTTCTTCAGCTTCTGGTTTACAGCCAGGGAACGTTTGTAGAACTCAATGGCCAGGTCTGTTTTGCCCAGGCCCTGGTAGGCATATCCAATGTTACCCAGGTTAATAGCCTCGCCCAGCTCATTTTTGTTCTTTTCTTCCAGCTCCAGGGCTTTGGTAAAGTGGCCGATGGCGTCTGTATATTTTTCGGTAGAGAGCTCTATATTGCCAATGCTGTTAATAGCTACGCAAATACTGCGTACGTCATTAGCCCTTTCTGCAGCCTGCAGGGCCCGGAAGTGGTAGTCAAATGCTTTCTGCAGCTGGTCCATACGCCGGTTATCCACGCCTGCATTGTTAAGGGATATGCTGATAAGGCGGTCATCCTTTGTTTCCTCTGCGGCCTTAATAGCTTTTTCGTGATAGTCGTTAGCTAGAATGTATTCTGAGCGGTTCCTTTTGGCGGTGCCTACTTCATTATATACATTGGCCAGGCCCCGCGGGTAGCGGATGCGTTGGCCCAGGGTAATGGCTTCTTGAAAAAAAGCATTTTCTTCTTTCCTGCCGTCGAAGTAACGGGCCATTGCTTTGCCCCTTGCAATATACCAGTTCACTTTGCCGGAGTCATTTGGCAAGGCTTTGGCGGAATCAAGCGTACGATTTACCAGCAATGAGTCTTGCCCCCGTAAACGCCCGTTTGCCCATAAGGTCAGAATCAATAAAATACAGGCACCTTTGCTGAACATGGATCAGTAGGGATAGAACTTACACAATTTAAGTAATTAATCACTAATTAAGACAGTATACTTAATACTGTAGCGCATTTGTACCTTTTGTCCCCAATTTTCGATCGTCACCGGCATTAAATGCGGCCTGTTTACGTGGTTGATAAAAAAGCGAAAGGGCGAAAGAATTCGCCCCTTCTTCCTATTAACCGAATACACCTACTGAAAACATGAAATAAGACTGAAAAAACAATCCTATTCCACATTAAGTTTAATAATAGTAACAACCGTCCTGGCAACCTGTCCGGCCGTTAATTTTATATAGATAAAAAATTCTATTATCGGTTAATAGCAGAGGTCTTTTGGATACAGTTAGGCTAAAATCTTCCAAAACACATTATAGTCATCGTTATACTGCACCTATCCCGGCCCTGCTTAATATTTATCATACCAAACACGTGCACACAACATTTTATTGCGCGCCCAAAAAATCAAGCATGGCTTTTACACATGGATAAGGTGGAAAATTATGTACGGCAGGAGATTCTAAAGGATGTGGTAAATTATTGGAGTGATCCGCAGGTCAACGGATTCAAAACAAATTTATAAAACCTTTCTTTAAAATGGAAAAATATTTACACTGGTGGCATAAATATTTATAATTCAAGGGTAAATAAGGGTCAGGAAGACTGCACCATCATGGCATCCTCTACCCATTGCAGGGCTAACTGCAGCTGCTCTTCCATACTTAATTGGCTGTTATCCAATATAATAGCATCTGCAGCTTTGCGCAGCGGGCTTATTTCGCGGTTAGAGTCTATATAATCCCTCAGCTCCAGGTTTTCTTTTACTTCCTGAAGGGTGATGCTCTTATTTTTTGCGTACAGCTCTTTAAAACGGCGTTCTACCCGTATGGCGGTATCGGCTGTCATGAAGATCTTCAGCTCTGCTTTGGGGAATACTGTAGTGCCTATATCCCGGCCATCCATTACAATACCCTTCTTCTCGCCCATTTGCTGCTGCTGTGCTACGGCAAACTCCCGCACTTCTTTTATGGCGGCTACCTCGCTCACTTTTTCAGCCACCAGCATATCGCGGATCAGGTGCTCTACATTTTCGCCATTGAGGTAAATGGAGGCCTGGCCTTCATTGGTTTCATCGTATTCAAACTCCAGGTGAATGTTTTTCAGGGCTTCTTTTACAGCGGCGGTATCTGACCAGTTTACCTGGTTTTGTATGAAGTAGAAGGTGATAGCCCGGTACATAGCTCCGCTGTCAATGTATACGTAATCCAGCTGCCTGGCCAGCTGTTTGGCCAGTGTGCTTTTTCCACAGGAGGAATAACCGTCTATCGTTATAATGATCTTCTTCAAAACCGGGTGTTTGTACAAAAGTAGGAAAAAATGCGGAACGCTTAATGCTAAACGCCGAACGCTTAATGCGGCGTATGATGGTGAAAGGCTGAATACGGTGATGAAGCAAAAAAGGAACGCTTAATGCTTATGCAGGATGATCTGCATGGGCATTAAGCGTTCAGCGTATTTACTGTTGTCCCAGCACCACTACCTTTGTGCGGTAAGCCACTGCCTGGGTATCCTTATGGTACAGTACCAGGTAGTAGAGGCCGGCGGGCAGCTCTTTCACCAGTATATCACTTTCATTTTGTACATCGTACTGGCGCAGGATCTGGCCCCAGTTGTTGATCAGCTGCATTTTCAGCGCCTGGCGGATGCCGCGGATGCGCACTTTAAACTGGCCCAGGTTCGGGTTCGGATACACATCTATCTGGATCAGCGGCGGTACGGCCCTGATCACGGAGTATGCCACCTGGCCATTACGTCCTATTACTTTTATGCGGTAATAGGTCCAGCCATCATAGCTGTTGTTATTATCCTGGAAAGTGTAATCCAAACGTTTATTGCTATAACCACCGGGGGCCTTCGTGGGCACCCTGCCAATGGTGGTAAAGGCGGTATCGTTCTCAAAGCGGCGCTCTATTTCAAATACGTAGTTGTTTACCTCCTGGCTGGTAGACCATTCCAGGTGCACCTTATCCCAGGCTAAACGCCAGGCCTGAAAATCGATGATGGTGGCCGGCGGGCGCAGGGCGGTGAACAGTACGGTTTTGGAAAAGTATTCGTTGGTAAGCAGGCCGTTATTAAAGCTGCGCAGGTGCATGGTGGCCCCGCTCATAGGTACGGTAGTAAGCGTACCTGCCTGCGGCTGGTATGGCAGCGTGGAAAGCTTGTCCCAGGCGCTTGCATTATAATGGTTAATGTAGCTGCTATCGCGGTACGTGGCGTAAATGGGCATTTCCATGCTGTTCATGTGCTGCAGGATCACATCTGTAGGTGCGCTGCCGGTTTGCAGGTGGCCTATATTCCAGGTTTTGGTTATAAAGGTATCCTGCAGGGCAGTACCGCCACTGGCGGCGGTATAAATGCTGTCGAACACCCGCACCTTAAACATATCTGCCGTGCCCTGGTATGCCAGTGCTGCGGGCGCATAATTATTAGCATCTGTACCTACAGGGAACACCACCCTGCCTGAAGTTCCCATCAACCCTTCCCGGTAAAGAAAGCCGCCTACTGAGCCGGTGCCTGTTACCACAAAGCGCTGATCGCTGTAACCGGTAATGGTGCCGGGCGACTGGTGCCCCACCACCAGGTTCCAGCCGTTCAGGAAAATATGCCCGTTGATAAAGCTAAGGGTGCGGCGTACTTTCAGATCGCTCAGATCATCGAGCAACAAACCGGAAGAATTGTTAAGCTCTAAGTTAGGAAAGCTGGTGCCTGTGCCGCTGGCTACGTTGTAGTTGCCAAACACGGTTTGCTGGCCCATATTGCCGTACAGGATATTGTTGGAGGAAAAGCGGAAGATACCACCGGTACCGTTATTGCCGCCTGTTTCATCAGGTAGCGTAGCGGCGTTACCGTTAGTCCACTTTTTACCCAGGAAGTATAATAAGGAATTAGGATTGGAGCCCAGGGTCCCCTCTTGCTGCATATTGCCGAAAACCGCTACAGGAGCGTTACTGCCGCCAAACATCCAAACCTGGCCACCGGGAGGAATGTAGGTTCCCTGCTGGGCTAAACCCAGGGTGGCTACACCAAGTAAGTATAAGGATAATAGATATTTCAGCGCTTTTAGTTTCACTATAAGATCTGTTCTCTGTGATTAGAGTTGAGCAAGGATGTACCAGTTAGTACCATCTGACTGTATCATCCAGGATTTGTTTGCCGTTGCCGTCAAAGTAACCCCATTGCCTGCTGTAAGGCTGGTCCCATCCAGCGTACCGGTTGTTGATTTAATAAAAACACTACCGGTTGCGGATATACGTTTTATAACATAGATCCTGCCGGTACAGGTGTTGGCAGCAGGTATATTAATTGTTGCGTTACCGGTACCTGTTTTTATAAATGTGTAATCACTTATTGTTAATGTAGTGGTATTGCCAGAGGACCTGATAGGCATTGAAAGGCTACCATTCAGATCCAGGGTGCTGGCCGGGGTATTGGTGCCAATTCCCAGGGTCTTATTGGTATTATCCCAATGCAGGTTTGCATCATCCTGCCTTACTTCGGTGCCCGCATCACTGGTTTTACCTGCAAAAATGAGCCCGCCATCTGTAAAAACATTATTACCGTTTGTGGTCACTACCTTGTACCAGCCGTTAATTGCATTGGTAGTTAAGGGTGCAGTATTACCGCCCCATTCCTTTAATGCCAGTGTATTTTTATCGAAGTATAATTGCGTGGTAAAACCGCCGTTCTGGAAAGCCAACGCACTCCATGCGGCAGCGGTTGTTCCTGCGGGGCCGTTTGTTACAACCCCCCCGGGACCTGCCCAGATCTTCATCCTGTAATTAGCATCCGGTGCATCTGCATTGCCGATGTCGGTGCTGGCAAGCGTACCATAGGAAGCGCCGCCGGTAATATCCGGGGCGGGCAGCCACAGGCTGCGGGTGGGATTCCACTTCAGCACGTCGCCGTTACCCGGTACAGAATCCAGCACATTGCGGTTCTGTACTTTATTGGCGTTCCAGATATTACTGTTATTATTGGCGGTTAAGGTGCCTGCAGCAATACCCAGCGTTGTAAGATTAATTGCCATGTTGGCAATATCTCCATTCGCATCGCGGCCTAACAGGTTGGTGGGTGTGCCGGCACTGGCGGTGAGGCGCATATCTCCCTGCACTTCCAGCTTACGTACCGGCAAGGCATTGGTGCCTATGCCCACTTTACCACTCTGCAAACGCATCATTTCTGTAAAAGTGGTGGTTCCGTAATAATAGCTTTTGAACAGAATAGGCTCGTCTCCATCATCGCCAATAATAAATTCAAAACCGCCATTGTTGGCTGTTCCGGTGGCGCCCATCTCAAAATAATCAGTACCGGCTGATGCGCCTTTGATGCGGAAGTTACCATCCGTAGTGGTCCACATCTTGGGTTTATAGAAACTAACGGCAGGGGGTACTTCAAACTGCAAAGCAGAGCGTACCCACGTTACCTTTTCATCATTATCAGTGTAGTCTGTGTACCCTTCTGTTAAACCTAAGGTCTGGCGGCGGCCAAACTCCAGGTAAGGCTGGCTGTTAGAGCGCAGGCTCATCTTTTTATCGTCTGTGGTACCCAGGAAGTTGAGGGTCTGATCTACCCCGGTATTACCGGTGATCAGCCAGTTATTGGCCCCTGCGTTGGTGGTTACAATAACATCTCCATTGTTATTAATGGATAATACCTTGCTGTTATAGGCCTGCACGGTGGCAGTACCCAGATCTTTTAAACGTAAACCGGAGGTGCCCGTAGCCGCTGTGGTGCCTGCTACTTCCAGCTTATTGTTAGGGGTGTTGGTGCCAATGCCCAGGCGGCTGTTGGCAATATCCCAGAAAAAGTTAGTGTTATTCTGCGCTACGTTAGTGCCATTCATAAACAGTACTGAGCCGCTGGCCAGTGAAGGAAGCCCCAAAGTGCCGCCAATACTGCCATTGCCACTAATAGAGAAGTTAGCTGTTTGTGTACCGGCGCTCAGGTTCTGTATATAATCGCTACCCAGCCTTTGCCAGGTACCGTTTGCGCGTACCCGGAATGATTTGTCTGGTGTAAAGTAAATGATGGTTCCATCCAATGCGGTATTCAAAGGCGCAGAAAGCGTATCGGAGATACGTGTTAATAATAATCCCTGTTTGGTACTTTCCAGCTCCAGCAATGCAGACTTCTGTATTACGGTGGGGGTAGTACCCAGCTTAAGCTGTTGCGCCTGCAAAGCAGTGCTGATGCAGGTACACAGGGCGGCCAATATAGATAAACGGATAGGTAGAACTATTTTCATCACAAACTCGCTTGCGTATGGTTAGGGAAGGCTGCTTCATAAAAACGGGTTAACAGGAGCGGCTACACGCCACTCCTGTTAACAAACCGTATTTATTATTTTTTAATGATGTACCAGTTGGTACCGTCAGTTTGCAGTGTTACGTAAGTCCAGGCGTTGTAAATGGTGTAGTTGGCACCACCTTCGATCTGTGCGCCGGTAGGCGTGATGGTTACGGTGTTGTCGATGTTATCTACACCGGAAGTTATTTTCTTAATGGTGTAGATACGGCCTTTCATACCGGTAGGGTTGGGCAGGGTAACGGTTACCGCTGCTGCAGGATTTACCAGTACGGTGTTATCTGTAGCTGTTACAGTGTAGTTAGTAGTAACTGTGGTGATAGACATAGATACAGAACCTTCTACCTGGAAGGTAGAGTTAGGTTTTGTAACGCCACCTACCATTACAGAGTCGCGGTATTCTTTTGCACCGGCAAATGCCTGGTTACCGGTGGTTACAGCACCACGGGCGGTTACGGCAGCATCCGGAACATTCAGTGTAATAACGTTCGCTACGCTGGTGCTGTCAAAAGCGATATCAGTACCGGCAGTACCTGTTTTCAGGGAAATGCTGGGGCCTGTTTGGCTGTTCAGCTTCTGGATGGCGCCGTTGAAAGCAGCATCGTTCAGTGTTTTCTTTAATACCAGGCCGCTGGCAGTACGGATCAGCACATCATTTTCAGCAGCAGCAGCATTGGTAAGCGCGTTGGTGATGGTAAGCGCACCGCCTAAAGTAGTGGCGCCGCCTAAGCCAGTGGTACCAGTTACGTTTAAGTTTGCACCTGCCACTAAATTATCCTGGAAGGTTTTTACACCGGCAAAGGTCTGTGCAGCAACTGATACCGCACCAGGATTGGTTGCATCAGCCGCGTGCAGCACCAGGGAAGCCTGGGGGCCGCTATTGTCGATAGTTAAGCCGCCGGCAACAGGTACGGTAGAGAATGTACCTATTACGATCGATTTCTGCGCGTTGTTCAGCTTATTCCAGTCAGCGCTTGTTAACAGACCGCGTGTTTTAGTACCATCCTGTGTGGGGATGTCAAAGGTATGTGCAGTACCGGTAGAAGTGATCGTGAAGTCGTTACCTGCAGAACCGGCCACCATTGTTTGTACATTACCTGTTAACCCATTCAGGCTGCTGATAGCACCCGTGAAAGCGGAAGCAGAGATAGTACGGCGCATTACAGAACCGCCTGCACCTAATACCAGTACTTCCAGATCGCCTACGGCGCCCACTGTTACCTGTTTCAGCTGCACATTACCGGCAGTGGTTACGCGAATAGCTTCTGTATTGTTTGCACGTACAGAAAGCTCCTGGGCATCGCTGGTACCAACATAGTTATTGGTTGGGTTGGTGCCTGCGTTACCGGTTAAATTCCAGTTACCTAAAGCTGAGGATGAATTAGCCATCATTTCCCAGTGGCCGCCCTTTCTAACATACAGGCCAACGTTAGGCGCCAGGGCCAGGTAAATGATCATACCATCCGGGGGAGCCGGGGTAATTGCATTGATAGCTACGGTATCTGTAAGGCGGGGCAGTAACAGACCCTGCCTGTCAGATTCCAGCTCTAACACTGCTGATTTCTGGATGTTGGTTGGATTGCTACCGACCTTTAACTGGGCCTGTACGGTAACAGAGAATAAGGCAAGGCAGCCTGCCAGGAGCAGCTTTGCTCCGATACGTAGAGATTTGTTCATGGTATAAGGATAGTTATCAAGTCAAATAATAGCTATGAGGCTTTACCTCATAGTTGTTGTGGTTTATGAATCCAATAGAGTTTTGTTCAAATATAACCGCGAAGGTACACCCAGCACATTGCTGTGCTTAATATATTGTCCACTGTTTGTACTGCTCCTTCACTGGTTGTTACCGCGGCGATGCTGCCGGCTGGTGATGTAAGAACGGATAAAAGCGTATTGTCAGATCAATTCGTTTATTAAAATAAACAATAACTTTCATATGACAAAAATGGAATATTTAACCCGTGTATAAAATGGTATTATGATGTCATTTTACTGAAGATATTTAGTTAAGGCGTACATATTCAAGCGCCAATTAACAAGCGCTTAACAATTGATAATGAGGATAAAAGGACAATCGGCCTGACCAGTTGCATGCATAATCCGTTGATAATCACCCTAACTATTTTGCACAAAATCGTATAATTATATTATACCTATTTAAGTAGTCATATAACATATATGTGTTATAACAAGGGTTAAAATTGCCTTCCGGAAAAGAAAAAATCCCGCCCAGCTTTACGCTGAGCGGGATCTAAAATTATCCTGATAACTAATTTACTTACTTAGGCTTCCGATTTTTCGGATTTGTTGCTTTTAGGCAGATTCTTGATCGTGAAGATCAGCTTCTGATTTTCCTTATCCAGGTCAGCTACCAGTATGTCCCCGTTATGGATGTTCATATTGAGGATCTCTTCTGCTAACGGATCTTCCAGGTATTTCTGGATAGCCCTGTGCAGCGGCCTTGCGCCAAACTGTGAATCGTAGCCTTTTTCTGCCAGGAAGCCTTTTGCCTCTTCGGTCAGCTCCAGGCTGAAGCCCAGGTTGTTCAGGCGTTTCAGCACACTCTTCATGGTGATGTCTATGATCACATAGATATGCTCCTTGCTGAGTGAGTTAAAGATCACCACATCATCTATACGGTTCAGGAACTCGGGAGAGAAGGTACGTTTCAGTGATTTTTCGATCACGGATTTGGTGTTCTCTTCTTCATTCATCTGCCTTGTTCCGGTAGAGAAGCCCACGCCTGCACCGAAGTCTTTCAACTGACGCACCCCAATGTTGGAGGTCATGATGATGAGCGTGTTCTTGAAATCCACCTTGCGGCCCAGGCCATCGGTTAAGATACCGTCGTCCAGTACCTGCAGCAGGATGTTATAGATGTCCGGGTGCGCCTTTTCAATTTCGTCCAGCAGGATCACGGAGTACGGCTTGCGGCGTACTTTCTCGGTCAGCTGTCCGCCTTCTTCATACCCTACATACCCCGGAGGTGCACCGATCAAGCGGCTTACGGAGAATTTCTCCATATACTCACTCATATCTATACGGATCAGTGAATCTTCAGAATCGAACATGTAACGGGCCAGGGATTTAGCCAGCTCGGTTTTACCTACCCCGGTTGGTCCCAGGAAAATAAAGGTACCGATGGGCTTTTTAGGATCTTTCAACCCTACCCTGTTACGCTGAATGGCTTTGGTTACCTTGGCAATGGCTTCGTCCTGTCCAACTACAGCGCCTTTCAGGTCTTCACCCATGCGGCGGAGCTTTTCAGTTTCTGCCTGTACCATCCGTTTTACGGGGATGCCGGTCATCATGCTCACTACTTCCGCAATGGCTTCCTCGTCGATCGGGTAGCGTTTGTGCTTCACTTCTTCTTCCCAAACACCTTTGGCACGTTCCAGGTCCTCGCCCAGCTTCTTTTCAGTATCGCGGAGGGCTGCTGCTTCTTCAAAGCGCTGGCTCTTCACGACCTTATTTTTCTCCTGCTTAATATCTTCGATCTGTTTTTCCAGGTCCAGGATATTCTGCGGTACGTTAATGTTCTTAAGGTGTACGCGGGCGCCTACTTCATCCAGCACGTCTATGGCCTTATCGGGCAACAGGCGGTCTGTCATATAGCGGTCGCTCAGCTTTACGCACGCATCAATGGCATCTTCCGTGTAGGATACATTGTGATACTCTTCATACCTGGGTTTGATATTGTTGAGGATCTGGATGGTTTCTTCCACGGTGGGAGGATCTACCATTACCTTCTGGAAACGGCGGTCCAAAGCTCCATCCTTTTCAATGTACATACGGTATTCATCCAGCGTGGATGCGCCAATGCACTGGAGCTCGCCACGGGCTAATGCCGGTTTAAAGATGTTGGAGGCATCCAGTGAGCCTGAGGCGCCACCTGCTCCTACGATCGTGTGGATCTCATCGATGAACAGGATCACATCGCGGTTCTTCTCCAGTTCGTTCATGATGGCTTTCATCCTTTCCTCAAACTGGCCGCGGTATTTGGTACCGGCTACCAGCGCTGCTAGGTCCAGGCTTACCACGCGTTTGTCGAACAATACGCGGGATACCTTTCGCTGTACAATGCGTAAGGCTAAGCCTTCAACGATAGCGGTTTTACCCACTCCCGGCTCGCCTATCAGGATCGGATTATTCTTTTTACGGCGGGAGAGTATCTGGGATACCCTTTCAATCTCCTGCTCGCGACCCACAATCGGATCTAAGCTGCCACTCTCGGCCAGCTTGGTAATGTCCCTGCCGAAATTATCCAAAACGGGTGTTTTGGATTTAGTATTAGCCTGCTTACTTTTAGAAGCAAAGCTTTTACGTTCATCTTCGAATTCTTCCTCTCCGGGATCGTCGAACTCGGCTTTAGGATCTGCGGACTTAACAAAGCCCAATTCGTTTTTAAAAGTATCGTAGTCCACGTCAAACTGTTGTAAGATTTGTGTACAAACGTTTTCCTTATTCTTGAGAATAGACAGCATCAGGTGCTCCGTTTCTACGGTAGGGCTTTTAAGGGCCTTTGCCTCGAGTACGGTAACCCGGATAACTTTTTCTGCCTGCCTTGTAAGCGGAAGACTATTGATATTGGCAATGTTCTTTCCTGTCTTGTCTTTAACGGCTAACTCCACCTCCTTGCGCAATTCATAGAGGTCCACGTTCAAAGCCTGCAGAATTTTTACTGCGGTGCCTTCACCCTCGCGAATAATGCCTAGCAGCAGGTGTTCTGTGCCAATGAAATCATTTCCCAAGCGTAAAGCCTCCTCCCTGCTAAACGAAATGATCTCCTTTACTTGCGGTGAAAAATTCTGGTCCATTGTGAGATTATTAAATTATTAAAACCCTTACGGGGGCTTGTTTATACAATATTAGCAAATAATTTTGATTCTTTTCTTCTAACACGTTAATAGTATAAGATTTACTTTTGTGCTGAGTGTGTTGGAAAGGCTGTGTTAATACTTACGGAGAAAGCGATCTAAAAGTTGCCGGTCTCTTACAGAATTTTCGCAGAGGTTCCATCAGTTACTACTAATGTACTAAACAAGTTCCTAGCATTATGAAGTTCAAAATTGATACCAAAGAAAAAATACTCATTGTACACCCTGAAATTCCCCGTTTGGATGTTAATTTGTCAGTTGAATTTGCAAAGTCTATCACCGATCTGCCGGAGCTAAAAGACCGCAATCTTATACTGGATATGGCATTGGTACCTGAGATAGATGAAGCGGGACTGATGGCCATTTTAACAGTGTATCAGCAGCAATATGACAGCAGGCGATCCTGCGCGATCACTGGTCTTAACAACACTTTAACAGGTATTCTGCGTGAATCCTATGAAGACCTGAACATTACCCCTACCCTTGCTGAAGCGATCGATATTGTAATGATGGAATCACTGGAAAGAGAGCTGATGGAAGGTGAAGAATGGTGATCATAAAAGACAGGCAACAATGTGGTAAATGGTTAAAATGCTGTGGTAAAATCACATTAAATGACCATTACCGATGAGCCACCAACCCGTTATGAAGACAACAAATGTGGATGGTTTGTGTTAGCACTTTTATGCCCCATTATAACAGATAGTTAGGCACTTACCATTGGTACCCTATTATTTACGCGTGACGTAAACTGCTAACTAATTACTATTTTCGGCACAGCAAAAACAATTTACGCTTACGACCTTTTACTATGTTTGCTGTTACCATTTTAGGCAATAACTCCGCGATACCCACTACTGACAGGCATCCCACCGCACAGGTAGTAACCTGTAATGAACAACTGCTGTTAATTGACTGCGGAGAAGGCACCCAGGTACAGATGACCCGCTACAAGATCCGGCGCAGCCGCGTTAAACATATTTTCATCAGCCACTTACACGGTGATCACTATTTTGGACTGATCGGACTGTTAAACAGCTTAAGCCTTTTAGGCCGTACGGAGCCCCTTACTATTTACGCCACGCCGGAACTGGAAGCCATTTTACAGCTACAGCTGGAATGCGCGGCTACCCAGCTGAAGTTTGACCTTCATTTTGTGCCGCTGCGTGCGGAAAACGCCGGCGTAATAGTGGATGAAAAAGACCTGGAAGTACGTTTTTTCCCGGTACGGCACCGCATACCCTGCTTTGGTTTTGTGATAGAACAGCGGCGCAAGAAAAGGAAGATCATTCCGGAACAGGCACAGGCCTACGAAATACCAGCCGCTTATTACTCCCAGCTTCAGGAAGGTGCTGATTATCAGCGAAAAGATGGCGTGCTGGTAAAAAACCATTGGGTAACCCTCCCTCCGGCCCCCAGTAAAAAGTATGTGTATTGCGCGGATACCATTTACGATGAGGAGCTGATTGCCCAGATGGAGCATGCCGACCTGGTATACCATGAAACCACTTACCTGCATGGCCTGGCTCAAAGGGCTGCGGAACGCTACCACAGCACTTCTGTGCAGGCTGCTACCCTGGCAGCGCGGGCAGGCGCCAAACGCTTGCTGATCGGACATTTTTCTTCCAAGTATACGGAGCTGCAGCCTTTCCTGGACGAGTGCCGGCCGGTGTTTGAGAATACGGAGCTATCGGTGGAAGGGGCTACGTTTTTGATCTAGTCCATGGTCCATAGCGTAGAACGGAAAGTGCGGGATTATGTGCCTTTAATATGGGTTGGACATGAGAGGGACATGGGATTCACATGGGAAAAACATGAGATTTAGCAGGGAAAGACATGAGAAACACATGGGAAGGACATGAGAAAATGGGGGGAAATGTGTGCCACATCTCAAAGGTGTGGCACACGTATAGTTTACTTATTCTTATCGAGATAGGCTTTGATCTTTTCATTCAGCCCGCTGCTTACCGGTACCACGGGCAGGCGGAAGGCCTGCTCCATTAAGCCGCCGTGCTGCAAAAATGCCTTAATGCCGGCGGGATTGTTCTCCGCAAACATCAGGTCAAATGCTTCATGCAGCTTATAATGCAGGGCGCGGGCGGCCGGAATGTTATTTGCCAGGGCTGCCTTTACCATGGCTGAAAAATCAGCGGCAAAGTAGTTGGCGGCAACGGATATTACACCATCCATACCACAGGCCAGCTGCGGCAGGGCCAGGGCATCGTCCCCACTGATCACCAGGAAGTCTTTGGGTTTGTCTTTTATGATCTGCATACACTGCACCATATCACCGCTGGCCTCTTTCATGGCTACAATGTTCTCCACCTCATGCGCCAGGCGCAGTGTGATATCTGCCGTCATATTACGGCCTGTACGGCCGGGCACATTGTACAGGATCACCGGTTTAGGCGATGCCTGGGCTATGGCCTTATAATGCTGAAAAATGCCTTCCTGGCTGGGCTTACTGTAGTAGGGCGCTACGCTGAGTATGGCTACTGCCTCATCCAGCGGGCAGGTTTCCAGGCGCTTCACCACATCGCGGGTATTATAATCCCCAATACCAACTACAACGGGTACACGCTTATTTACTTTTTCAAAGGTGAACTTTATAATGTCCAGCTTTTCTTCTGCAGAAAGCGTAGGTGTTTCGCCGGTGGTGCCTAACGACACTACGTAATCTATGCCCCCGTTAATAACATGATCAATCAATTTTTCCAAAGCATTCCAGTCAATGCTTTCATTTGCTTTGAACGGCGTAACCAAGGCTACACCCGATCCTCTTAACTGTTCCATGAATTATTTATAAGCCAAAAAGTCTGCAAATATTAGCATTTGGCCTGTGATCTCTAAATATTTTTTAGCGTTCCTCAAAAAATCCCATGTTGCTGAATTTGTCGATCCGCTGCTCAATGCGCGTGTCCGGATCTATTTTCTTCAGCTCAGCCAGGGTTTGTTTCAGGCTGGCCTTTAAAAGGGCGGCTGCTTCGTCGGGATTGACGTGCGCACCGCCTAATGGTTCTTTGATCACACCATCCACCAGACCAAATTTGCTCATATGGTCGGAGGTTAATTTCAGCTCTTCTGCGGCTTTTTCCTTGAAATTCCAGGTACGCCACAGGATGGTAGAACAGTTTTCCGGAGAGATAACGGTGTACCAGCTGTTTTCCAGCATAAATACACGGTCGCCTATGCCAATGCCAAGGGCGCCGCCGGAAGCGCCTTCTCCAATGATCACGCAGATCACGGGTACGCGCAGCTTTACCATTTCAAACAGGTTGCGGGCAATGGCCTCGCCCTGTCCCCTTTCTTCTGCTTCCAGGCCGGGGAAAGCACCGGGGGTATCTATGAGGGTTATAATGGGCTTGTTGAACTTTTCCGCCAGCTTCATGAGGCGCAGGGCCTTGCGGTAGCCTTCGGGATTGGCCATTCCGAAGTTACGGATCTGGCGCATTTTGGTATTAATACCTTTCTGCTGGCCAATGAACATTACGGTTTCACCGTCCAGCTCTGCAAAGCCACCTACCATGGCTTTATCATCCTTCACATTCCGGTCGCCATGCAGCTCCACGAAGTTGGTGCACATTTTTTCAATATACGCCAGGGTATAGGGCCTATCGGGGTGCCTGCTCAACTGTACCTTTTGCCAGCTGGTGAGATGGGAATACAGGTCGTTCCGGGTAGTTTCTATTTTCTGCTCATACTCTTTTACAGTAGCAGAGACGTCTACGCCGGATTTCTGGCCGTTTTCCTTCAGCTTTTCCAATTGTTCGTACAGGTCCGCAATAGGTTTTTCAAAGTCCAGGAATTGCATAATTAGTTTTAAAATTGATTAAAGAACGGTGTAAAGATAAAGGGTAAAAGTTTTTTTAAAAAAGATTTGCAAAATTGGGTGGCTTGTTCTTATCTTTGCAATCCCAAAACGGAACAGGTTTGCCTGTAAAGTTAAGGAGGATCGGTAGTTCAGTCGGTTAGAATGCCGCCCTGTCACGGCGGAGGTCGCGGGTTCGAGTCCCGTCCGGTCCGCGTAGTAAGACTGATACAAATAAGGCCCGCTCGTTGAGCGGGTTTTTTATTTCAGCCAACCATCCTACCCAGACACATTAGACAAAAACAGAATAAATAACGGGAATAACCACTATTTTTGCGCAGAAATAAACCCAACACCCTATTATCTATGAAGAAGATTTTATTGGTATTGTTAGCCACAGGTCTCGCTCTTTATGCATGCAAGAAAGATGATAAGACCAATACAACTACACCTCCGCCACCCGACGAGGTAAAACCTGTAAACACGAAGGATCCGCAAGCAATGACTGCCGCAATCAAGGTATTCTATGGCACCAATACCAAAGGCACTTTGCCCGCACCGGCTGGTACAGGCGCTCCCGTATTAAAAGCAAGCAACAAAACCATCACAACTGCAAACGGCTACTACGCTGTCATTAATCCTGAAATAACTTCCGGTACAGTGGCCGGTTATTATTTACAGATCAATGGCGCTGATTCCTATTTCAAAATCGATTATTCCAAAACCAGAGGCGCCCGTAAGGCACAGACGGTGAGTAAACACAATGAAGGCATCTTCCGCGAGTTAGGAGATAATTCAGATTCTCTGATCGTAATTAAGCTGCCGGAAAACGCCACGCTTGATACCTTTTGCATCACCTATGCCGCCTATGATTCCCTGAACCACATTAGTAATCCAATAAGTGATTGCATAGCCATTGTCCCGGTAGGCGGGGGTACGGAGAGCGCTGCATTAGTGGGCACATGGAGCTTTACCAGAAGCAAATATGGTAATGAAGATTGGACGTCAGATTACTACACACCGGATACCATCTATTCCGGGATCAGATGCGATAACGACACACTGGCTTATTGCAGCGGGACAAGCGACTGCAGGACGGTGATTTCATCTCACTACTGGAAAACAAAGCTGGAATTGGTGCTGGCTGCAGATGGCAAATTAACCAATGTGTATGAAGATAAATCCTATCGTCTCGATATGCACAGCTCATGTACAGATCCCACATATCTGGATGTTTCCCTTAGCTATAATGTTTATGGTGCGTGGTCTTATAACCCCACAACCAAAACGTTGATCCTTATCCTGACCGGTGAAGATTCCGCCAATCCTGAATCCTATAATGTTCAGTCCGTGCAGCTATCGGAACTCTCCGCTACCAAAATGGTTATGTATGGTGCTAATGATCCTACTTATCTGACTGAATACACGAAAAAATAAGCTCATTCGCTGCAAATAAAAAAGCTGACTTTAAAAGGTCAGCTTTTTTTTATTACCAGCCGCTGGAAAACAGCATCGCAAAGTTATTGCGGCGTCTCGCCCCCGCACAAGGCTGCCAAATCTTAAGACCTTTTTTATAAAAATTAAGCATCCTTTGCCCCCGTATTCTGAATAGCGCTAATAGAAGCCCCAGGCACAAAACTATTTCCGTACCAGGTTCCAAAGTAATTCGACAGGTACCGTATTCTTTAGCACCATCTGGAGGACATGGCTTTGGCGTAAATAACAGAACGGCCATTGTACAATGGACAGAGCCCTGTATCAGGTGGATAATAAATGAAAAATGGGAAAGCGACCTTTAACGCGAAAAATTCTTACTCCGGCTTATGATAATAAAAAAAGACCATCGGAATCCTATACCTGATGGTCTGTAAAAGCGATAAAGTGCTTGTTCCCTGATCAAGCGGGGATCTCAGGCTCTACCAGCTTAGCCAGCTTTTCCAGTGATTCCTGCCAGCCTAAATAGCACATTTCAACAGGGATAGCAGCAGGGATCCCTTCCTGTGTAATTTTTATTTCTGTGCCGGCGATAGTTTTCCGCAGCACAACCGTGGTGGTCATTTCTCCCGGCAGGTTCGGATCGTCAAATTTATCCGTGTACTTCAACAGCTCATTAGGTTTAAGCTCCAGGTAGGTACCACCGAATGAATGACCACCACCGGTTGTAAAATTCTGGAATGACATTTTGTGGGTACCGCCTACCGTTACGTTCATTTCATGAACGGTACAAAGAAAGCCATAAGGAGGTAACCAGGAAGCGATTGCCAGGGCTTCGGTAAATGCGCGGTATACTTTTTCCGGCGATGTTTTAAGAACTCTGTGCAATGAAACAGCATTGTTTGACATAACATATATATTTTGTTCCTACTCTTCTGGCCTTTCGGTTCCGCCCGTTTTTAGAGTGGTTGCTGCTCCACTTACGTTTATGCCGATTGTTTATCTATCATTCCGACACAACAAAGATGGCGGGAAAATGGCGTTTGGATAGCGGCTATATAGGACTAACTAAAGGGCTATTTACGACACGGGGCTACCAGTGCATTCATTGCGGGATCACCGGTAGTTAATTCTATTGCCTTCTGTATTTTTTAAATGGGTCACCACTGTTGCCGGAAGCTCTTTGCTTTCCATGAGAAAGCTGATAGATTCGGCAACAAAATTCTTTGTATTGCTTACTTTCTGGAAGATCTCAAACAGGGCAATGGGTTCCTGGTTAAAGCTGATGCAGGTGCTGATAAAATGCATCTCGCTCACGATGTAATCCGGTTGCTTTAGCTTTTCATTAATATCTTTTAAACGCGAAATAAAATGCCGTTGCCGGATAAAGGTATTGCTATTCATAATGATGAAAACATAATCTGCATAGGCTGTTATCTTGCCATAATACTTATGATTATCGCCGCCGCTTCTTTCGATCAGGTATTCACCTGAAGATTCTGACTTATATATTTCCACGGAGGAGCGCCAGATCCTTTCCTCATTAATTTTTTCCGGGTTATCGGGCAGGTTGCGGTTATAGGAATACCAGAATCCAATTAATTCATCCAGGAGCTTCGTATTCACTGTTGCCTTAGGAATTTCGATCTTCAGATCATTAAAGCTAAAGGCCTCTTTGTGCGAATTAATAAAATCGAAGTAGCTATCATATCCCAATACCTGAACAATACGGCTTAATTTACCAAGGTTAGGCTTACTTGCCCCGGCCAGGCTTTTCTTTCCTTCGTATGCTTTTAGCTTATTAATGATGAGATGTTCGTAAAGATAATTTGTGCCCAGCAGGTCTGCTTCCCGTTTTATTCTATGCTTCCTGTTCCGCTCCTCCAACAATTTATTTAGCTCCTCCGCAATATACGTCCACTCTGACTTTGAGACATCTTTCCAGGTATTCTTCCGGATAAATTGAGCAGCCAGAAAATTCATCAGCTTTTCAAGATGTAATAAGTCCTCTCTTATCATAAGACGAATATAAGATAAAAATACCGCCAAATAAGACGAGTATGAGACTTTTACATTCTGCCATTTTCAGAAGTTCACTATTGAAAAAAGAGGCTATGAAACCATTGCATTCAAAGATCCGGTTAACGGACGAACAGATAAATTACCGGAAAAACCCACTTTGGCTACGAATTGAGAATTATGCTATTGACGACGCCAATGCCGTGATCCCATTTTCAAAAAAACTGGCACAAACGGAAAAGTGGACGGAGTCTTTTACCCGGGATGCCATCCTGGAATACAAGCGGTTTGTTTATCTCTGCTGCATTGCTGAAAACGGGGCATCGCCTTCTGTTGCAGTAGACAAGGTATGGCATATGCATTTATTGTATACCACCGAATACTGGAAAAATTTTTGTCCCAATATCCTGCAACGGGAGCTGCATCATTTTCCCAACGCAGGCGGCGTTACAGATTTCAAAAAGCATCATGACTGGTACCTGGAAACGCTGATCTTATATATACAGGTGTTTAAGCAAAATCCGCCTGCAAAATTCTGGCGCATCCCCCCTGCGCTAACGCCCTTTCTGCTCCCGGATAAAACTGCTGCTGCCCAACAGGCATCCGGCACTAAAATAGCCTCCGCGGTTTATTACCCGACCCTGCTGATCCCATTTATACTCACCTGGTTATTATTTGGTGAATTGCCACTTTTTGATCTTTCTGTATTACAATACTTTGTTCTTTTTACTCCCTTACTTTTTATCACCCGGAAGCTGGTTGTAATGAGTGAAGAACGGCATCTAAAGCCCGTTATCAGGAATTTGCCGCATTATAATCGCTATCAGCTGGCTTATTTATCCGGTGGTTATAACAATGCATTCTTATTATTGGTAAATGATCTTGAGGAAAACAACTGGATCCGGATCCGTGATACAAAGAAAGAATTTGCCAAAAAATACTTTTCACTGATCGTTGATCCGGCAAATGCTTCCGAAGATCAAAATTTCATACAGCCGGAAGTGTTGTTTTCATCCATGGATCGTTTGTACAATAAATCAAAATTCAGTCTTCCCCAGCTATCGCCGGCCGTAAATGAATACCTGCATTCCATTGCTGCGGTACCAACGGCGCCTCCGGAAAGGGATGCCATACTGTATCCTGTTTGGATCTTGTTATCGGCTATGGTTATCTGTTGCTTTCCTGCTGAAGAAGTAAATTTATTCACCGGGATTTTATATAGCATATTTTTTCTGCTGTGGCTTGTTTCAATTGTTGCCTGGCAAACGCAGGATAGCGATCATACTATTATGGAAAAAGTGCTTAAAAAAAGGCAGGGTGTTCTTAACGATATTAAGACCTTACACCAGCAGGCGATCATCCTGAATCGCTTCTACGGTGTTAATAATATTCCTTTCTTCCAAAAGACCGCCAACTTTTTCAAGGACGGAGGCGGTTGCGGAGCTGCGCGGCCCAGTTGTAGCTGCGGGTGCTAATCAAACGGATCGCCCGCTATAACTTTTGTTATATTGATGACGGCCCTGGCCTTTGCTACTTTTGGTGAGGATAAAATTTCCGCTCACCTTAAACAGCATTACCATGAAAAAGTATCTGTCCGGTATTCTTGTTATCCTTTGCCTGTTAACCGCCTGCAGTAAAGATGAAACGGGGACCGGCGCCGCGAATCCTCCGATCACCACCGCAGAACAGGCCAGAGCCGCCTTTATTAAGATTAATGCGTTATGGACCTCTACCCTGAAACCGGTTTTAACAAAGGAAAAACAAACTTATTCCGGTAAAGTACTGGAGGGTGCTGGCGGCGGAAAAGCTGTGGTGAACGGATCTTTTACCCAAAGCAGCTCATCATCCTCTTCTTCTACCAGGAGTAGCTCCGTTGCGGATGTTACTATTACCTTTCAGCAATATGAAATTAACGGGCTGCGCCTGGATGGGGTGTTACGGTTCTATGATAGCTACAATTCCAGAACGGCCTGCTCCAGCTCCGGTTGTGCATCATCAACCCATACCTATTTTTCCTATTCCTCTGAAAGCGCCGCAGGTGTTGCCGCCCCACCTGTTGCCATTGAGTTTGAGCTAGATGGTAAAACCCTCCGGGACCAGATTCTGCTGGATGCAAGTAAAGAATATGCACACTGGGCTGTGAAACTAATAAATGAAAATAAGCAGGAGTTTTCCTTTTCGTATTAGCGCCGCCACCGCCGTTAATCCTCCAATCACCACCGTACAGCAATCCAGGGCCGCCGTTACTAAGATCCCCAACCGCTTTCATACCGCCCAGCCTGCAAAATCAAATAATTGCGTATATTTACGATGTACCCCTTTTACTATCTCAATGGCCACCCCAGAACAAGTAGCAGCTATAATAAAGCAAATTTCAATGGTTAATGGATAGAAAAATTAAAACAATCAAATTATGCCTAAGTATGTGATCGAGCGCGAAATTCCAGGCGCAGGTAAATTATCCGCAGAACAGTTAAAAGCAGTTTCTCAAACTTCGTGTGGCGTGCTAAACAAAATGGGACCGGAAATTCAATGGGTTCAGAGTTTTGTAACCGCCGACAAGATCTATTGTGTTTACATTGCGCCGAATGCAGAAATGATCCGTGAACATGCAAAGCAGGGAGGGTTCCCCGCCAATACCATCAACGAGGTGGCTACGGTTATTGACCCTACCACTGCAGAATAGTATTCCGAAGAAGTAGCAGTAGGATCTGCTACTTCTTCTTATTTTTATGATATCTCCCGTTAACTCTTTAAGCCTGTACCGCTTTAACCGGGCTTATGTTATGTTGTTTTGTTCAAAACAAACACCGCCTTAACATGAACATGCCAATACATCACACACAAACCCCGAATGCTCCCGCAAAAGCAAATGCAACCGTATTACCTGCACAGGAACCCGCACAACCCGCCCTGCCTGAAATGGGTTTTATGCCATTATCCATTTCCTGTAAATTAAACATCGGCACTGCTGACGATCCGTTAGAGCATGAAGCCGATGCCATGGCAAATAAAGTAATGCGCATGCCTGCTTCTTCTTTTATTCAGCGCAAATGTGCGCATTGCGAAAACGAAGAGCCGATACAACGCAAGCCCTTAGCTTCTTTTATCCAAAAGAAAGGCAGCGAAGGAGGCACCCAGGCATCTGATGCGGTAAGCAGTAAGATCCACGCATCTAAAGGAAGCGGCAGCACTATTGACGACAGCGCCAGGACCTTTATGGAAAACCGCTTTGGCACTGATTTCAGCAGCGTAAAGATCCATACGGATAATGAATCCATACAAATGAACCGCGAATTGCAGTCGCAGGCATTTACAGTGGGCAATGATATTTATTTTAACGAAGGCAGATACAATCCTCAATCTGAAAGCGGCAAGCAGCTGCTGGCGCACGAGCTTACGCATACCGTGCAACAAAGCGGCGCACCTTCCATTCAAAGGTTTTCTGACGATGATCACCATGTAATAGACGAATCGGCCCTGTCAGGCATCTTTGAGGAAGCAGAGATCCGCAACGTTGAAAAAGGCAATAAACAACGGGATTACAGCCAAAGCCCCAATGCTTTGGTAAATGCGCTGCTGCTGGGAGAATATAACCGCTTTGGAGGCTACAAGGATTATGAGCACTTTGATAATTTTGTATGGGACAGTGAAAAAGAACGCTGGATAAGCCGTGACGAGTGGAACAAGATATGGGATGATAAAAGCCAGCAATGGGTGCCCCGGACCCTGCCCATCAAAGGTGAACCCACTAAAAAAACGCCTGTTGAATATATTGAAACCGAATTTCTTGCTGCAGTAGAACAAACACCTCCATCCGCAGCGGGCTTCACCAGGATCGGCAACGGCTTTCATACCATAGAAGATTTTTTTGCGCATTCCAACTTTTTAGAGCTTATGCAGCATGATACTTCTTTTGGTACAGAGCTTACCACAGGCTCTGTTGGAACCAGCGATAATACTTCCCTGTATTCCATAGCCTCTCATGTAACTACCGGAACAACGAGTGAATTTTACGATGATAAGTTTAAAAAAGACCAGGCAGCATCTTCCACCACCTCACACGCCAGAATAGCAAAGGATTATCCCTCGAACAAAAACCACCAGCTGGCCATCCTGCTAGCTTCCCTTGTGATCCAGGAAACCGCTGTGAGCCTGAAAAACATCTTCCTGTTAAAAACCAAGGCTGAACGCGAAAAGGCAATTAAAGACGTTGTAATGAAGCGGCTAAGCTCCTATCTGCGCCCGCCTTCTGATAAAGACAAATGGTGGGAACGATTAATTGATAAGGGAGGCAAAGCAATGGGAGAAACCAATAAGGAAAAACGGGATGAAACTATTGTAACGGTCAACCAATCGCCCTTTAGCCCGTTACGTGGCCTGGAAGCCAACCGCTTTGGCGATGTACGCGGGCTGGGATATGGCAACCTGTTAATGCCTGATACCTTCCGTTTCCTTGGTAAAATAGGATCCGGCAACCTGCTTTCTATTACGGCAGATGATCTTCCCATACCATCCGTATCTTTCCCCATTGGCAGCGGCAATCAAACGTTTATAACGATCGGGAAAATATACAATTTCCCCGGGCTGGGCAGCATCGTCAATCAACCGCCTGACGGCACCAGCCAGTCCAGGGTATTGCCGGACCCACCCCGTATAAACCAGGATCAGCCGGTGAGGCCTTTTATTGGTATTTCCATTGAGGGCAGAACGGATTTTCTTTCAGGAAAGTAATTAATCCATAAACCCTACATCATCTAAAATAATTACACCTGCCTTTGACTGGTCAAAGATCAGCTGAATGCTGCGCAGCTTATTCATTACAAAAGCAGGGTTTTTCTTCTGCAATGCATCCAGGTTAAAATAAAAGAAACCGGGAATAGATTCTGCATCATCGTTAGAAGTGAGAAAAGCATATTTCGCAAGGTTCTTCTTTATCTGCGGCTGCAGCGGCATACACTCACTTAGCAGGAAGCGGATATGGGATCCCTGCTGGTCCGTTAATTCCAGGGTAAAGTCAACCGGCTTTTTTTCGTTGTCCTTTTTATCTTCTTTAGCGTCCTTCTTCTCTTTCTTTTTTTCTGCTTTGCTCTTCTTGCCTTTCTCAACATGGAGCGAGCTTTCATCGCTTTCTGCCAGGCTGAATACCAGCGACCGGCCATCCAGCTTTAACCCTGCGCTATCCGGCAGGGTGAAGGTGTATTTTCCTACCAGTGAATCCACCTCTTCCCTATTCCATCCTATATAGGCGGCACGGGAAATATGATCGCCCCACATAAGCTTGTGCTGTGCTTCCCGCCAAACGCTCAGGTGTGCCGATGATATGGAAACGCCCGGCCGGGTGGCTGTTTGCAGGTTCAGATCTTCCTCATACCTGGCTATGTAGGTGGTGCGGCTGCTCTCAAACTGGTTAAAATAAATTTGTTTGGGCAGCCACTGGCGGCCATAACGGTGATCCATAAACAGGGGTTTGTAAACGCTGTCGCCCTTCAGGTTCAGATCCAGGAAAGCGCTGATATACACCTTTGCTATTTGCTCCTGGTCTTTGGCTGGCATCAGGTTGGTCATGTTAAAGCGGTTAATATACGGACTGCTGCCATCGTACTTTCCCCAGGAGGTATTGAACTGGCCATGGTTGGCATGGTGCACATATAAACCGGCCTTAATACCGTTGTATGAAGGAGAATATTCAATGCGCTTAAAAGGGCTTAAACCGCCGTAAGATTGCATGTCCATATCATGCGTTCCCTGTATCACAAAATAGTTGATATCCTTCAGCGGGGCCAGTATAGCAGCAGGTTTATATTGCCCGTCAACCGGGGCAATGGCTACATAGGCTTTAATGTTGAAGTTAAAATTGAACACTTCATTTGCATTATCCGGAAAGCTGGGCAGGGTGTTGAATAAGGCGGCGTGCGACATAGCCTCTCCTCCTCTTGAATGGCCCATGAGAGCAATGCGGTCCATATCTACAAGATGATAGAAGGGATTCGCCGGGTCCTGGTTCCACTTTCTCCAAAGCTCCAGGTGCTTCAGCATCATCCATCCCCTTACGCCATTTTCTTCTTTCAGGCCGCCACCCGGCAGGTCTGTAAAGCTGGAATTAAGGAAGTTCTCATCTACCGAAGCTACTATGTATCCCCTGCTGGCCAGCAGTTCACCCAGGTAATCATACCCGCCTTCCGACCAGTCCTGGGCAAGATGGTTCCCATGCACTACCAGCACCAGCGGGGCGGGCGCTTTCAGATCTTTGGGGTACCATACCATGGCGTTCAAAGGCAGCTCTGTTTGATCAAAGCCAAAGTACCAGGTACGCAGCTTGCCGGATAAGCCATCCCAGGATTTAAGCAGGAAGCTGGCATCCACTGAAGGCGTTTTTATTTTTGCATCCTTCCCATATATTTTGCGGCGCTTGTCTTTCCCTGACCCATAGGTGAGGAATGATACTGCATAGCTGCCGGGCTTAGAAGGGTCGGCAGCCTGAATTGGCTCCGGTAAATGGGCCAGCGTCTTATAATCTTTTATAGGTTTAACCCGTGTGCCGGGATATAAGAAAATATACAGGCTTATGGCTATGCCCAATACGCCTATGGCCAGCGAAACCAGGGTAATGATCCGCTGCTTTTTAGGCCACACCGCTCCCCGGTGGGCTTTCCAGGCGTACAGCGCTCCAAAGGTCAAAGCCGGGAAAATGATCAGGATGGAGATCAGGATCCAGCCATACTCCCCGTTGAGCCGGAAGAAAAACAGCAGGCTCAAAACAACCAGCGCCACTGCTGTTCTGAAATTGCGTGGTGTTCTGGCCACCAGCCGCACCAGCTGCCCTACCAGCCAGGCCGCTGCCACCGCAATCAGCAGGTAGCATAAAACACTTACCAGGTAATAGCCAAAGCTAACGCCGTTTAAAAAAGTATCTGCCATTGAAAGAACAAAAAAGAGCAGGGCGGCAATAAAAACACCGGCGCCGGCAGCTTTCAGGCTTGCCTGGCCGGGTGTAAGCGTAAGGATAATAGCCCGGATACCGTTCTTAATGCGGTTGCCAATGGAAGTGCTGTTTTTTTGCATGCGGATGGGTTTGTTACGTACAAAAGTATATAGGTGATCAAGATAAAAATTGTATGTATTTAGCCTGGAAGAGAGCAACACTAAGGGGTGCTTAGCCTTGCAATGTTCTTTGCGATCATCGCTTTATCCGATGCGGAAGCTGCCAGCTCCAATGCTTTTTCAAAATGTTGTAATGCCTGCTTATTATCAATATCCGTATACAGGTTTCCCAATAATGAATAATAAAAATGGTTACTGGTAAGCCCCAGCTTTTCCGCTTCAATAATGGCCGCCTGTTTCCCTTTTACCTTGCTTAAGGCATACGTTCTGTTAAGCGCAGCAATGGGAGAATATTGCAGGATAAGCAGGTTATTATACAGCTGCAGAATGCCTTCCCATTTTTCAGTACTGTCTTCCTTAAAGGTATGCCAATAAGCAATACCTGCTTCCAGGTGGTACTTTGTTAACACCTCTAACGAAGATGCCTGGTGCAGAAAATACCGGCCTTTGGCAATCAGCTCCTGGTTCCAGCGCGCCGGATCCTGGTCCTGGTAAAGAATGGCCTCTCCTTCTTCATTCATCCGGGCATCAAACCGTGAGGTATGAAAACACATGAGGGCCATTAAGGCATTTACAGCCGGGGTATTGGTGTTTGTATTTTCAATCAGCAGGTAGGTTAGCCGCATTGCTTCTGCACAAAGGTCTTTGCGTAAGGTTATATTCTTTGAAGTTGAATAATAACCTTCTGAAAACAGCAGGTAAATGGTGGTGAGCACCATTTCCAGCCGGGTGTTTATCTCTGCCAGGCCGGGTGTTTCAATTTTGATCTTTGCCTCTTTCAGCTTTTCCTTGGCCCGGTTTATCCGCTTATACACCACCTCTTTATTGGTTAAAAAGGCATCTGCTATTTCCTGGATGCCAAAACCGCATAACAGGTTTAAGGCAAGCGCAATCTGTGCCTCTGCTGCAATAACGGGGTTGCATACGGTAAAGATCATACCCAGCTGGCTGTCGGTAATGTTTTTGGGCGAGAGGTCTATTTCAATTTCGCTGCCGGTTTCCAGGCTTGCGCTGTATTTTAATTCCGCTGAAAGCTTTTGCTCAAACAGGGAGTTGCGCTTTAAATAATTCTTTGTTTTATTCTTTGCCACAGTATAAAGCCATCCCGTGGGATTATCCGGAATGCCGTGCAGGCTCCATGATTCTGTTGCTGCAAGGAATGTATCGCTGACGATGTCTTCCGCTATTTCAATATGTTCAATGCCAAACAGGTAACAGAGCACCGAAACGATCTTCTGGTACTCTGTTCTGAATAAATTTGGGATGAGCTGATTTCCGTTCATAGAAAAAAATGCCCTTGTAAATTACAAAGGCATTTTCAGAAAACAATCTGTGCTACTCGATGGGGCTGGCCATCCGTACCTCTACATTACCTCCTAACAGCAGAATGGGGCAGCCCTGCGCAATTTCGCAGGCTTCTTCATAATCCGCCGCTTTTATGATCGCTAAGCCGCCTATTGATTCTTTGATCTCAACATAAGGCCCGTTGGTGACCACCTTGTTAGACGTTACCACCTTGCCTTTACCATCCCATCTTTGCAGGGGCCTGGCCAGCTTGTCCTGGGCAGCAATTCCGCCGAACCAGTCTTGCCAAAGCTTCAGGGAAGCCTGCAGCTCATCGGGTGATGGCTGCGCTTCCTTATTCGTGAAATCTCTGCGAAATATTAACAGGAACTCGTTCATTTTATTTGTTGTTTGGCGTTATTAAAATTGCTACAATTTAGTAAATGATCTGTAAGGTTCTATATCTAAAAGCGGCGGTATGATCAACCGAACTGCCCTACCCGGTAGCCACCCGGCGTAGTGGGAAATGCCAGGTTAAAACGGTTCCAGGCATTGATGTTAGTAATAGCAAGCGTAAGATCGATCAGCTCTTCTTCTGAGAATTGCTGTATGGCATCATTATAAACATCATCCGGTACGTGGCCGGCGGTAACGGCTTCTGCCCAGGCTAATGCAGCCCTTTCCCGGTCGGTATAATAAGGTGTTTCCCGCCAGGCGCTTAAACCATACAGGCGCTGTTCTGTTTCACCATGGGCCCGTGCATCTTTTGAATGCATATCCAGACAATAGGCACAGCCATTGATCTGGGATACCCTGAAATCAACCAGCTCCCTTAAGGAAAGCTCCAGGGATGATTTTTTCAGGTAACTGCCAGTGGCAAAAAGTGTTTTAAGGGCATTTTGTCCTTTCTGGTGAAGATTCAAACGTTGATTCATTGCTTTAATTTTTATGTTGTTAAAGCAGAATGACAACTGAACTTCCCGGATTGGACAAAAAAGGAAATATTTTTTTAAAAATTTTTATTTCACTACGATCTCCCCTTCCACATTTACCTGCTTTAAAAAATACTCGTCGTGCGATACCACCAGCAGTGTGCCTTTATATTCATTAATGGCATTGGTTAAGATCTCTATGTTCTGAATGTCCAGGTTATTGGTGGGCTCATCTAATATGATCATGTCGGGCGCCTGGTTACTAATGGTTAAGGTGCAAAGCATCAGGCGCATTTTTTCCCCGCCGCTTAGCGCGCTGCAGGGTTTGTCCCAGTATTCTTTTGTAAACAGGAACCGGTTTAAGCGGGTCTTTACCTCATGCTCCTGCAAAGCGCCGGTATTAGCCTGCTGCGCCTGTTCGTATACACTGAGCTTATTATTGATCCCTGAATAATCCTGGTCAATATAGATAGCTTTTACGCCAGCCCTGTCCAGGGTTCCGGAGCGGGGCTGCAGCTGCCCCAAGATCATTTTTATTAAGGTAGTTTTGCCGGAGCCGTTGCCGCCTTTAATGGCTAAACGCTCACCGCTTTTTAGCTGGAAGCTAAGGCCGGATTGCCAAAGCTGCCCCTGGCTGTATCCAAAATTAATTTCCTTTGCAGTAAGGAGTATCTTTCCTTTATGCAGGGCGGAATTGTCGAGGTCCAGCTTCATTTTTTCTGTACCGGGCAGCTCTTTACGCAGCTGATCCAGCTCCTGCGCAATGGTATCTACTTTCTCCGCATGAACGCCTTTTAAACGCGCCGTGCTTTTTTCCGCATTGTTCTTAAAGGTATTCATGGAAATGGTGGGCAGGCCTGCTTTTTCCTGTTTCTTTTTCCCGCGGGCATCCAGCTTTTGCTGCCGTTCCTGCGATTCCCTTTCCGTTTCTTTTGCCTTACGCAGCGCTTTTTCTTTGCTTTTGAGATCCTGGTCCAGCGCATCCTTCTCTATCATTTTCTGTGCTGCGTAAAAATCATAATTACCGCCATAAACCGTGATACCGCGCTTGCTAAGCTCATAAACGGTATGCAGTAGGTTTAATAAAGTTCTGTCGTGGCTTACTACTACCAGGGTGTTGTTAGTGGATTGTATATAATGATAGAGGATGTTCCGGCTAAGGGAATCCAGGTGGTTGCTGGGCTCATCTAATAAAACTATTTCCGGGCGGTGGATCATAATACCTGCCAGGAAAACCCTTGTTTTTTGCCCGCCGCTAAGGTTTCCTATTTTTTGGGTAAGGTCCAGTCCGTCCAGCTTCCAGTGCATGAAGGCTTCCTTGCAGCGTTCTTCAATCGCCCAGTCATCATCCAGCAATGCCATGTTCTGCTCCGTTACATGGCCATCCAGGATCTCTTTTAATGCCTGCAGCTTATGCTGCACGTGCAGGGCTGCCGCAATACTAAGATCGTTGTACTGGCCAAACAGCTGCGGCACATAGTAAGGCTTGCTGCCTGTTTTTACCAGGCCGCCGGAAGGTTGCAGGTTACCGGACAGGATCTTTAACAGGGTAGATTTTCCTGCGCCGTTATTGCCTATTAATGCAATTTTATCGTGTTTGTTGATAACGAGATCTATACCAGTAAATAACAGATCCCGGTTGGGATGTGTGTAGGTAATACCTTGCAGCATTATCATGATTCCTTTCTTTAAAAAGTAAATAATCACCAGGGCCATAGCGGCCGGCGCTGTTTATTTATTAAAAGAAAGTGAATCTCACATTAAGGTATTGTTTTGATCAGAGGGGCAAAATTAAGAAAAAAAATTATTTACCTGCAGCTGTAACTGCTACAAATGTTCAAAGAAAGCAGCCTTAAAAAAAGGCGCCTGTTAATGGTTAGCAGCATCTGCCGGCACAACCTGCATTAGTCCCACTGGTTTTTTACCCAGCAGGTACGGGTTCCTGTATTTTTCTATGAACTGTTTTTTAGCATCCCTGCAGGAAGACACTGCGCCGATGAATTTTAGGGTTCTTATATAATACCACGCAAAGTCTATTTGACCGGGCAAGAAACCGGAGCGGGCGCTGGCGGGGTACAAATGATGGTTATTATGCCACTCACCTGCCACAATACCGGGCCACCACTGGTTAATGGATTTATCATCTTCATTAAAATCAGTACCTACGACCTGCTTGTTCTCTCCTTTACCATGGCCTTCATAATTAAAAGTCCTTACACCTACTGCCCATACAAAAGCGCCGGCAAATAAGGCTGCTACCAGGTAAAAGCCGCCGATCAGGTAAAACACCGTAAACCAGAAGATCCAGCTGGCAACCGTAGCAATCACCGTTTTCAGCGGTGAGGCAACAGAGCCCCATTTTAAATACTGCTGGTAAGAATTGGCCTTTACACCTGTATGCTCCAGCATTTTTGCTGCGCGGGCGTAATCCTCCTCACTCAGGTTCTTGGCAATGGGCTGATGATTTACATCGGCCAGGAAGCAATATAAAAAGCCGCCTTCTGCATTATATGGATCACCGGGTTTATCAGATAACGAATGGTGTACGTGGTGCGATACTACATACAGCTCCTCCGGTATCATCTTAATCACCAGGTTGGCTGTTATAAACCGCCAGAACTTATTACGGAAAGTATAGGCCTGGTGCGTACAATAACGGTGGTACCAGATGGTGCCATGCGTGCCCATAAATACCATTCCATATACAAATGCTGCGGCCAGGTACCAGGGATTAAAATCATTTATTTCCATGGCAATGAAAATGAACAGGAAGGGGGCCAGCGACAGGGTACATAACCAGGAGAAAAATGGCATCCAGTTCTTGGCGGAGGCAAAAATATTAAGCCTGCTAAAGAACTGGGAAAAGATTTGTTTGGGAGTGGGTTTGTAAAAAGATCCCTGGTTGTCTTTCCAGCCATAATCAGGCGTCTCAAGTACATTTTCTATAAATGACATATATGGAATAGTTTTAATAAATTTTAACCCTTGACGGCTTTCTGGATCGTTAAACAAATTTTCCGGATGGATGGTGAAGTGCGAAAGCCGGCCCCTGAGACATTAGTCTTCGAAAGAGATTGCTATTGTAATAGCATGTCCCCGACGGCCCTAAGGTGAGACGATGATCGTTACCGTAACAGTTAAAAGTAAATCCAAGTGTTGTAGGTTGTTATCAAAAGAATCAGGCACGAATATATGAAATATATTGAAAATATTTTGTTAAAGTTAGAAATTGAAATACAGCAAGTTGTGCATTGGTCTAAGATGCCTATATTTGTAATACTTATATTCCTCTTTTCACATACCTTGAATTGCGGCATTTAATCTACGTGGAGATAAGATCATAAGCCTAAGCATGTAATAGCTTTCTTTGGCAGCTCATTTGTTGGGAACAATACGATGGCTATTAATCAGCTAACCTGAACAGTACAATCTATGCAACGCTCCATTATTACCGGCACAGGCGCCTACATCCCGTCTGTTATGAAAAAGAACGAAGAATTTGAATCAGAAAGTTTTTATACGGATAAACATGAGCTGATCGAACAGCCATCGCCACAGATCATCAGAAAGTTCCAGCAGATAACGGGTATCAACGAACGCCGTTATGCGGCGGAGGGTGTTAATGCCTCTGACATGGCTACCCATGCAGGCCGGCTGGCCATTGAAGAAAGTGGCATTGAGCCGGAATCGCTTGACCAGATCATTGTAGCGCATAACTATGGCGATGTTAATAATGCCACTTCGCAAATGGATGCGGTGCCCTCGTTAGCAGCCAGGGTAAAACATAATCTTGGCATCCATAATCCCGGCTGCATTGCTTATGATATTTTATTCGGCTGTCCGGGCTGGCTGCAGGGATTAATACAGGCCGATATTTACTTCCGTGCGGGCGCGGCAAAAAAGTGCCTGGTAATTGGTACGGAAACCCTTTCAAGGATGATAGATCATTATGACCGTGACAGCATGATCTTTTCGGATGGAGCAGGAGCCTGCGTTGTTGAATATAAGGAAGCAGGAGCCACCGGTACCGGCATACTGGCTACCAGCAACCGGTCTGACAGCCTTGAAGAGCTTGAGTATATTAATGCCGGCTGCTCCTATTTCCCGGATACGGATAACCATACCCGTTATATTAAAATGAAGGGCCGCAAAGTATATGAGTATGCGCTGCGCCATGTGCCGGAAGCCATGAAGGATTGCCTGGATAAAAGCGGCATAGCTATTGGCGAGCTAAAGAAAATATTCATCCACCAGGCCAATGAAAAAATGGACGAGGCTATTGTAAAGGCTTTCTATGGACTCTATGGCATAGAACAGGTTCCCGAATATATTATGCCAATGTCTATCCAATGGCTGGGCAACAGTTCTGTAGCCACCATTCCCACCTTATATGACCTGGTGCGCAAGGGCCAGTTAGAACACCATACGTTAAATACAGGAGATGTAATATTGTTTGCTTCTGTTGGCGCGGGGATGAATATTAATGCGGTTTGTTACCGGTATACGGCGTAGGGGTTTAATAAAAGAACTGCTCTGATATGATCTGACCATCTTTCACTTCATAGAGCATGACCTGGTTTATCTGGATCCTGCCGTGTCCCTGCACCGTAATATCTATGTCCCTTCCAACTGCAAAATGATTGCCACCCACAACCGGTTCGGTTGTAGAAGCGCTGTGAACCGCCTCGATCCGTTTTACAAAATCTTCGCCCTTTTTGCGAACGTCTGCCTTGCCTTCTGCATACCCGAAATATGGAGAGCCTGCAGGATCTGTGCTCGTAACATCGTCTGTGAAAAATTCGTCCTGGATCTCAAACCATTTTTCCTGCTGGGCCAGTTCATTGAACCGTGCTGCAACTTGCTGCGTGGTGAGTGTTTTTGCGTTTTGCATTGTTAGTGTTTTTTATGTGATTGATCAGATGATTAAGCGGGTTGTCCTGTTCCAGTTTCGCAATACGATTTTAAGCTTTTCATGAATGAAGCCCAGTCGTAATTACAGGCAGCAAATATATCTGTAACTGCCTTCCAGTTTCCATGGGTGAACCGTAATAACGTATTTCCGTTCTTTTCTTCCAGGTCGAAGGAAATGCCGGTGCCAATCCATTCTTCAATTGAATTAATGCATTCCCATGAAGCCCTTTTGTTGGGAACAAGGTCAGCTACCTTCATTTCGTTATAGTATTTTCCAAAGATGAAGATGTTCACAAAGCCTGCTTCCGGTTTAGCGGTTGTATCCTTACACCACCATGCTTCAAGACCTTCCTGTGTGGTAACGGCCTGGTAAACTTTTTCGGGGGTAGCTTTTATCACTACATTGTGTCTGATGTCTGCCATAGTTTTAATGTTTATGCAACAAAACTACTGTCTAAATATTACTTCGAGGATGTACCATTTAGACAATATGGGGGATGGATTTGGACAGGGCGATTTCATCTTATCAAGCAACCGTTTTATGAAAGGATCCCGAAAGGTTCGCTGAAATGGTTTAATTTCCGGGTATGATCTACACTGCAGAAACGACTATTCCCAAATATGCTTTTGAGCCGGATAGCGCTACGGGGAACAAGTTTTTCCGGATTAATAAAAACGACAGTGTATTGTATTACCGGCGTTCCGATTTCCTGGTGCCGCACCGGAAAGACTATTACTTTTTTGCTTTTGTGAAAAAGGGCAGCAGCCGGCACTGGATAGACATTACCCCTTATACCTTAAAGGATAATACCTTTTACTTTACAGTGCCTTACCAGGTACATTTAAAGGAAGAAACCGCGGCCCTTACCGGCACTACGCTTAGCTTTACCCGGGATTTCCTGGCTGCCGATGAAAATAACTTCCTTAAAAACCTGCCTATTATCCAGAACCCTTATAACGGCCATGAGCTGAAGCTGAATGAGCAGGACCTGGCTTTTGTAGAGGATATACTGGAAAAGATCTACGCAGAATACCACGCCAAACATGAGTGGCAGCACACTATGCTGCTAAGCTATACCAAGGTGCTGCTGATCTATCTAAGCCGCCTGTATATGGAGCAATTCAGCGAGGTGAATCAGCTCCCCGAGCGGCTGCTGTTAAAGAAATATCTTTCACACATTGAAGCATCCTATACCCGTTTGCACGAAGTAGCTGCCTACGCGCAGCTGATGAACATTTCTGCCGGGCACTTAAGTGAGGTGGTAAAGGAGCAAAGCGGCAAACCTGCTATTGTACATATCCATGAACGTTTAATACTGGAAGCCAAACGGCTGTTATACCATACCGATCAGTCCATTAAAGAGATTGCCTTTAACCTGGGGTTTGAAGAGGCATCGTACTTCAATAAATTCTTTAAAAGGCTTACCCAGCAAACGCCATTGCAGTACCGGAGCGCTATCCGTGAAATTTACCATTGAAACCATTCGAAGTGCAGTTTTAGGATTACAGGCAGGAATAACTTTGCCCTGTAAATACTAACAGATGAAACCGAGCATGAGATATTTTCTCACATAGGAACATGTTAATGCGAGGTTCCATCTGACCCGTAAAAAAATCAAATATTAACAGATGAAAACAGCACTTATAACAGGCGCAAACAAAAGCATTGGTTTTGAAACCGCCAGACAATTGGCTTCACAAGGTTATTTTATTTTCCTGGGCAGCAGGGATGTTAAAAATGGAGAGCAGGCAGTAGCCCGGCTAAAAGCAGAAGGGTTTGACCAGATCGCGCTGGTTCAGCTAAACGTAGCTGATCCTGCATCCGTAAAAGCGGCCAGGGAGCAGGTAGGAAAACAAGCTACTTCACTGGACCTGCTGATCAATAATGCCGGCATTAGCGGAGGCTTTCCGCAAGCGCCATCCACAACGGATGTAGCTACTATCCGTGAAGTTTTTGATACCAATTTTTTTGGGGCCATTAACGTTACACAGGTTTTCCTGGATCTGTTGAAAAAGTCGCCTGCCCCGCGTATCGTGAATGTAACATCCGGGTTAGGATCGCTTACCTTACACAGCGACCCTAACTGGAAATATTATGCAATAAAAGGCGGTGCTTACGGTCCTTCCAAAACGGCCCTGAACGCGTATACTGTTGCCCTGGCTTATGAGCTGCGCGATACTGCGTTTAAAGTAAATGCAGTGGACCCGGGACATACGGGTACTGACTTTAATAATCACCGCGGCCCTGGCAGCGTGGAGGACGCTGCAAAGATCATTGTTAAATATGCTTTACTTGATGCAGATGGCCCTACCGGGAAATTCTTCAGCAATGATATGGATGGTGAAGGGGATGAAAGTCCCTGGTGAGCGGATGGTGGCTCACTTATCCAGCTGGATCCATACCGGGGCATGATCGCTTGATTTTTCCCAGCCGCGTACATCTTTATCAACACCGGCGGCTTTCAGCCGCTTTTCCAGGTGCGGGCTTAGCAGAAAATGATCAATACGTAAACCGGCATTGCGGGTATATGCCTGGCGGAAATAATCCCAGAAGGTGTAGATCTTTTCGTTGGGATAGAGCTTCCGTATTGCATCGGTCCAACCCTGCGCTACCAGCTTCTTAAATGCATCGCGCACTTCCGGCAGGAATAAGGCATCATTCACCCAGCTTTCAGGCTTATACACATCCAGCTCAGTAGGCATTACATTATAATCACCTGTCAACACCACCGGTATATCCTGCGCCAGCAGGTCCTTTGCATGCGCATGCAGGCGTTTGAACCAGCTCAGCTTGTAGTCTAACTTAGGGCCTGGCGCGGGGTTGCCGTTAGGTAAATACAAACAGCCTATTAAGATGCCGTTGATAGTAGCTTCGATATAACGGCTATTTACATCGTCCGGGTCGCCGGGCAGCGCCCGCCGCAGCTCCTGGGGCTTTCCAATTTTTGAGAGGATGGCTACACCATTCCAGCTTTTTTGTCCGTGCCAGATGGCTTCATAACCGGCGTCTGTAATAGCCTGCTCCGGGAATTTTTCCTGCGGGGCTTTCAGCTCCTGCAAACAGGCCACATCAGGCGCAGTTTCTTTTAACCAGCGCAGCAGAACGGGTAAGCGGCCGTTGACACCATTAACGTTATAGGTAGCTATTTTCATGTGATGGGTGAGATTTATGTGTGGATCAAATGCTTCGAATTTTGTGCCATTGGGGCTATAACATCACCGCCTTCCCTTCTACCGGTTCCGATAACACGCTGTAAGTGATCGTTTCCCCGTATTCGCCAAATTTATCCAGGATCACATCCAGCTCCGCCCTTGAGCTTACTGTTACATTCACAAAGAAACAATACTCACCGGTTACACGCACCATATCCGTTATACCGGCTATTTTTTCCGTTGCTTTTAAAAACGTATCAGTATAGGCGTGCGGCAGCTTTACACCTATCAATGCTTTTTCCATGTACTGCAGGCGGCGGAAATCAATGCGTGTACCAAAACCTTTGATGATGCCTGCGTCCTCCATCCGTTTTATTCTTTCGCCCACAGCAGGCGCGGTAAGGCCTATACGGCGGCCCAGCTCCGCGTTGCTGATACGTGCGTTCTGCTGCAGTTCATTCAATATGGCTTTATGTAATTCATCCAGCTGCATATAAATTCTTTCGGTTTGTAAGTTTGGCGAAGATATTCCTTTGAATCGAAAGCGGCCTTCCGCCCTGCCGGTATTTACTTTGTGCCATGAAAACACTCACGGCTGTAAATACGGCCAACCGTTCCTTTCTGCTGGCTATTTTAGCCATCTGCTTTTTAGCCAGCGGCGGCATCTTTGTCAGGCTCAGCACCCTGCCGCCCATTCATACCGGCTTTTACCGGGTATTATTCTCTGTTTTTATCCTGTACCCGTTTGTTAAAAGTAAATTACGGCAATTGGATGTAAAAACGATGGCCACTATTATTATAGCGGGGGTGTTCCTGGCGCTGGACCTTATACTCTGGAACATCTCCTTTCACCTCACCTCCGTGGCCAATGCCAACCTGTTTGCCAATTTAGTGCCTTTTACCATGATACCGGTGGCGTATTTTGTTTTTAAAGAGCGTTTGCAACCCCGGTTCTTTTTGGGCGTGGCTGTTACTTTAGCGGGTATTTTTTTGCTGGTGTCCGGTAAAATAAATCCCACGTTCAGTAATTATAAAGGTGATCTGCTGGCGTTTGCCACTTCTGTTTTTTATGCGCTGTTCCTGCTAACGGTATATACTATACGGGATAAGGTGGATGCGCTGACCATTATGTTTATAAGCGCTTTCGGCTCTTTGCCGGTATTATTTGTGGCGATGGTTTGGCGGGAGGGATTTTATGTACCGCAGACATTTACAGACCTGTACCCGCTGATCTGTTTAGCGGTGCTTTCTCAAATTCTTGGGCAGGGATTACTGAGCTATTGCATGGGCAAGCTGCCGGTAGCGGTGGCTTCACTGGTGGTGCTCACGCAGCCGTTGGTTGCGGCAGTGTATGCCTATATACTGTTTCATGAGCGACTCTCTTTTTTGGAGATGGCCGGTATGCTGGTGGCTTTAATGGGGATCTTTTTTGCGAAAAGATCCTGACGCCGCTTATGTTTGGTTATCGCTTCGTGCATTTGGCTCCCCAATTCTGTCATAGCCATCAAAACAGGGATAACTGTTTGACCGATCCCGCTTAGTTCATATTCAACACGTGGCGGCTTCTCGTTATAACTATGCCGGATAATCAATCCATCCTCTTCCAGCTCCTTCAGCTGTTCGGTTAATATCTTACGCGATATATCCGGTATTTGTACCGCCAGCTTTCCAAACCGGACAGCTCCATTTACCAGCCGTCCCAGGATAATGGGTTTCCACTTCCCACCGATATAGGTCATCGTATGAACAATCGGGCAGGTGGATGTATGGTCCTTGAATTTCTTCATTGGTTACATGAATGTTACCACTTTCCGGCTTTTAGTTACATGAACGTTACTGCCAATTAGTGTTGTGTGAATAATCACAAGCAACAGTTTTAGTTACTTTATGAAACTAAAGTAAATCTATTTTCCGGTAAACGAACATCACGTAATTAAAAAACATCCAAGTATGGAAAGTAAACAAGCAACTCATGGGGTATTACAAGGTAAAATCGCCCTGGTTACAGGGGGAACAAAGGGAATTGGTAAAGCTATTGTTAAAAGATTGGAACAAGCAGGTGCCACTGTTATTGTCACGGCCCGGAACCAACCTGATGAACAGGAAACTACATATACCTTCATTGCTGCAGACCTGTCGCGGGCTGAAGAGGTGAGCAAAGTAGCCAACATCATTCAGGAGCAATTCGGGCACATAGATATACTGATCAATAACATGGGAGCAAACACCTATCCAGGGGGAGGGTTCAGTACCTTGACCGACGAACACTGGATCCAGGCCCTGCAGGTTAACCTGCTTTCTTCTGTTCGCCTGGATAGGGCATTACTGCCAAAAATGCTGGAGCAAAAAAGCGGTGTGATCATTCACATATCCTCTACCAGCAGTCAGTTTCCCATCTGGGAATCCACCATGGCTTATAGTGCCGCAAAATCGGCATTGAACACCTATAGCAAAGCATTGGCTACAGAAGTAGCCGGTAAAGGTATAAGAGTAGTAACCGTGTCTCCCGGCTTAAATAGAACGGAGGCTATGACTACGTTTTTGGAAGATTATGCAAAACAGGCAGGTATTACTGTAGAGGAAATGACTAAAAAGCTTTTCGAAAGAGTTGGCAACGTACCGCTGGGAAGAATGGCCGCCCCGGAAGAAACGGCAGAACTGATTTACTTTCTTGTTTCACCCGCCGCCTCCTATATCACCGGCGCAAACCTGGTTATCGATGGCGGAAATTTCCCGGTAGTTAGCTAAATGCCGAAGACAGTCCCGGTTCCGGGATCTATCTACCACTACCGGACACAAAAAAATGTGAAGGGACTGACTAAAAAGAATGCAATGTGATTTTACATTCTTTTTAGTCAGCCCCACACTATTGTATATTCTCCCCTACTTATCCAAATTCCACACCTTCAGCTCATTCAGCTCCACACTCCCCTCTTTTGCAAACACTGCAAAGCCAGTAGCATCCGGCGCGGGGAATAACAAGGTGGTAAGCACCTGTTCCCCTTCATTCACAAATACTTCCAGGGATGATTTATCAAACAGCACCTGCAGCTTTAATTTATTGTTCACCGGCTGCACCTGCAGCTTTTGTACATCGCCGCTAACCTTGCCCTCTTTCATATCTGCCAGGTACAGCTCATGGCTTTGGGTATTATAACCCAGCACCGTTTCGGTACCTCCTTTTTGCTGCGCTATCTTCAGGCCAAAATCTGTTGCAGTGCCGGGTGTGAACGCTACCTCTATCCAGTTGGTATTAGTGTTAAAGCTATTTGCAGTATTTAAAGGCAGCCCCCGGTTATTGACAGTAATATTCTTTTTGGACAGCTTCTTTGAAGCCGGTAATTTCTCCAGTGAAGCATTCAGCACTGCTGATGGCTGCTGGAATAAACGTATACCCGCCGGCGTGGTTTTCAACAACAGGTCACGGGGAATAGACATTTGCCCCCGCCAGGGAAAAGTGGCGGTTTCAAAAGGCATGAGCCAGCCAATCATGGTTTGCCGGCCCTCCGGCAGGTGATTGTAAGGGATAGCGGCATAAAAGGTTTTGCCATAATCCACGAACAGTTTGCTTTCCGGAGGATTGTTATTGGTAAATGTTTTGCCATCAAAATCACCAACGAAGTATTGCATACCGGTGGCCGCATCCGGGTTCCCGGATGATACCATGAGCAGCCATTTCTTTTTTGCAGGATCGCCATCTACATCGAGCGGCGTTAACGAAGGGCACTCCCAGATCTTGCGCGTATCGCCCTGGCCGCCAAACTCGCTCAACAGCTCCCAGCTCTTCAGGTTAGCAGAACTGTAGAACTGTACCTTATGTTCTGCCGGTACAGCAACGGTCATCAGCCATTTGTGCTGATCTTCCAGCCAGATCACACTGGGATCGCGGAAATCTTTTTTATTAATATCCACCACCGGGTTGCCGGCATACTGGGTGTAGGTTAAGCCGCCGTCATTACTATAAGCAATGAACTGTGATTCTTTTTGCTGTTTAGGCTGATCTGCCGTGTAGATAGCTACAATGGGTGCTTTACCATTCTTGCCAAAACCGCTGCTGTTCTGTTTGTCCAACACGGCAGAGCCGGAAAAGATCCAGGTGGTGGTATCCTTGCTTTCCATTTCAGGAATGGCTACCGGTAAATGTTTCCAATGCAGCAGGTCTTTGCTGGTGGCATGGCCCCAGCTCATATGCCCCCATTTATTTTCAAAGGGGTTGTGCTGGTAATAAAGATGGTATACCCCATCCAGGTAGATCAATCCATTAGGATCATTGGTCCAGTTCTTAGCGGGTGTAAAGTGGTACACCGGGCGCCATTGAGGCGTAGGCGTGGTGGCGTCCTGCGCCTGCAGCAGGGCTGGCAGGAGCGCTGCTGCGAGGCATGTGAAAAGCGTTTTTTTAATCATAAATTTCTTTTTTTCTGTTCCTTTTTTTTTCTGTTCCTTTTTGCTTCCCCAAAAAGGAACCAAAAAGGGGACCGCAACCGGTTACCGCCCGGTTGCGGGGTGGTATATTGATTAAGCTTTTTTGCTACTGTGGTGCCGGGCTGTTGAGCCTTGAGCTGCGCAGTGCTTTATGATGTTCTGTTTTTTATGCGTTTGGCATGTATTTAATATGCTTTTGACATGTTTTTTAACGTGCTTTTTAACATGCTATTGACGTGCTTTGGACATATCTTCTGGTATATTTTACGATATATTTTTGTTATGCTTTGGCACATACTTTATAGTATATCGTGTACATCGTTGTTGGCTTACCAGCCGGTGTTTTGTTTGTATAAGCCTTTGCTGAAGTTAATCTGGTTCAGCGGTATAGGCAAATATTCGTCGCGGCCTTTTTTGAAGAGAGCGTCGTTGAGGTGGGCGCTGCGCGTTTTTTCGGTGGTAAAATAAGCGTTTAGGTATTCTGCTGCAATGCCCCAGCGTACCAGGTCAAAAAAGCGGTTGCCTTCCATAGCAAACTCCAAACGCCGCTCCCAGCGCATGGCCTGGCGGGCAAAGTCTTGCGTCCAGGTACAGTTGATGCCTGGTTCGTAAATGCCCATTTTGTAATTGGAGGTAAAGCTGCCGCTGGATTGTTTTAACAGGCTGGTGCTGGCCGCCGCCCTTTGCCGGATGCTGTTGATCAAAGGTAAAGCCTCATTTTGCCGGCCCAGCTCTATCAAGGCTTCTGCTTTAAACAGCAGCACATCAGCATAACGGATCAGCTCCCAGTTCTTGGAGCTGGACATAAATGGCGGCACCTTTTGAAAGGCAGGATCATCCGGCAACACTGCCTCTTTCAGGCTCAGATAGCTGCCATACACCTCCGGTGCACGCGCCCAGGAGCGCTGGTAAATGAACGTTGGATCATATTTATAAGGATGCCCCGGTATGGCTACGGTATGGTCTAAACGCGGATCAAAAGTAAGGGTCTGGAAATCGCTTGCCTTGGTAATGTTCACGTTATTGAACGTGTTGAACATTGGCAAACCAAAATTATCTGTTTTAAAAGCGTTCACCAGGTTGTAGCTGGGAGAGTGAAAGCCGCAGCAGCCATAATCCTGGTTCATGGGATAATCCAGCGCATGGCCGTAATCCAGGCGGCCCTTGGGGGTACCATCGTCCTTGGAATATTGAATGGCAAAAACAGATTCAGGACCGTTCTCATTCTTTGATAAGAAGTTATTGGCAAAATCCGCTGCCAGCTGGTATTTACCGGATGCCATCACTTCATCGCAAAGCGCATTTACCTGCTGTAACATAGCGGCGTCAATACTGGTAACAGTATTACTCTCATCCTGCTTATAGGCGGCATACAAAAGGGCTTTAGCCAGGTATGCTTTGGCTGCAAACTTATTAGGGCGGCCTGTTTCAGGCTGTGTTGCCGGTAAGTTAGCGGCTGCAAAAGTGAAGTCGGATATGATCTTGCCCCATAGCTCCTGGTCGGTATATACGCGGTTGGAGATGCTATCATAGCTTGCCTTGGGCATAGTTTCATCTATGTAAGGCACATGCTTGAAAAGTATTTTCAGTAAAAAGTAAAAGTGGCCCCGCAGGAATTTCATTTCTGCCTGGCGGATGGTTTTATTGGGAAAGTTAGCATCCGTGGCGGTATTCAGGCGGCCCAGCGCATCGTTAGCCCGGCCTATGCACACATATAAACGGAACCACAACAGGTCAGATGAGCCATTGTCAACCCGGTTCAGGGAAAAGGTTTCGTAAAAATGAAAGTCGCTGATATCGCCGGCGCCATCGCCGCCTTTATACGCATCGCCACTGCGAATGTTACCATAAGGCCACATGCTTGAATAAGGCGCAGTGTAATGATCATTACCTAAACCGGCATAAGCGGCCACCACCATCTTTTCCAGGTTCTCCGGCGTATTCAGGTCATCGCCGGAAATTACGGCCTGCGGCGTTTGATCCAGGAACTTGCTGCAGGCGCCCAACAGCAGGCAGCTGCCTATAATTATATATTGAAGGTACTTCATGTTGCTGTGTTTAATAGTTTAAAAGGACAGGTTTAAACCTACGGTGCCAATTACCGGGATGGGGTAGGCATTGTTTGGGTTTTCAGGATCAGTGGCAGTGAAAGTTTTGCTCTTTATGGTGAACAGATTACTGCCCTGCACATATACCCTGGCCGTTTGTAAACGCTTGCTGAAAAAATGCTGGAAGCTATACCCTACCTGCAGGTTACGCAGCTTCAGGTAAGAACCGGATTCCAGGAAGTAGGTGGAGGTACGGTTCTCGTTATTACGGTCTACCAGCGTTAAAGCAGGTATAGCTGCATCGGCATGCTGGGGTGTCCAGGCATCCAGCGTACGTGCGCCCCAGTTAGTACCGGGCCATATGGAGGCAAAGTCGGTGTAGGTTTTGTAAGTGTTATACACCTGTATACCCTGTACGCCCTGCAGGAAAAAGGTAAGGTCAAAATGTTTATACTCTAAAGACACATTCAGGCCATAGGTAAAATCAGGATCGCCTTTACCAATGTAGTTGCGGTCTTTATCATCCACCACACCATCGCCATTCAGGTCTTTATAGCGGATGCGGCCCAGGCCCTTGCCTATCTGGTCTGCATAATCATCCACCTCTTTCTGCGAGCGGAACAGGCCATCTGCTATGTAACCAAAGGTGGAATTAACAGAACGGCCCAGGATGGTTTTATCCTGCCCGTTGCCGGGATAAGAGGTAAGCACCTCTGCCGGCAGTTTTGTAATTTTATTGCGATAGGTGGCTACGTTGCCGGTAACCGTTAAAGCCAGCCCCGGTGCTATGTTGTCGTTATAAGACAACAATACTTCCAGGCCCTTGTTCTGCATAGAAGCGCCGTTCACGAACTTGGTACCGCCCTCCCCTATCACCGCCAGGTAAGCCGGGCTAATGAGGATGTCGGATGTTTTCTTAATAAAATAATCCACGGAACCACTGAGGCGGTTATCGAACAAACCAAAGTCCAGCCCGAAGTTTGACTGTACCGTGCTTTCCCATTTCAGCGCCGGATTGCCCTGCTGTATCAATGTATAGCCGGATGGCAGCTGCCCGGAGCCCGTGCCGCCGATATCATACGCGCTGCCGCTGTCAAAATCCCAGGTGGGATCTATGCCGTAAATAGCGGAGTATAAAGTATTGGTGGCATTGTTGGCAATTTCCTGGTTGCCGGTTTTACCCCAGCCATAACGCAGCTTCAGGTCAGAGATGAAGGCCACATTATTCTTAATGAAATTTTCTTCGCTCACACGCCAGCCCAGTGATACGGCAGGGAACATACCAAAGCGGTTCTCTTTCCCAAAACGGGAAGATCCATCGCGGCGGAGTGTAACAGATGCCAGGTACCTGTTATCGTAAGAATAGTTAACCTTACCAAAGTAGGATAACAACGTATAGCCGCTGCCGCTACCGCCATTATCCTTGTTGGTGGAGCCTGCGTTCAGATAGGAATAGTCAATATTTTCCAACGCATAGCCCTGCCGGCTGGCGTAAAAGTTCTGCGCCATGTATTTGATCTGCTCTTCGCCCAGCAGAAAATCCAGGTGATGCTTTTGCAGTGTTACATCGTAGGTAAGGGTATTTTGCCATACCCAGTTACCGTTGTAGTCTTGCGAGGTTTGGGAAAAATTCGTTTTATCTGACAGGAAACCGGAGGTATAAGCTTTGCGCAGGGTGCGCTGGTAGGTACCGTTATAGTCTATACCATAGCTGCTTTTAAAATGCAGATTGGGAATTATTTCCAGGTCGGCGTAGGCATTACCGAAAATGCGGTAAAAGTTGCTTTTGTTCTGCCGGTTATCTTCGATCAGGCGTACAGGATTCTGCCTGTCCGTCATGCCGGGTGCAGGGCCGCCCCAGCCGCCATCCACGGTATGTACAGGTACCACAGGCTGTTGCACCAGCGCGGTGAACAAAATGTCGGATGAAGGCACCAGCGCATCTTTTATATAGGATGCGGAAAGGTTCTCTCCAATTTTTAAGCGGCCGTTAAAAAATGAATAGTCCGTATTAAAGCGTGCTGTGAGCTTTTGCTGGTTCGTTGCTTTTACAATGCCTTTATTGTTGTACATGCCTACGGAGAAAAACGAGTTGCCCCTTTCGCTGCCGTTGGCAATAGATATATTATAATTCTGCAGCAGGGAGGTTTGTGCGATCTGGTCGTACCAGTAGGTATCTGCCGGGCGCATGGTTTTAGCGGCGTCAATAAACTCCGGCAGGTTTATTTTATTCAGCACCGGGTTATTGTAATCGCCGTTCCAGTCGTACTGGTAGATCTGGTTGTTGTTGGGATCCACATGGTCATTCACCGCTGCCTGCCAGTAGGCGCGGCCACGGCCATCTGTATTCAGCGTTTTTAGTTTTGTGCTGTAATACTGTAAAGAGGAGGAGGCATCTACATTAATGCGGCTGTAACCTTTTTTGGCTCTTTTGGTAGTAACAATAATAACGCCATTGGCTGCACGCGAACCATAGATGGTGGCGGCAGAGGCATCTTTCAATACCTGTATGGATTCAATGTCGCTCTGGTTCAGTTCCTGCAGTCCTCTTTTAGTGGGAATACCATCTATTACATACAGGGGATCATTATTACCCAGGGTGCCTATACCGCGTATACGCACGGTAGCGCTGCTGTTAGGATCGCCCGTGGTGGTGATGAATACTCCGGGAACGCGGCCCTGTAAGGCTTTTACAGGATTACCCAATGGAATATCCTTGATCTCTTTTACATCCACTACGGATACTGCCCCGGTAAGATCTGCCTTTTTCTGGGTTTGATAGCCGGTTACAATTACCTGGTTAAGGTCCGTAGCATTTTCTTCCATTTGAATAGACAGGGTACTGTGGCCTTCCCCCACTTTTTGCGAAACAGGCTTCATGCCAATGTAAGAGAAGTTCAGCACCTCGTCCGGCGCAGCCTGTATGGTAAAGTTACCATTGGCATTGGTGATGGTATTGCGGTTGCCTGCCTGCACGGTTACTCCGGGTAAGGGTATGCCCCCTTGTTTGCCGGTAACCGTACCGGTGATGACGCGCTGTTGTGCAAGCCCCCAAAGGCTGCATAACAGCAATGATGTTAAGTATAACAACTTTTTCATAATGGGAATTTGTGTGATTGTAAACAGTTGTTTTTGTGATTGTCCCTGGCGATAGTTATAAGCTGTATTGTGGAATGTTAAGCAGTGCTGTTATTTCCGCCGGATCATATGCCGGGCAGCCGCCTGGCCGCGATGCTACCAGCGCACCCAATGCATTGGCATAGGCCAGGCTGTAGGCGGGTGTGCAATTATTGAGCTGGCAGCTGAGAAAGCCCGCCAGGAAAGCATCCCCGCTGCCGATGGTATCGGCCACGATAACCGGCTGCACCTGCTGGTAGTAGAACTGCTGCTGTATATATCCCATACAGCCTTTGCTGCCCAGCGTTACAATAATGGTATCTATATTAAAGCGTGCAGCCAGCGCCGTTACACGCGCTTCATTATTATCATAGCTGCCGTACCAGGCGCTGATCAGCTGCAGCTCCGCGACATTCAGCTTCAGCAGCTGGCAATGCTGCAGCAGCCATTCCAGCGTTTCCTGTGTGTACCAGGGTGCGCGCAGGTTAATGTCCAGCACTTTCCGGGCTTTTGTTTGCAGGGCCTTACCCAATGTTTCGCGGGAAGCTGCATGCCGCGCCATGAGGCTGCCGAATATTACGTATTGCAGGTGCGGCTGCTGTAAAAGGCTTTCCAGCTGCGCATTCCAGCTGATATGATCCCAGGCTACGGGATACAGGATCTCGTACTGCATATCGTTCTGCGCATCCATCCAGGCATTTACCTTACCGGTGGCATAAGTGCTATCCTGCTGCACATAGGCAGTGCTGAGCTGCATTTTTTCCATGAGCTGCAGCAGGCGTTTGCCACGATCATCGTCCCCGATGCGGGATACCATGGCCACCTGCTGCGAGAGTTTTTGCAGGTGGTAGGCCACGTTCAGCGGCGCACCGCCGGGCAGCTCTTTATCCGGCAACACATCCCACAGTATTTCTCCCAGGCAAACGATATTGTGCTTTATCATAAGGTTGTAGTTTTAAAGGTTCCGTTAATGCACTACCATGCTTACTTCTATCTGTTCCAGGGTTTGGCCTTTGGTTTCCGGCATCCATTTCCATACAAATAATAATTGCAGCACCATCATCAAACAGAAGAAAAGGAAAATGTGCCCACCGCCGATATGGCTGGCCAGGTAAGGAAAGGTGAAGGCAATCACCGCTGCCATGATCCAGTGCGTAAAGCTGCCCAGGGTTTGGCCTTTGGCGCGCACCTGGTTCGGGAAGATCTCTGAAATAAATACCCAGATCACCGCGCCCTGTGAAAAGGCAAAAAAGGCAATGTAAATAAGCAGGTAGGACACCACTGCAATGCCACCGGTATGACGGTAAAAGGAAATGGCTACCAGCCCCAGGGTGGCAATCAGGCCCACCGTGCCGATGAGCATGAGCTGCCTGCGGCCAATGCGGTCAATAAAACGTATAGCGGTTAACGTGAAAATGAAATTCACGATGCCGATACCTACTGTTGATAATAACGATGATCCCGCGCCTAAGCCTGACATTTCAAAAATGCGGGGCGCATAATAGATAATGGCGTTGATGCCGGATACCTGGTTAAACATGGCAAACAATACGGCCAGCATAATGGGTGTACGGTATTTGCCGGAGAGCAGCTTTTCTTTGGGCGCACCTGCCACCACCTGCTGTGATTGACGGATGGTAATCATATCCTGCTCATAGCCGGCGGGGTTAATGATCTGCATGGTTTTCACGGCTGCAGCTTCCGCTTTACCCTGCAGTAATAGCCAGCGCGGGCTTTCCGGTACCCAGCGCAGCAGCAGCAGAAACAATGCTGCAGGAAAAGCCTGTATGCCCAACATCAGCCGCCAGGCATTTTCCCCGCCCTGCCCGCCAATGAGGTAATTGGATAAATAAGATACCAGGATGCCAAATACTACGTTGAACTGGAACAGCGCTACCATGCGGCCACGGTACTGCGCGGGCGATACTTCTGAAATATATACCGGCGCTGTTACGGAAGATGCGCCTACTCCCAGCCCACCTACAAAACGGCATAACAGGAACAGGTACCAGTTAGTGGCCATGGCCGTACCTACTGCCGAAACCAGGTACACGATGGCTACCAGTAATAAGGTAGCCCGGCGGCCCAGCTTATCAGAAGGCATGCTGCCACCCAGGGCGCCCAACACCGTACCTATTAAGGCAATGGATACGGTGAAGCCGTGCTGCATTTCCGATAAATGCCAGTATTGCTGAATATCCTGCTCAGCGCCGGAGATCACCGCTGTATCAAATCCGAATAAAAAACCGCCCAGTGCTACTACAAAGGCCCAGAAAAAAACAATGTTGCTATTCATCCTTTTGGTTGTTTTTATTTTAAGGCGGATGGGAACCTTACATGCTTTTTTTCCCGTGGAAGAAAAATCAGCCTGTCTGGTTTCATAACGCAGATCCTGTTAATGCTTCAAACCTAGCCCTTTTCCCAGGCGGCGGCATTACAAGATAGCTTCCAATGCTTTTGAAATTGTAACAGGGGTTAATTTTGCATTTGATATTAATAATCAGATAATTATAAATTCTCGTAAAAATATTATCATGGAGAGTTTTTCAATTTTGTATCATTGTTTTTAGAAATTAGCACCGGGTTGCCATCTTAGATCATCCGCCACGTTATACGTCATGTTAAGAACATTCCTGTTTTTTTGCTGTTTATGGGGGCTGTTATGCGGCATTGGCTGCCGGCAGGAAACCACGCCAAAATACCGCATCGGGTTTTCCCAATGTACCGGTAACGACGACTGGCGCCGGAACATGCTCACGGAAATGAAAAGGGAACTTTTCTACCATCCGGAAATGCAGTTATTATATAAGGATGCCGAAAGCGACAGTAAACGGCAGGTACAGCAGATCCGTGAGCTGCTGGCGCAAAAAATGGATATCCTGCTGGTATCCCCCAATGAAGCTACTCCCCTGGCGCCGGTGATCGCTGAAGTATATAATAAGGGTATCCCGGTAATTATCCTGGACCGCAAAGCAGCCACCGATTCCTTTACTGCTTACATTGGCGGCGACAATTATAATATAGGTAAGCTGGCGGCGGAATATATTGCCGGGCAGCTGGGCGGCAAAGGCCGTATTATAGAAGTAACCGGGTTAAGAGGATCCTCCCCCACCATAGAAAGGCACCAGGGTTTTCATGATGCGCTGCTGCGCTACCCCGGCCTGCACCTGATAGCCACGCTGGAAGGCAGCTGGGTGGCCGATAAAACGCAGGCGGCCGCTGCACAGCATGATTCCGCCCTGCGGCAGGCCGATGTAGTGTTTGCCCAGAATGATGTAATGGCATATAGCATGTACCGTTATTGCAGGGCAAAGGGACTGACCGGCACCCGGTTTATTGGCGTCGATGCATCGCCCTACCCCGATGCTGGTATTGACCTGGTATCCCGCAGGATCTTAAGCGCATCACTACTGTACCCCAGCGGCGGTAAGGAGGCTATTAGCATGGCGGCCGATATTTTAGCCGGCAAAAAAGTACCCCGCAGCACATTACTGCAAACGGTGCTGATAGACAGCAGCAACGTAAAGCTGATGCGCCTGCAGATAGATAAGATCCAGGTGCAGCACCACGAAATAGAAAAACAGCAATCGCTGTTGCAGGAACAGCGCTCCCTGTACCAGGACCAGCAGCACCTGCTGCGCATTGTAGCCACTACCCTGTGCATTGCTTTTTTACTGGGTATTGTGCTGTTCTTTATACTGCGCACCAACCGTCGTATTAACCACCAGCTGAAACAGCAGCGGGATGAGATACTGCAGCAGCGCGACCGCTTAGTGGAAATGACGGCCAAGGCGCAGGAAGCCACGGAAGCGAAGTTTGCTTTTTTCACCAATGTATCCCATGAGTTCCGCACACCGCTAACGCTGATACAGGCGCCGCTGGAAAGCCTGATGGGCGGGCGGCAGCTTTCCGCCACACAAAAGCACCAGCTGGAGCTGATGCACCGCAACGTGATACGGCTAATGCGGCTGGTGAACCAGCTGCTGGAATTCCGGCGTATTGAAAGCGGCAAGCTGCAGCTGAAAGTAGCAGAGCAGGACCTGCAGGTTTTTATGATGGATATTATGGAAGCCTATAAAAGCATTGCAGTAAAAAAGCATATTGACTTCCGCCTCATTAACCGCCAGCCGGGCATTAAAGCCTGGTTTGACCAGCACCTGTTTGACCGCGTGCTCTACAACCTGCTTTCCAATGCTTTTAAATTCACCAGCGATTATGGTAAGGTGCATATCTACCTGGAAAAACCGGAGCAGGCCGGCGAGGTGATCATCCGCATTGAGGATAACGGCGCCGGTATGGACGAAGCCACGCTGGCGCATGCCTTTGAGCTGTTTTACCAAAGCCGGGAAACAGCGCATAAAGGCACAGGTATAGGGCTGGCGCTGAGCCGGGAGATCATTGCATTGCACCATGGCACTATTAGCTTAAGGAGCGCTAAAGGCGCCGGCACTACCTTTACCCTTACGTTGCCTGCCAGCAGCGCGCCTTTTGAATCAGAAGAGATCCAGCAGGAAGCAGAAAGCATGAATGTGCTGAACCATTCCCTGTTCAATTACCTGGAAGAACCGGAAGAGCAATTGCCGGTTACCACTAACACCGGCGAACATCTGCACTCTATATTGATCATTGAAGATCACCCGGACCTGAACAGCTTCCTGGCAAGCTACCTGGGCGGGCTATACGAAGTTTTTCATGCGGGTAACGGCGCCGATGGTTTGCAGCTGGCCTTTCAGCACATCCCCGACCTGATCCTCTGCGATATTATGATGCCGGAAATGGATGGCATACAGGTGCTGGAAACGCTGAAAAAAGATATCCGCACCTCCCACATACCGGTGATACTGCTCAGCGCCAACAGCAGCGAAGAACAGCGCATAAAAGGCATGCAGCACAATGCAGATGCTTACATCAGCAAACCCTTTAACCTGCAATACCTGGCACAAAGCATCAGCAGCATACTGAATAACCGCGCCCTGCTCAAAGACCATTACATTGCGGAGCCGGAAACCAGGGTGCATACGCCTCAATCCAATAAGCCAGACCGCAGGTTTATAAATGATTTCACGGCCATTGTTGAAAATAACCTGGGCAATGATCAATTTGGGGTAGATGATATTTGCCAGCAGCTGTCCATTTCCAAAATGCAGCTCTACCGCAGGGTAAAGCAGCTGCTGAACTGTAATGTAAATGATTATATACTGGATACCCGTATTAAAAAAGCCAAATACCTGCTGGTAAACTCCCAGCAGTCGGTTTCGGAGATTGCCTATGCCTGCGGCTTTTCATCGCCCGCATATTTTTCAACGGTATTTAAGTCGCGCAGCCAGCAAACGCCTAAAACTTTCCGGGAGCAGGTGAATAAGAAACCGGATGCATAGATGAGCAGGCGGTAAACGCCTGTTCCCAATACCGAAAATTGTACGCCAAAAGAATAGTGCCATTACATAAAACACTGTTATTGATGAAACACCTTTTAACTGTTACTATTGCCCTGCTATGCAGCCTGCAGGTAAGCGCACAGGATTATACCCCCCTGCAATACGGAGCTGTAAAACCAACTGCTGCCACAACAAAGGGATTAAAAGATTACTATAGCGATTATTTTCCAATAGGCGTATCCGTATCGCCCCGTAATATTACCGGCGCAGATACTGCCCTGATCCTTCAGCAGTTTAACAGTCTTACCACAGAAAACACTTTAAAATTTGGCCCGGTACATCCGGAGGAGCAGCGTTATAGCTGGGACGGCGCGGATGCCATTATCAATTTTGCACAGGCACATCACCTGAAAGTGCGGGGCCATACACTTTGCTGGCACCAGCAAACACCGGCCTGGCTGTTTGTTGACAGGAAAGGTGCAGCTGTTAGCAAACAAGTATTACTACAACGGCTGAAGGATCACATTTTTACTGTAATGCAACGTTACAAGGGTAAAATATATGCCTGGGATGTGGTGAACGAAGCTATTGCGGATGACAGTACACAGTTCCTGCGTAATTCGCCCTGGTACCAGATCTGTGGAGAAGAATTTATCGAAAAGGCTTTTATATACGCACATGAAGCCGACCCGGATGCCATCCTGTTTTACAATGATTATAATACGGAGCATCCTGAAAAAAGGGAACACATTTACCGGTTGCTGAAAACATTGCTGGATAAAAAAGTGCCGGTACAGGGCGTAGGATTACAGGCGCACTGGAACCTTACAGCCCCTACGCAAAAAGAGCTGATTACCTCTATAGAACGCTTCCGCTCACTGGGCCTGCAGGTGCAGATCACAGAGCTGGATATATCCGTACTGCCACCACAATCACAGCGCGACAGTACATGGCTGGCACAGCCGGATGTATATACACCACAGCTGGAACAACAGCAGGTGGCGCAATACACAGCTGTGTTCAAGGTGTTCAGGCAGTATAAAGGGGTGCTCACCGGTGTTACTTTCTGGAATCTGTCTGACAAATACACCTGGTTAGACCGCACCCCTTCTGCCAAAGGAAAAAAGAATTACCCTTTGTTGTTTGATAGCAATTTAAGCCCTAAAAAAGCTTATTACGCCATTACAGAATTTTGAATACGGGCCGGCTGTTCTGTTACTGCCGGCTTACTTTTCAGCTTCCGGAAATAGGTATAGGAAACCGTTAAAATGCACAGGAAGATGAGCGGATCAATAATGAAGATAATACCATCGCCCACAGAGAAATGTGCAATGGCAGCAGAGGCCAGCGTAATAGCAAAACCTGCGTAGGCAAACTCTTTTGCCTTTAAGGGTATGCCGGGGATCAGTAAGGCCAGCACTCCTAATGCTTTTGCAACGGAAAGCTCTATCCGCATATAATCCGGCAGGCCTAAATGTTTAAAAGGGCCTTCTGTGCGGTATACTTCCGGCCCAATGGGAGCTTTGAGATTAAAATTAATAACGCTGTATACCATTACGGTGCAAATGATGCCGGTGGTGGTCCAGTAAATGATCTTGTCCTTTTTCATGATGTACTGTTTATACATAGGACAGCGTGGCTATTCATTCTGTGACAGCTTCTTAAAACGTTTCAGCTTTTCAGGGTTGGTTTGTATGTAAATGTTTTTGATCTGTTCTCCTTCCAGCTCAATGGATACAATGCTTACGGCCGATGTGCCGGAATAGGAAATGATGGAGGGCAAGCCATTGGCCAGGGTAATTTCCCGGCTTATCTCCGGCATATCGCGGTAGTATACCGGCACTACGCCTTTCAGCAGCCGGATCACATTTTCCTTGCCATAAATAGGATTCAAGGGAGCGCTAAGGCGTTTGCGGTTAAGCGCAGTTACGGTGCCGCCACCATCGGCAAACAGGGTAATATCTTCCTTCAGCAGCTGCACCAGCTCTTCTACTTTGCCTTCTGAAGCGGCCAGCAAAAAGTTCTGCAGTATTTTTTCATGGGCTTTGATGTCAACTTCAAAACGGCGGGTTTCTTTGCCCAGGTTATCTTTGGCGCGTTTCAGGATCTGCCGGCAGTTATCTTCCGATCTGTCAAAGATCTCTGCCAGCTCATAATAGTCATAGGCAAATACTTCCTTTAACAGGAAGATGGCCCTTTCCTGCGGGGTGAGCTTTTCCAGCAGCACCATCATCCCAATAGACAATGCATGGTACATTTCCACCTGCCGGTAAGCAGGGTTAGTGGTATACTGCTGCAGCGGTTCCGGCAGCCAGATGCCAATGTATTCTTCCCGTTTCAGGCGTGCGCTATGCAGGTAATTAATGCTTTTATTGGTGATCATTTTTACCAGGTAGGCTTTGCGGTGGCGCACGTCTTCTACCGGCATCTCCATCCATTTCAGAAAGGTGTCCTGCACCAGGTCTTCTGCTGCATCCACATTACCCAGCATGTTATAGGCAATGGAAAACAGCAGGTTTTTATATTCAAGAAAAGTTGCTGCCCTGTAGTCCATAATTTAATTACTGCATTGGTACAAAAGTAAGACAGCATAGCCACCTGTTTTGTGACAACTTGTTTGTTATTCCTGGCAAGAGTTTTTAACTTCCCCTCTTCAACCTATATTAAAATACGTAAACCATGAGAAAGATTGTACTGGATTTAGCAGTTACCTTAGACGGTTTTATTGAAGGCCCAAACGGGGAAATTGACTGGTGTATTTTTGATGGCGACATTATGGACGGGGAATCCGGTTTTGGCGCTTTCCTGAAAAGTATTGACACCATTTTTTACGGCCGTGTAAGCTATGACCTGTGGGGGCAGTTCCAGCCGGACAGTAATGCTGCGGCGGCGGAACAACATTTGTGGCAAACAGTGCACAGCAAAAAGAAGTATGTGTTCTCTCACCACCCGAAAGAGGATGGTAAAGCCATTTACATTCATGGTAACATTGCAGAGCAGGTAGCTGCTATCAAACAGCAGCCGGGTAAAGACATTTGGTTATACGGCGGTGGTAAGCTGATCACAACGTTTATAGAGCAGGGATTAATAGATGTATACCGGCTGGCAGTACACCCCATTCTGCTGGGCGAAGGCAAACCGCTTTTTTCCGGCTTTAAGAACCGGGTAGGGCTTAGTTTAATAAACAGCAGCGCTCACAAATCCGGCGTAGTGTTGCTGGAATATGCCGCAGTGAAATAAATGCGCTTCTGCCCCCCTGATTAGTCGGTTTCGCCCCGCCTGCATGGTATAGGCAATCCATAGCTTTGTAAAAAAAAGAAACATATGAGAAAGCTAATACTAAAGGTGTCTATGTCTGTTGATGGCTTTATGGCCGGACCAAACGGGGAAATGAGCTGGATTGCTAAAAGCAGGAGCGAAGAGGGCGCCGCCTGGTTAGCGGACACGCTATGGCAGGCAGGCCACCATATTATGGGCAGCCGCACTTTTTATACAATGGCATCCCACTGGCCTTTTTCCCAGGATGCTCTAGCGGCGCCTATGAACGCTATTCCCAAAGTGGTATTCACAAGTAAAGATAAGCTTGACCTGCAAGCCAGGGGACTAAACGCAGCGGGTTTGAAAGATACTTATGTTTCACCTGATGCGCATACCTGGGCTGAAGCACAAATAGCCAACGGCGACCTGGCTGAAGAAATTAAAAAGCTGAAGCAACAACCAGGAAAAGACCTGCTGGCACAGGGTGGCGCCAGTTTTGTACAAAGCCTGGCAGCCACCGGTTTAATTGATGAATACCGCCTGGTAATACACCCGGTAGTGCTGGGTACCGGCATGCCTGTATTTTCCAAATTGCCTCAACCCGCGGATCTGCAGCTGGTGGAGCATGTTGCTTTTAAGGCCGGCACTGTGGTGCACATTTACCGGCCGGCGTGAAAAATGTAAAATGTAAAATATTAAATGATAAATGTAAAAGTTGAATGCAGCGATTCATTGCATTCAACTTTTACATTTATCCCGTTCATAAAGTCTTTTAAATGGTCTCTATGAACCTCCTTCGCCGGCTTTAAATTTTGCATTTATAATTTTACATTCTTTACGCGGTGTGCACAGCTACACCAGCTTGTGGCAGCTCCTTGGTAATAGCTTCAGGTTTTTCCACTACCACATCTCCCACCATTGGGCCGTTGGCAGAAAGCTCACTACCCTCTTTCCTTGATTTAAAAATGGGCCACAGGAACTGCGCATACCACTCCTCCTGCTTGTAGTGTTTAATACCGTAGGATGCAGGATACTGGCGGGTTATAATGCCGGTACCGAAAATAATATCCCACAAAAAGAACATGTTCCCGAAGTTGCCTTTATAATTACCTATGCCATCATCCGTCGTATCTGCATGATGCGCATGGTGCGTGGCCGGTGTGGATATAAGCCGCTCCATAACCCAGGCAATGGGGTTCAGCCATTTAATGGTATAGAAAGGCTTATCCCAGCGGATGCTGGAATGCGCACCGGTAGTGATCAGCGATTTAATACCGCCTACAAACAACGCGGGATAGCCTAATCCCAGGTAAGTAAGCGTAGTGGTTAAATAGATCTGCGAAAAGAAGAACGTGTACAGCACATTCTGCCTGCTGGTCATGGCCATGCCCATGTAAGGCGCAGAGTGGTGCGTGCGGTGAAAACGCCACAGCCAGGGCACCTGGTGGTGAATGCGGTGATACCAGTATTGCGTAAGATCATCTGCAACGGCTATGATCAGCAAACCCCAGCCAAAAGGGATCCAGGCAAAAGCATTGGCAGCGCCGGGCAGCAGCACAGGCAGGAACTTCAAGCCAAAGTAGGCAATGACCGGGCGCAATACTATTTTAGGTGCAATGAAGCATACAATATCCAGTATGCGTTCATTTTTGGTCCATTTGTTTTCATACAGGCCTACGGCAAATTCAATAACGCCTACTACCAGCATAATGGCCGGCAGGCCCCAGGTACGCAGGTTTTCAAAAACAATGTCCAGGAAATGTGGTAAGCGGAACGGCAGTGAGCCATTCCCATGGGTTTCCCAGGGCCGGGTGTTGGTCAGGTAAAAGGCGCCGAACATGAGCACTACCGGTAATGCATAAATGAATATGCTGATGGCAGCATCGCGCCAGATACTTTTTTGAATGTCTTGAGCTGTTTTCATAACAATTCAGTTTTACGCTTCAACAATTATTTAAAAAGGTTATATGCCAGCCAGATACCACCTGCTATAATAAGCAGCGGTAGCAGGAATATGAAAATGCCCACTGCTATTTTCTTTACCAACAGGGCAATGTCCGCTACATTCATAGTTTTATGGTTTTTGATGATCAACAATAATTTTATGTAATACCCCGGTGAAAGCAAATGGCGCCTTGTACTGCGGTGCTACGGCAGAACCATTGTCCAGCCCTACATCCACACCCTCATCATAGGGCATAATAGTGGCATCTGCTTTAGTGATCTTACGTTCTGCTGCTTTTACATCGTTAACGTACAGCGCTTCCGTACCGGCAGGATCTGCCAGCTTTTTAGCAGGCGTATATTGCAGGGTATATTTCAGCACGGCCTTACCGGGTTTCAATGGCTGCGCTGCTTCCAGGTACACCAGCTTGCCATTGTTATTATGCGCGATCTTCAGCTTATTGCCCTGCACATAAAAACTAAAGCCGGTAAAACGCCCGCCTGCAGCCAGCAGAATACCTTCTGTGCTGTTATCTTTTATTTCCACCTCTGCACTTATGCTAAAGGAGTGCTGGAACAGGGAGGGCGCTGCCCGGGCAGGCAGCTGGGTAACACCGGGATAAAGGACAGACTGCTGCTGTGTATCAAAGGGGCCTTTGGTTAAGAGCGCCTGCAGGCGTGGGGTGGTATCGCCCAACAATGGATAAATATTATATTTTTCTGCCTGCACTTCAAACAGGGCCTGCAGCTCTTTTAATTTTGCAGGGTCTGTAGCGGCCAGGTCATGCTGTTCATTTACATCATTGGCTACATTATACAGCTCCCATTTATCGGTGCTGAAGGAAGTGCCGTTGCGGTGGTATACTTCCGCTTTCCAGCCGTCCTGGTAAATGGCTCGGCTGCCGGAGATCTCATAATACTGCGTATGGTGGCGGGAAGGCGCCTGCGCATCCTCCAGCGTGTAAGCCAGGCTAATGCCTTCCAGGCTATCCTGTTTGTAACCGTTAATGGTTTCCGGAACTTTTAAACCTGCAATTTCAATGGCCGTAGGCGTAATGCTGTTCGCATGCGTATACTGCGTACGAATGCCGGGCTGTTTGATCTTTTTCGGGTAAAAAATGATCAGCGGGTTGCGGGTGCCGCCTTCGCTGTTGGCATCCTGCTTCAGGTAGCGGAAAGGCGTGTTGGCGGCCTGCGCCCAGCCGGCGGGGTAATTGGGGCCGGTAAGGGAGGTGCCGATATCATTATAGCGGCGTGCAATTTCCCGGATCCGGTCCTCGTACTTTTCTTCAAACAGGCTTTGATCTATATATTCATTAATACCGTACACATGGCCCGTTAAGCCGCCTTCCTTGCTGGCGCCGTTGTCGCCTATCATTAATACAATAAGCGTATTACCCAGCTGGTGAATGTCTTTCAGGTAGTGGATCAGCCGCCCTATCTCATAATCTGTATGCGAAAGGAAACCCGCGTAGGCTTCAAAGAAACGGGCAAACACCTTCTTTTCTACTGGAGAAAGGGAATCCCAGGGTTTTACGCCGGTGTTGCCAACGGGCAGGGTTACACTATCGGGGATAATGCCCAGCTTTTTTTGCCGTGCCAGCACCGCTTCCCGGTAATGGTCCCAACCTGCGTCAAAACGGCCCTTGTACTTATCTATCCACTTCCGTTCTACCTGGTGGGGACCATGTGTGGCGCCCGGCGTCAGGTACAGGAAAAAGGGTTTATTGGGGGCTGCGGATTGCTGACCGGCAATATATTCAATGGCTTTATCTACCAACACAGTTGTCAGGTGCTGCCCGTGCAGGTCCGGTTCCACCTTTTGCGTGTTTTCCCAGAGCATAGGGGTGTACTGATCGGTTTCCCCGGCCATAAAGCCAAAGAAATGATCAAATCCACGGCCGGTAGGCCAGCGGTTGAAAGGCCCTGCAGGCGTAAGGTCCGGCGTGGGGGTTACATGCCACTTACCTACTGCAAAAGTGTTATAACCATTTTCACGGGCTATTTCTGCAATGGTGCCTTTTTCAAAAGGCATGTAACCATTATGCCCCGGTGCATCTATGGCTGCATCTATTACCGTAGGCACATTTACGGAGTGATGATTGCGCCCCGTAAGCAGGCACGCACGGGTAGGCGAACAAATAGCGGTGGTATGAAAGTTCGTATAGCGCAGGCCGTTATTAGCCAGGCTATCGAAGATGGGAGTTTCCACTAAGCCGCCAAAAGCGCTGCTGGCGCCAAAACCAACATCATCCAGCAGAATATAAACAATGTTGGGCGCACCCACCGGCGCCACAGGATTAAATGCAGTATTACCCGAACGTGTTTCCGACAGGGTTTTACCCGTCACTCCCTTAAATGCGGGCTGCGGGCTATACTGGGCATGCGCCTGGTAGCCAAGCATCAGGACAAGAATGAATAATTGTGTTTTATAATAGCTCATGTTGTTAGTGTGTGTATGTATTTGAAAGCATAACATTAATGGTCCCACCAAAGGCGGGGTGTTTGATAACCGGAACCGGCCGGGGTGTTCTTATTCAGCGACTGCTCATTTCCCGGGTACGGAATCCGGCGCGGGATCTGTCCCTGTGGGTTGGCGCTGCTGGTAGCATTGGCGGCCAATGGAATGGCCGGGTAACCGGTGCGGCGGTAATCGCTCCATACTTCCGGCTGCAGGAACAGCGCAATATATTTCTGCGTTATCAGGGTTTCCAGCTTAGCTTCCGGCGTGCCAATAAGTGTAGCCTTTGCCGTTATATAAGCAGCCTGTTTTTCCGGCGTGGCATATACGTCTCCGCTCTTCACTACTTTGGCAAAGGAGGCCTTTACAGCAGCTTCCAGCGCAGTTTGTGCCAGCGGATCAGCAGGATCTAATATCAGGCGGGCCTCTGCTTCTAAAAATTTGGCTTCCGTAAAGCTGGTCAGCACTACCGGTGATGTGGCGCTGCCGTAATAGCTGCCTATCACGGAAAATGCGCCGGGCACGCCGGGTGCGCTGCCCCGGTATTTATTGCTGCCGGCCGGTGACTGGGTAGCAAAAGCTGCACGGCGCGGATCAACAAAGAGGCCTTCATCTTTTGTGGGTGCATCTGTTACGCTGTTGCCATTCAATAAATTCACAAAGGAAGCGCCCAACCCTATCCACCCGGGGCGGTTGGTATTTTGCTGGTAAAAAGGATTGGCATTGGTAGCAGCTGCGCCAAACACCACCTGTGCATCGGCCGTATAATCTGCTATACCGCGATACACGCTGCCATTATACAGGTTAGCCAATACCTGTTGTGCGGCCGTGGTACGGTCCAGCTTACTGAGGTGAATGGCATAGCGGGCTTTCAGCGTCCACGCAGTAGCTATCCACTTATTTACATCGCCTTTAAAGATCACATCATCATTAAAAGGCACGGCGCCCTTATTATCAGTAGCCGGCTGGGAAAGCTCGCGGATGGCGGAGTCCAGCTCCAGCTGCAGGGCAGGGTAAATAGTTTCCTGCTTATCATACACCGGGTTGGTGACCACATTCCCGCCCAGTGATTCGGAAAAAGGAATATCCCCAAAGAGATCTGTAAGCGTGCCGTAGGAATAGGCAGACAGCACACGTGCAATACCGCTGTAATAAGGCAGCTGCTTTTCTTTTGCAGTGGCTTTAATGATCTTCAGCTCATCCAGCACACCGGCATAAAAACCCTGCCAGGTACTGTTGAAATAACTCGGGGAAGTAGTATAGTTATCAAAGGAAGCAGCATCGCCATTGGCGCCGGCTACCTGTTGAATGTAAATGTTGGCAATCAGCCCGGCATTCACGCCTGTGTTAAATCCCAGCGTAACTTCTGCGCCGCTAAGCACGGCGCTTACCGATACTTCAGAGGAGGCATTTGGATTAATATTCGTATCCGTAAGATCGCAGGCTGATAACAGCAACAGCGAAAACAATATTGTGTATAAGCGCTTGTTCATACCTGAATTTTAAAAAGTAACGTTTAAGGCTATACCCAGGCTGTGGGTGTTAGGTGTGGTCCAGAAATCAATACCGGAAAAGTTGGACAAACCATTGCGGGTGCCCAGGTCCGGATCACTACCGGAGTAATTCGTGGAGAGCAGAAAGTTGCGCGCCGTTAAGGTTACGCTGGCGGCAGATATCCCCGTGGGATGCAATAAACTTTCCGGCAGGTTGTAGGTGAGGTTCACATCTTTCAGCTTCACCCAGTACAGGTCATGCTCCACATACAAGCCCTGTATGCTGAAGGTGCGGCGATACCATGCCTGCGACAGCTCTACGGGTATAGTGTTAGGTGTACCTTTACTGTTCACACCTTCAAACACCGTAGTTTGCCCGCGGTTGGCGGTAGAAGCATCTACCCCATTGAACACCATCTGCAAACGGGGCGCATTAAAGATATCGAACCCAAAACGCCCATCCAGCAGGAATGAAAAGGTAAACGCGCCTGCTTTAAATTCATTCTTAAGCCCAAGGCTGAAATTGGGGTTGGGATCACCGATCTTGGTGAATGTGGTATTCACTAAAGGATAACCGTAGTTAGCGCTGTTCGGATTATCATCAATGATCACTTTACCGGCTGCATCCTTTGTTACATCTATCCCGTAAAACACGCCATAGGGCTGGCCTGCCTGCCCGCGGGCTTCCATCCAGATGCCGCCCAGGCTTACGTTGGAAATACTGCTGTTAATATATTTTACCAGGCTGATGTTCTTGTTGAACAACACGGTGGCATTCCATGAAAAATTCTTTTCCTTCAGGATGTTCTGCTGCAAAGAGGCTTCAATACCGCGGTTAACAATATTACCTGCATTGGCCAGTGTGCTGACTGCACCGGTGGAGTAAGGCAGGGAAACGGGTATGATCTGATCTTTACTGCTGTTATGATAATACACCGCATCCAGGATGGTACGGTCGTTAAAGAAGTGCAGCTCTGCGCCGGCTTCCCAGGTGCTGATGCGCTCCGGCTTCAGCTCACTGTTGCCAATGGCGCTGCTATAACTTAAACCCTGCTGCCCGTTAAAGGGAAAACTAAGGTTGCTCTGGATCCAGCCACCGGTGGTAGTGGGTATGTAATAGGTAAGCAATGAATAAGGGTCTGCATCATTACCTACCTGTGCATAGGTGAAGCGTACCTTACCAAAGTTAAGCAGCTTGCTGTTCAGCTTTAACGCATCTGTAAATACCAGGCTGGAACCTATGGAGGGATAGAAGAAAGCATTTTTTCCCTTTGCCAGCGTGGATGTCCATTCATTACGGCCGGTAAGCTCCAGGTATAACCAGCGTTTATATTCCAGCTTTACATCTGCATAACCGGCTACCAGCTTTTTGCGGATGGTTTGGTCAATGGTTTGCACAGAGGATGCATTGGAGATATTGAAATTACCGGGAATGGTTAACCCATCGCCCCGGGTATTGAGCTGATTTTTCCAGGAGCTGTAATAGTTATAGCCGGCTACTGCTGTAAGGTTTATGTCGTTGGATAAACGATGCTGGGAGGTAAGCAGCAGATCCAGGTTATTATCTTTCCTGCGGAAGTTCACATCATTAATAGTACCGGTGCCAATACCGGAGGTACCGTTGCTGAATGCTCCTTTACGTACATCGGTGTAGTTATCGATACCATAACGGGCGGTGGCTTTCAACCAGCCGGTTACATCATAGGTTGCTTCTGCAAAAGTAATGTAGCGGTTCAGCTGATCGGTTTGCGGGTTCATGTTCAGCGACCAGTAGGGATTATCCCAGCCAATACCATTGGCATAGGAACGGCTGTCGCCCCAGGGCTTGGCCACCGTGGGCGCCAGCTTGTAGGATTCCGGATGTTTCCAGGCATCCTTATACCCATTGGTAATATCAAAGTTGGCGGGCGAGTTAATGAGCGCGCGTACCACGTTGGTATTAAAGCCACCCATTAATGCACGGTTATGCGCACCATCCTGTATATAATTAACACCGCCGGAAATTTTCAGCTTATCATTTACATTATAATCACCATTAAAGCGAAACGTATGGCGGTAAAAATCTGTAGTGGGAATAATACCGGTTTGTTTCAGGTTGCCGTAAGAGAAATAGTAGCCTGCATTGCCGGTATTGCCATACAGGCTGATGTTATGATCATTGGTTAAGCCGGTTACAAAAAAGTTATCGATATTATCGTAACGGTTCACGGGAATGCCATTGGAGAGCGGATCACTTTTACCTACTATCACGCCGTTCTTGTCAAAATTGCTGGGCTGGTTGCTGTAGGTTAAGGTATCCAGCGAAGCGCCCCAGTTCTCATCGGCCCCTGTAAGGCCCGGCCGTATATACTTTCCGCCTAAGCCGTTTGAAAAGATATTCTGCCGCGGCTGCATCCGGCGGTTAATTTTGTCTACAGTAAATGATCCGCTGTAACTAACGGATACCGGTTTTTCTGTTAAGCTGCTGCCTCTTTTGGTAGTAATGATCACGGCGCCATTAGCGGCACGTATACCATATAAGGCTGCGGCTGCCGGACCTTTCAGCACGGTAATGCTGGCAATATCCGCGCTGTTGATATCAATGGCCCGGTTAGATGGTGTGGCCAGTGAAACGTTGTTGCTAATGGGTGAAATATCCTGTATGGAATTATCTACCGGGATACCGTCTAAAATAAATAACGGTGCATTGTTACCCAGCAGGGAGCTGTTGCCCCTTATTTTTATAGTAGAAGAGCCGCCGGGCGATCCGCCACTGTTGCTGATCTGCACACCGGCTACTTTTCCGCTAAGCGCCGCTACCAGGTTGGGTTCACGGGCAGCAGTGATTTCTTTTCCCTTTACCTCGCCCACACTGTAACCCAGGGAGCGGGTAGTGCTTTTAATACCTACTGCTGTTACCACTACTTCCGAAAGGGCCTGCTGCGGCTGCAGGGATATTACAGGTTCCTCATGCCCCGTGATCTTTAACTCCTGCACCTGGTAACCTACATAAGATACGGTAATGGTTTGCGGCAAAGGCTTTGCAGCGCTTAATGAAAAATTACCCTGCGCATCTGTTAAGGTGCCGGTTTTAATATCTGTAATGCGCACGGAAGCACCTGGCAAGGGCTCCCTGGAAGCGGCGTCCACCACTTTTCCCTTAACGATCGTTTGTGCGTTTGTGTATAATGAAACAAGTAATAACAGTGGGATCAGGACATAGGAATGCCCCTTTACAGTTGCCATATAATTATGCTTTAGTTGATATAAATGGGTGAGTACCGGATAAAAATTGCTTACAAAGCAAATGAGCGCTGGTGGCTGGTGGCTGCTATCAGCTACAGGAACAACAGCACGGCTGTGCAGTAAAGTGCAGGAATTTTACATGAACCACCATAGGGTATGGCTGTGCGCATACCGGCAGGCATAGTTGCCTTTTCATTGTTAGCTGGTTTTAATTAATGTATTGCTGGTGCAGTAGCTGTTGGTGGGGCAGCGCGTGCGGGATTCAGTAGTTGGTGGTGGTAAATTTTATTAGTCTACTGATTGTGTAGACAAATATACAAACAGTTTCAGGAATGTCAAGTATATGCCTGATAAATTATTTTATTCCCCTAAAATTGCCTTAAAATAGTAATGCCACCGCAGTGGCATAGCAGATTTTCCCAATTACATAAGTTATTCTCCCGATTGCGTAAACGCCCCTTGCCTTTATGCCTGATTTTTGCAGTGCTAACTAAATAAGTCATGTGCAGCTATTCCCCTATCCGTATATCATTTTTTTTAATCACACTGTTTATTACTGTTTTACATAGGCCGCTGTTTGCGCGGGAGGGCATTGAAAAGAATGGTAACATCCACGGCGCCGTTACTACTAGCGATGGTACGGCTGCAGCATTTGTAACCGTTCAGATCAGATCATTATCCAGGGGTACCCTCACCAATGAGGACGGCCATTTTTCGTTTAGCCGTTTAAAACCCGGCAGCTATACCCTGTCTGTTTCCTTAACCGGTTACGAAACTATTGAGCAAACCGTGGAGGTGGAAGAAGGGAAAACGGCTGAGCTATCTATCCGGTTAACCGTGTCCCGCAACCAGTTACAGGAAGTAGTAGTTAGCAGCGCCCGCGGAAGGCTGGTAAATAAAAATACCGATTACGTAGCCCGCATGCCCATCGCCAACCTGGAAAACCCGCAGGTATATTCCGTGGTAAATAAAGAGCTGCTGAAAGAGCAGGTGGTAGTGGACCCTAAAGAAGCCCTGCGTAATGCAGTAGGCGCTGCGCCGGTTACCTATCCCGCGGGAGGGCTGGCCATCAGCTCCCGTGGTTTTGTTACCAGCGTAAATGCCCGCAATGGCATGGAAACTGTTGCCAGCCGCTCTTCCATTGATCTGGGCAACGTAGAGCGGCTGGAAGTGATCAAAGGCCCTTCCGGTACCTTGTTCGGTTCTACTATTTCCTCCTTTGGCGGCCTGGTGAACCTGGTAACCAAAAAACCTTTTGACACTTTTAAAGGCGAAGCCGCTTATACCTTTGGCAGCTTTGGCTTACAGCGTGTTACTGCTGATATTAATACACCCGTGAACCAGGACAAAACAGTGCTGTTCCGCCTGAACACGGCAATAAACCGGCAGAACAGCTTCCTGAACTACGGGCATAACAATGCGTACCTGGTAGCGCCCAACTTATCGTACAAAGTAAATGACCGGCTTACGCTGCTGGCCGATCTGGAATACCTGTACACCGACCAAACCCGGGTAATGTATACACGCACTGCCACTAACTCCGGCATTACCAACCCGGCAGATATTAAACTGCCTTATGATCAGACACTTTACCTGGACGACGCCAATGCCCGTGCGTTTGCCAACAAGCTTTTTCTGCAGGGGCAATATAAAATTTCCGGTAACTGGAGTACTACCACCCTATTCTCCTATGTTAGTGAAAATGCTATTCAAAGCTACCAGTACTACCCTACCTGGCTTACAGATACTACCGTAGCAAGGAATGTGCTGATCTACGGCCCTATCCATAACGACTATACGAATTTTCAGCAGAATGTTAACGGCACCTTCCATACCGGCCGGCTGCGCCACCGTTTGCTGGCAGGCGTAAATTACCGTTACTTTCAAGGCACATTTAACGCTACTTCCAGCAGGAACAACCGTTTTATAGATACTATTAATATACGCAAGCCCTTTACTGCACTTAACAAAGTCCAGATAGACCAGTTTATGCTGAACTACGGCGGTATGCAGCCTTCCCCGGTATCCGACCAGCAAACCCTGAGCGCCTATGCCAGCGATGTAGTGAACATCAGCGACCGGCTGATAGCCATGCTGAGCTTACGGGCAGACCGCTTTAACTACAAAGGCGCAAAAAATACTGACGCCTATAAACAAACTTCCCTGGCGCCCAAACTGGGACTGGTATACGAAGTGGTAAAAGACCAGGTGTCTGTATTTGGTAACTACATGAGCGGTTTCCAGAATATGGCGCCCGTGAACCAGCCCGATGGCAGCCAGCTGGCGCTGGATCCCATTTTTGCCAACCAATGGGAAGGCGGCGTAAAGATGGAAGCCTTCTCCAAAAAACTGAACCTGACAGCCAGCTATTATAATATTACCATTGATAACGCCACCCGTACCGATGCAAACCTGTTCACTATACAGGATGGCAAACAGGTGAGCAAAGGCATGGAAGTGGAATTAATAGCCAGTCCCGTAACAGGCCTGAGCATTATAGCCGGTTACGCGTATAATGATAACAAAATAATACGGGCCTCGGATAAGAACATTGAAGGCAATAAAGCCGCTGCTGCGCCGGCCAATGTGGTGAATGTATGGATCAGCTACCGCCTGCCCGGTGTGCTGAAGAACCTGGGAGTTGCGGCAGGTGGCAACTACGTGGATAAAGTTTACCTGGCTACGGACAACAAATATTTTATGCCTTCCTACACCATCGTGAACGGATCACTGTTCTATGATACCGACCAATGGCGCTTTGACCTTAAGCTGAATAATATAGGCAGCCGTAAGAACTGGGACCTGTACGGCGCGCCACAGGCCTTAAGAAATTTTGCAGGAAGCGTAACCTTTAAATTCTGATGTATGACCTTTAAGAAAATATCCGGCTGGCTGCACCTATGGCTGGGCCTTATTGCAGGACTGATAGTGATGATCATTGCGCTTACCGGCGCCATTTATACCTTTCAGCCGGAGCTAACAAAGGCAACACAACCTTACCTTTCAGTAAAAGCGGAGAACAGGCCTTTTTTGCCTGCCTCCGCTTTTAAAGCTATTGCGGAAAAACAATTGCCCGGTAAAAAGCCCATCCGCATTATGCTGCGCAGCAAAGACGAATCAGTGAACGTGATGTTCTTTGAGCGGAAAAAGAACCCTTATTATTACAATGTATACATTAACCCTTACAGTGGCCAAGTGCTGGCCGTAAAAGATATGTACAAGGATTTCTTTTACGTAACGCTGCTGGGACACCTGTACCTGTGGCTGCCTCAGCCCATTGGTCATATAGTGAATATTTACGGCACCCTCACTTTCCTGGTTATTATCATTAGCGGTATTGTGCTGTGGTGGCCGCGGAATAAAGCGCGCCGCAAAACCAGCTTTAAGGTAAAATGGGATGCCTCGCCCAAACGGCTCAACTATGACCTGCATAATGTGCTGGGTTTTTATGCCAGTTGGATCATCTTGTTTGCTGTGCTCACAGGTGTTATATGGGGATTTGAATGGGCGGCCAAAGCAGAATATTCGTTACTGAGCGGCGGTAAAAGCAAACCCACATTGCCGAAGATGAAGGTACTGCCAGTGGAAAATCCGGTAAAGGATCCATTGGATAAGATCACCGCCATTGTACAAACCCAGAACCCTGACGCCAAACGTGTGATGCTGATGCTGCCTGCCACAGATTCTGCCGCCGTTGGTGTACGCATTTATAATGATGAACAATTGAACTATACTACTGACCTGGCCTATTTTAATCCCTATACCCTGGAAGAGATCAAGGTGCCGCACTGGGGCAAATATTCAGAAGCTACCATAGCGGATAAGGCTGTACGTATGAACTACGATATTCATGTGGGCGCCATTGCCGGATGGCCGGGCAGGATCCTGATGTTCTTTGCTTCGCTGATCACGGCTTCTTTACCCATAACCGGGTTTTACATCTGGTGGGGCAAAAAGAAGAAGGATAAAAAGAAGAGCAAAGGTGCAGTAAAGAAAGCAGGCAGCGTGCAGGTGGCTTATGCTACGTCTAAAGCAGCTGCCAAAGCGTAAAGACCTTCCCGGGTCAGTGTTATGACCACAAATAATAAAGCCCTGGCAGCGTTTAAAGTTGCCAGGGCTTTGTATTTCAGCGCTTTACTTTAACAGGTGAGGCTCTATCAGCTCCTTCCAGATCTGGTAACCTTTTGCATTCATGTGCAGCATGTCCGATACAAAGAGCTCAGGACGTGTTTTTCCATCAGCCGTTAGCATAGCATGAAACACATCTATGAAAACGGTTTGCTTTTCCTTGCTCAGGAAATCCTTAATGAGCGCATTGGCCTCAATGGCCTTTTGCTGAAATTTTTCCCGGGAAGGACTGGGTTTCATGGAAATATAAACGATGGGCACGTCCGGCAGCTTATTCCGGATCAGGTGAAACAGGCGCTCTGTTCTGTGCAGCACAGAGTCGGCCGTGCTGGCTTCATCCGGCAGATCGTTCTCCCCTACATATAATACAATCTGGCGTGGATGGTACGGAAAAACAATATCGTTCAGATAAAAAGTAATGTCGTTTACGATTGCGCCGCCAATGCCGCGGTTCAGCACCACATAACTGGCAAAGGTACGTTCCAGGTCGTCCCACTTGCGGATGGAGGAGCTGCCGGTGAACAGGATGGGATGGGCCGGCGGGTTGTATATTTTATCAAATTGTTTGATGGTTTGTACATCGTCCCAGAACCGGGGCTTATCCTGTGCCTGTAATACCGTAACAGATGCAGCGAGCAACAGGGTGCAAAGCAAAATAACTTTCTTCATACGATAGAATTAATAACTCAATGTTTCCGTAGCAGTTCCAGGAACTGTTTGTCCAGCTGGTGACCGTACCAGTCTTCATACTGTACATCAGTACGTTTGGAATCCAGCACCCCAAAATCGCCAATAAAATTCCAAACAGCAAATCCAATTTGATGAGTGGATAAAATATCCAGCACATCGCCAAACCAGGCTATGAACACAGCATGCGGTGTTTTGTTCCAGCAGCCGCATTCCCCGCAGTGCACACCGGTACCTTTGGCAGCCAGCTCTATCCAGGGTTTGTAGTAGTTTTCCAGCATATCGCGGCTCAGGTATTTATCGCCTACCTGTCCCGGCCACAGTGGTACAGGAGCATGTTCCGGGTCTTTGCTGGCCCAGGGAGCTTTGTAGTGCGAGATGGCGCCTGGGAAATACCCGCGGCAGCTTTGCGCAATGTCCAGGTCTATGATCTCGGGGATAACGTTATTGCCTACACTATTACCGTCGGCAATTACCAGGTGATTGGGATTTTCTTTGCGGATGGCGGCTGCCGCAGCCTGTGCCACTTTACGGTACACATCACCGGGAACAGCTTTGGAGGGTGAATGCTGATCATTCATATCTTCCCGCATACTGGGCTCATTCACCAGGTCAAAGCTGATCCTTTTGCCGGAGATGCCTTTATACCGCTTAGCCCACATGTTCCAGTGAAAGCAGAACGCGTCCTGCGCTGCCTGATCTGTCCATAAATTATACGGCTCATGGAAACCCGCATTAATGCAATATCCCGGCGCACGGTGCAGGTTCAGGCTTACGTGCATATTATATTTATGGGCCAGGGTCACCAGCTGATCGATCTTTTCAACTGCCTGCTCATCTATTTTATATACTTCTTCCGGCGTAATGTTGCGGCTGCGGTCAATATTTAAATAGCTGGGATAGGCAATGGGAACACGTACAAAATCAAAGCCCCAGTCGCGCATCCAGCGGAAATGATCTTCGGTAGTAGGCTTATTGGTACCTGCAGGCTGGGGCGAGAAAAAATCCAGCAGGTTAAACCCTTTCCATTTAGGCAGCTTGTTAGCTTTAATAACGGGTGGCTGTAAAGCAGCCAGGGCAGCGGTACCGGCCAGGCTAATGCCGGCAGTTAACAGGCCGGTATTTTTGAGGAAAGAACGACGTTCCATAACGTGAATATTTGACGTGAAATGATTAATAACCGGGTTAGCTGATCAAAATAGGCAATTTCAGCCGTTAGTCAAAATATCACCATAATGCTTTTTACCATTTGGTAAATGAAAGCAGCTTTTAGCGGCAGACCTTTGTGTCATAAAATACAAGCATCATGGAAAATCAAAGCAAACAAGGATCAGCACTGGCAGGTAAACGGGTTATTTTATTAGGCGGCAGCTCCGGTTTTGGACTGGCTACCGCAAAAGCCGCAGCAGCTGAAGGCGCAAAGGTAGTGATCGTATCCAGCAACCAGCAACGGATAGATCAGGCGATACAACAATTACCTGCAGGCAGTGAAGGGCATGCCATAGACCTGAGTAAAGAGGCCAACATTAAAGACTTTTTTGAAAAAGCCGGTGCCTTTGACCACCTGGTATATACGGCAGCAGAAAACATTAGCCTAAACAATCTTAGTGAAACTGTAATTGACAATGCACGCCAGTTCTTTGGACTGCGTTACTGGAGCGCATTAGCGGCTGTTAAATATGGCGCGCCGCATATTAATCCCGGTGGTTCTGTTTGTTTAACAGGTGGTATTGCCGGTTTACGTCCGGGTAAAGGATGGACTATAGCTTCCAGCATTTGCGGTGCCATGGAAGGTTTAACGCGTGCGCTGGCCGTGGAGCTGGCGCCTATACGGGTAAACAGCGTGGTGCCGGGTGTGGTGAGAACCAACCTTTGGAACAGCCTGCCGGAAGCCGACCGGGAAGGATTGTATAAAAATGTAGGAGATGCTTTGCTGGTAAAACGGGTAGGTGAAGCAGAGGAGATTGCGCTGGCCTTTTTATACCTGATGAAACAGCAATTTGGTACGGGCCAGAATATAGTGATCGATGGCGGAGCGTCGCTGGTATGATTATGGCTGCCCGGAGTGCGTGCTCCGGGCAGCTTTGCTTTATTTTCAGAGGGTTCATTATAGCATCCTTCCAGTGTATTTTGTCATGATCCCAGGTTTCGGACCATTACACATACATTTCAATAAAAGCCTTCATGGCTCTTGATTGCGGCAGGTCTTTCCGGTAAATAAGCACTGTAGTTAAAGTACCCAGCTCCTTATTGATCTCATGTATCTTTATTCTGCGCTTAGCATAGTGCTGCAGCAGCAGATCTTCCGGTACAATGGTCATGCCCATCCCTCCTTCCACAAAACTGATGATACCTTCCCAGCTATTCATTACGGTGCTTCTATAGCTTACCACTCCTTTAGCATTCAGCCATGATCCCAGCCGGGCGCGGAAGCTGCATCCCTGGTCGAACACAATGATCTTTACCGGCTGCTTTTTCAGGTAATCTTTAAGGCTGGTGTACCCGCTGGCTGTAATGATCACCAGCTTATCTTTTTTGACCACCTTTTCCTGCAGCTCCGGCGAGGCAATGGGCGCTGCTACAAAAGCCAGATCCAGCTTATAGCTGAGCACATCATTTGTTAGCACGCCGGTAAAGGCGCTTTTAACTTCGATCTCTACATCCGGGTAATGATCCGTAAAGCGGTTAATAACACCCGGCAGCTTCATGGACAGGGAAGTTTCCATTGTACCAATACGGATAATGCCGCCGACCTGCGAGGTTTCAGACAGCTCTCTTTTAGCTTCTTCAATAGTTTGGCCGATATGCCGGCAGTATTTGATCAGTGTTTCGCCCGCAGCCGTAAGCTCCACCCGGCGGGAGGTACGCGTGAAAAGGATTACCTTAAATTCATCCTCCAGGCTTTTAATACGCGCCGTGACATTGGACTGTACGGTATGCATGGCTTCTGCCGCTTTGGTAAAACTACCTAAGGCAGCTACTGCCTCGAAGGTTTGCAGGTCGTGTAAATTCATCTCTTCTACAGATAGTTCATATCAAAACTAATCATTTTTAATGATTAAATAGCTACTGTACATTTGTATGGTCAACAAAAGACATACTTGCCATGACAACAACAACTGTATTTCACCGCACTGCCAAAGCCAATGGTTTAAACATATTTTACCGGGAAGCCGGACCTGTGAATGCCCCCGTTGTACTGCTGCTGCACGGGTATCCTACTTCTTCCTTCATGTTCCGCAACCTGATCCCCATTTTAAGCGAGCAGTATCATATTATTGCGCCGGACCTGCCCGGGTATGGCTATTCTGACGCACCGCCGCACGACCAGTTTGCCTATACGTTTGACAACCTTGCTAATACCATGCAGGCATTTATCGATGGCCTGGGATTAAAACGTTTCGCTATTTATGTGTTTGATTATGGCGCGCCTACCGGTTACCGGCTGGCATTGGCTAACAAGGAAAAGATCACCGGTATTATTTCGCAGAACGGGAATGCATATGAAGCCGGCTTAAGTAAAGAATGGAACCCGCTGCAAACCTACTGGCAAGACCCTTCTGAAGCCAATCGTAATGCGCTGCGCGGATTCGTAGCCACTGAAATGACGCGTTTCCAATACGAACACGGGGTGACGGATCTATCATTAATTGCACCGGAAACCTATACGCTGGATCAGCATTTCCTGGACCGCCCGGGCAACGTAGAAATTCAGCTTGACCTGATGCTGGACTACCGCAGCAATGTAGCGCTGTACCCAAAATTCCAGGAATACTTCCGTAACAGCCAACCACCAATTTTAGCTTCCTGGGGAAATAAAGATCCGTTCTTTTTACCAGCTGGTGCAGAAGGTTATAGAAAGGATAACCCGAAAGCCATTGTTAAGTTTTATGATACCGGGCATTTTGCGCTGGAAACGCATTACCGGGAAATTGGGCAGGATGTGCTGGAGTTTTTGAAGGGATTAACGGTATAGGATCTTTCAAACAGGTATCTTTATTAATTCCATTATGCTTTCCCAATCTTTAACCGGTTGCTCATACCCCAGCATTTGTGCAATCATAGTATAAATATCCGCCGGCTGCTTCCCTTCTTTTCGCAGGAATTGTATGGAAGTAGCACCGGCGGATTTTGATAATTTTTTATCGGGCGCTTCCAATAATAACGGATGATGATAGCTGGTGCTGTATTGAAAAGTGTTTTCAGGTAGTAATGCAGATAAATAATTTTGTGCAATGGTGGATGGCCAAAGATCTTCTCCTCTCACTATTAAGTCAACACCAAAATAATGATCATCTATAACAGAAGTGAGCTGGTAAGCCGGGAAGCCATCCTTCTTCCTTACAACAAAATTCTGCATGGATGGTGGTAAGGTGGCCTTTTCTTCACCGGTTAATGTTTGAATGCTGATCTCTTTCGTAGCATCCGTACGCAGCCGCCAGCTTACGTTTCCTTGATCCAGCGGTAGTCCTTTATTACGGCAGGTACCCGGATAAACGCCATCCGGCACCTGTGTGCGTGAACACTCACAGGCAAATACCTGCCCACTTTCTTTTAACTGCTGCAGCGCTGCGCGGTATAGCTCCATGCGGTGCAGCTGCGAATATTGTTTTTCGTATTGCGCATAATCTGCAGGACCTTCATCCCAGGGAATGCTGAGATAATGCAGAGTATCAAAAATGTCCTGTACATACTGCGGCGCTGCCCGTTCACGGTCCAGATCATCGATACGCAGCAGTATTTTGGCGTTGGTTTTCTTTGCCAGTGCAGCAGTGATGGCAAATGATAATACATTACCCAGGTGTAAGAACCCACTGGGTGTAGGCGCCAGTCTTGTTTTATTGAATGTTTGGTGCAGCTGCATGCGCGGGTAAATTACTATTTTTTTGCTGCTGGCTGTAAAGAGGAAAATTTTTTGATGCGGATTTGTTTATTTCAGAGATCTCTATATATTTGCAGCCCGTTTAACACGGAACGGATCGGTAGTTCAGTCGGTTAGAATGCCGCCCTGTCACGGCGGAGGTCGCGGGTTCGAGTCCCGTCCGGTCCGCAAAAAATAAAAAAGCCTTCAAGTCATTGTGATCTGAAGGCTTTTTAGTTCGAAAAAATTTTCTTAATCTCTTCTTTTCACCCTATAGATTAATTGTCCATTACTTTTAGGGTCGAAATGCTTCGCTTTTCCATCGTTAATTTACGTCAAATCAATATGCACTTCTATATGCTTTTCTTCCACTTCGCAAGAAGTAAGCAGCTCACCTGAGGTAGCCTGTTATTTAGAAAAACAATCCTCCGGAAACATTAATGCGATCTCCCGTGATCCATCCGGTAACGTCGGAAGCAATCAATACTACCACTTTAGCAATATCCTCAGCGCGGCCCAAACGTCCCAGGGGTGTCATGGCGATAATGTGTTTTTCCATTTCATCTTCGGAAACAAAAGTTTCTGCATCACCTTCATTGACCATTACTCCAGGAGCTACGGTATTGACCCTGATCCTTCGACCGGCCAGCTCTTTTGACCAGGCTTTGGTCAGCACATCTATGGCGGCTTTTGTTGCGCTGTACAAACTGGTCTCAGCCTCCGGGTGTTCACTTGCACCGGAGCTTATGTTGATGATGTTGCCGCCTTCTTTGCTAAAATAATTCATGGCCTGCTGTGTAGTCAGGAATGGCCCAAGTACATTGGTATTAAAATGCCGGTGAAATTTTTCTTCAGTAACCGCTTCAACCGGGTCGAACTCGTAGATGCCGGCGTTATTCACGACAATATCTACCTGTCCAAATGAACGGATGGTCTCGTCAAAAAGCCTTTTAACATCCGCAGCACTGGATACATCGGCCTGCACCGCTATAGCTTTACCACCGTTGGTCACAATCTCATTGACCACCTGATCGGCGCGATCTTTCCGGCCCGCATAATTTACGACCACTTTTACCCCCTCCGCAGCAAATGCTTTGGCAATACCTGCACCTATTCCCCGTGAAGCCCCGGTGATAATAGCTACTTTATCTTTTAATTTCAGATCCATAACTGGTTAGTTAATATCAGCTACTATAATTTTATTTATGCTTCCTGTTCAATCCATTCAAGCAACGAAGTATGTTTGGGTGTCCAGCCCAACTCTGTCCTGGCGCGCTTTGCCCTTACCCTGCTATTCGAACCGAATAGGTAAGCATAAATGTGTCCGGCCTTTTCAGTTGCTTCCTCAACCGGCCATGAACGCGGCTCTGGCAGTTTAAAACGTTTAGCGATCGACCTGGCAGTATCGCCGAAAGACGCTTCTCCGTTTTCGACGAAGTAAAAACTACCGGCAGGTGCTTTTTCCAGCGCCAAAAGATAGAGTTCGGCCAGGTCATCGATATGCACATTTGACCAGATGCCCGCACCCTTACCGATATAATTTGCTACTCCATTCTTTTTAGCCTCCCTGATAAGCCAGGGCACCTGGATACTTTCCCGATGAATACCTTTTCCCCAACCATAGATATTCGTATTGCATAGAACTACAGAGCGAACTCCAAAGCTGGCGGCGTCGCGGACTAGTTGATCAATTGCGGCACGGTCCGAAAAATCATCAGCTTCCAGGGTAAAAGGCGTCACATCATCATAGATTTTATCGGTCGCATATTCACCCTGGGCATTATCTGCAAACAATCCGGTACCGCTTGTGTGAAGTAATGGTTTATTTGTTCCTGCCAATCCTTTAATAAATGCCTCTACCGCGCCGCGATGGTCACTATCCGCGGTATTGATCACGCCATCTGCATTATGTGCTTCATGCGCCAATAAGTCTGAATTATCAAGGTCGCCGGTAACCAGCGTTATCCCAAGATCACGCAACTGATCCGCCTTAGCCTGGCCGCGTACAAGGCCGCTGACTTCGATCCCTCTTTCGACGAGTTTAGCGGCTACCGCACCGCCAATATAGCCGGTCACACCGGTCATAAATATTTTCATATATCTATTAGTTGATATCGACCTGTCCACCTGGTTGCTTACCGCTGAACATGTCCATTAAAAATTGAAGATTATTCCTGGAATGAAAGCCTTCCGTGTTACGCACGCTTTCTTCAGTGATCTGCGCAGAACGTCTGAACATTTTTTGTTCATAAGACGAAATGGCTTCCAAAAGATTTTTGGATTGACCCAGGCATAGCGCTTCGTAAAGATCCAAAGCATCGGCAAGGGCCTGGTTAGCACCTTCACCAGCATAAGGCGGTACACGGTGTGCTGCATCTCCCAAGATCGTCAGATTTGGTTTTGCGTCCCAATACTGGTCTAAGGGAAAGTGATACCATACCCTGGACACAAAGGTTATTTCGTCAGAATTGAAGAGCTCCTGCCAGCGGGGGCTCCAGTCCGCATATTCCTGCCTGAACCATGTTAGTACAGAGCCCTTACTGTTCAGATCAATGCCTGAATTGGCAAGCCATTCTTCCGGCCGTTTAACACCCATCAGAAAGGTCAGCGTTCCATCACAACGGGTAATAAAGAAGAGCGTTTTGCCGTTCTCCAGGGCATGAAGGCTGCCCCCTTTGGCCAGTTCCCAGATCTTTGGTGCATTCACCTGGGCATTGTGGAGATTGACTTCTATTGCTGTTGAACCGGAATATACCGGCTTAATATCTGTGAGATAGCCCCGCAGCTTTGAATTAGCTCCGTCGGCTCCGATAACAAGATCTGCGTAAGCTGTTGTGCCGTTATGAAATTCAATCTGCCATCCATCACCCTGAGGTGACATTTTCATAAAACGCGAGTCCCACACCAGGTTCTCCGGAGCAAGAGCATCGATCAGCATGTCCCTTAAAGGTCGGCGGTCTATTTCCGGCCGGAAAGCCTCATCGCCAAAACCATTCTCAGCGCTCACAAGATCGTCGATGATTACGTTCATCTGGCTATCTACCAGCGAGCTTCTGTCCGCACCTTTGCGATAAAGTTTTTTGAACTCGTCCAGTAAACCTGCCGTGGTGATCGCCTTTAATCCGGTATCATAATGCATATCCAGGGTTGATCCCTGCTGCCGGACGTTCCGGTCAAAATCCCGTTCATAAACTTTGACATTAACACCTGCCTGTTGCAGCAATCTACCCATCATCAACCCGCCGGGACCACCGCCGATAACAGCTACTTTTTTTCCTTTCAGCAATTCGTTCATGGCAACCAAAATTTTAAATCCGGATCAAAGTTCAGCCTATATTTGCGAACAAAATATTCACTATTGGCAAATTATTAGTCGTATATGGACATCAGCATTGTTGATAAAGCCGGATCAGGAATTTTGGCGGGTTTTGCCAAAGCCCTGGGAGTGCGTATGGAGGGCAGGTATGTATACATTCCTGAAGACAAGGGCGGCGGTTACCTGACTGGCTTTTCCTGGGGTAATGATATGCGCATGATGATCCGGAATTACCATCTGCATCATGGGGTTTCCATCGAGTGGACCAACCATGCAATCGAGGGACAGGAGCCGGTCGTGTTTCAGTTAAGCGGCATTTTTCCTGCCGCAGCTGCTGCAGATGAACAAGTGGTACCGGAGCGCTCCAGCGTGCTGATTTGCCGGCAGACGGTAACATCTGTTATCGCTATGCCATCAGATACAGCTTTCAGTAGCGTAACCATTGCTGTCTTCCTGCCGTACCTTCAACAAATGTTCGGGCACCTCGGGCATCCTGCCGTACAGACCATTTTAGAAAGGAATGCAAATTTCGCTTATGAAACAACGACCTCGCCGGCAATGTTCAGCGTCGCCAGCGAAATGCATCGGCAATCTCTACCTGCAGAATTAGAAAGCCAATACTATAAATTGAAATGTGAGGAGTTGCTTTGTCATATTTTCTCCATGCTGATTGAACGCGAACCTTTGCCTGCAAGTCAGATCCATTTGGAAGATATACGGGCAATCTATGCAATCAAACAGCGGCTTCAGTCAGATCTTGGAACACCACCCGACATTGTTAAACTCTCAAAAGATGCGGGTATGAGCGACAGAAAGCTTCGCCGGCTGTTTAACCAGATCTTCGGCAAGCCGGTATTTGAGTATTTTCAATGGATGAGAATGCAGGAAGCTGCCCGGCTACTTAGATCAGGACGACTTACTGTATCAGAAGTAGGTTATCAATTAGGTTTTACAAATCTGGGGCACTTCACCAGAGTATTTGAGCAGCATCATGGCATTAAACCGAAGAAATATTCTTTGATCTCATGACCCTGGACAAGACTGTATCCACCTGCTTTCATGCCGCTTTAGGGTAGATCTGCAGTAGTTATGAATGAATTATAAAGTACAGCAAGTAAAGTTCAAAACTTAGTAGGTGATGGATTAAAAAATGTAGCGTTATCAGCCGTTGGGGTAAAACTTAGGCGGGTAGAAACCGATAAAAGTAGAAGAATATCTGCCCAAAGTTCAGCTGATCACGTTTGATATCGACGGAGAACCATTATCGCTGGAAATACACGATAGATTAAGATATGTTGCAGATCCTATGGATGTGTGGAATTTAAAAAAGCAGCTTCAGATCAGAGCAAAATATCAGGTCGTTGGAGAGCAATTTTTAGCGGAATTAAAATCCCGGTTTTCTAACTTGGAACGAACGGATCTTTCATGAGCTATACCTGCAAGCGCCAGCTGGCTAACGGGTAATCCGGTCTGGATCCCAGGGCAAATTGGTTTGGTAATTGTTCCTTGCAGCCCGCAAAAAGGTTTATCATAGCTGATAAACCTTTTTGCATTTTATAACACAACCGGCCCAGTATTATACTTGCCCGTCCATTCAAAGTTTAAATCGATCCAGGATCGGTTTTATTGGGTTCAACTGTTCTAAAGTTGTAGCTATTGATTCTGTGATACAAAATCCAACAACATTATAATTTGCCTTTATTTTGCGTACCAGTTCAGCAACATCAGACACGGAAGAACCAATGTTTGTCGGGAACATTGAAAACGCATATTCCGACTTATCTAAAACATCTAAGTCCAGATGAATGTAAACATTTTTGAAGTTCTTAATTTCCTGTTGAAGGTATTCAAATTTACAATCTGCAATTGTTGTAATATTATGCTGCTTAATATATTCGCTTTCAGGCTCGTCTAACTCCCTCAATCCAACAAAACATACTTGTTCCGGCTTCAGTGTTGAAAACAGCAAGCCGGTAAACTCTTCGTTCCCTTCTCCCAGGAGTATCCGCAATGGCATTCCATGAAAAGTCTTGCTGGGAGAGCTTTCAGGAGTATTCAAATCTGCATGTGCATCTATATAAATAACGCAAAGATCTTCCTCGTAGATCTTGTTCAGATAGGAAACAGGTACAATTTCAATTCCACAGTCGCCGCCAATAGTTAATAATTTATCGAGCTTGCTGTCACTAATAGCTTCTCTGAAAAGCTTGGTCTGCTCAAGGATCGGTTCAAAGCACTTAATGTTGTCGATAGTTGCTAAACCTTTCGTTGAAAGCGGAATAACTTTGGTGTCACAATTCTTGAAATATGAAATGAAAGTCTCAGCTCCGGATTTCAATTCATCTGTGAAACCTGAGCCTTGCCACTGTGGGTTAATGAAGATCATAATTTACTATTTAAAATTGCTACAACGAATATATTTCCGGTATTATGCGCTACTTTTAGCAGAAGCCATTTCTACAAAATATTATTTTTAATCTACTTAGCAAAAAAATCGCAGTTATCATAGGGTAACGCAAATACGGCACAGGCTAGGTTTAGCTTAATACTTTAGCAATTCGTTGTAAGCCATTAAGGCTTCAGGTTTGTCATAAACGTCAAGGTATCAAAGTATAAGGTCAGGGATTTTAGCTTTCCATTTTCAACGGTCCAGTTTTCCGAAACATTCCCGTTAATCTGAATGCCGTTTGGAAATACAAAATCGTAGTTTCCAATAACGCTTGCTCTGTCGTCTTCTACAACCATTTGTTTTACACGCATGGCATCAAAGCGCTGCGAAAATCGTTTAATGATCTCAATATAGGCTTGCTTCCCTACAACCGGCTTAATATTGTTCATATCCCCGCCAACATATTCAAAATCGTCTGCAATTACACTTTCCCAACCCGATTTTTCTGCAAATCCCTTGTAATAGGTTTCCAACAGCTGTTTTGTCTGGGCTGATCTTTCCATTGTTTATAGTTTTTAAGTTTATAAATTTGTTGTTGCAAAATGCAAGAACCAAATATAAAAAAGATATTGCAAAACGCAACAACTATTTTTTTATGGAAAAATTCAGGTCAGATTGCCCGATCAGCTGTTCCCTTGATGTATTCGGGGATAAATGGTCGCTCTTAATAATCCGGGATATAATGCTGAGAGATAAAGTATCCTACAGCGAATTTTTAGGTTCGGAAGAGAAAATTGCTTCAAACATCCTGGTCAATAGGTTAAGTGTTCTTGAAGCGGAAAAGATCCTTGTAAAGGAAGTGTCGCCAGCAAATAAGTCAAAGTTTGTGTACAGCCTTACGCAAAAGGGCCTTGATCTACTGCCCATTGTTATAGAAATAATGGATTGGGGTGCGAAATACAATGCAAACTGTCCGCGAAAAGAGATCGGCAAAAAGATCAAAAAAGATAAGGCGGCTGTGATTAAGGAGTTAAGTCAGTCTTTGAAGTCAAAGATCAGGTAGTGCAGGTACTGATCTATAATTATGTCAATTGCCAGTACCTGCTACATATTGAATATAACAGATACCGGCAATTGCTAAATATAGCTATGCAGCCATGCTCATAGTAATATCTTCTTGCTGATCACATCAGCTTTACCAAAAATTATTGTACCCGTGAAAATTCCGGGAGGTACATTTACCGGTTCGGTAAAAACATTTTTACCTTTATTCAACTGCAACTGCCGGCTGATGACCGTACGTCCCATAATATCCCTCAGGGAAAAATCGCCCCGGCAGCCGGTGTCTGAAAAAATGAATATAGTAAGCTGGTTACCTGTAGCCGAGAGCAAAAGGCTATTATTATTTTCTTTGACGGCCAGCTTTACTTTTTCTGACAGTATTTCGTGGCCCGTCCGGTCCATTGTTCTGATCTGGTAGCTGTTGGTTCCGGATAAAGGCCTGAGATCAGCGAAATCATGCATCTTCATGGAGGAGCCTGCAGTATCAGTGCTTACCTGCCCGATAACAAAGGGTATGTGCGTTCCTTCAAACCGGAGCACCTCGAAATGCGAATCAGGATTTTCATTAACAGCCTGCCATTTCAGGATCACTTGCTTACGATCCAAAATTGCCTTTAATGCTGTAATTTGAGTTTCGCCAACCGGGGCCACCCTTGATGCCGGTGCGGCTAATAGTGCCCCTTCACTTTCTGATGACCCGCTTACCCATAATATGTCCTCTGTTGTAGAAGCTGAGGAACGGCCTATAGCTGTAGAACCGGTCGTTGTGTTTGATCCGTTTGTGTATAATCTGAATGTGACCGTGGTGCCGCCGGGAAGGTTTTGCAGCTCCGTAATCTCTGAAAGATCCACGTGTGGCATAAACTCACCTTCCGTATTAACTGCGATCGCTAATGTAAACGGGTCATCGGCTTTGTAAAAATCAGTGCCATTGATACTATACTTCCAATAATAAATTTTAGCTCCGCCACCCGTAGCCCGGATCTTGAAGTCCAGGCCGTTTAAACTTATTTTCTGCCCGGTTTTAGCGGTTATGCTAAAACCAAAATACATATTGTTGGCTATGGCTATAGCCGTATCTGCCAGATTGGAACTTGATGGCGTTGTTGTTAAGGATGCAAATGCCCGCGCAAGCCCGGTGGGATTTAAACCGGCCCCACGAACCAAAGGCGTGGCAGTAACAGCGTTATTTATTGTGGTTGGTGTAACATCCGTCTCGTTTCCTGCTTTTGCCGGTGTTGCCAGCTGCCAGGCTACTAATTTTTCCGGTGTGGTAACCGCTGTAGAATTTCCGTTCACTGTCAACACATAATCTGTGGTACTGGATGTAGCGGATCGCCCAAATGCTGTGGTACCGGTGCTTGTGTTAGAACCATTCGTATACATCCGGAAATAAACTGTTTTGCCGGCAGGTATATCCTGTAAAACCCCAATGCCGGACAGATCGACCGGTGGTTGCGTGTCTCCTTCATCAGCGGTGGCTGCTGACAGCACCCGCGGATTAGCAATCCTTTCAAAATTTACTCCGTCAAGGCTGTATTTCCAGTAGAATACTTTTGCACCGCCGGGTGTTACCCTTAACTTATAATTTATGCTACTAAGGGATGCTTTATATCCGGGTTTAATACCAACACTAAAGGCGTAGTACATCTCCTGCGAAATTGCCGTTGCAGTATCCGCAACAGCTGTTGTAGTTGGTACGCTTGTTAAAGAAACAAAGGTACGGTGCAGCACAAATGGCGCCCCCGCGGAATCGGTTGCCCGCAAACCGGCGCCACGCTGTAAAAGACCCACATTTAAGGAAGGATCAATAAGAGAAGCCGCAGCTGAAGCCTCACCCCCGGTTCTTAATGGTGTGGCAAACTGCCATGCAGCCAGCTTTTTTATGCTAACCGTATCTTCAACAATACCGCCTACAGAAAGTGCATAATCATCTGCTGTACCAGGACTTGAAACGCCGATACCTGCCATGTCTGAACTATTATCCATCCCGTTAACGTATAATCTGAAATAGACCGTCTTATCCGAACCTATATGCTGTAATTCGGGATAAGCTGATAAATCGATCGTTGCCTGTGAGGTTGATTGAGCAGCACTAAATAAATAGGATTTTGCCAGGTATTTGAAATTCACACCATCGAGGCTATATTTCCAGTACCACAGTTTTAGTGTTGACCCGGTGGACATTAGCTTTGCATCAATCGTTGACAATGAGATCCTTTGCGATGCCTTGGGCTTTACTGTGAACTGAAAGTACAGGTTATTATTGATTGCCACTGTCGTGTCAGAGGCATAGAGCGTTGATGCAACTGAGGCCACGGCGCCAAAGCCGCCTGGCAGCGATATATTCCCTGAAGACCCGCTCACCGTTTTGAAACCGGTTCCCCTGGTTAATGAGGAAATGTTCATGGCAGGATGGTTTATATTGGAATTGGCGGAAACTTCCGCACCTGTACTGGCAGGACTTCCAAACTGCCAGCCCAGCAACGGTACGGTTTTTTTAGGAGGGCCCGCATTTTTACGTTTATAGATCGTAAAGTCATCGATATCCAGCCGCCCATTGTTAGCTGTTCCTAATCCGAATTTATTGATCCTGAAACGTACGTTCCCGGGAATGTCCATTATAAAGGTGGCCTGCTGCTTATTCAGCTGGTGCGTTGAAATTACCGGCCCTATAGGCGCCCAGGTAAGCCCCTGGTTCGTTGAATATTCCAGCTGCCATTTCGATACGCTATCGGCAGCATAGGTGCTATGCTGCAGCGTTACCTTTGAAACGCCTTCCGTAACATCAAAGTTCATTTGCAAGTAAGCCGGTGCCGTGTTACGGTCAATGATCCTTACCCCATAGGTTCCGCTTGTAGGCTTATCATTCGCTGAGCTTCCACCGATAATTGCATTGTTCAATGTCCAGGTTCCTGTCCTGAAAACAACATCACCACTGGTGTAAGAGGTTTTTACCGGATCAGGGTTTTCGAAGTCTTCCGGAAATTGCCGGTATAATTCTCCTAATTCATTTTCCTTCTGGTCCAGTATCGTCATCACGGCATAGTGATCTGAAGCCGTATGGCCATTGAAAAGATCCAGTAATACATCATGCTCATAAGCTTTCCACGTATTGGTCGCAAAAACATAATCGACGATCGTTCTCTCCCTTCTGTCAATATTAAAACCATTTCCGGTTCCCCGCTCTTTCTCATGATCGATCACTGCAAGGTTTTTCGTATCCTTCAACAATACGGAATTATTTAATGTAATATAATTTGCATCCCATTGGGTAGTATTAAGATCGCCCATAAACAAAGTGGGGGCAGTACCGGCAATTTCATTGATCTTTTGTAAGATCAATTGAACACTATTCGTCCGGGCAACAGTTCCGACATGATCAAAATGTGAGCAAAACACATAAAAATATAAATTCGTTACCTGGTCGTTGAATTTAGCCCATACACACATACGTGCAAATTTGGCGTCCCATCCTTTTCCGGGAACGTCCGGTGTCGCTGATAAGTAGAAATGTCCATGTGACTGAAGCGTTAACCGTTGTGTATTATAGAGCAAGCCGACCTGGATACCAGCGTCAAAACCAATGCTGTCAAATCTCGGCAGCGTGTCGATCAGGTAACCGGCCATAGATGGCAATGTTTCCTGAAGCCCGATAATATCCGGCTTGTACTTTTCAAACTGGGAAACGACCATTAATTTCCGGTCGGCCCATAAATTTCCAACGTCTGTGGCATTATCGCCTCTTAAATTGTAAGTTATGACATTAAGATGCTGAGCCTTTGCTGCAGCACCCCATAAAGAGGTCAGCAAAAGGATTGAGATTAAATATTTCATGGCTTAGTGATTTAAAACAAGGGAAATATGTTTAATCCAGATTGATTACAATATTTTGATCACCGGTTGCGGTTCCGCGTATCTTAAGGTCCTTTTGTTTTACGCCGTTGATCGTAAAAGATGATATGTGGCTTCCTTTTCCCTTAACGGTTACGTTGATCATGGCTTTCCGGTAGGGAATGGATGTAATGCTTAAAGCGTGAATACTGTCAGGCAGATACGGTCTTATATACAGATCATCATTTGTGAATTTAAATCCCAACAGGCCATTGAACACCATACGCAGATATGCTGTAGCTGACCATGTTTGATTTTTAAATGAGGTCCAGTGAATGTCTTTCTCCGTTTTTCTGCGTTGCCAGCCACCATCAGGTACGCCTGAATCTGCATTATAAATTTCACGGAAGTTATAATTACCCTTGTCCTCATCCAGGGCCAGATGGATCAGATTGTATAACTCGGCAGTGAAGATGTCATAGTTTTTTGTAGTGAGGGCTGCATCAGCAAAAAAACCGTTCACCATTGGCCAGATCACTACATTGTGCCTGCCGGGCTGTTTTGCATTATACCGCGCAAAAGCAGGAGAAATAGAAGGAATGCCATGAGCCGAAGTAGCTGCTTCTTTTATCACACCGGCCGCCTGTTGTGTGTCAAGAATGCCGAATAATACGGCAAAGGAGATACCCAGGGCTTCCTGTGAACGGTCAACATTTCCCTGACTATCGATCAGGTAATAAAATCTATTCTCTTTTGTGTTATAAAGATATTTCAGAACCTGCGCTTTCAGTGCCGATGCTTTCTGATCGTAAGTATTTTCCTGTCCATCTTTTAGCAGGCCGCTCATTTCTGAAAGGGCTTTATAAGCGCCAAAATAAACTGCATTGGTACTTAAACACTTGATGGTCTTTGATCCTTTATGGTCAAGCACAAAAGACGAATTGTTCAGGCTATCATATACAGACCCGGGATAGCCGGCTATCCCGTCATTAAATACGGAAGGTCCGGTAAACAATCCGTAGGCATGATCATAAGCGCTTTGCTCCAGCTCTTTCATCGTATTCCCCGCACATCTGTAAGCTTCTTTTAAGAATACGCGGTCGCCCGTTATTTTATAGTGGTTCAGGGCGGCCAGGGTCCAGATGATCTTGTCCCAGTACTGGTGCCCGATCGAATCCCTTTTCACCGTAACGCTCCATAATGAATTCATAGCCACGCCGGGTCTTAATAAACTTGCACAGTTCCATGAATTAATGGCAATATCCCTTGTCCATTCACCACCATAATCACCTCCGGCAGCAAGTACTCCCCGCCTGACATTAATGTCTATGGTGTTCAAAGCAAGGTTAAAAGCATCCACCAGCGCTGCGTTATCCGAGCTGATCTTTTGAGCATTTAACTTAAGCGGCGCCGCAATGGTTATGAATAAAACCAAAGCAGAAAGTATGTTTCGCATTATATTTATGTTATAGATCCTTTTAAAAAATTATTGAGCGTTTTCAATACTGCTTATCCAGCTTTCTGAAGGAACTTTTGTTTCCGGCTGAGCGGAGGCGATGATCCGGAGCTTGCCGCCCGCATCGATCTCTTCCTGGGTAATGTAGATGCGGTTGAGCACTTTGCCGTTCAGTATTACTTTCTTAATATACTTATTGTGAGGTCCGTAATTTTTAACTTCGATCTCAAATGGATCCTTACCAATATGGTTCAGCTTCACCGTTTTCACCAACGGCACATTTAAATAGTATACCGGCCAGCCCGGGCAGGCCGGTGAAAAGCCACAGGTGGCAAGGACATACCAGGCAGACATAGCACCGGCGTCATCATCCATTGTGCGGATATAGGCCTTAGGCTCGTTTTTGTAAACTTTATCTACAAAGGGATCGATGCCTCTACTATTGTCATTAAAGTAATACTGGATCACGGTGTCCGCAGCAAACCGGTGCATCAGCTCCTGCGACTTCCATGGCTGACCAACCGCGTTGTATATTAATGGCGCCTGCAGATCGGGCTCATTGGCATGATTATAAAGATCCTCATTAAAGAACCGGTCGAGCTGAGTGATGAACGCAGCCGTTCCTCCTGCCAGATTAATAAGGCCTTTAATATCAAATGGTACAAACCACCGGTACTGCCAGATGGTGCCCTGGTAAAGATTTCTGGTCTGAACTTTATCAACATCCCCCGCTTCCAGGTTCTTAAAATCCTTCTCCCAGTACTTTTTATAATCGCGGGCTTTTTGCATGTATCTTTCACTCAGCTCATCCTTTTTAAGGATCTTTAGAATTTCTGCAAATGCCCAGGTATCATAACTTGATTCCAGCGCTTTATCCGGTTTGGAAAAATCAAGATGATCTATTTCCCTCGCCAGTGAATCGATGATCAGATCAAACCTAACCGGATAGCCTTTTCTATAAGCATCCAGCAGCACTACTATAGCATGCTCGGTCCGCACAGTATTTGTCGGTTCAGTCTGGGTAGCATAATCCTGTTTGCCTGCTGTATAGAGATTAGCCAGAGAGGTTACCATTCCCCTGTATCTTTCGGGCCAGCCAACAGAAAGCAGGGGAAGCTGTGTACGGTAGTTGTCCCAAATGGCCCAGCCATTAAACATCGTTTCCGTACTTTTCTTTTCGATACCATCTGTACCGCGGTAAGCGCCATCCTTTTCAGAGATCTGATAAGGCGATTGCAAGGTGCGGTACAGCAGGGAATAGAACAATTTCTGCTGAGCAATATCCCCGGTCACTTCAATCCTGCTTAACACCCGGTTCCAGGCCTCATGGCCTTCTTTGCGAAGCTGATCAAATGTGCCGTGAAAGATAGATGATCTTGCATACTCAGTACTTACCGACGACATACCAACCCTGATCTCAACCGGATCATTTACGGTGCTGAATACGCCGGTTAGTTTGTGCCCGGGCTTTTCTGTCCAGGTTACCGGCTGGCTAAATTCAAAGCAGTAATAAAATTTATACGTTCCTGCATTACAGGTAGTACGGGCTTGTACCCAGCCTGTTAGTGTGCGGCTGGTAGTTACATGCTCTTCAGCTACGAATTTATTGGCCAGCGTATGAGCAAGATCAATGAAGTAACCGTTATTACCGGTGGGGAAATGATAACGGTGCATTCCGTTCTTCTGGCCTGCAGCTAATTCCGCTACAATTTTATTGGTGAAGGCAACCTTATAATAGCCGGGCGTACCCGACTGATTAATTTTGATCAGCTCTTTATTTTCTTCTTCACCAATGAAAGGCCTGATTAAAATATTCCCGCCGCTTCCGCGGCAACCTACGCCCTCAAAGCGGTTGTGGGTAAATCCCAGAAAACGCCGGGCCTCATACTCATATCCTGTATGGGTAGCCGGATAAGTTTGTGGCCCAATGCTCAGCATACTGAACGGATAGGATGCTGCCGGTGATAGCTGACCATGATCGCCCGATGTTCCTAAAAACACATTAACATTCGCTGCGGGGTCCGTAACTATTGTGCGCTGAGCACCGGCCATATTTAAACCGAAGGATAAAAATATGGCCAGATAATACTTGGTATATCTCATATGCCGGTTAAATTATTTTCCGGCTTTGCTGGTTTCGCCGGTTCAATAATCGCACTTTCAGCTATATTCAGCACAGCTGTTATTACGTTCTTTTTCATAGTGGACTGGTGCGTTAACTTTTAGGTATATGAGCAATAGCTTGGCGGCCGGCTAATTACCGGCCACCCATGCCATTGCTGATTACCAGCCGGGATTCTGGCCCAGTTTGGGATTAACCTGCCGGTCGTTCTCAGGTATAGGATATAGATAGAATTTATCATCCCAGGCGCGCTTTACATTTGTAAGCCAGGTAAGCTCACCGGAAGTATTGTTGGATAGCCTTTGCGGATTGGCGCCACTCTTGATTGTTTCGGCAACATTAACATAAGTTACGCCGGGGATCGTAGTAGCTGGTTTGTCCTGATAAAAGAGCACATCCAATACGCCATCCTCATTAAGGTCCAGCGCCTGGTCCAAAGCAGGTACATAAAATCCGTTCCATACCTGCTCCATTAACGGACCACGTTTCCACCGCACGATATCATAAAACCGGAAGCCTTCCAAAGCCAGCTCAATCCCTCTTTCCCGCCGGATCTCCAGCAGAACGGCATCACTGATACCGGGAAAATAGTTAGCCTTTAAATAAGGGTCGGCTATCAAAGGTTTTGCGCTGGTATTGCCCGTTATACCGGCCCTTCTTCGCAGCGCACCGATCGTATTGTTCCAATCCTCATCAGTCAATGTGCCAAGCTCGCCCTTAGCTTCTGCGTAATTCAATAAGACCTCTGCATAGCGGATCAACGGCAATGAATTAGTATTCCGGGAGCCACCATCCATGGATGCATCATCCATAGTCAGCTTAATGGGCTGGTAGCCTGTGTATGTGTAAGAAAATACAGGTGGAGCTGCTTGTTGTACGCCGCCATTAGCGCGTGTGTAATTGCCCATTCTTATTGTTTGCTGCAGACGCATGTCACGGTTTTTCACCTCCTCGGGAAATGTCATAGTGCGATAACCGGCTGCATTCGTGAAGGGTGTGCCGTCTATATTCAGATAGGTATTTATGAAGGTACGTGTAAAGCTTAGCCTGTCGCCATAAGTGGAGCTTGTGAGGTACCAGTTGGCATCATTATAAATAGCCAGAGTTGGATCAACCAGGTTTGCCAGTATTATTTCAGAAGGAATGATCGCCTGGCTGTTAAATAAATTCCGGTAGGATTTATCCGTACCGCCTGCAATGTTTAAAGCAAACCCGCCGTTGGTTATTACCTGTTCTGCAGCTTCAGCAGCGGCGGTCAGCAAAGTATTGACCGAGCCTTGCAAATTATATTCCGTATGATACTTCCGGAAAGTACCTTCGAACAAACACACCCGGGATTTAAAGGCAAGCGCTGTATATTTGGTGATAAGGCTCCGGGTATTATCAGTGGTTGTAATATGCGATGCTGCATAATCCAGGTCCGCCATAATAGAATCAACGATCAGGGTTCTTGGATCACGGCCGGCATACAGATCCGGATCGTCAACATCAAATGGCCTGTTGATCCAGGGCACATCTCCAAAACGCTTTAATTTTTCAAAATAGAACCAGCCGCGGAAAAATCGCGCAAGTCCGATATAATTTTCCCGGATAGGCTGAGCAACAGCGGGATCTGTACAGTTCTGTATAAAGTAATTGATATTACGCAGATCGCTCCATGACCATCCTGTGCTTTGCTGGGGACTGAAGGCGCCGGGGCGGATGAAATCAGGAACCGTGGTCCGCGCCAGATAATCGCTCATTGCATCCCCTCTTATGATGGCGCTTGTGGTAGGTAAAATATTATAAAATGAATTGGTATACAGATCAAGGCCGGCTTTACTACCGAATACTGCAGCTTTATTAGCAGTAGCCTGAGGTTGCTGGTCAAGTTTTTTACAGCCAATGCTCATGCAGCTCATGAAAAGCATGAACAGCAATGGCCTGAACAATTTTTCACTAATGATCGTCATATCAAATGTCTTTAATTGTTAAAATGTTGCAGATAACCCAAAAGTGATTGACTTCAATATTGGATAGTTGTTGCCATTACCGGCCGACCCATCGGACAAAATTCTGTCTGAACCGCCAATACTTTCGGGATCAATGTCATGCGTATTTTTGAAAATGGGCGACCAGGTCCATAGATTTTCCCCCGACACATACATTCGTGCATCTTTAAGTCCGATCCTTTTAATCAGGTTAACGGGCAAATGATAACCAAGCTGGATATTCTTCAACCGTACATAAGCGGCATTTTGAAGATACTTGGTCTGACTCTGGGCAAGTTCATTGCTGCCTGCGGCTTTATAACCTGCAAACCTGGGGAAATAGGCATCCGGGTTTTCGGGGGACCACATTTTGTCTAACTGATTTACAGTTGCTTTAAAATAAGGGGAAGCATACTGGCCCCAAAATGTTCCGGTTGCGCCGATCGGATACCAATCGCATTTACCCACCCCTTGTATAAACGCTCCGATGAAAAAGCCTTTCCAGTCAGCATCCATACTAAATCCAAAGGTATAATGAGGAAGAGCGTTGCCTATGATCCGCCGGTCACCGGGATTTCCTACTGTATTATTGCCGGCATCTATTACACCATCTCCGTTCAGGTCTGCGAATTTGATGTCGCCGGGAGCAAGCGTTCCTGTATTGGACGCCTTTACAAGGATCTGTTTGGGCGACTTGGCGATATCCTCTGCTGATGTAAAATAACCGGCATTCTGATAACCCCATATCTCACCAACCTGTTCACCAACGTAATGATCAGCCAACCTTTTGTCGGGGTTATTGTATTTGGTGATCACTGCATTATAATCAGCAAGCGTAGCTCTGAAACCATAGTTAAACGGGGCGCCGGAAACGGTAATCACATCGCGCCAGGCTACCGACAGCTCCCACCCCCTTGTTCTCAGATCGGCATAATTACCTTTGGGAGATGCTGTTCCAAAAACGGTTGGTAATGACGGGCCTAATGTGAACATATTAAGGGTTTTCCGGGTGTACAGGTCTCCTGAAACAGATAGCTTTCCGTTCAGCACACTTAGATCCACGCCAATGTTCTGGGTTCTTGAAGTTTCCCAGGTCAGGCCATCCGGCAATACGCCCGGCGCGCTTGTGGCCTGCGGACGAACGCCATTCAGGATCCGCCCCAGCTGGCTGATATTGAACTGCTCCTGGAACACATAGGAGTTGATACTGCCATTACCTAATGAGCCGTAAGAGCCACGGAATTTAAGGTCCGTAATGATCTTCGGTGAAATATGCCAGAAAGGCTCACTGGATACCCTCCAGCCGGCAGATAAAGAAGGGAAAAAAGCATAGCGCTGATTGGAAGGGAACTTGGAGGAACCATCGTAACGCCCATTGCCTTCCAGCAGATAACGTCCCTTATAATCGTAGTTTAAACGGTAAAAGCCTCCTACTACATTCCACCTGTCCCAATCTCCGGAAGTAACTATGGATTGACCTAATGCTAAATTAATGTTGTCCGCATCCGGATAGGCCAGGCCGTTACGCTGCACGGCTGTACTCTGAAACGTAGATTGCTCGTAATTGAAACCGGCTAATACCTTGGCATGGTGCCCGCCGCTCAGCTTAGGTTCATACTCACCGTAAACATTTGTTACAAAATAACGGGTAGGCTGGAATGTAAGAGTAATATCATTAAAGGCCGAACCTACATACTCGATCACCCCCGGTTTCCGGCTATATGGCACCGGTACTCTTTTTACAAAGGTGTTATTATCCGTGTTCTGAAAAGTAAGGTCACCTTTTATCCTGAACTGATCATCCAGAAAGCGTGCCTCAAATCCGGTTGTGTTGCGGAATACCTTTTTGTCAAAGTCATAGCCGTTCTTACCATAAACAAAATCACCAACGGTATAAGCGGCTGAATAGGTTAATGTTCCGTCAGGATTATAGAGCGGCGCTACGGTATGCGCTTCTGCCGACATATTGATCCAGATACCGCCGCCTTCACCAACATTTAATGGGTTATGATACTTCATCGAAGAATAGTCGGCATTGTTATATACTTTCAACCATGGGAATACCTGCAGTGATCCTTTAGCCCTGAAGTTGTAAATATTGTAATCGTCAGAATTATATCTGAACAGGCCATCCTGCTGGTATATGCGTCCGGTTACCAGGAAGTCGGCTTTGCCACTGCTACCGGAAAGGGATAAGTTATGATCTCTCGCCGAGGTATGATCCTTGTAAAGCAGCTTGTACCAGTCTGTGTTCGCATAATATACATACTCGCCTGCACCATTGACATCTACTTTTGGTAAGCTGGGGTCTGCATCTCTTCTTTGCAGCTCAGCCAGATATTCTGCTGAAAACTTTACAGTTTTATTGATATTCTGCGCGGTTTGGGAACTGCCATACCAGGCAGTATAAGCCTCACTAAAAAGCCTGGCGAACTGATAGCCGTTAGTAACTAACTCCGGTACAGTGGTCGGGCTTTTGAACGACTGATTATAGGAATAGGTAACGCTTATCTTATCCTTCGACGGGCTTTTAGTGGTGATCAGCACTACCCCAAAAGCTGCCCTGGCTCCATAGATAGCGGCTGATGCTGCATCTTTTAAAACTGTAACACTTGCTACGTCATTGGGGTTTATACGGCTGGGATCACCTTCAACGCCGTCGATCAAAACCAGTGCATTACCTCCCTGGCCTATGGAGGTGGTGCCACGGATATTATAGCCGGGTGATTGTATGGGCTTACCGTCTGCAGGCACCAGGTTTAGATTAGGCAATAAGCCTTGCAGGCCCTGTGTTAGGTTTGGCAGCGAGCGGTTTTCCAGCGCTTTAGCCGATACCTGGTCAACAGCCCCGGTGAGGTTTACTTTTTTCTGAGTACCGTATCCTACCACAACAACTGCTGATAGATCTGATGCCGCCGGGTTTAGCGTTAGCACCGCAGGCACGCTGCCTGCAGGATGTTCCTGTGTCTGATAACCGACGAAACTAAAAATAATGATGGTAGCTGCATCAGGGACCGTGATGGAATATTTACCATCCTCAGCGGAGGATACCCCGTCCATTGTTCCTTTCACCCTTATGCTAACGCCTGTTAGCGCTTCGCCCTTCTCATTCTGCACTTTTCCATTAACCGTGAGGGCAGCTTTTATTGAAGTGACCTTTGGCAATTCCTTCTCCTTGACTAAGATTAGCTCCCCCTGGATCTCGTAAGTTAAGGGCTGATCCCTGAGGTAAGTATCTAACACCTCAGTGATGGTGGCATTCTTAAAATTCACATCCCTGGGAGAAATATCTTTTATCTTGTTCACCGAAACTAATACGTTGTAGTTCGTTTGCTTCCTTAGTTCCCGGACGATTTGCTCAAAGGTTGTTTTCTTATGGACAAAATTCACCCGCTGAGCAAATGTTTCCGCCCGCACCTGAAACAGGGCTACGAGAATTAAAACGGCCGTTAGTTTCATAAATAATAGGAATTTATTTGTGCCGCCGGGACGCGCACAAAGAAAACGTGGATAAATGTTATACATTTGTGTTACTGGTTAATATTGAAAATTTTGTTAGCAGCAAATATCATCAGTAGCCAGGCATCAGGCGGGGGTGTTCCACCACCTCCGCTTAATTTTTTGGCCACCTGTCAGTGATCTGACCGGATTTCGTTTTTCTTATCTCATAGTTGGCGTAATTTATTAGTTGATCATTTATGTGTTATTTCGCTTTGGGTAAGACCCGGATGGTTTTTCCATCTATCTCAAACCTGACCTCGCCGGTTATTTCCAGCATCTTTAATACTTGTGATACATTCGAGTAGCGTGTGAGTCCCCCTAAATAAGATTCCTTTAAATTAAATCCCTTCTGATATTGAATATCTACATCGTACCAACGCGAAACCTTTCGCATAATACTTTCGAGTGGTTCGTTATTAAATAAAAATTTATCGTTCTTCCAGGCCAAAGCATCTTCAATATCAGCGGCAACAATATTTATAGCTGGATCTCCGGTTGAATTAACCGCTTGCTGACCAGGTTTTAAAATTATATACCGGGATGATGTTTTAAGGCCAATGCTACCTTCCACAAGCGTTGTTTTAATAACAGGTTCGTCATCGTATGCATTAATGTTGAACTTAGTGCCCAGATCTTCTATAACCTGCCCTTTAACACTCACTTTAAAAGGCTTACGCGCATCGTGTACAACTTCAAAATAAACCTGCCCTGTTATTTCAACGCTCCGTTGATTTCCATTAAATGCTACCGGGTAATGAATAGATGAGGCAGCGTCCAGTATGGCAATTGTTCCATCAGCAAGTGTTAACTGGTATTTTCCGCCCCGCGGCGTTTCCACGGTATTGAATAATCCGCCATTGGCAGCAGCTGCCTGGTCATTGGTATAACTTAGCTGACCATCTTCCTTTTTTGCGATGGTAACGCCACCTTGTTTGGCTACGACACCATTTTTAGCTCCATTTAACTCGACTTTTTCCCCGTTAGCCAGGGTTAGAATGGCTTTATTGCCCCCCGGGGCTACATCCTGAATTGTGTGAGCCATTTGCTTTTTTACCGGTTTGTCCGGGAAAAGCAAAAAAGCCCCGTACGAAAGAATTATTATAACTGAAGCCGCTGCTGCTATTTTGGGTAAAAGCCATTTTTTCTTTGCTTCCTGCTGAACGATCCCTGCCTCCGAATGGATACGTGCAAGCATCAGCCTTCTATGCTCTTGTGGTGTCAGGCCTATTTCTAAAATCGTCTCCTCAGCATCTTCGCTTAAAAACCATTCGTCAAATTCCTGTTGTTCGGATACAGTAAGTTTTCCTTTCAAGTAATTCCTGGCCAGCTTTTGAAGCCGGTTCCTGTTGGGAGGAATAGTCATACTGTGTTTAATTTAGTTGCTTTATTATTAAGTACCCCCGGCCGGTTAAAACCCGCAAAAAAAAATAAAAAAAATTTGGAAGAGGGATTAAAACAAAGAACCGCCCAAAAACGATCCCTTCTATTCCCGTAGAGAGGAATAGTCATACCATATCTGATTGGGCCGCTTTATTATAAGTACCCCTGGTTGGCAAAAACCCGCAAAAAAAAAATAAAAATTTTGGAGAGAGAAGGATTAAAGCAAAAAGCCACCCAAAAAACTACCAAGATCTATCCGCAGTTTCCGCCGGGCGCGCAATAAATGGGCATCTACGGCTTTTTCCGATAAGTTTAGCTCAGCTGCAATTTCCTTGTAGGACTTATCCTCGTTTTTCAACTGATAAACTAAGCGGCTCTTTTCCGGCAATTTGCTAACAAGCATTTCCAGGCGTTCGCGGATCTCCTCAAATTCCAGGTACTCCTGGGGGGAATCACCCAGCAGACCGCTGACCAGCTCTAAATCAACTGAGCGTGAAGAAGCTCTTTTAGCCAGCACTTTAAGTACCCTGTACTTTATAGAAATAAAAAGATAATTGGCAAAATCACCGTTTATTTTAAGGCTTTCCCGTCTTTTCCAGAGCGAAACAAAAACATCCTGCACAATATTCTCGGCTTCCATAAGGTCGCCGGTTTTTCGGTAAGCTAAGCTTAATACCCTGTCCCAATAACGATTGTAAAGCACATCGAATGCGCGGGCATTACCGTCTTGCAGTAAGCTAAGTAATTTCAGGTCATCGAATGTATGCAGCCCGCCCATAGTTTATAATGGTTGAATAAAGCTATAAATAATTCCCCGAAATAAACAATTGATTGTAAACTGCATGTTAATTATCAGTTATATTAAGTTCAATTCTGAAGTTACTCCTTACAGTATGTGTAAATGCTACGCTATCACTGGCTGGCTGATGGCAGCCGGATGATCAGGAAAATTATGCCATTGAGCTTTTATTTTTATCTTTAGCTGCAATAAGATAATAAGCCCCCAAATAACAATGACAACATCCACCTTTAAAATAACCATCCACATGGTCTCCAGTCTCGATGGCATTATTGCCAAAAAGGACAATAGCATCTCCTGGTTTGAAACAACCGACAACTACGAAAAAGGAGTTACGCTCACGGAACAGGACACGCGGGAATTTCTTAAAGCAATAGATTGTTATGTAATGGGCGCCCGCACATACGAACATGCTCTGGAGCTTTCAAGATCTTATGGATGGGCTTATGGAAACACGCCAACGATTGTATTAACTCACCGGAACCTGCCTGTTGAAAGGCCAAACATCGAACTTTACTCAGGCGGCCTGGATAAATTGGTGAATGAACGGTTAAAACCAAACTATAAAAATGTTTGGCTCGTTGGCGGAGCAATGCTTGCCAAAGATTTCATTCGTTTAAAGCTGGCAGATGAAATAAGGTTATCGATCATGCCCATTATTTTGGGGGATGGCACCCTGTTCTTTGATCAGATAGGACAGGAACAGGCATTGCACCTAAAAGATGTGACAGCCTACAAAAGCGGGATGGTGGAATTATTTTATGAGATAAGAAAGTAACGGAAAGGCCATCAGACCTTTTATTTTGCCTTATTCAATTTAACAACCGCCGCTTCAATCCAGTCCGTTCCAGGCATACCCGTAACCCATAAAACCACCTGAGTTCTCACCTAAGGTGATCACTTTTCACTTTGACAGCATATGTTATTAAAACTTCAGCAGAGCTGGCAGTACGTTTGTTATATAGAGTTACGAAGCACTATTGTATGTAAATTTTATTATATGTATCTTCAGGGCCGGGAGCACGAGCTATACAAGGGACAATCATCATATTAATCACTATCCTATGCCTACAGAAAGATGCATGAAAAATATGTTTTTCATTGCTTTAGCAGCGGTCACCTGCATTTCCTGCAGATCTACCGAGCTGGTTTACATTAATGTATTGAAACCAGCACCCGTGACTATACCGGCCTATATTAAAAGCCCTGGTGTTGTGAACAGAACCACCGTTACCTCACAGCATAAGACAGTAGACGCCGTTGATAAGATATTCAGCCTTGAAGGGGTACAGCTTGACAGAGAAGGAGCACAAAGCAGCGTAAGCGGGCTTACCGGCGAACTGCTGAAAAACAACCGTTTCAGCGATGTAAAAGCGCTGGGTGAGCTGGATCTGACCACCAATGTTCCTGGGCTTTTCTCTGCGCCGCTCTCCTGGGAAGCCGTAGACAAAATATGCCGGGAACATCATGTGGACGCCCTTTTCTCACTGGAGCTTTTTGACACCGATTCAAAGATCAGCTATGCCGCAGTACCTGTTTCTTTGAAAACACCGCTGGGCAATGTACCAGGTATAGAGCACCAGGCCAGTATGCTTACCACTGTTAAAACAGGGTGGAGGATCTATGATCCCGCCAGCAGGAATATCCTGGATGAATTTCCTGTTGCCAGGGACATTACTTTCTCCGGCAGGGGTATCAACCCGGCCGTTGCCGCCGGTGCACTGATCAACCGCAAAGAGGCAGTAAAGGAAGTGAGCGTACAAGCAGGGCAATATTATGCCATGCGGATCATTCCCTTCCGGACAAGAGTAACCAGGGATTATTATGTGAAAGGCACTGATAATTTCAGGACAGCCCGGCGTAAAGCGCAAACCGGCAACTGGGACGGCGCAGCTGAACTATGGAAGAAAGAAACCACGAACCCTAACAGCACCGTGGCCGGCAGGGCCTGTTATAATATGGCCATTATCTGTGAGATCAACGGGGAGCTTGACCTTGCAATCAAATGGTCGCAGAAAGCTTACGAGGAATACAAAATCCGCCTCGCGCTGAGCTATATCCGTTTACTAAAGAACAGGCAGGCAGGCAATGAGCTGCTGAAACAGCAGCAGGCAGAATAATGTGGTTTATCCATAAAAACAGAACAGCAGCGCCTTTTTACAGGCAAAACTGCTGTTTGATTCTCTATGGTCTTTGCTACTTCACCTTCTTTCTTTTGCTGGTTTAATATGTTTTCTATAATAACTGATTTAATAATGAATAATAATTTCCTCCTTAATCTGATCTTTTAAAATCATGCCATTAATACCAGCAAACTAAACAGGGGCAAGCGTTACACGGGAACAGAGAATCACAATCCATCCCATTAATAACAAATTGTATCCTTATTTCCTCACTACCCACAACTCTTATCCGCATTTATGGGAATGGCAATACATATGGAAAGATTATACTGTACCGGTTCGTATCTGCGGCAGGCTGATCACAATTTCTGGATCTTCCTCACCTTTACCTGCCCGTTATGCTTCAGTGACAGTATATAGGTACCCGCCGGTTTACGGCCGGCATCAAACGGAACATTATAGGCGCCTGCTTCCAGGCGTGCATTGACCAGCTCTTTCACCGGTTTGCCATTTATGTCATACACTGCAAGATTAACCATGCCTGCTTTTTCTATGTTAAAGCGGATGATTGCATGATCATTAAATGGATTGGGAAAACTGCTCAATGTAGACGGCTCTTCAGCATTATGTGTAACATTCATGCTGGCCAATGAGCGAAGGCTGCTGCCTGTTTGGATCTTTACTTCCGAATAGCTGTTCCATGCATTCACGCTGTTACCATGGCCAACTATGCGCACATATTTACCGGTTACCGGTGTAAAGGAAAATGTTTGCAGGTTAGTGGAAGTACCGCTGCTCACACGTCCTGCCGATGCTGTGGTCCAATGCTGGGGATCATTACCTACCAATACATCAAAAGTAGATGTCCGTACATTACCGCTGTAGAATGCGATCTGCACACCTGATACCGATACTGTATTATCCAGGCAAAACTGGATCCATTGGCCATCACCGCTGGCAGACCAGCGGGTGTTCAGGTCACCATCCAGTACATTCGCCGGCACATTGCCATCGTCGGCGCTGGCGGTTACCGGTTGGCAGTCAGATGGCTGGTCAGTTGCAAAAGGCCCTACCATTGCTGGTGTGAGTATGCGGGCAATAACAGGGGCGGAAGAAACTTCATCAGCCCCAACATCCAGGGAAGAAGTCCGTGGCTGTCCATCCATATCAGCTGTAACCGCTGCATAGGATCCTGTTGCTGCATTAATAGCCGGACTTCCGCTCTGCAGGTGAAAAGTACCGGTAGCGTCCCTTGCCAGCAGTGGATTAACGGTCGTATATCCGCTGGATGGCATATCACCATCGCCATTGGTATTATAAAGTATATTCCCTGACCATACCGCACCAGTATAAGGACCTGCAATGGAAGCCGCCGGTCCCCCACCCTGGATAATATTATTGACAACGGTTTGGGCCGTAGCACCCAGCCCATTTGTACGGCCTGACTGCACTATATTCGTTGTATTATTCACCAGCGTGTTAAAAGCGATCAGGGTACGGTCCGGGCGATCATGTGCGGTAAGCGCAGCTCCATCTGCTACTTCTCCATCGCCATTGCCAATATTAATAGCAGGATTACAGTTCTCGAAGTGGTTGCTGAAAATGTTGTGATCATCTCCAAAAATGCGGATCCCCGGCGTGTTAATAAAATAGTTACCATACACGGTGCAGTGGTTACCATGCCTCAAAGTGAATTGGGCAGGGCAATTGCGGATGGTATTATAACGGATGGTAACGCCGGATGATTTAATAGAGATCAGCTCATTTTCGCCTTCACAATCTTCAAAAAGATTATACTCTAAAATGCTATTGGAAGTGGAAAGGCTGTAGCCACTAAGCCCGAACTGCAATGTTTCAGCGCCATTGCCGGTTTGGGGCTGCTGATCCAGGAAGTAGTTATGATGAATGTGCAGGCGTTGTGCGATCTGGCTGCCGCTGCCGCGTACTGCAATAAAACGTCCCAGGGCATTTTTATGCTGAAAGGTATTATGATCTACTTCATGGTCATTACCATTCAAAGTAAGGTTCTCACCTGTACCCGGTGTCTGGAACACATTGCAGGTCCACCGGCAAAAGCTGGTACCGCTTGCCATGGTAGCCTGGGAGGCATTAAAGGTAAATTTGAATCCCTTGATGATGATATATTTTGCGGGACTTGCAATGTTAAAACCGGCTGTCCCATTTATTTCAGCACCACCAATTGTTTGCGCGGTAATGGTAATAGGCTGTGCAGCGGTTCCCTGTTTGCTGATAGTAATGTCTGTTGATGCCGTGTAAACGCCATTGGCAAGAATAATAACATCTCCAGGGGCAGCATTATTGATAGCTGTTTGTAAAGCCGGCAGCGAAGAAACATTTATAGTGGCAGCTGAAAGCTGCATCGCAGCTGTTAGGCACAACACAAAGAAAAAGATACTTAACGGGTAATTTTTCGGGTTCATGTGGAATGATTTAGAGGGTAATTTAATTGAGCGTGGACACATAGGGCTCGCAACACCAACGGGAATTGTGCAGGCATACATAGGAATCCTAAAATTGCGCAATACAAAGGATTTTCAACAGTTCTTACTCGTGGAATGTTCGTTAACCCTAATCTAATGTAAGTATTTTCCCTCAAATTGCAAACGATTGCATAAATCCTTAAAAAGCGGCATTCGGGGTATGTATTATGTGTGTGTAATTCAATACAGCAGGCTTTTACAGAGTTTTAAAGCCCGCTTAAACATCTTATAGATGAGAAAAAAGTATAAGTAATTGATAAAATTAAACAAGGGCTGTAGCGGATCGGTTTTCCTGTGATTAATATCCAGGCCATATCTCTTTTCCATAGTAGCTGTGCTAACTCAGCCCCTTTATTTAAAAGGCCACTTACTGGCAACTGCAAGGAGCCTAATGCAAAACAAAAACCGCACAGATCATACGATCTATGCGGCTTTCCTGAATATACTGATGATAATTACTATTCTGTTTTCAGGCTGTTCACCGGATTCATAACAGCGGCTTTTATGGCCTGGTAGCTTACTGTTGCCAGTGTAATTACCAGCGCTCCGCCGGCGGCGGATATGAATACCCACCAGGAGAGTGTTGTGCGGTATTCATATTGCTGCAGCCATTGATGCAGGCAATACCCTGCCAGCGGAATGGCAATGGCGCAGGATATTATGACCAGTGTTACAAAATCTTTCGACAGCAATTTCCATAGGTTGAAGACAGAGGCCCCCAGCACTTTGCGTATGCCTATTTCCTTCGTACGCTGCTCTGCCACAAAGGATGCCAGCCCGAATAATCCCAGGCAGGAAATGAAAATGGCAAGCATTGCAAAAAAGGTGGTGAGGTTGCCGATACGTTCTTCATTATCAAACTTTTTAGCGTATTCATCGTCCGTGAACTTATATACAAAAGGACTGCCCGGGTTGTATTTCCTGAATACCGGTGTTATTCTGGCCAAGCCTTCCTGTATGGATATACCGGGCTTTATCCGCACCGTTATTAAACGGGCCCAGGCCGGGTTCAGGTGGAAAATAGTAGGCCGCACCGGCTGATAGGGTGACTCCATTACCATATCCTTTACTACACCAACGATCACATGATCCTGGTTCAGCCAGCGGATAATCTTACCTATTGGTTCTTTAAAACCAGTGAGCTTAACGGCTGATTCATTCAATATAAAAGCGCCGGTGTCTGAAGCAAAGCTCCGGGAAAAATCGCGGCCTTCTTTCAATTTCCAGCCAATGGTATTGCCAAAGTCGTGCGAAACAGCAATAGTGCCCGGGCTCACTACCAGACCAGGATCTTTACCTTCCCAGTCAACAAGGTTATTAGACCATACTTCCGTAGGCGCGCTGTTGGATTCCGCCATATCTGCCACTGCGCCTGTTTGCAGCAGGTCGCGGCGAATGGCGTTGTAATGCCCCTGCATATCCGGCGTATTCATATCTACGGTGATCAGTCCCGCGCGGGTATAACCTACGGGCCGGTTGCGGGCATGCTGTATCTGCCGGTAAACAAGAAGCGTGCTTATGATAAGTGAAACGGATACCGTGAACTGCACTACTACCAGTACTTTGCGGGGAAGCGCTGCAAACCTGCCTGCACGGAAAGTGCCTTTGAGCACTTTTACCGGTTCAAAGCCCGACAAATAAAATGCGGGATAGCTGCCGGAAACAAGTCCTGCAAAGCAGGTAAAAGCAAGCGTAAATATCCAGAACAGGGGCATGCTCCAGGGAATGGCCATGGCTTTGTCTGACAGGTTATTGAAGAAAGGCAGCGACAGCAGTACCAGCAGCACTGCCAGCACCAGCGCCAGGAATGCCACCAGCAATGATTCGCTGAGGAACTGCGCTATAAGCTGCCCGCGGAATGATCCGATGGCTTTGCGTATGCCTACTTCCCGGCTGCGTTTTTCGCTCCTGGCCGTGGAAAGGTTCATGAAATTGATGCAAGCCAGCACCAGCACAAACACGCCTATAATACCTATAAGCCATACCATGCTGATACGGCCGCCGGCCACTTTACCATTCTCAAAGCTGCTGTATAAGTGCCATTTTTCCATAGGATGCAGCAGCAGCTCTTCCCGTGAAAAGTTAATATGCGGCGTGGGTACATTGCGGATCTTAGCATTCACTTTATCAAGATCCGCATGATCGTTCAGCTGCACATACAGCTGACACATATGATTGTCCCATTGTGTCCGGGCATTTTGTATCCAGTCAGTGTTATTGATATACCAGTTCCAGGGCAGCAGCATCTTTATATCCCTCATGGTGGTGTTATATGGCAGGTCTGCATACACACCGGCGACCTTCATATCTGTCTTATTATCCAAACGCACTAATTTATTCAGCGCGTCTTCCTCTCCAAAAAGGCTACGGGCCACGGATTGGGACAGCAATACAGAGGAGGGGTCTTTCAATGCATCAGCGTTACCCTGTAACATTTTGAGGGTTAACATCAATGGAAAATCCTGCTGCGCCCACACACCTGTTTGCGATATTTGTTTGTCGCCCACCGCCAGTATATGCGCGGCAGGATGGGAAACCAACGATATATATTTAAGATCAGCAGCGTATTTATCCTGTAGCTCAGTACCCATGGGAATGGAAACCGTGCTGCCGGTATAGGTTTTTCCGCTGTTGGTTGCATTTACCATAACCTGCGCCAGGCGATGGTATTGATGGTGCCAGGTGTTAAAGGAAACCTCATCCCATACCCATAACCCTATCAGTAATGCTACGGCCATTCCTGCGGCCAGGCCTATAACATTGATAGCAGCATATAATTTACTGTGCGCCAAATTGCGCCAGGCTATTTTAAGGTAGTTTTTGAACATGGTATCAGCATTAGGTGAGTAACTCTAAATGCAGGTAGCCAAGGCTGTGCCATAAAAGACGGTTGTAAAGGCCAGCAATATAAATATATATTATTTCAACATGTGTTCATTTTTGAACCATGCCTGTCCGCTTTGGTGCAGGAGAATTTTAAGGGGGTTAAAGGAAGAATTGACCTGCTTTCTATTTCCTGTCCAGGTCTGTTATCAACAATGGATTTGATCTTTTCAGCTCATCGATCAGCTGCTGTACTTCGATCGTAGTAGGGTTTTGTTTGATCCTTTCCACTTCTTCACTGGTGATGCCTACCATTTGCAGGAAAGATACTTCTCCACGAGGGGTATCGATCTTCCCCAGCTCAGGGTCCAGTGTAAATACAACACCTGTAATATTGGTTTCGGTTTCCAGGCGTATTGGACCGTTGGCCGGAATAAAATGATTCTCTTCAAACCATTTGCCGCTCTGGTATACATACCTGGCCAGGTTATTCATCATCTGAACAACCCAAAGCGGGTCGCCTGCATCACCGGCATAGGGTTTTAACCTGAAGGTAAGCTCAAAGCCCCATTTGCTGAATTCACCGCCGGCCTTTTCTACATTATAATACAGCTCCGACATGCCATAGCTGATAATATGCCTGTGAGGTTCCTGTTTGTTGCTGTCATAGATGCTGGCGCCATCAATTGGATCTGTTCCGCCTACCGCAAAATGAAGGCCGCAAAGCGGGCCGTAATGTCTGGGTTCGGTGCCCCCGTACACTTTATCCAATGCTGCATCAATTGATAACCATCCCACGGCATCATCTTCTGAAAATCGTTGCTTATATTCTTCAGCTATCATGTAGTAATGAATTTAGGATACGGGCTAAAAGATAGATCGCCTTTTGCATATTCAAAAGGAATTTTTCAAAGAACAGGCTATAAAATTGTTACCAATAGCTTCAATGGCCGGACCATCAGGCATTTCCAGAACCCTGTTAAATAATCATTTAAAATAAATAGCTTTATAACTCATTAAGCTATATTTAATTTATCACGATGCAGGACAACTCCTTCCCTTCCATGAAAAAAAATGCGCGCATTGCCGGCATTCTCTACCTGATCGTTATTGCCGGCGGGCTGTTCGCCCAGGTGTTTGTACGGCAGGCACTAACAGTTCCCGATGATGCCATGGCAACGGCAACGAACATACAGTCCCATGAATTCTTTTATCGTTTAGGCTTTTTGGCCGATCTTGTGAACTTCATTTGCGGGCTGCCGGTGATCTTGTTCTTTTATCTTTTATTTAGCCCTGCCTATAAACGCAGTACCATCCTTGCGATCTTTTTTGTGATCATCTCAAATGCTGTATTTGCGATCAATCTTTTATACCAGCTATATCCGCTGCTGATCTTTGGCAATAAAGCATACCTGGGCATTTTTCAACCCGGTCAGTTAGCAGCGCTGTCTGCAATGGCCCTGGATTTTCAATCCCAGGGTTATGCGATCGGCCTGGTGTTCTTTGGGTTTTACTGTATAATAATAGGCCGCCTTATTTTTAAAACGCTTTATATGCCAAGGATACTTGGGATCTTATATGCTGTTGCCGGCTTATGTTATATTATCAACAGCTTTACCATGTTCCTTTTACGTGACTTTGCCAACCCCTTGTTCCCCTATATCCTGTTCCCAAGCTTCATTGGCGAGGCTGCGGTTTGTTTATGGCTTATTTTTGCAGGGATAAAAGAAAATAGGCATGAGCGGTAATACATTGGAGTTAATGAAAAAGGACTTATCAGCAAACGCTTTGGCTGCATCAGTGATAAAGTTATTAAGGCCGGAGAACGATCCTTATAATCATCTTACAAACCGCCAATAAGCAGCAAAGCGCTGATCATAGATCCTGGATACCGGCACCAGTTTCACCGGCTTTCCATCACTGGTCCGGTCTGTTGTAAACGCCAGCCTTGTTGAAGGCATTTTCCGGATCCAGCTCAGCTGCTCCGTAGTCCCGGTAAGGGCGGGTACTGTTATGGTTGCGGCATAAGCCGGGGGCACATCGCCAAAAAAATAATCGGTGGTCATGATCAGGGAATCAGCCATTTTTTCGCGCCCCAGCTCACCCGCCAATACCAGGGGCCCATACATTACGGAAGCATACGCAGGCGCATCGGGCAGTGGTTGCAGGTGGAGCTGCATAGGCAGGTTAACAGTTACTTTATCGCCGTTATGCCAGCTGCGGCTGATCACCACAAAGCCGGTGCTGTCCGGCACTGCCGCTATGCTTTCACCATTTACTTTTACCGTGATCCCTTTAGCAGCCCAGTAAGGAACTCTGAAATGCATTGCATACCGGGCCGCCGCTCCGCTGATCTTAAACACAGCCTGCTCTGTATCAGGGAATGAGGTAACCTGCTCTATGCTGATGCCTTTTGCTTTCCATTTTACTTTGGAAGGAATATAAAGGTTCACATACAGGTCGTTTTTGCTGTGAAAATAAATGGAGGATGCGTAACGCACATGATCTTCCATACCAGTGCCGGTGCAGCACCAGAACACTTCCTCATTCTTACCAAACGTTTTAAAGCCGCCGGGTTGCTGCGTGTGGAAGTACATCATACCGCCGGTTTCAGGATGAATTGCAGAAAGAATATCGTTATACAGCGCTCTTTCCACGTAGTCGCCGAACTTAGCCTGCGGATGCATACGGAAAAGATCATTGCTTAATTTAACCAGGTTATAGCTGCAGCAGGTTTCGCCTGCTTTAATACCCAGCTCCGGCAACAAGGTATCAGGGCCATGATGCCAGTATTCATTGTAACCGGTACTGCCATTGCTGAAAGCACGGTGGCCGGTCACCTGGTTCCAGAAGAAATCAGCGGCCTGCAGGTAATAAGCATCTCCGCTAACCTCATACTTACGGAGGGCGCCAATAAATTGCGGGATGGTGGCATTTGCATGCTGGTAGTTGCTGGTAATATTTTTGTTCAGCACGTCCCTGCCTTCAGCGGCAGGTTTAATTTTGGATGTTTGCTCAAAAAAAGTGGCGGCTTCTTTATGCTTCTCATTATGGGTAATAACATACAGGTTCAGCAGGGATTCTTCAATGCCTCCCTGTTCAATAATATCCAGCACTTTTGCCCAGTGTGCTGTATCGCTGATGTTTGCTGCGCGTGCTGCAAACCAGTCGCCAAAGCGGGTGGCTGCCTTCAGCGCCTGCTCATTGCCGGTAAGGGTGTAAGCATCCAGGAGGCCCTGGAGTATTTTATGCAGGGTATAATGCGGCGCCCATCCCTCCCCGGTTTTTTCAACCCGGTCAATATCTTTCTCAGGGAAAGCGCTCAGGTAGCCATTTCCCAGCTTATCCTGGCACTCCGCAAGGCTGCTTACTATATAGTTGATCCGTTGTTTTATTGCGGGCAATGGCTCCTGCGCGTACCAATAGCTAAGCGCCGACAAATAGTGCCCGGTAGTATGCCCGCGCAATGCCACCTCAGGAGCTTCCCAGCCGCCATAGGGCTTAATGCCCGGCTTAACCGGTATACCTGCATTTTTCCTGAAAGTATATAACAACCTGTCAGGCACTATAGACAACATTACTTTTTTATCCGTATTGCCGGCCTGGAAAAAATCACCGCCGGTAATGGTTACATCTTTTACCGGGAATGCCGATACCTGCTCCTGGCTTTTAACAGATGCCGGTTGACAAAACGACGAGACAGCAAATACCAGGAAAAGGAATAGAAGAATTATAGATCGCATCTGCCGAAATTAATGGTACACCGGCTGTTATGGTACCTATATCTTAGCAGGATCTGGTTGGTTTTTAATCGTTGCCGGATGATGTTTTCGTTAAATAACGGAAAGCAACCCGGATACTTATCCTATTCCACTGTTGCAGCTATAAGAAGTTGTAATTATTTTTTTAACTTGCAGCGCCTTTATTCATGATTGAACAATGCTCTAACATTCTTGTTGCTAACGTGTAGCAATCATTTTTATTAAACCTTTTTCTGTGGATCCCAACGATCTTTATAGCCAATTCAGAGAGTTATTTTTAACCTATTACGATCCGCTTTGTAAATATGCTTTTACGCTCCTTAAAGACAAAGAAAGCAGCGAGGATATAGTGCAGGACGTTTTTACCCGCATATGGGAAAAGCACCGGGAAGTAATACGCTCTTCAAAGATCCGGGCTTACCTGTATACAGCGGTAAGGAACAGCTCCTTTACCCATCTGACCAAAGAAAATAAGCTGCCGGTTTATAGCTTAACGGATTGGGATACCGGAGAAGAGGAAGTTACCCCCTGGGATCTGACAGCAGAACCGGAGCATGATAACATCAATTACCGTGAATTGCTGCAAAAGGCCATGGACAGTCTTCCGCCAAAGTGCCGGGAAGTATTTCTGCTAAGCCGCTCCGGCAACCTGAGTAACCAGGAAATTGCAGATCACCTGGGCATTTCTGTAAATACGGTCAACAATCAAACCTGGAAAGCCATGAAACTGTTAAAGGCATTTATACAGAAGACCAGCTTGTGGCTACCACCGGTTTTATTTATTTTCTTCTTTGGCGATAGGAGTTTTTGAAAAATGCTGGTCTTAATTACAGGAAAAAAGTATGACATCATTACCTGAACATATAGCAATAATAATAGAAAAACAGCTGAAAGGCCTGCAGAGCAGCGCAGAAATGAAAGTGCTGGAGGAATGGCGGGCAGCAACAGCGGAGCATGAGCTGTTTTACCAGCAGGTGCTTAAACTGTGGGAAGAATCAGGGGCCATATTGCAGGAGCCTGTTTTTGACGCACAGCAGGCATGGCATAAGCTGGACCTTGCCCTCCGGCATGGTAAGGATGAAACAGTACCTGCCCCCCAACCTAAGATCCGTTTTATGGTAAGGGTATTGCTGGCGGCCTGCCTCACGGGCATCCTTTTCCTTGCAGGCTGGATGTTCCTCAAAAAAGATACCGGCCTGCTTCACCTGGAAGCAAATGCTAACAAACAACTAACGCTTCCTGACGGATCAATGGTAATGCTGCGCGAAGGCGCTTCCATCAGCTTTCCTAAAAAATTCAATAAAAAAGAACGCGCGGTTATTCTCCGCGGCGACGCTTATTTTGATGTTCAGCCGGATAAGGACCGCCCTTTCCGCGTACAAACGCTAAGGGCTAACCTTGAAGTGATCGGCACCTCTTTCCTGGTGAATAGCAATCAACAATACGACCGGCTGGTGGTAACCATCGGCAAGGTAGCTTTCATAAACAGGGAAGCAACAGCGGAACGGCATATTGTTTCGGCCAGCGAGGCTGCTGTACTGGATAAGAGCGGGTTTAACATGCAGGAAGTGAAGGATTCAAATTATCTGTCGTGGCAAACCGGCATCCTGCAATTTGATAATACACCCATTGACCGGGTGGCGGCAGAGCTGGCAGATCATTATACCCGCTACATACAGCCTGATAGCATATTGCTGGAACGGCCGGAGCTTTACGCCATCACCGCCAGGTTTGAGAAACAACCGCTGGAACAGGTGCTGGATGAGCTAAAGCTGCTTGTTAACATCCGCTACCGCAAGCAACAGGATACCATTATTTTATTCAAACCTTAGCTCCGCGATTATTTTCCCTATCCGTATGTTACGTTCTTTTTTTGTTGCAGTCTGCTGTTTCCTGCTATCGGATGCGATGGCACAAAACAACCTGTTAAATACAAAGTTCCATTGCCGGGCGGCAGCAGGCAATGCACATAAACTGTTGCATGACCTTGCCGCTTACAGCAGGTTCAATATTGAATACTCCCCCGTTATACTGGATAGTACCGTAAACATTACGTTGCCGGATGGAGAAACATCCCTGGGAAAAGTGTTGAACAGGATCTTAAGCGGACAACGTGTATCCGTGATCGAAAAAAACAGTAAGATCATCATCTTACATGCTGATGTTCCCCTGCCGGCCGACGCTTTACTGGAAAAGCATATGCTCTACGGATTCATTCAGCAGGAAAACAGCCTTGAACCCATCCCCTTTGCTTCCCTGCGGGATGTATCGGCAAAGGCCATATGCGAATCAAATGTTTATGGCTTTTATAGTATCATACTCCCGGCTGGTGAACATGTGCTGCAGGTTTCCTTTACAGGATCTTCTTCAAAGACCGTAACCATAGATCTTATCAAAAATACCCAGCTGAATTTTTTCCTTTCCCCGGCCCTGTTGCCTGAAACCCAGGTAGCAGCAGGCAACATGCTGAAAAAGGATGCCGGTATTAAACTGGACAGGTATCAGTCCGGCTTATATAGCAATATGCTGGGCGAAACCGATCCTGTACGTGCCCTGTATTTATTACCCGGCAATATGGAAAGCCAGGAATCAGGCGGTAAGTTATTGGTAAGAGGCGGCGATCCGGGCCAAAGCCTTTTTTTCCTGGATGGCAACCAGGTATTTAATCCGGCTCATTTACTGGGCGAGGTTTCTATTTTAGGCAATACCAGTATAAGATCTGTACAGCAATATAAAAATGATTTCCCGGCCCGGCTTAGCGGAGCCACATCATCTGTAACCGAAATAAACTCAAAGGACGGTAATATGAACCGCTGGAGCGGGGAAGCAGAAGCCGGGCTAAACGCAGTTTCTGCCACCATAGAAGGCCCGCTGAAGAAAAACCGCACCGCAATGATGGCCTCTGTAAGACAAAGCGTGGGAGATGCTTTCAATCAGGACATGTTTGCATACGACGCCTTATTTGGAGATACGCATGTTAAGCTCACCCATCTGCTTAACAGGAACAATAAATTACACCTAAGCGCTTATGCAGGCAATGACCGGCTTCAATTAACACAGGATAGCCAGGAATACCTGCAAAAGTGGAGCAATGCGCTGTTTACGGTAAACTGGAATCACGTGTTAAACAGCCGCTCTTTTGTAAACACTACCTTTAACGTAAGCGGTCATAATAACTACATTGCTTTAATGTATAAGCTTTCGGAGACAAACGATATTGGTGTGCCGGTAAGCACGAACCGTGTTTTCAATAATTATTCATCCGGCATCCGGTACGAGGCAAAAACGCAATTTGAGCTGGCCGTTTCCCCTGATATACAATCCCGCTTTGGGGCAAAGTTTGAGTATAATATACTGCATGCTTACAATACGCTTGTTACAGAAGATTTTAAGGAAGAAACAAATGATTATCCCGTTGCACATTCACCCGATTTTTCTAACCTAACGGCCTATTATGAAAATGATATCAACATAGGCGCCAACCTGCTGATAAGGCCCGGTGTTCAATTTAACAGCTATAAATATGATACGTATAGCTACCAGGTTTTTCAGCCAAGATTTTTCTCCAGCTACCGGATAAATGACGATCAGCAGATCAACGTTTCCTATGCGCATACCGGGCAAATGTTGCACCTTGTTACCAGCCCTTACACCGGCATTAACCGGGAAGTGTGGCTGCCGGCCGGTCCCCGGTTAAAGCCCGAAGAAAGCCGTATGATAAACCTTGGGTACCAGTTTAAGAACCGGCGCCTGGTGAATATTACGGCGGATGTTTATTACAGGAAGATGAATAATGTAACCAGCTTCGCTGAAAATATAAATATCCTTTTCAATGGTGATTCCGTAGAAAATAAGATCATTGCTGGCAAAGGATGGAGCTATGGCGCTGAATTAATGTGCGAAAAAAGGTTTGAAAAATTTAAAGTACTCGCGTCCTACACACTTTCCTGGAGCTGGCGGCAGTTTGACAGCGCCTACAATGGTAAAAAACAACCCTACCGGTACGACCGGCGTAACCATATCAATGTTTTAGTGGAATATCATCCTATTAAAAAGCTTGACCTGAGCCTGCTCTGGCATTTTAATACCGGCGGGTGGATCACGCTTCCTGCTACCGTGACCCTGGATCCGGAAAAGAATATGGTCAGCCCCGGCCAGGATGCAAAGCCTCCGTTCAAAGGCCCTGTCAGCAACCGGGTAAATTTGAATGCTGCCTGGTACTTTGATACCAAAAAAGTGCGGCATACTTTAATTGCCGGCATCAGCGCTATTAATCAATCCGCTATGAAATATAGTACGGAGATCATAACGGAAGACAATAAGACCTATGATCTGAATATGTACCCCAGCGAGCTGTTTAAATTCAGTGCTTATTTAACCTATAAATTATCATTTTAAATTTTTTTCCGGGCCGATAGGAGTTCTTAAACATTCGCCGTCTTACATACAAATTGATTCACTTAACGAGTTTACAAACTAAAAATCGAATTTGACCATGAAAAGAGTAATGATCGCATTGATGGCGTGTACCTTTCTGTTTGCCTGTAAAAAGGATGATGCTACACCTGATCCCTATAATAACAGTGATGAATCCTATCAGTCAACCAATGAAATAATATCTGACGGCGCAGTAATGTACACCAACAATGATATAATACATGATCAGGCGCTGATAGCGGATTATATTACCCGTATGGGCTTCTCGCCGGAGACGCCGGGTCCTAATGATCTCTCCTCTTACTCACTGACATTTACAGGCGGTAACAATGTATTGCGGGGAACCAGAAAAGCAGAGATCATCAGCAAGAACGATTCGTTAATGGTGATTGCAGAATTGGAAAGCACTACTGATAACCCAGGCCCAAAAGCAGTTTCCGATTCTTTACTGGATCTGCTGCCTAAGTACGGCCCACTGGCGGAGTGCCCGACCTACTATACCAATCCATGCAGCTACCGGAAAAAATTTCCTATCCTGATCTCTAAGGGTAATTACTCTTTACCCTATTACGTTGCCATTGCCTCCACTACTACCTGGAGGCCTATATTTGGTATGATGATGGCATTCACAAACAAGGGATACATCGCAGGGCCTTCCATGATCTTAAACGACAGCCTTTTAATTGATAAAATAAAGAACAATACAACGCTGACCTATCATGATGATGTGCTGCAAAGGGATATCACTACCCAAAGATATGATACCATTGTGGTGCGGATCATGCACCGTCCTCTGAAAAAGCAATAGTGAAGCAGTAATGATGGAGTTAAAAAAGGCTGTCGTGCTTAAGCGTGACAGCCTTTTTAGATAATTTAATTCAATGTACGGTTACTTTACCCTTACATACCGCTCAATGATCTCACGGTCAATGCCGGCGCCTTCCACTTTCTCCATTCCCCGCTGTATCAAGGTATCGTTACTGATGGCAACTGTAAAATCAAATGTTTTGCCTTCCCAGTTCCGGTCTCCGTAATAATCCAGGTGCTCCGTGTACGCGTTACCGGTAAGTGTATAGCTGCCTCCGCCTGCATCAAAATGGTTTGAAGAATCTTTCGGGCTGTTAAGGTCATGCTTTAAAAAGGCAAAATGGGAATCATTGATGATCTTGATCATGCCGGATCCCTTTGTATAATCAGTGACAGTGCTGTCGCCCTTTGTAATTGTCGTGCCGGATATCAACCGCCAGGTACCGGTAATGGGCACTGTAGTGGCATTGGTGGCGGTGTTAGTGTTAGTAGTGGTGGATGTGCATGACAGCAGCAGGGCGAAAGGTAATATGACAGGTAAAAGTGTATGTTTCATCTGATAAATATAAAAAATTAACGTTTCAAACCACTGGCCATTAATCGGCCAGCGGTTTTACCATAATATCCTTAAAATAAACAGTGCTGCCGGGATCATGGCCCTGCAATGCAAAAGTACCGGACCCTATTTTACGGCCACTGTGGCTGGCATCCGGCTGGTAACCTTCCGGCTCTGTATAATCCACTACGGTTTTGTCGTTTATTTTAATGATCACTCTTTTTCCTTTTACAATAATATGCTCTGTATACCACTCATTATCCTTTGCATATTTTTCCCTTACATCTACCACATCATATAAGCTGCCGGTGCGTTTCCAGTCCGTGTGCGAATTATTCACCTGCACCTCAAAACCTTTTTCCGGCCAGCCTTTTTCCTGGTAAGCGGTATGAAAGTAAATGCCGGAATTAGAGCCGGGCAGCGTCATTACCTGCGCTTTAAATTCAAAGTTCTTAAACTCATGCTGATGTACTTCTCCAACATAAAACAAATGCGCTACCGGCCCATTTACTTTAATAGCGCCATTCTCTATTTTAAAAGTAGAATCGTGATCGCCTACTTTCCAGCCGTTAAACGTTTTTCCGTCGAACAGGGAAACCCAGCCTGCACCGCCTGCATTTTTCTGGGCGGTACAAAAATTAAAGAGCAGCGCAAGGCTGCAAAAGAGGAACATTTTTCTGTGTTGCATGGCTATTGATGATTTAGTGGAACGTATCCAATGTAATAAAAAAGTCCGGGTAAATTACCCGGACCTCTTAACTTATTTAAAAGCGCGTTTACAATTTCAATGTTCCTTCTATTGAGTCATCCAACGTTTTTCCCATCATGGCGCCGGCAACCTGTTTCGCAAATGCTACAACTTGGCCATGTTTGGTATCCCAGTAATAGCCTTCTTCCGGCACTACCCTGATCACTGATATGCGGGGATCGTCCTGCCCTTCTGTGAACCAGGTCTTAAAAACAGGCTCCCACAGCTCTGCAATCTTTGCTTTGTCCTGGCTAATGGTGGCATGGCCGTAAAAGCTCAGAAAATCCGAATGGGTGCTGCCCTGGAATAGCAGCTGTACAGCCGGGTCTTCAGCTATATCAATATTCTTTTCGCTGTCTGTAGCGCTCAGGAACCAGCAGGTACCATCATCATCTATGTGTTGAACGGCCATAGGGCGTACTGCAAATTGCTTACCGGTGGTAATATGGGTACAGAAAAAACAGGTCTTAGCTTTTTCACCCAGCTCTTTCAGCTTCTGGGCAGCTTCCATGCCCTGCAGGTTTTCCCGGTTCTTTTCGGGCTGCTGTTGGTTAATGCTATCCATAGTTTTCTTTTTAAACCTGTACAAGTAAAACCATGCCAAAGCAATTAATAATTATATAGCAGGAATGCAACAAACAGTAAATGTTCTAGGGAGTTCAGCAATAGATAATTAGCTGGCTTTCTTTAAACGCGCTAATACTTTCTCTGTTTCCTCTTTGTAGATGGTGATCAGGTGTGTGCGGATGGAATCCGGTGTAGGGCTTTGTTTACCGTTAGTAAGCAAGGTAATATTGGCCGAAGGTAATGCCGGCATATGGCAATCAATACAATTCTTTGCAAGGGTATTTGCAGGCAGCTCCGCCAATTTGCAAAAATTATGGTTAGCTGTGTTATGGCAATGCATGCAACGTTGGGAGAACAGCTCCATATTGTTACTTTCACTGTTATGCGGGTTATGGCAGGAAGAACAGTTCATGTCATTACTTTTCATAAAACATTTGCTGGCAGTGAACAGCTGGTATTGCGTGCCATGTACATCCATTTGCGCTGTACGCTTTGGCGCCGTAAACTCAGGAAAGAAATAATCGGACAGCGCATCGCCCGGTTTAAAATCGAACATGGACTTTTGCGGTGTGCCTAAACCGGAATGGCAAAGCGCGCACATATCCAGCTTTTGCTGATTCTTTAGCTCAGCTATCCGGGTCATGTACATGGCTTTCTTTTCCTGCGGATGGTCACTGTGAAACTGTACGTGCTCCGCAGCAGGGCCATGACAGCGCTCACAGTCAATACCATAAACAACCTGGTTCTTTTCAAATGATTCTACAATATGTACTCCCTGCATGTCTGTGCTTTTGCCTACCATAGAGCTATGGCAGCCAAAACAGGTGCTGGGTATCATGCGGTCAAACTTGGGATGATCTGCCGGAAAACCCGGGCTGTTGGCCCAGCTATGCGCCGGTACAAAATAAGAAAGGGGCAGCTGAAAATACTTTCCTGCCTGCCAGTACAAATAGGTTTGCGCTTTCCGGCCTGAACCTACCACAATATCAAAGCGATGGCTTTCCTGCGGCACACCATTATTGTAGGCTGCCTGGAACAAGCCGCTGTCGCGGGCTTCCATCACTACTTTTACAGTGTTGCTGTAAGTAAAAATTTGATCCGGTACGGTGAACGACCCTTTTACGGTAGAAGTATTGGCAGGCCTGGAAGTATGGTAATGCGCCGTGCCAATATACGCATCAAAAATATTTTTATGGCAGCCGGCACAGGCAGCGGCGCCGGCATACTGCGGCCCCCTGAAGGCAGTCTCATTTTTTTCAGCCTTATTGATACATTGTGAAAGAATAGTGATACAGGCAATAATACAGCAGGATACGTACAACAGGCGTTTATTCATAACGGTAGATGATACCCGAAATATACAAATCCTTCATAATTATTCCTTCGCCAGCTGAATAATATCCACCCCATTCACCACATCTTTATCAAAATCATTAATGGTAACATGGATCATGGCCAGGCCCAGCTCTGTTAAGGTGCAGAAACCATTGGGGAATAAGCTGCGGCCAATAGGGAACACCCAGCCAATGTATTTGTAAAGAGGATGCGCATTATGCAATCCTTTAATAGCCTTAATAAATCCCGGCCTGAAAGCATATGCCCTGTGGAAAGGCAGCTTCCGCAAGGCATTTTCTGTTTTGCCTTTTACGCGCGCCCACATGCTGCGGCCTATTTCCGTACTATCCGTACCTGCGCCGGATACATAACAGAAAACCATTCCCGTGTTCAGGCGGCTAAGGGTTTCCGCTACGTGCATAGTAAGCGTGTAGGTAATCTTATAATAGGCCGGCTCCTTCATGCCTACAGACGATACGCCCAGGCAAAAATAACAGGCGTTATAACCGCGCAGGTGTTTTTCTATGGGCGACAGATCAAAGAAATCCGTATGAATGATCTCTGTAAGCTTAGGGTGGGTAATGCCCAGGCTTTTGCGGTTAATAATTAAAACGGCTTCTACCAGCGGGTTTTGCAAACACTCGTGTAATACGCCTTCTCCTACCATGCCGGTGCTGCCTGTAATAATGGCTCTGATCCCTTTGTTGTTCATTGGTAAAATATTTTTTCTGATGTTTCCAATTCCGCTGACCGGTGGCTGCGGTAGATTTCCGGCAGCCGGGCTACGGCCAAAAGTAGCCAAATTTACCTTGCTGCCAAACCGGCTGGCTTTTTTTAACGTTTTTCACTACTTTCATATCGAGAAAGCGTAATTAGCAAAAACAGATAATTATCCACCCTACCTATGTATGAGTACCTGACGTTCCGGAAATTTGCTACCCAGGATGAGGCCTGTGCAGTACAGGAGCTATTAGTTGAAAACGATATTCCCTGTGTGCTGGAAGCAGACCCGGTGTTACTGCCCTCTACTTTCATAGGTCAGAACTTCGATCTTCCTTACCGTTTAAAAATACCATCCAATTGTTTCCGTGCTGCGGATGCCCTGCTGTGGCAGCCTGTGAGCGTGCTAACGCATGAAATGGAAAGCGATTATTACTTACTGTCTTTCACTGATGAGGAGCTGATGGAGGTGATAGAAAAACGGGATGAGTGGGGAGCTTACGATTACGCGCTGGCCCTGCAGCTGCTGCAGGCAAGGGGCCTGGCATTAACCACCAGCGACCTGGAACGCATTAACCAGGAAAGGTTCACCACACTGGCCACACCGGATAATGGCAGCACTATATGGACGGTGATCGGCTATCTTTCCGCCCTGCTTGGGGGAATGCTGGGGCTTTTCATTGGCATTTTCCTTTTCACCGCTAAAAAAACTTTGCCGGACGGCTCACGCATGTATGCTTACAGCCAGGATACCCGGCAACATGGGAAATACATTATGCTCCTGGGATTTATTTCCATTCCTTCCTGGATCTGCTATGCCATATATTTTAATGGCAGCCTGCCAGGGCTGGGTACTATTTTCAGGTTAATGTCGAGCGTGCATTTTTAGTGCACCTGGTTACATTTCCCCACTTTTACAGACCTTTGCCTTTATCACCAGGATATTGAACCAATGAAAAAAAAATGGCGTTCGCTGAGCGATTCTGAAAACTACAAACAGGGCAAATTTTTAAACCTATCTCCCACGCCCATGCTGGCGGAAAATGCTTCCTACGGACAAATTATCCGTGACCAGTTTAAGCGGCCGGCTACTATACAACCTTCGCATGTTTTACCATCTGTAAAAACAAAACTGGCTGCCCTGCATTCGGAAACACCGGTAGTGGTATGGTTCGGGCATTCCTCTTACCTTATTCACTGCAAAGGCACTAATATACTGGTAGATCCTGTTTTCAGCGGTCGCGTTTCGCCCATAGCCGGTATGATGAAAGCCTATCCCGGTGCGGATGTGTATAAACCGGAGGACATGCCAGCCATTGACCTGATGATCATTACCCATAATCATTATGATCACCTGAACCGCAAAACGCTGACACAGCTGAAGCCCAAAACCAAGGCCTTTTACACGCCATTGGGTGTGGGCAGGGATATTGCAGATTGTTTCGGTAATGATGATACGCGCATTACGGAAATGGACTGGTGGGAAGCAGAAAGCCCTATGCCCGGTATTACGCTTACAGCAACACCGGCCCGGCATTTTTCCGGCAGGGGGCTACGGCGCGATACTTCATTATGGAGCTCCTTTGTGCTGCAATTGTATGGTTATACTATTTACATAGGCGGAGATTCGGGTTATGATACCCACTTTAAAACCATTGGTGAAAAATACGGCCCCATGGACCTGGCCATCCTGGAATGCGGGCAATATGATGAGGCCTGGCCTTATATACACATGATGCCTAATGAAACGCTGCAGGCCGCTATAGACCTGCAGGCAAAGCTGCTGCTTCCGGTACACTGGGGAAAATTCACATTAGCAAATCATCCCTGGAACGAGCCCATTACGCGGCTTACGCAGCTGGCAAAACAAAAAAACTTCCCGGTAGCAACTCCGTTGATCGGTGAGCCGGTGGATATTATGCAAAAGAACAGCTGGCAAAACTGGTGGGCAGAAAGCCAGCCGGAAAATGTAAAATCTTAAACCGGGAAAGAGGTTCATAAATGTAAAAGTGGAATACAGCTTTTAAAAATTCGCTGCATTCCACTTTTACATTTTACATTTATTATTTTACGTTTTACATTCTACCAAATGTACGTCGCCACTGCCCCACTATCCAGCGAGCTGGTAACTATCTTATTATTGAACGCTATATTAAATGTTTGCGCCTCGCTGCCATCGTTAATAACGATCAGCACCTTTTTGCCATCCTTTGTTTTAAAGGCTACATTGTTTAACTGACCGGGAACATTCGTGCTGATGCGCACTGCGCCGGGCCGTACAAATTTGGATGCATGTGCAATAATGTAGTAAGCTACATTCCTTTCTACCAGGTCATTTGGGCCGATGGTCACTGCACCCATACACTCCGTGCAGCCGCCCTTTGTATGCGGATTATAAGCCGGATCAGCCGCCAGGTTCCATTCTATTACATTCCGGCTCCAGTTACGGGTAGCGCCTATGATCAGGGTGCTTACATGCCATCTCAGGTTCTTATCAAAGGTACCGGGCTTGCCTACCCATTGCTCTGTAAAGTACAGGTGTTTTTGCGGGTATGCATCATGCACCTTGCTTAATGCTGTAATAGGACCGGCATACAGGTGAAACGCACTGCCGTCAATATACTGCCGTGCTGCAGGATTATCCAGCACCGTAATGGGGTACTCCGGTTTATCGGCATTATGATCGTAGATGATAATCTTTGTTTTAATACCGGCAGCTTTAAAGGCCGGGCCTAAATGGTTGGCAATAAAGTCGGCCTGCTCAGCAGGCTGCATTACCATGCTGGGCACATTACCGCCATGCAAAGGCTCGTTCTGCGGGGTAATGGCATCAATGGCAATACCGGCGGCCTTCATAGCCTTTATATATTTTACAAAGTATTGCGCATATACACCGTAGTACTCTGGTTTTAAGCTGCCGCCTTTAAAGCTGTTGTTGCTCTTCATCCAGGTGGGAGCCGTCCAGGGAGAGCCTAATATTTTAATGGATGGGTTGAGCGCCAGTATTTTTTTGAGCACAGGTATTACATCCTTTTCATCTTCCTTTATGCTGAAGTGCGCCAGGCTGGTATCTGTTTGCCCGGCAGGCATTTCGTCATAGGTGAAAGTAGTATCGCTGAGGTCTGATGCGCCAATGGTTACACGCAAATAGCTTACGCCAATGTTATTACCGCTGGTCAGGAACAGCTCTTTCAGTAAAGCATCCTGCCTGGCAGGCGAAAGCGAATGAATTAAGGTAGCGCTGCCACCGGTAAGCGCATATCCAAAACCATCTATTTCCTGGAAGCTTTGCCCTGCATTTACCGTAATGGTGGGATGATTGTTCTTAGCGGTTTTAAATACCAGGCCGGCAGGTTGTTTGGCAAGGGTTACCGAACGGTCGGATTTTGTAAGCCAGTAAGATACGCTGCCGTTCTGTGCATATACTGTTGTTGTAAAAAGGGCGCTTAACAATAATAATACTTTCATCTTTTCCATCGTTATTTATCAATCATTTTATAAACCCGTACATAATCCACTTCCATAGCGGTGGGAAAAGCGTTGTCGTCAATGCCCTTTTGTCCGCCCCAGTCGCCGCCAATGGCTACATTCAGCAACAGGTGAAAACGTTTATCGAAAGGCCATACCTTGTAACCAGAACCTTCATTCTTAAATTCAAATACCAGCTGATCATCAATAAATCCCTGCATGTATTGCGGGGTCCAGTCTACCCGGTACAAATGAAATGCCGTAGTAGCCTGCTCAATAATTTTAGTAGCTGTTTTTTGAGTATTGATCTTGAAATAATACGCTTCTGTATGCGCGGTAATGTGAATGTTGTTGAGATCATACCCTACATGCTCCATAATATCTATTTCGCCCGACTTAGGCCAGTTGCCATAAGCCCAGTCTGTAGGCAGCATCCAGATAGCGGGCCAGGTACCTCTGCCGGCGGGCAGCTTGGCTTTGATCTCAAAACGGCCGTACAGGAAATCGCCTTTGTTTTTGGTAACAATACGTGCAGAGGTGTAGTTCTTCCCTTCCATACTTTCTTTGCGGGCAGTAATGGAAAGTACGCCATTCGCTACGGATGCATTTTTAATGCTGTTGGTGTAATACTGCAGCTCATTATTGCCCCAGCCCCTGCCGCCAATATCATAACCCCATTTGGTGGAATCCGGTAAACCGCTGTAGTTAAATTCATCGGCCCATACTGGTTTTTTCTCGAACTGCCAGTGTTTGGTATTGGACGATTGTGCCTGCGCGATTAATGGCATGGCGCATAACAAAACAAATAATAAGTGGTTTCCTGGTGCCTTCATAACGGTATTTGTTTTTATGAAAGCGGCGGGGGAATGTAAACATTCCTGCCCGCCGGCTCTCATTTCATCAAATATATTTCTTTTTTTCTGTTCCTTTTTGCTTCCCCAAAAAGGAACCAAAAAGGGGCCCGCAACCGGTTACCGCCCGGTTGCGGTGTGGTGCCCTGATTATGCTTTTTTGCTACTGTGGTGCCGGGCTTTTGAACCTCTCTTGCGCCACCTTATTGCTTGCTTTACGTTGCTGTGGCGCCGGGGTTTGGAGCCTATTTTGTACCGCCCCATTCCTTGCTCTGCTCGATCTTGGTATTGTCCAGTTCTAACAGCGGAATAGGTAATATTTCGTTCTTGCCGGCTACAAATCCGCGGGTGGCTAGTACGGTGGCGGCTCTGCCGGTACGCACCAGGTCAAACCAGCGTTTACCTTCACCTGCCAACTCTAAGCGGCGCTCATTAAAAATGTTATCAAAGGTAGCCGGTATAGCAGGTAAGCCTACACGGGCGCGAACAACATTCAGCAGCGCATAGGAGCGGGTGCCGGCCAGGCCGCTTTCGCCATTGCGCACGCGGGCCTCTGCTTCCATCAGGTAGGTATCTGCCAAACGGATCTCATACATATTGATACCGAAGTTCAGCTCAGAAGGGCCGCCGCCGGTACTTTTGTTAGATACACGGCCTGCAAATTTCTCCAGGAAATAACCGGTGTTGTTGTAGCCTTTTTCATAAGAGGCAATACCGTTCTTTTCAAGACTGTCGAGATTAGCAACGGTATAGAGATAACGGGGATCGTTGTGAATGGCGTTGAACAGGTTGGTTGTAATAGGCAGGAAGCTCCAGCCGGATACATAATCAGGCGCGCCTGTTTTTAATGCCTTGTAAGCGCGGGGGCCTACCATAATGCCCAGCACATTACCTTCTGAACAGGATACGCAATCCCAGTTACCGGCAGAAGTAGAGGTGAAAGACATTTCAAAAATGGATTCCGAGTTGAACTTTGTTTTCCACAGATCACCAAAATTAGCCAGCAGCTTATAACCGTAGGTAGCGCTTACATCGCCGGGGGTGGCGCCATTTACCTCCTGAAGTTCCGCAATGGCCTCTGTCCACTTCTGCTCCCACAGGTATACCTTACCCAGCAGGGCATGTGCAGTGCCTTTGGTTACGCGGCCACCTTCTGAAGCTGCATTGATAGTATTGGGCAGGTTAGTTTCTGCAATAGCTTCTTTCAGGTCTTTTTCTATCTGCGCATATACTTCCTGCGGTGTTACCTGTGGTATATTATACCAGTCGTTTTTTTCAATGGGTTCCAGCGTAAGCGGTATGTTCTTGAAAAAGCGTACCAGGTCAAAATAAAAATAGGCACGCAGCAATTTTGCTTCTGCAGTAAAACGCGCTTTGGTATTTTCATCCATAGCGGTTACACCGGGCAGCTTTTGCAGCAGCTTGTTGGCGCGGAAAACACCCTGGTAGCTGTTAGCCCAGATATCGTCCTGCGGGCCGGTTGCCGGCGTTAAGGTGTAGTTGGAAATAACCTGCAGCTGGCTTACGTCGTTAGGGCCGCCGCCGCCAGCCAGGTGATCGTCTGATGCAGCATCTGCCACACCTACCTTGGTTACATAACCATTGCTGGTCCAGGGTACTTTATCATAAATGGCTATTAAGCCGGTATAGGCTTCTGCCGCTGTTTTGTAATAATTCTCTTCCAGTATGGTGCCCCTGGGCTGTACATCCAGGAAACCACGGCTACAGGCTGCTGCCATGGAAAGGCCGGCGGCCACTAATGCGATGTATGTGATATTACGTTGCTTCATCTTTCAATAGTTTTAAAAAGTAACATTTAAACCTGCCATGTAAGAACGGGCCTGCGGATAAATACCGCGGTCCACACTCAGTACGCCATTACTACGGTCATTACCGCCAATTTCAGGATCATAGCCGCTGTAACCGGTAATGGTGAACAGGTTCTCAGCCATTATATATACACGTACTTTTGAAATGAGCGCTTTCTTGGTAAGCGTGCCCGGTAAGGTATAGCCCAGCTGTATGTTGCGCATACGGAAGTAGCTGCCGCTTTCCAGGTAAAAATCGGAAGGGTTGGTAAAGTTCTTGTTCGGATCATCCACATTCAAACGGGGAAAATCGGAGGAAGTACCTTCACCATGCCAGCGGCCCAGGGCCGTGGTTTGCCAGTTGGCATTAGGAATATCAAGCCTGCGCAGCGCCTGGAAGATCTTGTTACCGGCAGAGCCCTGACCGAATATGGTAAGATCAAATCCTTTATATGCAGCATTGATGGAGAAACCGTATGCCCAGCTGGGAATAGGATTGCCAATAAATGTGCGGTCTGCATCGCTGATCACACCATCATTATTCAGATCCGCCCAGCGGAAGTCGCCCGGTTGTGCACCCGGCTGGATCCTTTTACCATCTTTTGTATATGCATCAATTTCTGCCTGGTTCTGGAAAACGCCCAGGGTCTTAAAACCATAGAATGCATTATACTGCTGGCCTACTGCAATACGCGTTAAGGGGTAGCTGCTGGCTACAAAAGGCACCTGGTCGTCTGTAATATATTTTACACCGGTACCCAGGTTGGTTACTTTATTTTTCAGGTAAGATACGTTGGCATTCACACCCAGGTTTAAATCGCCCAGCTGTTTGCGGTAACCTACTTCCAGCTCCAGGCCGGTGTTATCCATATCTGCTACGTTAGCGGCAGGGTTGGTGTTGGAACCTATGTAAGCCGGGATGCGCGGGTTACGCAAAATGCCGGTGGTTACTTTTTTGTACCAGTCAAAATTCACAAAGAAGTCGCGGAAAAGGGTGGCTTCAAAACCAACGTTGGTCTGGCTGGTTTGTTCCCATTTCAGATCCGGGTTAGCCGGTGCATTAGGGCTGTAACCTATCAGGTAGCTGCCGCTGTTGCCAATGGTATAGTTACGGCCGCTACCCAGTGTAGAAGCGTAGGCAAAGTCGTTGATGTTATCATTACCTACAATACCGTAACCACCGCGGATCTTTAAGAAATCAACTACATTGTTCTTAGGCCAGAAGTCTTCACGGGAGCTTACCCAGCCCAGTGAAAAGGAGGGGAAGTTACCGTACTTGTTATTTACACCAAAGCGGGATGAACCATCACGGCGTATAACACCCTGTACCAGGTATTTTTCATCGTAGTTATAATCCAAACGGGCAAACAGTGATGATACGGTATGATCGATACCTTCTGAACCGGATGATACGCGCTTATCACTAGGTACATTAAAGTTCAGGGAAGCTTCTTTAAAATTGGTAGCCGGTATCTCGTAATAGGTAACGCTGGTGCCACGGGTGTGGTTGTCTTTATAAGCACCCTGTCCTAACAGTACCGTGAAGTTATGCAAGCCTGCTACTTTACTGTAAGACAACGTGTTTTCCAGGTTCCAGTCAAAACGCTGGTTGTTGCTGCGCAGGAAAGAAGTACGGGTGGTGTTGGTGGAGGAGTTGAGGTAGTAAATAGGCGTAAAGGTCTCATCGCCCCAGAAACCTATTTTGGTACCTACTGTGGAACGCAGGCGCAGGCCTTTAATAGGCTGCACTTCTATGTACGCATTACCTACTATATTATGCGCCCAGGAGTAATTGCCCAAACGGGTTTGAATATATGCCTGGGGGTTAGTAAGCTCCTGGCCTACCTGGCCGGAAATACCATACGGGCGGCCGCTGGCATCTTTTACCACACCCAGGTTCAGGTAAGGCTGTGCTGCTGCAACAGCAGGATCGGTTACTACCAGCGGTGTAATAGGATCCATGTTGATGGCAGAGCTTAAAGGACCGCCAAACTCATTGTTGGTGTTACCCAGGCCAATGGATTTTTCGTAGGAGTAACCTACGTTCTGCCCAACAGTTACCCACTGTGATAATTTATGCGTAGAGTTCAGGCGCAGGTTCACGCGCTGGTATTTGGAAATATCAGTAGCTACAATACCATCCTGTTTCAGGTAACCTACGGAGCTGTAAAAGGTAGATTTTTCGCTACCGCCGCTTACGCTGATCTCGTGGCTCTGGCGTGCGGCGCTGTTGTTAAAGATCACATCCTGCCAGTCGGTACCGGCGCCAAAAGATGCCGGGTTGGCAAAGGGTGCGGCCTTGCCTGCATTCACAGCAGCCTCATTACGCAGGGTAGCGTATTCGGTAGCATTGAGCATATGCAGCTTTTTAGCAGGTGCGGAGATGCCATAATAACCATTATAGTTCACCTGCGTATTACCGGCCTTACCTTTTTTAGTGGTGATAAGTATAACGCCGGCGGCTGCACGCGCACCGTAAATAGCCTGGGAAGCAGCATCTTTCAGCACTTCCATGGATTCTATATCATGCGGGTTCAGGTAGCTGATGCCGCCGTTATCTACTACTACCCCATCTACTACCCACAGCGGGTTACTGTTATTAAAGGAGGTAACGCCACGTACACGTACGCTGGCGCTGGAGCCGGGCTGGCCGCTGCTGGCTGCAATGGTAACACCGGAGGTGCGGCCCTGCAGGGTTTGTTCCAGGCGGGTTACCGGCTGGTTCTCAATATCAGCAGCTTTTACGCTGGAGATAGCGCCGGTTACCACGCTTTTCTTTTGTACGCCGTAACCTACTACTACGGTTTCCGTTAAAGCGGTTTGCGAAACCTGCAGCTGCACATTCTGTATACCGGCAACAGCAGGGAAAGTGTGCTGGTTGTAACCTACAAAGGATACCAGCAGCTCACTGTTGCGGGGTGCGCGGATGTTGTACCTGCCCTCACCATCAGTAGCAGTACCGGTGTTGGTACCTTTAACGCGGATGGTGGCGCCGGGTATAGGCTGGCCTTTTTCATCGGTTACGCGGCCACTGATGCTAACGGTAGTATCCTGCTGCATTTTAGCCGCAGGGCGCACCTGTATAATAATACGTGAGCCATCAATACTATAGAACATAGCCTGATCGCGCAGGCATTCGTCCAGCACCTCTTTCACCGTGGCATTTTTTACCGATACGGTTACAGGCTTAGTGCGTGACAGCATGTTCTCATCATACACTATCGACATACCCGCCTGACGGGATACTTCTTTCAGCACCTTTTTCAGCGATGCGTTCTTTTCTGAAAGTGTGATCTGCTGGGACACTGCTTTTGCGCTTATCTGCAAGCAGGCTGCCAGCATTAAAAAGGCAGTCAGTTTCATAACGCAGAGCATTTTACGGGCCAGCAGGCTTTTTGCTGTAATACCATGGTCCGTGATTTGATTTTGGTATTGCTTTTCAATGGCATGAGCATGCTCACACCAGGTAGGTAGCTTCCGGGTAGCGGAAGCTTTACCACTAAAGTTTAAATACATACTTTTGTAGTGTTTGGGAATGACCAGATAATAGTTCTAAACGGGACTAATTGTTTCTTTGGGAACCCAGACGTTCTGCCGGGGGTGTTGCGAGCACTTCCGGCTTTTTTTCATAGGTGTTGCCCCCCTTGTGCATGTTAGCTTGTTTCAGGCTTCATAACGTTATTCATGTTTACGATCAGTTTTAATAATTCATACCCGGCCGCACGTGGTAGCGGCCAGGTATGAATTGATGACGTGGTTTACTCTGCTGTAACCGTCAGCCGCCGCCCTTCCAGGCTAAATTTTGCGCCATTCGCTTCCAGCATATGCAATATTTCAGATAAAGGCAGACTTCTGCTGATACGGCCTCCAAAAAGGCGGCTGCTTTGTTCATCGCCATAGGCCACATCTACATCATACCAGCGGGCCACCTGGCGCATGATCACATTCATGCCGGCATTGTCAAACTCAAAAAAGCCTGTTTTCCAGGCAATGGTCTGGTCTATATCTGCCGGGCGTACGAACATTTGGCCGGTGGTATATTCCAGTACCGACTGCTGTCCGGGTTTCAATAGCTGCTGGCGCTCACCGCGTTGTACGCGTACGGCGCCTTCCAATAAGGTTGTATTCAGGCTTTGCTCGTCAGGATAGGCCATAATGTCAAAACGGGTTCCCAATACCTGTATATGTGTATTATTAACATCTACAATAAACGGCTGATCTGCGTTATGCGCTATTTCAAAATATCCCTGTCCCTGCAGCTCCACTACCCTTTCCTTACCGGTAAAGGCGGTGGGATATTTCAGGCGGGAGGCGGCATTCAGCCATACATGGCTGCCATCCGGCAACACAATATTAAACTGGCCGCCGCGTGGCACTACCAGAGTATTATAACCAATAGCTTCTCCTTTTCCCTGTGCGGCATATTCCAGCCGGCCGTTGCGCTGCTGTACGGTGGTTTTACCCTGCTGCAGCACCTGGTTGCCGGCGCTGTCCAGCTCCACCGTAGTGCCATCTGCCAGCGTAAGCACGGCTTTATTGGTGCCCGGCGCCACATCACTGCCAATTATACTTTTCTTACTCAGCGCCATGTTTGAGGCAATGTTGTGCGACTTATCTGTTTTATAGAACCAGTATACGCTGCCGGCCAGTAATAACATTAATACAGAGGCTACAGCTGCCCAGCGCCAGGGATGGCGTAAAGGCACTATTTTATTACGGCTGATGTTCTGCAGCAAACGGGCTTCTATCCGGTCGCTTACAGCGGCAGGTACTTCATGGGGCTCATTAATAACTTGTTCAAACTCCTGCTGCAGCCTGGCTAACAGGGGACGGTGCGCGTCTGAAGACTTCAGCCAGTTGTACAGCGCTGCTGCTTCTTCGGGCGTACAGCTACCTTCCAGGTAGCGTTGTAACAGTTGTTCGTAGTGGCCTTTGGTTTCAGACATAAGTGGAATAACAGATACTGTTTGACACAGGTATCCAAGCTATATATATCCGAAAACCGGGTGTTAGGGTACCCCTTCGTAAAAAAAAAGTTAAAATATATTTTGCGCGAGATATAAAAGAGTGATTACCAGTCCCTGGCGGTAAATATAATTATGAATGGCCCGCATGCTTAATACCATATGTTTTTTTACTGCATTACGGGAAATGCCCAGGATGGCCGCTGCCTCATCATAACTTTTGCCTTCCTGCCGGCACAGGCGGAACACGTGCAGGCGCTGGGGGGTTAAACGGCCCAGGGCCTCCTGGAATAAACGGTTGTACTCTTTTTCATTTACCATTTGTTCCGGTCCATTGCCCTGGAACTGCAGGTGCTCCAATACTTTTTCCTGCAACACCTCATCATAGGCCAGCTTTTTCAGGGTTTTAAATGCATGGTTGCGGGCAATACGGTACAGGTAGCCGGTAAAGGGCAGGGCGGGATCAATACGGTGCCTGATCTCCCATACTTTCAGGAATACATCATGCACCAGGTCCTCTGCAAGCGAAGGTATTTTGCAGATGCGCAACAGGTAAGTATACAGCGCAGAATGGTACTGCCGGTAAATGCTCGTGAAAGCCGACTCATCCCCTTCAATCATCCGTGCTATCAAACCCTCTCCGGATGGTATGCTGTCCATGTGTTTGTACATTTAAGAAACCCTCACGCCGTAAATTAAATAAAACAGGCAAATGTACCAATTGGCGCTGAATTGGCGGTGCAGAACGGATCTTATATAATCAGGCTGCTTAAGCCGTTACGGGCCAGCGTAGCCACTACTATGGTGTATAGTATCAATACAATAGTTACAAAAACCACTACGCTGCTGAACCAGCGGCGTACGCCCGTACGGGTAGCCCAGGCCAGGCTGATCACAGAAGCCAGCAGGGTTACTGCCAGCAAAGTGCCCATCACGGCTAAGAAATAATGAATAATGAACGCGTTCACTACATCCGCATACGGATACCATGGGAACAGCGCTGCAAAAAATGCCAGTGCAAATAAAGCAATGCTCACAATACTGATCATGGTATACCAGGAGCGGTAGCTGCGGCTGCTGATCATTACCAGTGCGCTCATACCTAACAGCAGCAGGGTAATGCCAACAGGTATGATAGTGAAGGTGATGGAGATGCCTCTATGATCTGTAACCCCATTTAGGTGCAGCCTGCTTTCCACAATCCCATCCGTGCGGTAATATCTCCAAACGCCGGTACGCACTCCCTTATCATACTGACCCTGTATATTCAGCACACCATCCCGGTCAAAGCCCTGGAAGGTGCCGTGGATCTTATTATCCTGGTAATGGGTAATGGAGTAAAAAGGCTTACCCTCACCGTAATGCTGGATCTCCGTACGGTCAGGGCATTGTTTTATAAAGCTGCTTACCAGGTTATCGACCTGGCCAATAAAAATGTAACGTTCCAGGGTGCGCTTATCAGTATTCCACTGGAATTGCTTGCGGCCGTTCGCTGAATATTTCACCACAGCGTAGGTAACGCCATTCCTGCGCACCTGCATTTCGCTTGTTTTACCGTTGGGATATTTAGTGATCAGTGTATCCTGCGCTGCAGCGGAGAATGCAAAACACAGTATACATATAATAAGGTAACAGGACCGCATAGGGATAGGCATAGGTTTAAACTCCCTTAAAGATAATATAAAAATTAAGGGCCCGTAATGTTACAGGCCCCTGGTTATAGGATTCAGCCATAGGGAGTTAATGATGTCCAGGGGTGTGAAACACTTCTTCCATGATAGTCCAGGTACTTTGGGTACCGGCAGCTTCGGGTAACGGTAGCTGCGCAGGCGCCGTTTCTTTCCACCAGCGTTGGGTAGTAGTATCGGAAGCCATTTTTTTCATATCTGCGTTAAAGTTAGTACCGGTGTATTCAAAGTAACTAAAAAGGAAATACTTATCATCTATTTTCTGAAGATAGATAGAATAATTGTCAATGTTGCATGCTTTAATGGTTTTTAATACGCCGGGCCAGGCAGCGGCATGCAATTTTTTGTAATAAGCGATCTTTTCCGGCTTTAAGCCGGTAACCATGCCATAACGTTTTACGGGTTTTGCCGGATGGCAGGCTAACAGGCACAGGGCCATCATCATAACGGGAAGTAGTTTCATCTGCATTAAATTTTAGTGGTTAATAAAAATGGGGAAAGCCCAACACCTGTAAAATGGATTATCCTGTAATACTGATGAATTATTATAAGCAGCAAAAAGCCGCTGCTATTGCAACGGCTTTTTAAAAAGGGAAACTTTGAGGTATTAAAAGCGGAACTGCTCTTATAGGATAGTTAAATAATTAATTATGAGCAGCGCCTTTGTCCAGCAGCTCTGCCAGCTTCTTTTCCAGCAGCTCGCCACGCAGGTTGCGGCCTACGATCTTACCGGCAGGGTCAATAAGGAAGTTGGTGGGCACGCCTCTTACGCCGTATAATCCGGCTACTGCATTGCTCCAGTACTTCAGGTCAGATACGTGCGTCCAGCCTTCCAGGCCATCTTTTTTAATGGCTGCCAGCCACAGGTCTTTTTTGCCCGGCTGGTCAAGGGATACGCTAAGCACGGTGAAGTTCCGGTCTTTATACTGGTTGAAGGCCTTTACCACTACCGGGTTCTCAGCACGGCAGGGGCCACACCAGCTGGCCCAGAAATCCAGCAGCACATACTTACCGCGGAAATCAGAGAGCTTTACCGGCTTATCATTTACATCGTTCTGCGTAAAATCGGGCGCAGCAGCGCCTATTGCCAGGTTGCGCTCTTTTTCCATAGAAGCGGCAAACTCTTTTGCGGCGGGGCTGTTACGCAGCTCCGGTGTTAAACCTTTATACATAGGTTCCAGCAGCTTAAGGTCCATATTGGTATGCACGGCCAGCTCCTTTAAGGCTACTATGCTGAAGAAGGAGTTAGGATTTTCCGCAACGAACTTTTGCATCAGCTCCTTTTTCTCTGCTATCGCTTTATGAAAACGCGCATCCAGGCCTTTGGTGAAATTGGTATCCCCGCGTTGTTCGTCGGTAGCGGCGCCAAAATCTTTATTAATGCTGTTCATCTGCTCATCAAAAGGCGACAGGAATTTTTTGTAGCGCTCATTTTCCGTGTTGATGGCGGAACCGGTGATGGTACCATCTTCCAGGGTATTAGCAGCTACCAGGGTAATGGTGCCCTTTTCCAGATAAATTAGCCGTTTATCCGGTGCCGTTTGTGGGTTAGATAAGCCAGCACCATCGTGATCTACCATCAGCATACATAATAAAGGGCCGTCTACCTTACCCTTAAATTGGAAGGCGCCGTCTTTCAGTATAACGGAATCCAGCATGATCTTACCTTCCTCCCGGCGGTCCAGGTAGGCTTTGGCAGGTGCATTCAGGTGGCCCAGTTTACCGTTTAATACAAAGTTGCCGCTTTGTGCTTTGGTTAGCAGAGGGAATGCTGCACAAGCGAATAATATCCATTTTTGCATGTTGTTTATTTATTTAAAGTTTAATCACGTAGTATAATATCCTGCGGCGCTCCGGGGATGCCGTCTATTTTTTTAATGAGCTGCCCCAGCTTACCGGTGCTGATGTCCAGGTAATAAATGCTGCCGCCTTCTGCGCCTGCTACCAGCAGGTTGCCACCCTGCAATACTTTCAGCAGGGTGATCTTTTTACCGGCAGTGGTAGTTTGCAGGGGTTTAATATCGTTGTTCAGCGGGTTATAACGGTAAATAACATCGTTGGCGCTGAAGAAGAACACCCCAATAGGCGACGACTGCCATTTGGTGCCTGCCGTTAACAGGCTGGCGCCGGGGAAGGGCCTTTTATAGGTAGGATAAAAGCGCTGGGTACTGTCTGTAAAATCCACCCTGAACTTTAATTCCAGCTTCTTACCCAGGCTGTCGCCAATGGCATACAGCTCATTATCGTTAAAGCGGTTCATGTACATCATGTCCATCTTCACCTGTTTGGGATCAAAGGCATCGCCCAGCACCGTGTAGTTCACATCATAAAAAGTATTGACGAAAAAACGTACAAAGGCCTTACGGTTCTTATCGTAACCCAGGAAGTAGCTGTTACCTCTGCCGGATAGCGCTGTTTCCGCAAAGTTCTCCATCAGCTGCGGATACAGTGAGTAGCTGCCGTTAATGGGCACGCCCCAAAAGCCGTAGTAGGGCCAAAAGGGAGCAGTTTCCGTAGCGCCTATATACAGTTTGCCGTCTATGATAGCATTAGTAGTACCATTCACCATGTTCAGCAAATAATCTGCATGCGTAGTGGATGGGGCATCGAAAAAATTCTCCGGTATGTATTTATTCTTTTTTAAGCTGCTGGCGTCTATCTGCACACCACCGTTCTGGTCCCCGTCATACGTGATCCAGTAGGCAGTAAGGGTGTTCAGGTAAAACATATTCTGAATGGGCACCAGCTGTTTGGCAGGGCCGGGCAGCGCCTCCTGGTTAATGGATGGGTAAATATCCGGCCGTACGGTGCCATCCGGCTTTACGAATGACAGTACTGCCTGGTTATTGTTATTACTTAATACCAGCAGGCCTTTGGTAAATTCTGTTTGTGCTACAATGTCAAACTTGTAAAAGTATTTCATGCCGGTGGTATTATCCGTTACGGCTAACTGTGTAGGATAACGTGCAGCCGGCAATCCGAACACAATGCGTAGCTCCCGGCCTTCATAGTCCTGGCTGCGGGCTTCTGCGGCTACATCTATTTTCCAGTAACAGCTGTAATCATTCTTGCCGGAGGCCAGGGTGATCTTTGGTGTAATGATCAGGCTATCGCCGGTAATGGCGTTATACAGGGTATCCAGGTTACTGATCTGCGGATCCGGCAGCTCCACGTAATCATAATTGCCTTTATCGCGTGCGCAGGCTGCCAGTAACAGCAGCAGCGCAGGCATATATATAAGAATGTGTTTCAATTTCTGCATGACGAATATTTTATTTTACACAACAATGCGGTTGCCATCCTCATCCCGGAAATAATACCGGTTATCTGCCGGGTTCAGCTCCAGTAAATACTTTTTCTCCGGGTTGGTAATGCTGTAAAAAAAGTAGTTGCCGTTAGTAGTGGGCGTTAGTGTGTAACCAGCGGCCGGGTTGTTCTGTACCCATAACAGCGGATCGCTCAGGAAAGCTCTAAAACGGCGGGTATAATACAGTACCCGGGGCGTAGTAGTAGCGTCACTGTTAGTAGGGGGTAGCTCTGTAGTGCCGGATACACGGATGAACAGCTCATGCTTTACTCTGGAATATGCTCCCAGCTCACCCTGCCACACATTCCACCACACGGGCTTTTCCAGGCGGTTAGAGAATATTACGCGCAGGCTGTCCCAGGGTGTATAGTCCACTTTAAAATCCGTTGTGGCCACCAGCATAAATTTGATGCGCACGGTTTTATTGGCCAATGCAGGATCTGTATTCAGCAATATAAGAGGTACACGCGCGGTGCCTGAATCTGCCGGCATAGTGTACATATCTTCCAGCGGTTTATAATGCAGGCCGGCTACGGCGGTGGTGGCGCTGTCTACCACGGTGATCTTAAACTGCCGCGCTGTTTTTATACGGCTGCCGGATATACGCACGGGTAGGAAAACCGTGTCGGTAGCCTTTTCGGGGTACAGTGCAAAACTGTACACTATACTATCTGAACGTGTCTGCTTGCTTGTATCTGTTATTAAGTTGAAGTACACATTATCGGCGGATTGATACCTGACCTCCTCCACCTTTTTACACGAATATAAAATACCGCATAAGAGTGCTATAGCTATGATATGCTTCATTCGTATATGTTTATCTGTTACCGTATGCAATTTCATCGTCCGGGAAAGGCAGCACCATAATGGCGCTGCTGGCTGGCACCGTGCTGCCGTTCTGCCCTGTAATGGGCATATTCAGGCGTTTGTACATGTAGAAGATCTGGCCTTCTCCATACAGCTCCTTACGCGCTTCCTTTACCAGCTCCTGCAGGAACATGGTTTTAGAGGGATCATTGAGCGTAGCGCCTATACCGCGGTTCAGGCGTACCGTATTAAAATAATCCCAGGCTTTGGCAGGGTCTGTGTCAAACGTGCATTCTGCAGCTATGTAATACATTTCGCTGAGGCGCATAGCCGGGGCCATTTGCGGATGCAGGTTGTTATCCGGATCACGGGCATATTTTTCCAGGCGCAGGTAGTTGGTGGAGCTAACGGTTTGTTCGGATAACCATTGTTTGTAACGGAAATCCTCCCCGCCTACCCCGCCGGTTTCATACAGGTTGCGGCCTTCCTGTATGGAGATGTACAGGCCCCTGTCTGAATTACGGAACAGGCGGCGCAGCTCCTCTGTAGTATTAGGTATATAAAAAGCGAACAGCAGCTCTTTGTATAATATCCGGTCCTTTTTAGTATCATCCGGGTTCAGAAAATCGGACTGCCGGGTCCAGGGAAATTTATGGGCGTTGATCACTTCCAGCGCGTTGCTGAGCGCATTGGCCTTATCGCCTTTATACAGGTACACCCGCGCCAGCTGGCCACATACGGCGTAATAGTTCAGGCGGTGACGGCGCTCCTGCACAAACAGATCGCCATTCTGTTCTGTAGATGAATCCGGGATAGGATAACCTACTTTATAACCGGCTGATACAATGGGATCGGCTGTTGCCAGCAGGGTTTTGGCAGCCTGCAGGTCTTTCAGCATCAGGTCCAGCGCTTCACCGGTCTTATACATTTTAGGCACATCCTTGCTGAAAGCTGTTACATAGGGAATACCTTTGCCGCCTGCATCTACGGCAGCGAATAAACGCAGCACATCAAAATGGCAGTAAGCGCGCATGGCCAGCGCCTCTCCTTTTACCAGCGCATAGCTCACCGGCGTAAGAATAGCCTGCTGCTTATCTACCTTCTCCAGAATAAGGTTGGCATTGGCAATTACATTGTACAATCCGCGCCAGGCGCTGTCTTTACGGCTAATGAAATCAGCATCTTTATAATTATAGATGGCTGTTTCTTTATAATGTACCGGGTCGTCGGATGCTATGGTGTAGTTCTGCGCCAGCACATCCGGGAAACCGCCCAGCAGCTCTTTGCCATACAGATCTTTTTGTGCACAGCGGCTGTATAAACCATTGATGGCTTCTTTAAAACCATCTTCCGTGCTAAAAAGATCATCCTGCGATACCTGCGACTGCGGCTGCACATCCAGCCATTTTTTGCAGGAGCCGAAGACGGTTATTATTATAATTAAGACCAAATATCTTTTCATCTTCAATACTTTTTAGAACCTGGTTGATAATGAAAAAGTGAAGCTCCTGGCAAAAGGATACTGAATACCTCTTTCCAGCTTTACGGTGGACCAGTAAAAGAGATCGTTCATGGTGAGCGCAAAGCGCAGGTTCTTCATCTTTAACTTTTTGTACAGGGTGGCCGGCGCATCGTAGCTCAGGTATACGGACTTCAGCTCCAACCTGTTTTCCCGCTGCACAAAGCGCGATGAGGTGCGGGTAAGGCTTTTATCCGTAATGTCCTTATACAGGGCATGGTCGCCGGGCTGCTTCCAGCGCAGGGCCAGCGCGCGGCTATCCACATTATACCACGGGTTGGCATTTTCAATACGGTCTACCAGGGTTTGGTTATAGATATCGCCGCCTACCTTTCCGTAAAAATTCACCTGCAGCATCAGGCTTTTGTAAATAAGGCTGCCGCCGAAATAACCATCTATGTCCGGTGTCTGATCACCTACAGGCACGGTGTTCTTCACTTTATAATCATAGGTGCGGGTACCATCCTGGTTCAGGTATATTTCTTTCCCGTTCTCCGGATCTATGCCCAGGGAGCGTACCGCGTAAATGGTGTTAAGCGACTGCCCTTCCTTGTAACGCAGCAGGGGCGCGGTGGCCAGGTCGGCTTTGGCATCCTGCTGTTTGTCTACCTGGTCGTTATAGCTTTTAAGCGCATCGGATATTTTAGTGATCACATTGGTGTTGTGCACCAGGTTCACATTAATGTTGGCCGACCAGTTGCGGGTGCGCCAAACATTGGCGCGCATGTACACTTCATAACCTTTGTTCACCATCTCGCCCAGGTTGGCTTTATATTTATCAAAACCCGTGGAGGTAGGTACATTAATGTCTGCCAGCAGATCGCGGGTAAGCTTGTAGTAATAACGCGGCGAAATATACACGCGGTCATTGAACAAACCCAGCTCCATGCTTACATCATAGTTATTGGTGCGCTGCCATTTCAGCTGTGGATTGCCATAGGCGGTAAACACGGCGCCTACGCCGGTAGAGTACCAGCTGCCGGTGTAATACTGGTAAGTGGTATTGGATAAATAGGCCGGGAAGGACACACTGCCTGTTAAACCGGTAGTAGCTTTTAAACGCAGCTGGCTGATGGCAGTATGCTGCAGGAACTTTTCCTTATGCAGGTTCCAGCCAATGCCGTAAGACCAGAACGGCGCCATGCGGGAGCCCGTACCAAACTTGGACGAGCCATCTACCCGCACAGTACCATCCATCAGGAAACGGTTCTGATAAGAATAGTTAAAGGACAAAAACCCGCCAATGAGGCGCTGCTCCTCAATATCGCCGGCAGGCGCCGTATTATCTTCATACTTGCGGGCAAAGGTGATATTGGTGAACCGGTCATTGGTAAAGCCTATGGCTGAAAAACTTTTAATGTCTGTTTTTGTGGCCTGCACATTCATCCCTAATGAAAAGTTCAGGAAGTGCGTGTTTTGCAGGGCCTTGTTATAAGTGATGGTGGCATAACCATCCACCTGCATATCATCCTGGCTGGTATAGGTATATTTGCCGCGATCTTTCAGCGCATCCCCACTATAAAAGTAGTAGTAGTTGCTGAGCGGTGATGCAAAAACATCCTCTGTGGTTTTACGTTTGGTAAGGCTTACCGTTGCATTAAAGCGCAACGCATCAGTGGGCGTGTATTGTGTAGAAAAGGCGTCAATAAATTCCAGGTATGATGATTTGTTAAAGCTGCCGGTAGTAGCGTCGTATAAAGGATTCAGCACAGTAGCGGTAAGGCCGGCATCCTCTCCTTTGTCATTAAAACCGCGGTAATTCCACTTATCTATTTCACGGATCAAACGCCCGGCGGAATCGCGGATGGGATAATAAGGGTTCATATTCACATACTGGTCAAAATTGCCGTAAGGCGATGCCTTAGCGCTTACCTGCGATAAGGTGAACTGGTTGCGGAACAGCAGCTTCTGGCTTTTAGGCTGATAGGACAGCGTGTTGCTTAAGCTGTAACGATCGCGCCCGGAGCCTTTCATAACGCCATTGTTGGTCTGGTAACGCGCATCAATGCCATAACGCATGGTAGAGGATCCGCCCTGTAATGACACTGAATGTTTATGACCAAAATCTGTAGCTACAGGTTGCGACAGCCAGTAAGTATTAATGCCGCTGAGCACATTTTTCTTTTTGGCGTAATACATCTTCTCCAGCTCGTCGGCACTGTTCACGCCATTGCTGGTATATAAACCGGCCAGTCTTTCATATTCCAGCTTTTGCGTGGCATCTAATACATTATAGGCCGTAAGGTCCGGTGTGGTTACGTTCAGCTCATAGTTATAATACAGCTCCAGCTCTCCTTCCCTGGGTGCGCGGGTTTGTATCACCACTACCCCATTGGATGCGCGCGATCCGTAAATGGCGGTAGCAGCGGCATCTTTCAGCAGGGTTACCATTTCTACCCGGTTAAAGTCCAGGTCAAAAATAGTTTCTATGCTTACCTGGTAGCCATCCAGTATGAACAGGGGCAGGTTGGTTACATTGGCCAGCTGCGTTCTGCTTAGCTGGCTGGCATCGCCGGTGGGTATGGCGGTGGTACCGCGCACATTTACATTGGGCAGCTGGTTAGGATTAGCGCCGGCAATATTATTTTCCACCAAACGGAAAGAGGGATCGGAGGCCTGTATGCTTTGCAGAATGTTCTGCGGGTTAAAACGTTTCAGCTCCTCGCCGGTAATAGTAATGGCGGAGCCGGTATAGCTTTCTTTCTTTAGCTGCTGGTAACCATTCACCACAAAGTCTTTCATGGACTGTACTTCTGTAAGCAGCTTTACATCAATAGCGGTACGGTTGCCTATTTTAACCTCCTGCGTTTTATAACCAATGTAACTGAATACCAGCGTGCCATTGGGCGGTACGTTATTCAGGCGGTATTTACCATTTTCATTGGTTTTGACGCCATTGGTGGTACCTTTTACCACCACGGTTACGCCCGGGAGCGGTACGCCGGATTCCTCTGTTACCTGCCCGCTTACAGCAAACTGCTGCAGCTCACCGGCTACTGCTGCGGTGGTGGCGGCGCTTATTGCCGCTACGTTCACGGGCGCTATGTCAAGGTCGGCCGGGGTAATGGGATGATCGGCCGGTTTTGTGCCTGACTTCTTGTAAAGAATGTACTGGTCCTGACCTACCTGCTCTGCTTCCAGGCCTAAAGGCAACAGGAATTTGTTGAGATAATCAATCAGTCTGGTAGCGGGATCTTTGGCCGGCGGCGCATCTGCATAAATACCTTTTACAGTGTTACCAACATAGTTAATGCGTATGTTGTAACGGCGCTCCATATGGGCCAGATGATTCTTGAGCGGCTCCTGGTCCTGTGTGTTGTTTTGTACGTAATAAACAGATCTATCAATGGCCGGGCCCTGTGCTTTACCAATGGCAGTAAGGCTGCCCAATTGGATCAAAAGAGCCAAGGCAAGGCCACCACCGGTATACCCGGCGTGAATTTTCACCATAGCATTAGATTAAGGTTGGTTATATGTATTTACGAAACACTGTTACTGTGCTGCTTTTATTCCCCCTGTGTTTTACTGATCCTGTATGTGCTTGTTCCTGTCTTTTCGATATGTACATTAAACGATCTTCCCAGTGTTATAAAAAACACGTTTATATTATCTCTGGGTATAGTGCCTGTAAAGGTTTGGGCGCCCAGGCTGTCATCTTCCAGCACAATGGTAAGGCCCAGGTTATCCTGTAATGAGCGGATCACCTCTGCCACCGGCGTTTCATTGAACAGCAGGACCGGTGTGCTCCAGGATGCATACTGCTCCGGGTTCACACGCTGGTTGCTCAGCTCCGCGGTGGCGGCGGAGTAAGTAACCATATCACCGGGCTTCATGGTAATAGGCGCGGTAGCTTTTTTGGCGGATGTGGTATTATTCAGCGTTAGCTTTACCACCCCGTTGCGCAGCACTACCTGTGTTTTTATCCGGCGGGTGTTCACATTAAATTCCGTACCTACTACCTGGATGTCTACATCATTGGTATGTACAACAAACCGCTGGTTATTGTAGGTATGCTGTACCGTAAAAAATGCTTCGCCCTTCAGCCACACTTCACGGGGCCCGGTACCGGCCCATTTTTTAGAAAAAGATAACGTGGAATTTACATTCAGCTTTACTACCGAATGATCGGGTAGCTCAATGGTTTTCATTTCTCCCATTACCGTAGCATACTGCACGGTTTTATTGAGCGAAAAGAAAATAGCTGCCCAGGCAACCAGCACTCCTGCCAGCAGGGCAGCGGCCGCATAAGGCCACCACCGGCGTTTTTTGTGCATAGCTACCAGCCTGGCGCCGGTAGCTGTATGTTGGTTTGCGATGGAAATACTTTGTAATACTTTTTCCCAGGTCTGCTCCTCATCCTGAGGGGCCGGTGCATGCGCGGGGCCGCCGCCTATCAGCAGCAGCAGCTCGCGGGCATGGTTTACAGCAGGCTGTTTATCAGGGTTTTCCTGCAGCCATTGCTCCCAGAACCGTGTAGCTTCTGGCTCCTGTTCCAGCACCCATTGGCGGAAAACAGGATGTTGTAAAAAATCCTCCGTTTTAAAATCCCTGAATGTCATTATTGGCTCTTAATAAGGTAAAGCAGTGAATGGTGAAAATCTTAGCGTGTTTTGGAAAGTTTTTTTAAACTTTCTTTTAAAGAATTAATTATCAGATCAATATCCCCCGATAAGGAACCGGCTCTAAAAGATTTTATTTCAATCCGGGTTCCGGTCAAAAAAATTACTTTTCTCGCCAATGGCTGTTCTGAGGCACCTCATAATCTCCTCATGGAAGTCGGTACCCGCAGCATGCAGCGGATCAATGGCCTTTACCAATAATGTCCGCAAGGTAAAAAGCTGCTCCCGGTTATATTTCTTTGAAGCCTTTACCAATTCCAGCTTCATGAGCTCTTCCTGCTGATCCTGTTTAGGATTGAAAATTTCATTTATATGGCTGCATTGGTGGCAAACGCCGTTCTTGTTAATTAAGGCGCACCGGTGCTCGAAAATATCTGTCATGGTATTCCTGGCATCGTTCAGCAGATGTTTGATCACGCCTTCTGTCTTTTCAAGAATAAGACAAATTTCCTTTACCTGGAAATCGTAGATATTCTTTAAGATCAGCGCTACCTGGTTTTCTATGGGTAAGGTTTTTGAAATACAGGTGAAGCAATAGTCGATATGCTCTTTCATCTCGTAAGCCCCGGCAGGCGAGGTATCATGCACCATCCAAAAGACCTGCCTGATCTCCTCTGAGCTGATGGCCAGGTCTGCGGCCCGGTCCTGGGCATCGGGGCGCCATCTTTTTAATTTCCGTAAATGATCGTAGGCAAGGTTGGTGCCTATCTTAAATACCCAGGTTTTCAGGGAAGATTCCTGGTTGAACGTCGAGATCCTGGTAAATGCCCTGATAAAGGTATCGTGCGTCAGGTCATCAACATCATCCCTGTCGGTAAGCAAACGATACAGGTAAGATTTCAATTGGTCTTGAAATCCGGCGAACAGTGTCTGGAATGCATTAATATCGCCGGACATGGCCGATTTTAGGATGTCTTCTCTTTCCATTCAATACCGTTGATAAACGAAATAAGGCTGCAGCCCTCCGCCGGAGAGCTGCAACCACTAATGTACTGTAAAGAAATGCCTGCCAGGCTATAAAATATTCAGCTTGCCGCAATCCACATCAACAACATGGCTGTTGAAAGCTACCCCTGTTTCAGAGGCAAAGAAAGCCGCAACCTCACCCACCTGCTTCAGTGTGGGACTTGTTTTTAATATATCAAAAGCTTTGTACTGCATTATCAATTGTTCCGGAGGTATTCCGTACTCCTTTGCAGCAGCATCGATCCATCCGGAGATCCTTTTTGTTTCCATCAGGGCGCCGGTACAAATACAGATCACTTTTATACCATCCCCGCCCCATTCTGCAGCCATCACCCGCGTCAATCCTTCAACAGCCGCACTGGCAGCCGTGATGCCTGCTACATTTGAAAGCTTGGATCTGGATAACGCGGCCGTGAGCAGCAGGATAGTACCCTTAGACCGGGTTTGCATCATATATTTCGCCGCTACCCTGGAAGTGAGGAATTGTGAACCGCAGATCTTTTCCATCGGCGCCATAAATTGTTCAAAAGTGGCCAGTGTTGTTGGCGGACGGCCCCCCATCTCATTATAATTAACCCCAATGCCATTGAATACTACATCCAATTTGCCGTTCTCCGCAACCACCTCTTTTAGAAAATCATCTATTTCCGTCTCATTCAATGCATCCACTTTGGCGGCTGCTGCGCGCCCTCCATTAGCTTTGATCTCCTGCGCCAAAGCCTTTACGGCATCCAGGTTCCGGGCAGTCACATATACCTTTGCCCCGCATTGGGAAAACGATTTCGCAACGGCTCCCGCAATATCTCCGGATGCAGCAAATACTACGGCTACTTTGTCTTTTAGATCTGTCATTTTATTAAGTTTATCTATTGACGATCCAGCCGGACAAAACGATCGGTTTTTTAGAAAAAAAATGATTTCACACCATAACAAGCTGGTTATAAATACCTTAAAAATCTAATTAAACAGGCAGGCAACCGGAGGCAGGCCCTTTGCAAATTTTATGAATAAAGCGTTAGGGAGCTAAGTAACACCAGCAGCAGCTGATCACTATTTTTCTTCAGGTAATTCAATGCTTTGGATAGCAGCACGTAGGTTGAGTTCACGCTCAGCGACATGATGGCTGCTGTTTGCTGCGTATCCAGCCCTTCATAAAAGCGCAGGTATAAGATCTCACGCTGGCGGCGGGGCAGGTTGCTCATTACCTTTTCCAGCTTTTGGGTACGCTCTGCGCTGGCCTGCTCATGAATCAGGTCATCTTCACGGGAATGCGTGAACGGCTCTTCCGTGTGCTCAAACAGGCGGCTGAACACGCCCTGTTGCTGGCGGCCGATCTTCCTTTTCAGGCTGGCCAGCAGGTAAAATTTAATGGAATCGGTTACGGATAAACGTTCCCGGCTTAGCCAGATGCCGGTGAACAGGTCGTGAATGCAATCCTTTACCAGGTTGCCATCTGCATGCAGCTTCATGCCATAGCGATAAAGGGAATGAAAATGCGTGCTGTAAATGAAAGCCAGCGCATCCTGGTCGCCTTCCATTACCTTACTCCAAAGCGCGCTATCATTCAGGCTGCCGTACAAGCTATTTAAGATTTGGTTTATTACGGTTCGGGTGTACTGGTGGTGGTGTTGTACCCGCTAAAGATATGAACCGGAATAATAAGATGCAACCTACTTTAGTTTCACCGGCGTAACCCCCTCTTTGGTGATCTTTACAGGAATGATCAGCCCATCTTTATCAAAATGCATTTCGTCAATGCAAACCACGCGGTTATTGGCAGCGGTTTCTGTTAAAGGCCGGCGGTGATACACGATATACCATTGATCCGTGCCTGGCAGCTGTATTACAGAGTGATGGCCGGCGCCGGTAGCTACGCTTGTATCCTGCTGCAATATTTTCCCGATGCGTTTAAAAGGACCGGCAGGCGAATCGGCTATGGCATAGGCTACGGAATAATCCGGGCCGCCCCAGCCCCCTTCAGACCACATAAAATAATATTTCCCGTTGCGGATGAACATAAACGGCCCTTCCACATATCCTTTGGGTGTGATCTCCTTAAACGTAGTGCCGTCTGCAAAAGGTTCAAAACCGGTAAAATCGGCTTTCAGACGGGCAATATTACAATGCTGCCAGCCACCGTAGATCATATAATAAAGGCCATCCTTGTCATGGAACACAAACTGGTCTATTGGCTGGGCGCCGTTATGGAACTTATCGATCAGTGGTTTACCCAGGTAATCCTTATAGGGACCGCCCGGCTGGCTGGCTACGGCCACGCCTATGCCGCCCTTTTCCTGGTTGTTCTGAATATCATTGGCGGCAAAAAAGAAATAGTATTTGCCTTGTTTTTCCACAATGGCCGGGGCCCACATAGCGCGTTTGGCCCATTTAATAGCGCCACTGTCCAGTATGTGCGGGTGCTTTACCCAGCGGCTCATATCGGTTGAGGAAAAGGCATCAAAGAACACCTGGTTCTCATATTTATCGGAATAGGTAGGGAAGATCCAGTAGGTTTTACCAAAAATAGCCGCTTCAGGATCAGCATACCAGCCGCTAATCACGGGATTGCCTGTTTTTTTCTGCTGCGCAACCGCTGTGGATAAGGAGATTGCAGCGCCCAGGGATACCGCAATAAAAAATACCAGTGTCTTTCTCATAGCTATTACTAAATCGTTTAAGTAGTGCACCAAAATACAAAGGGAATTATTAATTGTCAATTATTCCGTGACTTCTCCGGTCACCATTAAACGGATCTTTTCTTCTTCCAGGTCCAGCAGGCCAATGTATTTGCGGATCAGGTCTTCGTCTATCTCCTGCTTTTTATTCAGTTTTTGCAATAGCTCACGCTGCTCCTTGATCACTGCGCCTACGGCGGCGCGGTAATGTTTGCTGGTAGTTTCTGCCGCCAGCTGCATATTTTCCTCGGCTTCATCCTGCAGGCGTTCCAGCAGATGAATGTCGCTTTCATAGCGCACCTTTAGGCTCTGCAACTGTTCATTGGCGGCTATTTTCTCCCGGTACTGCTCATTTAGTACACGCAAACCCGTATGCGCCAGCTTGCGGCGCACCGCTTTTTCCTGCTCCGCATAAGGTATGAGGTAATCATTATCCTCCAGCTTTAACCAGCGCACCACCATAGGTAAGGTCAGGCCCTGGAATACCAGCGTGACCAGGATCACGGTAAATGTGATGAACAGAATAAGGTTACGCTGCGGGAAAGGCGCACCATTTGATAAGGTGATTGGAATAGACAATGCCGCCGCCAGCGATACCACCCCACGCATACCGGCCCAGCCAAGGGCCAGCGGCGCGCGCCAGCCCGGCCTGCTATCTGCCGTAGTAATAAATTTGCTTGCAAAAACGGTGAAGGCCGATGCCCCCAGGGTACACAAAAGCCTTCCCACGATCAATACCAGGGAGATGATCAGCCCATAACGGATAGCAGCGCCCATACTTACCGTACCCATCTGCTGTACAATAAACGGCAGCTCCAGCCCTATCAGCATAAATACAATCCCATTTAATGCAAAACCAATGGTGGCCCATACATTCTCTCCCTTGAAACGGCTGCCCGGGCTCAGGATCACATTGCTGCGGGTAGAGAGGAACAAGCCACCGCTTACCACTGCCAGCACGCCGGAAAAGTGGAACTCTTCCGCTACTATGTACATCACATACGGTGCAATAAAGGTGAGCACAATGTCAATATTGGTAGTGGTGGGCAGCCAGCGGTGAATGGCGTAAAAGACCAGGGCCACGGCCAGCCCTATGAGGATACCCATAATGATCACCACAAAAAAACTCACAACAGCCTCATGGAAAACGAATTTGCCGGAATCAATAGCGCTGTATGCAAAACGGAAAACAATTAAGCTGGAAGCATCATTCAGCAGGCTTTCCCCTTCTACTATTGTTACCAGCCGTTTAGGCACCTTAATACTTTTTAAGATAGAGGTGGCCGACACTGCATCCGGCGGTGAAATAATACCACCCAGCAAAAAGCCCAGTGGCAGCGTAAACGCCGGGATAAGGCTTGAAGATATAACGGCAATTACACAGGAAGTAAGTATTACAATAAGAAAGGCAAAACTGGCAATTACCCGCCGGAACTTCCAGAAATCCTTCCAGGAGGTTTGCCAGGCAGCTTCAAATAACAGCGGTGGTAAAAAGATCACGAAAATGAGCTCCGGGTTGATCTGAATTTGCGGCAGGCGCGGAATAAAGCTCAGGCATAAGCCACCCAGCACCAGCACGATCGGGTAAGAGATCTTTAAACGATGCGCCAGCATAACAAGGAACAGGATCACCAGCAGCAGGAAGATGTAAAGGCTAAAGGTATTATGCATAAATATGTATAAGTCAATTCTGCGTTGGCTCTAAAATAATACAATTATCCTAATGCGCCAGCAGCCCTTATGGGCGCTCCAGCACACAGCCGCGCAGCATATCTTTTTTCACAAAGGTGGCTGTTTCCGTAAAGCCGGCATCCTGCCACAGGTGTTTGACCTGGGGATTGGCATATAATATTTTCATGGGGCGCGGATGTTGTTCCAGGCTTTGTAATACTTTGGCGATAAAAGTTTCCATCACCGTGCCGTCAAAAGGGTTAAATAAAAAAATAACGCCTACGCGGGCTGGAATGTCGTAATAGCGGGCATCTATCCATTCAATGGTGATATGCGTGCCGGGGTGGCGGTCCTCCACTTTTTCCGCATTGTCCGCCGCTTCCTCACAAAGCGCTTCGGAAAAATCTATTCCAATCATATCCTTAAACCCATACCCCGCACCAATGGCCAGTACGCGGCCACGGCCGCAGCCTACATCCAGCAGGGTCGTTTGTTTATCCGCCGGCGTTAGCTGATCAAATAAGGTGGTAGCGCTGTAATAATTTACCGGCTCATAAAAGGAAAAGTGTTTGCGTTCCTGTTCCGGTAAGTGCTCCGGCAAATGGTGAAGGCCAATAGTGCGCACGCCAAACCGCCGCTCACCGCGGATCTCATGCTCAATAATAAAAATAGCTACATCCAACCCCCAATACCATGCTAAGTAAAAAAAATACAGTACATACCGCATGTGTATAGTTTTATTGTAAGCGCGCTTATACCCTGCAATGGCCGTTTCATGCATTTGGGATCCAGGGCACCGGCTACTGTTTCATAACGGGAAGCTACGTATTGTTTTCGTTATCCGGACGGATGATCATACGAAGCGACTGGTCTTTGCTAAAGTAAGCCACCGTCCAGTTGGCTAATGTTTTTAAACGGTTACGGTAATTGATCAGCGACATTACATGCACGAACAGCCACATGAAAAACGCGATAATACCTTTGAAATGCAGCACGGGTTTGGGAAGGTCGGCTACTGCCTTGTTGCGGCCTATGATGGCCATAGAACCTTTGTCGTGGTATTTAAAGGGCGTTACTGCGCGGTTCAACGCCATTGCTTTAAAGTTCTTAGCCAGGTGCTTACCCTGCTGTATGGCCGTTTGCGCCACCTGCGGATGCCCGTTGGGCCATTGCGGCTCATGCAGCTGTAAGCTGGTATCGCCAATGGCGTAAATATTCGTAGTGCCCTGTACCTTGTTGTATTCATCTGTAAGCATGCGCTTACCGCGCCCGTAGCTGGCAGCAGGGATGCCTTCAAACATTTTTGCGGTAACACCGGCGGCCCATATAAGACTTTTGGTTTCAATGGTATCGCCATCGTCCAGGATCACAGTATCATTTACATAATCTTTTACGTGTACGTTTAACCGTATACGTACGCCCATCCTGCGCAGCGCATCATAGGTGCCTTTCTGCGACTGCTTGCTCATGGGCGATAGCAGGCTTTCGCTGCCGTCTACCAGGTATATTTCGCCCCGTGTGCCATGCAGCTCGGGGTAATCTTTCAACACAATGCTACGGCCCATTTCAGCCAGCATGCCGGATATTTCCACGCCTGTAGGCCCGCCGCCGGCTATTACAAAGGTGAGCAGTTTTTTACGCTCCGCATCATCTTTGGTAATAATGGCCTTCTCCATTTGCTGCAGCATGCGGTTACGCATAGCAATAGCATCGTGCAGGGTTTTCATGGGCATGGCATGCTGCTTTACGTTTTGCATCCCAAAGTAATTGGTTTCCGCACCGGTGGCAAACACCAGGTAATCATAGATAAGCTCTCCGTTGTTCAGCACCAGCTTATTTTCTTCCGGCACTACCTTTACCACACTGCCCAAGCGGAAGTGCAGGTTATTTTTATGATGGAATAATTTACGGAAAGGGTAGCTGATGCTGGCGGGTTCCAGGAAAGCCGTAGCCACCTGGTAGATCAGGGGTGGAAAAAAGTTATAGTTGTTCTTGTCAACCAGCGTAACGGTATAATTCTTATTGCCTCCCAGTGAACGCGCCAGGTTGATGCCTGCAAACCCGCCACCCACTATGATAATGTGCTTCATAAAACCAATTTTTGCTTTGTAATAGATCCATTCGAAAATTAAACCAGTTCCTGTAATTATTGTCGTCTAAAACATTAAATTTAAGGTACTTTCTCTTCATATTAAACCTTACTCACCGGAAATCTGTTTTTTATGGATCAGCGTATCATAAACCTCTTTGATGAATATACCCACAAGCCTTTACGGCGCGATGAATTTATAAACCGCCTGATCCGGCTTACGGGCAGCCTGGCCGCTGCCACCGCGGTTTTACCCCTATTGGAGGTAAACTATGCAAAGGCGGCTACGGTACCGGAAAATGCCGCCGGCATCCAGGGGCAGGATATTACTTACCCTGGCGACGGCATTACCATGAAGGGTTACCTGGTAAAACCCACTACACTGGCGGCCGGCGCTAAAACCGGGGCCGTAATTGTGATCCATGAGAACAGGGGCTTAAACCCGCACATCCGCGATGTAACGCGGCGGGTGGCGCAGGCTGGCTATATTGCCCTGGCGCCGGATGCCCTCTCTGCCACGGGCGGTACCCCGCAGAATGAGGATGAGGCCCGCGACCTCATTGGCAAGCTGGATGCACAAAAGAACCTGAACAACTACCTCAAAGCGCTGGATTACCTGGGCGGCCTGCCGGAATGTAACGGTAAAATTGGTTGTGTTGGTTTTTGCTGGGGTGGCGCGATGGCCAACCAGCTGGCAGTAAATGCCCCTGCACTGAAAGCCGCGGTTGCCTATTATGGGCGGCAGCCGGATGCAGCCGATGTACCAAAGATCAAAGCGGCTGTGCTATTACACTATGGCGGACTGGATGAGCGCGTAAATGCCGGTATACCGGCCTATGAAGCTGCCCTGAAAGCTGCAGGCGTTAAATACCAGCTGTTTGTATACGAAGGCGCGCAACATGCCTTTAATAACGATACCGCCCCTACGCGGTATAATAAGGAAGCAGCGGATAAAGCCTGGGAGAGAACGTTGCAATTATTTAGCGAGACATTACATTAAGCAATGTTATTTTATAATAAAGGGCTGTTTCAGTAAAATGATACAGCCCTTTAATTTTAGTATAGGCGTAAACGTTATATATGCCACACCTTTGAGGTATGTCACACATTAAATCACATATTCAAATACCTTCTGTACCTTCTTTTCCACAAACCCATTCTTCTCATAAAAGGCATGCGCCTCTGTTCTTTTCACCTGGCAGCGCACTTTCAGCTTGTTGATATTTCTTTCTGCCGCCCACTTTTTAGCTTTCTCCACCAGCTGGCTGCCTATACCTTTACCACGGGCGCTGGCTGCCACTACCAGGCCGCCTATTTCACAAAAGGGTCCGGTTTCCAGACGCATGGTATAAAACACATGGATCCAGCCCACCACCTGGTTGTTCATCACAGCCACATACGCCATGTCGTAATTACTCTTATCAATCGCTGCAATGTTAGTGATGGTATCCTGTACAGTTAATGGATAACCCAGTTGTATAGAAAGCTCGGTGATCTGTGGGGCCTCTTTCATAGTAGCCGCCCGTATCTGGATGGTACCGTCCATGACTTATAATTTCCATGATAATACAAAAATTTGCCCGATAAATATTTTAAAAGTATCTTAGAAAGATAACCCAACCCTATTTAATAACCCATTTTTACAAACACATATCTTTTCAAGGAGCAGCCGAAAACCTTCTGACAGAGTAGGCAAATTTGTTTAACCAAAAATTCCTTTGTATGAAAAAGAAGACCAAGAAAAAGTTAGATGTCAAAAAGCTGAAGATCAGCAGGCTGAGTGAAACAAACCAGGCAAAGCTGAAAGCCGCCACCATTCCACCCAATACCTTCTGGTGCGAAACAGGCCCTGGCTTCTGAATGTAGCTAAGTTCTTGGGGCTGACCGAAAAGAATGTAAAATGTAAAATTTCAAATCATAAATGTAAAAGTAAAATGCGCCGATCACGCTTATGTCCGCGGTATTTTACTTTTACATTTATCTAGTTCATAAAGTCTTTAAATGGTCTCTATGAACCTCCTTCGTCGGTTTGAAATTTTACATTTATGATTTTACATTCTTTTCGGCCAGCCCCTGTTATTTATTAACCCGTCTTATAAAGGCTATGCATAACTATAAACAGCCGCTTGCCCAAAAAGCGCCATAGCCGCTTGCAAAGCCTGCAGCGGCGCAGCAGGCGCCGTTGCACAACGCCAGGCCACAAAACCATCCGGCCTCACCAGCACCGCACCGGTAGCGCTGATACCCAATAATTTTTCAATAGCACCTGCTGTAAAAACCAGGCTTCCCTGCGCGCCAATACTAAACACCGGTATTTGCATACTAGCCGCAGCCTGCTGCCAGCCTGTATTATTCATGCCTGTAAACAATACAAAACCTTTTCCTAACAGGTCCAGCGTAGATATTTGCTTCCCTTTATACAACACCCAAAGGTGCGGCATGCGTGTACCCGGTGTGCCATCCAGCGCGCGGGCAGGCTGAAATGTCTGCGTAGGCAATGCATTATCCAGCACCGCAGCAGAGGTATATTTAAAGGCCGGCAATCCCAGCAAACCTGCTACATACCGCATGGTCAGGCGGTGGCTGCTTTGCTGCCAGCCTAAGAACGAAGCTATTTTTGCACCTGTGACGGTGGTAATAACACTCAGTATGTTCAGAAAATTCTTCTTCAATAAACCATCTTCATCCGACCAGTTGCCACTTAGCACGGCATAATGCAAGCCAACCGGCTGCCGCTCTGCACTGTAGGTTTGCAACAGCGCAGGCGAGGTGGTTCCCTTCAATACAGCAGCCAGCTTCCAGGCCAGGTTATGCGCATCCTGTATACCGGTATTAGCGCCTTTACCACCATAGGGCGGCATTACATGCGCAGCATCGCCGGCCAGGAAAATACGCCCGTGCTGCATGTTAAGCACCACCTTTACTGTAGGCTGCCAGGGTAAAATGCTGATGACGCGGATAGGCAGCCCCGGCATACCCAGCACATCCTGCAAAATAGCAGTTACCTTTTCCGTGCTGAGATCAGCCGCCTGCTCTACTGCCGGATCATAATGCAGATGGAACACCCAGCGGTTGCTGTTATTAATAGTGGTCAGCAAGCCTTTGCGGGCAGGCGTTTTTATGATCACAATGCTGAAGCGCTTATCCTGTACAGCGGCTTCCAGGTTGGCCTCAAAATAAATATTCAGCAGGTTTGCAATAGCGCCCCTGCCGCAAACCGGCGCCCGCAAAGCTTCCCGCACAGGGCTTTTAGCGCCGTCGGCAGCTATCATGTAAGCAGCGCGTACGGTTTGTGTTTCATTCGTTTCCCGGTTGCGGACCAGGGCTGTTACCCCTTCCGCATCCTGCGTAAAAGAAACCAGCTCTGTATAAAAAGCCAGCTGCGCGCCCCGTTCCTGTGCAGCTGCCAGCAATACAGGTTCTGAAAGGTCCTGTGTGCAGCGGGCGCCTTCCTCCGGGCTTAATGCCATGATCTTATCTATCCCCAGTACTTTGCCAGGCGTTTTATTCTCGGGTTTTATTTTTTTCAATGCCGCTGCAAGACTGCTGTTCTTATAGATGCCCCAGCTATGCGCCAGGGCTTTCCCGGCATCGCGGATGGCCTCACTTAGCTGCAGCTCACGGTACAGCTCCATGGTGCGTATATCAAACCCCCGGGCACGGGGGTGAATAGAAGTGCCTTTATGCCGCTCAATTAATAAGGGTATAATGCCCTGCTGTAAAAGAAATAATGCGGCCGATAAACCTACCACGCCACCGCCCACAATTAAAACAGGTACCTGCCGGGTGTTTGTTGTTACATTCATTGCTGATGGATTATGTTACCGCAAAGTTGCATGGACGGCTAACCGGCAAAGGGCACCAACGGGATTTTTTTGTACCTTAAGCGGAGTAATCTGACCGTATCATGTCACAGCAGGAACAACATCCTGATTTCCCGGGTTTTGATGAGATAACTAATTTGCCGGAAAGTGAAACGCCTTACATTTTCTCCGTTTCCCTGCCACAGGTGGATGGGCATTTCCGTCTTCTGAAAATGGGCGCCATAGCCCTTTCCAATGGCTGGATGCAGCTGAAGGACAAACACCTGGAATATGCGGCCATGAAACATTTTAACGAGCTGCCCCTGGTAGAAATGAACTTTTCCCTGGAAGGCTGCATCCGCCAGAGGCTGGGATTCCTGAAAGAGGATGTGATCTTCACAAAGGGTTACCACAATATTATGTACAACCGCGGGGAATGGGAGCATAACCAGTTCATGAACGGCGGCATTCACAACACCTTTACCATTAATATTCATGCGGACCGTTTCCTGGAGCTGTTCTCGGCCTACTCCTCCCCTATGGACCGGCTGGCGGAAAACGTGCTGAAACAGCAGCCCTTCCTGCTGCAGCAACCAACCCTGCCTTATACCCCGCAAATGTTATCCATTATTAATTCACTATGGAGCTGTACTTTAACCGGTGGTTTAAAGCAGCTGTTCCTGGATTCAAAAATAATGGAGCTGTTGCTGCTGCAATTTGAGCTTTTCACGCAACCGGCGCCGGGAAAAAATACAGGCCCGGACAAGAACGAGCTGGAAAAGCTGCACCTGGCACGGGAAATACTGCTCCGGGACATACAGCACCCGCCCACCCTGGCCCAGCTGGCGCGCCAATGCGGGCTCAATGAATTTAAGCTGAAGAAAGGGTTCAAAGCGGCCTTTAATAACACGGTGTTCGGGTACTTTGCCGCCACCCGCCTGGAACAGGCCAGGCAGCTCATTTTACATACCCCTCATACTATCTCTGAAATAGCCTACGAAACCGGTTTCAGCCATCCCCAGCACTTCCAGCGGGCCTTTAAAAAACACTTCGGCATCCCGCCCGGGCAGCTCCGTAAATAGCAGCAGACTTTTCTATTACAATAATCCGGGATAAGTACAACAGAATCCGTTAAATAGCCATTCTTTTCCATTCATTTTCGTTGCACCTTTGTGTATAACAAACAGTAAATAACGATTCACTTATACAGTGTAACAGTTGTAGGTTTAGGTACAGGCCGGAGTATTCTTATTCCGGTTTTTTTATTTTTATAAGCCCCATTTCTCGTTCATCACAGTTATAAACCGGTTCATCCCTTTTAACAAATTTTTTACGGCGTCCCAGGGTTAACCATAAAATATTTTACTATTCTTTGTGGAAATAACTATTGTCAGCATCTCAATAAGTTTAACTGTCAACTCCCTTCATGAAAAAATATTTACTGATTGTTTTCCTCATAGCGCCCTGCCTGTGTTATGCCCAGCAGCCTGCTGTTAAGGGCAGTGTATTGGACACGCTCAATCATCAGCAGCTCTCCAATACCGTGATCGCCGTTTTACAGGCAAAAGATTCTATTCTGCAAACCTTTACCCGTAGCGATGCAGGCGGCAAATTTTCCATACCTAAGCTGCCACCCGGTAAATACCTGCTGCTGGCCACTACACCGGGATATGCAGATTATGTAGAGCCGTTCACGTTAGCCGACAGCACCTCCACCACGAATGTTAATATTATACTATCGCTCAAAAGCCGGCTGCTGAAAGAGGTGTTGGTGAACCAGGCCATAGCCGCTATTAAATTAAAGGGAGATACGACCGAATATAATGCGGATAGCTTTAAAATGCAGCCCAACGCAACGGTAGAAGACCTGTTGAAAAAGCTACCGGGCATACAGGTAGATAAAAATGGGCAGATCACCGCCCAGGGTGAAAAAGTGCAGAAGGTGCTGGTAGACGGGGAAGAATTTTTTGGGGATGATCCTACCCTGGCTACCCAGAACCTGCGGGCCGATATGGTAGACAAAGTGCAGGTGTTTGATAAAAAAAGCGATCAGGCGGCCTTTACCGGGATAGATGACGGGCAAAAAACAAAAACGCTGAACCTGAAGCTGAAAGAGGATAAAAAGAACGGTTACTTTGGCAAAGCCAGTACCGGCGCGGGTAACGATGGCTTTCACGACAGCCAGCTGATGCTGAACTTCTTCAAAAAGAAACGCAAGATCTCCGGTTACGGCATTGTTTCCAATACCGGTAAAACAGGGCTTAACTGGGGCGAAAGGGATAATTACGGGCAAAGCATGTCTGAAAATTTCAGCTATGATGAGAACACGGATATGTATTCGGGCAGCTTTCAGTCAGACGACCTGGAGAACTGGGATGGACGCTATAACGGGCAGGGCTTTCCGCTGGTGCAAACCGGGGGCCTGCATTTCAATGATAAGTGGAACGAGGATAAGCAATCCATTAATGGCAACTACAAGATCCTGAACCTGCATATGGACGGTTACAGCAACACGAACTCCCAGTACCTGTTGCCGGATACCTTTTACTATACCAATTCCAGCGAACGTTTTGCCAACAGTATATTACGGCAACGGGCCAACGGCATTTACGATCTGCAGATAGATTCAACCTCCTCTATCCGCGTTACTGCCGACGGGGGCCTGGATCATAAGACCACAAAGAGCGCCCGCACCATGCAGTCCATAGCACAGGATAATACGCTGGTAAACCAGAATGAGCGCAACATAGCTACCACTGGGGATATACGTACAATAAACAGCAGTATATTATGGCGCAAAAAGCTCCGTAAAAAAGGCCGCACCCTTTCCCTGAACATCCAGGAAAAGTATACCCAGAACAATTCCGATGGCTACCTGGATGCTGTTACGGAATTTTATAAGAACGGCAGCGTGGATTCCTCACAGGTCATTGATCAGTATAAAACAAACCGGAACGAGAATATTACGTTTGATACCAGGCTTACTTATTCAGAGCCTTTGTCAAAGTCCAGCTCCATTATATTGAATTACGGTATAGTGGTCAACAACAGCAACTCCAACCGCAACTCCTTTAATCAGGACGCCAGTGGCAAGTACGGTGAGCTGGATTCTTTATACAGCAACGATTACAAGTTCAATGTATTCACCCACCGGGGCGGCGCTACCTATAGCCTCATTAAAAAGAAATTACGGGCCAATGCAGGTCTTAGCACAGGTCTTACCAGCTTTGACCAGCAGGATATGCATACCGGCCTTAAACGTAACCGTGATTTCGTGAACTGGTTCCCGCAGGCATCTTTCAGCTACATGTTCAGCACCCAGCGCAGGCTGTCCATTAACTATAACGGCAGCACCAACCAGCCCAATATTGACCAGATACAGCCTTTACGTACCAACGAAGACCCGTTGAACATCAGCATTGGCAATCCGGACCTGAAACCGCAGTTCTCCAACAATATCTGGATGTTCTTCAGTGACTATAAGATCCTTACGGATCGCGGCATCTGGATCAATGGCTCCTATAACTTTACCTATAATGCCATTACCAGCAGAACCGTTATTGACGGCAGCGGAAAAAGAACCAACCAGGCCGTGAATGTGGACGGTAACCGGAATGCCAACCTGTACCTGGGTTATAACTTTAAAATGAAAAAGCTTGACATGCGCGCCGGCTTCAATGGTAATATAGGCTACAGCCGTTATGTAAACTATATTAACGAAGCGATGAACACTACCAACAGCGGCAACTATACCCTGGGAACATATCTGAACAAATCGAAAGAAAAGAAATATGAGATCCGCATGGAAGCATCGGCCACTTATACCAACAGTAAATCATCCGTACAGCAAGCCATAAAAACCAACTACTGGACCTTCAGCATTAATCCCAACATAGACCTATTCTTCCCCTGGAAGCTGCAGCTGCACACGGATTGTAATATAAACCTGCGGCAGAAGACCGCCGCTTTTGATAACAACAACAACGTAGTATTATGGAACGCCTGGATAGGCAAAAAGTTCATGAAGAACGATGCGCTTATGATCAAGGCAGAAGTGAACGATCTGCTGAAAGAAAATATAGGCTTTAACCGGCAGGTGAACAGCAACTTTATTTCCCAGCAGAATTATGGCACCATTAGCCGTTATGTGTTCTTATCCATTAACTGGAACTTTAATAAAACCGGCGCAGGCGCTAAATAAAAAATTACGATCATGAAACAATTACTCCTGTATATCCTGTTAGGCTGCGCCGTAAACGCCACGGCACAAAACCCCGTTTACCTTACCCAGGGCCGTATTGAGTTTGAGAAAAAAGTGAACCAGCACGCCCGCCTGGAAGCGCTGTTTAAAAATCAGAATGATGATGGCTGGAAAGACATGGAAAAAAAACGCCTGCCCCAGTTCACTACCTTTTACTTTGACCTGGTTTTTAATGGCTCTACCACCTTATACGCGCCGGGCCGGGAAAACCCGGATAATATACGTCTGCGGCCGGAACCGGGCAATGATAACGTGATCTATGACCAGCTTGATAAAAAGGAAAGTACGGCCAGGAAAACCGTATTTGAACAGGTGTTCCTGGTGAAAGACAGCACCCGCAGGATCCGCTGGAAAATAACCGATGAAAAGCGCAATATTGCCGGTTTTGATTGCCGCCGCGCCAATGCCGTGATCATGGATTCTATTTATGTGGTAGCATTCTATACAGATGCTATTGTTACCCCCGGGGGCCCGGAATCCTTTACCGGCCTGCCCGGCATGATCCTGGGTGTAGCACTGCCCTATGAGCATATAACCTGGTTTGCTACAAAAGTGCTGGCAGAAGATATTACACCCGATAAATTAAAAGCACCCACAAAAGGCAAAGCTGTAGATAATAAAAAACTGCTGGAAACCATTACCAGCAGCATGAAAGACTGGGGCCACTATGGTAAGATCTATACCCTGATCATGATGCTGTAAGGCAGGATGCTAGATGCGCACCTGCCCGTTCCCGTATACAAACCATTTTTCCGTTACCAGCTTTTCCAGCGCAAAAGGCCCGCGGGCATGCAGCTTCTGGGTAGAGATGCCTATCTCCGCCCCTAAGCCGAATACGCCGCCGTCTGTAAACCGCGTAGAGGCGTTCACGTAAACCGCAGCAGCATCTACCTCATTCATAAACCGTTCACTTATGGCTGCATCCGCTGATATAATAGCTTCTGAATGTTTGGAGGAATAATGGCGGATGTGGGACAGGGCTTCATCTGCACCCTCCACCACTTTTACGGAACATTTAAAATCCAGGAACTCACGGCCAAAATCTTCCGGAGTAGCATGCTGTAAATAAGGATAACCGGCTTTTTCCAGGATGGGATAGGCCGTTTCATCTGCAAAGATCTCTACATTATACGCCTCTAAGGAAGGCGCCAGCAATGGCAGAAAATCCGCGGCCACCGCACGATCCACCAGTACCGTATCCAAAGAGTTACATACAGAAGGCCGTGTTACCTTGGCATTGGTTACAATGACGGCGGCCTGCTGCAGATCGGCTGTACGCTCCACATAAGTATGGCATACACCAGCCCCGGTTTCAATTACCGGCACCCGGGCATTGTCACGCACAAAGTTGATGAGCTGCTGGGAGCCGCGGGGAATAATAATATCAACATACTTTACAGCGGTCAGCAGCTCCATAACCAGGTTACGGTCTGCCGGCAGCAGCTGCACGGTTGCTTTGGGCAGCTTAAATTCCGTCAGCACATCCTGTATAAGACCCACCAGGCAGGTATTGGTATAAAAAGCATCTGTACCGCCGCGCAGCACACATACGTTACCGGAGCGGATGCACAGCGCCGCCACATCTACCGTTACATTGGGCCTTGATTCATAGATCACGCCTACTACGCCTAAAGGCGCCGTACGTTTTTGCACCAGCAGCCCATTGTCCAGCTTTTTCTCTGAAAGCAGCTGGTTAGAAGGGTCCGGCAGTTTGGCTATATCCGTAAGGCTTTCCGCTAATTGACGGATACGTGTTTCATTCAGTAGCAGCCGGTCCTTTTTGGGGTCTGTGTCCGGCATGCGTTCCAGGTCCTGCTGGTTGGCGCTTACAATTTCGTGTATATGTTCCTGTAAGTATATCCCCAGCCGCCGCAGCAACTGCTGCTTTTGCTGGTCAGGAAAGGTTTTGATAGCACTGGTGGCTTGCTGCGCCTGTTCCAGTAAAGGGATGATGGACTCCATGAAATGATTTTTTTACAACAACACAATATCATCAGCATGCGCAATTTCTACGTTCTGCGCTTTTTTATTACCGGCCAGCACATCGGACGATACTTTTGCACGGGCCACCGCAATTGCTTCATGCTGTTCATTTACAATTTCTATTACTTCACCGCGGGTAAATTTCTCCAGGATGGCCTTTACGCCTACAGCCAGCAGGCTATGTCTTTGCTCCAGGGCTTTTTGCGCACCGGCATCTACCTGCAGGCGGCCGGTTACCAGGCTGCCGCTGGCCAGCCATTTTTTACGTGCCGGCATGCTGCACTCCTGAGGCAAACATAAGGTACCGGTAGTACCTGCCAGCGCATTTAAAATACCATCGGTAGTATGAATACCAAAAATAACCACGCGTATGCCCATGCGGGTAGCCAGGCGGGCAAAGGTAAGCTTGGATACCATGCCGCCCAGGCCCAGGCTGGATTTGCGGGTATCTGCCAGCGCAAAAATAGCTTCATCTATAAGCTCTATCTGTGGCACTACTTTGCCTTCCTTATCCAGCACACCGCCCACAGAGGTGCTAAACAGCAAACCCGAAGCGCCAAAACCTACAGCTATCAGTGTGGCCAGTTCGTCGTTATCAGAGAACTTTAGCTCCAGGTCGCTCACCACATCATTTTCATTGGCTACGGGAATAATGTTGTTGGCCCACAGCTCCTCATAGGTTTTCTTAAGCTGCAGGAACTGGCTGCGGTTGCTGAAATGCCGCCGCTCACACAGGCTTTGCGCAATAGCAATATTATAAGGCTGAAAATACTGAGCGTATTTATTTAACAGTAATGGGTTGCCGATAGCTGCGGCAGCCTTGCGTTCACTAATGGTGCCACTGTATTGCGGCAGGTATTTTTTACCGGCAGCTACTGCCCCGGATGATACCAGTACCATATTATAATCCGCATGCAGGGCAGCTACCTGCCTTGCAATAGCGGCTATTATTGATTCGTCCAGCTCTCCGTTCTGATGGGTAATTGAAGCCGTTCCAAACTTGATCACTAAAATAGGCTTGCTCACTGAGATTGAATTTGGCCCCCAAAATATTGAAAATATTTTGGAACCCATACCGCCATATCGGAATGCCCGCGGTTGCCCCAGGCGTAATAGGGAATAAAGGTTACTTTCAGCGGTTTAGTATCATTCACAGCTGCTTCCCGGTACAGGGTGTTTTGCCAGCCGGTATTACTGCGCAGGCGTACGGTACCGGTGATGAGTGCTGCATTTGCAGGGCATGTAAACAGCAGAATAAATTTCGCGGAGCGCTAAAACGTTTTATCTTTATCACTACTTATTAAAAATAATATTGCCATATAAACAATGAAGAAAAGCTTATTCTATTTGCTCTGTTTAGCCCAGCTGCCGCTGTTTGCACAAACGGGCGCCAACCTGACCCGTTATGTAAAGCCCATCATTGGCACACAAAAGATGGGACATACATACCCCGGCGCTACCGTGCCTTTTGGCATGGTGCAGCTTAGCCCGGAAACAGATACCCTGCCATACGAGATGAATGGTAAGTACAACCCGGATGTATATAAGTACTGCGCCGGTTACCAGTATGACGATAAAACCATTACCGGTTTTAGTCATACACATTTCAGCGGCACCGGCCACTCTGACCTGGGCGATTTCCTGATCATGCCCACCACCGGCGCATTACAGCTGAACCCCGGTACTGCCGCCAACCCGGAAAGCGGTTACCGCTCTACCTTCTCCCACCAGTCGGAAGTAGCGGAACCCGGTTACTATAAAGTAAAGCTGGATGAATATAACATCCTGGCAGAGCTTACCGCCAGCAACCGCGTAGGCTTTCATCAATATACCTTTCCTAAAACAGACCAGGCGCATATTGTGCTGGACCTGATGGCCGGCATTTATAACTATGAGAATAAAAATGTATGGACATTTGTGCGTGTAGAGAATGATACGCTTATTACCGGCTACCGCCAAACCAATGGCTGGGGGCGCACCCGCTTCGTATACTTTGCCATGAGCTTCTCCAAACCATTTTACCGCTATGGTCAAAAGAACTATGCGCATGATGTGTACCGCGGCTTCTGGGGCAAGTTTGACCAGGCGCATAACTTCCCCGAAATGGCCGGTAAGCAGGTAAGGGCTTACTTTGATTTTAAAACCACCGAAGGGGAAAAGATCAAGATCAAGTTTGCACTGTCACCGGTAAGCACAGAAGGCGCGCTGCAGAACCTGCGCACGGAAATACCTCACTGGAACTTTGATAAAGTAAAAGCAGATGCGCAGACGCTATGGGAAAAAGAGCTGGAGAAGATCAATATCAAGCTGGCATCTGATGACGATATGGTGAGCTTTTACACCGCTATGTACCACGCCTTTTTAAGCCCTACTACTTTTATGGATGTAGACGGCGCTTACCGCGGCCTGGACCAGAACAATCATATAGCCAAAGGCTTTACCAATTACACTACTTTTTCCCTGTGGGATACCTACCGTGCGCTGCATCCGCTGTTTAACGTGATACAGCCCAAACGGAATGCAGACATGGTACAGTCCATGCTGGCGCACTACGACCAAAGTGTGCATAAAATGCTGCCCGTATGGTCGCACTACGCTAATGAGAACTGGTGTATGACGGGCTACCACAGCGTATCTGTAATTGCAGATGCTGTAATAAAAGGCAATGCCCCCTTTGATGCCAATCATGCCCTGGAAGCATGCGTAAATACTGCGCGTAACAAGCTGTATGATGGGCTGGAATATTACATGCAAATGGGTTATGTGCCGGAAAATAAAAATTCATCATCCGTATCAAAAACCCTGGAGTATGCGTATGACGACTGGTGTATTGCGCAAATGGCTAAAAAGCTGGGCCGGAACGATCTGTACGAAGAGTTCATTAAACGTTCCGCTAACTTTAAAAATGTGTATGATGCCGGCACAGGCTTTATGCGGCCTAAGATGAGCGATGGTCAGTTCCGCAAGGATTTTGATGCCTTAACCACCATTAACCAGGGTTTTATTGAAGGCAATGCATGGAACTACAGCCTGTATGTGCCGCAGTACCCTAAGGAAATGATAGCCCTGATGGGCGGTGAAAGCAAATTTATTCCCCACCTGGATTCCCTGTTCACCATGCATTTGCCGGATGCCTTTTTTGCGGAAACAGAAGATATTAGCCGCGATGGCATTATTGGCAACTATGTGCATGGCAACGAGCCCTCCCACCATGTAGCCTACCTTTATAACTGGACTAAACAGCCCTGGAAAACACAGGAGCGGGTGCGCATGATCCTGAAAAAAATGTATCATGTGGGTCCCGATGGTTTAGGTGGGAATGACGACTGCGGGCAAATGAGCGCCTGGTACATTTTCACTACCCTGGGCTTTTACCCGGTATGTCCCGGATCTGACCAGTATGCATTGGGCAGCCCCGCCATGGAGCAGGCCACCCTGCAGCTGGAAAACGGCAAAACCTTTACTATTGCAGCTAAAGATCAAAGCGATAAGAATGTATATGTACAAAAGGTGGTGCTGAACGGGCGTACGCTTACGCAGCCTTTCATTAGCCATGCGGATATCATGAATGGCGGGGAGCTCACTTTTTATATGGGCGCCAAACCGGCTAAAAAGAATTATCAGTAAATCTCCCGCGGTATAATAGATCACGGTCCGGGACTGACTAAAAAGTAATGAAAGCGCTAAGACCGCATAAACACGGTTTCGCGCACCTGCCGGAAAGCAGCATTCTTTTTCGTTAGCCCGGACCGTTCTTTTTTTTCCGGAATAGCGGCAGCTCCAAACCACTGTGCGCCCACTTAAGGCATCCACAAAACCACAAACTGTTGAGAACACATATTAACATATGAGTATTTTAATCCCTGGAAGCGCTCAACACGGTGATGAAAACGTTGATTCCCTATCAAAACAGGAAGATTCTAATCCATCCAAAAGCACTAACCGCTACCTGCCAACGGCCCACTTTCTACTGCTAACTTTTTCCTCCCTCCGGACCCAACGGGAAAATACCTGCATAAGTTGATTAAATTTATATCCGGAATCCCCAAATGGTTCCATGGCGTATATGCAGGTACCTCCCACAGAACAGGATTTTATCTTCAACATGCAGGGCATTGGCGGCATACAGCTGGGTAAAATGCCCAAACACGTACGCGGTCTTATACCCCTGAAGGACTACCGGCACCGGCAGCGCTTTATGGTATTGCCGGACATTGACCGGTTCTACGTGTACAATGGTTCCCTGAAGGCCCGCCTGCGCCATCCACAATCCACTATTGATATCCGTTACCTGCTGGCCGGCACCAATGAGCAGGGTTTTATAAACAGCCTGTTTGTGTACCCTATGCCACCGGGCGGCCATATAGCGGAGCGTTTAAGCCAGGTATATGGTGAGCCGCGGATTGGTTTAGGTAACCTGGGCGGTCAGGTAGTGAACTCTAACCATTTTTGGGTAACGGAAGGCGAAACGGAGATCTCTTATGTAGGGCCGGAGCCGAGCATGCGGGAAATGGGCATTATTGTGTTCCGTTTCTTTTATGATTCAGAGGCGCTGCACCAGTTCACCCTTGCCTTAAAACGTTGATAATCACAAAAAGCTATGACCATCTATCCGATATGAACCTGTTAAAAAAAGAAAAGGCCTGCTAAACAACAGGCCAATTATGGTACTTTGGGGGGGACAATACAATTGGGTTTTCACAAGAGTACAAAAACTTCAGGGGTAGTTACAATGTTGATGAAAGGTTGCAGTTGTGTTTCAATTGCAAGTTCAAATTATCAAAATGAATCCAATTAAAACGCGTGAAGAGGTTCCTGACCCAACTTTACAAGTGTTAAAATGGCTATCTTAGTAGCATAAACCGTTCGGAAAGGGCAAGTACATGTGAACCCGCAAACCTTTAACCAGCCGTACTTAGCCGATATTTACAAAGACCAGAACTAACGGGAACGAACATAGATTTACGGGCAAACTGTGGTGAAAAAACCGGTAATAAACTAACCTTAAAATGTACATATACGAAAGGGGTAACTGCGTAAATCACGGTATAACTACCCCCGTATTTTAACGGACTTTGCGCTGTGCATTTATATATAAGGGGGTATAAAGGGGGGAGCTGGGGCCGGAATCCCTTTGAATTTGATGACTGTAGAATCATGGAAAAAAGACACCGATAAATAACGGTGCATGCATACCGTTATTCACGCAGTTTTACCTGGATGTTTCTTCATATTTTTTACCGGAAAAGACGGTTTTTATATTACAAAAAAATCAATACGACATGATTATAGTTACATTATGGATTTAAGTAATTTATTATCTAATGAAAATAAGTAATTTATAAATAACATTATATCAGATTTGAGATAGCTTTATAAAGTTATTTGATCATTAAACCTAAAACTTCCGATTATGTCCTCTACTAAACAAATCAATAAAGTGGGCAAATTCGTGGATGCTCGTCATGTAAATGAACTCCGTGAGAATTACCGTGCCGAAAGATGGATTGAGAATTCAAAGCATCTTGGTAAACCCGACTCATTAAGTGTTTGGTACAGCCTGGATGAATTAAAGCAGTACCTGGATACAGCTGCTGCTGCCGGAGCTGATGGCGTACGGGTTTACTTCGGAGCTTATCCTTCCACATATCCCGAAAATATTTTGCACGCAGGCCGCCAAACCGTGGTGTTTGTAGCCACACAGCAAAAGTTAAGCGAGACGGGTAAAACCGAAAACAAAGACCTGTATGTTTCCACACCGAAAGGCCCTGAGGTGGTAGCATTTAACTTTGGCAGCCTGTGCCCTCCAACCTGCCCTGGTGGCGGCGGAACAACGAAAGATCTGCCCACTTTTATTGTAGCAAAAGAATCTTAAGGTTTAACAGCCTTCTTAACCTGTTTACTACTGCCAGACAAATGATTGTCTGGCAGTTTTTTATAGCCCCCCCACGCTTATTCATCTGACTTTCCTAATTTGATGCCGTATTTAATAATTTCTATGCACCCAATGAATCTGCTGGATTTCATCGCCGAAATTCCTGTTTATATTATTTTCATCTTTCTATGTCTGGTGCTCAGCCTGGTATCGCTGGCTAAAAAAAATCCGCCTGCTTACCTTGCGCTATTCACCTGCTATCTCTTTTTAACCCTTGTCATTGAATGTGTAGGCTGGTCCTACAAAAGAGCGAACAGCAACAACCTTACCATGTATAACCTTTATGGGGTGGTACATTTAACCTATGCCATTTACCTGTTAAGCTCCTTTTTACACCCGGGAAGGGCCAAACAGGTTTTTACCTGGATCATGCTGTTTTACCCCGCCTTTGCCTTGCTGAACATCTATTTTATACAGGGACCGCGCCATTTCGGGACTTATAGCTATATTGTAGGAGCGGTAATTGTGGTTGTCTGTTCCATCAATTATTTTTACCAGCGCATTAAATTTCCCGGCCGGGATAACCTCCTGCGGGATCCTTCCTTCTGGATTGCTACGGGGTTACTGTTTTTTAATGCGATCACGGTACCCTACCTGGGGATCGTAAATTTTTTGGCCAATATACCACAGTACGCATATAAAACCTTTTCAAATATCAACGCCGTATTGAGTATTATTCTTTATTCCTTGTTTTGTATATCATCCGTATGCAGTCTGAACTTCCGGAAGTTGCCATCGTAATCATCACAACTATTATCCTGTTACTTTTCCTGGTGGGGTTTATTGTTATTATGCTGATCCTGAATCAGAAAAGCCGCCTTACCCAGGTACAGGAGCTGCGTTTGATGGAAGAAAAGTATGAGCAGGAGCTGTTAAGGACCCAGCTGGAAATACAGGAAAACATTTTTGGCAACCTTTCCCAGGAGATCCATGACAACATAGGGCAATCCCTCACCTTTGTGAGCCTTTCCCTGTTAACTGTACCGGTAGAAAACGGTAGCGAGGCGCATCTTTATATAGAAGAAAGCCGGAAAATGCTGCAAAAAGCCATTGCTGAACTGCGGGACCTTTCCAAAGGTTTACAAACAGAACGCATCATAGATATAGGTTTGGTAAAGTCTATAGAATTTGAGCTGCAAAGGCTGGAAAGAACAAATTTGTACAAAACTTCTTTTAATTTTACAGATGTTCAGAACCTGATGGACTCCCAGACAGAAACCATCCTGTTCAGAACTGTACAGGAAATGCTGAACAATATTGTAAAGCACGCCCGGGCCAGTGAACTTGAAATACACTTAACCCATGAAAACGATACTATTAGCCTGGAGATAAGGGATAATGGTATAGGTTTTGACCCCGGCACCCTGTTGGAAAAAGAACACTCAAAAGGCCTGGGATTGCGGAACATCCGCAAAAGAGCCGCCCTTATCGGCGGCACCTGTAACATCAATAGTATAAAAAATGGCGGAACAACCATACGAATAACCATACCCGTAAACAAACAACCTTTCCATGAGCACAACGAAGAAAGCCAAATATAGTGTAGCAATTGCCGACGACCATGTGCTGGTTCGTAAGGCGCTGGGCAGGCTTATTAACACCTTTAACGATTACTTCATGCTGTTTGAAGCCAGCGGTGGAGAAGAAGTAATTAAGATCATTAACAGCCGTGAGATACAGTTACCGGATATTCTGATACTGGACGTGAACATGCCGGGCATGAACGGGTATGAAACCGCTACCTGGATCAATAACCACTTTCCGCAGATCAAAGTGCTGGCGCTGTCCATGCTCAATGATGAATCCGTGATCATTAAAATGCTGAAATCAGGCGCCAAAGGCTACATTATGAAAAATGTGGAGCCGGACGATCTGAAGGATGCTTTTGACTCCATCATCAAAAAAGATTTTTACCTGCCGGATTATATTTCCGGTAAAGTGATCTCTGGCCTGCAGAAAGATGTGTTGTCCGTAAGTGAAAAAATAGACCTTACACCCAAAGAAAAATACTTCCTGCAGCTGCTGTGTACAGAGCTTTCCTATAAAGAGATTGCGCAGAAAATGTATGTAAGCCCCCGTACTATAGACGATTATAAAAGCAGCCTGTGTGAAAAGCTGAAAGTGAAGACCCGCGTAGGTTTGGTAATATTTGGAATTAAGTACGGACTGATAGACATCACAACGAATTAATTACGAATTATTTAATTACGAATTACGAATTGGGTACTCCTTGTATGAGTGTTATACTAGCTTAATGAAATACTTCATTCGTAATTCGTAATTAAATAATTCGTAATTCCTATTTCCCCCATTGCTTGTACCGCAGCAGCGCTTCTACAAAATAATAGTCCGCATAGGAAAGCGGCACATCTACTTCAGATTTGTGCGGGAAAGAACCCACACTGTGCATTAATATAAAATCATTATTCTCTCCTTCTTTAGCCAGGTAGGCCGGGCTGCTTAAGCTGGTAAGCATTTTTTCTGCTGCATTCCAGTAACGGGCAGCATCCTTACCGGTAGTATAACGGCTCAGCTCCAGTAAAGCAGATGCTGCTACTGCGCCGGCAGATGCATCACGGGGCGCATCCGGTATGCCGGGCGCATCGTAGTCCCAGTAAGGGATCATGTCTTCCGGCAGGTTTGGATTGTTCAATATGAAATCTGCAATATGCCTGGCCTGATCCAGGTAGGCTTTGTCTTTGGTTTCCCGGTACATCATGGTATAACCGTATAAACCCCAGGCTTGTCCGCGCGACCAGGCAGAGCTATCGGCCGCCCCCTGGTGGGTTTTCTTTTGCAGCACCGCACCGGTAGCGCCATCATAATCTATTACATGGTAAGAGCTGTAATCCGGCCGGAAATGATTTTTGATAGTAGTGTTGGCATGCGTTTTAGCGATCTTCGCAAAAGAGCCGTCACCGCTGGTGCGGCTGGCCCAGGTAAGCAGCTCCAGGTTCATCATGTTATCAATGATCACCGGGAAGGTGAATGCGCCATGATCCCATGATTTAATACAGCCCACGGTTGGATTAAAACGGGTGGATAAAGACCTGGCGCTGGTGAGCAGCACTTCCTTATACGCAGGATCTTTAAACAAGCGGTAAGCATTGCCAAAGCTGCAGTACATCATAAAGCCCAGGTCGTGCGTGCCTTTATTGTTCTTTTCATTTTCAATAAGGGCCAGCCGTTTCAAGGCTTCTGTTTTCAGGGAAGCATCTTTCTTGTATTCATACAGGTATAACAAAGTACCCGGGTAAAAACCGCTGCACCACCAGCGTGAGTTGGAAGTCATTAAGCTGCCATCCTTGTTGGTGGAGCGGGGCAGCAGGCTATCCGGCAGGTGCTGCGCCATCAGCTTATACTGTTTCACCGCCAGATCCAGCGCCTGGTTGGCCTGCTTTACCAGCGCCGGTTTAGCTTTCTGTGTTTGCGCCTGCACAGGTGCCAGGGCCGTCAGTGCTGCCAGCAATACGGTGCCGGTGAACAGCTTAAAGGTTTGTTTGCCTGAATACATGTTCATTTCGTGGTCTTTTGTCGGTTTAGTTGCAAGGACTACTTCTTTGGAGGTTTCTTTGCAGCTGCTTTCACTACATTTTTCCCTGCAGAAGATGCCCGCTCAATTAATCGGATGGGTATAATTTCCGGCGATTGCTTTTGCGGCGCCGAGGGTGTCTTTAATAATTCTATTAATGCCGCAGATACCCGCTCTCCCATCATTTCCGGCGACTGGTCTATAGAAGTGATGGAAGGTGTACTGATCTCACTGCGCGGATCATTGGAGTAACCAATGATCTTCAGGTCTTCCGGTACCCGCAGGTTAATACTCCGGCAATATTCCAGGATGGTAAGGGCGGTAGTATCATTAGCCGCGAAAATGCCGTCCGGGTAAGGCTTTTGCGCAAAGATCTGCTTACAGGCCTTTAAGGCATTTTCCCGGGTAAGCTCCTGGTAGAACATGCGCGTTTTTTTAAACGGCAGCTTATATTGCTGCAGCGCTTTTTTATGACCAGCCACCCTTTCTATATACAGGCTGCAGCTCAGCGGGCCGGAAATGTGCACAATATCCTTACAGCCTTTCTGAATCAGGTGTTCCGTGGCGGTAAAGCCTCCCAGGAAATCATCGCCCTTGATCACTTTTGCATTTTTTTCCAGGGGCACCCGGTCAAAAAATACCAGGGGAATATGCTGTTCCTTAAAAATATCAAAGTGCGAAAAATCGCTGGTATACAAAGTGGTCGATACCGCTAAGCCATCTACCCTGGCTGAATACAGCGTATTTACCAATGCCACTTCCTGCTCATAGGAATCATTTGACTGGCAAATGATCAGGTTATAGCCATGCTCCTGCAATTTGTTTTGCATGATAGTGGTAATGGTGGCCGGGAAGAACATGGAAATGCGCGGTATGATCAACCCGATGGTTTTACTCTTATTATTCCGCAATCCGGCTGCCAGCGCGTTGGGGCGGTACCCCAGCTTACGCGCCATTTTCTTTACCTTATCTTTCGTACGGGCGCTGATGTTAGGATTATCATGCAATGCGCGCGACACCGTGGATACAGAGAGGTTCAGCTCTGCTGCTATGTCGACGATGGTTTTTTCTGATCGTTTACTCATGTATTGTAATTAGCTGCGTGGAATTTATGAAATAAGTCGCTAATTACCTATCTAACGCCCCATCCAGCCGCCATCTACCGTTAAAATAGTGCCATGCACATAGTCCGATGCGGCGGAGGCCAGGAATACCGTGGGACCTTTAAAATCCTCCGGCTGGCCCCAGCGTCCGGCTGGGATACGTTCCAGGATGGAGGCGCTCCGTTTTTCATCTGCCCGCAGGGCAGAGGTATTGTCCGTAGCAATATAACCTGGCGCTATGGCATTTACGTTCACTCCCTTACCGGCCCATTCATTGGCAAATGCTTTCACCAGTGATCCTACAGCGCCCTTGCTGGCAGCGTATCCCGGCACATTAATACCTCCCTGGAAGGTAAGCAGGGAAGCGGTAAAGATCACCTTTCCCCTGCCCCTGGCCAGCATCCCCTGCCCTATCTCACGGGTAAGGATAAACTGGGCGTTTAAGTTGGTATTGATCACAGTATCCCAGTACTCATCCGGGTGCTCTGCTGCCGGTTTACGCATAATGGTACCGGCGTTGTTCACCAGTATATCTATAGCAGGTACGTCTTTTTTTACCTGCTCAATAAACGCATATAATGCTTTACGGTCTGAAAAGTCGCACTGGTAGGCTTTAAACGTACGCCCCAGAGCAGTAACCGCCTTTTCAACATCGCTGCCGCTTTTTTCCAGTGAAGCAGAAACGCCTGTAATGTTAGCCCCGGCTTCTGCCAGCGCTACCGCCATCGCCATGCCAATGCCTCTTTTACAACCGGTCACTAATGCCGTTTTCCCCTTAAGGTCAAATAGATCCAGCATCTTGTTAGTATGTTTTTGTGTTAATATAATTGCGGTATTTAGCGCAGCTCAGTGATGGGGCAACCATCCATATCGCCATAGTCCAGGTTTTCACCGGCCATACCCCATATAAACGTGTAATTGCTGGTACCTGCACCGGCATGAATGCTCCAGGGGGGAGAAATAACCGCCTGCTCATTCTGCATCCAGATATGCCGGGTTTCCTGCGGCTGCCCCCAGAAGTGGCTAACCGACTGCCCCTGCGGCACTTCAAAATAAAAATATACCTCCATCCGGCGGTCGTGCGTATGCGCGGGCATGGTGTTCCATACACTGCCGGGCTTCAGCTCAGTCATACCCATTTGCAGCTGGCAGGTGGGCAGCACGCTGTTCACGATCAGCTTATTAATAGTGCGGTGGTTAGCGGTTTCCAGCGCGCCCAGGGTTACTATCTCCGCTTCCTTTTTAGTGATGCGGCGGGTAGGATAATTGGTATGGGCGGGTGTAGAGTTCAGGTAAAACTTGGCGGGCTTGCCGGGCTCTTTGCTGCTAAAGATCAGCTCCTGCTTACCCTGGCCAATGTATAAGGCTTCTTTGAAATCGATGTCAAATGCTTCTCCGTCTACTTTCACGGTACCGGCGCCCCCTACGTTAATGATGCCCAGCTCTCTGCGCTCCAGGAAATAGCCTGCCTTCAGCTGGCCTACCGGCTCAAGCTGTATGGCTTTGCTTACCGGCATAATACCCCCGGTAATAAAACGGTCGTAGTGGCTGTATACCAAACGTACATCATCGGTTACAAACAGCTGTTCTATCAGGAGGGCCTCCCGGGTTTGCGCTGTGGTCCAGGTTTTTACCTCCTGCGGGCTGTTTGCATACCTTGTTTCTGCCTTAATACTCATGCTTTTGATTTTGAAATATATGGGAAAGATAAAGCGAATTCATGAATCTTGCAAACGTTTGCATAGATTCAGGCATAGGTTTGTTGGTTTATTAGTTTCTTTGCACGCTGGACGATACACCTTTATAAGGTGTCAAAATCTTATTAAGGATTAACATTTTAGTATTAAAATCGAAAACACATATTCGTTACTTTAGTATTATGAACACGTATTTGCAAATACACCCTGATGATAACGTATTGGTGGCGTTACAGGATCTTCCGACAGGCACTAAAATTCAATTCAACGGCACTTCACTGGAACTGGTTAAAGACGTTCCTGCCAAGCATAAATTCACCCTTACCGATCTGCAACCTGATGCTCCCGTTGTGATGTACGGCGTACTGGTGGGCAAAGCTAATTCCCTCATCCGCCAGGGAGAGGTGATCACTACCAGCAACATCCGCCATGATACTACGGCATTCCATGAAAAAGACGGCTCCATCCAATGGCAGGCGCCGGATGTAAGCAAATGGAAAACCCGCACCTTTATGGGATATCCCCGTAAAGACGGGCAGGTGGGCACCCGCAATTACTGGCTGGTAATACCTATGGTATTTTGTGAGAACCGGAATGTGGGCGTAATTAAAACTGCATTTGAAAAAGGGTTGGGCTTTGCCCCGCCTGAGCTGTATAATGAACAGGTAAGCGACCTGGTGGGCCTGTATAAAAGCGGCAACCTGGAAGGTATTAAGAACTACCAGCCTGTTTCAGTAACAGAAACGGTTACACGTAGCTCAGTATTCCCGAATATAGATGGTATTAAGTTCCTGATCCATGAAGGCGGCTGCGGCGGTACCCGGCAGGATGCTGAAGCCCTCTGCGCTTTACTGGCCGGCTACATTCATCACTCCAATGTGGCAGGCGCCACTATTCTTAGCCTGGGCTGCCAGCACGCACAGGTATCCATTCTACAGACTGCGCTGAAAAAGCTGAATCCTACTGAGGATAAACCAGTGCTGGTATTTGAGCAGCAGAAAAGCGGCTCTGAATTTAACATGCTTTCCACTGCTATTAAAGAAACGTTCCTGGCTTTGGTTGAAGCCAATAAAATAGAAAGGAAACCGGCCCCTTTATCTAAGCTGGTAATAGGTTTGGAGTGCGGCGGCTCCGACGGGTTCTCCGGCATCTCGGCTAACCCCGCAGTAGGCCATACTTCCGACCTGCTGGTGGCACTGGGCGGTACTTCCATTCTGTCTGAGTTTCCGGAGCTGTGCGGGGTTGAGCAGGAGCTGATCAACCGCTGTAACAGCGAAGCGGCTTCTGAAAAATTCATCCGCATTATGCGGGCGTATGAAAGCCAGGCCGAATCTGTAGGTTCCGGCTTTTACCAGAACCCCTCCCCAGGTAATATTAAAGATGGTTTGATCACCGATGCGATCAAGTCGGCCGGTGCTGCTAAAAAAGGCGGTACTTCCCCGGTGGTAGATGTGCTGGATTATACGGAGTATGCTACCAAACCCGGGTTAAACCTGCTGTGCACACCGGGTAATGATGTGGAATCCACTTCCGCAGAAGTAGGCTCCGGCGCTAATGTGGTATTATTCACTACCGGCTTAGGCACGCCTACCGGCAATCCTATTTCACCGGTTATCAAGCTTTCCACAAATACCCGCCTGGCACAACGGATGCCGGATATTATTGACATTAATACCGGTCCTATTATCAGTGGCGAAAAAACCATTGAAGCCATGGGCGAAGAAATACTGGAATTTGTAATTAAAACCGCCAGCGGCGAGGTTATTACCAAGGCTGAGCAGCTGCACCAGGATGATTTTATTCCATGGAAACGGGGCGTGAGCTTATAATTGATTAGATCTTATCACAAAATAAAACAGGCTGTATCAAAGTAGATACAGCCTGTTTAGTTTATAAGGCAGTCAGTCAGTCCTTTACTTCCAGGTAGGCTCTCCATTCTTCATTTTCTCCAGGGTAGCGCTCAGCTCTTGATCGCCATTCGATAGCTTCACTGCTTTTTCTTCCATAGCGATTGCTTCGTTCTTCTTACCCAGCTTATACAGGATGTTGGCGTAAGTATCCATGTACATCGGTTCTTCCTTGTCTTTAATAGATTGTTTGCTCCATTCCAGGGCTTCTGTTACGCAGGTCATATCCTGGCAGTTCTCAAACACAGCCCATGCAAATTCGTTTAGCATTGCAGGCGATGCGTTGCTGCCAAACTGTTTCATATAAGCCATCACATTGGTTTGGAACATAGGCCAGTCTTTTTTCACCATGCCGTACCGCACTTTGCCCATGGTTACTACTTCCGTTGCATATTGCGGGTATTTTTCCTGCACCTGCTTTTCGATGGATGCCCAATCCACAGTATTACCCCGCAGCTTTGCATAGACCTCTTCATTCGTAATAATGTCTTTTACCCTGGCAGTAGCTTTACCGGCGCCCAAAACGGCATCTACCGCTTTGCTTTGTTTCATAAAAACGGTAAAACCGGTGTCTTTACTGCTGTGGGTAAAGTTGTCCATGAAGTGGATGTTATCAGCCGTCAACAGGTTCTTTTGTGTAGCAAGATATTCACGGGAAATTTTGGCAGCGTTGGGGCCATCATCCGCATCCATGGCAGCCATAGCCATTGCGTGCAAGTCTTCGGGCTTATTATTGCCTTTATTGTATTTATCCAGCTGTGTATAATACTGGGTTGCGGGTTTCAGCGCCTTTTCAGACCTGGCAATAAACTCTGCCGCCTCTGAGCTGCCTACCGTACGGTGCACAATCTTTCCTTCCGGCGAAAAGTACAGGAAGGTAGGGTAGCTCCGGATCTTATACTCTTTTTCTATCATTGCCGCATCCTCATACCAGCTTTTAACATGTTCATTGTCATCCGGGGTTTTGTCCAGCTGCACTTTTACATTAATAAAATTGCTGTTGAAGAACCGGCCCATTGTTTCCTGCGGAAATACCTGTGCCGTCATGTATTTACAGGGGCCGCACCAGGTGGTATAACAGTCCACAAAAATATATTTGTGTTCCGCTTTGGCTTTAGCCAGTACCTGCTGCCAGGTAAGCTCTTTTTCAAAATGTACTCCCTGCGCAAAAGCCATCGCAGGCAGCAATGCCAACAGGCATAATAGTTTTTTCATGGTAGTCTTTTTAATGATAGGTTGATGGGTTTTGATGATCTGGCAATTAAGATAAGTTAAATATCCATGCCGGCGTGTACCGCCGGTAAAATTGTCCGGAGTAATGTTATCCCTACAAAAAAAGTCCCGGCTTTATCAGCCAGGACTTTCCAATTATTTTCTTCAATTATTAATTATCATTCTTCGTTATTAATTATCCTTCAGCTCCACCTGCTCCATTTTGGGTGCAAAAAAGTGCATAATCACCCAGGCCAGCAGGTAAGCAAATCCGCAGATAATGAACAGGATGTTATATCCGATATTCACATCGCCCAGCGCTTTGTAATGGTCCAGCATGGAGCCTACCAGCAGAGGAAACAGCATACCGCCAATAGAGCCTGCCATACCGCCGATACCTACCACGGAGCTTACCGCGTATTTAGGGAACATATCAGATACCGTGGTGAAAATATTTGCCGACCAGGCCTGGTGTGCAGCAGCAGCCAAGCCTACCAGGGATACGGCTACCCACATGCTGTTTGTGTATTTGGTAAGCATAATGGGTAGTACGCAAACTGCAAAAAGGAACATAGATGTTTTACGTGCCTTAAATACCGGCCAGCCTTTCTTAATAAGGAAAGAGGATAACCAGCCACCGCCAATGCTGCCAATACTTACCATGGTATAAATGATAATGATGGGTAAGCCATAGCTGGCTTTCATATCTACATTAAACGCTGAGGAAATATAGGAAGGCAGCCAGAAAAGGAAGAACCACCATACCGGGTCGGTGAGCAGCTTACCAAACACAAAGGCCCAGGTTTGGCGGATGGTGAACAGCTTTAACCAGCTGATCTTGCGGGTTTCGGCATCCGGGCCGGGCTGGTGTTCTTCATTATCGCTGTGAATATATGCGTATTCTTCTTTAGTTACCCGTTTGCTTTTAGCCGGTGTATCATATAAAATAAACCAGAAGATCAGCCACACAAAACCAATGGCGCCGGTCCAGATAAAGGCGCTTTGCCAGCCCTGTACCTTAGCGATCCAGTACACCAGTGCCGGCGCAATCACCGGCCCCAGGTTGGCGCCGGCATTAAAAATACCGGTGGCCAATGCCCGCTCTTTCTTGGGAAACCATTCTGCAGTAGCTTTAATGGCAGAAGGGAAGTTACCTGATTCGCCCAGGCCCAGGGCCACCCGTGCTATTCCAAAGCCCAAAGTAGATTTTGCCAGCGCATGCGCCATGGCAGCCACACTCCATACGATCAGAGAAATGGTATAACCTAGCTTGGAACCGATCTTATCTACCAGGCCGCCAAAGAGCAGCAGCCCCAGTGCGTAGGCTGCGGAAAAAGCAATCACTATATAGCTGTAATCAGATTCTGTCCAGTGGAACTGTATTTCCAGATCTCCTTTTAACAAACCTATTACCTGCCGGTCAATGTAGTTAATGGTTGTGGCAAAGAAAAGCAGCGTGCAAATAACCCAGCGATAGTTTCCGGTTTTTGTGGAATTCATTCTAATAAATTTGGAATTTATGAGCAAACGGTGTTTGAAAACTCAATTTAGTGTAATGCTTTCACAAATGCAAACGTTTGCACCACTTTGGCTTTCAGCGCACCCCAGTCCTGGCTTTCAATCACTTGTTTTGACAATAAATTAGAGCCCATGCCCACGCAAACTACCCCGGCCTCAAACCAGGAGGCTATGCTTTCCTTCGTAGGCTCCACCCCGCCGGTAGGCATAAATTTAGTATTGGGGAACAGCGGTTTAATGGATTTTACAAAACCAGGGCCCAGGATATTACCGGGGAACAGCTTTACCAGCGGAGCATCCAGCTTTTCTGCTACCGCAATTTCAGAGGGTGTCATACAACCAGGGATCCAGAGGATGTTCTCTTTTTTGCAGTACTCCCCGATTTCAGCATCGGTAATAGGGCTTACAATAAAATCAGCGCCCTGCCCCACAAAGGTTGCTGCATCTGCCGCATTTTTAATAGTACCAATACCCAGATACATATCCGGCATGCTTACCAGCTTTTTATCGCGCATGGCGGCAAAATTACGGCGGGCATGCTCTCCCCTGTTAGTGAACTCAAACACACGGATCCCCCCATCATAACAAGCCTGCATTACTTCTATACAAACCGCTTCATCGTCATGGTAAAATACCGGTATTATCCCGCTGCGCTCAAAGGCTGCTATAATAGTGGATGGTTGAGGTGCCATATTAAATGAGTTTTAAAATATCTTCTTTACTGGTTTGGTTAAAGTCGCCTTTTATAAACAATTTGGACCAGGCAGCGCCGGCGGCAAAGGAAATGAGCTTTTGTGCATCAAAACCCTGCAGCAGCCCGTGTATAAGGCCGGCCATAAAACTGTCGCCGCTGCCTACGCGGTCTACCACCTCATTGGTTTCCACCTGTTTGGAAACGGTTTGCTGCCCGTTGTGGTAGTAGGTGGCATAATACAGGTTATGGGTAGGCCCGTTGGAGAAACGGAAGGTAAAGGCCACATGTTTACAGCGTGGGTACTTTTCCGTTATTTCCTGCGCTACTTTAATAGCCTGTTCCAGGTATATTTCTTTTTTGTCCTGTTCCAACGCCACGGTATCCAGGGCAGTATCCAGCATATTATGCGCTGCCCATATGTTGCCCATTATCACGTCGCAGTACTGCACCAGCTCCGGCATTACCTGGAATGGTTTGGCGTATTGCCATAATTTATTGCGGTAATTCAAATCGGTAGAGATGGTAAGGCCCTTGCGGCTGGCAGCTTCCAGGGCTTCTTTGCAAACTTTGGCAGCCTGCTCGCTGAGCGCGGGTGTAATAGCGCTCCAGTGAAACCAGCTTGCGTCTTCCAGTAATTCATCCCAGTTAATGGTGCCGGGTTCCAGCTGGCTGAAGGCAGAATATTTGCGGTCATACACAACCTCTGCATGTTTCAGGTCACTGCCCTGTGCCAGGAAGTAGGCGCCTATACGGTCGCCGCCCCACAGCATACGGTCGGTTGTAATGCCGGCTTTTTCCAGCTGCTGCATTACCTGCTTTGAAAGGCCGTTTTCCGGCGCTTTGCTAATGTAGGCTACCGGCGTACCCCAGCGTGCCAGGGAGGCAGCCATATTAGCCTCTGCCCCGCCTATGTATAATGCCGAATTATGTTGTTCCCAGTCAGGGGAAAAGCGGAATAACAACTCTCCGTAGGATATAACTTTTACCGGTTTCATTAAAAATTAAAGTAGGCTTTTGCATTATTGTAACAAATATCCTGCACCATTTTACCCAGCCAGGGAATATCAGATGGCAGCTCCCCGTTCTCTACATCATTTCCTATCAGGTTACACAAAATACGTCTAAAATATTCATGACGGGAATAGGAAAGAAAACTTCTGGAATCTGTCAGCATTCCAACAAAGCGGCTAAGCAGCCCCATATTGCTTAGTACGTTCATTTGTTTTTCCATACCGTCTTTCTGATCCAGGAACCACCAGCCGCTGCCGAACTGCATTTTACCGGCCACGGTGCCATCCTGGAAATTGCCTACCATGGTGGCAAACACTTCGTTATAAGACGGGTTCAGGTTATAGACGATGGTTTTAGCCAGCTTGTTCTTTTTATCCAGCCCATCAAAAAAGGCCGACATACTTTCCGCTACCTGCCAGTCGCCAATGGAATCCACACCCGCATCTGCACCGATCTGTTGTAGCAAACGGCTGTTATTATTGCGGATGGCCCCCACGTGAAATTGCTGTACCCAACCTTTTTCATGGTTCCACTCACAAATAAAATGCAGGGTGGCGGCTTTGAACTGCGCTGCTTCATCCGTGCTTACGGCCTTGCCTGCACGCAGTTTGGCAAAAATGCTTTCCAGTTCTGCTGTGGTATACGCCGCTGCGTAAAAGGTGCTGATACCGTGGTCAGACAAACGCCCGCCTGCGGCATGAAAATAATCGTGCCGGCTGTGCAGTGCATCCAGCAAGGCCTGATAGCTGTTAATATCTTTATTGGCAGCAGCGGCCAGCTTATCCATGTAGGCGTTAAATGCAGCAGCATCTTCTACTGCCATTGCTTTATCGGGCCGGAAGGTGGGTAATACTTTTACCCCTAAGTTCTTTTGCCGGATAGCTTTATGATGTTCCAGGCTATCACAGGGATCATCGGTGGTGCATAGGGCATTTACCTTAAAATGCTGCAGCAGGGCCTGGGTGGTCCATTGCGGCAGCTGTGCGTTGCAATGATCGTAAATTTCCTTTGCCGTATCTGCATTCAGCTGTTTGGTAATACCAAAAGGGTTCAGCAGCTCCATATGCGTCCAGTGGTATAAAGGATTACGCATGGTATAAGGTACGGTAGCTGCCCAGTGTTTAAACTTGGTGAAATGGTCGGCGCTGCCGGTAATAAATTCTTCTGCCACACCGTTAGCGCGCATGGCCCGCCATTTATAGTGATCGCCCTGCAGCCACATTGCGCTCAGGTGCTCAAACTGCCGATTGGCGGCAATTTCATCCGGCGGCAGATGGTTATGATAGTCAATAATGGGCATGCTGCTGGCATACTCATGAAATAAACGTTGAGCCGTTGCTGTTTGTAACAAAAAATCTGCTGACAAGAATTGCTTCATACGCGAAATTTAATTACGAATTAGTCAATTACGAATTAATGCCGCGGAGCTTATTTATGGATCCACCTGCATCATTCACTGCATAATTGTTCAATTCATAAATTGATTTTAATAGCATCCCGAAATGTATCCCCCTATTCGTAATTACTTTACTGCCTTGCGCAGGCTATCCGCATACACCAGCGTGCCTTCCTGCATCATGCCCAGCAGGTGCGCGCTTACAGTTTCCGCAAAGCCCGGCAGCTGGTTAAGATCAGCTTCCCACAGGCGGGTATCGGATATTATTTGTTGTACAAGCTGGGTAACAGCTGCGCTGTCAGCGGTTTTCACCTCTTTCCAGTAACCGGCAAAAACAGCGGCGTTATCATCTGTGATCACATATTGTTCTGTGCCGCGTGTACCAAAGAACTTGCCGCCTTCTTCCTTCACAGGGCGCAGGAACAGCAGCATGGCTGCAAAACCTAAACACATGGCCGGTGGCAATGTATGCTTGCGCTCATAATAACGCAGCAGCGTGCGCACATTACGTGCATTCATTTTGGAGCTTTCCTGGAATGTAATGCTAATGAGCTTATGAGCAATATTGGGATTCGCAAACCGGTCCAGCACATCCTGCGCAAAGTTATCGGCATACGGACAAATATCCTGTATGGTAGGCAGTATTTCCTCCATCACTACTGTACGGAAAAAGCTGTGCATATAGGAATGCTCCATACACTCGTACACCGTGTTCAATCCTCCCAGGAATGCCAGCGGTACGGAAATGGTATGGCTGCCATTTAAGATACGTAATTTCTGCTCCCGGTAAGGTGTAATGCTGGGCGCGATGAGCATACGCGCATCTGCTTCATGAAAAGAAAGCCGCTGTTTAATATGCGCATCACCTTCTATAGCCCATAACAGGAAAGGTTCTGCATCAATCCACAAACTATCTGTATAACCGGCTTTCTCCTGCAGTGTTTCCAGGTCTTTAGGTTTGCCGGGCACAATACGGTCAACCAGTGAATTACAGAAATTGTTACTGTTCTTTATCCATTCTATAAATGCTGCCGGCAGCTGGTTGAAGGCCGCCAGCTGTAATACGATCTCCTGTAATAAACGCCCGTTATCCACTACCAGCTCTGTAGGTACGATCACAAAACCCTTATCCGCGCTGCCCTGAAAATACTGGAAACGCTCCCACAGCACCGCCAGCAATTTACCGGGAAAAGAGGCCGGCACACCATCGGAAATATTCTCTGCCACATACTGGATCCCTACTTCGGTAGTATTGGAAATAATCACCTGCAATTCAGGCTGGTGTATGGTTTCCAATACCTGTGCCCAATCTGCATTCGATTGCAAAACACGGCTAATAGAAGCGTTTATAAGGGTGCGGTTAATTTTCTCGCCCTGCGCTACGCCTTTGATATGTGTGGTGTACAAATTATCCTGGGAAGAAAATTCTGTGGTAGGGCCATCCGTAGATTTTACCACCACTACCCTGCCTTTGAAAAGGCCTTGTTTATTGGCTTTGTCTATCAGGTAATCCACCAACCCTCTTAACAACACACCGGTACCAAACTGCAGTACTTTTTCGGGGTAGTTAAAATACTCCTTTGAGATGTGGAGATCAGGCCGGCTTAACACATATTCGCTATTTAATACAGGCAACATGGAACTAATTTATAATATTTAATACTTTACCCGCTAAATATAGGCTTCCATTTTAAGATTTTATAATAAAAAATGATGAAATACTGATGGTTGAATGCTCTCTATGGCCCTATCACTACTATCAATAACCTGCTGCCCGTCAATGGCAGGATTTTCTTTAACTTTGCAGCCTTACACGAACTACTATGAGCAGAAACGGCAAAGTGCTGGTAGCCATGAGCGGCGGTATCGATAGTACGGTTACCGCGCTGATGTTGCACGAGCAAGGATATGAAGTGATCGGCATTACGATGAAGACCTGGGATTATGCATCTTCCGGCGCCAGTAAAAAGGAGACCGGCTGCTGCAATCTGGATTCTTTTAACGATGCCCGTGCAGCCGCCGTACACCATGGTTTCCCGCATTTTGTGCTGGATATCCGGGATGAGTTCGGGGATTTTGTGATCAATAATTTTGTAGATGAATACCTGGCTGGCCGCACCCCCAACCCCTGCGTGCTTTGCAACACCCATATTAAATGGCGGGCGCTCCTGAAAAGGGCCGATGCCATGGACTGCGCATTCATAGCCACCGGCCATTACGGGCAAATACGGCAGCATAACGACCGTTATGTGCTTAGCAAAGGCATTGATGACCTGAAGGACCAGAGCTATGTGCTATGGGGCCTGCAGCAGGATGTGCTGGCCCGTACCCTGCTGCCGTTGGGTAAATACCGGAAAACGGAGATCCGCCAGATGGCCTTTGATTTTGGCTATCCCGAGCTGGCCAAAAAGGCAGAGAGCTACGAGATCTGTTTTGTGCCGGACAATGACTACCGCGGTTTCCTGAAACGCCGGGTAGATGGGCTGGAAGAACAGGTAAATGGCGGCAATTTTGTGCTGAAGGACGGCACTATTGTGGGCCAGCATAAGGGTTATCCCTTTTACACCATTGGCCAGCGTAAAGGGCTGGATATTGCCCTTGGACGCCCCATATACGTAACCAGCATTATCCCCGAAACCAATACTGTGGTGCTGGGTGAAGAAGAGGACCTGCAACGGAGCGAAATGCGGGTGGCCGGCATTAACATGGTTAAATACGACCATATTCCCGAAGGGCTGGAAGCCACTACCAAGATCCGTTATAAGGATAAAGGCGCCCTGAGCAACCTGTATCATGCAGATAACGGGCAGATCGGCGTTCGCTTTTACGAACAGGTGAAAGGCATTGCTCCCGGGCAGTCCGCCGTGTTCTATGAAGGGGATGATGTAATAGGCGGTGGTATTATTCAGCGCTTATAATCACCGATCAAAGAGAATGTAAAATGTAAAATTTTAAACCGACGAAGGAGGTTCATAGAGACAATTTAAAAGACTTTATGAACGAGATAAATCATAAATGTAAAAGGGAAATGCCGCGATCATAAGCCTGTAGCTAATATTGCGGCATTTCTCTTTTTATTTCGTTCATAAAATTTTTAATACTGTCCCTACACCGGTTTAAGATTTCACATTTACCCTGTTCATAAAGTCTTTTGACGGTTTTATGAACCTCTTTCGCCGGTTTATGGTTTTACATTCTCTTGTGATTTTCAGCATCCCTACTCCCTCTGATAATCGTCCGGTTTTGCCGCTTTTTCTTGCCTTTTTTAGCTTTTTCCCACTTTTTAGCTAGATAAGATGGTACTATAGGTGCACTCGTTCGACTATTACCGTCCCGCAGACATCTGCGGGAGCATAAACCTTTATTGAATTTATAACCAAAAACAAAAGAACCGTCTATGAGAACCCGTTCTACGCGACGGCACGGACTTCCACGCCGTGCACCGTACCTGTACCTGTATTGTTCCGTTTTACTGCTAGCACTCTGCCTGAGTATGCAAACGTTTGCGCAACAATTATCAAGACTCCGCCAAAGCGGCACACGTATCATCAATGAAAGTAATCAGGAAGTGATCCTCAAAGGCGTAGGCCTTGGTGGATGGATGCTTCAGGAAGGTTACATGATCAAACCTTCATTTTCCGGTGGTGGCACCCAATGGTCAATCAAAAAAAGACTGTATGACCAGGGCCAGACCGATGCGCAGGTAGAAGCCTTCTACCAGAGCTGGCGTAACAATTTCATTACCAAAGCAGACATTGATTACCTGGCCTCCCAGGGATTCAACTGCGTGCGGCTGCCGCTGCACTACGAGCTGTTCCTGACCAGCGCCCAGCGTGCAGTACGCAACAGCGTGGCCCGCAATTCAGGCAACTACAACACGTATGTAAGCAACCTGACCTCCTGGTACAACAGCAACCAGCTGTTTAATGACGCTAACCTGGAAGGGTTCCGCCTTACAGACAGCCTGCTGAAATGGACCGCGGCCAACAACATGTACGTGATCCTGGACCTGCACGCCGCGCCCGGCGCACAAGGCACAGATGCCAACATTTCCGACGCCCTGGTTGGCAATGATCTGTGGAACAAACAGATCTATAAGGACATGACCGTTCGCCTGTGGCAGCGCCTCTCCACCCGTTACATCAACAACAACGGCGTGGCATTTTATGACCTGATCAATGAGCCGAACAATGTACCGGACAACCGTACGATCCATGACCTGTTCGAGCGCCTGATCAATGCTATCCGCGCACAGGGCGATGATCACCTGCTTATGATCGAAGGGAACGGATGGGGCAACAATTACAATTACATGGAGCCCTTTACATTCTCCAACCGCTCTAACCTGGTGTACAACGCCCACCGTTACTGGATCACCAACTCCACTACGGAAACCAATGGCGATGTTAACCAGATCAACCTGATCGCCAACATGGTAAACTTCCGCAACACCAACCAGGTACCTGTTTGGGTGGGCGAAACCGGCGAGAACGACAACAATTGGTTAAGCGAAAACATCCGCGCGCTGAACTCAAAAGGTATTGGCTGGTGCCACTGGACGTACAAACGTTTTGACACCCAGGAAAATGCCGCATTAATGCACATTAACCCGCCCTACCTGATGGATGGCGCCGGCAACATGGCAGCAGTGCTGAACAACATTAAGTTTGCCAATTGTGTAAAGAACAATGGCACCATTGCAGCCGTGGCACCGGGCGTACAGCCGCCTGCATCTACCGGCCCTATTGGTAAAACCATCTGGCTGAAAGGCTTTAACGGCCAGTATGTAAGCTCCGAGAACGGCACACAGGCCATGAACTGCAACAGGCCTACTGTACAGGGCTGGGAACAATTCCTGGTAGGCGATGGCGGTAATGGTAAAATTACGCTGAGCAACCAGGGCAAATTTGTTTCTTCTGAGAACGGAGAACAGGCTATTACCTGCAACAGGGCCACTGCGCAGGATTGGGAAAAATTTGACTGGATCCAAAATGCCGATGGTACCATTTCCCTGCGCGGCAGCAATGGGCTGTATATTTCTTCTGAAAATGGTACACAGGCTATGACCTGCACCCGCACTAACATACAGGGCTGGGAAGCCTTTAGCTGGGGTGAGGTAAGCGCTGCAGCTATGGCCGCAGCAGCAGTTGCCAACAACTTTAAAGTAGTAGGTTATATGCCTTCCTGGGCCGGTAACGTAGATCCGCAGTCTGTTCAGTACAGCAAACTAACGCATATCAACTACGCCTTCCTGCTGCCAAATTCCAACGGCACCCTGCAGCCTATTGAGAACCCGGGCAAGCTGCAAAGCCTGGTGAGCAATGCGCATGCTAAAGGCGTGAAAGTAATGATCTCTGTTGGTGGCTGGAATAACGGCAATGACGGTGGTTTTGAAGCACTGGCTGCCAACAGCAGCACCCGCACCACCTTTGTGAACAACATGATCGCCTTTGTAAACCAGTACGGCCTGGATGGTGTGGATATTGACTGGGAATACCCCGACAATGGCGCATCTGCCAATAACTACCTGGCATTAATGACACAGCTTTCCACTGAAATGCATAACCGCGGTAAGCTGCTTACTGCTGCGGTAGTAGCCGTAGGCGGCAGCAGCATTGTAAATGGCGTATTCTCTGTAGTGGACTTCCTGACCATTATGGCATATGATGCCAATAATGCGGATCACTCTACTTACGATTACGCAGTACAATCACTGAACTACTGGAGAGGCCGTGGCCTGGCTAAAGAAAAGGCCATACTGGGCCTGCCCTTTTACGCACGCCCCAGCTGGGATGGCTATAATACCCTGCTGGCTAACGGCGCCAGTCCTAATGCTGATGTATTTAACGGTAACTATTACAACGGCATTCCCACTATTAAACGTAAGACCAATCTGGCATTTGACAATGGCGGCGGTGTTATGATGTGGGAGCTGTCGCAGGATGTTGCGCCTGCCAATCCAAACTCACTGGTAACTGCCATCTACCAGGTAGTATTGGAAAGGACCGGCACCACCAATCCTCCCCCGCCCACAACCGCGCCTATAGGCCAAACCATCTGGCTGAAAGGCTTTAACGGCCAATACGTAAGCTCCGAGAACGGCGAAGAGCCTATGAACTGTAACAGACCAACTGTACAGGGCTGGGAGCAGTTCCTGGTAGGCGATGGCGGTAATGGTAAAATTACGCTGAGCAACCAGGGCAAATTTGTTTCTTCTGAGAATGGCACACAGGCCATTACCTGCAGCAGAACTACTGCGCAGGATTGGGAGAAATTTGACTGGATCGTAAATGCTGATGGCACTATTTCCCTGCGTGGCAACAATGGGCTGTATGTATCTTCCGAGAACGGCACACAGGCTATGACCTGCACCCGTACTACCATACAGGGCTGGGAAGCCTTTAACTATGGTGTAGTCGGCGCAGCTGCCAGAACAGCTATTGCTGCAACCGCCGTTGCTGCTAAAGAAGAAGCAGCCACCGCTAAAACAGGCAATGCGCTCGTATATCCGAACCCGGTAGTAAAGGGCAGCACCTTTACCGTAAAGGTAGAAAAGTACGATGCCAGCAAGCCTGTACAGGTAGTGCTGATCGATGTGAACAAAAGGGTAGTGTCCTATCAAAAGGCCAACACCGGCATGCTCAGCATCCCCACCGGCAATGTAGCCAGCGGGTTCTATATTATGACCATCACTAACGGTAAGAATACCTATACCAAAAAGGTGATCATTCAATAACACAACCAAAACAAACACTGCCGGTAAAAGACCGGCAGTGTTGTATTACGAGCTTTACGATCTCTTAATTTAACCTACATCTTATGAAAAAAAACCTATGGAATAAAACAGTCCTGCTGTTATTCCTGCTGCTTGCCACATCCTGGCAGGCCTTTTCACAATCATCTTTTAAAGTAGTAGGCTACCTGCCCACCTGGGGCGGCAACGTAAGCGATGTACAATTCAGCAAGCTTACGCATGTTAATTACGCCTTCCTGATCCCTACAGCTTCCGGTAGTTACCAGCCCATTGAAAATCCATCCAAGCTGCAAAGCCTGGTGAGTGCTGCACATGCCCAAGGCGTTAAGGTGATCATTTCTGTAGGTGGTGGCGGCGGCGATGTGGGTTTCCGCACCATTGCGCCCAGTGCCGCTATACGCGCCACTTTCGTGGGCAACATGATGAATTTTGTAAACCAGTACAACCTGGATGGTGTAGACATTGACTGGGAATATCCCAGCGGTACCAATGAGCCGCAGAACTTCCTGTTGCTGATGCAGGACCTGTATAACGCGCTGCACCCAAAAGGCAAGCTGCTGACAGCTGCCGTAATTGGCGAAGGTGGTTCCATGTTTGTGAACGGCCTTTTTCCCATTACAGATTACTTAGCCATAATGGCGTATGACGATAATGATTTTCAACATTCCACCTACGACCTGGCCGTTTCCTGTATGAACTACTGGTTAGGCCGCGGCCTGCCTAAGGACAAGGCAGTGCTGGGCGTGCCCTTTTTTGGCCGGCCCGGCTGGATAGGTTACAACGAATTGCTTTCGAGAGGAGCCAGCCCCAATGCTGACGTATTTGGTAACATAGGATATAACGGTATACCCACTATTAAGAAGAAAACTAACCTCGCTTATGACAGGGGCGGTGGAATTATGATGTGGGACCTTTCTACAGACGGTGCAGGCGCCACTTCCCTGGTATCGGCCATTCATGAAGTAGTGGCACAAAGAAGCGGTGATACCAGCACACCACCACCACCCACTACCAAAGCGCCTGTTGGTAAAACCATCTGGCTGAAAGGCTTTAACGGCCAGTATGTAAGCTCTGAGAACGGTGAAGAGCCTATGAACTGTAACAGGCCTACTGTACAGGGTTGGGAGCAGTTCCTGGTAGGCGATGCCGGCAACGGTAAAATTACCCTGAGCAACCAGGGCAAATTTGTTTCTTCTGAAAATGGCGCGGCTCCTATGAACTGCAACCGGGATGCTGCGGATGGCTGGGAACAGTTTGAGTGGATCGCAAATGCAGATGGCACTATTTCCCTGAAAGGCAACAATGGTTTGTTTGTTTCTTCTGAGAACGGCACCCAGGCTATGACCTGTAACAGGGCCACTGCACAGGGCTGGGAAAACTTTACCTATGGCATAGTAGGCGCAGCTACCAAAACAGCTATTGCTGTTACTGAACTTACAACCCAAACAGCGGAAAGCGCTAAAACGGGTAATGCCATCGTATATCCCAATCCGGTAGTAAAAGGCAGCACCTTTACCGTGAAGGTAGAACAGTATGATGCCAGCAAACCTGTACAGGTGCAGCTGGTTGATGTGAACAAACGGGTAGTGGCCTATCACCAGGCCAGCGCCGGTATGCTCAGCATCCCCACCGGCAACATTGCCAGTGGCTTATACATCATGACCATCACCAACGGTAAGCATACGTACACCAAAAAGATCATCATTCAATAAAAAGCATACACGTAGGAAACACGGGCCGGGTATTTTTGCCCGGCCTGTTTTATGCCTGAAGCTCCATGGAAATCTCAGCCGGAACGCCTAATTTCACATAAATGCCCGGCCCTTTGTGAAAACATTTTCCTTATCCATCTCCCTTCTTTTCCCCCTATGCCTGCTGCTGGCCTGTATACCTGCCCGGGCACAAACACCCCGCTACGTAATTGCTTTTACAGATAAAAATGGTACCCCTTACCAGCTGAATGCGCCTGCAGCATATTTATCCACCCGCGCCATTGAGCGACGCAGCCGCCAGCAAATTGCCATAGACAGTACTGACCTGCCGGTAAACGCAGATTACATAAACGCCGTACTGCAAACCGGCAATGTACAATTGCGCTATACCTTACGCTGGACCAACCAGGCTGTTATTGCCACCAATGATGCAGCTGCCCTGCTAAAAATACAGCAGCTGCCCTTTGTAAGAACGCTGGTAAAGAGCGCCAACCGGCTGTCGGCCCCAGGCACCCGGCGCAAACGGGATAGCATTAATACCGCCCGCATGATGGGCACTACAGATATTGATTACGGCAGCGCCTATACGCAAATTCATTTACATGAAGGTGAATACCTGCATAATAAGAACCTGAAAGGGAATGGTATGCTGATAGCGGTGCTGGATGGGGGCTTCCCTTCTGTAAACAATAACCGTGCTTTTACCTGGCTGCGCAATAACCAGAAAATTACCTATACCCGCAATTTTACAGATGGTACGGCGGATGTATATGATTATAGTGATCATGGCACACATTGCCTTTCTATACTGGCAGCTAACCTGCCCGGCGAAATAACAGGTACTGCACCCGAAGCCGCTTATGTGCTGCTGCGCACAGAGGAAGCCGGCACCGAACAGCCCATAGAGGAAAGCAACTGGGCCGCCGGTGTAGAGCTGGCAGATAGCCTGGGTGTGGACGTAATCTCCTCCTCCCTGGGATATAATACGTTTGATGATCCGGAATATGATCATACCTATGCACAGCTGGACGGCCATAGCCTGGCTATTACACAAGCCGCAGCACGGGCGGTGCGCAAAGGCATGATCGTGGTAAATGCAGCCGGTAATGAAGGGGAAACCTCCTGGAAATACCTGCTGGCACCAGCGGACGCAGACAGCGTGCTAACCGTAGGTGCGGTAACCAGCCAGGGGCAGGTAGCTAATTTCAGCAGCTATGGCCCTACTGCAGACGGGCGTATAAAACCCGATGTAGCTGCAATGGGGGTAGGTACCGCACTGGTAACCACAGATGGAACTATTGCCGGTGGTAACGGCACTTCTTATGCCTGCCCGGTGCTGGCGGGCCTGGTAACCTGCTTATGGCAGGCTTTTCCCCGGCGTAGCAACCTGGAAATTGTGCAGGCGGTAAAAGCATGCTCCAGTCAATACCCGGCCCGGGATAACCGCATGGGATACGGCATTCCCAACTTTCATGCCGCCTATGATACCTTATTGAAACGGGAAGCGGGTGATACGGTTTTTATCCGTGAGCAGCTGGCCAACCGTATGATCAAAGTATTTCCCAATCCTTTTACCAGTCAGCTGAGCATCTATTATCAATCCACCGCCTCACAGCAACCTATTTACCTGCAGCTGATAGATGGCGCAGGGCGGCTTACCCATACCTGGCAGCTGCCTGCTGTAAGCAATTACGGCTACTTTACCACGCAAACAGGATTGGATAAATTACCTGTAGGTATATATTATTTAAGATGGGTACAAGGAAAAAACAAAGAAGTAGTAAAGCTGGTAAAACAATAATTCTATCATCCGCATATTTGCACATCTGCACATTTCCCCACATCCACTAGCACGTTATTTCACCAATTTTGCCGCAAACATAGTATCCGCGCCAATATTATAACCGGTAATAATACCACCATCGCGCCATTGCAGGCCGGTGTGCTCGCAGATATGTTTTACCACCGCTTCATTCTCCTGCTTAAAGGCAGAGCAGGTAATATAGATCAGGGAGCCACCTTTTTTTAATAGTGGTACAACGTTTTCGGATATACGTTTTTGTAAGTTGTGAAAGGTATTAATGCGTGCTTCTTCAAAAAAGTACAGGTGTTCCGGGCTGCGGCCCCAGGTACCGGAACCGGTGCAGGGCGCATCCAGTATAATACCATCAAACGATCCGTAGTCAAGGGTTTGCGGAGGCACCGGCAGTGTAAGGTCCAGTGCTTTGGTTTCATAGTTTTTAATGCCGGCAGTGTAAAAACGTTCATGCAGGTTTTGCAGTATGGATACACGCACATCACTTACCGTAAGCTGCACACGCGGCTCCTTATCCACCAGCAGTAAAGATTTACCGCCGCTGGCAGCACAGGCATCCCACCAGCGCTGTCCGGGCTTAGGCGCAAACAGCTGGCCGGTTTGCTGGGATGAGGCATCCTGGATCTCGTACCACTCTTTATTCCTAATAAGGGTTTCTATGTTAGTGCCGTTGGGCAATGCCAGCATATCCTCTGCCAGCCACTCCCCTGTTACACCGGCCTCCTGTAGTAATGCAGTAATAGCTTCCTGTTTATTTTTCCGCACGCGGATGAATAAACGGGGCTGCACAAAATAGGCGTTGGCAAAAGCCGCCGCATCTACGCCTTCAGAAAGTGATGCCGTAAAAGGAAAAATATCATTGGGTGTGGGTGACTGCCCGTTAAGGGAAATGCTGGCCAGCTTTTCCGGTAAGGGTAAAGTAACCAGCTCATTCCATTCCGGCTTTAACAGGGCCAGTATATCATTGCTTTGTGTTTCACACAGGAAAAGGCCCAGCAACAGCCGGTCCTTCACAGGCATTTCATTTTTCCACAAATGGCCCAGGCGGTAAAAGGCATATGCCAGCTGCGAGATCCAGCGCCGGTCGCGGCTGCCCATTTGCGGGTTTTGCTTAAAAAACGGCTTCAGGAAATGGTGCAATGGCAGGCTGCCATCATAAGTGGTAACGATCTTCTCTGCTGATAACAAGTAATTTTCCCAACGGGTCATGGGACAAAGAAAAGTAAAAAAGCAAAAAGCAAAAATTAAGTTTTGTCCTTAACTTTTGCTTTTTGCCTTTTATTTATCAAGAGGATTATAATTTCAGCAATGCCTTTACCGGGTCTTTGCCAAACAGCAGCTGTTCCGGATTTTCCAGCATTTCTTTTACTCTCACCAGGAAGCTTACTGACTCGCGGCCGTCAATAATACGGTGGTCATAGCTCAATGCCAGGTACATCATAGGGCGTATTACCACCTGGCCATTTACTGCCATGGGGCGCTCCTGTATTTTATGCATACCTAAAATAGCAGACTGGGGTATGTTAATGATAGGCGTACTCATTAAAGAGCCAAACACACCACCATTGGTAATGGTGAAGGTACCGCCGGTCATTTCATCCATAGTAAGCTTATTATCACGCGCCTTGGTGGCCAGCTCTACTACTTTCTTTTCAATCTCTGCCATGCCCAGGCTTTCTGCATTGCGGATCACCGGTACTACCAGGCCTTTGGGGGCCGATACGGCAATAGACACATCGCAGTAGTCATGGTACACCAGCTCTTCACCGTCGATGTAGGCATTTACAGAAGGGAACTCCTGTAAAGCAAAACAACAGGCTTTGGTGAAGAAGCTCATAAAGCCCAGGTTCACCTCATGCTGTTTTTTGAACACTTCTTTATACTTGGCGCGTATGTCCATGATGTTGGTCATATCCACTTCGTTAAAAGTGGTGAGCATAGCCGTAGTGTTCTTGGCTTCCACCAGGCGGCGGGATACCGTTTTACGCAGGTTGCTCATTTTTTCCCTGCGGTCGTTGCGGGCAAACAGCTCTTTACCTAAAGCCACACCCGGGTTTTGCAGGGCGGCATACACATCATCCTTCAATATTTTGCCATGGGCGCCGCTTCCTTTAATGGAGGAGGGATCCACATGCTTATCTGCTATTACAGCGGCAGCTACCGGGGTAGTTTTAATATTATCCGGGATAGCGGTTACCGGCGCCTGTTGTGCCTGCGGGGTTGCTTTGGCTGCTTCTGCCTTGGCTGGGGTGGCAGCAGGTGCTGCTTTACCGGCCGGGCGGGCAGCGTTGGTATCTATCTGGCAGGCCACATCACCGATCTTCAGCACATCGCCTTCTTTAGCTACTCTTTTTAATATACCGGCTTCTTCTGCGTTCAGCTCAAAGGTGGCTTTTTCGGATTCCATTTCGCACAGCATTTCATCACGCTCTACGTAATCGCCATCCTGTTTCAGCCATTTTACCAGCGTTACTTCACTGATGGATTCTCCAACGGTGGGCACTTTCATATCAATAGTTCCCTTATTGGCCGGTGGAGGACCAGCGGGCGCTTGTGGTGCAGGTTCTGCTGCTTGGGCTGCAGCAGCGGCTTCCGGCGCATTAGCAGATACCGGCGCTACAGCGCCTGCAGGTGCAGCAGCATCTGTATCAATGGTACAGGCTACCGCGCCAATGTTTAAGGTGGCGCCTTCCGGCGCAGCTATTTTCAGCACGCCTGCTTTCTCTGCATTCAGCTCAAAGGTGGCCTTTTCCGATTCCATTTCGCACAATACTTCATCCTGCTGCACATAATCCCCGTCTTTCTTCAACCACTTCGCAATTGTTACCTCGCTTATAGATTCTCCTACCGTAGGAACTTTGATTTCGACAACCATTATTTCAGTTTTCTGTTTGCAATAATTTCGATTTGGGGTTTCAGATCTTAGATTTTGGATTTAATTGGAAAAGTCTCCACCCTCAAATCGTAAATCTAAAATCGTAAACCTTAAATGTTAAACGCTGTTTCAATGATCTCCTGTTGTTCGCGGGTATGCACTTTTGCATAACCGGTGGCAGTGGCAGCGCTTGGATTACGGCTGATAACGCCGTAGTTGAGCTGCTTCAGGTTCATTTGCAGGTAAGAGGCAGCGCCCATATTCAGCGGCTCTTCCTGTACCCAGAACCAGGTGGCTCCTTTATATTTCTGGTTAATAGCTTCCAGCTGGGCTACCGGTAAAGGATACAGCTGTTCCAAACGAACAATGGCTATATCCTTACGGCCTTCTTTCACTTGTTTCTCGCTCAGGTCAAAGTAAATTTTACCGCTGCAGAACAATACCTTTTTCACCTGAGAAGCATCAGTAATGAACGGATCATCCAGCACTTCTTTAAAACCACCGGTAGTAAAATCTTCCTTGGTAGAGTAAGCACCCTGGTGACGCAGGTTTGCTTTGGGCGAAAAGTTCACCAACGGTTTGCGGAACGGCCAGGTAAGCTGGCGGCGCAGCGCATGGAAGAAGTTAGCTGCCGTAGTAATATTTGTAACTACAATATTATATTCAGCACAGGCCTGTAAAAAGCGCTCGGGGCGGGCGTTTGAGTGGTCAGGGCCACCGCCTTCATACCCGTGTGGCAGCAGCAGCACCAGGCCGTTCATGGTAGTCCACTTTTGTTCTGCGCTGGTCAGGTATTGGTCTATTACGGTTTGCGCGCCATTCACAAAATCGCCATACTGTGCTTCCCACAATACCAGTGTATTGGGGTTGGCCATGGCATAACCATATTCAAAGCCCATTACGGCAAACTCGCTCAGCAAAGAGTTGTAAATGCGGAACTGGCCCTGTTTTTCCTGCAGGTGCGCCAGGCGGTTATAGGTAGCATTGGTGTTTTCGTCAAACAAAATAGCGTGGCGGTGTGAGAAGGTACCACGTTGTACATCTTCCCCGCTCATACGCACATCCTTCCCTTCTATCTGCAGGCTGGCATAGGCCAGCAGCTCACCGGTAGCCCAGTCTACCTTACCTTCTGTTTCATACAGCTTGATCTTATCTTTCAGCAGCTTCTCTACCTTACGTAAGGGCACAAAATCTTTGGGCCATTGCATCAGGCTGTTGAACAGGCGGGTAAAATCTTCTTCTTTAATAGCTGTTACCGGTGATTGCTCAAAATCCTGCGGAGTGGCTTTGCGCAGGGCAGCCCACCACTGCTCCGGTTTCTGGTGGCTGTAAGGCAGCGGATGCTGCTTTACCTCATCCAGCCTTTCCTGCAGCTCAGCCCAGAATACTTTTTGCATATCCTTAGCCATTTCCTGCGCATCTGTTTCACCGTTCTTCAGCAGGTACTGGGTATACACCTCGCGCGGATCCGCGTGTTTATCGATCAGCGCATACAGGCTTGGCTGGGTAAATTTAGGCTCATCGCCTTCATTATGGCCATGCCTGCGGTAGCAAAGCAGATCTATGAAAATATCGCAGTTAAATTCCTGGCGGTAGCGGGTGGCTATCTCAGAAACCTTTACCACAGCTTCCGCATCATCCCCGTTCACATGGAAAACCGGCGCCTGTACAATGGCAGCTACGCTGGTACAGTAGTCGGAGGAGCGGGCATCATCAAAATCAGTGGTAAAACCGATCTGGTTATTGATCACAAAATGCATGGTACCGCCGGTGTAATAGCCTTTCAGATTGCTCATCTGCACCAGCTCATATACCACACCCTGGCCGGCTACAGCCGCATCGCCATGGATCAGTATCGGGAATATCTTATCGTAATCACTGTTATAGATCACATCTGCCTTACTGCGCGCAAAGCCAGTTACCAGGGGGTCTACCACTTCCAGGTGGGAGGGGTTTGGCAGCAGCTGCAGGTTGATCTGTTTGCCGGCAGGCGTATCTATCATAGAACGGAAACCCAGGTGATATTTCACGTCGCCGCTGCCCATGGTAAGGTCCGGGCTGGCAAGGCCTTCAAATTCCGAGAAGATCTGCTCATAGGTCTTGCCCAGTATGTTAGCTAATACGTTTAAGCGGCCGCGGTGGGCCATGCCTATTACGGCTTCCTGTACGCCCAGCTCAGAGGCAGCATTGATCATTGCATCCAGCGCGGTAATGGTGTTTTCACCACCTTCCAGCGAAAAGCGCTTCTGACCTATATATTTGGTATGCAGGAATTTTTCGAAGATTACGCCCTGGTTCAGCTTTTGCAGCACGCGCTTTTTCTTTTCCAGGGGCATGGGCTGGTGCATGGTGTTCTCCATTTCACGCTGCAGCCATTCTACCTTTTTGGCATCGTTAATATAGGTGAATTCCAGTCCCACGGGACCGGCATATACCTGTTTCAGCCGGTTAACAATATTTTCCAGGGAAGTTTTGCCCAGGCCTATTACCTGGCCGGCAAAAAATTCGCTTTTGAGGTCCGCATCGCTCAAGCCAAAGAAAGAGATCTCCAGGTTGGCCTGGCGGTTCTTTCTTTCGCGGATGGGATTGGTTTTGGAGATCAGGTGTCCTTTTTTGCGGTAGGCCTGTATAAGCCTGTATACGCTCAGCTCTTTATTAAGCTGATCGCCGGATACGGGTGCAGCACTACTTCCTGCCGCCACTGTTGCCGCTCCTGCTTTACCATTTTGAGTAGATACCGCGAAATCAAATCCTTCAAAAAATTTAACCCATTCGGGATCAACGGCCTGAGGATCTTTACGGTAATCCTGATATAATGATTCAATGTAAGCAGGGTGCGAGTTAGTGACAAATGAGAAGTCCTTCATTTACAACGAGTTTTGCTTGGTCTTCGGTTCAAATTACTTGTTCTGTTGAAATTTGATACCCATTATAATATTGGATTGCAAATATCGCTTGTTTTTTGTTAAAGCGCTAGTAAAATAATGAATAAATATGCGGATAAAGTAGTACACAAACAGGCTGACCAGATATGCCTAACCTCATATATTTTGTAGATTTGTGCCCCGGCAGAAACGGCACATTAATTTTTTGTTTTGAAAAAAGAATATCCGTACCTTTGCCCTCCTGAAACTGAAAATTAAACAATGGCAAACCATAAAGCAACGAAAAAAGACGTACGTCAGAGCAGAAAGCGCAATGAGCGGAACCGTTACTACGGTAAAACCACTCGTAATGCCATCCGTGATTTGAAAGCGCTGACCGATAAAGCAGCCGCTGAGAAAGACCTGTCAGCAGTTGCCGCTATGATTGATAAGCTGGCTAAACGTAACGTGATCCATAAAAATAAGGCTTCTAACCTGAAGAGCAAACTGGCTAAGAAGGTGAACACCCTTGCTTAATTCATAGGCACACAACTTATTTCTTTATACATGGCTCTTCCTGTAAAACAGGAAGGGCTTTTTGTTTTTGCTACTTCCGTCATTCCAGGCCCTCCTGGCCTTTCCGCTTCCACCAACTAACAGTTTTACCGTCCGTCCGCCCCTGCTGTGCATACAGGTTATCTGGATAAATCATTATTTTAACCTCCCTGAAATCTAAATCTGACCGATGAGAAAATTGTTGATAGCTGCCGTTTGTGGCTGGCTGATTCCCTTGCACACCCTTGCCCAGGACCTGACTACCCGCTTTGAACGCACCCAGGGCCGGGAAACTGCTACCTATACAGAATGCATAGATTATTACCGCCAGCTGGACCAGCGCTTTCCGCAGATCAAGCTGCTGGAAATGGGCCCTACTGACGCCGGCTACCCGCTGCACCTGGCTATTTTCTCAGGCCAGGGTAATTTTGACTTTAACAGCCTGCACAAGCAAAACAAGCGTATCATCCTCATTAACAATGGTATACATCCCGGTGAGCCGGATGGCATTGACGCCAGCATGATGCTGCTGCGCGACCTGGCCCTGGGTAAAAAACACCTGCCGGATAATGTGGTGCTGGCCGTAATACCCATATACAACATTGGGGGCGCCCTGAACCGCAGCCCGGATTTCCGGGTAGATCAGAACGGGCCGGATGCCTTTGGATCCCGCGGTAATGCCCAAAACCTGGACCTGAACCGGGATTTCATAAAGGCCGATTCTAAAAATGCCCGCTCATTTCAACAGATCTACCAGCTTACCGACCCGGATGTGTTTGTTGATAACCACGTTAGCAACGGCGCCGACTACCAGCATGTGATAACCCTGCTAAGCACCCAGCATAATAAGCTGGGCGGCGTAATGGGCGATTACCTGGATAAGGAATTTGAGCCCGGCCTGTATAAGCTCATGAAAGCCCGGGGGTATGACCTGATTCCTTACGTAAATCATTTTGGAGAAACACCCGACAGCGGCTGGACGCAATATTTCGACGGCCCCCGTTACTCCAGCGGTTACACTACCCTGTTCCATACTTTTGGTTTTGTACCGGAAACACATATGCTGAAACCTTACCCCCAGCGGGTAAAAGCCACTTATGAGCTAATGGAATGTTTTATACAATTTGTGAGTGAGCATAGCGCGGCCATTAAATCGATCCGCGACCAAACCAAACAAACCGTAAAAACACAAAGCAGCTTTCCGCTGGAATGGAAAACAGATATGAGCCGGCATAGCACCATTACTTTTAAAGGATATGCAGCGGGCCACAAACCCAGCGAGATCTCCGGTTTGCCGCGCCTGTACTACGATCGCAGTAAGCCCTACGAGCGGCAGATCCCTTTTTATGATTTTGCGGAGCCGGGTAATTTTGTGCAAAAGCCTGCAGCATATCTTATTCCGCAGGGCTGGTGGGCCGTGATAGACCTGTTAAAGAACAGTAATGTACAGATGCAGCGCCTGGCCCATGATACTACTATTGCGGTAGAAGTATATCATATCACTGATTATAAAACAGCGGCCAGGCCCTATGAAAAACATTACCTGCATAGCCAGGTGAAAGTGGCTGCCACACAGGAAAAGATCGCTTTCCGCAAGGGTGATTACTACATTCCCTTAAACCAAAATGCCAATCGTTATCTAATAGAAACATTGGAGCCAACCGGCGGCGATTCCTTCTTTGCATGGAATTTCTTTGACGCCATACTAGCCCCCAAAGAAGGATATTCCAGCTATGTGTTTGAAGATACTGCTGCGGAATATTTACGCCAGCACCCGGAAGTAAAAGCGGAGCTGGAAAAACGTAAGGACAGCGATACCGCTTTTGCCCATGATGGCAGTGCACAGCTGGATTTTGTATACAACCATTCACAGTATGCAGAGCCGGGATATTTGCGGTATCCGGTGTACAGGGTAAAGTAAAAATCAATTCCAATTCCTCAATCAGTGATTGAGGAATTGGAAAATTCATTTTATGATCCAACTTTTATCATTTTGCCTGTTGTTAGTACGCTCCTATCCCCTTAATTTTGAACCAATTACTAACTAATTGTTTGTTGAGCCACTCGGCATTGCCTCCTGCTGCTTCTAACTTTTGGATCCGTTTTTTATACCAAAATCATATCTTATGAATTTTAATTTTTTGTTACGCCGTATTGAAAATACCCATCAGCATTTACAGGAAAGCGCGGCAAAAGCAGTGAACCGTTTATTAACGATCCGCAATTGGTTAATTGGATGTTACATTGTAGAGTATGAGCAGAACGGGGAAGACCGGGCGAAATATGGAGAGAAGCTGCTGGAAAACATTGCAAAATCACTGCCTGGGTTAAAAATTTCTGTAACCAATCTCAAATTATTCCGCCAGTTTTATAAGTATTATCCACAGATCCGTCAAACCGTAGCAGATGAATTAAGGTTAACCAAAGATCCAATTTTTAAGATTAGTCAGTCGCTGACTGACGAATTGCTATATACTGAAAATCAGTCAATTAGAATTTCTCAATCAGTGATTGAGGAATTGGGGAAATACCCTTTACACCTGCCTGCAGATAAGCTGCTCAGCAAACTTTCCTTTACGCATATTACACTTCTTTTAACCATTTCCGATCCGCTGCAACGCGCTTTCTATGAGCTGGAAACTATTAAAGGTAACTGGAGCGTACGCGAATTAAAAAGGCAGATCAACAGCCTGTATTTTGAGCGTATGGGTCTTTCAAAGAATAAAGAAAAGCTGCAGCAGTTTATTCATGAAGCAGATATTCCCATAGATCCGGCTGACTTTATTAAAAACATGTACACTTTTGAGTTCCTGGACCTGCCGCAAAAAGCGCTGGTAATAGAAAGTGACCTGGAAGCCGCACTGCTGGGCAACTTACAGGATTTTCTGTTGGAAATGGGCCCTGGATTTTGCCTGGAAGCAAGGCAAAAGCGTATACTCATCGGCGATGAACATTTTTTTATTGACCTGGTATTTTATCACCGCATTTTAAAATGCCATGTGCTGGTGGAGCTGAAAGTGGATGCATTCAATCATATAAATGCTGGTCAGCTGAACACTTATCTGAATTATTACAAAGCAGAGGTAATGGAAAAAGATGATAATCCGCCCATTGGCATTTTGATGGTAACCAATAAGAATGAAACATTGGTACAGTATGCCACGGCAGGTATGGATCAAACCTTATTTGTAAAACAGTACCAGGTGAGGCTGCCTTCCAAAGAAGCGCTGGAACAGTTTATACGACAGGAGCTGCGATACGCTCCAGCAATATGAAGGTGTGCTGTTCACCGAAGAAATGATTGTAAATTAAAATGCGGTTAAGCGTAGCAGGGATTTGTGACGCCATAGGAAACCATTGCTGCGGTACCTGCTGCGCTTTCAATATTTGTGCGCCCAGCCATAACGCAAAGGCGCCGGCTGTTTCATACTCCCCGCACAAATGTTTAAAAGGCAGCTGGCTCACCTGCGGCAAAGCCAGATCCAGCTGACGATAGTAATGCTCAAAATTATTATCTCCATTACGCCCGGTAATAACCAGGTCTATATCTTTTGCAGCTAATCCGTGCCGGCCCAAAAAGCTTGCCAGCCCTGTTGTTAAAGCAGCAGGCGAAGGTTTGTATAACATTTTTAAACCTGCAATGCGCGCATAGCTTTTGGGCGTAGGTGCTGCCGTTAAGGTGAAGAAAACGGCGCCTTCACCAGAGATGGTACCCGGCGACAAATGGTTATACAGCTCTGCGCTGTTCACCATTTCTTTTTTCCAGTGCCCGATACGGGATTTAATATAGAAATGCTCTGCAGATATTTCATCAAAAGCACCGGTAAGCGTGTGCGATATGCCTTCTTCCAGCAACAGCATACTATCCAGCAGCGCGCTTTCAAAAGAAAAGCCGCGATGCACAAAAGTATTATTATAGGTAGTAACCTGCTGCTGCACGGCTATCATACCATTTACGGCATTGTAGGTGGATTGTATAAAAGGGGTTGGATTAAGCGCACGTTCCTCATACTGGCGAATGTCTTTCAAAAAACGTTCTGTATCCTGTAAGCTGCCTTTACCGGTGCCGGTAACAATGGCCTCCGGCACGCCCAAACTGCTGTCCTGCATACATTTCAGGGCAGCGGTTAAGCCCATTTTTAGCAGCCGGCTTATACGCCGCAAACTATTGGCAGGAATAAATGTTTTATAGTCCGGTTCAGTTACGGCAAATACATTGGTGTTAGTGCTCACCAGTGGCTGAGAAAAAAGGTTTTCTTCAAAAGTATGCTGGGGCGTTATAGCCGCCAATCCTTGTATGTAACACTTACCCTTCATATTTGCTGATCACCAGGGAGGCATTGTTGCCGCCAAAACCAAATGAGTTTGAAATAACAGTATTCACGGGAACTTGTTCCAGCAGCCGGGTTTCCGGTGCAATGGACAGCTCCTCCATTTTTTCAGAATAGTTAAGATTGGGAAATATTACCTGGTGCTGAATAGCCAGTACGGCATAAATGGCTTCAATAGCGCCGGCAGCAGCCAGGGTATGCCCGGTAAAAGGCTTGGTAGAGCTGAAGGGGGGGACCTGTGTACCAAATAAGCGTTCCAGCGCTTTACCTTCAGATACATCATTATTCAGTGTAGCCGTACCATGCACATTTACATACTGTACATCTGCCATGCTTCTGCCGCTCATGGCCAGTGCATTCTTCATGGCTTCATAGGCTCCATCTCCTTCGGGCGAGGGTGCTGTTGGGTGAAAGGCCTCATTGCTATTGCAATACCCGCTTAGCTCTGCCAGGATAACACTGTTGTTTTCCCGTACCAGGCTTTCACTTTCCAGTACCAGGTAAGCAGCGCCTTCGCCCAGGTTTAAACCATTACGTTGCTGGTCAAACGGGCGGCAGGGCCGCTTATCCACGTTCTTGAGTGAGTTAAAACCATTGAGCGTAAAACGGGTAAGCGCCTCTGTACCGCCACAGATCACGCGGCGTAACACTCCCTGCTTAATGAGGCGGGCGCCGTACATAAGTGCGTTGGCTGATGAAGAACAGGCCGTGCTAACGGTAGTAATGTATTCTGTTAAGCCCACTGTATCGGCTATACGCTGTGTACAATCGGCACAATCCAGTGTATCAATATATTTCAGGAAATCCCCTTCTTTTTCAGGATCGGTAATGTCAAAATAAACTTTTTCGGTATCGCACATGCCGCCTACGGTAGAGGCGTTAATAAAACCCGTAGGTTCCTGCTGCAGGTCTTTGATGCCTGCCTGCTGCAGGGCTTCCTGCATGGCTAACAGCCCCAAAAGAGTGGTGCGGGTATATTCCGGGCTGCTGGGTACACCGGCCATAGTACTCAATTCCTCCGTACTATGCTTTACTTCTGCTACCGGTAATACCTCTTTATAAATAGTATCTATATAGCGGGTAAATCCCAGGCCGCTTTGCTGCTGCCGGAGGCTGACAAAGTTTGCTGCAACGGTATCACCAATGGCGGTGATCATTCCTATCCCTGTTATAAACACACGTTCCGCCATGCGACCGTATTGGCTTAAGCCGGTTGTTTAGATTGAATAAATTCCGCCATGGATTGTACGGATTGTAAGATCTTTCGGCCTTCGCGCGGATCTTCTACCTTTATCTGGTAATGCCTTTCCAGCAGCACCATCAGCTCCAGTGAATCAATACTGTCCAGCCCCAGGCCTTCTCCGAACAAAGGCGCATTATCATCAATATCCTCAGGCCTGGTATCCTGCAGGTTCAATGCCTCAATGATCTGTACTTTCAATTTTTGTTTTAAATCTTCCATAATAAGTGTTGTAGGTATATCCCAATATCAAGACTGCATCAGGACAACGGTAAAAATACAGTTTTACAATTGATTAGAAAATAAATCAGCTGATCCGCCCCTTCTCCACCCGTGCAGCCAGGTATAACATGGCCAAACACAATACGATCAGCTTGCCGGCATTACCTATGATCTCCGGAAAACCGCCATTACGCAGGTACAGGTCATTAATAGCTTCCAGCCCCCAGTTCAGCGGTGTTAAATGCCCAATGAACTGCATGGCCGGCGGCATTACCTCCAACGGCACCCATACACCGCCAATGGCAGAAAGGATCACAATAGAAATAGCGCCAAAGCTCAATGCCTGATTAGGCGTTTTAAACAGTGTACCTACCAATATGCCGTATGCAGTAGCAGCCAGTGAAATACACAGCGCTATTACAAACGCAGGCAGGTAGCTATGCCCCAGCACTAAGCGGGGCAAATGTAACAGGGGCATTAAGTAAATGCCTACTAACGTCATCAGATAAAACTGCACCACACAAATGCTTACAAAGAATAGCATTTTACCTGCCAGCAGCGCCAGGTAAGAACCTGGTATCAGCTTCATACGCAGCAGGCTGCCATCTTCCCGCTCCCGTATCATGTTACCTGCAATGGGAATTACAATAAAGAACATGGCAAAAATGCTCCATGCCGGCACATTGTGCTGCACGGAATTATATACTATGTTTATTTGTTTGGTAGGACCGGTTGCCTGCTCCTGCAGGCCCACGGCTTTTAATTGTATTGCAAAGGTATCGGCAGCATCCGCCTCTTTACTGTGCAGCTGCAGCTTTATACGTTCCAGCAGCAGGTCTGTTTCTATCTGCGTTAAAAAGTTATCCAGCGCCTGGTGAATAGCGCTCTTAAAGGCTTTTTTAGCAGCGGGATCAAAATAAATGAGCACGTTCAAAGAATCATTGCGGTTCTTTACCGGCTGCACAGCCGGTAAGCCCATACGTTTTGAAAGGTCATTTACAATACGGTTGGCATTGCTCACAATAGCGGCAGTAGCGCCTTTGGGAATAAGAATGCATATTTTATAATCACCGGCATTTACCAAACGCCTGGCATCTTCCTGTGTAACAGGCTTACCATCCAGTGAATCTACTAATGTAAACTGTCCGCTATGTTCCAGCCCTTCTTTAATATAACGGGCCAGCCTGCCATGATCATTATCTACTGTAAGCACATCAAACTTCAGCTCCTGGTAGTCGCGGAAAGGTGCATCTTCTATCAATGCCATTACCGTGATCAGCACCAGCGGCATTAAAAATAACAATGCCAGTCCTCCCCAGTCCCGTATCAGTAACAGCCATTCTTTGCGTATGGTAGCCAGTAATCTTAACATAGTGTATTAGTCTCTCACGGCCAGCCCGGTATGATGCAGAAATACTTCTTCCAGGTTGCGGCATTCCGGGTGTTGTTGTATCAGTTGTAATGGTTGCCCCTGCATTACCAGGCGGCCCTGGTCAATGATGGCTACTTCCTCACACAGGCTTTGCGCCTCTTCCAGCAGGTGCGAGGTGTATAAAATGCTTACTCCCTGCTGCTGATTATACTCACGCAAAAATTGCAGGATCATATTGCGCGACTGCACATCCACACCGGCCGTAGGCTCGTCCAGGATCAGCAGCTGCGGATCATGCAGCAGGGCGGCAATAATATTGGTACGGCGTTTCATACCGCCGGAAAATTTATAGATTTCTTTTTTACCGTTCTTTTCCAGGCCGAAACGCTGTAGGTAATCCTCTATTTTAGTATGCAGGGGCTTGCCTTTCAGGCCATACAGGTTACCAAAATAGGTCAGGTTTTCCAAAGCGCTTAGCTGCGGGAACAAGGCTATCTGCTGCGGCACAATGCCGATCATTTTTTTAATGGCCTCCCGGTGGTGGGCATCCTGGTGAAGGTCAAAGATCTGCGCATCCCCGCTATCAGCCCTTACCAGTCCGCAAAGGATGGAAATGGTAGTGGTTTTACCGGCGCCATTGGGTCCCAGCAAACCTGCTATCCTGCCTTTGGGAAAGCTGAATGATAAGCCGCTCAAAGACGGCTCCAGCGCTCCCGGGTAGGTTTTATGCAAGTTTTTAACAGTAATCATTTTCTAATTAGATGATGTGCTGATATGCTAATGTGCTGACGAGTATATACCAGCACATTAGCATATCAGCACATTAGCACATTATATCTTCACTTTAGACAGCTTCTTAAAAAACACTTCCTCTGCTGCGGCACATTGCAGCAGCATTTCGCTTAATTCACCATAAGATACATTATCAGCAGAACGGCTTTTACAAACCCGGCCTGCATTAAATGCAAAGTTGCGCCACAGGTCGCCAATACCGGTTAACTCACGGGATAGTTTGGCCAGCTCCGGCTGCTGCAGCAGGTCGGCTGCTTCCTGTAAAAAGGCGGCATACATAAAACGGAAGCCGGCGCCGCCGGTACCGATCTCTTCCTGCATACGGATTATATTACCCAGGTACAGCGTGGCTTTACGGTCGCCCAGCTTTTCAGGATAATGTTTTACCCGTTTAGCTAAAAAACGTATGCCTTTTACACCAAACAAGGGTACCGGTATCTTTAACATATAATGACAAGCCTGTTCAATGCCCTGGCGGATGGGCTTTTGCAGCGAAACGCCGGAAGGCACCTGCAGCGGGTAGTACATTTTACCTTTAGGTTCCGGGAAACCTTTTGCAAACCGGGCTTCTGCCAGGCTTTTAGGATCTATTTCCGTTGCCACATCCATAATAGGATCACTTACCCGGTAGTTATCGCCATTCTTTCCATAGATCACCAGGTTATGTGCGTTAAAATGAAAACGATACGCCGGCGGAAAATAAGGCAGGTAATATACGCTGGACAATACGCCCACCGGAATGCCTTCGCCAATTACACGGTCCAGCTCCTGCATAGCTTTTTCGGGGCTGGAAAATTTCTGCGACTGCATTTTTACGCCCAGGCGGCTGCACACCCGCTGAAAAATAGCGCCGGGCCATATACGGTAGGTGGTACCCGGCACGCCGTTCACTTTTACAAAAGGCAGGTGGCCAAAGAAAATGCCGGCGCCTATGCCAAAAGCCATCGGCTCACTGATAGTAAGGCCGTAATGCCGGAACAGGTTGGATATGACCCCACTCTCACAATGTGCCGTTTGCACGTGGTTAAATTGTACTTGGCTCATAATGTCTGAAATTGTGCACGGTCCACAGACCAACGTCAACCGCCGTGGTCTGCGGACCGTGTACTATAAGGCAATAACTATTTTATATGTTGTAATTCCTGCACCGTGATCTTGAAAGCGGCAGCATACCGCTGCAGCATGGTGCTGCTAAGATTTTTGAATACCCGGGGCTGCAGGTGGCGTTTTACCTGCCACTGAAATTTGCCCACATAGCTGGCCAGCAGGGGCAGGTCCATGAGAGTTTTTTCCATGTAATAGGCTATAGGGCTTATTTCACCGGCCAGCACGCGCTCACGGGCTTTCTCCACTTTTGCATGCACCTCTTCCCAGGCCTGCGCCATGGCTACATTCTCCGGCTCCCAGCCTACGCTGGTTACCGGCTGTTTGTATTCGCCGGCATCGTTCACTGCGTAGAACAATTGTTTAAAAGTGCCTTCGTGCAGGTTATCACCGTCCTGCGGTACTTCGTTCTGTTTCATATAGGAGCAGTTTTAGGAGGCAGCTCTCCGCTTTACACTACGGTCAAATGCGCGTAAGCATAAGAGAAACGTGCACTCTCCGGTACCATCATCACAATCTTCTGGCCTTTTTTAAGCATGCCGGTATTCATCAGCTCTTCCAGCATAAAGTAAGGCGAGGCAGTGCCTACATTACCTACACGGGTAAGATTGGTGAACCATTTTTCCTGGGGAATGGGCACGCCTAAACGGCTGATCTCTTCATCTATCTTAAAACGGAAAAATTCAGAGGAAAGGTGAGGCAGAAAATAATCCAGCCCGTTCTCTATATCGATATTATAGCGCTCTACCAGCTCTTTCCACATTTTTGCACCGGAAGGTACAATGTTCTTGCCCAGCAGGCGCGTATCCTGTTTAAAGGAAAAAACGCTATGCTGCGCCCATTCTTCCGGCGTCATATCTATCCAGCCCTGGGTGCCACCGTTGCTGTCTTTAATAGCGCCGGCGTACATGCAGGTATCCAGCTCATGGGCGTAGGAGGCAATCTCCACCCAGTCTACCCGTAGGGAAAGTCCGTCCTCATTCGGTTTATCCTGGAAAAGGGCTGCACTGGCGCCGTCTGACAACATCCACCGGAGAAAGTCCTTTTCAAAAGCAATGATCGGGTTCTCGCTCAGCTGTTTCAGGTTCTCTGTTTCGGGCTCAAATTTCTTGGCCAGCATCCAGGCGGAGAATTTCTCAGAACCGGTGCTTACCCCGTTGGCGGTATTACCACATTTTACGGACATGTAAGCGTACTTAAATGCCTGCATACCGGCTGCACAGGCGCCGGTGGCAGCAATCAGCTCTACCGGCTGGCATTTCAGCAAACCATGCACCATAGCGGCATGGTTAGGCAGCAGCTGGTCCGGGGAGGTAGTGCCGCAAGCCAGCAGCTGCATACGGCTTATAGGAAATTTATCATCAAAAAGCCCCTGTACTGCTGCAGCAGTCATTTCTGCATTGGTATGGGTGCTTTTCCCGTTTTTATCTAAAGAATAATAGCGTGTTTTGATCTTATTATTCCCCAGGATCATGGACCTGGCACGGGATGGCTTTCCATCCACCATACCCAGTATACTTTCCATTTCATCATTTCCAACCGGCTCGTTGGGTAAAAATTTGGACAGCCTTGTAATAAATACATCCTTCATCTGAAAATGCTCTTTTAAAATACCCGCCCGCGCATGCGGAACAAACACATGGATCATCCCATAACCATGCCGTATTCAGCGCGCAAATATAATTATAAATGAATATTTCCCCCTTATCTGTTCAATACAAAGCTACATGACTATCTCCGTAAAATCTATTTTTCGGCACGCAGGTCAATGCCCTTAAAGTATTCCACTTCCTGCAATAATTGGTTACGTTTCACCAGTAAAGTGATCATGGAAGAGATCTTAGTGATAGGAGTCAGTACAAATATACCTAACAGCAGCAGCCCGCGGTACATGCTTACGCGCCCCTGCCGTTCCGGCGCTCCGGGCCCGCCTTTGGCGCTGATAAACTTTGACCAGTAACGGAAAGCGCGGATCCCCCTGTCTTCCAGCACCACCAGGTTGGGTTTCAGGGTAACGGCATCCTGCTGCCGCAGCTGTGGGTGCAGCTGTTCCCAGCTGCCCTGCTGTAAAGCCTGTGCAATGGGTGCGGCAAAACGGTCGGCCGCCTGTATTTCTTTTTCCTGTACCCCGGCAGGTGGTAAGAACCGGGTAGCTTCTTTTTTCCCCTTAAACTGCCAGCGTAATACGGTCATCACAGAGATCAGGTTGGAGGAGGTATCCACCAACGCAATATTGCCCACCAGCTGTGCGCCGGCCTGGTGTAAATATGTTTTTACTTTTTCCTGTGCATTCAGCCACATGTTACGTGCCCCAATGAGCGTAAGCACCTTTTTGCCTTTCAGCAGGCGTGCGGCGCCTTCACTTTGCAGAAATGCGGCGGTAGGCTGCGAAGGGGAAAGGAACCAGGGCTGATAGGCCAGTATCACCAGGTCAAAATGCTCCTCGGGGTTCACTTTCAACGGCTGTACGCCACGGGGGCGGCCCAGCACCGTTTCCGGCATGGTATCGTAGAATGTTTGCTTATCCCAAGGGAACGTGAACGGCTGTACCGGGATGATTTCTTCATACACAATATCCGCCTGCGCCTGCAGCGGTGTTACCACCCTGTCAATAATTCGTTTCAGCTGCCCGGTTTGTGTATAATATATGATCAGTATTTTTTGCTTCGCCATATCAGGAATAAGGAGTTCAAACTACAAACTGTAAACATACAAATAAAGTGTCACAGTAAGAGATAAAATTTTAATATATGTTACAGGGCTGTATTGTAGCGTATTGCTGCACAGGCAGTGGGTTACAGGCGAAAAAAAGGGGCAGGTGGTTCAGGCTTGTGCCTTAGCCAGGTACTGGAGTAACACGCGAACGTTTACAACAGTACCTAAGCTAAAGGACTTGAAAAAGTTTGTTATAATAACCGCGAAGGTGAGTAAAATATGATAAATGAAATGTTAAAATATCCCTTAGAGAAAAGGATTTCGTTTATACCACCCCGTTACCCGCTAGCGCTTTATCACAGATCCGGAGCCTACTACCTTAGAGGAGATCTGCGGGCTGCCCTTGTAGTATACATTGCCGGAACCGGCTATTTTAGCATCTAAGGTTACACTGGCATGCACATTGGCATTGCCGCTGCCGGCAATATTAATATTGGCGGTTTCCGCCATCAGGTCGTCTCCCTTAAAATTGCCGCTGCCGGCAATACTGATCTCCAGCTCTTTGGTTTCGCCGGAAAGGGACATATCCCCGCTGCCGGAAACACTGCTTTTCACATGCGGGGCATTTAACTCACCGCTTACATTACCACTGCCGGTAACGCTTACCTCAATGGCATCCCGGTTACTGAGCTTATTTTCCAGCTTTATATCGCCGGAGCCGGCCAGCTGAATGTCGGAAAGGTCCGGGGTGGTTACATATACCTTTATGTCACGTTTGGTGTCAATAGAGGTGTGGGGCTTCGTGCGCACCACCAGCTCATCGCCCTGTTTTTCCAGCAGTATCAGGGGGATAATATTATCTTCTGCTTCAATTACAGCGGATTTTACAGGTCCCTGGGTTACATACACATTCATGCTGCCTTTTACAGACAGGGTTTTAAATTCGCCTACAGAGCGTTCCTCTTTGGAAACGTTGCCGCTGCCCTTTACGCGGTTCTGGCCCGTAACATCGCAGCTGGCCATACATAAGGGAATGGCTAACAGTAACAGAAAATGCAGTTTAGATTTCATATATGGGAAGTTTGTATGAAGTTAATAAACACCCCTGAAAAACTTATAGGAAGTTATCAATTGTTCATTAGGATTTGGCCCGTTATCTTTGCACCACCATGACAGAAAAGATTCTTATTCTCGATTTTGGTTCCCAGTACACACAGCTGATCGCACGCAGCATCCGGGAGCTGAATGTTTACTGTGAGATCAAACCTTGCTTACAGCCCATCCAGTGGGATCCTTCCATTAAGGGTATTATTTTATCCGGCAGCCCCTTCTCCGTGAACGATCCGGGCGCCCCTACAGTGGATATTGCCGCTATGGCGGCCAAAGTACCGGTACTGGGGGTTTGTTACGGCGCACAGCTAATGGCCAAAGTATTTGGCGGGGAAGTAGCCAAAAGCTCCATCCGGGAGTATGGGCGCGCTTTCATGGAACATGAAAATAAAGAAGAGACCTTATTATATGACATATCCGGCAAAAGCCAGGTATGGATGAGCCATTCCGATACCATCGTACGCATGCCGGAAGGGTTTGAGGTGATAGCCCGTACAGAAAATATACCTGTAGCGGCTTTCAAAAGTCAGCCCCAGGGCAGCTGCCCGCTGCTGGGCCTGCAGTTCCACCCGGAAGTGACCCACTCCCTGGAAGGTAAGCTGCTGCTGCGCAACTTTATAGTTCACATCTGCAAATGCCAGCAGGACTGGACCCCGGCGGCCTTTGTACACGAAACCATTGACCGCATCCGGGAGCAGGTAGGGAATAAAAGAGTGGTGATGGCTCTGAGCGGCGGGGTAGATAGTACGGTAGCTGCAGAGCTGATCCACAAAGCAATAGGACAAAACCTGTTTTGCGTATTTGTAGATAATGGCCTGCTGCGCAAAGATGAATTTGAGACCGTGCTGGATTCCTATAAACACATGGGCCTGAACGTAAAAGGCGTAAATGCCCGCGACCTGTTCTACGGGGAGCTGAAAGGCGTTACCGACCCGGAACAGAAACGGAAGATCATTGGCCGCCTGTTTATTGAAGTGTTCCAGCAGGAGGCTACCCAGCTAACGGATATCTCGTTCCTGGGCCAGGGCACCATTTACCCGGATGTAATAGAATCCGTATCGGTGAACGGGCCTTCCGTAACTATTAAGTCGCACCACAATGTGGGCGGCTTACCGGAAAAAATGAACATGTCGCTGGTAGAGCCCCTGCGCTTCCTGTTCAAGGATGAAGTACGCCGGGTAGGCCGCGAAATAGGCATCAGCGAATTATTCCTGGGCCGCCACCCCTTTCCGGGGCCTGGCCTGGCCATCCGCATACTGGGAGAAATAACCCCGGATAAGGTGGCCATGCTGCAGGAAGCCGACGCTATTTATATAGAAGGCCTGCGCGACGCAGGGCTGTATGATAAAGTTTGGCAGGCCGGCACCATTCTGCTGCCGGTGCAAAGTGTAGGTGTAATGGGCGATGAAAGGACCTATGAATTTACCGTAGCCCTGCGCGCCGTAACCTCTACCGATGGTATGACGGCCGATTGGGCGCACCTGCCTTACGAGTTCCTGGCAAAAATGTCCAACGATATTATAAACAGGGTAAAAGGTATCAACCGCGTTGTGTACGATATCAGTTCCAAACCACCCGCTACAATTGAGTGGGAATAAAAAGTTGTAAGTGGTTAGTAGTTAGCGGTTAACGCCGGTTACTAACCACTGCCCGTTTTAGCGGGAATGATTTTTGTAATTCTAAGAACGCTATGAGCCTATCTACCATTACCAAACAACTGTTAGCAGGTACCGCATTAGCCGTTTTGCTGTCGGCCTGCTCACTGTTCAAAAAAAGCACTACTACCAGTCCGGATATACCGATGACTGTTAACAAGCCAACTACGCCGGAGGAAAAGAAAAAGGAAGAAGAAAAGATCATCAAGGAAGGGAAAGCGCCGTTTAATGTACCGGCTTTTGCCCGCGAAGTAAAAAGAACCTCCTACAACATTGCTTTATTTGCACCATTATACCTGGATTCTGCCTTTTCCGCTACCACGGATCCTACCGGCCGTACCATGCCGCGTTATGTGCTGCCCGGCCTTGATTTTTATGAAGGCGCACAGCTGGCGCTGGATACCCTGCGGCTGCAGGGCCTTAACCTGAATGTAATTGTGTACGATAGTAAATCCCGCTCCAACAGTGTGCCGGCGTTGATCCGTAACCGCACCCTGGATGCAGTGGACCTGATCATAGGTTCCGTAAGCAACCCGGAGCTGAAAGAGCTGAGCGATTTTGCGCGGAGCAAAGAGGTAAACCTGGTATCTGCCACCTATCCCAACGATGGCGGGGTTAATGGCAATCCTTTTTTACTGATCACCAACAGCACGCTGAAAACGCACTGCGAGGCCCTGCAGAACTACGTGCAGGAAGCATTTGCCACCAAGAACATTGTGCTGCTGCGCCGTAACAATACCGCTGAAACCCGCATTGCCAATGATATAAAGGCTGCTTATGACAAGCTGCAGAGCGATAAGAAATCCCGCATCCGCGAAGTGGTATGGAATGAGGGCACTACCGATGCAGAGCTGTCACAGAACCTGCTGGTGGACCGGCCCAACCTTTGCATTATCACTGCCCTGGACGAAGCAGGCGCCAAAGCCATAATGCAAAAGCTGAGCGTACAGGCGCCTAACTACCCCATTCATATTTTTGGTATGCCCACCTGGGATGTAATGAAGATCAAGGAGCCGGAGCTGAAAGGCCTGCAGGTATATTACTCCACACCTTATTACAATGATAAAACAGACGCCTACAGCCGTTATATAGCCGATTATTTCAAAAAGATCTATAAGGCACGCCCTTCTGACATGGCTTATAAAGGTTTTGAGCTTACTTACTATTTCATTAAGCTACTAAGCGATAAAGGCGTGTACTTTAACAGCGGCGTAAATGACCCATCCAAGAAGGTGTTCACCAATTTCAACTACCAGCCGGTGTACCTGAAAGAAGGAGAAGAAAAACCTGACTACTTCGAGAACAAGAACATTTACATTATACAGAAGAACGACAGCAGCGACATTAAAATGAACGTTAGCTTATAGTGCTCTTTCTGTTTAACAATACGGGAATGCCGGAAGTGATCAGCTTCCGGCATTTTTTTTGACGCCTGTTCCCATAATGACGCCTGTACTCCAATTCACCGATAAAGGTATTTACTGCCCCGCCGGGGATTTTTACATAGACCCCTGGCAGCCGGTACCGCGTGCAATTATTACCCATGCGCACTCCGATCACGCCCGTTTGGGTAACCAGCATTACCTGTGCCACCTGGAAAGTGTGCCTTTGCTGCAGCTGCGTTTAGGGGCGGATATCAGTGTACAGGGCATCCCCTATGGGGAAACGCTGCGCTACAATGGTGTAAGCATTTCCCTGCACCCCGCCGGCCATATTATAGGCAGCGCACAGGTGCGGGTACAACAGGGCAATGAAGTATGGGTGGTAAGCGGAGATTACAAAGTGGAGAACGATGGCCTCTCCGGCCAGTTTGAGCCCGTGCCCTGCCAGGTGTTTATTACAGAAAGCACTTTTGGCCTGCCCATCTATAACTGGCAGCCGCAGGCCATGATCTTTGGCGATATACGGAAATGGATATATGAAAATCAGCAGGCCGGCAAAAGCAGCGTGCTGCTGGCTTACAGCCTGGGTAAAGCACAGCGGCTGTTATTTAACCTGAAAGACCTGGATATACCCATTTATGCACATGGCGCTATTGATGTACCCCACCAGGTACTGCTGGCACAGGGTTATCCATTGCCGCCGATACAACGTATTACGCCGGACACGCCCAAAGCGGATCTGAAAAAAAGTGTGATCATAGCCCCACCTTCTGCTGCCGGCACGCCGTGGATGCGCCGGTTCAACCCTTATGCGCTGGGCATTTGCAGCGGGTGGATGCAGGTACGTGGCTCTATGCGCCGCCGTAATGCGGATGCAGGTTTTGCATTGTCGGACCATGCAGACTGGTCTGGTTTATTACAAGCTGTAAAAGCCACCGGCGCAGCAAAAGTATTTACCACGCATGGTTTCAGCAGCGCCTTTGCCCGGTATCTACAGGAGAATGGCATTGAGGCGGAAGCCATTAAAACGGCTTTCGGTACCGAGGATGAAGAAGCGCCGCAGGAAGCCGGTATAGAAGCAGCCGCAGCGAATATTACACCTGATAACGAAACTGGGCCAGCACCTATAGGTGGTGAAAATGAATAAACCGGCTTAACACATTCATTAAAATAATAACGGCAGATCATTATCATTGATAACCTGCCACCAAATAATATGCAACAATTCACCCAACTGGTAAAAATAGTAAGCAACAGCACCAAAACCAATGAGAAGCTGGAGGCGCTGCGGCATTACTTTACCCATGCCGATGCCCGGGATAAGCCCTGGGTGCTGGCCCTGTTCAGCGGCAGGCGCCCCAAACGTACTGTGAACAGCACCCAGTTGAAACAATGGTGTTTGCAAACAGTAGATATACCTGAATGGCTGTTTGAAGAATGTTATCACTCCGTTGGCGACCTGGCTGAAACCATTGCTTTGCTGCTGCCGGATAGTGGGCAACAGCTTTCCACCCATCCCCTGCATTACTGGCTGGATGAGCTGGCCAAGCTTGAAAAGGCGCCGGAAGCGGAGAAACAGCAGTTTATATTACAGGCCTGGCAGGAGCTGGATACCGATGAACGCTTTGTGTTCAACAAACTGATCACCGGCGGTTTTCGTATAGGCGTATCACAGCAAATGATGGTAAATGCCCTGGCGCAAACCTATCAGATACCACCTGCTACCCTTTCCCACATGATCAGCGGTAACTGGGATCCGCGGCAAACCAGCCTGGAAGCGCTGCTGCAGGATACCGGCTCTGGTGCAGACGCTTCCAAACCTTACCCTTTTTACCTGGCCTATCCCTTGGAAGAAGGTCCTTCGGTACTAGGGCAGCCGGAGGATTGGATAGCCGAATGGAAATGGGATGGCATCCGCGGGCAAATGATCAAACGCAGCGGGCAGCTGTTTGTATGGTCGAGGGGGGAAGATTTGATCACGGAAAAGTTCCCGGAATATACCCCCCTGCAAAATGCCCTGCCCGAAGGCACCGTAATAGACGGGGAAATACTCACCTACGCTGATAATTTCCCGCTGCCTTTCCAAACCCTGCAAACCCGTATTGGGCGTAAGAATGTAACCAACAAGCAGCTGCAGGAAGCACCGGTAGTGTTCCTCTCTTACGACCTGCTGGAATGGGAAGGCAGGGATGTACGCGATAAACCTTTACAGGAACGCCGTGTGCTGCTGGAGCAGCTGGTAGCGCAGGTGAATCACCCGGCTCTTCGTTTATCCCCCATGGTTACTTTTGATACCTGGCAGCGCCTCATTGAATTCCGGCAGCAGGCCCGGGATATGGGCAGCGAAGGGCTGATGCTGAAAAAACGCAGCTCACCCTACCAGGTAGGCCGCAAACGCGGCGACTGGTGGAAGTGGAAAATAGATCCCTTTACCATTGATGCCGTAATGATCTACGCGCAAAAAGGCCATGGCCGCCGCGCAGACCTTTATTCTGATTATACCTTTGCCGTAAAAGATGGCGATAAGCTGATCCCCTTTACCAAAGCCTACTCCGGCCTTACTGACAAGGAAATGAACGAAGTGGATCACTGGGTGAAAAGACATTCACTGGAAAAGTTTGGTCCTGTAAGAACCGTGCAGCCGGAGCTGGTATTTGAAATAGCATTTGAAGGCATTGCCGCCAGCAACCGTCACAAGTCAGGTGTGGCGCTGCGCTTTCCCCGCATTCACCGCTGGCGGAAGGATAAAACACCGGAGGAGATCAATACTCTGGCCGACCTGCAGCAGCTGCTGCAGCAATACAAGGGATAACATTCCAATGGCGCCTAAAACCTTATCTTTGTGGCCATTATCTATCATCCCTATGCAAAAATTAATGTCTATCCTTTGCCTGGCAGCCCTGTTATTATACTTTCCTGCCCGTGCACAAAAAACATTGTTCTCCCATGCTGCCGGTATAGCCTTTTATGGCGCCGATGATTATTTTTCCGCAGGTTTAATGTATGCACCCCGTATCAATTTTGCGGTATTATCTGAAACATCCACCTTTTCTGTGGGTACCCACCTGGGCCTGGGCGGTAGTTTTAATTACGGTTACAGCAGCAACTTTGGCTCTCAAACCAGCACCTCTTTTTTTGCAGATATTCCGCTGGTAGTGGAATATAATTTTGGCAATGCCGCTACGCGGGTAGCCTACAAAAAGTTCGGCGGTTTTATTGGCGGCGGTTATGGCTGGCATGCCGTTACCCATAGTGAAAGCTATGGCGATGATTATTATGGTGATTATGATTACAGCGAAAGCGCCAATGTACATGGCCCCGTGATCAACGGCGGTTTCCGCTTCCCTATCGGGCGCGCCTCCTTTGGTGTAAGAATGTCTTACCTGTTTAATAGTAATAAAGAAGAGGTGTATGTAGATGGTATTGGCAGCCTGGCAATGGTATTCAATATCGGCAGCTGGGTACGTAGAAGATGATTTGCACTGCCTGTTACAGATAATTTAGTATATTGTATGGGTTACTATTCTTAAACCCGTACAATATTCTAATGGAGCTACCGGATATAGCATTGGACGAAAAAGACCTGGGCATTCTGAAACTGCTGCAGGAAGATGCGAAAATGACCATCCGCGACATTGCATCGCGCATGAACCTTAGTACCACACCCGTTTATGAACGCATCCGCAAAATGGAGCAAGCAGGCGTTATACGCCAGTATGCAGCCATTGTAGACCCGCGTAAGATCAACAAAGGGCTTACGGTGCTGTGTTACATTTCCCTGAAAGAGCATGGCAAAAAAGCCGGTGGCAAGTTTATTAAAGAGGTTACCGGTTTTACAGAAGTTACGGAATGCCTGAACATTTCCGGGCAGTTTGATTTTATGCTGAAGGTGCAGGTAAGGGATATGAATGCGTATTACGAGTTTAATGTAAACAAGCTGGGTGAGCTGGATAATATTGGCCACATGGAAAGTGTGTTTGTAATGTCTGTAATAAAGGCCACCCACAAAATTGTGTAACTTTGTGCCATGCTTTCCCGGTTCCCTACTTTAGTAACAGAGAAAAATGATAATGTGTTGCAATCGGCCACCATGCCCTTTGCACGGTATAAGTTAGCCGCTACTGCCCATAGAGCCACCAATTTTATTACAGAACATACCCTGTTGTTTGTGATACAGGGCCACAAGCTGCTGCATTTCGAGGATTTCACACATACTGCCGAAGGCGGGCACCTGATGTTCATGAAACGCGGCATTTACACCATGTCGGAATATATACCGGAGGGAGTGGCGTATGAAGCGCTGCTGTTATTTTTTACAGATGATTTCCTGAAAAAATTCTTACATACCTATAACCTCACCACTGCACAGGCAGCGCCTACCCCTTCACACCTCATTATTCCCACTACGGAGCTGCTGGATAGTTTTAAGATGCAGTTCCTGGATTACTTTGGTAAAACCGTGGAAGGGCTGGATACTATTTTACAGCTGAAGCTGCAGGAGCTGTTATTGTTATTACTGGCAGGCCCGCATAAACAGCAGGTGCTGGCATTTTTACAAAGCATTGCTTTCGGGCAGCCACTGGACATTGATTATATTGTAAGAACACATTTGTTCCAGCCACTTTCCATAGAGGAACTGGCTAAGCTTTCCGGCCGCAGCCTGGCCTCCTTTAAGCGTGATTTTCAGCATAAATATAATTGCCCGCCTAAAAAATGGATCAATGAGCAGCGCCTGGCCCATGCACGTGTGTTGTTACAACATACAGATAAGCAGGTATCTGAAATAGCCATGGAATGCGGGTTTGAGAACATTCCCCACTTTATCCGCATCTTTAAGCAGGAATACGGTACTACTCCCAATAGCGACAGAGCTAAAAAAGCAATTGTTTGAGCTTTTACCGTTACCGGCCATCAGCGCTTTGCTGATACCTTTGCATAAACAATTTAAAAAGCAACCCTGCATCTTTCCATAACAAGCAGCAGCAAGCATTTGCAGCTGATTGTGTTAAAGGAAGGTAACGGGCGCCTGCATCCAAAAACAAATCAAATTTTTTATGAAAACAGCATTCGCATTACTGGCTTGTACTGTACTGGCATTCCCTGCCTTTGCCCAGGACGAAACCGGACTGGCCCACCCTGAAAGCCTGCACGCTGATGGTCATTTCCTGTATGCTACCAATATCGGCAAAGCCATGGAACCTACTGCTAAAGATGGGGATGGCTTTATCAGCAAACTATCGCTGGATGGAAAGATGATCACCCCCAGCATTACTACAGAAAAACTAAATGCACCTAAAGGCACCGCCATTATTAAAGGCGTACTGTATGTAGCTGACCTGGACCGTATTGTAGGCATTAACCTGGCTACCGGTAAAAAGGCAGCGGAGATAAGCCTGGCAAGCACTCACACCTCTTTTGCCAACGACCTTACGGTGAAAGATGATCATACCTTATTTGTTTCTTTAACAGATGTTGGTAAAATAGTGGAGGTTGATCTGAAAACAGGTAAGCTCACTGAAACAGCTGAAAGGCGCTAACGGTATTTGTTATGATAAAGCAGGCAAGCGCCTGTATACCTGCAACTTCCTGTTTGATAATATACAGGGTGGCGAAATTGGCGTAATCAGCTGGCAGCAGGGCAAACCCTTGTATGAAAAGGTAGGGGATATACAGGGCGGATTTGATGGCCTGGAAATGATTGACGGCCATACCCTGCTGGTTTCTGACTGGGGCGCGCTTGACCACCCCGCCGGTTTCCTGGAAAAAATTGACCTGCGCAGCAAAACTGCCACTAAGCTGGATTGGCCTGTGATAGCCGGCCCCGCCGATTTTTACCTGGATGTTAAAAGTAAACGTGTATACATTCCCGTTCTGCTGGAATCAAAAGTACTGATACACGCATTATAAATTACACTAAGCCCTGGCCCATGCCAGGGCTTCTTAAAAAAGGAAACAATGCAAACACAGCTGGAAAAGAATAAAGCGATTGTAACCCGCTTTAACAAAGCATTTATTGAACAGGGCAACCTGCAGGCATTTGAAGAAATTGTAGCGCCGGATTTCATTAACCACACTGCCGCCAGTGTGAACCAACCCAGCGGACGGGAAGGTGTGAGCAATTTTATTTTGAATGTGCTGCGCGTAGCAGTAACGGATATACGGGTAGAGATCTATGACCAGGTAGCAGAAGGCGATACCGTAGTAACCCGCAAAGCTATCATTGGCAAACAGGTAGGCGATTTCATGGGCAAACCCGCTACCGGGCAGCAGATCACCATGAACATTATAGACATCATCCGCCTGCGGAACGGGCAATATACCGAACACTGGTCTCTAAGGAATATTCAGTAAAAGCGGCGAATAATTCCTACATTAACCCCATGAACCGCAAGTATTTCCTGTCCTCGTTAATCAGTACCGGCATAGGCATTCCTGCACTCAGTTATTTAGCACGTGCTGCAGCAATATTTAAAGCGCCTGTTCCTCCATTGATACCGCCTTATTTAAAACCAGGCGATACCATTGGCATTACCTGCCCGGCCGGTTACATTACCTTGGAAGAGATACAACCGGCGGTACGCATTTTACAAAGCTGGGGCTTTAACATCCGCACCGGTACTACAGTAGGCAAGCGCGATTTTACTTTTGGCGGTACAGATGCAGAACGCCTGCAGGACCTGCAATCCATGCTGGATGCCAGCGATATACAGGCTATTATGTGTGGCCGCGGAGGATATGGCTGCGCAAGGATCATAGATGCGCTGGATTTTTCCAGATTCACTGAACATCCTAAATGGGTGATCGGCTTTAGTGATATAACAGTGCTGCACAGCCATATAAACCGCCACTACGGCATTGCCACACTGCATTCCAAAATGTGTAACAGCTTTCCTGATGATCTGAGTGCTGCGGATAAAGAGGTGCAGGACACCATCCTCTCTATTCAGCAGGCACTAACGGGAATGCCTATGCAGTATAGTGCAGCGGCAGATGCAAAGAACCGTACCGGCACTGCCAGCGGCATACTGGTAGGCGGTAACCTTTCTATGCTGCAAAGCATATCCGGTACAGATTCCGAAATAGATACCATTGGCAAAATATTATTCCTGGAAGATGCCGGTGAATACCTCTATAGCCTGGACCGTATGCTGGGTAACCTGCATCGCTCCCATAAGCTGGATAGCCTGGCAGGGCTGATTATTGGCGGCTTTAACCGTATTAAGCCGGACGATCCCGGTGAGGAATTTGGCAGAACCGTTTATGATATGGTGCTGGAAAAAGTGAAAGCACTTCCCTACCCCGTTTGTTTTAATTTCCCGGTAGGGCATCAAAGAAACAACTATGCCCTGAAATGCGGCGTGATGCATCAATTGAGCGTGCAGGCAGACAAAGTGGAGCTGACGGAAATGAGGTAACAATGTGCTGATGTGCCAATATGCTAATGTGCTGGTGTATACAATAATGAACAAATACCAGCACATCAGCATATCAGCACATTAACTAATTAACAAGCATTGCCGCAATAAACAACACCGCCAGCACATACATAACCGGGCTAATGGCTTTATACTGCCCGGTTAATATTTTCAGCAGCACGTAAGACAGCATACCAAATACAATTCCTTCTGCAATGCTGTAACTATAAGGCATCATTACAATAGCCAGGAAAGCGGGGATGGCTTCCGTTACATCATTAAAATCTATTTTAGTTACAGCGCTCATCATTAACATGCCTACAATGATCAAAGCCGGTGCAGTAGCGGCTTGCGGTATCATGGCAAAGATGGGTGCAAAAAATAAAGCCAGCAGGAACATGATGGCTACGGTAAGCGCTGTTAAACCGGTACGACCGCCAGCCGCAATACCACTGGCGCTTTCTACATAAGCCGTTACTACACTGGTACCTAATAAACCCGCAGCAGTGGTGCCAACAGCATCTGCCAGCAAGGCCTGTTTAGCGCGGGGCAGGCGGCCCTGCTCATCCAGCAAGCCGGCTTTGTTACATAACCCGATTAAGGTGCCTACTGTATCAAACAAGTTCACCATCAGCAGTGTGAATAAGATCACGACCATATCCATGGTGAAAATGCGGTTAAACTCAAGCTTAAAAGCGATGGGCGCCAGGGATGGCGGCAAACTTATCAGCCGTCCGTTTGCGGGCAAATGGGTTAAGCCAAATGGAATGCCCAACACGGTAGCCGCCAGTATGCCTATCAGTAAAGCGGCATTTACTTTACGGTACATCAGCACTGCACTTACTATTAGCCCTGCTAAAGCAATGAATGGCCCTGCGCTGGTAATGTTGCCTATTTTCAGCACCACGCCTTCCAAACGTCCGTTGGCCGTATGGTGCATGCCGGTTTCAATAATGCCTGCATTAGCCATACCTATTAAAGCGATCAGTAAGCCAATCCCTACTGAAATAGCATGCTTCAGGTTTTCCGGTATGCTGTTAATAATAGCCTCGCGTATGCGGAACAGGGAGAGGGCAATAAAAATAAGCCCTTCCAGAAAAACGGCTGTTAGCGCAAACTGCCAGCTGTAGCCCATGCCGGCCACAATAGTATAGGCAAAAAAGGCATTTAACCCCATACCGGGCGCTACGCCTATAGGCAGTTTGGCGTACAAGGCCATTACCAGGGTGCCAATAGCGGCCGACAATGCCGTAGCAGTGATCAGCGCCTGGAAATCCATACCGGTACCTGATAAGATGCCGGGATTCACCGCCAGTATATAGGCCATGGTAGAGAAAGTGGTAAGCCCGGCCAGGATCTCCTTTTTTACCGTGGTCTGGTGTGCAGCAAGCTGAAAAAACTTAGACAACATGCAGTAAAAATAGGGAAAAGTAACGCTTTACTTTTCTCACCTATTTATCCTAATTTCATAAATATGACTGCAGGATGGAAAGTGATCAACGATTGGCTGGCTGCCAAAGAATTTAAGCCCTTTGCATTCCAGGAAGAAGCCTGGAAAGCTTACCAGCAGGGCAGATCAGGATTAGTAAATGCCCCTACCGGTTATGGTAAAACTTTTTCCCTGTTCCTGGGTGTAGTAATAGACTGGATTGACCATCACCCCAAAAACTACCAGCAAAAAACAAAGAACGGCGTGCAAATGTTATGGATAACGCCTTTGCGGGCGCTGGCCAAAGACATTGGGCGGGCTATGGAAGAAGTGCTGCAGGAGCTGAACATGCCCTGGCAGGTAGGCATTCGTAACGGCGATACGCCCACGGCTACACGGGCAAAGCAGAAAAAGCAGATGCCGGAGATCCTGATCATTACCCCGGAAAGTATTCATGTGCTGATGGCGCAAAAAGAATATGCCGGCTTATTTTCCACACTGCATACCGTGGTGGCCGATGAATGGCATGAGCTGCTGGGCAGCAAACGCGGTGTGATGGTAGAGCTGGGCCTGAGCCGCCTGAAAGGCATTGTGCGTAAAGCCGGCAGGCCGCCCCTGAAGATATGGGGCATTTCAGCCACCATTGGCAATTTGCAGGAAGCAATGGAGGTGCTGCTGGGCCGCCCTGACCCGGATGCCGTGATCATCCGCGCACAGCTTAAAAAAGAGATTGCCCTGGAAAGCGTGCTGCCCGATGAAATTGAGAAATATCCCTGGGCCGGGCACCTGGGCATACGTATGCTGCCGAAAGCATTGCCCATTATCCTGGAAAGCCGCACCACGCTGATATTTACCAATACCCGCTCCCAATCTGAAATATGGTACCAGGAAATACTGCGCCAATGCCCGGACCTGGCCGGCGCCATTGCATTACACCATGGCTCTATTGATATGGAGCTGCGCACCTGGGTGGAGGAATCGCTGCACAGCGGTGTGCTGAAAGCCGTGGTGTGCACGGCCAGCCTGGACCTGGGCGTGGACTTTCGCCCGGTAGATACCGTGATCCAGGTGGGCAGCCCCAAAGGTGTAGCCCGTTTCCTGCAAAGGGCCGGCCGTAGCGGTCACCAGCCAGGCGCTGTGAGCAAGATCTTTTTCCTGCCCACCCATGCACTTGAGCTGGTAGAAGCCGCTGCCCTGAAAGCCGCCATTGCAGAGGAACTGGTAGAAAGCCGCATGCCCGTGGTGCTGGCCTATGATGTGCTGCTGCAATACCTGATGACCTTAGGTGTATCTGATGGTTTTTATGCAGATGAGATCTGGGAAGAGGTAACCGGTACTTTTTGCTACAGCCACATTACAAGAGAAGACTGGCAATGGATCCTTTCCTTTCTCACCACCGGCGGTGAGGCTTTACAGAGCTACGATGAGTTCCGCAAGCTGGAACGCGAAGGTGACCTGTACATTTGCCGCAGCCGCATGATAGCCATGCGCCACCGCCTGCATATAGGCGTAATTGTGAGCGATGCCATGCTGAAAGTGAAGTTTATGAGCGGCGGTTATATTGGCATGATAGAAGAATGGTTTATTGCCCGCCTTACACCAGGCGATACTTTCAGCATCAGCGGTTACATCCTGGAATTTGTGATGATCAAGGATATGACGGTGCTGGTGCGCAAGTCCAAAGCCAAACGGGCCATTGTACCCAGCTGGGGCGGCGGCCGCATGCCCCTTTCCGCCAACCTGGGGGAAATATTACGCCGCACTTTTAATGAAGCGCTCTCCGGCGCCTCCAGAGAACCGGAGCTGCAAATACTGCAACCGCTGTTTGATCTGCAGGAGCAATTGTCCCACATCCCTTCCAGCAACCAGCTGCTGATAGAAAAGATCCAAACGGAAGATGGGTACCATCTTTTTGTATACCCTTTTGAAGGCCGCCTGGTGCATGAAGTAATGGCCGCCTTGCTGGCCTACCGCATCAGCCGTCTGCAGCCCATTACCTTTTCCATAGCCATGACGGATTATGGTTTTGAGCTGCTGAGCGATCAGCCTTTACCGCTGGATGAAGGCAATGTGCATGAGCTGTTCTCCCCGGAGAACCTGAGCCTTGACCTGCCGGCCAGCGTAAACTCAACAGAAATGGCGCGGCGCAAGTTCCGCGATATTGCAGTAATAGCGGGGCTGGTATTCCAGGGCTATCCTGGTAAACATAAGACCAGCCGGCATTTACAGTCTTCGTCTTCTTTATTGTTCAATGTGTTCAAAGATTATGATGCGCATAACTTGCTGCTGCGGCAGGCTTTTAATGAAGCTTTCTTTTACCAGATGGAAGAAGCCCGCCTGCGCGAAGCCATGGAGCGCATTTATAACAGCCATATTGTAATTACAGAACCTGCGCGGTTAACGCCCTTCTGCTTCCCTATTAAAGTAGATAGCCTGCGGGAACAGCTGACGAGTGAAAAGCTGGAAGACAGGATAAAGAAAATGCTGAAAGCTTAACGCTGAAGGCTCTTATGCCATGCTTTGAACAAAACATAAACAGCGTTTAGCATTAAGCGTCCGGCATTCAGCATTCCGCGTTAAACATTATCTTCGCGTTGTGGAAGAAGTGGTATTTAATTTTCAACAACAAACATGGCATTTATCAGCCGGGAAAGCCCTGTACTGGCTGGAAGAAAAGGCGCTGATCCTTTCTGATCTGCACCTGGGCAAATCGGCTCATTTTCGCAAGGCCGGTATTGCGGTGCCGGCAGGGCTTATACAGGAAGACCTGTACCGTTTGCAGCAGCTCATTACCCATTATCATCCGGAAAAGATCATTGTAGTGGGTGACCTGTTCCATAGCAGTGAGAATAACGATGTACAATACTTTCGCCTGTGGCGGCAACAGTTCCCGCACATCCGGTTTGAGCTGGTAAAAGGCAACCATGATATACTGGCAGCCGACCTGTATGCCAGCCTGCAGATAAGCGTGCATGATACCCTCACTTTGCAGAACATTCATTTCATACACGAACCGTGTGAATCAGACGATGAGCATGGACCCTATACTTTTTCCGGCCACCTGCACCCCGGTGTAGCCATTGCCGGTGGCGGACGGCAGCGTTTACGCCTGCCCTGTTTTTATTTTGGTAAAAGCTGTGGTATACTACCTGCTTTCGGGCGATTTACCGGCCTGGCCATGCTGGCGCCGGAAACAGATGAAGTAGTGTTTGCTATAGCCAATAACAGCATATTTAAAATAACGGTAGCATAATAGCCGGAACCGCATGCTTATAGCGTATGATCACATTTATGTACATCCTTTGCCGGAAGGCCATCGCTTTCCAATGGATAAGTATGAGCTTATTCCTTTACAATTATTAAGGGAAGGGGTGATCACACCCGCGCATATTTTTTCTCCCGCTCCGCTGGATGAGGCCAGCATTCTGCTTACCCACGATGCTGCCTACTGGCATAAGCTCAAATATCAAACCCTTAGCGACCGGGAACAACGCCGCATAGGTTTTACACAATCACCTGCACTTACCCTTCGGGAGATCACTATTTGCCAGGGAACTATTGATTGTGCGCTGCATGCTTTACAACATGGTGTTGCACTCAATGTAGCCGGCGGTACTCATCATGCCTATGCAGACCGTGGCGAAGGTTTTTGCCTGCTGAATGATTTTGCCATTGCCGCTAATTATTTACTGCAACAGAAAAAAGTAAAGCAGGCACTCATCATTGACCTGGATGTACACCAGGGAAACGGCTCTGCTGCGCTGTTTGCGGGTAAGGAGCAGGTATTCACCTTCAGCATGCACGGCGCAAGCAACTACCCTTTTCACAAAGAAATTTCTGACTGGGATATTCCTTTGCAGGATGGTACAGATACCGGCACCTATTTACAGTTGCTGGAAAACGCATTGCCTGCACTCATTAACCGGGTACAACCGGACCTGGTATTTTATCTTTCCGGAGTAGATATACTGGAAACCGATAAATTCGGAAAACTGAAAGTAACCCCACAAGGCTGCCGGCAGCGGGATGAGATGGTTTTTTCGTTCCTGCAACAACATAGCATTCCCTGCGCAGTGGCCATGGGCGGCGGTTACTCCGCTAACATAAAGGATATTGTAAATGCACACTGCAATACCTTCAGGGCTGCAGCGGAGATCTATGATTGATTAATCGTCACTACCTTCTACTTTGCTTGCTCTTTACATTCTACGCTGCTTACTCATTATCTTCTGCTTGCTCTTTACCTGAACGCAGCTTTTCGCATGAGCCCTTTATAATGCCCCTTGATCAATAGTGCCAGCGAGCCTCTATAGCATCACAGGATCCCAACCCATTTTGCACATAGCACAACAGTGCCCTCAAACAAGGATCATAAAAAAAAGATGCCGCTCCGCTAGACAACGGACGGCATGATGGATCTCGGTTTTAGAATAACGGGGTAACAAAATGGGACTTATATTAATCAGCATCGTATATTATCCTATTTCACCGGATGTAGGCACAGTTGGCCACATTCTAGCAGACCAACAGCTGTATAATGCCAGCATCATACAGACCGCTGTACTTACCATCATGAATTACTTTACTGACATTATCAAACAAACATCTTTATACAATCATCAATCTTTGATCTTCTTCTTCAGCAGGCTTACCTGGTCCTGTAAATGGCTCACCATATCGGCCAGGTGATTTACGCTCAGGCGGCTTTGCTGGCCGGTTTTGCTGATCACAGCATCGGATTGCCAAAGCTCCAGCACATCTTCATAGCCTACGGAATAAGGTTCAAACTGCGGGTTGTCTGACACCAGGGTGATCTTGCCTTTTGAACGGTTGCTCTTCAGCAAACGTTTATACACGATCCCTTCCCGGTTGGTAACCACCACATAAGTTTCATTGTTCTTGATATCATCCCAACCATCTACCTTATGGCACACAATTACGGAGCCGGATGGCGTAGGCAGCATGGAGTCACCGGCTATTTCAAAAGCACGGTAGTTACCGGCGCCCAGCATTGGCAGCGTAAAGGTGTTCAGTTCTTCAATGAACTCATCGTCATTATACCCTGCCAGGTAACCTGCAGCCGCTTTTACCGGTACAAACTCAACCTGCTGCCGGCTATTCCCGAGCTTCTGCTGCCGTCGCTTTTCCAGGAAGTTCTCCTTCTGGGAACCAATGTCCCGCCGCAACAGATCATCAATAGATACCCGGAACATATCGCTCACGAGCTCCAGCACCTCTGTGCGTGGTTCGGCCCGCTCCTCTTCATATGCTCCTAATAAGGAACGTTTAATTCCTAATTTATCAGCAAATTCCTGTTGGGTCCATCCCTTTTGCTTACGCAGGAATTTCAGATTTTGACACGCTATGGACATACCCCTAAATTATTTAGTACATTACTAACAAATTTAGCAATTATTTTTTGTAATTACCAAATATATTTCCGGATATTATTCCCAAGGCTTCACTTATTTTTGCCCCTGGAAAAAATACCAACTCAAAAAAACAATAACATTATGAATAGCACGCTGCTGATCATTCACTCCTTACTTAGATGGATCATCCTGTTAACCGGCATCTGGGCCTTTATCCGTGCGCTGCAGGGCATCAATGGCAAACCTTATACTGCCGCTGACAATAAAGCCAGCCTGTTCTTTTCTATTAGCCTGGATATCCAGTTCCTGGTAGGGTTGATCATGTACTTTGTAACCAGCCCGCTGATGCAAACAGCCCGGGCCGATTTTGGCGCTGCTATGAAAGACGGCGTGTTACGCTTCTTTGCGGTAGAACATACCTTTATGGCCTTTATAGCGCTGGTACTGGTACACATTGGCCGCTCCAAGGTAAAGAAAGCCGGCACCGATGCACAGAAACATAAATTTGCGTTGATATTCTTTGGGATTGCTTTACTGCTGATACTGGCCCTGATCCCATGGCCTTTCCGGGCTGCGCTGGGCAGAGGATGGTTCTAGTATATAAAGAATAAGTATGCAGATGTGCAAATGAGTTTACGCGGCAAAGCGTTTCTTCATTTGCACATTTTTATTTTAACCCTGATCTTCATTATACAACCGGAAAGAATAAATGTAAGGGAGGGCTGCCAATATAGCGCCTACAAAAATGAGAATGAAAACCCCGGTAACTACCGCCAGGAAAAAGCCGGCTATAATGATCACGATCCCTGTATATAACCATAAATTGCCAGTCATGATATGCGTTTTTTTCCACACCTCACTGCTTTTTAAGGTCCAGGGCGTTCTTACCCCCACAAAATAGTTGGGCTGTAGCTTTTTCAGGTAAAGGCCCAGTAAGGCGATCAAGAGTCCTACCCCTATAAAAGTCCAGCGTTCCATAACAAATGGCAGGCCCCGGCTTACCATAAATATGATGATGCCGGTAAAAACAGCCAGGTAAATATGGATCATAAAACGGATCTGGTAATAGGATTGCTGGTCATGCGCAACCTGCTGCGGCAGCGCTCCTGCTTCATCCGTATCGGGCAGGTAACGGAATAAAAAGTATAAAAGCAGGTTGGTCAGGAATAAAAAGATCATCAGCAAAAGAAAATCGGTTTTGCTGCCCACGCGCTGGGGCACGCCATTTACATCAAAATTACTGGGGATCACCGCAGGCAATGTATTCCAGATAATGCCCAGGTAGGCCATAGGCAATAACAACAACAATAGGATCAATAACTCTTTAGGAACAGCCGTCTTTTGCATGGTAGAACGTATTTAAGTGTTTACCGATCAGCTTCCTCATCCTTTCATTCTCTTCACTATAAATATTACACCCATCAGGCCAAATATGTTTAGTTAATGAATTGCTAATTAAGTTAGTTTTACTAAAAATATTAGTACATTTGAATATATGCTGAATGCTTAATGCCGAAGGCTGAACGCTGCTTAAGGCTTTAAGCGTTAGCATTTGACCAACGCATCAGGCATTATTGAACGATAGGGGCATTAAGGCGTTTAGCATTTAGCGTTTAGCGTTCCGCATTAAGCACACAAGAAATGATCTCTTTACAGCAAAGATCTATAGCGCATTTTGACCTGGATTGTTTTTTTGTATCCGTAGAGGTGCAGAAGAACAGTACCCTAAAAGGCAAACCATTATTAGTAGGCGGGCATAGCGACCGGGCCGTAGTAGCTGCCTGCAGCTACGAAGCACGGCGGTTTGGCATACACTCCGCTATGCCAATGAAAACAGCCTTAAAACTTTGCCCCCACGCCATTGTACTAAGCGGTGATATGGAAGCTTACAGTGAAAAATCAAAAGAGGTAACGGAGATCATTGCCAACAACGCACCCCTGTATGAAAAATCCTCCATCGATGAATTTTACCTGGACCTTACCGGCATGGATAAATACTTTAGCTCCCTGCAATGGACCATTGAGCTGCGTGAAAAGATCATGAAAGAATCCGGGCTGCCTATTTCCCTGGGAATGGCCTCCAACAAGATGGTATCCAAAGTAGCCACTAATGAAGCCAAACCCAATGGGAAAATGCAGGTGCTTTTTGGCGGGGAAAAAGCCTTTCTGGCGCCTATGCCCGTAGAAAAGCTGCCCATGGTAGGTAAGGAAACTGCCGCCCAGCTGCACCGGCGCGGCGTGGAAAATGTAAGAACCCTGAGTGAGATACCCATTCCCCTGCTGGAGGCCTGGCTGGGCAAAAACGGTATTGCCCTCTGGAATAAAGCCAATGGCATTGATGAATCGCCGGTGATCCCTTACCATGAGCAAAAATCTATATCTACAGAAAATACTTTCCGGGCCGATACCATTGACATGCAATTCCTGCATGCAGAGCTGGTGCGTATGACAGAGAAAATAGCTTTTGAGCTGCGCCAGCAGGATAAGCTCACCGGCTGCGTAACTATTAAGATCCGCTACTCCGATTTTGAAACCGTTACCAAACAAATGACCATCCCCTACACCTGCAGCGATCATATTTTGCTGGAAAAAGTAAAAGAGCTGTTCCAGCGCCTGTACGACCGCCGCCTGCTGGTACGCCTGATAGGCATACGTTTCAGCCACCTGGTACAGGGGAATTACCAGATCAGCTTATTTGATGATACGCAGGAAATGATTGCCTTATACCAGGCCATCGATCATATCAAAAACCGTTTTGGATGGCAATATTTAATGAAAGGCACCAATGTAGCAGCACCCGGTAAAAAAACAGATAACCACCTCCGGAACATTATGCCCTATCAAAAACGCTGAGCATGTACCTGAATTGTAAAACCTATTTTAGCCTGCGCTATGGCACTATTACCACTAAAGACCTGGTAACCACTGCCCGCAACATGGGCATTACCAGCCTGGCCCTTACCAACATTAACATGACTGCCGATGTATGGACCTTTGTAAAAGAATGCCATGCAAAAGATATAAAACCCATTATTGGCCTGGAATGCAGGAATACGCATACATTCAAATACATTCTGCTGGCCCGCAATATGGAAGGCTGGTTCCATATTAACCGCTTTTTATCAGAGCACCTGCAAAATGAAATACCTTTCCCGGACCGGGCGCCGGTTTTGCCCGGCACCTTTGTTATATATGCCTGGGGCGCTTGTACGCCGGATCAGCTGGCCGCACATGAGCTGATAGGCATACGGCCCCGTGAAGTGAATAAGCTATTCAGGGTAGATACATTTAAGTATAAGCACAAGCTGGTGATCTTACACCCCGTTACTTTCCAGGATGCAGAACACTATGAGCTGCACCGTGTGCTTCGGGCAGTAGACCAGAACATCCTCATTAGCCAGCTGCCGCCCGCTACCACCGCTTTACAGGACGAATGCTGGTTATTGCCTGCCGATCTGCTGGGGCACTATGAACAATACCCGCACATAGTACAGAACACGCTGCAGATCATGGAAGCCTGCGAGCTGCATTTTGATTTTAAAGTGCAGCGTAATAAAAAATATTTGTACGGCAGCGCAGCAGCAGACCGGGATAAGCTGCGGGAGCTGGCTTATGAAGGTATGCTTGACCGGTATGGCGCTGATAATGCGGAGGCAAAATACCGTATTGAAAAAGAGCTGAAGATCATAGAAGATCAGAATTTTAATGCTTACTTCCTGATCACCCATGATATTGTCAGCTATGCACAAAGCCAGGGATTTTTCTATGTAGGCCGGGGCAGCGGCGCCAACTCCATTATTGCGTATTGCCTGCGCATTACAGATGTAGATCCCATTGCGCTGAACCTGTATTTTGAACGTTTCTTAAATCCATACCGCAGCTCGCCCCCGGATTTTGACATTGATTTTTCCTGGCGCGACCGTGATGAGGTGATCAAACATGTATTTAAAACACACGGTGGCGAATACACGGCCTTGTTAGGCACCGTAGCTACCTTCCAGGAAAATGCCATTATCCGCGAGCTGGGTAAAGTATACGGCCTGCCTAAAAAGGAAATAGACCGCATACTGGATACCCCTTTTGAGCTTAAGCTGGATGAAGATAGCATACAGCAAAAGATACTGGGCTTCTGCAGCCTTATGACCAAAGACGGCAAAGCTTTTCCCAACCACCTGAGCATACATGCCGGCGGCATTCTTATCAGCGATGCGCCTATCCATCAATACTGCGCCACTCATTTGCCGCCTAAAGGATTTTGTACTGCGCAAATGGATATGCTGCAGGCAGAAGCCATTGGCCTGTATAAGTTTGATATACTAAGCCAGCGCGGACTGGGGCACATACGCGATTCACTGGATATTATTAAAGCCAATAAAGGTGTAGATGTAGATATACACGCCATTAAAGATTTTACTTCGGATGAAAATGTAAAAAAGCAGCTGCGAACCGTGAACACCATTGGCTGCTTTTACATAGAATCTCCAGGCATGCGGCAGCTGCTGAAAAAGCTGGAATGTGATGATTATTTAACGTTGGTGGCTGCCAGCTCTATCATACGCCCGGGTGTAGCGCAATCCGGTATGATGCGGCAGTATGTGGAGAATTTCAGGAATAAGGATAAGGTCGCTTACCTGCACCCTGTTATTGAAGAGGTACTGTCGGAAACCTTTGGTATTATGGTGTACCAGGAAGACGTAATTAAGCTGATACATGCCTATGCCGATATGGACCTGGCAGATGCCGACATTATACGCCGCAGTATGGCCGGTAAGTACCGTGGGCCGGATGCTTTTTTGAAATTACAGGAGCAGTTCTTTTCCAACAGCGCACGGATGAACCGCCCTATAGACGTAACAAAGGAGCTATGGCGGCAAATAGCCAGCTTTACCAGCTTTTCATTTTCCAAAGCGCATTCTGCCACCTATGCGGTGGAAAGCTACCAAAGCCTGTTCCTGAAAACTTATTTTCCTGCGGAGTTTATGGTAGCGGTGATCAATAACTTTGGCGGCTTTTATAACCGGGAGCTGTATTTCCGGGAGCTGCAAAAAACCGGTGTAACTATTCATGCGCCCTGCATTAATAACAGCAGCTACCCTACCCGCATTACAGGTGAAGAGGTATATACCGGCTTTATTCATGTAGAAGGGCTGGAAGAAGCCTGGATAAACCGCATGCTGGCAGAACGAAGCCAATACGGGCCTTATGCCAGCCTGGAGGATTTTACGGAACGCATGCAGCCCCCGCCTGAACAGCTGGATATACTGATACGGATAGGTGCATTTAATTTTACCGGCTACACGAAAAAAGAGCTGTTATGGAAAAGCAGCCTGCTGCTCAGGAGCAAAGATCCGAACGCAGATCATGTATTACCCTTGTTCCATGAGCCGGCGCCGGATTGCAAGCTGCCGCAGCTGGCTTACCATGCACATGAAGATGCTTTTGATGAAATAGCGCTGCTGGGATTTCCGCTGTGCTCTCCGTTCAGTGTATTGGAACATGATCAAAGCCAGTATGTGACTGTGCGGGAAATGACTGAAAGGCTGGGAGAAACCGTGCGGGCGCTGGGCTACCTGGTAACTACCAAGCATATTAATACCTCCCAGGGCGCGCCTATGTGCTTTGGAACCTTTTTAGACCGGGAGCAGGCCTTCCTGGATACTGTGCATTTCCCGGAAAGCTTCCGGCAATATCCCCTGCAGAAGAGCGGTTTTTATATATTGGAGGGGCGGGTTACCAAGGAATACGATGTTATATTGCTGGAAATCAGTTATATGCGGAAAATTGGGTATTTTGAGGATAAAAATTTTTTAACCAGACAAAAAGCCGTAAATTTGTGACAAATGACGTTGGGGCATGAAACCACACAAAAACATCGAATACCAGGTACAGGAACATACTTTAATGGTAGTGCAGGAAGCCGCCGTGCCTTATGGGGCAGGCCGGGGGTATTTTGAGTTTATACAGCTTTCCAGGGATGGCATCATTAAAAAGGCGCTTATGAACCTGAGTCAGCAGCTTTCATTTTCATTGTCAGAGGTGGCGCGCGTGCTGCACATTTCTGAAAGAACATTGCAACGCTATGCAGATGATGAAAAACTCTCTGCAGATACTTCCGAAAGGGCCATACTTCTCTCTCAACTGTACCAGCACGGTACCTTTGTATTTGGCGACCTGGAAAATTTTAAGGAATGGATGCGTACTCCATTACCCGCGTTCAATTACCAACCTCCTATTTCCCTTTTAGATACTACCTTTGGTTTCCAGCTCATCGAAGATGAACTTGGCAAAATAGCACACGGCATTTTTGCATAACCACACCCTATTGAATGGAAGTCTATCGTATCAGCAAATGCATGTACATTACTGATCTGAATGGTGTTGGCGCCCGCCTGTATGGTGGACGCTGGAACAGCAAAGGTCATCCGGTACTGTACACTGCAGGCAGCCGCGCCCTCTCCGCACTGGAAGTACTGGTGCATGTACCATTAAAGAATATTGTTCAGGATTTTTGTATTGCTACTATTCTTATACCGGATAAAATGCCGGTTAAAACCATTACCCGTAAAGAGCTGCCTTCCGGCTGGCAATCCCTTGCCCCTTTTCCGGAGCTGCAAAAGGTTGGTGATGCGTGGTTAGAAGAAGGTAAATACCCGGTATTAAAAATCCCATCTGTAGTGATACCGGAGGAGTTCAACTACCTGGTAAACCCGCTGCATCCCGAAGCAGAAGGCGTGTATGTAACCAGCCAGCAGCCGTTTGTATTTGACCAGCGGCTGAAAGAATCGAAGAGATAATAAATTAATATGCTAATGTGCTGGTTTTTGTTATGGATGCATATACCAGCACATTAGCATATTAGCACATCAGCACATTATTCTAAGTTGAACAATCCTTTATTCAGCAGCTGCAATGTTTTTTCCTTATACTGGCCACCTACCAGTATGGAAATGTTATGCCGGCTGCCACCATAGGAGATCATACGCAGGGGGATCTCATTCAGCGCCTCAAACAATTTTTTCAGGATAGAAGGCGTGGCCGCTACTTCATTCCCTACAATAGATACAATGGTTTGATGGTGATCCAGCTCCACAGTGCCAAAGGGCTGCAGCTCTTTCAGGATCTGATCTATATGCTGGGTATTATCAATTGTAATAGACACTGCTACTTCTGAAGTAGTGATCATATCTATAGGTGTACGGTACTTCTCAAAGATCTCAAACAGCTTTCTTAAAAAACCATAAGCCAGCAGCATACGGCTGGATTTGATCTTAATAGCAATAATACCATCTTTGGCAGCAATAGCCTTTACCCCATCGCCATTAGGCATTTCAGTGATAATAGTGCCCTTGGCTTCCGGCTGCATAGTGTTCAGCAGCTTTACCGGGATATTGAAATGCTGCGCGGGCCATATGGAGGCCGGATGCAATATTTTAGCGCCAAAGTAGGCCAGCTCCGCAGCTTCATCAAAAGACAGCTGCTCAATGGGGAAGGTTTTCTTTACTACACGCGGATCATTGTTGTGCATACCGTCAATATCCGTCCAGATCTGTACTTCACTGGCCTGAATGGCAGCCCCGATCAAGGAGGCAGAATAATCGCTGCCACCACGTTTCAGGTTATCAACCTCGCCTTTTGCATTGCGGCAAATGTAGCCTTGTGTAATAAAGATGCGCTGGTCTTTTTGCTTATCGATCAGGTTACCCAGGCGGATCTTGATCTTGGGGATCTCCGGCTCCTCAAATTCATCAATGCTCATAAAATCCAGGGCGGGCACCAGTACAGCCTGTACGCCTGCTTCTTCCAGGTATACATTGAACAGCTTTGTGCTCAATAGCTCACCCTGGGCCAGGATATCCTTGTTCAGCGCTTCGTTAAAAGATATTTTGAGAATAATGGTCAGAAATTCAAAATGCTCATCCACAATTTCTTTGGCTTTGGCACGGGGACCTTCCTGCTTCAGCAGCTCATTACAAAAGGTACGGTAATGCTTTTCCAGCTTATCGATCTGCTGTTTAGCCTGTGCCTTATTCCCTTCTGCCAGTGACTGTCCTATTTCCACCAACGCATTGGTAGTACCGGACAATGCAGATAACACCACAATCTTTGGATCGTTGTCTGCCGTTATCAATTTAGCCACGGCATGCATACGTTCCGGCTTTCCCACAGAGGTGCCGCCAAATTTTAAAACTTTCATGTTGTGAGAGTTGTCTTTTAGATGTATTTGTGTTTGTTGTTGCTAAGCAAATTTTATTTTAAACCGGGCTGCCACTTCCTCCAAATCTTTTACTACAGGCTCTAACACCGGAATGCCCTTTACCCTTCTTTCCTTTTCCATTTCCCGCTCTGGGTCGCCGGGTATCAGCACCTGCTGCCCTTGTACCGGCTCCGCTGCCCGGAAACGGCCGATCCATTTATCCATATTGGCCTTAAACTCATCTGCCGGGCGAAAAGCATCTACCCGCATGGCGCCAAAGAAATGACCCAGGCCCTGCCCTACCGGATCCGGTGCTAATGGTAAAAAGCTTACGAACGGCGGCGCCCAGGGACCATAATTGGCTCCTGAAAGCACGGCCGAAAATATGTCGACTATTGCGCCCAGGCAATAGCCTTTATGGCTGCCATGCTCACGATCGCCACCCAGGGGCAGCAATGCACCGCCGCTGCGCAGCTCATGCGGGTTGGTGCTGGTGGCACCCTCCTTATCCTGGATCCAGCCTTCCGGCGCTTCCATGTTCTTACGCTGTAATATTTCCAGCTTGCCGTTGGCAGCGGTTGTGGTAGCAAAATCTGCTACAAAGGCCGGCTGCTCATTGGCCGGAATGGCCACTGCTATAGGATTGGTGCCCAGCATGCGCTCTTTGGCAAAAGTGGGCGCTACCAGCGGGCTGGCATTGGTCATGGCCATACCAATCATATCCCTTTCCAGGGCCATCATGGCATGATAACCGGCTATACCAAAGTGGTTGGAGTTTTTTACGCTCACCCAGCCGCTACCTACCGCGGCGGCTTTTTGTAAGGCCACTTCCATAGCAAAGGGCGCTACTACCAGTCCCAGGCCGCTATCCCCATCTACCACGGCAGTGCTGGGCGTTTCGTGCACAATATGCACATCGGGCCGGGCATTAATGCGGCCGGCATCCCATAAACGTACATAGCCGCTCAGGCGGGCCACCCCATGGGAATCTACACCCCGCAGGTCGGCAGACAGGAGTACCTCACTTGCTGTTTCTGCATGCTGTAAAGAGCAACCCATGCGGGTAAATACCTCGTGGGTAAATTCCCTTAAATGCTGATAGGAAAAAATATGGTTCATGCTTTTGTATCAGTGCTAATGATCAGGCCTGCGCGGTGGGACCGCCAAAATTCATGGGCATGGATACAGGGTCCTGATCCTGTATGGCGCCGTGTACAGATTCATATTTCTTTACATTATCCTGCAACGCTTTCATAAAACGTTTGGCATGCTGGGGCGTTAAAATGATCCGTGACTTCACCTTAGCCTTTGGTAAACCAGGCATTACATTAATAAAATCCACCACAAATTCAGCATTGGAATGTGTTATTACGGCCAGGTTGGCATACACACCCTCTGCTATTTCCTCGCTCAGTTCTATATTCAACTGCGTCTGCTCTTCTTGCTGATTATCCATATTTGGTAGGTTTGAGGGTACAAAAGTAAAAAAAGAGGCTTCAAATGAAGCCTCTTTTTTTACAGGGGGTAATGCCCTATATATTTTGTAAAGAGATCATGGGCACTGGCCGGGCTCCCGTGTAGAGTGCTGGCTGGATACTTCACCATTGCTCCACATGTAATAATAGACGATGTTACACCTGTTATGCAGGTCATCATATTCCGTGCTGACAATTGAACGGCCGGCACTCTGGCAAACACCATTGATCACGCGCTGGCTCTCATCGCCACAGGAAGGTGAAGGAATACCATATAAGTAACGTAACGCCACAATATCACGGAAGGTAAAAGGGCGGTTATCGAAAGGTCCGGTGCAGGCCAGCATCCAGGAATCCGGGTCCGGAGTGGAGGGTGTAGCAAAGATCAAAACAGCGCCCTCGCTACCGGCGCCTTCATCATTAGGATGCGAAGCATCTACCAGGCAACCGCTGTAAGAGCGGTTCATATAATCCGTATGGCGGAAGCCAATGCAGTGGCCCATTTCATGGGCAATGATGGTGGTTAGATTATTAATATCGGGAAAAACGCCTATAGCATTGGGATCCAGCCGAAGGATGCTATAGGGGTTGCCACCGCTGGGAAACCCGGAGCGCCCCAGGGCGCCACCCAGGTCCTCATTTACAACAGATATGTCCGCACTACCACTTACACGCTGAAAAGTAAGCCTCAGGCCTAATGCATTGTAACGCGCAATGGCATTATCCAGCGCTGTAGTATAGTCAGACGGCAAACCGGTGATAGAGATTGTAATGGTACGCGCGGGTATGGATCCATTTACTGTATTATTGGTCCTGTACTGTTCTGTTTCACCCATTCTTATCCAGGGCGAATGGCTGTTTACACCTAATTGTTCGGGTTTTAGTAAAATGTCGCCTTCCACTACATAACCTTCCGCCACTTTTTTTACACCGGAAATATTAAAGCCCATGTCATAGATCTTTTGCAAAACTTCGCTGGATACTTTTTCATCGGTGGAGGTGTCAATACCTTTTTTACAGGCGATGCTGAACATCAATAATACTGCGATCAGGCCACTGATCAGGGACTTTGAGGAATGTAACATACTTTTTTTGGTTTAAGTGTGAGGGCAATAGGGTACTTATCAGGTATGGGTTACAAGTACTATCAATATAGAAAGATTCCCCGAGATTAGCAATGAACGGCCATAAAAAAAGCCAGGCAGTTCTTCAACTGCCTGGCTATCTGTTATTCTTAAAAATGTTTTTATTAGAACTTATCCCAGAACAATTTGGTAGTTACTACATCACCGCCAATGGCCTTGGCAGCAGCGTCATAATTTACCTGGTTCAGGTTTTGCTCACTTACCGGGTAAGGGTAGCGCAGGGGAATTTCAGACTGTGCTTCTTCCGGCTTAACCAGTTTGGGGAAGTCAAGCCTTCTCCATTCTGTCCAGGCTTCAAAACCACGGTTGTACAATGCCAGCCATTTCTGTACGCCTATTTTGCCTTTGTAACCGCCGGTAGCAGTAGCATAAGCAACCTGAGGCTGCGCCAGGTAAGCAGCTGCCTGTGCATCGGTACCACCCCATGAAATAATGGAAGCAGTTACTGCATTGGTGTAGTGCGTAGCGGCAGTACCGGCAACACCGGTCATGCCTCTTTCAATTGCCTCTGCACGCAGGAACTCTACTTCAGTATAATCAATCCAAATAGAGGGGAAGTCTTTTTTACGCAGCAGGTCACCTACCGGTGAAAACGCGCTGTAATCGTTGCTGGTACCATAGATACCGCCTTTGAAACCACCGCCTGCTGCTTCACCAAAGAAGAAAGGTCTTCTCGGATCGCTCAGTGCGTTCATGGTATCTACCAGGGTATTGGCGCCTACGAAATCCAAACGGCCGCTCTGCACCAGGTCAACCCACAGGGGGTTAGTGTTCGGTGGTACAGTGGAGTAAGGGAAAGAGGCGTTATCTGCTGCTGATGTAAATGCATTGGGAGAAGCCTGCTCAATGCCTGCTTTAGCTTTTGCAGGTTCATCGTCCGCAATCACCATCCACATACGCATTTTCAGTGAGCTGGCCATTTTTTTCCAACTGGCTACATCCCCTTTGTACAGGATATCACTGGTGCCAAAACTTGCAGCAGCCGGATCCAGGTTAGCGTTGGCTGCATCCAGCCTTGCCAGCAGATCCAGGTATACGGTTTTTGCATCGTCATACTTAGGAGAAAGGTTGTCAATATCCATTGCATCCGTGTAAGGGATATTGCCAAAGGTATTCAGTATTACGTTGTAAGTATAAACAGTTACTATCTCGATCTGCGCCAGCTGGTTCTTTTTCACCGCAGCATCCAGGGTAGCATCTTCATTTATTACCTTTTTAGCTTCGTTCAGGTCATTCAGCACATCGCGGTACAGCCTGTGCCAGAATTCCTGCGGAATATTACGGGTGCTCAGGTCATACTGGCTTTCATCCGGATAAGTGGTTTCTGTCCAGTATTGCGCCAGCAGGCGGAAAATGTTTACGTTCACGCTGGTGCTGGTGAGCGCATTCGTGATATTAAGCTCCGCGTTGGCAAAGAGGGTGGGCGCCACTACGGCAGCCGGTTTCTTAGAGTTCTGGTTCAGATCTGTAAGATTCTTTGTGCAGGATGCAGTGAGCACCATTGCAAATGCCAGCGTTATGTATGATAATGTTAGCTTCTTCATGTTTAAATAATTTTTTAGAACCGCACTTTAGCATTAAAACCAAATGTTCTGGCAGTTGGGTAGGCACCTGACTGGTAGCCCTGAACGTTACCGGAACTCATACCTTCTTCAGGATCAGCATAAGGCAGGTTTTTATGAATGATCCACAAGTTCCTTCCTATCAGAGAGAAGTCAACACCTTTGATGGGATGGATCCTGGATACCACACCTCTCGGCAGGGAGTAAGTGAGTGATACTTCTCTCAGCTTAATGTAGCTGGCATCATATACGAAAGCGGCAGCCGGGTTATAGCGATAACCATAGATACCGTAGTTAGTTGCACTGGCGCGGGTTGTATTAGGCTTACCATCTTCTGTTACGCCCTTTACTATGATACCACCGCCATTGGCAATGGGTGAACGTACCGGGTTACCTAAGTCGTTATTACCGGCAGTTTCAGGGTAAATACCTGTAGCCAGGCCGTAGTACATATCCAGGGAGAATACATCACCGCCCTGACGCATATCTACCAGGAAGCTCAAAGACAGATCTTTGTACTTCAGGGTATTGGTGATACCACCGATCCAGTCAGGGTTTACATTACCAATTACTTCATTGGAAGTAGCGGATACTTCGTAGTGGCCTTTGTCATCAACCAGCTTCTCACCTTTTTCATTATACACAAAGTTAGAGCCGCGGATAGTACCATAAGGCTGACCCAAGGCAGCATTAATAGAAATACCGCCCTGCATGCTGGCAGGGTTCAATTGCAGGTTCTGTACACCTTCCGGTAATGAATTTACCTTGTTGCGGTTCCTTGACCAGTTAGCATTAATAGTCCAGGAGAAAGATGGTGTTTTAACCGGTGTGCCGTACACGGATACTTCTATACCCTTGTTCTGGATCTCACCGGCGTTCACTACTTTAAAGTCATAACCGGTAGCTCTTGAAACCGGCATTTTTACGATCTGGTTGGTAGATTTTGTATTGTAATATGTTACATCAAACCCTACGCGGCTTTCTAGGAAAGAAGCTTCCAGACCGGCTTCCCAGCTTTTGGTACGTTCCGGTTTCAGGTTAGGATTGTATTTAGTATTATTTACTGATGCCAGCGGCACACCATCTATACCGGTTGGTACGTCATAATAATTCCTTGTATATAAACCAGGAGCTGAAGCGCCCACTTCGGCATAGTTGGCTCTTGCTTTGGCATAAGACAGCCAGGGTGTGTTATGGATCAGCTTAGAGAACAGGAATCCTAATGAAACAGAAGGATAATAGTAGGTGTTGTTCTCTTTCGGTAAAGTAGAAGATTTATCTCTTCTGGCAGTTACATCCAGGAACAGCATTTCCTTGTAGGCCAGGTTAGCGGCGGCAAAAATACCATCTACTTCTTCAGTTGAATCTGATTCAATAGGCGCTTCCAGCGGGTTAGCTGTGTTCAGCAACGCGTACAGACGGGGAATTAACAGACCACCGTTTGTTTTAGCATCAATAGATGTTACATGCGTTCTTCTCACGTTACCACCCAGGATACCACCCAGGTTAAAATCGTTGCTCAGTTTCTTGTGGAAGTTGAGCATCAGATCATAGTTAAACTCGCTGAAAGAGCGGTTATACCTGGAATATTCTGAAGGATCGATACTACCGATGGCGATCCTTTCTTCCTGCTGAGCGTTATAGGTATCCATTGATACACGGCCCATAACATCTACCCAATCTGTTATTTTGTAGTTCAGCATTACGTTACCGAAATAACGGGTACGGCTATCGTTCTCGTAATTCTCGTAACGGGTCCAGTACGGGTTATCCCAGTAAATTGGGTTGGTAGCCCCTACAGTAGCCTGGTTCCAGGTTGCGTTTGTTTTATTGCGGAAATAAGCATCGCGCTGCTCATATACATCCACGTTGGTTTCCCACCACTGACGCATGTTGGTCATCAGGTTCTTGGAATCATAACCGGTACCATAACGGCCCAAACCTGACAATATAGTAGTATTGATAGATCCGCTGGCTGTTAATTTAGGCGTGATGTTATAAGAAGCGCCGAAGTTGATCTGGTCTTTCTTAATGCTGCTGTTTGGCAACAGACCTTTATCAATGTTCTTGGTATAGCCCAGCTTAAAGTAACCCTGGTCGCCACCGCCATCTATCATAATGCTGTTCACAGTAGAAACAGCGGTCTGGAAGAATTTGGTAGGATCATTAGCTGCAGCCACCCAGGGGCGTGCCTTTCCGTAGAAGGGGTTACCCGGGTCAAAAGAATACCAGCCATATACGTTTAAGTTTGGATCAAACGGCGCACCATGAGAAGCATCTTCTGTGGTAGGAATGATCAGGTCCTTTACACCATCGCCATTCACATCCTGATAGTTAAAGTAGCCATCGGGGGATGCATAGTAAGCACCATAACCGGCGCCATATTTCTTCTGATATTTTGCAAAAGTGCTGGGATCTACCTTACCGATGGTTACACCGGAGTTGATAGTTACGCCTAAACCTCTTCTGCCTTTTTTGGTGGTGATCATGATCACACCATTTGAAGCGCGTGAACCGTACAGCGCAGATGCAGCAGCACCTTTCAGCACGTTCACGGATTCAATATCATCCGGGTTGATATCTGCAGCGGCGTTACCGTAATCATAACCGGCACGGCCACTCTGCTGATCAGCGGTGTTGGTGTTGGAGTTATCAATGGGTACTCCATCTACAATAAACAGTGCCTGGCTATTACCGGATAAGGATTTATTACCGCGTAGTACAACGTTGGTTGAACCACCTAAGCTGTTATTGCGGCGTACTTCCAAACCGGATACTTTACCGGACAGTGAGTTGGCAATGTTGGATTCCCTGGCTTTTACCAGGTCTTCACCTACCACGGTTTGTGCGGAGTAAGGCAGCTCGTTCTTTTTTCTCTGAACACCCAAAGCTGTTACTACTACTTCCTGCAGACTTTCATTGCTGGTTTGCAGCACGGCATTTGCCTGGCTGCCTGCACCCACTTTTAAGTCCTGGGAGGTGTAGCCTACGCTTCTGATCACTAAAACTACGTCACTGCCAGAGGCATTGAGCTTAAAGTTTCCGTCCTGGTCTGTGGTAGTTCCTGTGTTAGTCCCCTTGATTTGTACTGTTGCAAACGGTATAGGAGCGCCATCGCTTCCTGTTACCTTACCTGTAACCTGGCGTTGTTGAGCGAATGCCAGCGTTACAATCACCATAAGCATGGTGAAAAAGAGTAACGTCTTTTTCATTAATTAACGATTTAGATTTTGGTTGACACGGCCCACAATTTAGATAAAAAAAACACTACTAGACAAGTAAAAATTAACAAATGATTAAGGATATTTTAATTTTTAATTCATATTGGCATTCATTATCAAAAAAATAAGCCTAAATAATGATGTTGTGTATTTTTTACACTTTAGCATTTTGGGCCCATTCCGGCGTTAAAACAACTGTTGCGCCTGCAACTGAATGGTACTTTTCTGCTTTCCGGCCACTTCATCCCACCCGCTGCCAATAGTGGCGGCATTCCGGTACATAACCTGGTTCCAGCGTAACCAAACGGCTATACGTTTTGTAATGCCCCACCTTATATTAATATTATACTGCCAGCCATCCCCATTCAGCTGCATTACACTATTATTATACAGCATATTACTTTCTATGGCGTACAAAGTGCTGCCGCTACCGCTGGCGCTGAACCAGGTAAGGCGGCCGGAAAGCCGCACTGGTAGCGTGGTAAAGCGGTACTGCAATTCCTGGAAACATAACCAGCCCTGCTGTTTATCACTATTCTTTGCATAGTGATTCAGCTCAACCCGGCTGCGCAGCTTCCAGGGCCCGCCTAAAGGCATGCTCACCTGGCAGCGCCAGCTACGCCGGGTTAACGGCACTACCGGAGCTATATAATTATTACTGCCGGTGCTGTTCTCCCAACCGGTTTTATGGCTGTAACGGATAAACGCTTCCGTTTGTTTATCCGGCGTATAGGTAAGGCTCATTAACAGCTCCCGGCCATTGGCGCCCGGCCTGTTCACCCGGTATTTGAGCCAGGGGAAACGGTACAGGTCTGCATAAGCTTCCATTTTCAGCTGCCGGGTTAAACGCAGGGTAATGGCCGCATACCAGCCGCTTTCATTGGCGGGGCGGTAGTTATTACCAAAAGCATTGCTGTATAATGATTGATAGGCGCGGTGATACGAGCGGTATAATAAAGCTACATCTGCCTTTGGATGTATGCCGGCCAGGATACCATTTACCGTAGCCAGGTGGCCGCCTGCATCTACCGCTGTTTCACCAAAAGCATGCACATTTTTCCAGGTACCGCTGTAATCAATACTGGCATTAAAGAAGCGATCACCCTCCGGTGCAAAAAGGTTGTACGGCTGCTCATTTTTTTGCAGCGGTGCGGAGAATTTATGTTGTATAACATTAAGGCCTATACGCCAATTACCATTATCATATACGATATTTCCACCGGCAGTGCGTTGCTGCAAAGCGCCCCGCTTAGCGGCTTCCAGCGCAGTACGATGATAGCCGGTGGTAACAAAAGAGCTGATGTAGGATGCGGCTTCCAGCGTATCGCTTTCAAAAACATTTCCATCCAGCTTACGAAGGGACACAAAAGCGGTTAGCTGCCAGACGCGCTGCTGCAGTGTGATACCAGCCCCGCGGAAGAAATAGAACTCACCGGTGGAGGCATATGGATTCAGCACCTCTCCTTCCCGCTTTACCTGTAACACTACCGGGCTTTTACCAAATGCCAGCGATTGCCAGTTGATGAGCCCCTGGCCCATGTTCACTGTAAAGTCGCCCAGGGCCAGGGCTTTAACGTGTTTGTAATTACGGATGAACAGGTGGGCGCTGTAAAAATCAAAGCCCTGTTTTTGTGCGCCTTTGAAGAATTGCTCACCTGCATCTTTTTCCATTACCACACCCCAGCTGGCATAACGCGGAAAGTTATAGCGGTAGCGCAGCAGCAGCTGATCCGGCGAGCCGGCGTAATGTGCAGCCGTACTATCTGTATGCGCATACCCACGCGGTAATTCCAGCTGCCGGCCGTAACGGAGTAACAGGGCATGCTCCCCTTTATGCAGGTAATCGCGCAGGGTATAAACTGGCTGCAAGCCGGCATCTACAGTAATATAGGGCAGTATGCGGTTTATAAGGCCTTCATCAAAACCGGGTACGGCCTGCAGCTCATAAATGCTTATTAATTTTCCCAATAAACGGCGGTAGGCCAGCAGACTATTGATCTGCAAAGGGGTTAGCAAACCCAGTGACCGTAAGGCAGCAGCATCTGCCAGGTTCAAATCCATCTTATGCCGTGTGTAAGCATTGAGCTGTTGCCAGCGGGTATCATCTTCCGGTATAATGGTGCTATTCTCCAGCTGCTCTTCCCCTGCGGCCGATAAGGTTTCTGCTGACTGGGCATACCCCTGCCCGCAGGCGCCCAGCAACAGGCAGCCTGCCAGAATAATGCGGTAGTTTTTCATAGCAGTGTTTCTTTTTTCTTTAGTTGCCAGATAATAGCTGCTGCGGGCGTAATACCTAATTGCGGATGATAGCTACCGGAAAGGAATATACGCAGCGATTGCCAGCTGAAGCTAATGCCCCCGCCGCTCAGCTGCGGATCTGTAGCAATGCCCAGCTGCAGTGATAATTGGGAGATGATGCGGTACTCGCCCATTACACGGGTGGTCATGGGACGGTCTGTTTCCCGTATCACTTCTGCACTGAATAACAAACTGCCGGATACCTCGTAACCCAGGCCGGCGCTGTATACCACCGGAATATCCTGTGCACCAGCCTTGTATAGCTGCCGTGCGGCAGGGTTAAATGCATGAATACCGGCATGCAGCTGCGGGGTAATGTGCAGTAAACAGCCTGCTTCAAAAGTAACAGTGCTGGCGCCGCCATATTGCCGGATGGATGCGGCCAGGTAATCGGCCTGGATGCCGATGCTTACTTTACTGCCTAAGGTGCGGCCATAGGCCAGGCCCAGCTTTTGCTGTTTAAAGGCATCAAAGCCAAAATGCTGAACAGATAAGCCGAATGTGCCGGATGATGTGGGAATGGCCACCGCCATAGCATACAGACTGGTAGCCTCTAACATAAAACGGCGCTCGGCATACACGCCTGCGGAAACGGTGGAAATGTGCGCCAGGGCGGCCTGGTTATGCAGAGCGGTAAATACATGCTGGAACTGTGTGCTGTACGTACCGCCCGCCTGCTGCGGACCTACGGGTAACCAAACGGATTGGGCTTTCAATAAGGATATACCCCAGGTGCAAACAACGGTTACAATGAGCTTTCTCATTTATAAATGGTTGGTTGATGACAATAATTCTGAGGGAGAGATGCAACTAAGAGAGAGGGGCGAAAATAAGGGAAAAGTAAAAAGTAAAAAAATTGTGTTTGCTGCTATAGGCCCTGTTGTTTGGTGTTAATTATCAGAATAATCCGTACAGCTGGGAATCTATGCGGGAAATGATCTCGCCCAGGTCTTCTTCGCTATCGGGGAATTTGTTCTTATCAATATCTACTATCAGCAGGGGGCCTTCTTTATACTTTTCTATCCAGTTGTTATAATATTCGTTTAATCGTTTCAGGTAATCCAGGCGGATGTTCTCTTCGTACTCGCGACCGCGCTTCTGGATCTGCGCTACCAGCGTGGGTACGGAGGCGTGTAAATAAATGAGCAGGTCCGGCGGTTTAACCATCGATTTCAATGTTTCAAAAAAGTTGAAATAGTTATCAAAATCGCGTTTGGTCATCAGGCCCATTTCATAGAGGTTAGGCGCAAAAATGTGCGCATCCTCATAAATGGTGCGGTCCTGTATAACGGTGTCTTTACCGTTCTGTATTTCCAGCAGCTGCTTTAAACGGCCGTGCAGAAAATATACCTGCAGGTTAAAGGACCAGCGTGGCATATCTTCATAAAAATCGTTCAGGTAAGGGTTATGTTCCACATCTTCAAACTGGGGCACCCATTTGTAATGTTTGGCTAAAGCTTCAGTAAGGGTGGTTTTGCCGGCGCCGATGTTACCGGCTACTGCAATGTGTTTGATCTTGTTAAGTTTTGCCATGCTTTTATTGTGGTAAGTGTAGAAAGATCATCAGCGGTTAATAGTAATTGATCCCGATTAATTTCCTTGCTGCCTGCAAAGTTTGTGCCGCGCTTGCTCTTGCTTTTTCAGCGCCGGTCCTTAAGATGCTTTGCAGGTAGGCAGGGTCTTGCTGCAGGGCCTGCGCCTTTTCACGGATAGGGGCCATAAAGTTCACCATATCTTCTGCCAGCTGCTTTTTCATATCCCCGTAACGGATACTCTGATCCTGGTAAGCATTCTCAAAACTTTTCACCACTTCCGGCGCTGTTACCAGCTGCATGAGCGTAAACAGGTTTGCTATGCTATCCGGCATGGGGGCGCCTGGTTCTGCAGGGCCACTGTCGGTTTTAGCTTTCATAATCTTTTTACGGATCAGCTCATCCGTATCATTCAGGTACAGGGTAGCCATTTCATTTTCACTCTTGCTCATTTTACCGGTGCCATCCAGGCTTTGAATGCGCACCAGATTATCGCCAAAGTTAAAGGCTACGGGCTCAGGAAACAACTCCCCGTAGCGGGCATTAAAACGTTGTGCAAAGTTACGCGCCATTTCCAGGTGCTGCTCCTGATCTTTACCCACCGGCACTTTTACAGCACGGTGCACCAGGATATCGGCACTCATCAACACGGGGTAGGTTAACAGGCCGGCGTTTACGTTCTGGGGCTGCAGGCGCACCTTATCTTTAAAAGTAGGCACTTTTTCCAGCTCGCCCTTATAGGCTAACATGTTCAGCAACAGGTACAGCTCTGCAATTTCAGGTATATCGCTTTGCGCATATAATGCCACTTTTTCAGGATCCAGGCCGGAGGCTATATTTTCTGCCAGCACACGGTAAACGTTGCCTCTCAGGTCTTTGGGATCGGGATGGGTGGTGAGTGAATGCCAGTCTGCCACAAAAAAGTAACAGTTATAATCTTCCTGCATCCGGATATAATTGCGGATTGCGCCAAAGTAATTGCCTAAATGTAAAAAGCCGGTTGATCGTATGCCACTTACTACGATTTCTTTTCCTGTTGCCATAATGGGGTGCAAGATAATAAATCCCCATTTATCCCTAATTTTGAGATACTGTCATATTTAACAGTAATATTTCAATTTCTTTTTATTTAATTTGATCATGGAAGTAAATGATGCATTGGTACAGCAGCTGGCTAACCTGGCCAAGCTGGAATTTAGTGAGCAGGAAAGGGCAGGCATCCAGCATGATCTGCAGCGGATGATCACCTTTGTGGAAAAGCTGAATGAGCTGGATACCGCAAATGTTAAACCCCTGCTGTTCCTGACGGAGAATTACAATGTGTTCCGCGAGGATAAAGTAGTACCTTCCATTACCCGTGAAGAAGGATTGCAGAACGCCCCTTCCGCCAACGACCAGTATTTTAAAGTGCCCAAAGTCATTAAGAAATAACCTATTACTATGCGACCTGATTCTGTCATCCATTTAGAGAACATCCGCAAAAGTTATTTTATTGGCCGCAATGAGCTGCCGGTGCTGAAAGGGGTATCCCTGGATATCCGGAAAAATGAGTATGTAGCGCTGATGGGCCCTTCCGGTTCCGGAAAAAGTACCCTCATGAACATGCTGGGCTGCCTGGACTCCCCTACCAGCGGCAAATACATACTGAGCGGACATGATGTTAGCACCATGGAGGACAATGAACTGGCCCGCATACGTAATAAGGAAATAGGCTTTGTGTTCCAGCAGTTTAACCTGATGCCCCGCCTTTCTGCACTGGAGAATGTGGCCGTGCCGCTGATCTATGCCGGCATCAATAAAAAGACGCGGGAAGAGATGGCAATGGAGGTGATTAAAAAAGTAGGGCTGGGCGAGCGCTATAAACATAAACCCAATGAACTTTCCGGCGGCCAGTGCCAGCGTGTGGCCATTGCCCGCGCCCTGGTAAATAACCCTGCCCTGATACTGGCGGATGAACCTACCGGTAACCTGGACACCAAAACCTCTGTAGAGATCATGGAGATCTTTGGGACCATACATGCTTCCGGCAACACCGTAGTGCTGGTAACACACGAAGAAGATATTGCGGACCATGCACGCCGCGTAGTTCGCTTACGCGATGGATTAATTGAAACCGATAAGCTGAACGAGAAATACCTGACACCGGCTGTTTCCTGATCACCTGTGCTGCTTTAGCGGCCATTTCCCCGTATTTTAATATGGCTACCAAGATATACACCAAAACCGGCGATAAGGGCAAAACGGCCCTCATAGGCGGCACTAAAGTGCCTAAGAGCCACCTGCGTATTGAAACCTATGGTACGGTGGATGAGCTAAACTCCTACATTGGCCTGGTGAATGACCATATTACCGATGCTGCCACCAATACTTTGCTGAAAGAGATCCAGGACCGCCTGTTCACCATTGGCGCTTCCCTGGCTACGGATCCTGAAAAGGAAACGGGTATGAGCATACCTGACCTGAAAGCGGAAGATGTACAGCTGCTGGAAAAAAGTATGGATGCTATGAACGAGGAGCTGCCGGTGATGAAATCATTTATACTGCCGGGCGGGCATGTAGCCGTATCAACCTGCCATGTGGCCCGCTGCGTATGCCGCCGTGCAGAGCGCCTGTGCGTGGGTATGCAGGAGGAAGGGTTGTTTATTGAGCCCCTGGTACTGCAGTATACCAACCGCCTGAGTGATTATTTGTTTGTATTGGCCCGATGGATCGGGCATAAGTTAGGTGTACCTGAAGTAACCTGGAAACCCCGCGTTTAAATTATTTTCCCATCTTTCATAGTTAGCTGCCGGTCGCTTAAGGGCGCCAGCTCATCGTTGTGTGTAACAATGATAAAGGTTTGCTTAAACTGATCCCGCAGCTGCAGGAAGAGCTGGTGCAGCTCCCGCGCGTTCTTGGAATCCAGGTTGCCGGTGGGTTCATCGGCCATTACAATGGCGGGCGTATTAATGAGGGCCCGGGCTACGGCTACACGCTGCTGCTCGCCACCGGATAACTCGTTGGGCTTATGATCCATACGGTCTTTGAGGTTCAGGGTTTCCAGCAGGAACTGCGCCCGCTCTTTCACCTGGTTCTTTTTAGCGCCGGCAATATAACCGGGTACGCACACATTTTCCAGGGCGGTAAATTCCGGCAGCAGGTGATGGAACTGGAAAATAAAGCCGATGTTACGGTTACGGAAATCGGCAAGCGCATTGCCCTTCAGGGTAGTAAGGTTTACATCCTGCAGCCATACCTCACCGGAGGTAGGGGTATCCAAAGTGCCCAGCAGGTGCAGCAAAGTGCTTTTACCAGCCCCGGATGAACCAACGATGGTTACAATTTCCCCTTGCTTAACGGTAACGTCTACCCCCTTTACAACCTGTAAGTTGGAATAATTTTTGGTAAGATTGCGAGCAACTAACATACTCAAAGAAAAGTAATTCACCGTTAAAATAGTAATAGTTGTTTATTTCAAATTAAATAATACTTTTGCGAAAATTTAAGGCAGTAAAAATTTTACTAACATGTACTGGACATTAGAATTAGCTTCATACCTGGAGGACGCTCCATGGCCAGCTACGAAAGACGAATTGATTGATTACGCCATCCGCTCCGGTGCACCCATTGAAGTGATAGAGAACTTACAGGAGCTGGAGGATGAAGGGGAAATTTACGAAGGGATAGAAGATATATGGTCTGATTATCCGTCACAAGACGACTTTTTCTTTAACGAGGACGAATATTAGCTGAAGCACCCACCGAAAGCCAAAGCATAAAGCCCACGCCTTGTAAAGCTGGTAAATGTAAGCATACAGCCCTACGCTTATGCCATCCTTTGCGACAGCCTATACTTTTGATTTTCCCCCTTGAGCAAACTATTTATGAAAGCCTGCAGCTGTGTGTTGCAGGCTTTTTTGTTTGGCGGAAAGCAAAAAGCTTAATGCTTAACGCCGAACGCTTAATGCCGCGAAGGCGGAGGCCGAAGAGGGGCGGTAATACCCTGACCTGAAGGTGGAGGCTATTATATATTAAAACACAAAGCCTGCAGCTATCCGCTACAGGCTTTGTGCTTTATGCTTTGAGCTTTACGCTTATTTTTCCATTTGCTCTGCTATGGCCAGTGAAACCCCGGTAAAGGAGAAACCACCGTCATGGAACAGGTTCTGCATGGTTACCATGCGGGTAAAGTCAGAGAACAGGGTTACCACGTAGTTAGCACATTGGTCGGCAGTGGCATTGCCCAGGGGGCTCATTTTCTCTGCATAGGCCATAAACCCATCAAAACCCTTTACACCGCTACCGGCAGTAGTTTTGGTGGGCGACTGGGAAACGGTATTGATACGCACCTTGTTGCGGATACCGTAATGGTAACCAAAGCTGCGGGCTATAGATTCCAGCAGGGCTTTGGCATCAGCCATCTCGCTATAATCAGGGAACACCCTTTGTGCAGCAATGTATGTAAGCGCTACAACAGAACCCCAGTCGCTGATAGCATCCAGCTGGTAAGCTGTTTGCAGCACGCGGTGCAGGGACATAGCGGAAATATCAAAGGTTTTATGATTAAAGTCGTAATCCAGGTCTGTATAAGGCCGGCCCTTACGCACATTCATGCCCATACCTACGGAATGCAGCACAAAATCTACTTTACCGCCAAAATGCTCCATGGACTTGGTGAAGAGATTTTTGAGATCGTCCATATTGGTCACATCGGCCGGGATCACCGGCGCATTGCAGGTTTCAGCCAGTTTCTTGATCTCTCCCATGCGCAGCGCTATAGGAGCATTGGTCAGCACGATCTGGGCTCCTTCTTCCTTGCAACGCAAAGCTGTTTTCCACGCAAGAGACTGCTCATCCAGCGCCCCGAATATGATACCTTTCTTTCCTTGTAATAAGTTATGAGCCATTGGGTTCAAATTAATTTCCGGCAAAAATAGTTGTTATAGTTTAAAAATCATTATTTGTTATTCTCAACTCCCTACCATTTCCCGGGCATTCTCCAATGCAGCGGCAGTGGGCTTTTCACCACTCAGCATTTGTGCAATGGCGTTAATACGTTCTTCCGTGGTAAGGAGGCGCACACCGGTAGTTACCTTACCGCTCCTGGTTTCCTTGTACACAAAGTAATGCGCATCGGCCTTACCGGCTATCTGCGGCTGGTGGGTGATACAGATCACCTGGTGCGCATGGGCCAGATCTTTGAGTATTACGCCTACCTGGCGGGCTGCTTCGCCGGAAATACCGGTATCTATCTCGTCAAATATTAATGTTGGTAAAGCTACGGATTGTGCCACCAGTGATTTGATGCACAACATTAAACGGCTTAATTCACCGCCGGAGGCTACTTTTCGTATAGGCGCAAACTGTTCGCTCTTATTGGCATCGAACAGGAACTCAATGTTATCCTGCCCGTTAGCCTGCAAAGCGCCCGGCGTAATGCTCACCTTTAAGCGGGCATTGGGCATGCCTACCTGTGCCAGCAGGGCATTTACCTTTTTCTCAAAAGGCGGCACCTGCTGCATACGCAGGGCTGTAATACCGGCGGCCAGCTTTTCCAGGGTTTGCTGTAAGGCGGCTTGCTCCTTTTCCAGCTCCAGCAGCTGCTCATCCAGGTTCAGCGCACTTTCCACACGGGTAGAGAGGTTGGCCCGGATCTGCAGCAGGTCTGCGGTGGTATGCACGCCATGCTTTTTCAGCAGGCGGTAACCGGTGGCTGTTCGCTCATTCACCTGTTCTATGCGGGCAGCATCGTACTGGATGCCATCGTTTATGCGTTCTATTTCATCTGCAACATCCTGCAGCTCCAGGTAGGATGATTGCAGGCGGGCTACCAGCGCAGGCAGCTCCTGCTGATAACCGGCCATGGCCTGCAGGGCAGATTGCAGCTGTTTCAGCTGCTGTAAAATGGGCTGCTCATCTTCCTTTAGCTGAAAACAGGCTTTGTTCAGGGTGTTCTTGATCTCCTCTGCATGGGTAAGCACCTGCAGCTCTGCATCCAGGTTCTCGATCTCGTTCTCTGTAAAGGCGGCATCTTCCAGCTCATCCAGCAGGAACTTATTGTAATCCAGCTCTTTATTGGCGCTGTCGCGCTGATCCTGCAGCTGTTTCAGCTTACGCTGTACCTGGGAGTAGCGCTGCCAGGACTGCTGGTACTGCTGCAGGGCTTCCGGCTTATTTACCAGTGCATCTACCACACGGCGCTGGAAGTCGCTTTTTTCCAGCTCCAGGGTATCAAACTGCTGGTGCAGGTCAACCAGGTAACCGCTTAGCTCTGCCAGCTGGGAGAGGTTTACGGGCGTATCATTTACAAATGCACGGGATTTGCCGCTGGCGCTTACTTCCCGGCGTATAATAAGCACTTCTTCCAGGTCCAGCTCATGCTCCTGGAAAAACTCTGCCACCAGCGCTTTTTTTACCTTAAAGGCGCCTTCCACCACACACTTACCGGTTTTATCAAACAACACCCCGGGATCGGCCCGCTCTCCCAGTATTAATGATAACGCGCCCATGAGAATAGATTTACCGGCGCCGGTTTCACCTGTGATGATATTCAGGCTGCCGGAGAAATCAACCTCCAGGTGGTCAATGATCGCATAATTCTTAACTGTCAGTTTCTGTAACATAGAGGGCGTTTGCGTTACGGGTACGAATTAAAATGAAATGCCTGAATTTTAAGTAAGAAGTTTTGCACAATCCCAATAGCTCACATGCACGCTGCACCTTTGCAAGCGCAGCCTGGAACAAAGTAAGCAGGTGGGTACGAATTGTATTTGCGTAATATATGTTCCTTAGCCGCCCACCCGCTGGATGCCAGCTTTGGCGCGCTGATCCAGGGAATTCTTAAAATCATGGTCGGGCATGTTCAGGCAGTTCTGGTAGCATTGCAGGGCTTTGGCTTTGTCATTGCGCCTTTCGTAGATATATCCCATTTGCAGGGCCGCCCTGGCGGCAAAGTACTCCGGGCGGCCAGTGCCTACTTTTACTGTAGCCTCGTACATAGATATGGCTTTATCATCCTGCCCCATTTCATCATAAATGCGGCCCAGGCGGTAGGCATATTCCAGCTTCTCCTCAATGAGCGTAAAGTCGGCTGCCTTTTTAGTTTGCATCAGCTTCAGCGCATCGTTAAAAAAGCCACCATCACTCAACAGGCGCACCTTCAGTAAAAAGGTGTTGGGCCATTTACCGCTTTTGGCTTCCTTAAGGGCCTGTTTATCGCCATCTGCTTCCGTATTACCCCGGGTTAAAATAAGGCTGCGGTATTTATTGGCGGCATCCATATTGCCCCGCATGTAATAATACCAGCTTAAGCGCTGCAAGGCTTCTTTTACATTGAACTTGCCTTTGAAATTGTTCAGAAATTTTTCCAGGTATACGTGCGCATCCTCATCCTGGCGGGCCAGCTTTAACAGGCCCATTAAATAATCCTGGTACACCATAGTCGTATACTGGCTGCTGGTATTACGTTCTGAGAGCGCTTTAATGCCCAGGTCGGCCCGTTGGTTGGTAACTGCCAGGTTGGCCACCATAATGGCAAACAGGTAGTTATTGCGCGTATCCAGCTGCCGTTGTTGTATGAACTGCCACAGCTCGTCAGGGTTGCTTTCCATGAACAGCTTCAGGTAGCAGTAGTAGTAATATCCTTCCGGTTTAAACAGCTGTGCCAGGGGGGCATTACTGTCTATAAACCCCTGCAGGTTCTGCATGCCCTGTTTAATGCTGCCTTTCATACCCAGCACTCCGCTGATCCATTTATAACCATCCGGAATGGTGCCGAACACGGTTTGCATGGCGCTGATCAACATAGTGTTGGGTGGGAACTGGGGGAACTTGCGCTGGTTATCTTTCAGCGTCATAAAGGCTTTGCGTATTTCCCAGGCGGCATCCCATTTTTCCCCGAACTTAATACGGATCATGGCCCACTGGAATTTAATGGCGGCCTGGGTGTACAGGTAATACGGAGAGCTGTCGGGCCCCTGCTCCATTAATGACAGGCGGGCGCCCCGTTGTGCTTTTTTGGCGTTATACTCTGCCGGGTCTTCGTTAAAATATAATGGAAAAAAATCGACGTAATTATCCAGGAAGTAAGGGATAAGATTATCAGGGTGCTCTTTTTTCTCTGCTTCCAGCAGGGCTTTGCCCTCCTCTAAACGCAGCTGCATAATAACCTCATAGGCTTGCTGGCAGCGGCTATTAAAATCATATACCTTTTGACGGGCTGTAACGGTGAATGTTATACTAAGTAAGAGGACCGATAGAAAAAAGCGCATGGGCAAAAGTATTCAAATTCCATTCCAATAACGCCGGGGCTGGTGTAATCAGAAAGTAAAAGTCCCGTTCCCGGCATACACCGGGACGGGACTATGTAAGTTGGCAGTTAGTAGCTTACAGTTAGCAATGGGCGCCGGCTGCTACAGCTGCTGCTGTTTATATCGTTACGGTTGCTTCCAGATCGTTATCAACCAGGATACGGCCGCAATGTTCGCAAACGATGATCTTTTTGCGGTGGCGGATCTCAGCCTGACGCTGGGGCGGAATGGCATTAAAGCAACCGCCACAGGAATCGCGCTCAACAGTTACCACGGCCAGACCGTTACGGTAGTTCTTACGGATCTTTTCGTAAGCTGCCAGCAGGCGGGGTTCTACCTTGGTGCGGGCTTCGTCGCTTTCCTTGCGGATCTGTTTTTCTTCTTTCTCGGTTTCAGAGATGATCTTTTCCAGCTCGCCTTTCTTATGTTTCAGGTTGGATTCCTTGTCAACGATCGCTTTTTTTGCGGATTCCACCAGGCGGGTTTTATCCTTTATCTCTTCACTTGCGTCCTTGATATGCTTTTCTGAGAGTTTGATCTCCAGGTTCTGCATTTCAATTTCCTTTGTGATAGCTTCAAATTCGCGGTTGTTCTTCACATTATCCTGCTGCTTCTCATACTTCTTAACCAGCGCTTCTGACTCCTTGATAGCTGCTTTTTTGTTAGCAATGAAGTCCTGGATACCTCTCAGCTCATCCTCAACATGGGTAAGGCGGGTATTTAACCCTTCTACCTCATCTTCCAGATCTTTCACTTCTATCGGCAACTCCCCTTTCAACACCTGGATACCATCCAGCTTGGAATCGATCTTCTGCAGTCTGAGCACAGACACCAATTTTTCTTCTACGGAGTACTCTTTTACGGTAGCCATATATTTTATAAATAATTTACCGGGTTTGTGTGAATAGTAGATTTAAGAGGCGCGAAATTACGAAATTTTTCGGTCAAAATATTGTAAAATAAATCAACCGTGAACTGCTCGCTTTCAAAATGCCCTATATCTGCTATAATTAATTGGTTTTCAGCATCAAAAAACTCATGGTACTTGAAATCGGCAGAGATGTAAGCATCTGCCCCGGCAGCCATGGCCTTTTTCAGCAAAAAGCTGCCTGCGCCGCCGCAAAGGGCTACTTTTTTTACGGGCTTGCCACGTAAAGGTGTGTACCGTACGCAACCAGTATTGAACTGCTGTTTCACCAGCTGTAAAAAAGCTATTTCCTCCATGGGCGCGGGCAGGGCGCCTATTAACCCGGAGCCGGCCTGCTGGTAGGCATTATCCAGGCGGATAATGTCGTAGGCTACCTCCTCATAAGGGTGGCTGGCCAGCAGGGCCTGTATCACGGCGCCTTCCAGGTAGGCGGGAAAGATCACTTCCAGCTTGGTTTCCGGCTCTGTATGGCGCTGGCCCTGCTCCCCTACATAAGGGTTGGCGCCGGCGCCGGCCTTGAAAGTGCCGCTGCCTTCTGCATTAAAGCTGCACTCATCATAATTGCCAATGTTGCCTGCACCTGCGGCAAATAAGGCGCTGCGCACCTTTTCAGCATCGGTATGGGGTACAAAGGTGTAGAGCTTTTTGAGCAGGTCTTTTTTAGGGACCAGCACCCGGCACTGCTGCAGATCCAGGCGGCCGGCCATCATGGCGCATACGCCATTGCGTACATTATCCAGGTTGGTATGGGCGGCATAAACGGCCACATCATGCTTAATGGCTTTGATGGCTACCCGCTCTACATAATTACTGCCGGTGATCTTTTTAAGCCCGCCAAAAACAATGGGGTGGTGGGCAATCACCAGGTTACAGTTACGGGCCAGGGCCTCATCTATCACAGCCTCTGTAGCATCCAGCGTAAGCAGGGCATTGGTAAGCTCCCATCCGGGGTTGCCGAACAGCAGGCCTGCATTATCATAGCTTTCCTGGTATTGCAGGGGCGCAAAGGATTCAATGGCCTGTATAACGTCCTTGATCTTCATTAAGGGCAAAATAAGGAAATGTGCGGATATGCAGATGGGCAAATGTGCAGATGGGAATGGGAGATGCTTAGTGAGGCTGACATGGACTTCACCAGGGATTCACATGGGAGAAACATGGGATTTAGCAGGGAAAGACATGAGAAACACATAGAAAGGACACGAGAATGACACGATGTTTATGGGTGAAGCGCATATTTTATTCCCAATTGCTATAATTCAAAACCCTGACCCGAATTGCGCACGGGTTGCGCACGGATTGCGCAGCAATTACGGGGCAATATGATGCCTTTTCCGGAGGATGCCAGGCATGAGGTAGCGGGAATAGATGGCTGAACACAGCATGTCGAAAATCGTGGAGGGAAGAGGTGAGAAGTAAGATAATAATACAGCATGCTGAAAAATTGCGGCAAAAATGATGTGGGGTTTTATGTAGGGGGGTAGGATGTCACTAGGGTTGCACTAGGATTACGGGGCTGTTTTAGGAGGGGACCACCCCAGTTGGATACCAATTCCGGCGCCATGGAAAGCGGCATTTTTACCCGGCCCTGCGGAAATCAAACTTTTCTTTTATTTTGCCGTTATGAACACACGGAAACCCACCAGCGAATTATACAGCACCTTTACCGCCAAAATGCAGGCCATTGCCGATGTACGTAATGCCATGGCCGTACTGGGCTGGGACCAGGAAACCTATTTGCCGGAAAAAGGCGCTGCCTTCCGCGGGCAGCAGCTCACCACCCTTTCCACCATCGCCCATGAAATGTTCACCGCCACGGAACTGGGAGATGTATTGCAAGAGCTGCGCAGCCGCGGCGACCTGAATGCGACCCAGCGCAAAAACGTAGAGCTGTCCCAGGAGGATTATGAAAAGAATAAAAAGTACCCGGCCAGCTTTGTGGCAGAAATGTCGCAAACCACCAATGCCTGTTACCATGCCTGGATAAAAGCCCGCAAAGCCAATAGCTATGCGGAGTTTGAGCCTCTGCTGGCTAAAATGGTGCTGCTGAAAAAACAGGAAACCAATATACTGGGCTTTGAAGGCCACCCTTACAATGCCCTGCTGAATGAATATGAAAAGGGCGCCAGCACCACTATGCTGGATACCATTTTCGACGCCGTTAAAACGGCTCTTACGCCCCTGCTGCGCCGTATTGAACAACGGCCGCAGGTGAACAAGGATTTTCTGCACCTGCGTTATGAGCATGCCAAACAATGGGAGCTGGGCATTGCCCTGCTAAAAGATATGGGCTACGATATGGGCGCGGGCCGGCAGGATATTTCAGAACACCCTTTCACTACCAGCTTTAGCCCGCAGGATGTACGGGTAACCACCCGTATTGATGAACAGGATTTTGGTAACATGACCTGGAGCTGCATTCACGAAGGCGGCCATGCCTTATATGAGCAGGGACTGCCGGTGGAAGAATATGGACTGCCCTGCGGGGAGGCTGCCAGCCTGGGGATCCACGAATCACAATCGCGCCTGTGGGAGAACAATGTAGGCCGCAGCAAGGCTTTCTGGCAGCACCATTACGGCAAGCTGCAGCAAACCTTCCCTGACAACCTGCAAAACATTTCCCTGGACCAGTTCTATAAAGGCATTAACCTGGTGCAGCCTTCCCTGATACGTACAGAGGCCGATGAGCTGACCTATCATTTTCATGTGATGATCCGGTACGAGATAGAAAAAGGCCTGCTGGAAGGCACCTACTCCACCAAGGACCTGGACCAGGTATGGAACCGGTATTACCAGGAATACCTGCATGTATCGGCCTCCAACGCTACGCAGGGTGTGCTGCAGGATATTCACTGGTCGCACGGCAGCTTTGGATACTTCCCTACCTACTCCCTGGGCAGCTTTTATGCTGCGCAGTTCTTTGCAGCGGCACAACAGCAATTGCCCGGCCTTACAGCGCAAATAGCTACCGGGCAGTATGGCAAGCTACTCAGCTGGCTGCGGGAGAATATTCACCGCCACGGGCGCTTTTATACTTCCAACGAATTATGTGAAAAGGTTACGGGACAGCCGCTGGATTTCCAGTATTTTCTGAAGTATGCGGAGGATAAGTTTGGAGAGATCTATGGGTAGGCTGAAAGCATAAAGCGCAAAGCATAAAGCTGATTTTGTTTTGCCTAAGGCATTGTGCATTATGCTTTATGCTTTTAACCTGCATTCGTAATTCTATTTCACCATCGCTTCCAGCTCTGCCAACGTTACCACGCCTTGTTTGCGGCCAGTCTCTTTACCTTCTTTATAGGCAATGAACGTGGGCAGGGTATTAGCTTTTACAGCTTGCATTACTTCCTGGTCACGGCCTCCATCTACCTTTACCAGCTTTACCTGTGGGTGCTGCTGTAAGAACTGTTCCAGCACCGGTATCATAGTACGGCAGGGCGGGCACCATTCTGCACCTACATCTACCAGCACCCATCCGCTTTTAACAGCGGTTTTAAAATCGCTTACAGCCAGCTGCTTTTCAGTAACAGCGCCCTGCAAGGGCTTACCGGCCTGCTTCCAGGCACGGATGCCGCCATCCATTTCTACCACTTTCGCAAAGCCGTTCTCCCGCATCCATTGGGCAGCTGCGGTGCTACGGCCACCACTCAGGCAGTAAATGTATACGGGCTTTTGTTTGTCCAGGTATTTAACACGGTCAGTGAACTCTGTTTTATTGGTGTAATCTGCCTGCAAGGCATTGGGTAAATGCCCGGTTTTAAATTCCTGCGCAGTTCGTACGTCGAATACCTGTATGGCTGGTTGCTGTATTCCCTTTTCAAAAGCATTTACATCTACCACCTGGGCAGTGGCTGCCTGGACTAACATACACAACAACAGCACACTTAAACCACACTGAATGAATGACTTGATCATACCCCACTTTTTTTTACAAAATACATAAACAATTCATGCATATCCAAGTGTTAATTAATAAATGAATTACATAAATTATAGTAATTTTAGCTTCATTAACGAATGCACTCAAGCCCGACGGGACCGGGTTCCTTATCCAATGAAACACCAGATATACCTATGCCGCCGTTGGCTGCTCCAACGGCCCCTCATGCGATCCATCATTTGCCTGGCCTGTTGTTACCTGTGTCCGATATTGAATGCCAATGCGCAAACCCACAAAGTAGATTTTGATGCGAGTAAATGGAGTGGTTGCGAGCCGCTGGCCGTGCAATTCCAGAACCTGTCAGATCCCGGTTATACTTCCCTTAACTGGAGCTTCAGCGTAGGGGCAGATGTTGCCGACCCAAACCCTGGCAGGATCTTTAACGTAGCCGGTACTTACAAGATCACCCTTACGGTTACTTACCCCGATGGCGTGGTTAAAAAGGAAAAAACTGTTACGGTCTACAAAAAACCGGTACCGGCATTCAGCACCTCTGTGCCCGGTGGCTGCGCGCCGCTGGCTGTAACCTTTACAGATCAGAGCACCCCGGGCGATGGTACTATTACCAGCGTAACATGGGATTTTGGAGATGGTATCAATGGCAGCGGCAGCACAGCTACGCATACCTATACTTTGGGAGGCAATCAAACTGCTGCCATTATCGTGATCAATAGTTTTGGCTGTACCAACGGCAGCACCCAACAAATAAAAGTGCAGGATGCGCCTACGGTAAAATTCAGCAGTGATGTGCAAAGCAGCTGTGTTACGCCGCTGGCCGTACAATTCACAAACACCAGCTCTACGGTGAATAATGCGCCCCTTACCTACACCTGGGATTTTGGAGATGGTACTACCAGCACTGCAGCAGCGCCGAAACATACCTATCCCAAAGAAGGCAAGTATACCGTAATGCTTACCGCTACTACAGCCGAGGGTTGTAAGCAATCTGTGACCGCACCGGATTATATACAGATCGCAAAAATGAAACCCGATTTTACGGTCCCTGCAAGTAACTGTGTAGGCCGGCCCGTTATTCTTAAAAACACTACCGCACCTACGCCCCTTTCTGCCCGATGGGATTTCCCCGATGGCAGCGTGCAGTATAGCATGGATGCCAGCTATACCTTTACACAACCGGGCGATTATGCGGTAAAGCTTACCACCTTTGGTAATGGCTGCCAGGAAACCATTACCAAAAACGTTCACGTAAATCCCTTACCTACCGCTGATTTTGCTGCCAGCCCCAACCCGGACTGTCATGTACCTACTACTACAAAATTTACAGCGCAAACACCCGATGCCACTACCTGGGCATGGGATTTTGGAGATGGCGGAACTGCTACCACACAAAACCCGACACATAGCTATACAGCAGATGGCAATTATACCGTTAGCATGCTGGCCATTAACAAATTTGGCTGCGGCACTACGGTTGTTAAAACGAGCTATATGCAGGTGCAGGAGCCGCGGGTAGATTTCGTGATGAGCGCCAATAGCGGCTGTATTCCTTTTTCCATTGGTTTTACATCCCAGGTATCGAGCGTAGACCCCGTAGTAAAGTACAGCTGGGATTTTGGGGACGGTACCACTGCCACTAACATCACTGTACCATCCCATTACTACTCTAAAGAGGGTGACTATACGATAACGCTGGAAATAGAAACCAAGAGCGGCTGTAAAGTGAGCGCATCGCATGCTATTGAAGCCGGTGATACCGTAAAGGTGGATTTTGATGTGGACCATTACAAGGGCTGCCAGTCAGATATTTTTAACTTCACCAATAAATCCGTACCCGCAGGTACAGAGTGGCTGTGGAACTTTCCGCAGGATAACAGTGGCGCCACCGGGCAAAACCCTTCACACCAGTTTAATGAGATAGGCTTTCATGATGTTATCCTGACGGTGATAAACAATGGTTGTTATAATATCCTTACCAAAAGACTGCTCATTGAAATTAATCCGCCGGCGGCACGTTTCAGCGTATTGCCCGACTGTATCAACAAATATGACCGGCAGTTCTATGATGCATCTGACTTTGGCAACAGTGTTACCAAAACCTGGCTATGGGATTTTGGAGACGGTACTACCTCAACCGACCAATCGCCCAAACATACCTATGCGAAGACAGGCACTTACACGGTAAAATTAACTGTGGGCAACGGCAGCTGTACCAGCAACCTATCGCAGATCATTCACATTATTGACGAAAGACCGGTTATAAAGGCAGACACCAACAGTATTTGTAACGGTGATTCCATCACCTTCCGCATTACCAATTCCCTGCATTATAACATGATCAATTCTTACACCTGGAATTGGGGTGATGGTAGCTTTACCACTATTAATGCAGCAAATTTTGATTCAACCGCTGTGTACACGCATACCTACACTACACCCGGTACTTATACAGTGCGCTTAAACCTGGTAGATATAAACGGCTGTCCGCAACAGTCTAACAGCCTGCAGGTAGTGGTGAATGGTGTAAATGCAGATTTTACCTATACCGGCACCTGTAAAGAAAAGCCGTTCACATTTACCGATACCTCCACACCAACCTCGCCAGGTACTACCCTAAGCACCTGGACCTGGAATTTTGGCGATGGCAGCGGCAACATTACACAAACACAAAAGCCGGTTGCATTTTCCCACGCTTTTGGCAGCATGTCCACCTTCCCGGTTACACTCACCGTAACGGACAAAATGGGCTGTAAAGGCGCCATTACCAAACCGGTATCTGTAAACGTAGTAGCTACTAACATTGTAGTACCGGGGCAGGAAGCCTGTTTACAGAAAGACTTCCAATTTTCCAGCAACAGCAGCGGCCAGTCGCTTACCTATGCCTGGAGCTTTGGAGATGGCGGCACCAGCACACAAGCCACCCCGCTTTATGTATATACTAAAGCCGGCGTATATACGATCAAGCTGGAAATCACAGATATTGACGGTTGTAAGGCCAGCCAGGAAGCGCTGAACTTTATTACGGTGCGCAATCCACAGGCAGCATTTGACTTTCCTGCTAACCTGGCGCCCTGTCCGCCGGTACTGGTACCTTTTACCAACAACTCATCAGACTACGATCATATAGCCTGGCAGTTCGGCGATGGCAGCACCTCGCCGGAAGTATCGCCGGGCCATGCCTACAGCCGCCCCGGTGATTATACTGTAGCGCTGAGGGTGTATACGGATGGCGGCTGCTCCAGCACGGTGTCCAAAAGCCTGACCATCCAGGGACCAGACGGCAGCCAGTCTGCCACGCCCACTACCGGTTGTATGCCGCTGAAAATTGAAATGACGGCTAAAAGCAGCAATGCCATAAAATACATCTGGGACTTTGACGATGGGCATGTGATCACCACTGCCACGCCAACTACCAGTTACGAATACACGAAAGAGGGCATTTACCACCCGCGCGTAATACTGGAAGATGCCAAAGGCTGCCAGGTGCCGGCTTTGGGCAATGACCAGATAGTGGCCGATAAGGTAACACCCCGCTTTACCATGGATGCTACGCAGGCCTGCGATGGCGGTTATGTATACTTTAAGGATAACAGCTTAAGCGTAACGCAAGACCAGCTGAGCTTACCTATGACCTACCAGTGGGACTTTGGTATTGCCGGCCGTACGGACGATGTATCTACCGACGCCAATCCACGCTTTTTATATGACCAGGTAGGCACCTATCCGGTAAAATTGCTGGTAACCACCGCTTACGGCTGTACAGGTGAAGTAACCTTACCTACCGTAGTAGAACCTAAACCACTGGCAGAAATAACGCCCATTGACCCGGTATGTGTAGGCACCTCTGTAAGGCTGCAGGGCACCGATACCAAACAATTGCCCGGCACCAAATGGGTATGGCTGGTAACGCCGGATAACACGGTGTTTGAAACAGCTAACCCACCGCGTGTAACCTTAAATACACCAGGTAATAACCAGGTATTACTAACTATCAGCAATGGTAACGGCACCTGCCCGGATACCGCCGGCACTACGGTGCTGGTATCGCCCCTGCCTGACCTGAACCCCATGCCAAAACAGGCTAATATTTGTCTGGGACAATCACTGGAGCTGCGCTCCAATGTATCGCCGGACGCAGATATTACCTGGACGGATTACCAGATCTCTGATGCGCGCAGCCCTAACCCAACCATACAACCTTTACATGATACTACTTATCACGTGATGGCAGTGAACAGCACCGGCTGCAGCCGGGAGGCAGATATAGCCGTAACCGTTAGCCAGCCGCATAAAGTAAATGCAGCGGATGCCGCTATTTGCAGTGGCAGCCAGGTGCAGCTGCATGTAAGCGGGGCGCCCCATTATAAATGGATCCCAACCACCGGCTTAAATAAAGCAGATATACCGGATCCCGTAGCCCGCCCAACTGTTACCACCACTTACCAGGTAATAGGTTTGGGGGATGATGCCTGTTTTACAGACACCGCCCTTGTTACGGTTACCGTTAACCAGGCGCCCACCATTAACGCGGGCCCTGACCAGGTGGTGCCCGTAGGCTCTGAGCTGCGCCTGCAGCTGCAGGCCAGCCCGGATGTAACCAAGGTGGAATGGAGGGCGGATCCTACCCTGAGCTGCACGGATTGTATGGCCCCGCTGGCAACGCCCAAACAGTCAGTTACCTACCATGTAATTGCCACTAACCAGTATAGCTGCGTGGATATAGATGAGGTGAATGTGAAGGTGGTATGCAGCGGCAGCAACATATTTGTGCCTAACACCTTCACCCCTAACGGGGATGGGCAGAATGATGTCTTCTACATCCGCGGACGGGGTGTAAAATCCATCAAGGTGCTTCGCATATTTAACCGCTGGGGAGAGGTGGTATTTGAACGTTCCGACCTGAATACGGATGATGCAGCGGGTGGCTGGGATGGCCGTTCCCGAGGCATTCCGCTTAACCCGGATGTGTTTATTTACTATGCGGAAATGATCTGCGATACCAATGAAAGCTTTGTGCTGAAAGGTAATGTAACCTTACTGAGGTAGCACTAAGCTACCCGGATATACAGCCGCAGGCTGCAGGCAGCTTACCTATAACAGGGGGCTGTTTGCAGCCTGCTGCTTTTTAGGCCGGTCAATGCCCTTGCTTAACCCATTAAGAGACAATGCCCAACGTACGGCGCTAATAGTTATTGTATATAATATATTATTTTTAGTTAATTTGTGGTTAATTATACGGCCATTAACTATACCTATGAAAAGCCCAGCGCCTACATTCTTAACGGCCTTTCTGCCGTTTGCACTGTTATTTACAGGGCTACTGTACAGCAACAAGGTAAGCGGCCAGCAGGCAAATTTTACCTATACGGCATCGCCGGGCCTGTGCGCGCCTACCACCCTCACTTTTACCAATACCAGCACCGGTTACGCTTTAGCTTACGATTGGGACCTGGGAGATGGCTCCACCTCGCATGTGGCATCGCCCCAGAACATTTACGCCCAGCCGGGTACCTACCGGGTATCCCTGACCGTACACTATGCCAATGGTAACAGCCAGTATTATAAGGATATTACCATACAACCATCGCCCATAGTGGATTTTAGCGTGAATACCACTACCAGCTGTAAGCCCTTTACGGCCACCTTTACCGACCATACGATAGATGGGTTTGTGCGCACCTGGGATTTTGGAGATGGCACTGCGCCTTTAACCACTAACAGCACTACGGCAACACATGCCTACACGAAAGCGGGCCAGTTTAATGTAACGCTGAGCGTTACTAACTCTGCCGCCTGTACGCAAACGCTTACCAAACCTGCTTTAATAAATATAGCCATTCCGGTTATTAATATCAGCGGCACCAGCCTTAGTGGGTGCGCACCGCTGAATGCCGCGCTGGCAGCCAATGTTACCACCATCAATAACGATCCTGTAACCCAATATACCTGGGCTTTGGGAGACGGCACTACACAAACTACCGCCACCAACAGTACTACCCATAACTACACGGGTGTGAGCGCCTATAATGTAACGGTTACCGCTACCACCCAGCAGGGCTGCAGCGCTTCCGCTACTGCGGGCAACCTGGTACGTACCGGCACGCCGCCTTCCAATGTTAGCTTTACCGCTACACCGGGTACCGCCTGTGCAGGATCGCCCATACGTTTGCTGGCCACTGCCACTAATGCCGACAGCTATAGCTGGGATTTTGGCGACGGCACCACACAGGAAGGGCCCCAGAACGATATTACACACGGCTTTAAGGCCAATGGCGCCATACAGGTACAAATGAAAGCAGGCCGCAATGGCTGTTATGCAGGCAGCGTACCGGTAACCGTGCAGATCACAGGCCCTGCAGCCAGATTCACCTTTGCCCGCTCCTGTACCGACCGCAAAGCATTTACCTTTACCAATACCTCCAGCACTACTGCCGGTGTTACCTATGAGTGGGATTTTGGCGATGGCAGCGCGCTGGAATATACCCGGGATGCCACGCATATCTATAGCCAGAACGGGGATTACACCGTGCGCTTAACCGTACGCGAAACCGCCGGCACCTGCACCAGCAGCGAGTTTCAGACAGTATCCTGCTTCCAGGCTGATTTCAGTACCGGCATCAGCAGCATATGCCGGGGCAGCCGTATTGGCTATGGTGTGCTGCATGTACCCTCGCAACAGGTGCACCACTATGCCTGGCGCTTTGGCGATAATACCCGGCTGGATACTACTGCCGTGGATATTTATAAAACCTATGAGCAAAGCGGCATGTTTACGGATACACTCATTATTTTTTATAAAGACCCTGCCGTGTATTGTAATGATACGGTGGTGAAACCGCAGCATATAACCATTATTGCACCCCAGGCAGATTTTATAATTGGCAAGGCCTGCGTGGGCCAGCCGGTTACGTTTACAGATGCTTCCCGGCCCTGGCCCAATATTCCTTTAACCAACTGGCGATGGTCATTAGGTAATGGTATGACGGCCAGCACAAAAGTGCCGCCAACCCCTACCTACTCTCCTGCAGGTACAGTGGCTATTACGCTGGTAATAACGGATGCGCGCAACTGTATTGATTCCTTTACGCAGCAGCTTACGGTAGACCCTACCCCTACGCTGAGCATGGCATCCCACCAGTACAAGATCTGCGAAGGCAATAGCATTACGCTCAATGCACAATCAAATGGTACGGTGTTATGGAGCCCTAACGATCACCTGAGCTGCGTGGGCTGCGCCAGCACCGTTGCCGACCCGGTAACTGATACCAAATACTTTGCAACGGCCAGCAATGCCTTTGCCTGTTTTGTAACAGATTCCGTAGCCGTTAAGGTGGTGCCGCAGGTGCAGCTCACGGTATCGTCCGACACGGTGCTGTGTAAAGGTGCAGCTGCACAGCTAAGAGCTGCCGGCGCTGCAACCTATAGCTGGGCGCCCGCTACGGGCCTCACTTCGGCCCATGTGGCTAACCCTATCAGCACGCCGGAGCAGGATGTTACCTATACCGTTACCGGCACCAATGATGCTGCCTGCCCTGGCCAAACACAGCAGGTAAGCATACAGGTAAAACCTTTGCCCACGGTAAATGCAGGCCCCGACCAAACCGTGACCGTAGGCACCCGCATTACGCTGGCTGCTACCGGCAGCGCGGATGTGGTAAGCTGGCAATGGACACCTGCCGAAAATATAGACTGCGCCACCTGTGCCACTACACTGGCAGATGTACGTAAACCCGGCAGCTACAGTGTTAAAGGCACCAATGCAGACGGCTGCTCCAATAGTGATCTGGTAGACATTCATCTGGTATGTGACCAAAATGTGGTATACATTCCCAGCGCCTTCAGTCCCAATGGTGACGGGGAGAATGATATTTTTTATCCTCGCGGAAAAGGCATTAACTTTATTAAATCTTTCCGCATTTTTAACCGCTGGGGACAAGAGGTATTCAAGAGGGAAAATATAGCCATAGACGACATCAGCTCCGGATGGAACGGAACCTATAAAAACCAGCCGCAGGCGGCCGATGTGTATATTTATTTCATAGAGGCCCGCTGCGACAATAATGAAAATTTTTCGCTGAAAGGAAATGTGACATTACTGAGATAACCGAACCGATAATATACCTAAATACATTCCTATGAATAGACTGTTACGCAGTGTGCTGCTAATGGTTGTAACCGGTACCTATGCTACGCAAACCGTAACTGCGCAGGATATACATTTGTCACAATTTTACGAAACGCCCATATTACGCAACCCTGCGCTCATTGGTATTTTCAATGGTGATATACGTGTGCAGGCGGTGTACCGCAACCAGTGGAACAGTGTAACGGTTCCTTACCAGACCGGTACATTCAGCGGGGAAATGAAGTTTCCCGTAGGGATGAGCAATAACTTTGTAACAGCAGGCCTGCAGCTATCGTACGACCGGGCCGGCACCTCCCGCCTGCAATCCGTACAGGTATTGCCGGCGCTGAACTTTCATAAATCCCTGAGCGCGGATAAAAGCAGCTTCCTGTCCCTGGGTATTATGGGCGGCCTGGTGCAGCGGCAGTTTGATCCCACCCATCTTACTTTCAATAACCAGTATACGAACGGGCGTTTTGATCCCTATGCCCCTACGGGGGAGGATGGGCGGCTGGCCTTACGCGGTTACTCTTACCTGGATGCCGGCATAGGACTGAGCTATAACAGCACCATCGGGGAAAACACAAGCTATTTTATAGGGGGAGCTGCATATCATCTGAACCGGCCCAAAGTATCGTTTTACAAGGATCCGGGTGTGGAACTGGATATGAAGTTCACCTTTAACGCGGGCATTACGGTACCGGTATCTGAAAACGTAAAGATAATAGGCCAGTATAACCAGCTGCACCAGGGCACTTACAGTGAGTATATCGGCGGGGCGCTGGTGGGTTATGGCCTGCTGGACCAGGGCCTGGAATCTGACCGGGGTATTTACGGCGGTTTGTTCCTGCGCTGGAACGATGCTATTGTGCCCACCATGAAACTGGATATGGGCAGCTGGGAAGTAGGTATGAGCTATGATGCCAATATATCCAGCCTGCGCACTGCCAGCCAAACCTTTGGCGGTTTTGAAATATCGCTGGTGTTCAAGGACTTCCTGAACAGCCGGAACAGTACGCTGGAAATGACGAACTGCCCGCATTTTTAATAAAACCAGTGAGTTTGGATTAATAACACTTTCATGTAATTTTACGGCCTTATTAATCTTTAACCACTAACAACTTTTAATATGAGCGTAACAGTAGGCAGTAAAGCACCGGCATTTACATTAACGGATACTGAAAAGAAGAAGGTATCCCTGGAAGATTTTAAGGGCCAGAACCTGGTGATCCTGTTCTTTCCCATGGCATTTACCAGCGTTTGTACGGCAGAGCTGTGCTCTGTACGGGACACCCTGAGCGTGTATAACGGCCTGAACACTGCTGTGGTAGGCATTTCGGTAGATTCTCCCTTTACGCTGGGTAAATTTAAGGCAGATCAGCAGCTGAACTTTCCCCTGCTGTCTGACTTTAACAAGGAAGCCTCCCAGGCATATGGCGCCTTTTATGAAACTTTTGTGCTGGACCTGAAAGGCGTATCCAAAAGAGCGGCTTTTGTGGTGGATAAGGAGGGTACCCTGCGTTATGCGGAAGTGCTGGAAAGCGCCGGCGACCAGCCCAATTTTGATGCTATTAAACAGACTTTGAGCACCTTACAATAAAATGGCTGGTAAAGCGTTAAATTTTTCAAAAAAGCAACGGCAGGCCAACTGAATTGGCCTGCCGTTTGTTATATTTACATAGGTAATGAACCGAAATTAAAATCTCAAATATTTAAAAAAATCCTTATTTTTATACTAATTATGTGGAAAACCTCTACTCTCTTTTTTACTTTAATACTTTGTTTCCACTGCCTTACCGGCAGCGCGCAAACGCCTAAAACTCTCCCTGCTACGGAGAACGAGGGGGTTGTGAAGATCGTTAAGCTATACCCTAATCCGGCCTCCAGCAGGATTAATTTTGAAATTCAACAGCATAATAACGATAAGGTATATGATCTTATTGTATACAACTTCCTGGGTAAGAAAATGGACCAGCTGAAGAACGTGAATGGCCGTACTTCTATGGACCTGGGTTCTTATTACAGCGGGTTATATATTTTCCAGCTCCGTGACCGGGATGGGAACCTGATTGAATCAGGGAAGTTCAATGTAGTGAAATAATGACCGTGCAAAATGTAAAATGATAAATGTAAAATATCAAATGTAAAAGTTTGAAGCCCTGTATCCGATGAAACCAACGCCCCTACACTTTATCATTTAAAATTTGAAATTTTACATTTTACATTCTTTCTCTTCCTTCTTTAAGAAACCTCTACAATCAGAAATTTCAGGTAGGTAGTATTTTCAATATTCCATAAAATGGGATGGTCCTGTGCTTGTGTCTGGAAAGTAACCTGGCGCAGCTTTTTCCTGGCATCCTTAGCTGCCATGTCAATGATCTCCAGGAACATAGAAGGTGGCACCAGGTTGGTACAGGAGGCTGTAACCAGGAACCCGCCGGGTTTCAGCAGCTTCATGCCCCGCAGGTTGATCTCCTTATAACCGGTAATGGCCTTCTGGATATTTTCCCGGCTTTTGGTAAAGGCCGGCGGATCCAGGATCACTACATCAAACTGCTTGTCTTCCCGGGTCCATTGTTTCAGCACATCAAAGGCATTTACCGCCTGGAACTGGCAGATGTGGTCCAGGTTATTCAGCTGGGCATTGCGGCGGGCGGTGTTTACCGCATGTTCGGAAATGTCCAGTCCCAGCACACTTTTAGCACCGTAATAGCCGGCATGGCAGGAGAAGGTGCCGGTATAACAGAAAGCTTCCAGCACATCTGCTCCTTTTGCAATATGCTGAATGGCGCGGCGGTTATCCTGCTGATCCAGGAAATAGCCTGTTTTCTGGCCATTTACAATATCTACATGAAACTTTAAGCCGTTCTCGTTAATGATAATGTTAGTATCAAAAGGTGCGCTCAGGAAGCCTTTTTGCTGGGGCAAACCTTCCAGCTCCCGCACGGGCACATCGTTGCGCTCATAAATGCCTTTGGGCTTAAAAATGCTGTTAAGGGCATCCACAATAGCGCCTTTCCAGCGGTCCATACCCAGGGCCAGGGTTTGCAGCACAAAATAATCGTTGAACTTATCAATGATCAGGGCGGGCATTTCATCGGCCTCCCCAAAAATGAGGCGGCAATTCTCCACATAACCCAGCTTTTGGCGGTACTCCCAGGCCTTTTGCAGGCGGCGGTGAAAGAAAGCGGCATCTACCGTTTCGTTCTTGTCGCGGGTAAGGATGCGCACCAGGATCTGGGATTGGGGATTGATGTAGCCCCGGCCTACAAAAAAGCCCTGGTGGGTGAATACATCTACGATATCGCCGGCATTCACGGCGCCATCGATCTGTGCTACTTCGTTGCCAAATACCCAGGGATGGCCCTGCAGTACGCGGTTCTGGATCTTTTTCTTTAAGAAAACCTTGGTCATTGTACGTTTAAAAGGTCTGCAAAGGTACAGGGATTTTAGATTTCAGATCTACGATTTTAGATTTTGGGGAAAGTGATCGTAAATCGGCTGTGCCAAATTGTCCGCGATTGCACGTTGGCAAAATAATTGTCCGGTATAACTTTGCAGATTAAAGGCAAATAATTTTACCATCATGACAGAAAAAGAAAAAGATATGCAGACAGAGAGTCAGCAGGCGGAAAACGTAAACCAGCAGGTGGATACGGAGAACGTAAGCGCTGAAGAAGCTGCGCTGGATAAAAAACAGCAGGAGCTGAATGAAATGCGGGATAAATATCTGCGTTTGGTGGCAGAATTCGATAATTTTAAGAAAAGGAATGCCAAAGAACGTATAGAGCTGATGCAAACCGCCAATAAAGAGGTGATCAATGCACTGCTGCCCGTGCTGGACGATGCGGACCGGGCTGCAAAACAGCTGGAAACTTCCCAGGATATCAATATCGTTAAGGACGGCGTAACGCTGGTGTTTAATAAACTGAGATCTACCCTGCAATCCAAAGGACTGAAGGCAATGGAAAGCATGCACACAGAGTTTAATGCAGACCTGCATGAGGCCATTACAGAGATCCCTGCCCCCAATGAAGAGCTGAAAGGAAAAGTAATGGATGAGCTGGAAAAAGGCTATTACCTGAATGACAAATTAATCCGTCATGCAAGGGTGGTAGTAGGAAAATAATGAATGACGATATGGCATAACCCTATACCGGTGTGCCTTCATCATAATTACAGGAAATACGCTACAACAAACCATGCCGGGTAATAAACCCGGCTTTAAGCGATAAAGCATGTCTACCAAGCGAGATTATTACGAAATACTAACGGTGGCCAAAACAGCTTCCCAGGATGAGATCAAGAAAGCATACCGCAAGGTAGCAATGCAGTTCCATCCTGACCGTAACCCAAATAACAAGGAAGCGGAAGAAAAATTCAAGGAGGCGGCAGAGGCCTATGAAGTGCTGAGCGACCCGGACAAACGTGCGCAATATGACCGTTTTGGCCACTCCATGGGTGGCAACCGTGGCGGTTATGGCGGCGGTGGAATGAACATGGATGATATTTTCTCCAACTTCGGGGACATTTTCGGGGAAGATATTTTTGGCAGCTTCTTTGGCGGCAACCGCGGTGGTGGCGGTGGCGGCCGTCGCAGCAGGGGCACCCGCGGCTCTAACCTGCGTGTAAAGATCCGCCTTACCTACGAGGAGATCGCCAAAGGCGCCAACAAGAAAATAAAGGTTAAAAAACACGTACCCTGCTCCCACTGTAACGGGCTGGGTGCAAAAGATAAAAACGCATTTCAGACCTGTAATACCTGCGGCGGATCCGGCCAGGTAAGAAGGGTAACCCAAACCTTCCTGGGACAAATGCAAACGGTAACCACCTGCCCTACCTGCCAGGGTGAAGGCCAGATCATTACCAGCAAATGCGGCCATTGTAAAGGCGAAGGCCGTATGTACGGTGAGGAAATGGTGAGCATTGATATACCAGCCGGCGTAGGCGAAGGCATGCAGCTAAGCATGAGCGGTAAAGGTAATGCAGGTGAAAGAGGCGGCGCCCCCGGCGACCTGCTGATACTGATAGAGGAAGAACCACATCCTGAACTGCACCGGGATGGATTGAACATCGCTTTTGACCTGCACATCTCTTTCCCGGATGCTGTATTCGGCACCCAGGTAGAAGTGCCTACCATTGACGGCAAAGCGAAAATTAAGATACCACCGGGCACACAAAGCGGCAAGATCTTCCGCCTGAAAGGCAAAGGCTTCCCTTCTGTGAACTCTTACGATAAAGGCGACCAGCTGATACATGTAAATGTATGGACGCCGCAAAACCTTACGGCAGAAGAAAAGGCGGTGCTGGAAAAATTACAGAGCGCCGATAACTTCCAGCCTAATCCTGAAAAATCTGAGAAAGGATTTTTTGAGAAGGTGAGGGATATTTTCAGTTAATTACGAATGGTTCAATTACGAATTACGAATGGATTAGTGAGGAGAGGAAATATATTTTTAAGCAGTGGCTGTGTCAGGTTTTGATGCAGCCGCTTTTTTTTGGGGATCTATTTGTGGTGGTGTTGGGCACTGGGATGGTAATAAGGGCATTGTTTAAATATGTTCAATGCAGCCCTATGAAGCTGATCGCCTGTATTTATTGTACCTGCTGACTTTCAAAATTGAACTATGCTGTGGACCATGGGACTGCGGACCGTGGACTGATCACTATTTTAACTAATTTGCGCCCCTATGACGGATGCTTCTAAATTCACGATGTTCGAAAACCGGCTGGTAAAGGTTTTCCGCCACCTGCAAAAAACAGCCCGGCGGCAAAACATTACCTGCTACCGCGTGTATGATGATGATATACCGGAATTCCCCTTCAGCATTGAGATCTACGAGGAATATGTATATGTGGCGGAATACCATCGCAAACATAACATGGAGGAGGAAGCGCATGAACAATGGTTAGATGATTGCATGGAGGTGGTAGCCAAAGTGTTGCAAATGCCGCTTGAAAATATTTTCATTAAACAGCGGCAGCGTAAAGAGAACCGCCAAAGCCAGTACGAAAAACTTTCTTTTGAAAAACATGAGTTCACTGTGCACGAAGCCGGCCTTAATTTTAAGGTGAACTTAAGCGATTACCTGGATACCGGCCTTTTCCTGGATCACCGTATTACCCGCGGTATGGTACGTGCCGAAGCGCAGGATAAACAGGTGCTGAACCTGTTCTGCTATACCGGCTCCTTTTCCGTGTATGCCGCTGCCGGCGGGGCCCGCAGCGTTACATCGGTAGACCTTTCCAAAACTTACCTGGCCTGGGCAGAGGATAATATGCGCCTCAATAATTTTGATATGCAGGCCCACCACTTTGTACATGCAGATGTATTGCAATACCTGGATACCCTAACACCCAATAGCTTTGACCTGGTGGTGGTAGACCCTCCTACTTTCTCCAACAGCAAGCGTATGAAAGATTTCCTGGATATACAGCGTGACCATGTATCGCTGCTGAATAAGGTATTGGCAGCTACCAAGCCTGGCGGCATTGTATATTTCAGCAATAACTACCGGCGCTTTGTGCTGGAGCAGGAGCAGATACAGGCCAACAGTATCAAGGATATTACCTCGCAAACATTGCCGTTTGATTTTCAGCAGAAGATGATCCGGAAATGTTATAAGATAGTGAAGTGATTAACAACGGATTAAGACTTTTCTTTTTATAAATCATTTAGTATAGCGGAGCCGGACAATGATTGTCCGGCTTTTTTATTTCTTAACCCATGAAGGTAAATAATTGTTTACTTTTTTTTTGAAGAGGATAGTAAATAATTGTTTACCTTTGAAATTATTGGAAGATGAAATGTTCCGAGCTGCTAAGGATCTTAAAAAGAGAAGGATGGAGCGTGTACAGAACAGGAAAAGGAAGTCATAAAATATTAATTCACCCGGAAAAGACAGGCATTGAAATTGTTTTTCCGGATCATGGATCAGCTGAAATAGCCAAAGGGTTGGCATTTAAAATACTGAAACAGGCGGGGCTTCAATAATTCCACGACAAGCATTTAATTATGAAGAAGATTGTATTTGTGGTAGAAAAAACGTCTACCGGTTTCTCTGCCTATGCAGATGATTTTGAGAAAACCCCGGTAGGCACTACCGGTAAAGATATGGCTGCTTTAAGGCGCAATATTCTGGATGCCTTAAACCTGTATCGTAATCACAAAGGGTTAAAACCCTTATCTGATGCAGATATTACTATTATGCTGGACCTGCAGCAATTTTTTGAATATTATAAAGAGATCAATGCCAAATCACTTTCACAGCGCATTGGTATGAACCAAACATTATTATCGCAATACATTAACGGCATTAAAAAACCATCTGCCAAACAAACGCATAAAATACTGGAAGGGGTAAGGGCATTAGGCCGCGAGCTAATACAATTAGAATTTGCTTAAGCTATTTCAGATTCCCCGTTTTCTTCAGCTCTTTTACCAGCTTTAAAAACTCCTTACGGTAACCACCGTTATCAGCGCCCAGTGATCTTTTAGCAATGCTTAGCACCATGCTGGTGCTGCCATCGCCCCGGTAACTGGATTTACGGAGCAGTAAGCCCAGCAAAGCTACTGAGCTCGCAAAACGGAAATCGGCAGAGGCATCTTCAAAGCTGGTGTATTTACCATCAATATCATGCTGCATAGTAATGGTATTACTATCCGCAGGCTCGCGGTACCAGAGCTTTACCTGGCCCAGCGCACTATCGGCCGGTAAGGTATCACGCGGAATAATTTCATACAGCGCTACGGCGCAATGCCCCGCGCCAATAATACCACCGGCAATATTCTCATCCTCACCGGAATTATCTTCAAGCACTTTATTCTCATAACCAATCAGGCGGTAAGCCTTTACTACTTCGGGATTAAACCATACCTGCGCACGGGCATCTTTTGCTACGGTGAAGAGGGTGCTGCCAAACTCACGGGCAAAGATCTTGTTGGCTTCTTCCAGGTTATCGATATAGGCAAAGTTCCCATTGCCTTTGCTGGAAAGGGCTTCCAGCTTACTATCCTTATAATCGCCCATACCAAAACCCAGGCAGGTAAGCAGTACACCGCTCTCCTTCTTCTGCGTAATGAGGTCTTCCATTTCCTGGTCGCTGGTTTGGCCTACGTTAAAGTCACCGTCTGTGGCCATGATCACGCGGTTATTACCATCCTTTATAAAATTCTCCACTGCTATCTGGTAAGCCATTTTAATGGCGGCTTCGCCGGCTGTGGCGCCACCGGCGCTGAGGTAATCAATCGCATTCAGGATCTTCTCTTTCTGTGTACCGGAAGTAGCGGGCAATATTACACCGGGTGTACCGGCATAGGCTACGATTGCTACACGGTCTTTAGGGCGCAGGTTATTTACCAGCACCCGGAAGGCGGCCTGCAGCAAAGGCAGCTTGTTCTGCTGCCCCATGGAACCCGATACATCTATGAGGAACACCAGGTTGCTGGCCGGCAGGCTGTTAATATCCACCTGTTTGGCGCGCACGGCAATCTGCAGCAGCTTATGTTTGGGTTCCCAGGGACATATTGCATAACTGGTATTAATAGCCAGCAGGCGATTGCTGTCCGGCAGGGGATAATCATAATGGAAGTAGTTCACCATTTCCTCAATGCGCACTGCATCTGCCGGTACCGGCTCTTTCAGGCGTATAAACCGCCGGATATTGCTGTATGCTGCACGGTCCACATCCAGCGCAAAGTTGGAGGAAGGATTTTTCATAGTGGCTACGAACTTGTTTTCGTAGATAGTGCCATACGTTTCATCAAAGAACGTACGGATGCCCATACCGATATTACCGTAATTTGGATTAGAGCTGTGTGAGGCGCGGGCTTTGGCCTTTGCTTTGGCCATAGCAATGTCACTCACGGCAGCAGCATTCTTATCGCGCGGGGTAAGGGCCACCAGCATGCGGCTGTACTTTTCAATAGCTATGGTGCGGCTGAAAAATTTGGGATGCTCAAATAAAAGCGTAGTTCCTCCCGGCGGTATTACAATACGGAAAAGGCCATATTTATTAGTGGCGACCTTCACTGTATCATTCATAACGCTCACGGTTACCCCGGGCAGGGGATTATGGGTAATGCTATCTTCAACGGCTCCCGTTACCCATGTTGTTTGTGCGCCCGCAGGTACAGCGGATAATATACAAAGCAAAGCAAGGAGCACTCGCATGTATTAAAATTAATAATTAAGAATGAATAATTAATAATTAAGGTGATAATGAGCGCAAAACATTCGTGTTACGCCGGGATCATTAATTATTCATTGTTAATTACTCATTGCTCTATGAGCTGGTAGATCTCGGGGAGGTTGCGCCCCAGGCCATCATAGTCCAGGCCATAGCCTAGCAGGAACTTGTTGGGAACGGAAAAGCCCAGGTAATCAATGTTTATGGGGTAGGTTAAGGCTTCCGGTTTGGTAAGCAGGGCGGCAATCAGCAGCTTTTTAGGCTGCTGGTGGTGCAGCTGGGGCAGGAACATGTTTAAGGTTTTGCCGGTATCCACAATATCTTCCAGGATCACTACGGTGCGGCCGTACAGGTCCTCATCCAGCCCAATGGAGGTTACCACATTGCCGGTGGATTTAGTGCCTTTATAGGATACCAGCTTAATAAAGGAGATCTCTGCCTCTATATCCAGGTATTTGAACACATCGGCCGCAAACATAAAAGAGCCGTTGAGAATGGCGATAAACAATGGTTTTTCGCCGGCCAGGTCTTTGCTGATCTGTGCAGCCATTTCCTTAATACGCAGCTGAAGCTCTTCTGCACCAATATAAGGCTGAAATTCTTTATCGTGCACCTTTATGACGGACATGTGGTTTGCGATTTTAGATTTACGATTTTAGATCTGTTGTTGCTTGACATTTTATTTGCCTACTACCAGGCGCTGGCCGATCTTGATATCGGTACCCTGCAGGTTGTTCCAGCGCTGCAGCTGGTCAATAGAAATGTTATAGCGTTTGGCTATGCCGTAGGCGGTTTCTTTAGGTTGTACATCGTGATACTGCATAATGCCTGTGCTGCGTGGCTGTGTGGCAGCCGGAGCGGGCGGAGGAGGAGGCGGTGTAGCGGCCGGCCCGGCCTGTGCAGGCGGTGTTTGGCTTTTGGGCATGGCCGGGGGCGCCTGGCTGCCGCCGGATGATGACATTTTCACATCGCCCATTTTCTTCAGGTCTTCTACCATTGCTACCGGTATGCCGCCACTTTGGGAAGTGGCTGCGGCGCCCTCTGTTTGGGCGGGCGCCTGGGAGGGCTGTGCCGCCTGGTTTTTGGCAATCTCTTTCTCTATATCGTTACCGGCTTTTTTTATGGAAAAGTCTTCCCCGGCATTTTCATCTCTAGGCTCATTCTTCGACAAACGGGGCGTAGCGCTGGCATAGCCATCCAGGGCCAGCCTGGTGCCTGCTGCGGGCTCCTGCCCTTCTTTCATTTTGTTACGCCTGCGCAGCCATTTCAGCTGAATACCTTCTGCCTGGGCTACATCGTGCATGGTTTCGCCCTGGGCTACGGTATGAAAATCGTTCTTACTTTTTTTGCCTTTCTTCTGCAGGTAAATGTATGTGTCGTTTGGCAGGGGCACATCCTCTGAAAGATCATTGTATTGCAGCAAACGGCTTAAACGTATATCGTAACGGTCTGCTATTTGTATCAGCGGCGTACCTGCGGGCAGGTACAATACTTTACGGTCGTTGATCTCAAACACTCCTGAAGGGCGTTTGATGACGGCAGCCGGCTGGGCCGGTGTATTGGCAGCTGTGGAAGGCTTGCCTGCAGCGGGTTCCGGACGGCTGGTATAAGTACCGTTATTGGTAGTATTATTGTTGGCGGGCCTGATATCAGACCTGGCTACGCCTAAACCTTCCTGCGTGTATTGCTCCAGGTTATAGTCTTCAATTATTTTGATCAGCTGCTGCGGATAAGTTCTGCTGGTAGCATAGCCTGCCTGTTTGAGCCCATAGGCCCAGGATTTATAATCGTCCTGGCTAAACTGGAACAGGAATGCATAGCGGGGATTATTTTTCAGGAAGGCGGAATGATCGCGGTAAGAATCGGCAGCAGAGTTGTACTTGCGGAAACATTCCTGGCGGGCATCATCATCATAATTTACGGTAGCGCCCACCCAGTTGTTCTTACACTTAATACCGAAGTGATTGTTGGAGTTGAGCACCAGCCAGCCGTTGCCGCTCTGGGTTTCCAGGATGCCCTGGGCCAGCTTAATAGCGGCGGGTATGCCGGAGGTGTGCATTTCATCAATGGCAATGTCCTTGTACGTAGCAATATACTGCTCCGTTGTCATGGTTTGCGCTTTCAACACAGGCATGCAGCCGATAAGAAAACTAACCACTAACCAAAATTTTCTTACTTGCATGAAGAGGAGTTTAATGGGAAATTATTTTTAAAATGTGCTAATATGCTGATGTGCTAATGTGCTGGTTTTATTCTTTAAAGCATATACCGGCACATTAGCATATTAGCACATCAACACATTATTTAATTTTTCTGATCATCAGCAAACCATCCCGGATGGTGAGCAGCACCTGTTCTGCGCGGGCATCGGCTTTTACTTTTTCGCAAAAGGCGATCATGGCTTTGGCGTTGGCGCTTTGCTGGCTTTCGTTCTGCAGCACTTCACCATGGTAAAGCACATTATCGGCCAGTATAAAACCACCGGGCCGCAGCTGTTCCCATACCAGGTCCAGGTAGTTGGCATATCCCTGCTTATCTGCATCTATAAATACCAGGTCAAATGTTTCCTGTAATTGCGGGATAATGTCGGCGGCTTTTCCTATTCGTAACCGGATCTTATTTTCCAGTCCTGCTTCTCTAAAATAACGTCTGCACAATTCCTCTCTTTCTTCGTTAATGTCCAGTGTGTATAACAGGCCGTCTGCGGTGAGGCCCTGTGCCAGGCATATGGCAGAATAACCGGTGTAGGTGCCTATTTCCAGTATGCGGCGCGGCTGTACCATGTGGCTTACCATAGACAGGTATTGCCCCTGCAGATGCCCGCTCAGCATGTGCGGCTGCTCCACTTTCAGGTATGTTTCGCGGTGAAGGCGGTGCAGCACGTCATTTTCCGGGCTGGTGTAATTTTCCGCAAATGCATTCACTGCTGCAGGTATAACGTCCATAAGCTGGAAAAAATTTCTGCAAACCTACGGAAATTTGTTGGCAGTTGCCAGTTGCCAGTGAGCGAGTCTGATTGCATATTGCTATACAGTTAGCAGCTGATAAGCCATCCCCCAACTGCCAACTGCCCACTGCTGACTGCCAACTAAAAATTAGGTCTTAATTTATTGGTTGTGTAGAATACACGGAAATACTCCACCACTTCATCGGCGGTATCAAAAAGCTTCAGCAGGCCCAGGTCTTCAGGACTGATGTTGCTTTCCTTTTCCATCATTACATTGCGGATCCATTCCAGCAGGCCGCTCCAGTACTCTTTGCCTACCAGCACCATGGGGGTTTCCGTCATTTTCTTTGTTTGGATAAGTGTGGCTACTTCAAAAAATTCGTCCATGGTACCAAAGCCACCGGGCATCATTACAAAGCCCTGGGCATATTTGGTGAACATTACTTTACGTACAAAGAAGTAATCGAAGTGCAGGTTTTTGTCGTAGTCTACATATTTATTGGGGAACTGTTCATGCGGCAGGGTAATGTTCACGCCTACAGATTTGCCTTTACCTTCCTGTGCGCCTTTGTTGGCGGCTTCCATTACGCCGGGGCCACCGCCGGAAATAATACCAAAGCCATCTTCTGCCAGGCGCCGGGCTATTTCCACGGTAAGGTCATAATATTTATTACCCGGTTTTGTACGTGCTGATCCGAATACTGATATACAGGGTCCCATTTTGGCCAGGGCTTCAAATCCTTCTACAAATTCGGCCATGATCTTGAATATTTGCCAGCTGGAATGGGCTTTGGTTTCTGTCCAATCTCGCTCTTTCAGATTTTTTAAAGTAGTGTTCATTGTTAGTGCTATATTGATTTAACAATATACAATTTAGGTATTTAACTATTAGATTTGGAAATTAGTTGCGTTTGCAGTCCATGGTCGATGGCCCATTGCCTACTACGTGCAGCGTGTGGTACGGGGAATGGCTTAGGCATTGGATGAAGGACCCGTAATTTATGTAAAAGGCCATGGACTATGGACCATCAACCATGGACTAAAAAATACACCTATGACTAAGAACATGGCAGTTTTTTGCGGATCCAGCCTGGGCATGCACCCCGCTTATGCACGGGAGGCTTCACGGCTGGGGTACTTGCTGGCGTCCCGCGACATTAACCTGGTATATGGCGGCGGAAAGGCCGGACTGATGGGCGTTATAGCCGACAGTGTGCTGGAGAACGGCGGCAAGGTGATCGGCGTAATACCTGAATTCCTGAACACACGGGAACGGAAACATGAAAACCTTACGCAGCAGATAGAGGTACAAACCATGCACCAGCGTAAAACTATCATGTATGAAATGAGCGACGCCGCCATTATATTACCGGGTGGTTTTGGTACGCTGGATGAGTTCTTCGAGATCATTACCTGGAACCAGCTAACATTGCATAGCAAAATGGTAGGGCTGCTGAACGTTGAAAATTTTTATGAGCACCTGTACCAGCATATGCTGCGTATGCGTGATGAAGCCTTTGCTCCTACCACACAAATAGAGCACCTGCGCATGGCGCCTACCGCAGAGGAGCTGCTGGCATTAATGGTATAACCGTTAAGGTGTGCCACAAAGGTGTGGTATGTGTAATAGTTTTTTAAGTTATTTTTAGCAGCATATAATTGGGGAACATTTAAACCATCAGCATGTCAGCCACCTTGTTATTCAGCTTAGTGATCGCTTATTTTTTAGTATTGCTGGCAGTTGCCTGGGTCACCAGCCGCAACTCCAACAACGATTCTTTTTTTATTGGTAACCGCAACAGTAACTGGATGCTGGTGGCCTTTGGAATGATCGGCACTTCGCTGAGCGGTGTTACGTTTGTGAGTGTGCCCGGTACGGTAGGTGGCAGTGGCTTTGCTTATATGCAGGTGGTGATCGGCTACTTCATCGGTTATTTTATTGTGGCGTTCATACTGCTGCCGTTATATTACCGGCTGCACCTGACCTCCATCTACCATTACCTGGAACAACGTTTCGGGATAGTGGCCTATAAAACAGGAGCTTTATTCTTTATTATTTCCCGCACGCTGGGCGCTACTGCCCGGTTGTACCTGGTAATAAATGTGCTGCAGCTGTTTATACTGGATAACCTGCATGTACCTTTCTGGGTTACTACGTTTGTGATATTGCTGATGATATTGTTATACACCTTTGAAGGAGGCGTAAAAACCATTGTGTTCACGGATACCCTGCAAACTACTTTTATGCTTTTAGGACTGGTAGTGTGTATTGTGTACATAACCCGCAGCCTGGGTTTTTCTTTTGGTGAAACTATGTCTGCCTTAAATGCCAAGGGGTATACGCGCATTTTTAACCCCGATGTGAACAGCGGCGGCTTCTGGCTGAAACAAATACTGGGTGGGGCTTTCATCACTGTAGGTATGACAGGGCTTGACCAGGAAATGATGCAAAAGAACATCAGCGTAAAAAACCTGGGCGATTCACAGAAAAATATGGTGAGCTTTAGCATTGTGCTGGTGCTGGTGAACTTTTTGTTCCTGCTGCTGGGCGGCCTGCTGTACCTGTTTGCAGAAAGTAAGCAGATCGGTATTAAGGGGGATGATCTTTTTCCTACTGTTGCATTGAGCTACCTGCCGCCGGTGATCTCTTTTGTATTTATTATTGGATTGATCTCCGCGCTGTTTCCCAGTGCAGACGGGGCTTTAACAGCACTTACCTCCTCTTTTTGTATTGACCTGCTGGGCCTTAAAAAACGGGATGACCTGGACGAAAAAGGCAAAACAAAAACCCGGCGTAGTGTGCACCTTACCTTTACGGTTGTGTTCTTTTTATGCGTGATGATCTTTAAATGGATCGATAATAAATCCATTATTGATATTATCCTGAAAATTGCCGGTTATACCTATGGCCCTTTGCTGGGGCTGTTTGCCTTTGGCATTTTCTCCAAACGGCCTGTAAAACAAGGCTATGCTGTGCTGATCGTTTGCCTGGCGGCGCCGGTGATCTGTTATATTCTCAGTGATAATGCGGCCCGCTGGTTCAATGGCTTCCAGATAGGGATTGAGCTGCTGATACTGAATGCGCTGATCACTATTGCGGGGCTTTGGATGATATCGAAGAAAAGCGAATTGGGATAAAAAAAGAGCAGGTAACTTGACAGAAACCTGCTGTACATTTAACACGTTATGAACGTGCAGCTCTTAACATGTAAGCGCTGCATTATCTTTCTTTATCTAAAGCCAGCAATTAGCTAAATTATTTATGGGTCAGGGATCAGAAAATCCGGTGTATTATGCGACCACTGCCTGTCTTGCTCCTTCTGGTACAGATACTTTTTGGCGTCCTTAGATGATCATAATGAGATAGCGGCAATGCAATTGACCTGCCTGATGCATAATAACGTGGTTTTAACAAAAATTACCACTAATGTTCCTTAAAACCTAATTTTTTATTAAAAAGTTTTGTTTTCCTGCCTTCAGGGGAACGGTGCTGTTATTCCACACAAAACGCCCGGAAAGGCCCGGCGGTAACGTAACCTCCGCTGCTACCCCGCTGCTGCCTGTTCGTTTAAGAGTTACCGTTATATTGCCCTGCGGATGCGGCATGGTGCCGGTTACCGCTGTAAGCTCGCCCATGGCGGGTTGTATCCTCACTGCAGCAAAGCCCGGCTTATCCGGCATAATGCCGCAGATGGTGGCCAGGAAATCGTAGTTAGGGCTGGCGCTCCATGCATGACAGTCGGAACGGGTAGGCTCCGGGTTTTCTGCAAAGGTGGTAAGCCCCATGTCCAGCATATCCCGCCAGGGTTTCAGCTGTGCGTAATACCGGTTGGCCATGCCTGCTTTTTTAAGGGCCAGGTTCAGGTAAAAACGATAATAAAAAGTAGCCTGGCTCAGGGTAGTGTCATCCAATACCCGCTGCAACACAGCCTGCTGCCTGCTTTCAGGTATAGCGCCTGCCAGTACGGCTATAATACCTGCATGCTGGCTGAATGTATTTTGCAGGGGCGTATTGGCCATTTCATTGCGGGAAGCATTGAAACAAAGCGCATAGGTACCTTTATTCAGTGTGGCGGCTAACTGGCTGTAGTGCTGCGCATCCGCCTGTTTGCCATAAGCGCTGAACAATGCGGCGGCCTGCTGTAAAGTGTAGGCATACTGCAGGGTAATGATGGCAGAATTACCGTCTGTAGCGCCATCCGGCGTACCGCCGGGGAATGCATTGTTCCAGTCTGTAAATCCCCACCATTGCATAGGGCCTAGCATGTTCTTTTGCTGATCGATATGTTTTTCATACCAGTCCAGCACCCCGCGTATGGCAGTGAAGTATTGTTGTATAAATGCATCATCCTTACGGTGCATCCAGTAATCATATACCATAGATACCCAGTACAGCGAAAAAGGCGGTATCACCTGCAGGCGGTTACTGGGATAGCGGCCCTGGGTAAGGCCTTCCGGCACACGGGAGCAATAAAAATCATGAATGGCCTTACGCATTAAACGGTCATCGCCGGTAACGTATAGTGAGATGAGGGATTGTATGCGGGTATCTCCTTCATACTGCAGCTGCTCGTAATACGGGCAGTCAAAATAAGTTTCACCGGCACATAAGCGGGCCGTGCGCCAGCCCACATCCCAGATGGCTTTCAGGGAAGTATCGTTGCTGCTAAAACTTGCTTTTTGTACAAAAGGATAACCGGTATAGCTGCCCTTAAGATCGTTTATAACAAGGGGTTCATTACCTGTGGTAATATCCAGCTGCAGGTAACGGTAGGTGCGGAACCACAGGGGCCGGAAGCTGCGCAGCTCCCCACCATCCGGTTCAAAAATGTCAAAGTTACCCATGATCTCCCGGCCTTCTACTTCATTACGGTTGCCTTTTTTATAGTTGGAGAACAGGGCTTCGGCATACGTCATTTTTACGGTGCTGCCGGCGCCTTTGCTTACCGTAAGCTCAGGATAGGCGGCGGTGTTAAAAGACTGATCCAGCAGGATGCTTACGGTTTTATTTGCGGGTATGGTAAGGGGCGCATTGCCACTAAGAAAATCATCATTTGCCGTGATGCCTTGTGCACGCCTTACTTTTTGCAGGCGCTGCGGTGTTTCCTCCATCAGCGGAATGCTGCGCGGCATCAGGGTCCACAGGTTATCTGAACCATACCCCGCAGGTTCCGGAGTGGTAACAGATACGGCCGCCGGCCAGTTATTATCATCATACTTTGGCTGCTCCCAGCTCCAGGGGTAATCGGCTGCCTTTACATGATCGCCAGGGCCTACTACCATATAGGAGTGCAGACGCCTGCCGTTATCTACCGAGCAGGGTGTATAGGCTTTATTGGTGTACACCTTCCAGGTGGTATTGGTATTCACCTCTTTTTCTGCTTCCGTATCGCCCTGTACTACCAGGCCGGTTTGGTTGGATACCTGCGCTACCGGTGCATATACGCCCATGTTCCAAACCAGCGCAGCCAGCACATTGCGGCCGGCCTGCAGGTAAGGGGCTATGTCTACTGTTTCAAAGTTCCAGTTATACAGGTCACCACGGGCAGGGCCGCTGCATATGGGCTGGCCGTTCACCCACAGGCGGTAACGGTTATCTGCAGAAATATGAATAATGTAACGGGATGGTTTGGCGCTGAGGTTAAGGGTTTTGCGGAAGTGATACACCCCGTAATCGCGCTGGGCTATGCCGGGTGCAGAGATCCATGAAGATGAGCGCCAGGAGCCTTTGAGCAGCTGCGGGTTCACGGGCAGGTCCTGCGCAAATACCTGCATGGAAAATAGTAACCATAAGGACAGGAGTACGAATGAACGCATACGTGGATGTGGAATTTACCAGTAAAATAAATAATGCTGATCAATTGTTATCCTATGGTGTCCTAGTTGGGAGTGGGCAGTGGGCAGTTAGCAGTGGGCAGTCATTGGAGCGAGTGAATAACGCGAAGTGGAAGGCCTTATGCTAAAAGTTTAATTCAAAGTTCCCTAGTTAGTTCAAAAAGCCGGCAATCAGCATAATCCATAAACCTTGGACTGCCAACTGCGGACTAGAGACTGCCAACTAATTCCTCTGCCAGGCCCAGGGCCAGTGTCATGCCGGCGCCGCCAAAACCGTTTACGATGGTAACATTCTTTTCCGCTTCCAGCACCAGGTTGGTTTGGCCGTTGGTAAGCTTGGGATAAATGCCATGCCAGCGCTCCTGTATGGTAAGGTCAGGGGCTTTCAGGAAGGTATGCATATAATCCAGGATCAGCTTATTAATGAATTCTTTATCAAAAGGTGCAAAGTCGGGACCGTATTCATGGGAATCGCCCAGGGTAAGCTCCCCGCCCCCGTTCTGTGATACCAGCACATGCACGCCCCATTGCAGGTATTCCGGCATTTGCTCCTGCACCCGTTGCCGTAAAGCGGCTAAAGTTTTGCAGGTATTAAAGGCGCTGTAATGCAGCAGGGTTAAACCAGCGCATAAAGCAGGCCCTAACTGCCAGCTGCCGGGCTGCGGTACGGTGCGCATCATCTGCAGCTTGCACTTTATAAGCGCTGTTTGTGCAAAGGCCTGCGGGTACAGGGTTTCAAAGTCGGCGCCACTGCATACAAATACACGGTTTACCTTCCACTGCTCATCTGCGGTTTGAATGTATGGCCAGCTAATACTGTTCACTGCTGTGTTAAAACGCAGGGTAACATTGAATTGCTGCTGCAGGTGTGCGGCTATCATGGCGCTGGCTTCGCGCGGGTTTACCGTCATTTCAGTGGGGCTGTACATGGCGCCTAACAGGCCCTCCATTTTTACCGCCTGGCTGCGGGCAGCTACCTGCGCAGGGGTTAGCAGCTCACAGTCATAACCGTTGGCGGGTGCTGCCTGCACAAACTCTTCCAGCACGTTCAGCTCATCTTTTGCATACACCAGGTGCAGGGAGCCGGTTTCATTACATTCCAGTCCTGTTGCGGCAGACAGCTCTTTCCAGATACGGCGGCTGGCCATAGCGCGGCGGTAATGCTCACCTGTTTGCTGGCCAATGGGCCATACTAAGCCGAAGTTGCGGATAGAGGCGCTTAACGCGCGGCTGTTACGCTCAAACAACACTACTTTATTGCCTTGCTTTGCCAGCTGATAAGCAACTGCCAAACCTGCTATACCTGCGCCTATAACGGCTACATCTGCCTGTTTCATAAATACTTTTTAATGTGCTGATGTGCTGGTGTTTGTTATCAGCACATTAACTAATTATTCCGAGGATCTCTTCCAGCCCGGCAATAAGGTGGGTGTGCGGCCCCTTTTCCAGCGCTTCTTTTGTATAGGCGCCGGTAGTAACGCCTATTACATATGGGCAACCGGCATTGGTACCTTCTTCCAGGTCGGAAATAGTATCGCCTATTTTAGCTACCTGCTGAATGCTTTGTATGCCCAGCTGTTCCATGGCCCGGTAGATCATATAAGGATATGGGCGGCCCTGGGCTACTTCATCACTGGTAACTACGGTATCTATAATGCCATTGTTTAGCCAGCCTACCCGTTCCAATATAATATTGGTGATGGCGCGGTCAAAACCGGTATCCAGGGCAATCTTAATACCGCGTTGCTTCAGGGCCTGGAACACTTTGCCGGCGCCGCTTTTTTCCCGTACGCTGGCATCCTGCCGGTAGTGCGCGCTCATTTGCTGTACAAAAAGGGTGTGCAGGCCATTTACAAAACCGGCGTCCCGGTGGCGGGTGTCCTGCTTTTGCTGTAGCAGGTAGCGGATGGCATAGGGTTTGGCGTAGCCCATTACCTCATTTACCTCCGGCAGCGATACCGGTACCCCGGCCTGTTGTTGTATCACGTGCTGTAATACCAATCCTACATTGGATTCATCGTGCAGGGTAGTACCTGCTATATCAAATACGGCTAATTGTAAATTCATGACAGTATGGTCAATAAGGTTACGGGTACAAAGGTATAAAAGCAGGCAATACAGAGTTTAGTATTTATAAACAATTAACAATAGGTTTAAAATGGGGGCGAAGGGCAAGAAAGGAGATGGGGAGATGGGGCTTGATGATTAAGGGGTAAGGTTATGGATTGAGGGCTGACATGAAGATGGAATTAAAACAAAACAGATACTAAAAAACTAAGGCGTGCAAAGCAAACGGTCATATGTTCACCCGGCACGCCTTAGCTGCTATATATAACTAAGCTTACAATCCTACGTTAAAGCCCATACGAAACTCGGGGCGGTTCTGGTAGGGAGACCATTCATCCTGGATCACATCATACAACACCATGATATAAAATGCGGAACCGCCACCACCTAAAGGCTGGGAATAACCACCACCCAGCAGCAGGCTGGGTACACCCTTATTGAAGGAAACGGAAGTTTTAGGATCGGTGTAATAAGTGGTTTTTACACTTACATAGTTGAACTCAGGCTGTGCGTGTAAAAAAAACATTTCAAACGGGTAAAACCGGCCCCACAGACCACCGCCAAATACTTTGTAGGAATCTTTCTGTGTAGTGCGGCCACTATAATCCTCCCATTTTTCAGATGCATACTGTGCATTGATGCTTATACCTGCAGCAAACATTTCTGAAAAGCGATAGCCCAGCAAAGGCGATACGTTAATGTTGGTATAACTGCCAAAGGTAAGCCCCAGGGAACCGCCTATCATGAGGCGGGAGGGATCAAAACCTTTGCGTTCAGCGCTGGTAGTATCTGTTTTATAATACTGGGCCTGTGCAGCGTGCATACCTGCCAGCAGCAGCATGAATAAGAGCAAACGTTTCATCGGTTACTTGTTTAATGTTTTTAAGCTATGGGTGTATTTCATATTCCTGTACCACACTTTACAAGCGCGGTATGTTTAATCAAATATTTTTCCCCTGTTCAAAATATTGCTGGGATCAAATACCTGCTTAATCTGTTTCATGATCTGCAGGTGCTGATCATCAAAGATCACATCCATGTATGATTTCTGTACCAGGCCAATGCCATGCTCCCCGGAAATGGTACCGCCCAACTCTTTTACCAGCTCAAATATTTCCCGGATGCCGGTTTTGAGCGTACCGTTCCACTGCTCTTCCGACAGCTCTCCACGGATAATGTTCACATGCAGGTTACCATCGCCCGCATGCCCGTAACACACAGAATGGAAGCCATACTTTTTACCAATATCCTTTACACCTTTCAGCAATGCGGGCAGCTCTGCACGCGGCACTACAGTATCTTCCTCCTTATACACGGAGTTGGCCTTAACGGCTTCGGCTACACGCCTTCTTAATTTCCAGAGTTCCTCCTTCTGCTGATGGTCTTCTGCAAAAAGAATATCCCCGCAATCAAATTCCGCTACCACGGCAGCAATACCTTCCATTTCCTGCATCAGCACTTCTGTATAATTGCCATCTACTTCTATCAGCAGGTGGGCCTGGATCCCTTCTTCTATTTTTACCGTGCTGCTATCAACATAACGGGTTACCCATTCCAGCGCATCGCGCTCCATAAACTCCAATGCAGAGGGGGTATATCCTGCACGGAAGATGGCGCTCACTGCGGCGCAGGCATTTTCCGCAGAGCGGAAAGGCACCAGCATCAGCAGGTCATATTTGGGAGACGGAATTAAGCGTAAGACTATTTTAGTTACTATGCCCAGCGTACCTTCACTGCCTACTACCAGCTGGGTTAAGTTATAGCCGGTGGAGTTCTTCAGCACATTGGCGCCCGTCCATATTACGGCGCCGGAAGGCAGCACTACTTCCAGGTTCAGCACATAGTCCTTTACCACACCATATTTTACAGCTTTGGGGCCGCCGGAATTTTCTGCAATATTACCCCCTATTAAACAGGAGCCGCGGCTGCTGGGATCGGGCGGATAGAAGAGCCCTTTTTCCCGTACTGCATTCTGCAGCACTTCTGTAATAACGCCCGGTTCTACCGTTACCTGCAGGTTCCGTTCGTCAATAGCTATGATCTTGTTAAAACGCTCCATAGATAGTACTACCCCACCCCACTGCGGCAAAGCGCCGCCGCTTAAACCGGTGCCGCCCCCACGGGGCGTTACCGGCAGGCTTTCCTGCTGGCACAGCTGCATAATACTGCTTACCTGCTCCGTGGTATTGGGTTTCAATACTACTTCCGGTAAATAGTGCAGGTCTTCTGTTTCATCGTGCGCATAGCGATGCAGCGCTTCCTCATCTGTTAGTACATTGGCCGCTCCCACAATATCCCGGAAAAGGTCCAGGTGCCGGGCATCGAGCTTGGAGAAATTCGTCATGAAGCAAAGATAACGTAAGATGAATTACGAATTATTTAATTACGAATTACGAATTAAAATGCAGCGATTTAATGAAGCAATTCAAAAAACCGGACCAATAATCCGCTTTAATCCATTCGTAATTCGTAATTAAATAATTCGTAATTGAGTCCTGTTGGTATACATTTAAAAACTTGGACACAATGTAGCCCTGCGGGCGCTGCTGAAGCTGCGGTTGGGATAAAGGCCGGTATAAACAATACCTATTTCGTAGGCGCCACGGCGGCCGTTGGATACAGCCAGGTTAGATGCCGTAACATCATAGCTGAACATCATGCGCACCTTGGAGATCTCATACCCTACCAGGAAAATGAAAGCATCGTTCAGGCGGTAATAAGCGCCGCCAAATACCTGCTTGGTACCATCGCCGGAAAGGTTATAGGCTGCGTTAGTGCCCATTACCAGCTCGCGGGAGCCGGCCTGCCGGGTATAATAGGCGGCCGGGTTCAGGATCACCTGGTCGTTCAGCTTAAAAATACCATTCAGAAAACCGATATAACGGCGGTCTATCTGGTTATTGCCTTCGTAAAAGCTTTCGTGCGGCTTGTTCACGTGCTGCACGGAAAAACCGCCATTCACGTAAATATTATCGGTGGGGAAATAAGCGTAGTTCATACCCACCTGCATATCAAAATAATTCACTTTTGACTGCGTAATGGGTTCAGCAGTGGGCAGGTCGGAATCAAAGAACTTACCGTTCCACTGGTCGCCAAAGGTAAGCTTAGCCAGATCTACCCGCTTGTTGGCGGATCCTACATTAAAGCCTAAAGATAACAGGCTGCTTTGCCCCAACAGCTGGTGGTAGGCTACAGAGCCATATACTTTGGTAGAGGTAAGGTTACCACTGCCGGCCTGGTCACGCAGGATCACGCCACCCACACCTACCCAGCCATACTCCAGGCGGTCGCGGAACAGCTGGAAATCGCCAAAGGCCGACATCGTTTTATATGGCACAGGAATACTGGCCCACTGGTTGCGGTAGTTGATACCTACCCGGTAATTACCATCCGGGATAAAACCGGTATTGGCCGGGTTGGTAGTTAGCGGCGAGTTAAAGAACTGCGAAAAATGCAGGTCCTGTGCGGTTCCCTGCAGGGCAGCGAACAACAATACTAAACCGGCTACATAAAATTTTACTTGCTGCTTCATGGCTCGTCATCTTAACAAGGTAATGTTTCCTGTCTTATTCGTTTTCGTCCCGTCGCTGAATTCTACACTTACGGCGTATGCATATGCATCCATGGGTTGAATGGCGCCTTTGAACCGGCCATCCCAACCGATGGTGGGATCATTGGATTCAAAGACCAGCTGGCCCCAACGATTGAATATCTTTAAATTGAATTTGGCTATTCCAAAGCCCCGCACCATCAGCACATCGTTCCGTCCATCATTATTGGGTGAGAAGGCATTAGGGACATCAAACAAGGGGATCACAATTGCGGCTACCTGCTTACAAACCGTATCTACACACCCTGCGGCATTGGTAGCCAGCAAACACACATCGTACGTTCCTGTTTTGTTATACTGGTGTACCGGGTTGGTTTCGGTAGAAACGGTCCCGTCACCAAACTCCCACAAATAGCTTGCCGCACCTATGCTCTGGTTCACAAAGGTCACGGGTGTATTTTCTTCCGGCTTGGTAGGCGTGAATGAAAATTCGGCACTGGGCGGACCAAACACGGTGATCGTTATGCTGGTATCGTCCTCCTTATTACAGGTGTTATTATCCACTGCATGCAGTGTAATGGTATAAGTACCCGGGTTTAAATATGTATGTGTGGGATAAGCTTCTGTAGAGGTGCTGCCACCATCGCCAAAGTTCCACTCAAATGTTTCCCCGCCCAGGGAAGTATTATTAAACTGGATGGTAGAGGGTGCGCAGGAGCTGTCCGGCGCTATAAAGCTGGCTTCCACGTTTGCGGCCACACGCAGGGGCACAGTATCCGTATGCGGGGCGTTACAATAGTTGGTATCTACCAGCGTAAGCATAGTATTATATACGCCCGGCGACTGGTAGGCGTGCTGCCAGTTACCCAGGCCTACGGTTGACTGTGGCGTACCATCCCCAAAATCCAGTGTAAAGGATAAGTTGGTGAACGGTTTGCCCGCCGGCGCTATAGATGCATTTTCAAAATTATAGCGCAGGGCTTCACAGGGCGGCAGCTTGGTTACCACCAGGTTTACGGAAGCACTGTCGGCCCGTACACGCACCTGGGTGTAAGCAGTATCGCAACCATTACAGCTGGCAGGGTCGCATTTAATGAGGCGTACGGTATAATCGCCAATGGCGTTATAAGTATGCAAAACAGTATCCAGGTTACCACCCACATCCGGCGTACCATCCCCAAAATTCCAGGTACGGGTTTGGGCGGGTGAGCTGGTGGTATCTACAAATGTAATAGCGGCGGGTACACAATAGTTCTTTCTGCGGTCCAGGGTTTTAATGCCGGCTTTTACACCATCCAGGTTAAAGGCGATCTTTAATGCGCCAAAGTTACAGAAGGGTGGCGCCGCGGTTGCATATGCGCCGGGTGTGGTTGGGTAACGCGGTTTTGCGCCGTTGTTGGCCGATACATTACACCAGGCGCACAGGCCCTGGTAAATAACCCCGTTACGGTCAAAACGGCTGGTACCGCCATCCACATGCTCATACAAGCCATTGCCGCCAAAAAAGCTGGCAAACAATACACCCGTAGCATCACGCTGCAATACAAAAAAGTAAAAGTCCTGGTCATCAGTGGTGCGTTGCAGGGGATTTTTGGTGATGAGCCCACTGGTACCTGAGTTAGGATAACGCAGTGATTTATTGATACCGCCACCCCAGCCGGAAACGTATACATTCTCACACCGGTCAACCAGGAAGGCTGTGGGTGAAATGCTGGGATCTGTAGCCTGCTTGCCAAAAGTGGTAGAGTATATGAAGGCCGACAGGTTAGGTTCCAGCTTGGATATAAACTGCTTGGAATTATCGTTATAAAAAACCGTGGTGCCGGTAGGTTGCTTTACCGGCCAGCGCCCATCCGTAGTACCCATTGCATACACATTTCCTTCTGCATCCAGCTGAATACCATACACCTGGTCTGCCGATGCATTGTCGGCGCCCAGGTAAGTGCTTTGTAAGATACTGGCGCCATCACTGGTAATGTGGGTAATAAACCCATCACACACCCCACCGCGATAGCCGGAATAAATGGTACCACCGGTAACAGGGAAGTTAGTGCTGGCTGTGCCACCTGCTACATACAAGGTATTGCCGTTCAGCGCCAGCACATAACCTGCATCTTCCTTATCGCCGCCAAGGTAGGTGGCCCATAACAGGTTGTTACAGTTAGGATCTATTTTCATTACCACCGCATCCTGGTTGCCGCCAAAGTTTTTTTGGAAGGCGCCGGCTGTTACCGGAAAATCAGTGGAGCGGGTGCTGCTGGTTACATAAATGTTGGCTGCGGCATCCAGCACTACTTCACTACGTGCATCATCGCCATAGTTACGTAACAGCACCCAGCTGCCGGCCTGCCGGTTCTCGCGCATATTCACCGCATCATCTGCACTGCCGGCTATACGCAGCGAACCAATGATACCGGTACCGGCTGCGTTTAATTTTACAATGGCTATATCCCAGCCGCCACGGTTACCTACTTCATTTTTAAAGGGAAAGTTACCGGAGGTGGTTCTGCCGCTGATCACCAGGTTGCCGGCTGCATCGGCAAATAAGCTATGCGGCTGCTCATCGCCACTGCCGCCTAAATACGTGGCATATACCAGGTTGCGGCCATTGGGGGTGAACTTGCTGATACCAATATCAAACTGCCCACCCTGGAAAGCATTCTGGATCACGCCGGTTGTTACCGGGTAACCCTGCGCCCATACAATACCACCGCCATAGAAATTACCCTGGTCGTCATAGGTGGCAGTAAAGCCCCAGTTATCGGCCCGGGAGCCGGATACGCTGGAAAATACATACGTTGGATCTATGACCAGCGGATACTGCGGATCATACTTACCGGATATTTTAAAACCAACCTTATTACCATTTACGCGGTAACTAACCTTTACGGTTACACGCTGGTTACTGATGTATTGATATGCGTACGGCATCAGCTCTGTAGAGGTGCCTACAGAGGTAGTGATCTCCAGCTGGTCCTTCTTCAGCTCCAGCCTGTCAACACCGTTATATTGCAATTGAATATTGGAAGGATCGGCGCCGGGATGCACGATCAGATCATACTTCAGTAAAGACGCTTCTGAATACACCTGCATATCGATACCGGCATACAGGTCTTTGTAAAGCACCTGCTGGTAAGACTTTACGCCCGACTTCCATTTGGAAGCATCGTTACCCAGGAAGTAGTTGCTATAACCATCCGTGGGTTTATCCGGCATTACCTGTAAGGTAGGTTTGGCATTCAGAAAAGTTACTTCGTAGGCATGCGCTCTTACAATGGGCTTCTCGCGTTTAATATCGCCCGGCACATCCTGGTGCGGCGTGGTGCCGGCTGCAGGTGCGGCGGCAGTGCCTTTTGCATTATAATCTACATAAGGCGGCGCCGCTGCATCGGCATGGCCGTGCATGTATTCTGTAAGCTTTGAGTAATCGGTTTTGTTGAGGAGAGAAAAAGTGAATCCGTTCTTTTTAAGGAAGATGGCGCCCCCGCCCAGATCTGTTTTGTACAAGAAATCTCCCTCCCACTGTCCTTTGTTCTCAATAAACTGCAAAGGGGTGAAATTACTGTTCTCCTGTGCTTGCGCCCTGGCCGGCAATGCTGCCATCAGCCAAAACGTAACACTCAAAAAACCGGCAAGGAAAGTAAATTTCAACGGAATAGATTTAGCGTTTTTTCCTGTAACTAATATACGAATAATAACGTGGAAAGGTTGGCTAATGTTACCGGCTTTGGGGCAACATTCATCCTATGTAATAAGTTATTTATACAGAAGATGCGGATAAACAAGTGGTATAATACATAAGCCCGCAAATTTATTTTTGTACCATTCCAAACTAAGACCTGTACAATAATAAAACGTTTAAGGCGTTACAAAAATTGTTGTATAGCCCCCTTTTACCGTAATAAGGTAACGCTGCCCTGTTTATTAGCCTTGCTGCCATCACTAAACTCCAGGTACACCGTAAAGGCATAAGCATCCATCGGTTGCAAAGCGCCTTTGAACCGGCCATCCCAGCCAATGGAAGGGTCATTGGATTCAAATACCAGCTGCCCCCAGCGGTTAAAGATCTTGAAGCTGAACTTACTGATGCCAAAACCGCGTACCAGCAGCACATCGTTCATACCATCCCCGTTGGGAGAGAAGGCATTCGGCACATCGAACAAAGGAATAATAATGGCGCTTACCTGCCGGCAGGCCGTATCCGTACAGCCGGCCTGGTTAGTGGCCGTCATGCATACCTCGTAAGTGCCGGTTTTGTTATACTGGTGCACCGGGTTGGTTTGTGTTGATACTTCACCATCGCCAAACTCCCATAAATAGCTTACGGCGCCAATGGACTGGTTTACAAAGGTAACCGGCGTATTATCCTCCGGCTTGGTGGGCGTAAAGGAAAAATCCGCTGAAGGCGCGCCAAATACATGTATGGTTACGGTAGTATCGTCTGTTTTATTACAGGTACTGTTATCCACTGCGTGCAGGGTTACCTGGTAGTTGCCCGGGTTGGGATAGGTATGTGTGGGGTAAGCTTCCGTGGAAGTAGCCCCGTCCCCGAAATCCCAGCTAAAAGATTCCCCGCCCAGGGTGGTATTGCCAAATTCAATAACTGCGGGCGCGCAGGAGCTGTCGGGCGCTGTAAAGCTGGCCACTACGTTGGCGGCTACCCGCAGGGGTATAGTTTCCGTATGCGGTGCATTACAGTAGTTGGTATCTACCAGGGTAAGAGTGGCATTATAAATACCATCTGCCTGGTAAGGGTGCTGCCATGAGCCGGTGCCTACGGGCGATGCAGGGGTACCATCTCCAAAGTCCAGTAAAAACGACTGGTTGGTAAAGGGCTTGCCGGGCGGCGCGGTGGAAGCATTGGTGAACTCATAGGCCAGCGATTCGCAGGGCGGCTGGCGAAGGGCTGAAAAATCCACCACTGCACTATCGGCCCGGATCCGTATTTCTGTATAGGCCGTATCGCAGCCGTTACAGCTGGCGGGATCGCATTTAACCAGGCGTACCGTATAATCGCCAATAGCGGCATAGGTATGCGTAATGGTATCCAGGTTACCGCCTACATCCGGCGTACCATCGCCAAAGTTCCAGGTACGGGTTTGGGCGGGTGAGCTGGTAGTATCTACAAACGTAATATCGGCAGGTACGCAGTAGTTCTTTTTACGGTCCAGGGTTTTGATGCCGGCCTTTACCCCATCCAGGTTAAAGGCGATCTTTAATGCCCCAAAATTACAGTCAGGCGGCGCTACATTGGAGTAAGCGCCCGGCGTGGTGGGATAGCGCGGTTTGGTTGGACTTGATACATTACACCAGGCACATAAACCCTGGTAAATAACGCCGTTACGGTCAAAGCGGCTGGTACCGCCATCCACATGCTCATACAAACCATTGCCGCCAAAAAAGCTGGCAAACAGCACGCCTGTAGCATTGCGCTGCAATACAAAAAAGTAAAAGTCCTGATCGTCGGTGGTGCGCTGCAAAGCATTTTTCACCGGCAGGCCTGAAGTACCGGAATTGGGATATTTCAGGCTTTTATCCAGTCCGCCGCCCCAGCCGGAAATGTACACATTCTCACATTTATCCACCAGGAAAGCTACCGGTGAAATGCTGGGCTCTGAGGCCTGCTTGCCAAAGGTTGTAGAGTATACAAAGGCCGACAGGTTGGGTTGCAGCTTGGATATAAACTGTTTGGAATTATCATTATAAAAAGTGGCGCCGCCGCCTGGCTGCTGTATGGGCCAGCTACCTTCTGTAGTGCCCATTACATATACATACCCGCCTGCATCCAGCTGAATACCATACACCTGGTCGGCAGATGGATTATCGGATCCTATAAAGGTGCTTTGCAGCAGGGTGGTACCATCGGTGGTAATATGGCTGATAAAGCCATCGCACACGCCGCCGCGGTAAGCCGGATACTTGCTGCCGCCTGTGGTGCGGAAATCGGTGCTGGCGGTGCCGCCGGCCACATACAGGGTATTGCCATTTAATGCCAGCACATAGGCTGCATCTTCTTTGGAACCGCCTATATAGCTGGCCCAGGTTAATGTATTACAGGTGGGATCTATTTTCATTACCACACCATCCTGGCTGCCGCCCATACCGTTCTGGAAAGTGCCGGCTGTTACCGGAAAATCTGTAGAGCGGGTACAGCTGGCTACGTAAATATTATCTGCTGCATCTACTACCACCTCACTGCGGGCATCATCGCCATAGTTGCGTAACAGCACGGAGGCGCCGCTTTCACGGTCGTCCCGTATGTTCACACCGTCATCCACACTGCCGGCTATACACAATGCGCCGATAATACCGGTGCCGGTAGCGTTTAATTTTACCACGGCAATATCCCAGCCGCCACGTTTGCCTACAACGTTGGTGAAAGGGAAATCGGATGATTTGGTTCTGCCGCTGATCACCAGCTCGCCTTTCGTATTTACAAACAGGCTATGCGGCTGCTCAATATTATTGCCACCCAGGTAGGTTGCATACAATAAACGGCGGCCTGTTGGATCAAACTTACTGATAGCAATATCAAACTTCCCACCCTGGAAAGAGCTTTGTGCAGCGCCTGGTGTTACGGGATAATTACCGGGATCAAAGCTGATGCTGCCGCCATAAAAATTACCCGCTGCATCGTAGGTAGCGGTAAAGCCCCAGTTATCGGCCCGGGCGCCGGAGAGGGTGGAAAATACATAGCTGGGATCTATTACCAGCGGATACTTTCCATCATAATCCCCGCTTATTTTAAACCCTACTTTATTACCGTTTAAGCGGTAACTCACTTTTACGGGTATACGCTGTTCATTGATGTATTGATAAGCATACGGCATCAGCTCTCTGGCTACGCCTACGGAGGTAGTAATTTCCAGGTTGCCTTTTTTCAGCTCCAGCTTATCTACTCCGGTGTACTCCAGCTCTACCTTAGCTGCATCTGCACCGGGTTTTACAATAAGATCATATTTTAACTGGGATGCTTCTGAATACACCTGCATATCAATACCGGCATAAAGCTCCTTATACATCACGCTTTGATATGACTTTACATTGGAACGCCATTTCGCAGGATCGTTCCCGATAAAATAATTGCTGTATGCTTCTATGGCCTTGTCCGGTACCAGCTGCGGATCTTTATTGGCGTTTAAAAAAGTGACCTCATAGGCATGCGATCTCATTACCGGCGCCTGGGGCTTACTGCCGCCTGGCAGGCTGGCCGCGGTTGTGTTTTTATTGGAGGCTGCTTTGGCATCATAGTCAACAGAAGGAGGTACGGATCCGGATGCATGCCCATGAAAATATTCCCTTACACTTTCCAGGCTTGCCGGATCCAGCAGATTAAAGGTGAAACCACTTTTCTTGAGGAAAATGCTGCCACTGCCCAGATCTGTTCTATACAGGAAATTCCCGGACCACTGCCCTTTGTTCTCTACAAACTGCAGGGGAGTAAAATTACTGGCGGCATTAGACTGACCTTTAACGACCCCGCTTACCAGCACCATTATGATACCTGTAAAAACGGCAAGGGAATTGAGCTTCAAGTGATAAACATTTAGTTGGTGGGTAAAAGTCCATGGAACATATTCCATGGCTTATAACGGATTACACTGTTTAAAGTTACTTAACGGTTGGCCGGCATACTAAAGCATGATTTTAATTCTAATAACAAACGTAAAACCGGGTCAGGAAATTTTACTCCACTGGGATTTTCCCCGCTGGCTGGCTAAATATTCCTGTAAGGGCTGATTTTCAGGCAGCGACAGGTCCATATCTTCCTGTAAGATCTTTTCCGCACAGGCCCGGGCTGCATCCAGCACCGGCTTATCGTGCAAAATATCGGCCAGCTTAAAATCCAGCACCCCGCTCTGGCGGGTGCCTTCCATATCGCCGGGGCCGCGCAGCTCCATATCTTTTTCGGAGATGATGAAACCATTATTCGTTTGCACCATCACGTTAATACGCTCTTTTGAATCGGCGCCCAGCTTTACCCCGGTCATCAGGATACAGAACGACTGTTCGGCCCCCCGGCCTACCCTGCCCCGCAGCTGGTGCAGCTGCGACAGGCCAAAACGTTCCGTGCTTTCTATTACCATTACAGATGCATTGGGCACGTTTACGCCTACTTCAATTACCGTGGTGGCCACCATAATCTGGGTTTCGCCTTTTACGAAACGCTGCATATTGGTTTCCCGCATGTCGGCCGGCTGGCGGCCGTGCACCATACTAATGTAATACTGCGGCTCGGGGAAAAAAGCTTTTACTTCCTCATACCCTTTCATCAGGTTCTCATAATCCATTTTTTCGGATTCCTCTATCAGCGGGTATACGATGTAAGCCTGCCGGCCTTTGTTAACTTCTTCTTTAATAAAATCCATTACCTGCGGGCGCTGGAACTCCGTGCGGTGCACTGTGGTAATGGGTTTGCGGCCGGGCGGCATTTCATCTATCACGGATACATCCAGGTCGCCATAAATGGTCATAGCCAGGGTACGCGGTATAGGCGTTGCCGTCATAACCAATATATGCGGGGGAATATCATTCTTTTGCCACAGGCGCGCCCGCTGGGCTACGCCAAAACGGTGCTGCTCATCTACTATGGCCATGCCCAGGTTCTTGAACTGCACTTCATTTTCCAGCAGGGCATGCGTGCCTATCAATATTTGTATGCTGCCCTCTGCTACGGCTGCCAGTATTTGTTTGCGCGCCTTGCCTTTAATGCTGCCCGTAAGCAGGGCGGCCTTTAGCGGCATATTTTCCAGCAGCTCAGAAATGCCTTTAAAATGCTGCTGCGACAGTATTTCTGTGGGGGCCATTAAACAGGCCTGGAAACCATTGTCTATAGCCAGCAGCATGGTTAACAGGGCTACAATGGTTTTGCCGCTGCCTACATCGCCCTGTAACAGGCGGTTCATCTGGCGGCCATTCATTGTATCCTGCCGTATTTCTTTTAACACCCGCTTTTGCGCGCCGGTTAAGGGAAAGGGCAAATGGTTGTTGTAAAAGTCGTTGAAATGATCTCCTACTGCGCCAAAAATATATCCCTGCGATTGCTGGTGCCGCCTGATCCTGATCCGGCAAATGCGGATCTGTGCAATGAACAGCTCTTCAAACTTCAGGCGGCGCCTGGCCTGCTGCGCTTCTTCTTCCGTGGCTGGTAAATGGATCTTGAAAAAAGCCATAGGCCTTGTCATAAGTCGGTACTGCTGCATTACAGGCGCAGGAATATTTTCTGGTATTTCCAGGGGCGAGAGCTGTTCCAGCAGGTTAAAGGTGAGCTTTCCGATAGCCTTGGCTGTTAGTCCGCGGGCCTTCAGCTTTTCCGTGGTATAATATACCGGCTCCAGGAACTGTTTGCCGCCGGCAATATTTTCCGTGAGCAGGTCCATTTCAGGATGGGCTATCTGTAAAGTGCCATTAAAGAAAGATAGCTTGCCAAATACCAGGTAAGCGGTTTGTTCCTGCAGGGATTTTTGCATCCACTGCCAGCCCTGGAACCATACCAGCTCTATTTCCCCTGTTTCATCGCGCAGGGTGGCTACCAGCCTTTTGCCCCGCTTTTCCCCGATGACTTCCAGGGAAATAATGCGGCCACGGATCTGCACATAATCCATTTGCCCCATGAGCTGCCCTATTTTTTCCACTTTGGTACGATCCACGTACCGGAAGGGGAAATAATTAAGCAGGTCGCCAAAAGTGTGCAGGTTCAGCTCCTTACGCAGCAGTTCTCCGCGTTGCGGCCCTACCCCTTTCAGGTACTCAATTGGATTGGATAATATGGCGATTGGCGGTGGTATAATTAATGCGTTTTTTGTCCATAGTCCATGGTCAATGGTCCATGGAGGTTGCAAGTTATTTAAATACGAAGATTAAATAAAATAGTCCGCGGATACTCCACGGACTATTCAGTATTTCAGGTTCTTTAAGTATTACTTTGCGAACAATTCTATGGACCATCAACTATGGACCATGGACTCATCCACTATTCTGCACTGGCTTCTACCTTACCTTCTGCGAACAGCTTCATCCACTCTGTGGTTACAGATTTGGGGCGTTCGAGGGAAAGACCCAGGGCGCGGTCCCAGCACAGGGATGCCAGTACGCCCAGCGCGCGGGATACGCCAAACAGCACGGTGTAGAACTCATATTCTACCAGGCCGTAGTGTACCAGCAGAGCGCCGGAATGTGCATCCACATTAGGCCAGGGGTTCTTTACCTTACCAAGGTCCTGTAAAATAGGAGGTACGGTTTCATACACCATCCATACTATACGCACCAGCTCATCGTCCGGTAAGTGTTTCTTGGCAAATTCCATCTGGGCGGTAAAACGGGGATCTGTTTTGCGCAGTACTGCGTGGCCGTAACCTGGTACTACCTTACCATCAGACAGGGTTTTGCGTACATATTGCTCGATCTGGCTTTTGGTAGGAATACCGCCGCCCAGCTCTTCGCGCATGCTCAGGATCCAGCGGATCACCTCCTGGTTAGCCAGGCCATGCAGCGGACCTGCCAGGCCGTTCATACCAGCTGCAAATGACAGGTAGGCATCGCTAAGGGCAGAACCTACCAGGTGGGTAGTGTGTGCGCTTACGTTACCACCTTCATGGTCAGAGTGGATGGTCATGTAAAGGCGCATCAGCTCATTGAAACCTTCATCATCATAACCCAGCATGTGGGCAAAGTTGGCAGACCAGTCCAGCATTCCGTTGGGCTGAATATGCTTACCTTCTTTATACTTACGGCGATATACGTATGCTGCTATACGGGGCAGGCGGGCAATGAGGTTCATAGTATCCTCATACATATAGCTCCAGTAATCTTTTTTATTGATGCCTTCTGCATAGGCTTTGGCAAAAACAGATTCTGTTTGCAGCGCCATAATACCTACCGTGAACATGGTCATGGGGTGCGTACTGATGGGCAGCGCCTCAATTGCATCAAATACATAGTTGGGTACGTGTGAACGGCGGGCCCACATGCCGGAGAGATACTGTACATCTGCTTCGGTGGGTAATTCGCCGATCAGCATCAGGTAAAACAAACCTTCGGGTAAAGGCTCTGCACCGCCCGGAGCTTTGGGTAAATTATCCCGCAGCTCGGGAATGGAATATCCTCTGAAACGGATACCTTCATTGGCATCCAGCAAAGAGGTTTCTGTTACCAGGCCGGGAATGCCGCGCATACCCTGGTAAGCCTGTGCAATCGTAACATCATCCAATTTTTTATTGCCATGATTTTTTATCAGGTCCTTAACTTCTGCGCTAAGTTCATCGGCCTTTACCTTGAATTTTTCTTTTATATACCCCATTTTGATACTGTAGTTTGATAGTTAAAACACAATCGATCAATTGTCAAAAGTAAGGATTTGTTAACTAAAACGCCAGGCTTTTTTAGCAACTCTCCGTAACCAGTAAGCAATGGTTAACAAGTATAAATCCTTGTATTTCAATCAATAGATTGAAATATATTAAAATGTTAAGTTTTATTAAAGAAATGTGAATTTTTTATTAGAAACCCATTAGAATCCCTTTATTTAGGCGCCCGCATGTATAACCAGACAGCTACCGCTGCAAAAACAAAGTTAGGGATCCATACTGCCAGTAAGGGATTGAGGCTGGCTTTGGTAGAGAATACGGTGGAGAACTGGAGGAAGATTATATAGGTAGCGCTGAGCACAATACCCAGGGCCAGGTGCAGGCCGCTGCCCCCTCTTACCTTACGGGAGGCAATGATGGCCCCAATAAGGCTCAGGATAACCACGGCGGCTGCTGCAGCAGTACGGCGGTATTTTTCAACATAATAAATGTTCAGCCCTTCTGCGCCCCGGATCTCTTCACGGGCTATAAAACGGTCCAGCTCCGGGGTGGTCATAGCTTCCTGCACGTTTTTGGCCTCTTCCATTTCCTTAGGGGTAAGGGTCAGTTTCAGGGTAGTATCCTGTTTGCTCCACCAGGTTTCTTTGAGGCCTTTGATCCTGCGCAGGGATACATAGTCCAGGCGCCATTTCTTTTGAGTGGAATCCCAGGAGATCCGGTCGGCGCGGATCTTCAGCGTCATATCCAACCCTTCTACCCTTTCCAGCACAAAGTTGCTGCCGCTGTGATAATTAGGATCATAAGAGCCGAAAGTAACGTACGTAAAACTATCTATACGGGTAGTTTTATCATAGATAGTATGCCCTTCATCACGGGCGTGTATATACGTATTTTCAAAGGTAGTGCGTATGCGGTTAGCGTTGGGTACCGTCCACCGGTTGCCCAGCCACAGCAGGCCGCCAAACAGGAAAGCGCCTACCCAGAAGGGGCGCAGCATACGGCGAAAGCTTACGCCTGCGCTCAGGATGGCAATGATCTCTGAGCGGTACGCCATTTTGGAAGTAAAAAAGATAACAGATATAAAAATGAACAAAGGGAATAACAGGGCGGCAATATGCGGAATGAAACCAAAGTAGTAATCTACTACAATGGTTTTCAGGGAAAGGTTGTTGTTCATAAAATCATCCACCTTCTCTGTAATGTCTATCACTACTGAAATTATCAGCAGGATCATCAGGGAATAAATGAATGTTCCTATGAATTTCCGCAGTATATACCAATCGATCTTTGTCATACTGATTTACGATTTTGATGTACGATTTCAGATCGTACATCCTTAGAATAGTAACATTATAATTTTGCAATCTACGATTTCAGCATTATGATTTTTTAACAAGCCCTGTTAACGAAATCTAAAATCGTATATCTAAAATCTAAAACTATCACAGTCTTGTTTGTAGCTGTGGTACCATAGCGGCTTTCCAGGCGGCAAAGGTGCCGGCCAGGATCTGCTCCCGGGCGGCTTTTACCAGCTGCAGGTAAAAGCTCAGATTATGAATGCTGGCCAGCTGCATACCCAGTATTTCCCCCGCGGCAAACAGGTGGCGCAGGTAGGCTTTGGTATAATTGTTACTGGCAAAACAATTGGTTTGCTCATCAATGGCCGAAAAATCTGTTGCCCATTTTTTATTCTTGATGTTGATGACGCCCTGCCAGGTAAATAACATACCGTTACGGCCATTGCGGGTGGGCATTACACAATCGAACATATCTATACCCAGGGCAATATTTTCCAGCAGGTTCCAGGGAGTGCCCACTCCCATGAGATAGCGGGGTTTGTGCACCGGCAATATTTCACATACCAGGCCGCACATTTCATACATCTCCGCTTCCGGCTCGCCCACACTAAGGCCGCCAATGGCGTTACCGGCGCATTCGCGCGCGGCTATTTCCGTGGCAGAGATGGTGCGCAGCTCTTTATAGGTACTGCCCTGCACTATGGGAAACAGCGTTTGCTCATGCCCGTAAGCCGGCTGTGTTTCCGCCAGGCGTTTAATACAGCGATCCAGCCAGCGGTGGGTAAGCTCCATGGATTTGCGGGCGTATCTGAATTCAGACGGGTAGGGCGGGCATTCATCAAAGGCCATAATAATATCGGCGCCTATGGTGCGCTGAATGTCCATTACACTTTCCGGGGTGAACAGGTGGCGGCTGCCATCAATATGCGACTGGAACACCACCCCTTCTTCCTTTATTTTCCGGTTGGCGGCCAGGGAAAAAACCTGGTAGCCGCCGCTGTCCGTAAGTATGGGACGCTGCCAGCCATTAAAGTGGTGCAAGCCGCCGGCGGCGGACAATACTTCCAGCCCCGGGCGCAGGTACAGGTGATAGGTATTTCCCAGGATGATCTGCGCCTGTACATCATTCCGCAGCTGCTCCTGGGTTACTGCTTTTACACTGCCCACAGTGCCTACCGGCATAAAAATGGGCGTTTCAATACTGCCATGGGCCGTGGTAAGCATACCTGCGCGGGCCCGGCTGTTGTTATCGGTGGTAAGAAGGTCAAAATTCATAAAACAGGGCAAAGGTAGAATTAATGTGCAAATGTGCGGATGGGTTTAATGTGCTGATGTGCTAATATGCTGATGTGCTGGTTTTTATTGGGAAAAGGGGAATAAATGAGTAGATGACGGAAAATGTGCTGATATGCGTGTTTGGCTGGAGAGATAAACTATGGGGTTGGGAAGATGGGATGTATCAATCACTGGTTTTGCGGGTAAAAAAGTAGGTTATTGCTTGCTAAAGTGCGCTTATGCGGGCTGGAAATGCAGAAAAAAAGATGTGGAAAACGACCGTTAAATAGAACAAAAATATGGTAGTTCACTTATCCCGTTTCATATTTTACCTTTTTTATCCCCATTAGGTTACAGATAAACAAAATCATATATATTTGTCCTCAATATGTCGGAACATCTGGGTTTAATTGTCTTTTACATTTTTGCTACCGTGGCCGGTATTCAGGTGCTATATTACCTGATCTTTTTTTCCCGCGTAGCCTTTTACAAACGCGATTTTGATATGGATGAATCGCCTGCCAACCGTTTTTCGGTGATCATTTGCGCCAAGAACGAGGAGCTGAACCTGCAAAAGAACCTGCCCACGGTGCTGCAACAGCGGTACGACATACACCACAAACCGGAATACGAAGTAATTGTGGTGAACGACAATTCCGAAGACGATACCAAATATTACCTGCGTTCCATAGAGCCCGGTTATGCCCACTACCGCCACATAGAGCTGAAACAGGCCGCCAAATTTATTCCTGGTAAAAAGTATCCCTTATCCATAGGCTTAAAAGGCGCACAGTATGAACATGTGCTGCTCACAGATGCAGACTGCCGCCCTGCCAGCGTGAACTGGCTGCACATTATGAGCCAGGGCTTCAGCGATGGTAAAGAAATTGTGCTGGGTTATGGCCCTTACGTGAAAAAGCCCGGTTTCCTGAATAAAGTGATCCGTTACGAAACCTTTTTCAGCGCCCTGCAATACCTTTCCTTTGCCATGGCCGGCGTGCCTTACATGGGCGTAGGCCGCAACCTGGCGTATAAGAAAGACCTGTTTTTCCGTAATAAAGGTTTTGTGAACCACCAGCACCTGGCTTCCGGCGATGATGACCTGTTTGTGAACACTGCAGCCAACAGCAAGAATGTAGCCGTGGTTATTGACAAGCAGGCATTCACCTACTCAGAGCCAAAAGACAACTGGAGCCGCTGGTTCCGGCAAAAAACCAGGCATATGTCTACCGGTAAGCATTACCGCTTCGGGCATAAGCTGCTGCTGGGCCTATTTTCCTTAAGCCATTTCTTCTTTTATCCTGCATTCATCGTAAGCCTGTTCTACTGGCCGCTGATGTATTATGTACTGGCCATTTTCGGCGCTAAGCTGATCATACAATCCATTATCTTTTTCTTTGCCCTGCGCAAGCTGGATGAGGCCGACCTGTTCAAAGTCTCCTGGTTCATGGACATCTTTATGTGCCTGTATTACATTATCTTCACACCCTCTTTATTTTTTAAGTCTAAGTCAAAGAACAAATGGTAGTACAAGCTGCCCAGCAATGTAGCTGATAGCTTGTAAACAGCTACCAGCCGGCAGTTTTATCATGGACATTATCCTGCAATATTTTTCCGACTTCACGCCTTTGCAGCTGCAGCAGCTGACTGCGCTGGATGCCGTGTACCGGGAATGGAATGAAAAGATCAACGTAATATCCCGTAAAGACATTGACAGCCTGTATGAAAAACATGTGCTGCATTCCCTGAGCATTGCCGCTGCTGTAGATATACCGGCCGGCACACAGGTGCTGGACCTGGGCACAGGCGGCGGTTTTCCCGGTATTCCGCTGGCTATCTTTTTCCCGGAGGTACAATTTCACCTGGTAGATTCCATCGGCAAAAAAATTAAGGTAGTGGAAGCGGTGGTGGAAGCCCTGGAGCTAAAAAATGTAACCACTGCCCACAGCCGTGCAGAAGAGATAAAGAACCGCAGGTTTGATGTGGTGGTATCCCGCGCGGTTGCCCCGCTGGGCGATCTTTGGCGCTGGAGCAAACCCTTATTAAAGAAACACAAAGCGGAAAGCGAGGAAGAAGCGGCCAGCGGCCTCATATGCCTGAAGGGCGGCGATCTTTCCCAGGAAATATCCGAAAGCGGCTGCGCCCCTACCCTGCTGGATATTTATGACCTGTTCCCACTGGAATATTTTAAAGAGAAGTATGTGGTGCTGGTGACACGCTAGTTTCCAGTGTAATATGCTGAATGCCCAGGTGTTCCAGCTCATGGCACAGGGTTCTTTTCAACCCGTCCACCTGCTCCATATTTAATTGTGAGGCTACCACCAGCTGGGCGGTAAGCGCATTTTCCGTGGTGCTCATGGCCCAGATATGAATATGGTAAATGTCTTTTACACCGGGTATTTTCAACGCTATCTTTTTTACCTCCTCCAGCTCAATTCCCTGCGGCACCCCATCCAAAGAAAGACGCAGGCTGCTTTTAAGCAGACCCCAGGTGCTGTAAACAATTACGATCATGATCACCAGGCTTACCACCGGATCCACCCAGAACCAGCCGGTATATATTATAATGATGCCTGCTACTACTGTGCCCAGGGAAACCATCGCATCGGCCAGCAGGTGCAGGTAAGCGCCTTTTACATTCAGGTCTTTTTCCTTATCCCTCATGAACAGGAAGGCCGATGCGGCATTCACCACAATGCCAATACCCGCTACAACGGCCATCATACCGCCGGGCACCGGCTCCGGATGGGTAAAACGGCGCACAGCCTCCCACCCGATGGCGCCTACGGCCACCAGTAAAATAAGCGCATTGAACAGGGATACCAGGATGGTGCTTTTGCGGTAACCATAGGTATACTGCTGGCTGGACTTCACTTTTGCCAGGCGAAAGGCCACCAGCGACAGGGCCAGGCTGGCCACGTCGCTCAGGTTATGGCCGGCATCGGAAACCAGGGCCAGGGAACCGGTAATAAAACCGGCCACAAATTCTATGACCACAAAGGCCAGGTTGAGGACAATACCCCAGATAAATGCCCGGTTCAGGTGCCCATTAGTCACGGGTAACGCATGCGTATGTGCGTGGGAGTGTGCATGATCGTGCGACATGACGTAAATTTAGGAAAGTTTGCTTTTGTGGCTTGAAATGAAAATGAAACACTTATGCAAATTCAGGGTGGTTTTGTCCCTCCGGCAGCCAGCCGGTCGTCATTACACCTTGAAATAGTAAACTTTTTTTCAAACAGGTAAAATATCGCGTTAGCTGCTTCGTCATCCTAATTAAGATGAAAGAGTTGCTCCTTACAAAAACATCTATGGCCATAGAACAAAATGAACGTATACAAGAAACCGTTCAGAAGGAGCGTAAGCGTTTGCTGAATTTTATCCGGCAGCGGGTAAATAATGTGGCGGATGCGGAGGATATTTTACAGGATGTTTTTTACCAGTTCACCGAATATTTACGCTTAGGCAGCCAGATTGATTCTATTACCGGCTGGCTGTTTGCAGTAACCCGGAATAAGATCACGGACTGGTTCCGTAAAAAACGGGAAACACCCTTCTCCGACAACACGCTGGAATATGATGGGGAGGAGACCTTGTTCCTTTCTGAAATACTGCCGGATCCCTCGTCCAAAACGGATACGCCTATGCTCCGCAAAATGCTGGCAGAAACCATTATGGAAGCCATAGAAGAATTACCGGCCGAACAACGTACCGTGTTCCTGCAACATGAGGTAGAGGGAAAATCATTTAAGGAAATGGCTGTAGAAACCGGGTTATCCATTAACACGCTGCTATCGCGTAAACGTTATGCAGTGCTGTATTTGCGGGAACGGCTTGCAGAGCTGTACCAGGAATTATTAAACAATTAATCACACACAAACGCATTGATATCATGAGACGTAAACCAGGATTGGGGGTATTGAAATTTATTTTGCTGGGCGCCTTGTTCATGACCGTAATAGGTTTTGTAACTATGAGCCTGTGGAACTGTCTTATACCTGACCTTTTTCATGGACCGGTGATCACCTTCTGGCAATCACTAGGATTATTATTACTGGGTAAGCTGCTGTTCGGCTGGCATGGCCATGGCGGCCCCGCACCCTGGAAAGGCCGCTGGCGCGAGAAAATGCGCCAGCGCATGGAATCCATGACGCCGGAAGAAAGAGAACGCCTGCGGGCCCGTTGCGGACGTTTCAGCGGCGGCGGCAGGTTCTGGGATGAACGCAGGGAGTTCTGGGATGAGCGCAGGGACAGGCCCGAAACGCCGCCACCACCGCCCCCACCCGCAGAGTAATGTGCTGATATGCTAATGTGCCGGTATGAGTGGATGAAAAGTAATAAGTTCAAGGACATTTTATAAAAAAACCAGATCCTATGCTACACGCCATTGCTAACTATAAAACGGATACTATGATAGGTATCTTCAAAACCAATATCGCAACACCAGCAGAAAGACAACACATGATCCAGGTCATTCACGCCCACTTCGATGTAGACACCTGCTACGTGGATATTGAAGACTGCGACAAAGTGTTACGTATTACAGATATGAAGGTAGATGAATATACAATGATGGCTTTCGTACGCCAGCAGGGTTTCCTGTGCGAAATACTGGAATAAGTAGACCGCAACCCGGAAAAATTTTGTTAACTTCTCTTCATGAAAGTTCCCCAAAAACCATTGTTATGGTTCCATAAATATGCATTCATTGCATGCATATTATCAGCAGGTTCTTTATTCTCTTTTACTGCTGCTGCCCAGGAGTTTCCCAAAGGCTGGGTGTTTCCGCTGGAGTTAGGACAAGGTAGCGTAACCACCTTTCACAACTCACCGGACCTGTACCTGGGAAGCTTAACCTTTATACCGCAGTACACGCTTATTAAAAGCCGGCTACGGATAGGGGCGGCAGCAGCAGGCGCCTACACCAATAAACGCGTGTACGGCCTGGCAGGCCCGCACCTGGCGCTGATGCTCACCGATAAGCCCAAAGTACTTTCCAGCACCGTGCTGAATGTACAATTAACGGCGGAGCACTTGTGGGGCACCAAAGAGCAGCGCCTGGCCGGCGGCGGCCTCACTGCAGAAGTAGGGCAATTAGCCACCTTTTCCCTGAAAGCATTACGGGATTATCATTTAAATGCCTGGTGGCTGCAGGCCGCTATTGGCGTAAACCTGTTCATGAAAAAACCTTCGGAAAACCCGTTTGATTCCGTTCACTGATCTTACACTGGTGTAATACCCTTAAAATAATTTGTTATGGCAAAAACAGCTTTAGTAGTCAGCGGTGGCGGTTCCAAGGGAGCGTTTGCTGTAGGCGTAGTAAAGTACCTGGCAGAAAACCGGCCCGACATTCAGTTTGATACCCTGTGCGGCACCAGCACCGGATCCCTTATTGTACCCATGGCGGCCCTGGGCGAAATTGGTGTACTGGAAACCATTTACACTACGCAAACCACTGCCGATGTAGTGATAACCGGTAATATCCTGAACCGGTTTGCACGCGCCAATTCCCTGTACGATGCAGGACCGCTGGCAAGGCAGATAACCGCTAACTATACGGATGAACGTTTTAAACAGCTGGCCGCTTCAAAAAAAGAAGTATTTCTTACCACGGTATGCCTGCAAACCGGGCGTATCACGTACTTCAGCAATACGGGTATGCCCATGCTGAATACAAATTACGATGTAGTGAAGCTAAACGACGGGCAGGCTTTCCGGGAAGCGGTGCTGGCATCCTCATGCCAGCCGGTGTTTATGCCGCCTATAGAAGTAAGTGCGGTTACAGATAAGCCACGGCAGTTTGTTGACGGCGGCTTACGGGAATATGCGCCTATACAGCTGGCCATTGATAATGGCGCTACAGAAATATATGCCATACTGCTTACGCCTGAAACAGCGGCAAGCAGCAACGAACGTTTTACCAGCACCTTCAACATCCTGGAAGCCACCATCAGCTGGTTCACCAATGATGTGGCGGTGAATGATGTGCAGATACCTTTACTGTATAACCGCGCGTTACAATACATTGATGCTGTAAAGAAAAAGATGCTGGATGGTGGTGTAAAACAAGCGGATATAGATAAGTTCTTTGATGTACCGGGCGCTAATCCATTCATGGGAAAGAAGGAGCTCACTATCCACATCATTCGTCCGGATGCACCGCTGGGCGGAGGTCCCGGCGGATTGGTATTTGATCCCACAGAAATGAAAGGCATGATGGCAAAGGGTATGGAAGTAGCGGAAAGATTGTTTAGCTAAGCTGGCTATTTAAAAAGAATGTAAAATCATAAATGTAAAATTTCAAACCGACGAAGGAGGTTCATAGAGACCATTGAAAAGGCTTTATGAACGAGATAAATGTAAAAGGGGAATGCAACAGCCCGCTGCATTCCCCTTTTACATTTATGATTTAAACCTCGGTGTTCACCGCACCTTTGCTGCATTATTGCTCCGGTCGATATCCGCCATTCTTTCTGAAGGATCAATTTCCAGCAGCTCAATATTTTTCATGGGCATATCCAATGTTACTTCATAGGTAGGATGTGTCCATGCCCACCATTCATGTGTAACGCGGGGCGTAGCATTTTCCTGCGGCTTCTCGCCAAACATCAGTGACAAAGGAATATAGTGTAATTGTTTTTTGCCATCGCGGGTGGTTACTTCCAGGTCTATAGGCATAGGCATATCCCCTACGCGGCGCAGGCGCACTACTGCTTTGCCGTTGTACTCGTACACACTATCAATACCATAATCAATATGCTTAGTGGTATTTACAAACAGCATGCGGTACCAGTCCAGCTGCAGGCCGCTTACCTTTTCCATTACACGGATAAAATCATTTGCATTCGGATGCTTGAAACGCCAGTCCCAGTAATAACGCAGCAGGCCTTTATCGCGGTTCTGCGCACCGATAATATATCCCAGCTGCTCCAGGAACACGGCGCCTTTTGAATAGGCAGTAATGCTGTAGGCGGCATTGGTATTATAAAAATCTGCATGGGTGCTCATCGGCTCTTCCAGCCCGCTTCTTACCAGGCTAAAGTAACCGTTATAAGAGCTGGTATGGGGGCTGGGTGTTTTGGTAGAATCCAATGTGTGATACACAATATTATCTTCAGCAAAAGAGGTGAAACCTTCATCCATCCAGGGGTACAGGCTTTCATTGGTACCCAGCATCATCTGGTACCAGGTATGCATCCATTCATGCATGGCTAAACCATAGAGGCCATTGAGCTTTCCGTTACCAAGAATAAGTGTGCCCATAGGGTATTCCATACCGCCATCCCCCCCTTGTATAAACGAATATTGCTTGTAGGGATAAGGGCCGTAATGCGCCTTGATCCATGCATAGGCGGCTGGTATCATTTTGGCAAATGCAGGCCAGGTTTCGCGGGTGGTATCATTCTCCAGGTAAAAGAAATGCGCGGTAAAACCATCTACCTGCTGGGTGATGTGCTTATACGCAGTATCAGCAGCCCACATAAAGTCATGCACATTGGGCGCTATAAAATGCCAGGTGAGCGTATTGCCCGGCGGGCGGGTTACTTTTACACCGGGTGTTTCATAACCATAACCGATCTGGTTGGGGTTCTGCAAATAACCGGTGCCACCCAGCACGTATCTTTTATCAATGGTGATCTTCACGTCATAATCGCCCCATACACCATAAAACTCGCGGGCTACATAAAAGGTAGGATGCCATCCTTCATAATCATACTCGCACATTTTAGGGTACCATTGCGACATGGAATAATCTACCCCCTCTGCATTATTGCGGCCGCTGCGGCGGATCTGTACCGGTACCTGGCCTTCAAAATCCATATCGAATACGGCTTTGCTGTGCGGCAGAATGGGTTTATCCAGCATTACTTCCAGGATGGTTTCCACCTGTTTGGTACGCTGGGGGCGGCCGTCGCGTTTTAACGACAGCACTTTCTGGTAGCCTATCTCGTTTGGCTTCAGGTGCTCAATACGGTCGCGCACACGGGCATCCCAATCCTGCTTGCCATTGGGCAATGTGGTCTTACCCAGCTCGCGGCTGCGTACATCCATCATGCTGTTAGGCTGAAACGCGTTCCAGTACAGGTGGTAGAACACTTTATACAAAGTGTCGGGGGAGTTGTTGGTATATTCTAATTTCTGTTTGCCGGTAAAACGGTTGGTCTGCACATCCATCTTCACATCCATTGTATACTTTACCCGCTGCTGCCAGCGGTCGGGCTGTGCCTGTAATGTGACTGTTGCGGATAGTAATAACAACAGGGCTGCTCCTGCGAAAGTTTGCTTCATTCCTATGTAAAATTTAAACTGCTAATTTAGGTGTATTTCGTTCTTATGCGCCCCCAACTATCACTACTATCTCCCCTTTAACCCCTTTTTCTTTGTAATAGTCTACTACTTCCTGCAAAGTGCCGCGGGTATGTTCTTCAAACATTTTGGTAAGCTCGCGGCATACACAGCAGTAGCGGGTGGCGCCAAAATATGTAATCAATTCTTCCAGCGTTTTCACCAGCCGCTGGGGGGATTCATAAAAAACAATGGTACGTTCATCCTGCGCCAGTTGTGTAAGCAGGGTATGGCGTCCTTTTTTGGGGGGAAGAAAACCTTCAAAGGTGAAACGGTTCATGGGAATGCCGCTGTTCACCAGTGCGGGTACAAAGGCGGTAGCGCCGGGCAGGCATTCCACCGGCACGCCGGCACGAATGCATTCGCGCACCAGTAAAAAACCGGGATCCGAAACACCGGGGGTACCGGCATCGGTAAGCAGGGCCATGGTTTTACCGGCCTGCAATTGCTGCAGCAGGTGCTGTAATACTTTATGTTCGTTATGCTGATGGTAAGGGGTTACCGGCTTTTGAATGTTATAGTGCCGGAGCAGCACGCCGGAGGTACGGGTATCTTCTGCCAGTATCAGCTCTGCTTCTTCCAGCACTTTAACGGCACGGTAAGTTATATCGGCCAGGTTACCTATGGGAGAAGGAATGAGGTAGAGCTTCATTAATTGCGAATTATTCAATTACGAATTACGAATTGTTATTTACGAATGAGGAAATACTAATTTCTAATAGTGATCTGCATTCGTAATTCGTAATTGAACAATTCGTAATTTACTATTACTGGATATTTACTTCGTAAGATTCCATTACCTGGTTGGCCAGCAGTTTCTGGCAGGCATTTTCAGCCAGCTTCTGGGCTTCTTCTTTGGAAGCGGCATCTATTTGCAGGGTAATGTGTTTGCCGATCCTAACATCAGCTACCTGGCCAATACCCAGGTTCTTTAAACCGCCCATCACGGCTTTACCCTGGGGGTCCAGCAATTCTTTCAGAGGCATCACATTAATGTGCGCAGTAAAGGTCATTGTGCTAAAAATTTTGAGTGCAAACCTAAATAATTAATAGTTAATAATGAATAATTAATAATCGGGGAGGCGGTTACTGCATGAAAGACAGGCAGTTCGGAGCGCCCTGTTATTCATTCTTAATTATTAACTGCAGTGGCTTTGCCGGGAGGTGCTATGAGGGAGATGATGACATAGCATACAAACAGGAAAGGTACTACAGCGTATTTGAGCACGGGGATACCGATCAATAACAGTACTACCAGGAGTAAACGCGGCCAGTTCTGCGCCAGCCGGAAACTTTTGAACTTCATGCTGATCATGGGTATTTCTGCTACCATCAAATAACACAGCAGCACTATGATCACATACAATACCCATATATTTTGCAGCCAGTGCGCCAGGTTAAAAGGGTTGTACAGCATAATAAGCGGGAAGGAGGCCACCAGCAGGCCTACCGCGGGGGTGGGCACGCCAATGAAAAAATCGGTTTGCCGGGTATCCAGGTTAAACTTAGCCAGTCGGTAAGCGGCAAAACAGGGCACCAGCAGGGCCGGGGCCAGATTCAGATAAGATATGTCGAACACATCCGGCATTTGCATATAGGCGCTGCGCAGCAGGCGGAAGATGATCATGCCGGGCACCACGCCAAAGCTTACCACATCGGCCAGGGAATCCAGCTCCTTACCCATGGGGGATTGTATGCACAGCCAGCGGGCTACAAAACCGTCAAAAAAGTCCATGATGCCGGCTAGCACTACCAGGGCAGAAGCCCAATAGATGGGTTCCGGATTGGTAACGGTATATTCAGTACCGTTAAACTCCGCTATGTACTGCGGTGCATGTAATATGAATATAATGGCGATGGCGCCACAGAACAGATTACCTAGAGTGAGTACGTTTGAAAGTTGTTTCATGGTAAACAGACGACAGACCACAGCAATGGCCAACGATGGTCAAACATTTTGAAATGTAAAACCGGTACTGTGGTGATTTTAGTACATAGATAATAAATTATTTCAAACTATTATGTAATGATTGGATTTTCTTTACCAGTTCATTATCACTTCATATTACCGCTTCATCAACGCCTCAATTTCATCGGCCGTTATAGGTATATTCTTCATCAGGTCCACATTACCGCTGGCAGTAAGCCATATATTATTCTCTATGCGGATGCCTAACTGTTCTTCTTCTATATAGATACCCGGTTCCACGGTCAATACAGCGCCTTCCGGTACCGGCTGCAGGAAAGAAGGCGCCAGGTCATGCACATCTACTCCCAGGTGATGGGAAATGCCATGGTATAAGTATTTGCGGTAGGCAGGGCTTTCCGGGTCCTGGTTCTTAATATCATTTTCTGTGAGCAGGCCGATCTGCACAAACTGCTTACCGGCTTCCACCCCTACCATTTCATGATATTTTGCAATGGTAATACCCGGCTTCAGAATGGATTTGGCGTAGTTGTGCAGGTGCAGGCAGGCATCATATACCTGGCGCTGCCGGGGGGTAAATTTGCCGCTTACCGGCACGGTACGGGTAAGGTCTGCATTATAGCCACCATATGCGGCGCCAAAGTCCATTAAGATCAGCTCTCCTTCCTTACACTCCTGGTTGTTGGCAATATAGTGGAGGGTACGGGCACGGTCGCCGCTGGCAATGATGGAGCTATAGGCCTCACCGGTAGCGCGGTTGCGCAGGAACTCATGCAGGATCTCCGCATGAATTTCATGTTCCCATACGCCGGGCTGTATAAACTGTAATAAACGGCGGAAGGTTTTTTCCGTAATGTCCATGGCCTGCTGCATCACCTTTATTTCTTCCGGTGTTTTGGAAGCCCGCAGCTCCTTGGTGAGCTTAGCGGTCCGCAGGTAATTGTGCAGCGGGTAACGGCTTCTCAGCTCTGCGGCATAGCGGTAATCCCGTACCGGCACCAGGCTGGCCTTGCGGTTATTTTCATTACTGTTCAGGTAAATATTATCGGCTTCATGGATCCATTGCTGCAACAGGGCATCCAGTGTATCCAGCCAAACAATGGTAGAGATACCGGAAATGGCCGTGGCTTCGTTTTTGCGTAAACGGTGGCCATCCCATTTTTCCTTTAGCTCATTAGGCCGTACCAGCACCAGCGCTTCGCGGTACTTTGGATCCGGGTTATCAGGGTACAGGATCACCATGGTATCTTCCTGTTCTATGCCGGTTAGCCAGTACAGGTCAGAATTTTGTTTGAAAGTATATAAGGCATCGCCATTGGAGGGCAGTTCATCATTAGAATTAAAGATGGCAATTGACTGCGGTTGCATTTTTGCCATAAAGCGCTGACGGTTCTTTGTGAAAAGCTGTGGGTCCAGTGGCAGGTACTTCATACAATACAATTTAGGGGGTCAAAGCTACAGGAAAAAATATTAATGGTCCATGGTCGATAGTCCATGGACCATGGCCTTGAACACTTTAGGAAGTATTTCGCGAAATGGCTAATTAATAATGGTCTATGCCTGGTGCGCTTAGCATGTATTACAGGATATGGCGGATATTTTTGGGTGTGGTCCATGGCCTTGCACATCAGGATGTAATTACATATGTGGCGGCATCCACCAGCGACCACGACTTAAAATTTAATCAGATTGAAATCGAATCCATTTGAAAATATTCAACACAAAGGATGATTATGCTGTACTATTTCTAAATTTACCCTATTAACCACCCTTTAAATTAGATGATATCAAAAATTCCCTAGATTTGCCATATCACCAAAACAATCTTACCTATGCAAGTGAGCAGTGTAAGGAATCCCGTGGCAGAACTGCGGGAGATAGGTATTAATACAGCTAACATACATTACCAGCTTCCTCCTGCCGTGCTGGTTACCCAAACCCTGAGCCGGCAGCAGGGCGTACTGGCCAATGACGGCGCCCTGGCAGTACATACCGGCGAATTCACCGGCCGTTCCCCCAAAGATAAATTCATCGTAAAAGACGAGCTGACGGCCAACACCGTTAACTGGAACGATTTTAATCAGCCCATTGCCCCGGCTTATTTTGATTTATTGTATAATAAGGTCACCCAATACTTTGCCGGTAAAGAGGTATGGGTGCGGGATTGCTATGCCTGCGCCCATGCTGACTACCGGACCAACATCCGCGTAATCACGGAAACACCCTGGGCAAACCTGTTTGCCTATAATATGTTCCTGCGTCCGCATGAAGAAGCGCTGGACTTTGAAACTGCCGACTGGACCGTGATACAGGCGCCCGGCTGCCTGGCAGATCCTGCTACGGACGGTACCCGGCAGGGTAACTTTTCTGTAGTGAACTTTTCTAAAAAGATCATTTTAATTGGCGGCTCTGCCTACACCGGCGAGATCAAGAAGGGCATTTTCAGCATCCTGAACTATGAGCTGCCACTTTATAAAGGCGTATTAAGCATGCACTGCTCTGCCAACCAGGGAAAAAATGGCGATACCGCTATTTTCTTTGGGCTCAGCGGTACCGGCAAAACAACCTTAAGCGCCGACCCGGAGCGTAAGCTGATAGGTGATGATGAGCATGGATGGGATGCCGATAGCGTATTTAACTTTGAAGGCGGCTGTTATGCCAAGTGTATAGACCTGAGCGAAGAAAAAGAGCCGCAGATCTTTCACGCCATCCGTGAAGGCTCCCTGCTGGAGAACATCCGGTTCTATGCCGGTACCCAACAGGTGAATTTTTCGGACAAAACCATTACTGAAAACACCCGGGTCTCCTACCCGCTGCATTATATTGACAATGCCATGGAGCCATCCATTGGTGGTATCCCTAAAAACATTTTCTTTCTCACCTGCGATGCTTATGGCGTACTGCCGCCTGTTTCCCGCTTAACGCCGGAGCAGGCCATGTATCAGTTCATTTCCGGCTATACCGCCCGAGTGGCGGGTACGGAAACCGGTATCACAGAACCTAAATCAACCTTCAGCGCATGTTTTGGCGCACCTTTCCTGCCCCTGCACCCTGCACAGTATGCACAAATGCTGGGAGAAAAAATGCGCCATCACAAAGTGAATGTATGGCTGATCAATACCGGCTGGACCGGCGGGCCTTATGGTACCGGCCAGCGGATCAGGCTAAGCTATACCCGCGCTATGGTTGCTGCCGCTTTAAATGGAGAGCTGGACAAATTAGCTTACATGGAGCACGGCGTATTTGGATTTGCCGTACCGGAAATGTGCCCGGGCGTACCGGCTGATATGCTGGACCCGCGTAATACCTGGGAAGATAAGGCTGCCTATGACCTGAAGGCGAAAGAGCTGGCCAACCAGTTTGTGCAGAATTTCAGCAAATATGCTACGCAAACACCCGCGGAAATACTGGCGGCTGCACCTAAGGTTGGGTAGCGGAAAAAATATTTTACATAAAATTTAACTTTTACGAAAATATACCTATATTGAGGTCCCTTGTGCTTTTATAATTTCCACAAAAACAAAACAGCAAGTTCCGACATAGCGCGATGAGCGCATCTACGCAAAACAAGTTCTCCCGATCTTATTCATCATCAGTATGAAAACTGGAGTACTTGTTTTGCGGAACTTGCGGCGAATCCCCACTCCTGCTCCACTTCGCTCTCCAATTAATAATTAAGAATGAATAATTAACAGCCTGCTTTTTGCTGAAGAAGCTTTGCTCCAATGCTAATGCCTGCCATTTACTGCAAACCATTCATTTGAATTCCCTTCTCATTCAGTTAATAATCAATGATTAGCGGCAGCCTTTCTGAGTTGTATTCGCTCAAACTAATAATTAAGAACGAATGATTAATACTGCTTTTACTGATGGTCACATCCGCTCTGATTAATCTACAACAGCCTTTTGAACCGCTGATGTTGAACTGCCCGCTTTGATTATAACTAAGGATGAATAATTTACACCCAGCTCTCAACGAAACCATTTGTATTGACGCCCTCTTTAATAATTAATAATGAACTGAAAACAAACCTTTTCCCGAAGTCACTTCCAGCGCACCACCCCTTAATTATTCAATATTCATTCTTAATTATTAATAATGCGTACCTTTGCGCATGCAAATTTTAGACGGTAAACTGGTTTCTGCGGCTATTAAAGCCCAATTGGCCGAAAAAGTGGCCGAAATAAAACTCACCGGCAAAAAAGTACCCCACTTAGCCGCCATCCTGGTGGGCAATGATCCGGCAAGCGAAACATATGTAGCTTCTAAAGTAAAATCCTGTGCAGAAATAGGATACAACAGCACTTTACTGCGCTTTGATGCGCAGATCTCAGAAAAGCACCTGCTGGATAACATTACCTCGCTGAACGAAAATGCAGATATAGACGGCATACTGGTACAGCTGCCTTTGCCTAAACATATTAATGAAGAGCTGGTGATCAACACCATTGATCCCAGTAAGGATGTGGATGGTTTTCACCCGGTAAATGTGGGTAAAATGGTAAGCGGCCTGCCTACCTTTATTCCTGCTACGCCTTACGGCATAATGCTGATGCTGGAACACTATAACATTGCTACCAAAGGCAAACATGCCGTGGTAATAGGCCGCAGCCACATCGTAGGCACGCCTATGAGCATATTGCTGAGCCGCAACAGCTACCCTGGTAACTGTACGGTTACGCTGTGCCACTCCAACACCGCCAACCTGACCGAAATTTGTCTGCAGGCTGATATTATCATTGCCGCTATTGGCCGTCCTAACTTTGTAACGGCTAATATGGTGAAAGAAGGCGCTGTAATTGTGGATGTAGGTATTAACCGTGTTGAAGACGCCTCCAAGAAAAGCGGTTTCCGCCTGGTGGGGGATGTAAAGTATGACGAAGTAGCGCCTAAATGCAGCTACATCAGCCCGGTGCCCGGTGGTGTAGGTCCTATGACCATTGCAGCTTTGCTGAAGAACACCTATCACGCATCGCTGGGACAAAAAGTGCATATGAATTAAAAGTGAGAACTTTGCAGGAGATGATAAAGACGATGCCCATAGCAACCACAAATAACAATACACCCACCACTGCCTTACCGGTAATGGAAAGCTTTTATACCATTCAGGGTGAAGGCTACCACCAGGGAAGGGCCGCGTATTTTATACGCCTGGGTGGCTGTGATGTGGGCTGCCATTGGTGCGATGTGAAGGACAGCTGGGATGCTGCCAAACATCCCCTTATTAACATCCCTGATATTGTAAATGAAGCTGCACAGCACCCCGGCCGTATTGCGGTAATTACCGGTGGGGAGCCCTTAATGCATAACCTGGATACACTTTGTAAAACGCTGCATAAACAAGGCTTCCGTACCCATATGGAAACCTCCGGCTCTTCTCCTTTAAGCGGGCAGTGGGACTGGATCACCTTATCCCCCAAAAAATTTAAAGCGCCCCTGCCGGAAGTATGCAGGCAGGCCCATGAGCTGAAAGTAGTGATCTTTAATAAAACAGATTTTGCCTGGGCAGAGAAGTATGCCGCACAGGTTAATAAACACTGTAAGCTATACCTGCAGCCTGAATGGTCTAAAGCCACTGAAATAACCCCGCTGATCATCGACTACATCAAAGACAACCCGCAGTGGGAGCTTTCCCTGCAAATACATAAGTATATTAATGTACCCTGATAAATGTGCAGATGTGCAGATGAAGGAGAAATGATGTGCTAATGTGCAGATATGCTAATGTGCTGGTTTATATTATAATGGCCCATTGTATAGCGTTAGGAAATAATATGTATATATTCGCGTTAATCCATTAGCATATTAGCACATCAGCATATTATGAAATTACTATTCACCGGCTGTATCCTCTTTTTTTGCCTGCACCTGCAGGCACAGGTTGTTACCTATGAAACGGCTAAGAAAAAGGCCCAGGCCAGTTTTGACAACGCCATTAACGCTATCCGCAACTACCAGGATGAAGAGGCCATCCGCTTTTTACAGGAAGCCCTGCGTATAGAGCCCAATTTTGCCGATGTATACGGGCAAATGGGCATTAGTTATGTGCAGCTGAAAAAATATACAGAGGCTATAAACAGTTTTGAAAAGCTGAAACAGCTAGATAGCACTGCGCTACGCCCTGCCATGCTGGCCTATTCCCGTGCACTGGCCGGTAACGGGCGCTTTGCAGATGCGTTACAGATCATTGATCAATACCTGGCAGGTAGTAAAAATAAAAATCCCAATGCGGTAAAGCTAAAAGCCAACTACGAGTTTGCCATTCAATCGGCCAATAAGCCGGTGCCTTTTGAACCGCATAACCTGGGCGACCAGATTAACAGCAAAGACCCAGAGTATTTTCCCAGTCTTACCATTGATGATAAAACGCTGATCTTTACACGCAGGGTAAATGGTAAAAATGAAGATTTCTTTATTTCACAACGCGATAGCATTCAGTGGAAACCCGCTACCAATATGGGCGAGCCGGTGAACAGCGCGTTTAATGAAGGAGCGCAGCAAATATCCCAGGATGGGCAGATGCTGGTATTTACCGGTTGTGAATTCCCCGATGGCAAAGGCAGCTGCGACCTGTATTATTCGCTTAAAACCAAAGATGGCTGGCAATCCCCTCAAAATCTGGGCTCGCCGATTAATACCCGCGACTGGGAATCGCAACCCTCTTTATCTGCAGATAAACAAACCCTGTACTTTGTGCGTGAAACACCTAATGCCGGTGCAGATATTTTTATGACCAAACATTTGCCTAATGGGCGCTGGAGCGCACCGGAAAGGTTAGGTCCCAATATTAATACTCCCGGGCGGGAAACCACTCCCTTTATACATGCGGATAACCAAACATTATTCTTTTCATCCAACGGGCATCCCGGTTATGGCGGTATGGATATTTTTTACTGCCGCCGCCAGGCAGATGGCAGCTGGGGCCCGGCCACCAACCTGGGTTACCCTATTAATACTATTGATGAAGATGCCAGCCTGATAGTGGCTGCAGATGGTAAAACCGCTTACTTTGCCTCTGACCGTACGGATAGCCGTGGTACGCTGGATATTTACAGCTTTGAGCTGTACCCAGAAGCACGCCCCCTGCCTACCTTATACGTGAAAGGTTATGTGTATGATTCAACCACACATCAGCGCCTTACCGCCGACCTGGAGCTTACCGATCTTGCAACCGGTTTTACTACTGCATTAGTGAAAAGCAACGACAGTGGTGAATACCTGGTACCATTGCCGGTAGGTAAAGCCTATGCCTTTAACGTAAACAAAAAAGGTTATTTATTTTACTCTGATAACTTTACGCTGCCTGCACAGGCCAGCACGCCGCCGGAGAAGAATATACCCTTACAACCTATTACTGCCAATGCAACTATTGTATTGCACAATATTTTCTTTGAAAGCAAACAGTTCACACTGCAACCTGCTTCTGAAATTGAGCTGGATAGGTTAGTGAAGCTTATGCAGGATAATCCCGGCCTGGTAACAGAGATCAGCGGGCATACGGATAATGTAGGGGCAGATAAAGATAACCTGCTGTTATCAACCAACCGTGCAAAGGCAGTGGTTACTTATCTTACGCAAAAAGGTATTGCGCCAGAACGCTTACGTGCTAAGGGTTACGGAGAAACGCAGCCGGTTGCGGATAATAGTACGGAGGATGGCAGAGCGAAGAACAGGAGAACAGAGTTTAAGGTGATCTCACTTTAGAATTACGAATTGAATGCAGCGGATGATGTTGGAGAGAGATAAAATACCATGGCATTACGAATTATCAATTACGGATTAGTACTGCAATAGAAAAAGTCCTGCGTTTTTTAAAGGCGCAGGACTTTTTTTATGATATGCCCAATTCGTAATTGACAATTCGTAATTAATTAATAGTCTCTGAGCTGGCCTTTCAACAACGAATCCTGCTGCGGCTGTGATAGCTGGTATTGGAAGTTTATCAGCGTACCTAACCAATCGCCATACATAGGATTAGGTAATACAATGAAACGGCTGCCAAATGATGCAGCAGCATTTTCTGTATTCAATTCCCTTTGCGCATAAGATTGCTTTTCAAACAAGGCGGCAAAATCGCCAAGATTATCTCCCAGTAACATTATGATATTGTGCGTTTGCGCTACCTGCAAGCGGCGTGTTTCTTTGGAAGAGGTTGATGCTTTTAGTAACAGGTGCTGATCATCTGCATCAGGAAAATTCCAGCGCTGCAGGTTTTGCAAAGTGGCTGCACGCTCATTTTCTGCGCGGTTGGTAATGTAAAATACCCGTACACCTTTAGCGGCTGCATATTTGAGAAATGTAAGGGCGCCCGGTACGGTATCACAGGCCGCTTTAGCGGTCCACTCCTGCCAGGTTCTATCACTATAAGCCTGCCCCTGTAAAGCAGTATGCACGGTGTAGGGGCTGTTATCTAAAACGGTTTCATCAATATCTGTTACAATGGCAAAAGGCTTATCCGTGCTTTGCTGCACATACTCATTCAAACGTAGGGTGGCCGTATTGTACGCCTGAAAACATAATGCTTTATACTCGGATGAACGTTGCTGCCACAATGCAGCCCATGCCGCACCATATGGTAATAAGGCCGTACGCGGGCTTTGTACCATTGCAGGCTGCGGCGTTTTACAGGCCAGTGTAAGTATGATTATGAATGTGATAAAAATTGTTTTTTTGTTCATTGGGCCGTGGAAAAGGTGTAAATTAGGGTAAAGATAGTGATCCAATGTTTGAACCTTCAGAATTATTCCACCAGATAGCCCTCACTCAAATTCCCCAGATAGGCGACGTGCTCGCAAAAAAATTAATTGATCATTTTGGTAACGCCAGTGCCATTTTTAAAGCCAGCAGGCAGGCCCTGGAAAAAATACCGGAAATAGGCAGCATACGGGCCGCTGCAATTAAAGCATTTGCAGGCTTTGCACGCGTAGAGGAAGAAATACGTTTTATTGAAAAGTATAAGATCCAGCCTGTTTTTTATACGGATGAGGCCTACCCCAAAAGGTTGCAGGATTGTTATGATGCGCCATTGCTGTTGTATTTTAAAGGAAATACCAACCTGAATGCATCGCGCATTATTAACATTATTGGTACCCGCACGCCCAGCGAATATGGCAAAGCCATGTGCGAAGCCATTATAGCGGCATTAGCGCCGCACCAAATTACAATTGTAAGCGGCATGGCTTATGGCATAGATGTGATTGCACACAAAACAGCATTGCAGCATAATATGCCTACCATTGGCGTGCTGGCGCATGGCCTGGATCGTATCTATCCCTATGCGCATAAAAATATTGCAGCCGCCATGCTGGAAAACGGCGGCCTTTTAACAGATTTCATGAGCCAAACCACCCCCGATAAACAAAACTTTCCCAAACGTAACCGTATTGTAGCCGGTATTTGCGATGCCACCCTGGTAATAGAAACCGGCCTGCGGGGCGGCTCCTTAATTACCGCACAAATAGCCAGCAGCTATAATCGTGATGTGCTTACCATCCCCGGCCGCATTAACGATCCCTACTCTGCCGGCTGCCACCAGCTTATTAAAACACATACCGCGCACCTGATCACCGATGCTGCTGATATACTGGATGTTATGGGATGGGAGCAAAAAACGCCCAAAAACATACCTGCCGTGCAGCAACGCACTATGTTCGTATCCCTTAGCCACGAAGAAAAACGCGTGGTAGCCATTTTCCAGGATAAAACAGAACAGCATTACGATGATATTTGCCGGGCCAGTCAAATACCTGGCAGCCAGCTGAATAATGTGCTCATGAACCTGGAAATGCACTGCATGGTTAAAAGCATGCCCGGGCAGCGCTACCAGTTTGTAGGATAAGCCCTTTTTCATCCAGATTAATTCTTTGTTATATAGACACGCTCTATGCTGTTATAGAAAACGCGTTTTTCTAATTCGGTAAATACTCGTACATTTGCGTGCAATTATTTCCAAACCAACAAATAATTGCAACATGCCTGCGGGAAAAGCCAAACCCAAATTTGTAGACGACGGCCTTACATTTGACGATGTACTCCTTGTGCCTGCCTATTCTGAAGTTTTACCGAAAGAAGTAAATATCTCCACCCAACTTACCCGGGAATTAAAGCTGAACATACCAATGGTGTCTGCTGCCATGGATACGGTTACAGAAGCTAACCTGGCTATTGCTTTGGCAAGGGAAGGCGGTATTGGCATTCTGCACAAGAATATGAGCATTGAAAAACAGGCTGAGCTGGTGCGCCGTGTGAAACGCAGTGAGAACGGGCTGATACTGGACCCTATTACCCTGGAGGCTAGCGCTACCATTGGAAAGGCATTACAGCTCATGAAAGAGAACAGCATTGGCGGTATTCCCATTGTTGATGATAATAAGACCTTAGTAGGCATACTTACCAACCGCGATCTGCGCTTTGAAAGAGATATGAAACGCCTGGTAAGTGAAGTAATGACCAAAGACGGGCTGGTAACCGCCCCTGAAGGCACCGATTTCAAGAAAGCAGAAAAGATCCTGCAACAGAATAAAATTGAAAAGCTACCGGTTGTAAGCAAAAACAAAAAGCTGGTAGGCCTTATCACTTACCGCGATATACTGCAGCTCACCAGCCAGCCCAACGCGATTAAAGATGCATACGGCCGCCTGCTGGTAGGCGCTGCCCTGGGCATTACGCCGGATATCCTGGACAGGGCACAGGCACTGATACAGGTAGGTGTGGATGTAGTTTGCCTGGACAGCTCCCACGGCCACTCCATAGCCGTATTAAACAGCCTGAAGAAACTGAAAAAAGCTTTCCCCAAACTACAGGTAATTGCGGGTAACGTAGCTACCGGCGATGGCGCCAAAGCCCTGGCGGATGCAGGTGCTGATGCGGTGAAAGTAGGCGTGGGCCCCGGCTCTATCTGTACCACCCGTGTAGTAACCGGCGCTGGTTTTCCGCAGCTGTCTGCTATCATGAATGCTGCAGAAGCGCTCAAAAAAACCGGTGTACCGGTGATTGCCGATGGCGGTATCCGTTATACCGGCGATATGGTGAAAGCCCTGGCAGCAGGTGCATCCTGCATTATGGCAGGTTCCATTTTTGCAGGTGTGGAAGAAAGCCCCGGAGAAACCATTATTTACGAAGGCCGTAAGTTTAAATCTTACCGCGGTATGGGATCTGTAGAGGCTATGCTGGAAGGCAGTAAAGACCGCTATTTCCAGGATGAGGATGATATTAAGAAACTGGTGCCGGAAGGCATTGTAGGCCGGGTGCCGTATAAAGGTACTTTGTCAGAAGTGATCATGCAGTTTGTTGGCGGCTTACGCGCAGGTATGGGCCTTACCGGTTCCAGAGATATGAAAGCATTGCAGGCTGCACAGTTTATAAAGATCACCGCTGCCACCGTAAAAGAAAATCACCCGCATGATGTGGTGATCACCAAGGAAGCACCGAACTACAGCAGATAAGCAACGGACCACAGGCAACAGTTGGTAAAATAAGTATACGTGTAATGTTCATACTATAAATTCAAAGAGCCGGGCGCTAACCCGGCTCTTTTATTTAAAGATCACCGCTGTAGTTTTTGTTTGTCGGTAGCTGGCTGCTCTCCATCGATTTTTCACGTGCTGTTAACATCAATACCTTATTTTTGAAAACTATTGCACAATATATGGCTAACCGTAGTTTCAATAGATGGCTTCCCTGGTTACTGGGCCTTGCAAGCGGCCTGCTGCTGTGGGCGGCCTGGCCCAGCTCTCCCTTAACCCTGCTTATATTCCTGGCTTTCATACCCTTATTACATTTAACTACGCTGGTGCAACACCGCGGTACTTATTTTGGCTGCGTATACCTGGCCATGGTAATATGGAATGTAGGTACTACCTGGTGGGTAGGTAACACTACAGTGCCTATGAGTGGTGTAGCCGCCAATGTGATCAACGCATTGATAATGACCGTGCCCTGGGTGGGCTTCAGGAACGTTCGCAAACGGTTTGGCGCTACCATGAGCTACCTGGCGCTTATCGTATATTGGTTAACGTTTGAATACATACACCTGAACTGGGAATTTAGCTGGCCCTGGTTAACCGTGGGTAATATATTTGCCATGCATCCCGGCTGGATCCAGTGGTATGAATACACCGGCACCAGTGGCGGCACCTTGTGGGTACTGATCGTGAATATTACCATATACACGTGCTGGCAAAAACGCAAACAATACAGCTTACCTGTGGCTACCTTTCTGTGGAAAGAAGGCTGGAAGCCTGCAGCCGCCTTTATTGTACCGTTTATATTAAGCGTAATAACCGGTGTTAACTATTGGATGCATAAACCGTTTAAAGGCGGCCCCAGAGCACTTTCTGTAGTGGTGGTGCAACCCAACATTGACCCGTATGATAAGTTTGCTGACGGTGCAGAATCGCAGCAGCTTGAAAAATTTATGCGCCTTACCCGGCAAATGGCTGACAGCAATACGGCCTATATTGTATGGCCTGAAACTGCATTATTTCCGCGGGGCGCCTGGGAACATGAGCTGAATGAACAACCCGCCGTGCAAGCGATACGCGCCATGTTAAAGCAATACCCCAACGCAAAGCTGATCACCGGCGCCACTACGCTTAAACGTTACAATAATAAAGACGAAGCGCCCTATTCCTCCCGCCCTATGGATGGCGGCATGTACTTCGATGCCTTTAACACAGGATTGCAGATAGATACTTCTAATATCATACAGATATATCACAAATCTAAGCTGGTACCGGGTGTGGAGCTGATCCCCTACTCTCGCTACCTGAAGTTTATGGACAATTTTGCGCTGGATATGGGCGGCATTACCGGCAGCTATGGCCGCAGCCCCGGAGTTGCAGTACTGGAAAATAACACTCAACACATTAAAGCATTTCCCACTATATGTTATGAATCTATTTACGGTGAGTTTGTGGCAGAACATGTACGCCTGGGCGCCAGCCTGTTATTTATTATAACAAATGATGGTTGGTGGGGAAACACAGAAGGGCACCGCCAGCATTTGCAATATGCACGCCTGCGCGCTATTGAAACAAGACGCTGGATTGCGCGCAGCGCCAACACCGGCGTGTCCTGCTTTATTACGCCAGCCGGCGATCTGGAGCTACCGCAGCCTTACTGGCAGGAAGCCGTTATTAAAGCAAATGTAACACCGGACCCCACTTTTACGTTCTATGTAAGGTATGGTGATCTCATCTCAAAAGGAGCGCTGATATTTTGTATCTTGTTATTGATATACTCCATCGTTCTACGGTTCACTAACAGGAAAGCATATGTGGAAAGAACTTAACCATGCAAAATTCAGCGGAGCTTACCAGGTAACAGGCACAGGCACACCGGTAATGCTGCTCCACGGATTCCCCGAAAACAGTGAAGTATGGGCGCAGCAGCAAAGCAACCTGCAGGCAAATTACTGCGTAATAACACCAGACCTGCCGGGCAGCGGCCGCTCCCCACTTACCCAGCCGCTAAGCATGGAGAGCATGGCAGATTTCGTACATGCTATAGTGTTAGCAGAAGGCATTGACAGGTTAACAGTTATAGGACATTCCATGGGTGGTTATGTGGCGCTGGCATTTGCAGAAAAATATCCGCAGCACCTGCAGGGTTTAGGATTATTCCACTCCACTGCAGCCGCAGATACGGAAGAGAAAAAAGAAGCCCGCCACAAATCCATTAAGCTCATGGAACAATATGGCAGCGAAGCTTTTGTACGGCAGGCAGTACCCGGCATGTTCAGCCCACATACAAAAAGTACGCAGCCAGCCCTGGTAGAAGCGTTGGTACAAATGGGCATGTTATGCAAAGTGGAAGCGCTGATCGCTTACTATGAAGCCATGATACAACGGCCGGACCGTAAAACAGTATTGCAGCAAATACAAGTGCCCGTGCTGTTCATTATGGGAAAAGATGATACTGCCGTGCCTATGGATAGTGTGCTGCCCCAGGTAACCTTACCGCCTCAAAGCAGCATTCATATTTTTGAGCATACCGGGCATATGGGCATGTGGGAAGTGGCGCAGGAAAGCACCCTGGTACTGCAACAGTTTATTGAGTTTTGTAAATAGCAACCGTAACATTCAACCGAAAAAATACATTCAACCCGCTAAGTGAAACGCCTTACCTTATTAATGATATGTTTTGCCTGTGTGTTTACCGCACGGGCTTCCCATATTATTGGCGGGGAAATGTATTATAAATACCTGGGCAGCAGCAACGGCCAAACGCAATACCTGGTTACGTTAAAGCTGTTCCGCATATGCGGTAATCCCGGCGGCAATGTGGCCGCTATGCCGCCCAGCGTATATTTTACCATCTACAGTAAAGATAACGGAGCCCAGTCGGGCAACTACCAGTTTGACCGCAAAGGCCCTATACAAACCGTAAGCTCTGCGCTCATAGATCCTTGTATTGTGAACCCGCCCAGCGTATGTTTTGAGATAGGTATTTTTGAAGGCACTATTACTGTACCTGATAATGACCAGGGATATACTGTTGCCTTCCAGAGCTGCTGCAGAGATAACTTTATAGAGAACGTTGTAGATACCCACGTACCTAACGATAACAGCCGCCCCGGTAACGGCGCCACTTATATTGCTGAACTGCCGGGCCGTAACAACGGCATCATTGGCAGCTCAAGCCCGGTATTTGCCAAAGACCAGGCAGTGGTGATATGCGCAGGCAAAAAATTCACGTATGACTTTTCTGCCATTGACCCGGATGGTGACCGTTTGGAATACAGCTTCTGCGATGCATACGGCGGCGGCCAAACCACCAATACCGGTATACCACCGCCCGCAGTTGGCCCTCCTTATAACAGCGTACCTTATAAGAATCCTTATGACGGGGAAAACCCGCTGGGCGACGCTGCCACCATTAACCCGCAAACCGGTGTTATATCCGGCATAGCGCCGCCTGCCGGCAAGTATGTAATTACCGTGTGTGTGAAAGAGTACCGCGGTAACCAGCTGTTAGGCGTGCACCGTAAGGACTTTCACGTAACTGTTACTACCTGTACCCGTTTGGTAACAGCCGCCATGCCCGATAAGTATGCAGACTGCAACGGCTTAACCGTCAACTTCCTGAATAACAGCACCCCCGGTAAAACCTACTTCTGGGATTTTGGGGATGGCGATACCCTTACCACTACCAGCACAGATACTTTAAAACATACTTACAGGCAGGAAGGCACCTACAATGTAAAACTGATCGTGGACCGTGCCAGCAGCTGCGGCGACAGCGCCTTTGCTATTGTACACGTATATCCCTTATTTAACCCGGATTTCTCCGTAAGCGGTTTATGTACCACCAAACCCACGCAGTTCCGCAACACCTCCACCACCAGCAGCAGAACGGATGCTATTGACTATTACCGCTGGGATTTTGGCGATACCAATGCCACAAATGATACAGCGCTGCTAGCCAACAATCCCACCTATCAATACCCCGCTGCCGGTAAGTATAATGTAGAGCTGTTAGTGCGTACCAAAAATGGTTGTGAACGTACCTATTACGACACTGTTACCATTTACGACAAACCACCTTTAACTACTACTGCTGATACACCGCTTTGCCATAATGATGCATTGCAGCTGCGTGCATCCAGCCTGCAGCCAGGCACTTATGCCTGGACACCCAGCCATTATTTTATTACCGGCGCCAATACTGCAACGCCTATTGTCAATCCTAAAGTGGATACGGCTTATACCGTAACCTTTACGGATAATACAGGTTGTGTTAACAGCCAGCGTGTAGCCATAGACGTGAAAGATACTTTGCTCGTACGCACATCGCCCGACAGTACAGTATGTACCGGCGATACATTGCAGCTTAAAGCAATTACAGACGGCGCTTACCAGTTCACCTGGCTAAACCTGGCCAACAACAGCGTGGTAGGCAATGCGCTAACCACTTCCGTTGTACCGCCGCCGCCGGCAGCTTCTTATGCTATACAGGTTACACTGGGCAGCTGCTCATCCCGTGATACAATTAATCTTAAAGTAGTAGATCCGCCCCATGCTTATGCCGGCGAGGATACCACTATCTGCTATGGCGATGCGGTAACGCTGAGGGCCAGCGGCGGCTCTTCCTACACCTGGACGCCGGCTGCCGTACTTTCCACTCCTACACGTTCCGTTACTCTTGCCAAACCATTAACCACTACCGATTTTATTGTAACGGTAACGGATATACTGGGTTGTCCCAAACCGGTGAATGATACGGTGCAGATAGGCGTAACGCCGCCTGTACCTGCCTTTGCAGGCAACGATACCATTCTTATTAAGGATCAGCCTTTCCGCCTGCACGCCACCGGCGGCAGCCGCTATTTATGGACGCCCGGCGAAGGCCTGAACAATCCGAATATAGACACACCCCTTACAAATATTAACCGCGACTTTACCTACACCGTAACCGTATATACGGTTGAAGGCTGCTACGCTACCGATGACATTCACCTGCGTTTTATTGTAGGCCCGGACATTTACATTCCAAACGCCTTTTCCCCCAACGGCGACGGGCAAAATGATATCTTCCGCCCACTGCCGGTAGGTATTGTGCATATGGATTTCTTCCGCGTATTTGACCGCTGGGGTAAAGCCATGTATTCCAATACGGAATATCTGAAGGGTTGGGATGGTACGGTAAACGGACATCCGGCTGCGGTAGGTACCTATGTTTGGGTAGTACAGGGCCAGGATATTCACGGCAATACCCTGCTGCGCAAAGGTACTGTTACGCTTATACGTTAGAAAAAAACGTAAGGGGTAAAATCCCCGCTATCGCTTTCCACTATTGCATTTCCGCCTTTTCCTATTCGTCGATTTCTTTTCCTGGATTGCTATTTATTTAGTACATTCAGAGAGCGCCTGTGCTATACTTCATGAGCAAATTCCTCCTACTCGTTTTTGGCTGCTGCCTGATCCACGTTGTAGCAGTTGCTTACCATATAATTGGCGGGGAGATCTATTATCAAACCGTGGCCTATAACAGTGTTACAGGCCAATACCGCTACCTTATTACCTTAAAGCTTTACCGCGATGCAGATTTCACCTGCGGCGACCGGCAGGGATGCCTGGACCGTTTTGAGAATCCTGTTTCGGTGAATGTATACACCGCATCCGGGCAGCGGGCCATAGCTCCTATACTGCTGTACATACAGGAAACAAAACAGCTGTTTGATACCCTTAAGAATCCCTGCCTTACCCCGCAAACACAACACCTAGAAGCTGCCTTTTACCGTGATACCATTGAGCTGCCGCCTATTTATGGCGGTTATTATGTGGCTTACCAGCGCTGCTGCCGGGGCGAGAAGCTGGCCAACATTTACAATTCAGAACAGGAAGGCAGCACCTACTACACTACCATTCCCGGTACGGAAAGCCGCCCTAATAATAACAGCGCATATTTTAGTAAAGATGTGGCGATCGTGATCTGTGCCGACTTTGCTTTCCGGTATGATTATGCTGCTACTGACCCTGATGGTGACAGCTTAACCTACAGCCTTTGCAGCGCCCTAACCGGCGGCGCGGCCAGGAATGAAAGCAATGCCACCAATCCGCCACCGTATGATGACATTGTGAATTACATACCGCCCTATTCCGGCGCCGATCCTATGGGCGGCGCACCGCTTATAGCCATTGATAACAAGGGGCTGCTTACCGGCACACCCAACCGGGTAGGCAAGTTTGTAGTATCCGTATGTGTTAATGAATATGACCGTGTTACAAAAAAGTATATCGGCACCCATCATAAAGATATTTTGCTCACGGTGTTCAGCTGTAAATCCGCCGTGCGGGCCAACCTGCAGGATATACTGAATAACTGCACCGATACGGCCGACCTGCGCGTAGCCATACCCAACTTCAGCAACGCCGGTTTTACCTCCAGCTATTACTGGACCTTTGGGGATGGTACGGATACCGTTACCTACGACAAGAAAGTATTTTACCATGCTTACCCCGATACCGGCAGCTATCCCATTAAGCTGGTGGTGAACCGCGGGCTGCCCTGTGTGGATAGCAGCACCGGCACCATTAATAACTACCCTGGCTTACGTGCAGGCTTCACCGTAACAGGTATTTGCGCCGGGGAGCCTATTATTTTAAGGGACACCTCTTCCTACACTTATGGCAATATCCTAACCCGCAGCTGGGACCTGGGCATGCCCAATGCCATAGCCAGCGGAAAGCAGGTGAATATGCAGTACCCGGAAGGCGGTGTATATACCATTACCCTTTCGCTGGATACGGATAAAGGCTGTACGAAAACCTCTACCCTAAACCTGACCGTGTATGAAGTAAAACCTTATGCCGGCAATGATACCATACTGGCGCGCGGGCAGCTATTACCCCTGCATGCCAGCGGCGGTGAATTTTACCAGTGGACGCCTCCCTATGGGCTGAATAATGCCGGCATTGCCGACCCCATACTGGATTATGACAAGGATATACAGTTCCTGCTTAAAGTATCGAACCAGCAGGGCTGCGTAGGTTACGACACACTGAATGTAAAATATTACCTGGGACCTGACATTTACATACCCAATGCCTTTACCCCCAATGGGGACGGGCAGAACGACCGTTTCCGGTTTATACCGGTGGGCATTGTACAATACGATTTCTTCCGGATTTACGATCGCTGGGGCCAGCTGGTGTACTCCTCCACTGACTTCCGTACCGGCTGGGATGGTACCGTGCACGGTCAATCCGCTGCTATGGGCACCTATGTATGGATCTTACAGGGCAAAGACCTGGGCGGGCAAACCGTTTCCAAAAGCGGTACCGTAACCTTAATACGATGAATTGATTTCAGATTTTAGATTTACGATTTTAGATTTGTGCCGGAAACCATTACAGTAAGTAGCGGCTTTATTAAATCTAAAATCTGAAATAGCATGTCTATCATACTCATTACCGGTGCTACCGCCGGATTTGGAAAGGCTTGTGCTGAAAAATTTGCCCAACATAAACATGATCTTATTATTACCGGCCGCCGGCAGGAAAGGCTGGAGGAGCTGAAAACATCCCTGGAACAACAATATGGTGTTAAGGTGCTGCCGCTTACTTTTGATGTGCGGGAGGAGCAAACCGTGGCCAGCACACTGGAGGCCATACCGGAGGCCTGGAAACAAGTAGAGGTGCTTATTAACAACGCCGGGCTGGCCGCAGGCCTCAGCACTGTTGATGAAGGCAGCACAGATGACTGGAACGCCATGCTGGATACCAATGTAAAAGGGCTGCTGTATGTATCCCGTACGGTAATACCCTGGTTAAAGGCGCAGGGCAAAGGCCATATCATTAACCTGGGCTCTATTGCAGGCAGCCAGGTATATGCAAAGGGCAATGTATACTGTGCCAGCAAGGCTGCGGTAGATGCTATTTCACAAGGTATGCGTATAGACCTGCTGCCTTTTGGCATAAAGGTGACGAATGTATGCCCCGGCGCTGCGGAAACAGAATTTTCCGTAGTACGTTTTAAGGGCGATGAAGATAAAGCCAAAGATGTATACAAGGGTTTAAAACCCTTAAGCGCTGAGGATGTGGCAGATGTGATCTTTTACTGCACTACCCTGCCCCCGCATGTATGCATAAACCACCTGGAAATAACACCGCTGCAACAGGCAAGCGCGTATTATTACCAAAGAAATTAACATGAACATGTTATTTTACAGGTTATGTATTTTGAATATATTTGAAACGATTCATATTTGAAACAATTTAATTTTTCCGTTACAGTGTTCGAGATTAACTAACTATCCTATAATCCTATAATCGAAAATCCCTATGCTAACATTTGTAACTATTCTATTATTACGCCTGTACTATCCCAGGTGGAAACAGGAGTGGCGGTTTTACGCCGACAGATCCAGGCAGAACAAATATGGCCGCTGGGCCATGGGTAAAGCCTGGGGCGGTGAAGCTGATTACTCCCTGAGCTACAGTTGAGGTATGAGAAGTAGAGAAAAGAATTTGTTAACAGTCCCGCGCTTATGGCCGGGACTGTTTTGTTTTAGGCATATTCCTATTAATTTTGCGGCGGAAAATTTACAATGTAAATAATACCTTCTAATATATGTCTTCAAAAGCTGCGCCTGATGTTGTGTTAATTGGAGCCGGGATCATGAGCGCCACACTGGGTGTGTTATTGAAAAAATTGCAACCCGAACTGACCATTGAAATCTTTGAAAGACTGGATGTTATTGCCGGTGAAAGTTCAGATGCATGGAATAATGCAGGCACCGGGCACTCCGCCTTTTGTGAGCTGAACTACACCCCTGAAAAGCCGGATGGCACGGTTGAAAGTTCTAAAGCTGCTAAAATTGCAGAGTCTTTTGAAGTTTCCAAAGCATTCTGGGCCTACCTCGTGCAGGGAGGCTATATTAAATCCCCGGAAAGTTTTATACGCAGCGTACCACACATCAGCTTTGTGTGGGGCGGCCCCAATGTAACATACTTACAACAGCGTCAGAAAGCACTGGAAGGCAATCCATTGTTTAAAGGCATGCAATATTCAGAAGATCAGGCTACCCTTGCCAAATGGATGCCACTGGTAATGGAAGGCCGCGATCCTGAACAAAAGGTAGCTGCTACCCGCATGGAAGCTGGTACCGATGTGAACTTTGGCGCGCTTACCCGGCAGCTGTGCACCTACCTGTATAACCAGAAGGGTGTAAAGATCTATACCGCGCACGAGGTACGTGATATTGAGCAGGATGAGGATGGGCGTTGGTCTATTACTGTAAAGAATGCCACTACTGGTAAAAAACGCACACTTAAAACCAAATTTGTATTTATAGGCGCCGGCGGCGGCTCACTGCCCTTGCTTGAAAAATCCGGCATACCTGAAGGCAAGGGTTTTGGCGGTTTCCCGGTAAGCGGCCAGTGGCTCATCTGCAACAATCCTGAAGTTATTGAGCAGCATGCCGCCAAGGTATATGGTAAAGCCGCAGTAGGCGCACCGCCCATGTCGGTGCCCCACCTGGATACCCGGGTGATCGATGGTAAAAAGGCATTGCTGTTCGGGCCTTACGCCGGTTTCTCCACCAAGTTCCTGAAACATGGCTCTTTTATGGACCTGCCGTTATCTATTAAATATTACAATATCCGCCCTATGCTGGCAGCGGGCTTTGATAATATTCCCTTAACCAAATACCTGATAGAGCAGGTGCGCCAGTCGCCGGAAGACCGTATGGAAGCTTTACGCGCTTTTGTACCAAAGGCTAAAATGGAGGACTGGGACCTGGAAACTGCCGGGCAAAGGGTACAGATCATTAAAAAAGATCCTGAGCACGGCGGCGTACTGGAATTTGGTACCGAAGTGGTAAGCGCTGCAGATGGTACTATTGCAGCCCTGCTGGGTGCATCGCCCGGCGCATCTACCGCCGTATCCATTATGCTGGACCTGCTGAACCGCTGCTTTAAAACGCAGATGAACACCCCGGAGTGGAAGGCCAAGCTGAAAGAAATGATCCCTTCTTACGGGAAAAAGCTGTCAGATACGCCCGGCCTGTGCGATGAAATGCGCAGCTGGACCGGGCAGGTGCTGAAGCTGAATGTGGAGGAGGAAGTGGGGGTGAAGTAAAGAATGTAAAATCATAAATGTAAAATTTCAAACCGACGAAGGAGGTTCATAGAGACTATTGAAAAGACTTTATGAACGAGATAAATGTAAAAGTGGAATGCAGCGATTAGGTCCGGCTCGGACTTCGCTGCATTCCACTTTTACATTTATGATTTAAAATTCACTGTTGTCCGGGGAAAAATTAAGAAAATGGGCATAAAAAAGGAGGTTTTTTAGGACCTCCTTTCTTTTTTTGGTTTAGTTTTCAGTTACCACACAAAAAATTAAACCATGGCCAAAAATACCTT